>Ga0180437_10000072_pt1 | contig 215976 bp, 181 predicted proteins | sample SS_ome_4_FD_132410 | JGI IMG/M metagenome (GOLD analysis project Ga0180437, IMG submission 132410) | Hypersaline lake sediment archaeal communities from the Salton Sea, California, USA - SS_3_D_1 metaG | ecosystem: Environmental > Aquatic > Non-marine Saline and Alkaline > Hypersaline >...
GACAGCATGGGAGTGGGGGTATCGAGCGACCGGGCGGTGCTGTGCTTCGACTCGCGGGGCCTACCGACGACGCGGGGCTCGTGCGAGGCGGCGGACGCGACGCTGGTGTTCTCGTCGCCGGGTGAAGCGGACACGGTGCAGGTCACGGCGCTGGGGAGGGTGCTGAGATGAGCTGGGCGAACCTGCGCCGTGTGGTGGAGGAACGCCGGGGCGTGTCGCTGGTGGAGATCTTGATCGGCGTGGTGATCCTGACGGTGGCGCTGTTGGGGCTGGCGGCGGCGGGCGGAGTAGCGGCGCAGCAGGTATACCGAGGGCGTCAGGACATGCACCGTTGGGTGGCGTTGCAGCAGCAGCTGGAGACGCTGATGGCGACGGGTTACGACAGCCTGAGTGCAGGCTCGGCGACGGTGCAGGGCTATCCGATGAGCTGGTCGGTGAGCGGTACGGACCCGAAGCAGATCACGCTGGTGATGGAGCGAGAGAATTTCGCGGGCCTGACCGTCGAGGACACGGTGACGACGTACCTGGCTAACCCGGCGGGGGCCGCGGGGTCATGAACAAGTGGTCTCGGCGGGTGATCCGCAGCGGCGACTCCGGGTTCACTGTGGTGGAGGTATTGGTCTACCTGCTGGTCGCGTCGCTGGTCCTAGCCGCGGTCTATCAGCTGCTCATCGGGCAGACGCGGATGTACTCGAAGCAGCGCGAGCTGCAGGATGTGCGCAGCACGATCCGGGGCGCGGCGAACTTCTTGGCCTGGGAGCTGCGGCAGGCGTCGGCGACGGGTGGCGACCTCTACAGCATCACGCAGGACTCTTTCACGATCCGCTCGGTGCTGGGTACGGGCTACATCTGCGCCGAGCACGAGCACCTGCTGCGCTACGGGTTGTGGGGGACCGCGGGCGAGTTCTATGGCACGTCGAACGACAGCGCGCTGGTCCTGGCCGTGGGCGACCCGGGCGCCGGCGACGATGTGTGGAAGGTGGTCGCCGTTGACCGGAAGTGGAGTCCGGGTGCGGCGGGAGTACCGAACTGCTTCTGGGGCGACACGATCGCTGGGAGAGGGAGGGGGGTAGCCGCGGACACCGGCGTGGCCGGGAGTGGCCGTGGGGCACCGGATATCGTGCTCGAGGTCAGCGGTGACATGGACGATGTGTACATGGGCGCGCCGGTACGGACGTTTCGCCGCGTCCAGTACGGCATGTTTCAGCAAGAAGGCCGCTGGTGGCTCGGACGCAGAGTCGGGGCGGCAGCGTCATTCGAGCTGCTCACAGGACCGCTGCGTGCACCGGCCGATACCGGCTTGATGTTCACCTACTACGACGTGACCGGTGACACGACGAGCGACCCGACGGCGGTACGCATGGTCGATATCCGGTTGCGAGGCGAGAGTCTCGGCGCGGTGCCGCGTGCGGGTCAGGCGCCGAGCGCCCAAACGGATACGTTGACTTTTCGTGTGTCGTTGCGGGGCTGATCCGCCAGGTCCCGAGGCTGTAAGCGAGCTGTGGAGTTCAGGAGGTAGATAAGTGGTCGGGCATCAGATAGGACATGCGCGCCCCGAGCAAGCGGGGCGCGACGGCTTCGTACTGCCGGTGGTCATCTTCGGCCTCGTCATCATGAGCACGCTGGCGGTGGCGGCGCTGCTGACCGCGGGGGACGAGCAGAAGTCGGCGCGGGCGGTGATGGAGTCGGCGTCGGCGTTCTACGCGGCGGAGGCCGGCTTCAACGAGCTGTGGGCGGCGTGGCCAGACACCCAGGTCTTGGGATTGGAGCCGGGTGATACGCTCGATCTGGGCTGGCGGGCCCTCGATCACGGCGCCAGCTATCGGGCGGTAGTGTACAGAGTCGACAACGGCGGTCAGAAGATGTACGAGCTGACTGTCGAAGGCCGGGGCGGCGGTCCGCTGGGCGGCCAGCGGATGCTGGGGCTGACGATCGCGGCGGATGCCGGCGCGGGTGGCGGCGCCAGTTCGCTGCCGCCGTGGAGCGGGGTCGGCGCGGTGACGGGCCGGGGCGGCTTCTCGGGAGCCGGCAACAATTCGCGGGTCTACGGTTTCGATACCCGGCCGTCGGGCAGCACGTGGAACTGGGACGACCATTGCGAGGGCGACACGCTCGACGCCGCCGGCGTGGTCTGGGACGATGCCGACAACGTGATGACGGGCAACGGCGGCGAAATCTACGGCAACCCACCGGTCCAGGAAGACAGCGACCTGAGCAACGATGAGCACTACTGGAAGTTCGGCGACGTGACCTGGGACTCGCTGGTATCGATGGCGGAATACACGATCGATAACCTGTCGATACCCTTCGAGGGCGCTACGAAGGTAAGCGACGGCCAGTGCGTCCATCCGTGGTCGGGGAGCGGCTGGGGGACGACCAAGTACAATTTCGGCTCGCCGAAGCCGGACAATGCGTGCTTCGACTACTTCCCGATCGTGTACGCGAAGGGCCAAAACTCGATGATGGGGAGAGGTCAGGGGATCCTGATCGTCGACGGCCACCTGGACATGGCGAGCGCTTCCTGGTACGGCCTGATCATCGTACGAGGCTGCTTGTTGCAGGGTAACGGCGGCGCGATCTACGGCGCCGTGCTGGTCGACCATCAATCGGTGAGCGGCTGCGGCGGCATGGGCTTCGGGACCGGCAACGACTCGAAGGTCTACTGGAGCTCGTGCGCGGTACAGCGGACGATCGAGCACGCCGGGGTCGCCTTCAATCACGGCGACCAAGGTGAGGAAGGCTTCAGGCTATTGGGCTCCCGCTCGTTCAGCGAGATGCTGCGCTGAGCTCGGCGATGCGGAATAGAGCGAGCGGCGGCGTATCGACGATTGGCAGGACGAGACGATTCGGTTCGATATGAGATTGGGAAACGGAGCGGTGAGGCGGCTGGGCGCGGCGGGGTTCACCGTCGTCGAATTGCTGGTCTATCTGGTCATCGCGATGGTAGTGCTGGTGGGTGTGTATCAGCTGCTCATCGGGCAGGGCCGGCTCTACTCGAAGCAGCGTGAGCTGCAGGACGTGCGCACGACGATGCGGACGGCGGCCAACCTGCTGGCGTGGGAGCTGAGGCAGGCGTCGGCGGCGGAGGGGGACCTGTACGACATCGACATCTACGAGTTCACGGTCCGCTCGGTCCAGGGCACCGGCTTCGTCTGCGGGACGCATCCGGACCGGCCGCGTTACGGGCTCGCGTTCACCTCTGGTGAGTTCTACGCGACCTCCGAGGACAGCGTGATGATCTACGCGCTGGAGGGGCCGGGATCGGATGATGACCGTTGGGTGATCGGTGGTGTGGGCAGGAAGTGGAGCAGCGGCGGAGACGTCCCGTTCTGCTTCTACGCGGACAGCAGCACGGTGGCGACCGATATCGTGCTCGAGGTCTACACCGTCGATGCGGAGGAAGACACTATACCGCTCAGCGGCGTCGTCGTGGGGGCCCCGGCACGGGCATTCCGCCGCGTCAACTACGGTCTCTACGTGGAGGGGGACCGCTGGTGGCTGGGCCGCAAGGTCGGCGGCGCCGACAGCTACGAGCGGCTCACCGGCCCGCTAAGCACCCCATCCGACAGCGGGCTGGTGTTCGTGTACTACGACCGATCGGGGAACGTCACGGTGGATCCTAGCGCGGTGGCGTTCGTGGACATCATCCTGCGGGCTGAGAGTTATGGGAAGGTGAGGCAGGCAGGTGAACTGACGCCGATGGTCGAGCAGGACACGCTGACGATGCGCGTCTCGCTGCGAGGCTGAACGAGCAGAGGTGTGAACGGATGGATAGAAAGGGATTCGTGTTAGCGGTCGTGTTGTTCGCGCTACTGCTGATGAGCGCCATAGCGATCGCCGCGCTGACGACGTCGGGCGACGAGCATCTGTCGGCGCGCGCGATGCGCGAGTCGTCGGAAGCGTTCTACGCTGCGGAGGCGGGCGCCAACGCGGTGCTGGCCGACTGGCCGGACAGTCTGGCGGCGGCGCTAGATCCGGGAGACAGCCTCGATCTGGGCTGGACCGACCTGGGCCAGGGTGTGAGCTACCGGGCGCTGATCCGCCGCTACGACGTAGGCGATGAGGCGCTCTACGGGCTGCACGTGGAGGGGCGGGGTGCGGGTTTCCGCGGCGGCCGGCGCATGCTGAGCTACCTGCTGAGGTCGGGTCCGGGGCGCGGGCTTCACCTGGGCGGCTGCTGCGACGCCGCGGTGACGGTGAGGGGTGATGCGATGTTCGGCGAGGATGACTATGCCGAGCCGCCGTTCCTGGAGGGGCACGATCACGTTCCGCCCGGGCTGGAGGATTATTGCCCTGAGACGATGAACGACAAGACGGGGCTACTGCTGTCGGACGCGGATGACTTCAACAATGACAGCCCGGGGGGCTGGGTGAATGGTGCGCCGCCGATCGAGGAGAGGCCGGCGCTCAACGACGCGGATTGGGACCACTTCGGCTCGCTGACGTACGACGAATTGAAGGCTATGGCGGACTACGATCTCCGCGGGACATCGTGGGATTTGGAGGGAACGGACAACCCGATCAGCGTGGATGAGATCCATCCGCGCTACAACGAGGACGGCTCGTGCGACACGAGCCACCCGTACAACTGGGGGTCCAACGATCCGGACGATCCCTGCTTCACGCACCACCCGATCATCCTTGTGGGTCGTCGCGAGCAGGATATCGACGCGGCGCCGGGCTACCCGAACTTCACCGGCTACGGCCAGGGGATCATCCTGCTCGACTGGCAGGAGGGCACCAGCAACGCCTCGGAGTTCGATGTAGAGAACCTCGAGTTCAACGGCCTCATCATTGGCCGCGGCTGCATCGAGGTGCAGGGTAACTCGATGATCCGCGGTGCGATCTTCACCGATGGTGCCTACAATGGCGGCTGCCGGATCGCCAACAACGAGGACGCCTACAAGCAGGAGAACTCGGGCTCGGTGCAGTACAGCCAGTGCGCGATCGACCGGGCCATCTACTACGCCGGTCTGGCCGACTACGCGGAAGCCGAGTTTCCCGGTGGCGCCCAGCGGATCAAGGCCCGGTCGTTCGCGGAGGAGATCCGCTAGCTACCCGCGAGCCTGCTGGGTCGCCTGCGGAGAATCGCTAGGGCTAGTATTCCGGTCCAGCTAGACAACTGAGCCAGCCTATGAACCCGCCACGCACTCCCTGGTACCTCTACCCCGGCATCGCCGCGCTCTTCTTCCTGTCCGGTGCCACTTCGCTGGTCTACGAGGTGGCCTGGCTGCGCGCGCTACTGCTGATCTTCGGCTCCACAGCCTTCGCGGTGAGCACCGTGCTCACCGCGTTCATGGGCGGTCTGGCGGCGGGCGCCTTCGCCGGCGGCCGCTGGGCCGATCGTCTCGAGCGGCCGCTGGCCGTCTACGGGCTGCTCGAGATCGGGATCGGCGTCTACGCCGTCGGGGTTCCGCTGCTGTTCGGCGCGCTGGAGCCGCTGTACCGACTCGTCTGGGGCACGCTGCACCCGCCGCTGTTCGTCTTCGCGCTGGTCCGCTTCGCGCTCTCGGTCGTGGTCCTGTTCCTACCGACGGCGATGATGGGAGCGACGCTGCCGGTGCTGGCGCGGGCCTGTGCGCGGCTGTCGGGAAGTCTGGCGAGTCGAGTGGGCGGCCTGTACGGGGTGAACACGCTGGGCGCCTTCGCGGGGACCGTGGCCAGCGGCTTCATCTTGCTGCGCCTCGTGGGGCTGAGCGCGACGATTTGGCTGACCGCGGCGGTCAACCTGGTCATCGGGTCGACGGCTCTGGGTATGGCGGTGTGGGAGCGGCGGCGGGCGCCGGCCGCGGCGCTCGAGCCGGAGGAGGCGGCGCCGGTGGGGGCTTCCGCCCCCCGGACGTCGGCGCTCGGGCGCGGGGTCGTGCTGGCGGCCTTCGCGGTGACGGGCTTCGCGGCGCTGATGCTCGAGGTCGCGTGGACGCGGGTGCTGAGTCTGGTGTTCGGACCCTCGGTCTACGCGTTCGCCGTCATGCTGGCCGCCTTCCTCGTCGGTCTCGGCCTGGGGAGTGTGGTCGTCGCTGCGCTGATCGGGCGAGGCGGCTGGAGCGGTGAGCGGCCGTTCCTGGCCCTGGCGGCAGCCGCCGGCCTACTGGCCTACGTCACGCTGCTCGCCTTTCATCGATTGCCCGGGCTGTACCGGTCTCTGTCGTTGCCCTGGTTCGGCTCCGGGGTCGAGCCGACGGCCGTGCTGGCCACCGGGCTGGTGGTGAGCGGGATCGTCATGCTGCCGGCGACCCTGGCGATGGGCGGCCTGTTCCCGGCGGCGCTGGCAGCATACAGCGTGGCACGCCGGTCGGCGGGACGAGATGCGGGCGGGCTCTACGCTGCGAACGGGGTGGGCGCGATTCTGGGCGCGTTTGCCGGCGGCTTCGTCGCCGTGCCGCTGTTCGGCCTGCAGGGCACGGTGATCGCGGCGTCGTGGCTCTACCTGGCGGTGGCGGGCGTGTTACTGTGGCAGGTGCTGGGCGGCCGCGGGCGCGCCTGGCTGGCGCCGGCGGCGGCGGCGGTGCTGGGCGTCGTCCTGTGGAGCGCGGCGCCGCCTTGGGACAGGTTGCTGATGTCCACGGGGCGATATGGTGAAGCCGGGTCGGCGGAGGGGGCGGAGGCTGGGGTGCCGGAGGCCTTCGCCGATCGGGCGGAGGAGTACCGGGACCGGCTGGGCGGTGTGGAGGTGCTGTTCTATCGTGAGGGTCTGATGAGCACGGTGCTCGTGGCTCGCGATCGTGACGAGTACTATCCGCTGGGCGAACGTATGGTCCCGATGCTGTCGCTGTTCAACAACGGGAAAGCGGACGCGTCGTCGTACCGGGACATGCCCACCCAGGTGCTGGTCGCGCAGATCCCGCTACTACTGCATCCGGCGCCGAGAGCCGGCCTGGTGATCGGGCTGGCCAGCGGGACCACGGCGGGCTCGGCGCTCACCCACGAGCTCGAGTCGCTGGATGTGGTCGAGATCGAGGCGGCTGTAGTGGAGGCCTCGCGCTATTTCGACTTCGTCAGCGGTAGCCCGCTGGACGACCCGCGGACGCGGCTGACGGTCGCCGACGCGCGGACCGTGCTCCTGCTCGAGGATCGCGCCTACGACGTCATCATGTCGGAGCCTTCGAACCCCTGGATGACGGGGGTGTCGAACCTGTTCACGCTCGAGTTCTTCGAGCTGGCGCGGAGTCGGTTGGCGGAGGGTGGGATCTTCGCTCAGTGGTTGCACTTCTACAGCATGTCTCCCGAGAACCTCGAGGCACTGCTTCGCACTTTCCACTCTGCCTTTCCCGAGTCCTACATCTTCTCGACCATCGCGCACAGCGATCTGCTGTTGGTCGGCGCGAACGATCCGCTCGATCTCGATCTGCGGCGGCTGGAGCAGCGATTGGCGCGGCCGGCGGTGCGGGCCGACCTCAGACGGATCGGCGTCCGGGATGTCGCCGAGTTCCTGGCGCGGGGCCGCTTGGGGCCGCGCGAGCTGGCGGCGCTGGTCGGCGCCGACGGCCCGCTCAACACGGACGACAACGCGTTGATCGAGTACGCGGCGCCGCTCGACCTGTATCGGAACACGCGGCGCGCCAACGCCGAACGGCTGCAGGCCTCCGCCTTGGGGCTGGCGCCCTATCTGCGCGGCGCCGGGTCGGAATTCTACCTGCGATTGGCGGAGGCGTACCAGGAGCAAGGCTTCCGCTCCGAGGCGCTGGCGGCTCTGGAGGCGGCGGCGCGTGCTGCGCCGCCGTGACGAGCACCCGACCTGGCCGATGAAACGAGGCTGGGGCCGCCTGCTAGCGGCGGCCCCAGCCTCGATCTTTCCTCTGTGAGATCCCGACTAGAGAGCTTCCCGCATCCCGGTGCGCAGGATGTTGCCGACGTTCGGCGTGGCGGGCGGCAGCAGCTCGGGATTGCGGAAGTCGATATCGAACCACCAGTCGCGCTGCGGCGGCACGTAGTAGGAGCCGTTCCAGGTGCCCGTCGTCTTCTGACTGGTAAACGGGCTGATCAGGGCGCCGCTGTAGTGGAAGGTCACCTTGTCGCTGCCGTCCCGCCAGCGCTCGAGGAAGCGCGGGAAGTTCTCGATGCCGCCGCCGTAGAAGTCGTCGTAGCCGCCCTCGCAGCCCGCCTCGTAGTGGTCGCAGGGCGTCGGCCAGTGGCCGGCCAGGACGGCGGCGTTGACCGTCGTCTCGGCGGAGTTCTGGTAGTCCCAGTCCTGCACCAGCTGCTCGAACTCGCCGCAGGCATGGCCCTGCCAGACCTGACCCTCGCAATTGTCGGGGTCGTCTACCTGGTTCCGGAAGTCCTCCCAGTCGTTGGAGAGGATCGTGATGCCGTCACCGGCCAGCGATGCGGGCTTCTTGGACAGGCTGTTGTAGTCGCCCAGCGTGTAGACGGGCCACTCCGCTGCGACCGTCAGCCTGTTGGGCAGCGACCGGCCGTTGACCATGCGGATCGCCGGGTCGAGCGTCGCGTCGTAGATCTCATCGAAGGTCTCGCCCGTATAGCCGCCCAGGTCGGGAGGTAGTACGAACTCGACGTAGATGACCTCGCTGGTGCGGGTCGTGTCGCCACCGACCCAGACGCTCAGCGCGTTGATGTCGATGTCGAGGACATCCTTCAGTTCCTCCTCACGCCCGTCGTAGAAGGCCGACCAGTTCCAGCGGAAGATGTTACACTTGTCGTCGTCGCTCGGTACCTGAAGGCCTGACGTCCGCTCGACCGTGATCTCGGGCCATGGCGTGGGATCCGACGCGCCCAGGCTCTGCAGGTTCCGCCAGTAAGCGGTCCCGTTCGGCAACTCGCCTTCTTCGTTCCTGACCGTGATCTCGATGACGTCCGCGTCGCCGGGTATGTTGACACTGAAGGTGCACGACTCTTCGAGCTCCGTGCTGTAGATCGTGACGCCGTTCGACTCGACCCAAACATCGAGCTCATCGTCGTTGCCACAGTTGCTGCCGATCTTGAAGGTGATCGTCTTTCCGGGCTCCACCGGTTGCAGGGCCACGATGTCTAGTTCGCCGACGACCTCGTCCGGCGCCGTGCGTGGGCCGGTGCCGCCGCAGACCTCGTTCCTGGTGCGGATGTACCCCAGATTCACGGTCACGTACATGTCGGAGTTCCAGGCGTACTTCACCTGACGCTCGGCGTCACCGTCATCCTCATCGCGCGGCCGCATCAGCTCGTAGGGCGGCACGTCGTCGGGTAGCGGCAGGCTGAGCGGGTGGACCTCGAAGGCGTCGGTCTGCAGCCGGCAATCGAACTTGGCGCAGCTCTCAGCCTTGAATGCCTCGGGGTCGGGGTGGCTGCGGCTATCGAAGTCGAGCGGCACCTCGTTGCCCTCGGCGTCGTTGATATAGACGCCGTCCAATACCAGGTCGTGGTCCTTCCGGTTGTGGTAAACCTGCTGCGGAGTCGTCACGACCTCACGATACCAGGCGTTGTTCGAGCTGAGGTAGATCTTGCCGTTGGAATGGACTCGGCCGACGAATTCCATCGGCGGCCCGTTCGTCGCCTCGAGATCCTCCTCGAAAAAGACGCCGAACTGGAAGATCGGGATCGCCTGCGCCTTCGCGTTCAGCAGCACGGCCGATGCGTTGCCCGCCTCGTCCACCGCCCGCGCGTAGACCTCGATGTTCTGGGTCAGCGAGTAGAGCCCGGCGAACGGCCCGTCCGTGACCGTCTCCACCACCGGCTCGCCCAGCTTCTCTACCGTGAAGCTGTCGAAGTCGAAGCCCGCGATCTCCGGCGGATGGAAGGTGGCAATCTCATCGTCTGACAGGTAGCCATCCTGCAAAGCGATCTTGACCTGGGCGAGCGCGTACTCACCGCCCGCCTCGGAGGCGTAGAACGATCGGGTGTCACGATAGTCCGCCGACGAGGTACGAACCGCGCTCATCGCGCTGTTCAGCGCCGCCGCCGTCAGCGCTGCCACCAAAGCGATGACCAGGATCGTCGCGATGAGCGCTATGCCGCGCCGGTCCTCGACGCCCCTGGCGAGCGCCCCGAGCAGCCGGTCATTCAGTCGAGTAATCCAAGCCATTCAAGCCTCGCGTGCCCGAAAGCGGTGACCTCCCTTACGTTTTTGAGCGCCGCTGGCACTCCTGCGCCTCAGACAGAGTGCAAACGGCGTGCCCGGTGGGGTGGGCAGTTAAGCTAATGTTTTACTGAGGGTTACCGACGGAGTCACCGTTTGGGAACATGTGTTCATCGGTCATCGTGACCGAGGCCAGAACGCGGTTGACGCAATCGGCCGCTCGGAGTTGGTGGAGCCGGCGGGACGAGGCGTCGCCGGGGGCCTCAGTAGCGGTTCTTCTCGTAGCGGAGGTTGCGCGGCGAGATCTGCCACTCGAAGGACTTGCGGATGAGCTGACCGTGGTTGACGCGCGGGTCGACGCGGTCGGCGGTGACGATGGCCTTGATGCGGACGCCGACGATGTCGTCGTAGTCGTTGTCGTTGTTGGCGTCGTACGGGTTGGCCTCTTCGAGTTCGAGGCTGTCGGCGAAGATGAGGGTGGCGTCGAACTGCTCGACGTCGAAGGCGAGGACCCAGCCGTCGGGTGTGCCGTCGAGGTTGAGGCGGACGGCGCGAATGAGTTGGTGGTCCTCGTCGAGGTAATAGATGATCGGTTGCAGTTTCTGGACGTAGGTGCCGTAGCGATCGAGGCGCAGGCCGCCGACGAGGCCGGCGGGCTGGCGGAGCAGGGTGTCGGCCTCGGTCCAGGTGATGGCGACCGTCGTGTCGCTGGTTTCGCTGATATCGGCGACGATGATGAGGCGGCGCTCTTCGGCGACCTGTAGGCGTGCCAGGTCGCCGATCTGCAAGTCGAGGGGCGTGGCGGGATTCTTGAGGACATCGATGCAGCGTTCGCCACAGGTGCCGCCGGGGTCGAGGGGGTTATTGGTGCCCGTGGGGGGCGCTATGTCGTGGGGTGGGGCCGGGTCCTGCAAGTAAGGTACGTGGAGCATGATCAGGGTGTCGCCGGGCGAGCCGGTCCAAACGGCGAGGGTACCGAACTGGGTGGTGCTGGTGATGTCGACGCCGGCCGTCTGCACGTCGCGTCGCAGGGAAATGCTGATGTAGCGGGCATTGCGGGCCACGTCGTCGCGGATCTCGCTGCCCTCCAGGGTGCGCATCTGGGTGAGCATGAACGAAATGGCAGCGGCGAGCACGAAGGTCCCCATCACCAGGGCGATGAGGATCTCCATCATGGTGAAGCCCGGCGACGCTGATCGTGCAGCGGATCGAGGTGCGATGCGTGTCGTAGCCATCAAGTACTTTCCTGCCAACTACCGTGGTAGACGATCGTTATCAGCTCGACCGAGCGATTCGCTCCCAGGCCGGAGGGGTAGCGCACGTCGATCATGATCCTCTTGGTGTCCTCCATGTCGGCCTCGGGTGTCACGGTCATCGAGCGAACGAAGGCGCCGTTCTCGTCCTCGTGACCGGTGGAGTTGACACGCACCGGCTCCTCGCTGACCAGCTTGGAGAGATCTCGCATCTTGACCTCCTCCAGGTAGGCCGCGGCGATCGCCGTCGCCGTGGAGCGGACCTGCGACTCGGTCTTCAGTGCCATGGCGAATCTGCTGGAGCTGCCCAGCGCCGCGGTGCCGATCGCCAGGAGTACCATGGCGATGAGGACGCCGACCAGGCCGAAACCGCTCTCGCTCCGCAATCGTCGCATCACCTACCGCCTCGCCCACTCCCCGTCGCGGAAATGCCAGGCGCGGAACGCGCCCATCCCCGAGATCGTTACCGCCGCCACCAGATCCGGGTTCTCCTCGTGAGCGACATACACCGTCCCACCCGCGCCCAGCGGGAATACCATGCCCCGACTGTCGAACTCGACCTGGTTCTCCGAGAGGCCGATCGCCCCCGTCAGCTCAACGCCCAGCGGACCGGTGCTCGCGCTGCCCACCCCAAACTCTATCTTCCTCGGCAGCCGTAGTCCGGGGATCCCCTCCAGCGAGGCGTTGAAGCCCAGATGGCTCTCGCGGGCTTCCTCTTCCGTCTCCTCGATCTCGCCCGCCCGCGAGTCGCTGACATCGACGAACGCCGTGTAGAAGCGCTGCTCGGCGTCGAATCGCACGCGCACCCTCCGCTTCGCCGCGATGGCACGCGTGCGCACCTGCTCCAGGTCATCGACCAACTGGCGGGCGGCGTTGTCCAACTGCTGGCGCGGCGTCGTCTTCATCCCGCGCGGCAGGGAGATCGACAGCACGACGATGAAGATCACGCAGACGATGAGCATCTCGACCAGCGTGTGGCCGTGCTGATTGGCGCGAGGCGATCTAATCGTGATCCACATTACGTACGTACCCCCAAGGTCCAGGCCTCCTGTCGGTAGAGGGGCAAGCGGCATGCCCGGCGGGGTCAAGTGCGTAAGGTATTATATTGTAGCGAGTTATTGTGGGTGGCGGGTGTTGGTGAAGGCGGGGGTTGGGGGTGGCCCGGTCATTCTGACCGCTCGGTGAGGAACATGTGTCTCTGGGAAGGGATGGCGCGTGACACGGGTGGCCGGGCGTGGTCAGAGCGACCGGTCGGGGCCAATGGGGGCTTTGAGCTTCGGGCCCGCGGAATGGCCAACGCCGGGGCGGCGACGGTCGGCACGGGTGGCGTCGTGATCGAGTGGATCATGCGGCTTGACGGGAGCGCGGCGTGGGTGTTGATTGTCCGCGGGTCAACCAAACAAGCCGCGGGCGACGGTGCTAGTCCCCTCCAAGCCCGGGAGTCAAGACGCGATGAACGAGCGGTCGCTGCCGGTCAGCGTGCCGACACCCGAGCAGCGGGACCGGGTGACGGCGGAGCTGTGCGAGCACTTCGCGGCCGGGCATATCGAGCTGGACGCCCTGGAATCGCGGCTGGCGGCAGTGGACGAGGCGGCGGACGAGAAGGAGCTGGTGGAGTTGGTGCGCGATCTTCCGGCGCTGGCGCCGAGCTCGCCATCTGTGGCAGCGGTCGCCGAGCCGAGGCGCGAGCGGGGCTGGGCGCTGGCGGTGATGGGCGGCGCGTCGCGGAAAGGCGAGTGGTCGCCGCCTCATCGCCTGAACGCGTTGGCGGTGATGGGCGGAATCGAGCTTGATTTTCGTGATGCGCGGCTGGCGCCAGGCGAGACGCAGGTGACCGTCGTGGCGCTGCTGGGCGGCGTCGAGATCGTCGTGCCGCCCGGCCTGCCGGTCACCGTTCGGGGTCTGGGGATCCTCGGGGCGGTGGACCAGGTGGAGCAAGCGGCAGGCGACGTTGATCCGAACGCGCCGCACTTGAGGGTGACGGCGTTGGCCTGCATGGGTGGAGTCGATATCAAGACGCGAGCGAGCGAGAAGGCTCGAGAGATCGGATCCAAGCGAACGAGATGAGAAGATGAAGATCGGAGTGCCGAAAGAGATCGTCACGGGCGAGCGGAGAGTCGCCCTGGTGCCGAAAGAAGTCGAGAAAATGGTCGCTGCCGGGTTCGAGGTCCAGATCGAGGCCGGCGCGGGAGAGGGCTCGTACTTCAGCGACGGCGCCTACAAGGAGGCGGGAGCCGCGATCGTCGATGGCGCGAAAGCAGCCTACGACGCGGACGTGGTCTTCAAGGTGAGGAAGCCGGAGCCGTCCGAGCTCGAGTTGCTGAAGGCGGACAGCATGCTGGTCGGCTTCCTCGAGCCGCTGACCAGCCCGGAGCTGATGAAGCAGCTGGCCGAGCGCAAGGTCACGGCGGTGGCGCTGGAGTCGGTCCCGCGCATCAGCCGGGCGCAGAAGATGGACGCGCTCTCCTCCCAGGCGAACATCGCCGGGTACAAGGCGGCGCTGATCGCCGCCAACTCGCTGCCCAAGTTCTTCCCCATGTCGATGACCGCGGCGGGCATGATCCCGCCCGCGAAGGCGGTGATCCTGGGTGTCGGGGTCGCCGGGCTACAGGCGATCGCCACCTGCCGCCGGCTCGGCGCTTCCGTGCAGGCGTACGATATCCGGCCGGCGACTAAGGAGGAGGTCAAGAGCCTGGGCGCCAAGTTCATCGACATCACGCTCGAGGAGGAGGAACTGGAGGACGCCGGCGGCTACGGGAAGGAGGTCTCCGAGGCGTCGGCGCAGCGGCAGAAGGAGGTACTGGGGGAGCACATCAAGGCCGCCGACATCGTCATCACCACCGCTGCGGTGCCCGGCAAGAAGGCGCCGGTGCTGGTGGAAGAGGATGCGGTGAAGGGGATGAAAGCGGGGTCGGTGATCGTCGACCTGGCGGCGGAGACGGGCGGCAACTGCACGCTGACCGAGGCGGGCGCCACCGTGGTGAAGCACGGTGTGATCATTCACGGGCCCGCCAACCTGGTGAGTCAGATGCCGGTGGACGCCAGCAGTCTCTACGCGCGGAACGTCACGGCCCTGTTCGATGAATTCGTGAGAGACGGGGAACTGAACGTTGACTTCGAGGACGAGGTCATCGCCGGCAGCTGCATCACACACAACGGTGAAGTTGTGAACGAGCGCGTCAAGGCGCTGCTGTGAGGTAAGGACAATGCCTGAAGCATTACTCAACAATCTGTACATCTTCGTGCTCGCGATGTTCACCGGCTTCGAGGTGATCACGAAGGTGCCGCCGCTGCTTCACACGCCGCTGATGTCCGGCTCGAACGCGATCTCGGGGATCTCGGTGGTCGGCGCGCTGATCATCACGGCGGAGGTGGCCGGGGCCAGCGACCTGATCCTGGTGCTGGGCGTGGTCGCTGTAGCGATGGGAATGATCAACGTGGCGGGCGGCTTCCTGGTGACCGACCGCATGCTGGAGATGTTCAAGAAGAAGCCCGCCGCCGGCGGCGAGCAGTGACGTTGCGTGGGCGAGGTGGTTCGAGTTTGCGAACGTTAGCTTAGCGGATATTCGATCATGGATTTCTTCACTGTTGCCAATCTGAGCTACCTGATCGCGGCGGCGCTGTTCATCTTCGGTCTGAAGAGGCTACAGTCGCCGGCGACGGCCAGGTCGGGGAACGTCATGGCGGCGGTCGGCATGGCGATCGCCATCATCGTGACGCTGCTGGAGACGGATTTCGCCAACTGGCAGATGATCCTGGTGGGCGGTATCATCGGCGCGCTGATCGGGTCGATCTCGGCCCGCGCGGTGGCGATGACCGCCATGCCGCAGATGGTCGGGATCTTCAACGGTTTCGGCGGCGGCGCCTCGGCGCTGGTGGCGATCTCCGAGTTCCTGCGCCTGCTGGGTCCCGAGCACGTCATGACCAACGACTCCGGGGTCAGCATAGTCCTGGGCACGCTGATCGGCGGCGTCACCTTCTCGGGCAGCATGATCGCCTTCGCCAAACTGCAGAACCTGATGACCGGCGCGCCGGTCACCTGGCCGCTGCAGAAGTCAGTGAACTCGCTGCTGCTGCTGGCGGTGATCGGGCTGGGGACCTACCTGGTCTTCTTCGACCAGGCGAATCTGACGGTATTCCTGGTGATCATCGGCCTGGCGCTGGTACTCGGCGTAACCTCGGTGATTCCGATCGGCGGCGCTGACATGCCGGTGGTGATCTCGCTGCTGAACTCGTACTCGGGTCTGGCCGCCGCGGCCGCCGGCTTCGTGGTCGACAACCGCGTGCTGATCATCGCCGGGTCGTTGGTAGGCGCCTCGGGCCTCATCCTGACGAACATCATGTGCGTCGGGATGAACCGCTCGCTGGCCAACGTACTGTTCGGCGCAGTGGGCACGGCGGACGTCGTGGCGGGCAGCGTCGGCGCCGGCGAGCACGCGGGGACGGTGCAATCGGTGGACGCCGAGGGTGCCGCGATGACGCTGGCCTACGCGAATTCGGTGATCTTCGTCCCCGGCTACGGCATGGCGGTGGCGCAAGCACAGCACGCGGTGCGCGAGCTGGCCGACGTGCTGAAGGACCGGGGCGTGGACGTGAAATACGCGATCCACCCGGTGGCCGGCCGAATGCCGGGGCACATGAACGTGTTGCTGGCTGAGGCGAACGTCCCGTACGACGAGTTGTACGATATGGACGACATCAACCATGCCTTCAAGACCACCACCGTCGCCGTGGTGATCGGTGCGAACGACGTGGTGAACCCTGCGGCGCGGCACGATACGACGAGCCCGCTCTACGGGATGCCGATCCTCAACGTGGACGAGGCGGAGCGGATCATCGTGCTCAAGCGCTCGATGCGGGCCGGCTTCGCAGGAGTCGAGAACGAGCTCTTCTTCCACCCGAAGACCATGATGCTGTTCGGGGACGCGAAGGAATCGGTCCAGAAGATGGTGACGGAGGCGAAAACGGCGTAGGAGTAGTGATCGGTAATCAGTGATCGGTAATCAGTAAGTTCTTGCAGGCACAATAGGAAGGGGGCAGCCAACGACCGTTGCCCCCTTTGCCAATTACGAAGTGACTGATTACCGATCACTGATTACTGATCACTGATTACTGATCACTGATTACTGATCACTGATTACTGATCACTGATTACTGATCACTGATTACTGATTACTGATCACTAATTCCTGGCCACCATCCACTGCCCCAGGCCTACATAGCCTGCCCCAGCGTCAGCGGCCCGTACCCGTAGGTCTTGATCATGTAGTAGAGGAACAAGGCCGCGCCCGCCATCGACAGGTTCTTCATGAACATAGCCTGCTCTACCATCTTCTGCGTCGGATCGGTCACCGCCCAGAAGTCGTGCACTGTGAAGGCTGCGGCCACCAGGAAGAAGATCAGCAGCCAGATCCCCACCTCCATGTAGACTCCGAGGATGACGCTCAGGCCACCGGCGATCAACATGATCCCGGTCGTGACGACCGTGACCCTCGCCGCAGGTACCTTCTTCGAGTCGGCGTACTTTGCCATCCCCGGCAACTGGACGAAGTGCCCGAGCCCGGAGCCGACGAAGATCAGACCGAAAAAGAATCGCCCGACTAGATAGAGCCAGTCCATGGTGTCTCCTGGTTGGGGGTGCTTGGTGGGTTCCCCAATCTGCCAGCCTGCGGCGTGCGTGTCTAGGTTCGGTGCGCCTGCCGGCCACCGGTCACCGCCGCAGGCGGGTTGACGGGAACGTTAACGCTGTTAGAATAACGCCGTAAACTTGACACCGTTAACCCTCGGAGACCAAGGATGACACCAAAAACTGCCGGTCCCCAGCGCGCCGCCGACACCGAGACGGCGATCTTGGAGGCGGCGCGCGACCTGCTGGCGGAAGGTGGGCTGGAGGCGCTGTCGATGCGTGGGGTGGCGGCGCGGGTCGGGGTGAGCGCGACGGCGATCTACAACTACTTCGAGAACAAGCAGGCGCTGGTTAGACGGGTGTTGGGCCAGGGTTTCGAGCGTTTTACGGGCTATCTGCGGGGTGCGATCGCGGACCTGCCTGCGGGCTCGGCGGAGCGGGTAAAGGCGCTGGGCGATGCGTACATCCGGTTCGCGCTGGAGAACCGGGAGTATTTCCGGGTGATCTTCGCGTCGCACGCCGAGACGCCGCAGGAGATCGAAGAGCTGCCGGAGGGCGGCGGCTACGAGCTGCTGCGCCAGGTGGTGGTGGACGCGATGGCGGCGGGTACGCTTCGGGAAGCGGACCCGGACTTGGTGGTTCTCTACCTGTGGACGCACGTGCACGGGCTGGTGACGCTGCTGCTGACGTGCGAGCCAGACGCGAGGTGTGAGCACACGGGTCGGCGGCTCAGCGCTCCGGAGCTGTTCGCGCGGTTCAGTGAGTTCGTGTTCGGGGGTCTGCGGCCGGAGGGGATGGCAAGGCTCGAAACGGGTTCGGCGGCGGCGTCGTAGGTGGGGTTGCGCGGCCTTTTCGTGTCGCGTCCCGGGGCAATCGAAACGACAGGAGATCGAGTTGTGTGCGGCATAGTCAGACGGCTGGGTGTAGGCATCGCGGCGATCGTGGCAGGTCATGTGGCGGCGGGTGAGCTGGTGGCGCAGAGCGCCGAAGATCCCTCGTATTCGCTGCAGCGAGTGATGAGCCTGGCATTGGAGAACAACCGGGACTTGCAAGCGGCGCAACTGGGCCTGCTGGGCGCCAATCAGCAGGTTCGCGAGGCATGGGGCAGCCTGTTCCCGGCGATCGACGCCAGTGTCGGCTATCAGCGTAACCTCGCGATCCAGGAAGCGTTCCTGCCGGCGATCATCTTCGATCCGGACGCGCCGCCGGGCGAGTTGGTACCTGTCCGGTTCGGAGCGGACAACAACTGGTCGGCCTGGGTGTACGTGACGCAGCCGATCTTCGACGCCGGCGCCTTCATCGGCGTCAGCACGGCAGGCCGCTACCAGGAGCTGCAGCGGGAGGTGGTACGGGGGCAGGCCCAACAGGTGGCCAGTCGGGTGCGGCGAACGTACTACGGTGCGTTGCTGGCGCACGAAGAGGTCCGGGTCACCGAGGAGAGCATCGGGCGGACGGAGGAAACATTGCGGGAGACGGAAGGCCTTTATCGGGCGGGGCTGGCGAGCAGCTACGACGTGCTGCGTCTGGAGGTGCGGCTGGCCAACCTGCGGCCGAACCTGCGGCGCGCGCAGAACATGGCGCTGGCGGCGGAGCGCGACCTTTCGGTCGAGCTGGGGATGTCCGAGGTGACGCCGATCGGTGTGGAAGGTCGCCTGCATCAGGTGAACCTCGCCGCGGCGGAATCGAACGACGGTGCGAACAGAGAGCTTCTGCGTCTCGTAGGTTTCCGCAACGCGCTCGATGCTTCGTTCGAGTCGCTCTACGAGCTGGCGCAACGGATGCGCTCCGACCTGCGGCAGGCGCAGTTGAACTACGAGTTGCAGGACGCGCGGGTAAAGAACGAACGGACGAGCATGTACCCGCGTCTGAACGCCTTCTTCAATTACGGAATCATCGCGCAGGAAGATGGCTCGCTCGATCCGTTCGGTGAGAACGAGAACCAACGGACCACGAGCGCGGTGCTGGGCGTCTCGCTGGAGATCCCGGTCTTCTCCGGCTTCCAGCGCTCGGCCCGCGTAGAGCAACGCGAGTTGGAACGCGAGCAGGCACGCGTGCAGCTCGAGTTGTTGGAGCAGGAGACGGCGAACCAGATACATGCCGCCCGCGAGGCGCTGGAGGAAGCGAGGGAGCGGGCAGAGGCGCAGCGCGACGCGGTCTCAGAGGCGGGCCGGGGCTACGAGATCGTGACCGCGCAGTACGTAGCCGGCGTCAGCTCGCAGCTCGAGCTGACCGAGGGCGAGGTGCTGCTGCGTGAGTCCGAGTTCGCGTACGCGCAGGCCGTCTACGATTACCTGATGGCTCAGGCCGATCTGGATGACGCGGTCGGTGTCGTGCCGCTGGTCGATGTGCCGGGCTCGGTCGAGCCGGTGAGGACGAGTTCCAAGTGAGTACGGACAAACGGATAGGTACACGGTCCACTATGATGGAGACAATTGGCAATGTGGCCCTGGTCGCCGCACTGGGCGCGGCCGCCTTCGGATGCAGCCCGTCGTCCTCGGCGAGCGAGGCGGAAGCCGGTCAGGATTTCGTCAGAACGGTCAACATCGAGGTGGCCGCGGTCGGCCGCAGCGACTTCACGAGCTACGTGAGGCTGACCGGCGAAGTCGAGGCGATGAACGACGTGACCCTGAGCGCCGAGGAAAGTGGCGTCATCGAGCACTTCTTCATCGAGAAGGGGAGCTTCGTTCGCAGCGGCGCACCGATCGCGAAGATCCGCGATACCGTTCTGCGTGCCCAGCTCGAGGAGGCGATCGCCGCCGCCGAGCTGGCGCGTGAGCGGTACGTGCGGCAGCGGCGCCTCTGGGAGGAGGAACAGATCGGCAGCGAGATCGCCTATCTGGAGGCCAAGTATCAGGCGGACCTGCAGGCGGCGCGCGTGACGTTACTGAGGGAACGGCTCGAGCGGACGACGCTGGCGGCCCCGATCTCGGGCATCTTCGACGAGCGGTACGTCGACGTCGGCGAGATGGTCGCGCCCGGCGCTGCGGTGGCGCGGGTCGTCGAGGTCGACCGTGTGAAGGTGACGGGTGGTGTGGCGGAGCGGTTCGCGGCCGGCGTGAGCCCCGGCGACACCGCGCGGATCAGACTGGATGTGCTACCGAACCAGGAGTTCATCGGCGTACTCGGCTACGTGGGCAGCGTCGTAGACGAGCGGAGCCGGACCTTCCCGATCGAGATCGTGATGGAGAATCCGGGCAGGTTGATCAAGCCGCACATGGTCGCCAGCGTCGAGATCGCGAGGAGTCGACTGCCTGACGTGATAGTCGTTCCGCAGGACGCGGTGCAGCGTACCGAGGACGGGTATCAGGTGTTCGTGGCGGTGGAGCGTGAAGGGAGTCTGTACGCGGAAAGTCGCCCGGTACGCCTCGGGCCGATGTACGCCAATCGGGTAGTGGTCGAACAGGGCTTGAGCGAGGGTGATCGACTGATCGTGCGGGGACAGCAGTTGGTGGAGTCGGGTAATCGCGTGCGCATCGTGAACGAAGCCGAGTTCCAGGCCGGCTGAGGATAGAGGACGAGACATGTCGGGGCTCATACGTCGCAAGGAAAGTGAGGGCCGGTCAGGCGGGCCCGGCTCGCCCGGCGGAGATGGTCACGGCCGCTTCAAGGAGTTCTGGCTGACCTCCTTCGCGGTGGACCATCCCACCAGCGTGCTGGTTCTCATGCTCATCGTGATCATCGCGGGCTTCATCTCGTACGTAAAGGTCCCGAAGGAAGCGGCGCCAGAGATCACGATACCGATCGTGGCTGTTAACACGGTCTACCCGGGTGTCGCGCCGGAGGATATCGAGACGCTGATCACCCAGGAGCTCGAGGACGAGCTCAACCAGATCGGTGACGTGAAGGAGATCACGTCGACCTCGGTAGAAGGTTACTCGAGCGTCATAGTCGAGTTCGAGGCCGGGATGGACATGACCGAGGCGCTGCAACTGGTTCGCGAGAAGGTCGACATCGCGAAGCCCGAGCTACCGCCGGCGGCCGAGGAACCGATGATCGTCGAGTTCAACTTCGCCGAGTGGCCGATCATGCAGGTCAACATCTCTGGCGAGTATAGTCTGGTCCGACTGAAGCGGCTGGCGGAGGATATCCAGGACCGGCTGGAGCAGATCCCCAGCGTCCTGGATGTCGGGTTGTCGGGGGGATTGGAGCGGGAGGTGCAGGTCGATGTCGATCTGGCCAGGCTCAAGTACTACGGGCTCGCCTTCGACGATGTGATCGACGCGATCCGCGAGGAGAACGTCACCACGCCGGGCGGCAGCATCGACGTGGGCGACCTGAAGTACCTGGTCCGCATCCCGGGCGAGTTCGAGGACACGCGCCTGATCGAGGACATCGTGATAACGGCGCCTGGCGACCGGCCGGTCTACATCAGCGACGTCGCTACGGTGGATTTCGGGTTCAAGGAGCGGGAGAGCTTCGCGCGGCTGGACGGCCGGTCGGTCGTCACACTGAGCGTAACGAAGCGGGTCGGCAGGAACATCATCGAGACGGCGGACGCGGTGCGTGCGACGCTCGATGAGATGCAACCGAGCTTCCCACCGACGACGGTGGTGAAGCTCACGTCCGATATGTCGGATGAAGTGCACAAGATGGTGAGCAGCCTGGAGAACAACATTATCTCCGGGTTGATACTGGTCGTGGCGGTGTTGCTGTTCGCGCTGGGCGTTCGGAACGCGTCGTTCGTCGGCATAGCGATTCCGCTGTCGATGCTGCTGTCGTTCAGCGTCATGCAGATGGCCGGTATGACGATGAACTTCATCGTGTTGTTCAGCCTGATCCTGGCGCTGGGGATGCTGGTGGACAACGCGATAGTGGTGGTCGAGAACATCTACAGATTCCGCGAGCGAGGGTACGGCAAGAGGGAAGCGGCGAAGCTGGCGACCGGTGAGGTGGCGATGCCGGTGATCGCAGCGACGGCGACGACTCTAGCGGCGTTCACCCCACTGGCGTTTTGGCCGGACATCGTCGGCGAGTTCATGAAGTACCTGCCGCTGACGCTGATCATCACGCTCAGTTCGTCGCTGGTCGTCGCCCTGGTCATCAACCCGACGCTCTGCTCGCTGTTCATGCGTCCGGAAGGCGAAAAGGGGCCGGGTCTGACGAAGGAGGTGAAGTGGGCGATGGCCGGGGCGGCGGGGTTGGCCTTCCTGGTTGTCGCTTTGTTCCGGCCGCTCACCGCCGTTCTGCTGGCGGTGACGGCGGTCTTGCTGTACGCGTTGCACCGTTACGTGCTGGCGCCGGGGGGTTACTGGTTGCAGACGGTCAACCTGCCGGCGACGTTGCGGTTCTACGAGCGGGTGCTGCGCTGGTCGTTGGTGCATCGCTGGCGTGTCATGGGTACGGCGCTGCTGGTACTGGTGGTGTCGGTGGTGGCGTTCGGAGCGTTCAGCAAGGGCGTCGTGTTCTTCCCCGAGGACATCCCGCCGAGCACGGTGTGGGTGCAGATCGAGGCACCGACGGGGACGCGGGCCGATGTCACGGACGGGATCGTGCGGCGAATCGAGGGCGAGCTGGGCGAGGTGGTAGGGCGCGAGGACTTCGAGTCGGTCGTGTCGACGGCGGGCTCGAGCTCCGGTGACTGGATCTCGGGCGGCTCGGCGACGCACCTCGGCACGGTGGCGGTCAACTTCGTGGATTTCGAGCAGCGCGGGCACGACGTGTTCGAGACGCTGGAGGAGCTGCGCAATACGATCGGCTCGGGAATAGCCGGTGCCGATGTCGTGGTGGAGCGGCCGCAGGAAGGGCCGCCCACCGGCCTGCCGGTGAACATCGAGATCAGCGGCGAGGATGCGGGGTTGCTGAAACGTCTGGGCGATGAGGTGGTGGCGATCCTCTCCAACTCGCCGGTCGCGCCGAAGCTGGAGGGCCTGGAGAGCGACATGGCCGACGCCCGGCCCGAACTGACCGTCGAGGTCGATCGCGAGCGGGCGCAGATCTTCGGCGTGAACACGCAGAAGATCGGGTTTGCGGTGCGTAGCGCGATCAACGGCGTAGAAGCCGGCGAGTTCCGGGACGGTGAGGACGAGTACGACATCGTGGTGCGACTGGCCGAGCGGTACCGCCGGGACCTGAACTCGCTGGCCGACCTGACCGTCGTCGCCGACGACGGCAGCCAGGTGCCGCTCCCCTCTGTGGCGAGCTGGAGCGTCAACGAGAGTTTCAGCGGTATCAACCGCAAGAACCTTGATCGGGTGGTGACGATCACATCGGATGTGCGGTCCGGCTACAACGCCAACGCCGTGCTGGCCGAGGTACGGAACGAGCTGATGGGTTTTGCCGCGCGGTTGCCGTCGGGCTACGAGCTGCGCTATACGGGCCAGCAAGAGGAGCAACAGGAATCGGCGGCCTTCCTGATGGGCGCGTTCATGACCGCGCTGCTGTTGATCGCGTTCATTCTGGTCTCGCAGTTCGATTCGGTTCTGCGGCCGCTGATCATAATCAGCTCGGTCATCCTGTCGACGATCGGTGTACTCATCGGCCTGCTGGTGTTCGGGATGCCGTTCGGGATCATCATGAGCGGTGTGGGCGTGATCAGCCTGGCGGGCGTGGTAGTGAACAACGCCATCGTGCTGATCGACTATGTCCGGCTGCTGCGTGAGCGTGATGGTCTGAGCTGGACCGAGTCGCTGGTGCGTGGTGGGATGACCCGGTTCCGGCCGGTGACGCTGACTGCGATCACCACGGTGGTAGGGCTCATCCCGCTGGCCATCGGACTCAACATCGACTTCTACGGATTCTACGGCAGTCTGGAGCCGAACTTCTTCTGGGGCGGCGAGCAGGCGGCCTGGTGGGCGCCGATGGCGATCGCCGTGATCTGCGGCCTGAGCTTCGCTACGCTACTGACCTTGATCCTGGTCCCGGTGATGCACACGTTCACCGACGACGTGGCCGACTTCTTCATACGCCACTTCACGCATCGGCGTGATGCGGTCGATGATGAGGAGAGGATCGACGAGTCGGAGGAGCAGGTGCGGGAGGCGGTACCGGCGTGAATCCAGTAGGCAGTGGGCGGTAGGCGGTGGGCGGTGTACAGTGGGCGGTGAGCGGCAGACAGAAGGCGGTAACGAGCAGATGAACATACGAACGACCGGTGTCACCTGATTGAATAGGAGCACCGGTCGTTGAGTTTCAAGTCCGGTCTACCGCCCACTGCCTACTGCCTACCGGAACTACCCGCCAACCGTCGTCAGCGCCTCGAAGATCGGCAGGTAGAGTGCGACGACCATGCCGCCGAGGATGAAGCCGACGACGACGATCAGGGCGGGCTCCATCGCCTTCATCAGGCGCTCGACCGCGGTATCGACCTCGCCCTCGTAGAAGGTGGCGACCTTCTCGAACATCTCGTCCAGGTGTCCCGTCTGTTCGCCGACCTCGACCATGCGTGAGACGAGACGCGGGAGCGCGCCGGTCTCGGCGAGCGGCGTGCTGATGCCCTGGCCCGCCTCGATAGCGGGGCGAGTGCGGAGCAGGCTTCGTTCGAGTACGACGTTACCGGCGGTGCCGGCGGAGGATATCAAGGCGTCGATCAGGTTCGCGCCCGAGGTGAGGAGCGATGCCATGCTCTGGGCGAAGCGAGCGACCGCCGCCTTGCGAATCAGGTCGCCGAGGATCGGGATACGGAGGAACAGGTTGTCGAAAAAGAGGCGGCCGGAACTGGTCCCGTAGGCGCGGCGCACGACGACAACAGCGCCGCACACTCCCACCAGCAGCATGAGCCAGTTGGCCTGCAAGTACTCCGACATGTTGACGAGGACCTGGGTAGGATAGGGAAGCGTGAGGCCGCCGGAGGAGAACATCGTCTGGAAGGTCGGGACGACGAAGGCGAGCATGACCGCGGCGCTGGCGAAGGCGACGAACAGTATGATGGCTGGGTAGACCATGGCGGTTTTCACCTTGCCGACCAGCGCGACGCTCTTCTCGAGATAGACGGCGAGTCGGTTCAAGATCGAGTCGAGGACTCCGCCCTGCTCGCCGGCCTCCACCATGTTGACGAAGATGTCGCTGAAGACGTGGGGATGCTCTTTCATGGCGTCCGCCACGCTCCTGCCCGACTGGACGTCGACGATAACCTGGCTCAGTGCCTTCTTGAGCCGGCGGTCTTCAGCGAGGTCCTGGCAGATCTCGAGGCTGTGAACCAGTGGCACGGCGGCGTCGATCAGCGTGGCGAACTGGCGAGCGAAGAACGCCATGGCCAGCGGCCTTGCCCGGCCGCGGAGCGAGATACCGCCGACTCGCGTCTTGGGGGCGGCTTTGACCCACTCGGGGATCAGCCGATTCTGTACCAGTGCCCGAGTGGCGTCTTCGGCGGTGACGGCTTGGATGACGCCCTCGCGGACGCGACCATCGACGGTGTGAGCTCGGTAGGACCAGCCGTTCACGATCACCTCGCGCTTTCTATCGTTATTCGAGAGCCTCGAACCAATTGCGTCCGGCCAGCGGCTCGGCCACGAGCGCCTGCTGCAGGGCGCGGACCGCCGAACAGCTGCTGTACTGCAGCGTCGTGCCGCCGCGCAACGAGCTTTCCTCACCGGCGCTGGCGCCGTTACGGACGAGGATCGCGCCGTTGAGCTCGGTGGAGCCCCTGAAATCCGCTTCGCCCTGTACGACGACGATCCCGTAGAACTCGAAGTTGCCGGTCACGATCAGGTTGCCATCGACCAACAGGATACCCTGTCCGTATCCGGTACCCGACACATGCACGTCACCGGCGGCGTGGATGACCGGCATGTAGTCCCAGCAGGGGCTTCCGGGGTTGTCCGGGTCGCCCCAGTTCATCAGCTCCCACTCGGCGCATCTGCCGTCCTCGACGACCGGTCCGGTGTTGGTGATGGTCTGATCGCCGAGCAGGTGCTTGTCGGCCATGCGGGTTAGGTCGGTGTAGTTCAGCTCGCCGAACTGCACGAAGTCGTCGGTGACGATCGTAGTATCCTCGTCTACCGGCGGTGCCCCCTCCAGGACGGGGTGGCCGTTGATCCGGAGCTCGTCGCTGTCCTGCATCAGGACGCCGGGGATATCGGTGCGGTCCGGCGGGCAGGAGCTGCCCCAGGCCACCGGTGGGTCGTCGACGCCCGAGACCTTCACGCCGGCACCGGTCCCCTGGATGCGGAGCCCTCCCTGGAGCTTGATCGCAGCGTCGCAGCACATCACGTCGGCCCGGAGCACGCGCACCATGTTGACGAGCACGCGCTGGGCCGTGCCCTGGGCGGGGCGGCCCACGGTGCGCAACCGGAAGAGCGTCTCGCTACCGCTCACGTCGTGGTCGACGCGAAGGACGGAGGTGCGGTATTGCGAGCCACCGGGCAAGGTACGCCACTCGGTGACGGCGCTGTCACCGGGGTTGAGCTGCAAGAAAGTCGCGCGGTCCCAGGTGCCGACGACCTCGGTCGCGCCGGCGTCGGCGGCGTAGAGCGCCTTCAAGCTGAGACGGATTCCCGTGTTGGCCGTCGCGTTGCTCTGAGCGACGTAGAGCCCGGCGAGCGCCACCAGCGTCAAGACGACGATGACGAACACGGCGGCGGGTATCGCGAAACCGTAATCTTGGCGGGCACGATGTATCATGTTTACGACTGTCATTGGTTTCTGGGCCTCACGGTGGAGGTGAGCGTGTCGAGCCGCTCGTACGGTTCGCTCTCCGCCACCAGGGTCAGTTGCACTCTGGCGACGCGCATGGGGTCGCTAGTGGTCTGACCCGCCGCGTCGAAGTATTCAAACGACAGCCCCGTACCATCCCCGGCGAACGGACCGACGAGGATCTCCGTCGCTGAACCGTCGGTTCTGGCGAGCCACCAATCGTCCCGGTTCTCCTCGAGGCTGTATGTGTAGCGGTGAAAAGCGCGAACCGGCGCGCCGACAGGTATACCGGTCAGCGATCCGCTCACCCGGATCACCAACTCGACCGCCAGACCATTGGAGTAGGGACAGGTGAGCGACGAGGCCTCCTCAGACTCGGCCTCCCTTACCCGCACCAGCCAGCCGTCCGGGTGATAGATCAGGAGGCTGTCGCCTGACAGGTTGCCCATGCGGCCCTGAAGGCCGAAGAGACCGAGCTTGCCGCCCCCGCTGTCGACGGCGCAGACGATGCCGAAGCCGACCGGTGAGCGGAGGCTGAGGCTATCGGCCTCGGTCGCCACGAAGTCGCCGCCGGTCGCGCTGGCCTCTCTGAGATCGGCCGACAACACGGCGTTCGCCAGGCGCAGAGCGTCGTGGCGATAGGTAGTCGACCGTTCCTGTGTGTACAGCCGCTGCTGGTAGATCAGGGTCTGGTACAGTGCGCCGGCGATCACGGAACCGAGCACTATGACGACGAGCAACTCTGGCAGAGTGAAACCCTGGCGCCGCCGGTACGTGCGCAGAACGCTCATGGGACGAGCCTGTAAGCGACCACCGTATCCCATGCCGAGATCGCCTCTGTGGGTGCGTAGTGCGTTATCAGCAGGATCCGACGGTGGGTGTATCTGTCCTCGATCTCCCACCGCGAGACCCCGACCTCCGTCTCTCGAGATCCGTTCCGCAGGCTGTCGTACGGGACCGCCAGCAGCCGCTCGACCTCCGACTGCACGAACTCCGCCGCCTCGAGCTGCACCCTGGAACGCGCCAGCGTCCGCTGCGAGTACAGTCCGGAAGCGGCCAGCGAGATCACTACAACCGCCAGCAGTACCACACCGACCATCAACTCGACGACCGAGATGCCTCTCTGGTCGAGCCGCCTCTTCTGGCTATTCCCACTCATACTCGAACTCGAAGTCCAGCACTCGCCCCGTCGGACTCACGTACACCACCTCGGCCTGTCCGCTCAGGGTGAGCATGATCACGGCACCGGGCTGCGTACAGGTCGCGGACGTCGTTCCGATACCGCGCCCGTTGAAGCACAGGCTCGATCGATTGCTCGCGAGGTCCACGTTCAGCTGCTGGCGGAAATCGAAGTGACCGAGCGTCACGACTTGGCCCGTCGCCGCCATCGTCGTGTCCGCCTCCACCCACACCCGGTCGTGCTCGCTGTCCAGGCGCAGCACAGCGGTTCGCCCGAAGCGGATCGCCGTCGCTCGCGTCAGAGAGATCGTGGAGACCAGCGCATGACGCGCGTTGTGCACCGATGCCGAGACCCGGGTGCGCCCGATGGCGGGCAAAGCGATGGCATAAACCACCGCCACCACCACCAGGGCGATCATGATCTCGAGCAGCGTGAAGCCCCCTCGCGGAGCCCGGGCGCGCCGCACCATGGGCGCCGGGGGCGCTTTCCGTAAGGCCACTAACAAAATATTGACGCAGCCCGTGTCTGGGCGGGGGATGGATGCGACTGCGGCCTTGAATTCTGGTTGCAATCCTCGTGCCGTAGTCAGCCGGCTGGCCGTTGAATTTAAATCGTTGTGAGTATTGAGGTTATGGAGGTCGTCCCGCGGCGCATCGGCGGTGGAGGTGGGGGTTGCCGGTCAAGCTGACCACCTTGTTGCAGACTGCAAGACCGACGGCTGGAGAGGGGGGGAGTGTCCGGGAAACCTGACGCGGTTCGGGGCTCGTAGTGTTGGGAGGTGCGGGGTACTCGGCGGTCGCAGCGTGGGGCTGGGGCGGCGTGGCGCGTGCGGGCGGCGCGGCTGTAGATTGGTGCGTTCCTGCAGACAGCGGATGCGTGCCATACCTGGCTGTTCACAAGACACAGGGGGTTGAGACAATGGCGGGATTCACGGAACGGATGGTCGGAGCGGCCACCCTGAACATCGCGACGTATGAGGAGGTGGAGCACGATCAGACGGCGACGGGTCAGGCGGCGGGGGTCGTCGCCCTGGTGGCGATCGCCGGTGCGATCGGCTCGTACGGGATGGGCGGCTTGTACGGGTCGGTCGGCCAGCTGATCTCGGCCTTCGTCGGCTGGGTGGTGTGGTCGGCGGTGACGTTGCTGATCGGCACGAAGGTGTTCGGCGGCACGGCGGACATGGGCGAGATGTTGCGGACGCTGGGTTTCGCGCAGTCGGTGGGCGTGGTGAAGATACTGGGCATAATACCCTTGTTGGGTTGGATCGCCGGACTGGCCGCCGGAATCTGGATGCTGGTGTGCGGCGTGGTGGCGGTTCGCCAGGCGCTGGACTTCACGACGGGCAAAGCGATCGGCACGGTGATCCTGGGCTGGCTGGCGATGATGGCGCTTGCCATGCTGGTGGGTGGCGTGTTCGGCGCGTTTAGTTAGGCGGTCTGAAGTAGTAGGCGGGCAGTCGGACACTCGACAGCCCACAGCGGCCGGCTGTGGGCTGTCGAGTGGAGAGTTTGCCGCGCTCGAGTCCTCGGCTAGTAGACCTCTCGGAATGAAGCGCGGAGCACGTAGCCGACGTTGGGTGTCGCCGGCGGCAGGTTCTGCGGGTCGAAGAGATCGTTGTCGAAGCTCCAGTCGCGCTGCGGCGCTCTGTAGGTCGAGACCTGCAAGCCGGGGTAGTATCCCCAAGGGGTGGCGATCTGCGGGTACCAGAAGGTGATGAAGGACCCGATCATGCGGTGCAGGCATTGGCCGCCGCAGTTCGACCAACTGTTCCGCCAGTCCTCGAGCATCTGGACGGTGACGCCGGGTGTGTGGTCGGGCGGTATAGGGGTACACCAGGGCTCGGGGTCATCGTGGTAGCAGCCGAGGTAGCCCTCGCCCTCACCGGTGATGATGGAGAAGTACTGTTCGGTATGGTCGGCATCGGGTAGCCAGTAGTCGCCGTCGACCCAGGCGCCTGAGAGGACGGTGAGACGGTCGCCGAAGACGGCGGCCGGCTGTTTGTCGACGTTGTTGTAATTCCCCATCATGTAGAGCGGGTACTCGCTCCCGATGGTCAGCGGTCCGGGCAGCCGGGCGCCGTTCCTGATGCGAAGGACCGGGAAGTAGCCGTTGCCCCTGGGGTCGGTGGTGCCGGTGTGCTGTGGGGTCGCGTCGGGTACGATCTGGACGTAGACGACGCTGGTCGCGTCGCCGGGACCGGCGACGATCCAGTTGCGTAGCTCGCCGATGTCGACGTCCGCCACGTCGACCCACTTCTGCTCGTGCTGGTCGTAGAAGGCATCCCAGTTGAAGGGGAAGATCGCGCACTTGGTGGGGTCGTCGGGCACGGCGCCGCCCTGGGGCCGTGCTACGGTGATCGTAGGTAGCTTGGCGGCGAACGGCAGCGGACTACCGCCGCAAACCTCGACCTTATCGCGGGGGTCGGTGAGATCGATGGTCACATACATGTCCGCCTGCCAGGCGAACTTCGAGGCTCGCTCGCCCTGCGAGTCGCCGGCGTCGCGCGGCCGGATCAGCTCGATCGGCTCGACCCCGGGCGGGAACGGCGGCATCAGGGTGTCGACCCCCATGGCGCCGGTCTGCAGGTGGCCGGCCACCCGTGTCTCGCTCTTCCACCTGAACTGTTCGGGGTCGGGCGTGTCCTCGCTATCCCAGTCCACCTCGACGTCGTTGCCGTACTCGTCCTCCATGTAGAAGTGGATCGTCCACTGGTCGACATGCTGGGTACGGCCGTCGCGGATGAACCGCCCCGGCGTGGTGAGCACGTCGTGGAAGTGAGTATCGCTGGTGGCCATGAAGACATCGCCGTTCACGTGCATGCGGCCGTAGGTGTCGGCGCGGGAGCCGGTATAGGCTTCCATGGCGCCGTGGCCGAAGCCGGCGAACTGGAATAGCGGGATCGCGTGGGCTCGCGCGCCGAGCACGACGCCGCTGTGGGCGCCGCTGAGGTCGGTGGCTTCCGAGGTCACGACGATGTCCTGGGTGATGGCGTAGAGCCCGGCGAAGGGGCCGTCGGATATCCAGGTCGTGTCCCAGGTGCCGTCCTTGACCACGCTGTAGACGTCGAAGTCGAAACCTTCGATCGGGGGCGGTGCGATGGCGGCCAGCTCGTCGTCGGAGAGGAAGCCGTCCTGCAGCGCCAGCTCGACCTGGGCCAGCGCGTGCTCGGCGCCGGCCTCGGCGGCGTAGAAGGCGCGCGTGCTACCGTAGTCGGCGGTCGTCGTCCGGGTATAGCTCATCGCCGCGGTCACCGCGGCGGCGACGATGGCCGCGATGAGGGTGACGACCAGTAGGGTGGTGACCAGCGCGATTCCTCGGCGGTCGGCGCTCAACTGGAAGATGTCGGGTTGACACGTGTGCTGGCGCATCTTTCTCCGATCCCCCTTAACAGCCGCACTCTGGCTTCGCAGCGTCAGACACCTCAAAAGATCTCGCGGAACGACGCGCGGAACACGCTGCCGACGCTGGGGGTGCCGGGCGGCAGGTTCTCTGGATCGAGCAGGTCGGTATCGAACACGTAATCGCGGTCCGGTGCGTCGTAATAGTTGGCGCCTGGCAAGTAGAAGTAGGCGGAGGCGTAGACCGGCAGCCACATCGAGACGAACGAGCCGCGCCAGGTGTGCAGGCAAACGCCGCCGCAGTGCGAGCTGTTCGACCAGTCTTCCAGCATGCGGGTCTGGTTGGCCGCTTTCTCGAAATCCTGCACGCAGTCCGGGTCATCGTGATAGCAGCCGACGTAGCCTTCGCCGGTGCCGATGATGAGCGAGTAGTTCTGGGTCGTCGTGGTGGCGTCGGGTCGCTGCCAGCGCTCGCTGGTGTTGTTCTGATTCGCCCAGTCGTTGTCATCCCAAGCAGCGGAGAGCACGGTGTAGGTGTCACCGAAGACCGCGGCCGGCTGCTTGTCGATGGTGTTGTAGTCGCCCTTCAGATAGAGCGGCCGCTCGCTGCCGACGGTCAGCGGTCCCGGCAATCGGGATGCGCTGTGGATCCTCAGGATCGGCCAAGCGCCGCCGCCGTTCCCCTCGTGGGGATTCGTGTCGCCGGGGTTCGGCATGTGGCCGGTGGGCATGACGAAGTCGATGTAGATGATCTGCGTGCTGTTGGTGCCGGCGGGATTGATCGCCCAGGCTCGAAGCTCGCTCATGTCGAGGTCGAGCACGTCGACCCAGCGCTCTTCGTGGTTCTCGTAGAATGCCTCGAAGGTGAACTCGAAGATCCGGCACATGGTGGTCTGGTCGAGCGCGGCGCCGCCGAAGGGCCGTTCCACCGTGACCGTCGGGTACACGGTCGTCTCCGTACCCCCGCAGACATCTTGTTTGCTCACTATGTTGTTCAGGTCGACCACGACGTGCATGTCGGCCAGCCAGGCGTATTTCGTCGCCCGCTCGACTTCGGTGTCGCTCGCCTCGCGGGGCCGGATCAGCTCGCGGGGCGGTACGCCTTCGGGTAGCGGCAGTCTCAGGCTGTCGACGCCGAATGCGTTGGTCTTCAGCCGCGAGTCGAACCTCATCTCGCTCTTCGCCTTGAATTGTTCGGGGTCCGGCGTGTCCTCGCTGTCGAAGTCCAGCTTGTTGAGCGTGCCGGAGGCGTCGGCGATCCAGATGTTCGCGCGCCAGGTGTCTCGATGCTCTATCTTGCGGTCGCGCCGCACCTCGTTGGGCGTCGTGAGGATCCCGTAGTAGTTGATCGGGCCGTTGCCGTTGAGGTACATATTGCCGTTGGCATGGACGTTCCCGTCGAAATCGATCTGCGAGCCTGCGTACGCTTCGTAGTCTCCCTCGAAGAACTTGGCGAACTGGAAGATCGGGATCGCCTGTGCCTTGGCACCCAGGACGATGCCGCCGGTGGCGCCCGACGCGTCGGAAGCGACCGCGCTGATGAGCAGGTTCTGGGTGAGCGAGTAGAGGCCCGCCCAGGGCCCGTCGGTGATGGTCTCCTGCGCCACCGCGCCGTCCTTGACCACGGTGAACTGGGTGAAGTCGAAGCCTTCGAGCTCCGGCGGCCGAATCGCCTGCAGCTCGGCGTCGGTGAGCACGGCGTCGCGCAGGGCCAGCTCGACCTGGCTCAGAGCGGCTTCGGCACCGGCCTCGGCCGCGTAGAAGGTCCGCATGTCGCGGTAGTCCGCCGTGGTCGTGCGGGTGTAGCTTGCCGCGGCGGTCACCGCCGCCGCCACGATGGCGGCTATCAGGACCACCACCAGTAGGGTCAGGACCAGTGCAAGGCCGCGTTGATCACGCGCCAACGAGCGACGGGGTCCCGGCGTGTCCGATCTGCCGATCGACCTCTGGGTCGCGCGCTTCCAATTCAGCAATAGAGTCCGCATCGCGGGATGCCCTCCTGAGTTAGCGAACCCGCCGCAAGGTCGAACAGCCGCTGCCTGCGGGGGGAATCGGCGGCCGGCGGGGTTCGCGCCCGTTGCCGAGCGCAAGAAGCAGACCCTGAGTAGCGTCGAGAGGAGTCGCACGGTCTCCGGCGGTTAATCGTTTGATCTGTATGCGGTTAGGTGTGCCGGCCGCGCCGCGGGCCCACCGGTGGTCCGAAACCCTACCGGACAGAGTGCGCGAGTAGCCGGAAATAATGACCGAACCGGGCGGCGTCGTCGCCGGTCTCGCGCGGGGGGCCGGTGCCATAGTCCCTTGTTTCAGCGCTACTTACGGCGAGCGGCGGCGGTCGGCACGGGGAATGCGACGGGAGTGGCACGAGGCCCGACGCGGCGCTGCGAGGCCCGGGAGACGGCTTGGCTGCTGCGGCAGAGTCAACGAGGGATGGAAGCAGAGAGCTGGGAGACTAGAGAGACAGGATGCTAAGGGGCAGGCGGGGATTCACACTTCTCGAGGTCGTGGTCGTCACACTGCTGATCGGCGTGGTGGCGTCGTTCGCCATCCCGCGGGCGCTGAAGACGAGTCCCCAGCAGGAGGTCTTGCGGGCGGCCCGTGCGCTGACGCGTGACCTGGAGCTGGTGCGCACGCAGGCGATGGCGTCGAAGCGGCAGGTGCGCGTGACCTTCGATGCCGCGAACGGCTTCTACACGGCATACATGGACGTGACCGGCGGGCGCACCGGGGACATCGCCGGCACGAGCGAGGAAGTGCACGCGACCCGGATTCTGTCACGGGGCTCCCACGGTGGCATCCCCGGGGTGGAGCTGTCCGACAGGGTGCGGTTCAGCACCGGGGAAGCAGGTCAGGGTCCGTTAGGAGATCCGGCAGAGGACCCGGTGCAACTGACCGACGATCGGGTGGAGTTCAACAGTCGCGGCATGGTGACGCCGCTGGGCACGAACGGAGTGATCTTCCTCAGCCACAAGGAGGACCCGTCGGTAGTGGCTGCGGTGACGATATCGGGCGCCGGCTCGTTCCAGGCCTGGCGCTACAGGAACGGAAGCTGGGAGCGATGAAGCGGTCTCTAAGTCGGCCGCGCTCGGAGGCGGGCTTCAGCATCATGACCGTGCTGGTCGCGTCCGTCGTGATGGGCGTCGCGGTGATCGCGCTCTCCGGCACGACGGTCTACGTGCTGTCTCTGCAGACGGAGTCGGACGTTCGGGCGACGGCGATCAGCTTGGCGACGGCCTACATGGAGGAAGTCAAAACGCGCCCGATCGAAGAGATCGTGACGGAGAGCGTTGTGGCTGTGGACGAGATGGGACTCGAGGACGAGTCGGGTCGGTTCAGCAGGTCACTGACTGTGACGGCAGGCCCCGCACCGAGGTCTCGACTGATCACGGTCACGGTGAATTTCTCGGGCAGCCAGGGCAGAAGCGGCAAGATCGAGCTGCTCACCATCATATACGAAGGGGTCGACTCCTAGTGAACCCGCACACGGACAACGGCGAGTCCCCCCGTCACAGCCGGTTCGGCTACACCCTCATCGAGCTGCTAGTCGCGATGGTGATCGGGGCGGTGATTCTGGCTGCCGCCGTCGGCTTCCTCATCACGCACATGCGGACGCTGGAGGGCAGCGACATCCGGGAGAACGTCACGCGCAACAGCCGCTACATCGGCGCGCTGCTGCGGCACGACCTGCAGGCGGTGGGAATCGGGATCGAGAGCCGCGTGTCGTTCGGGACCGTCAGTGTATGGCCTGGTCCGGCCGGTGACACGCTCCTCGTTCTGTTCGTGCCCTATCTGCCGAGTCCGGCGCCGGCGCGTCCGGTGGACGTGACGCTCAGCGAGCCGCCGGCGGGAGAGGGTACCTGCGGTCCGCGTTGTATAGACGTAATGAAGGATCCCGACGAGGTGTTCGAGCTCGAGGCCGGCGACCTGGCCCGGCTCGAGGTCGAAGGCACGCGGCGCCTGATCATCGTATCCGAGGTCGGCATGGTGCACCCCGGCCGCATGCAGGTCAGCTTCACTGAAGCGGACACCTTGTTGCACCAGCCGGCGGGCCTGCTCGATGACCTGCAGCTCAGGATCCCGGGCTCGTTCGTCCAGGAGCTGAAGCCGATCATCTTCTACCTCGACGATCAGAATCGCTTAATGCGCGCCGAGCGACTGAGCCTGAGCGGCTCGCCGGTCGGTGAAGTGGTGGCCTACGGGGTTGAGCAATTCGACGTATCGGTGGTGTTCGCCGATGGGGACGAGCTGCCGCGGCCCAACCCAGCCGATACGGACGTAACCAACGACTACGACGACATCGTGGCGGTTAAGGTTACGGTCACGGTGAAAGCTGACCGGACCGACCCGCGCGTGAACAACGGCGAGCTGTTGCGGAAGACGATGGAGTGGCGCGTTTCGCCCAGGAACCTGCGCTACGAGAAGAACCGCATGTAGCAGGCTTGTGCCGGGAGCCCTTCCACGGCAATCATCCCAGAGAGCCAAGAATCGTTCCGAGCCCGGCGTCGCTGGGGCAGGCTGGATTGATCGGCAGCGATAGCCCCGGCGGAACCGTCCCCGGGCTGTGGGTTAGAAGTAGATACCGGGACGCGCAGTCCTCTTCACTATAGGATCAAGCCGACATGTGCAGCTGGAAAGCTCGACACAGAGCTCTGGAGCTAGCGCTCCTCGTCTCCCTGGTCGCTGGCGTCTGGGCCTGCGACGATGACGTTTCCTTCCCCAACGTCGATTATCCGGAGGTCTGGGGTTTCTGGTCGGGTCAATACCGGGTCAGCGCCTGCAGCCTATCGGGGGCCGACGATCCTTTCCTCTGCGATGAGGTCTTCTATAACGGGGCCTCGCTGATCCTCGAGATGGATCTGGATCAGCTCGACCAGCAGGTGGGCGGCTTCATCTATCAGGGCTCGCTCGAAGGTGAGGTGGCGGGGACCGTGGACCTGGACGGTGTGCTCAGACTGGAGGGCACGATCGGTGGCCTGGATGCCGATTTCACGACGACGATCCTGGCCTGGCAGGCGGGCCTGGTGGGCGACACGCTGCTCGGCAGCTGGCGGTTCTGGGTGGAGGACAACAGCGGGCAGGGCTTCGGCGCTGCGACGGTCGACGCCGGCCTCAGGCTCTATGGTCCCAGTGTCGTCAAGTTCTTCGGCTGCGCGAGCGAGGACGAGCTCGACCCGGACGGCGAGCTGGTCGGCAGCCTGGACGCCGGCGACTGCGAGCTGGCGGGTGGGGCATACTTCGAAGGGGCTGAAGACGGAGCGTTGTTCGACGTCTACGAGTTGACGGGGGCGGCCGGCGATTCCATCGAGGTGACCCTGCGCTCCGAGGACTTCGATGCCCTACTCCTGGTCGCCGACCTGGGGGAAGAGTACCTGGGTGGCGACGACGATAGCGGTGGCGGTATCGGCGGCACCGATGCCGCCGTGACCATCGTCTTCGAGGTGCCGGAGACCCTGCTGCTGATCGCGACGTCGTACTGGGCCGGCGAGCTGGGCGACTATACGCTGGGCGCAGAGCTGCTGGAACCGCCGCCGCTGGCAGCGTCGACACCTGCGGCGGATCGCGCGCCCGGCAGCCGCTTCAGGGTCTTGAGCGCTGGCGTTGGGAAGCCGGACCGCGTGATCGGGCAGCCGTCTGTCCACCCGGCTCAGACTTTCACCCGTCCGTCCAAGCGGTCGAAGCGGCCGACCGAGTAGCCCCGAGTTCTCGCGTCAGTCCAGTCGGCCGCCTGGCCCGGTCTCCGCTGGCTGAGCGATGACGTACGCCACCAGAGATGCCTCGGTCGCCCAGTCGAGCGTGTAGTCCATCAGCGTCGCCTGACGGAGCAGGTCTTCGCTTCCCTGTCCCGTGCGCATCTTGCGGTCCGCCAGCACCAGGTGGATCGCCCGGCGCAGGATCTGCCAGTGCAGTAAGAGCGCGCTCTCCGGAACACCCTGCTCCCGGTAGCGGCGGCCGAGCTTCTCGGCGAACGCGTAGCTCGGCACCTCCTGCCCGATGCGCTTCCAGGTGGCGGCGGCCAGCTGGGCTGTCAGGGCCGCAATGTCCTCCGGCTGAAGCTGCTGGGCGAATGCGCGGTAGGGGAGATTGGCCGCGACGAGCCTGTAGCGGTTGGAGATGTCTTCGGCTCGGTGGATCAGGGTCTCCACGACCGAGGTGTGGTCGGGCGCCTCAGCGCTGGTCTGTCCGGCGAGGATCCTATAGTCTGGCACGGCTAGTCTCCCCCCACGGTGGCGGTTCGGTGCGAATCGCATGTTCGGGGGGGTGCCGCGGGTGGTGGGACAGGGTTGCAACCTAGAGTAGCAGGTGGGGGCGGCCACGTCAAGTCTTAGGGGCACAACGACATCCGGGACCGGTTCACCGGCTTAACGTTTCGCGCCCCCAGCCGTCTAACAGTCGGAGAGACCGCAAGTGGATCCGCAAGCCCGGCTTCCCGTCGAGCAGGGCGGAATCCTAGAGGAGGGAGAGATGAGAAAGCCGACTATCAACGCGTTGCTTGCCCTGATGCTCGTGGGCGGCCTGGCGGCTTGCAACGACAGCAGCGTGCTCGGTCCGGACGACGGCATCGAGGGTACGATCCTCGCGCTCATGGTTGACGAGGACCTCACCGAGGCGCTGGTCATCGATGTCGAGGCGGCCGTAGCAGGCGTGGTCGACGCGGCGGCGCCGTCGAGCGGCGCGCTGTTCGCCGAGCCGAACCCGGATGCGGCCGATGAGGCGCGCGCCCTGCTGGAGCAGGCGCGAGAGAAGTTCCGCCAGGCGCGCCAGGCCTGGATCGGTGGCGACAGCGAGCAGGCGGCGCAGCTGGCCTTGGAAGCGCGTTTGCTGGTCGCCGAGGCGATGGTCCTGGTGCTCGGCGACGAGGCTTACGCGCAGCTTCTCGAACGCGTCGACCAGATCATCACCTGGCTCGAGGAACAGGTCGATGAGGAAGCCTCCGCGCTGTTGACCCGCATCCGCGAGCTGAGGGCGGAGGCGGAGGCGTACTACCTGGACTACCAGGGGTCGCAGCTGGACACAGACCTTCACGCCGCGGTGGAGCGGCTGCTATTGGCCGTCCAGATCGCGCACCGCGAGCGCGTCCATCACCGGCGCCACGAGATTCAGCGGCACGCCGAGCATTCGCTGTTCATGGCGAACATGGCGCTGCAACTGGCGCAGGAAGTCGCGGTCGAGTTGACGCCTGAGCAGCGGCGCGTGTACCAGCACGCTGTGCACCTGCGCGACGGTGCCGCCCTGGCGCTCGAGGCGGGACGCTGGCGGCTTTCGCTCGCCCTGTCACGGGCCGTGGTGAACCTCAGCCTGGTGGTCGTGATCCTCGATCCGGACCTGCCGGAGGACAAGGTCGCGGCGCTGGTCACGGTGAGCGATGCCGCAATCGCAGAGGCCGAGGCGGCGCTGGGTGATCCGCCGTCCGATGAGTTCCTCGGTCAGCTGCTGGATCATGTGAAGCTTCTGCAGCTGCATGCGATCCAGATCTCGGACACACAGCCGCGCCGTGCCATCCACATCCTGTGGTACGTGTCAGTCGCGGCGCGAGCGATCACAGAGGCGGCAACGGCAAGCTAGTTGACTTGGGTACCGCCGAGTCAGCGGGGTCGCAGCCCGTCGGGCGGCGGCCCCGCTTCAACGTACGCGTCTCTTGTTTCGCAGCTCCTGCAGGTAGGTGTGCAGCGTGAGGAACTTCTCGAAGACTATGACGCCTTTGCCCTTCCGCCCGATCTCCGCCAGCAGATCCTTCAGCCGGCCACGGCGAATCACATAGAAACGAAAAGTCTCGGCGAAGTCCTCGAGCGGGTGCTTCGAGGCGTAGGCGGTGACGTAGTTGACGGGTGTGTCGGAGATGTTGCGCTTGCGGAAGGAGACCCAGCTCTCGTCGACCCCGCGGTAGGCCTTGCTGACGTCGCCGAACGCGTTGCGAAAGCGTCGCGAGCGGGCGAACCGCCAGTGGTAGAAGAGGAAGCTGTGGCCGAGCTCGTGGGTGATGAGCCCTACCAGGCTGGGCCAGGAGATCTCGTCGCGGCGCTCGACGAGGCGGCGCTCGATCTCGACGACCTTCGGGAAGCTGGGGTCGACCCCGGAAATCCCAGGCCGCACGAGTATTCTGTAGCCCCAGTCGGGAACGCGCGCGGCGCGGAACAGGCCGCGCACGCGCTGCAGTGCCGGCCGCAGCAGGTCCCGGCCGGTGGCGTCTTTGCCGCACCAGGGGCAGTGGTCCATCATGTCGTCGACCCCGCCCTCGCAGTGGGGGCATTCGCCGTCGAACTCGTCGTCGAAGGGCCAGTGCTGTTGGCGGCCGCACCAGGGGCAGTAGTCCATCGGGTACTGCACGCCGCCGCGACAGCTCAGATAGGGGCAGCGTGCGTGGTACAGGAAGCCGCGCGGCTTTTTCAGCGGCTCCTCGCTCGACGCCTCGTCGGCGATCTTCCTGCCGCACCACGGGCAGAACCAGAAGCTGTCGGAGACGATCCAACCGCAGTAGTAGCACTCGCAGCCCGTCTCGCCGCGCTCATCGCGCCAAGTCAGTCTTTTCCCGCAGTCGGGACAGAAGTGCCAGTAGCGGCGCAGCTGACGTCCGCAGCGGGTGCAGTCACCGGCGACCCAGGTCTCCGACTCAAGTTTTCTCATAGCGCCTCATCGCCTCACGCACGATCCGATCGATGAACTCATTGTAGTCCAGGCCGGCCCGCTCGGCAGCATTCGCCATGTCCTCGCCGTAGCAGATATAGGGGTTCGGGTTGACCTCGATGACGTAGACTTGCTGGTCTTTCGTAAGGCGGAAGTCGACGCGCCCGTAGTCGCGGAGCCCGAGCGCGGTCCAGGCGAGCCTGGCGCTGCGCTGAATTTCTGCCAGCGCAGCTTTGCCGATTCGCCGTGCGAAGACGTTCTTGATCCCCCAACGTTTTCGGTACTCGAGGTCCCACTTGGCGCTGTAGGTCGCGATTTTCTTGGCGGGCTCGTCGATCTTGTCGAAGACCACCTCGACGATTGGCAAGAGCTCGAGCCGGCTGTTGCCGATAACGCCGATATAGAGCTCGCGCCCGTCGATCAGCTCTTCGGCGATGGCGGACTGGTTGAGGCTGCGGTGGATGAACTCGACACGCTCGCGTAAGGCGGCGTAGTCGCTGACGACGGAGGACTGGGCGATCCCGACCGAGGCATCTTCGTGCGTAGGCTTGACGATGAGGGGAAAATCGATGTCCGGTGGCGTGACCTCAAGGTCGACCGGGTATACAGCGAAGCGCGGGACTCTGACGGAATGGTACTCGAGGATCTTCTTGCTGGTCGCCTTGTCCCGGGCGAGCAGGAGCGCCTCGGGCGGCGAACCGGTGTAGCGGTATCCCTTCATTTCGAGAAGCGCCGTGACGCCGTAATCGTAGCGGGACTTGCCCATGAACGATTCGGTGGCGTTGAACACGAGGTCGGGCTCGAAGTCCTCGAGCCGGTCGAGCAGGCGGCGGAGGTTATCGTGAAAGCCGACCAGGTAGACGTCGTGGCCGTTCTCGATCAGCGCCTCCGCGATGTCGTACTCGGCCTCGGCGACTTCGGACTCGAGCTCTTCTTTGAAATCTGCGTGTTCCAGGCCCGCTGAGGGCGTGTCAAAGCAGACGGCGATCCTCATCATCCCCCCGGTGAAACGCACCGCTCATAGGATGGCAGCGCCGGGTCGGACTGGCAACGGCGGGGTCGGAGCGCGTCGGTCCGGCGCTCTTCCCGGCCTAGAAGCGGTGGCGCCAGAAGTCTGCCGAGGTGGGGAAGACGCGCTCGGTCAGCCGTGCGCTGAAGACGGTGAACCAGCCTTCGCCGCCGCGCACCGCGAAGTCGGGGTCGCGGAGGTCGCCGAAGCGGTAGCCGGTCTGCAGCTCGAAGCCCTCGATGGGGATGAGGACGATGGACGGTGCGGCGTCCCAGCGCTGGCTCCCGGTGTTGTGCTCGAGGAGCATGCGGCCTTCGCCGCGCACGGCGAGCCAGCGGGTGAAGTCGAGGTTTATGCGGGCGCCGAGGTAGTCGGCCCAGGAGACGAGGTTCTGGACGGTGGAATCGGGGTGAACGAGCTCGCCTTCGGTACGGCGGGCCGCGTAGCGGCCGGCGAGCTCGCTGAACTTGAATGGCGCCCAGATCGCCTCGGCGATACCGATGATGCGCTGCTCGTCGCCGTCGGCGCCCAGCACGCCGCCGCTCATCGGGTTGCTCTCCTCGAGCCACTGGAACTTGGTGAGCACGTTGAGCGCGTCGCTGCCGATGGGACGGAAGGCGAGACCCCAGAGCGTGGACTTGCGCTCGCTGATCGGGCTTCCGAGCGCGGCGCTATTCTGATTCCACAGGTATTCGCTGCGCGACAGGATGGCCAACGATCGACCGATAGAGACGTCGCCGGCCAGCGTGACCAGACGGCTGGACGTGAACTCGCCGTCGCGGTATTCGCCGCGGGCGCTGAGCCGGTAAGGCGCGTTGGGCGGCAGCAGTTCAACGCCTAGTCCGGCGGCCCAGTAGTCCTCTTCGGGCTGCGCGAAGGGCAGGGAGCGGACCGGGTCGGCGAGCGATGCGTCGTCGAGGCCGAAGCGCCGCTCGAACGTCGTGTTGAGAGCCCAGGCCTGGCCGAGGCGGAGTCGGTTGTTGAGGCCGACGACTGCGGCGTTGTGTGAGCCATCGGCGGCGCCGATGAGCTGGTACTCGCCGTAGGCCTGAGTGCCTAGTCCGATATCGCTGCGCACGCCGAGGCTGGCGATGGAGTAGCCGAGCGAATCGGCGGTCATCACCTGACGGAAGCCGCCTTCCAGGGCTAGTCTGGGCGAGAAGCGGTAGGCGGCACCGCCGCCGAAATAGTCCGGGAGGACGATATTGCCGGTCGTCTCGAACTGGTAGCGACCTTCGGTCCAGAGGCTGAACTGCGGTGTCGGCGTCCAGGTGATCTTGGCCTCACCGGCCTGCGAGCGGTCGGTCACGCCGGCGTTGACGAAGCGATCCTGGGCAGCGCGGAGATCGATCTGTAGCTGCCGGCCGATCGACTGAATGATACCGCCGGTGGTGCGCTCGCGGCGGATCCCCTCGGACCTGAAGTTCTGGCGCTCGTGCTCGAACTGGAGCCGGCTGGGACCGACCTGCAGGCCGCCGGCCGCTCTGATCTCCTCGGTCCCGGGACGCAGGCCGAGATTGGACGGGTTGCGGTACTCGTTGCCGACACGCATCCAGCCGCCGGAGAGGCTGACGCGGCCGCCGAACAGGTTGACCCTCGCGTCGACTGCTGTCGCGATGTCGGCGGAATCGGAGACCGACGACTGGGCGTATGAGAGCTCGGCCCCGATGTCGACTGCGCCATGATGGATCAGCCGCAGGTCGGCGCCGGCCAGGACCTGCCGGCCGCCGGCCGCCTGCTCGTCACTGATGTAGGTGGCGCCTATGCGCAGCGAGTCGACGTTGATGAGCTCTCCGGCATCGGCCGCCGCGCGCGCGCCCCAGACGATCTGTTCCGGGCCACCGCCCTCGGCCTCGTAGGAGACCACGATAAAGACGGGGTGCTCGTAAGGATCGGCTGCGGGGACCGGGCGCTTGAACAGGAGCGTACCGCGCGTGTAGTCGATCTGGTAGTCGACGTAGCGGACGAGCTGCTGCTGGCTGATGATGCGCTGGGCGTTCTCGGCCGCGCGGGTCTCGATGACCACGTGGTCGGTGCCGGGCCGAATGTCCGGCTGCAGCGTGTAGGGGCCGGATGTGCCGGCGCCGCGGATCTGGAGTTGTTGCAGGCTCTGACTCGTAGAGCTGCCGAACCCCTTCCAGACGACAGGGCCGGTGGAGATCCGGGCCGCGGCGCCGGGCAAAGCTCGGTTGTAGCTGTTCAGGGTTAGCCCGCTGCTGAATTCGTTCGTGGAGACGTCTCCCAGTGCCAGCCAGTCGAAGCCGCGCTCGACGCGGGCCGAGAACGCATACTGCGAGGCGCTCATCGTGCGGTCCTGGCTCGCGTCGCCGAGGATCGGGTAGCGCGCTTCCTCGAGCGGGTCGTAGGAGCGGCCGAAGAAGTCGCGACCGGCGTCGAGGCGGCGGCTGTCGTAGCTGATGGTGACCGAGGTTTTGCCATCGATCCGGCCGCGTGCGGTGATGGCGCCGAAGGCGTCGGGCGCCGCGCCGACCCCTAGGCGACCCACGCCGGTGATCATCAGTGGCCGTGCCGGGGGGACTAGCTCGAGCTCGAGCTCGGTCTCCGCCGCGCCCGCCTGCAGCGTGAGCTTGCCGGTGCCGATCGCGAGCCCGGGGCGCAGGTCGACTCGCAGCCAGCCGGCCGGATCGGAGAGTAGCTGGAGGCCGATGGACGAAGGATCGGAATCGGAGCCGAGCGCCTCGGCGCCGTCGCTGACGACCGTCACGTTCGTCGGGTTGACCACGGGGACACCCCAACGATCGAGCAGGCGGGCCCGGATCGTCGTTATGGTGTGCGCGTCGGCAACCATCGGCAGCTTGGTGACATCGGTGGCGATCTCCGCCGGCTGGCCGGTCACATGAACCGACAGACTATCCCAGCGCTGCTGCCCCCAGGAGTTCGTCATCCGCACCCGCAGCCTGTGCGGGCCTCGTGAGAGCGGAATCGCGATGAAGTCGTGCACGCCGTCGACCCGCATGTTCGCTTGCGCGATCACCGAGTCCCCGTCGAACAGGGTGACCGGGGCGCGCGGCTCGCCGCGTACTCCGATGAACAGCTTGTCACCGCGCAGCACCGTACCGTCCTTCGGGTTGAAGATCTCGACCGCCGGCCCGGCCAGGAAGCTGCGCCGGTGCTCGTCCTGCCGCTGTTGGTCGGTCCGCAGCCGCGGGACGCTCACGACCTCGAGCGGCAGGGCCGCGTCGCTCGGCTCCAGCCGTAAGGCGATCGGGTCGATCGCACGGCCGCGGAACCGCCAGTAGAGGATCTGAGCGCCCGAGACGTCGCGGCGAATCTCCGGGTCGGGCGCCGGCAGGCCGCCGACCTTCACGGAGCCTGCGACCAGCTTCCAGCCCTCCGGCAGCGAGTAGGTCGCTTCCGGCCAGCCCGCCGGTGCGGGCAGCAGGACGATCTCGACGCTGGCACCCGGCGGCAGTTCGCCGGGGCTGGGCAACCTGTTGGCGACGGCGTGGACTTCTTCGGTCCCGCTCACCGGGATCGTGTAGTTGTGGACCGCGGCGGCGAGCCAGGCGGTGGATCGCTCGTTGCGCTCGAGCACGGCGACCGCCGAGTCGGTGCTGGAGATTGTCCAGGCCCGCAGCGTCAGGCGCGAGTGGGGATCGATGGTCGGCAGGACGGTGGGGTGGCCGTACAGTCTGAAGCGAACCGAGTCGTCGATCATGAGGACCACGGAGTCGGCCGCCGGCTCGAAGCGGATGGCAAGGCCGCTCAGCGCCACGTCGTAGTCGTTACTGATCAGGACTTCGTACTCGACAATCGGCCGCGCCAGGGCGTTGCTCGCCGCCGCGCTCAGACGCAGCTCGACACGACGGTTGAGCCAGAGCGAGTACGGATCCGTGCCCGTTGCCACCAGGTCGTTCGCGCCTAGGCCCCGGACGCTGATCCTCTGATCGAGCCCGGATGCCCGGAGCACCCCAAGCACTGAATCGGCACGCGCCTTTGAGAGCGCCAGGTTGCTCCAGTAAGGGCCGCCTCGCACCGGACGCGGGTCGGCGTGTCCGGCGAGCTCGACCCGACATCCGGGTCGGTTCACGAGCGCGAGTGCGACGCGCCGGGCAAGGGCCTCGCCGTCCTGCAGGTTGGCGCTGTTGGTCTCGAAGTGGGCGAGCGTCGCCCGGTCGCCTTCCGCCGTCGGGAAGATCTCCTCGAGGCTCGCGCACAACGGGCGGGCCGCGAAGCGCCAGGCGATGGGCAGGTGGACTTCCGACAGCGTGGTCTCGAGCGGGACGAGCCGGAAGTTGACCCGCGGCGTCGTCCAGCCGCTGGCATCGAGCGTGATCAGGTCTTCGGAGGCGCCGCTCCCCGCCAGCCGGTAACCGGCCGGGATCGTCGCCGGATCGAGCCGGAAAGCGTGGCGCCCGGCACGCAGGTTCCTGAACGAGAACTTCCCGTCGCTGTCGGAGCTGGCGACCTCGCCGTCGTCGGTCCAGATGTCTGCGCCGGGCAAGCCGGGCTCGCCGGGGTCCTGGCCGCCGTCGCCGTTCAGGTCGATCCAGACCTTGCCGATCGCGACGCGCGTCTCCAGCGGACTGGCGCTGCGCACACGGACCCAGGCCGTGACGTCCTCCGATCTGATGGCCTCGTCTTCGGCAGTCGCGTAGGCCGTGTTGGCCAGCGTCGGTTCGGCGGCGGAAACGATCACCGCGGCGTAGTGGACGACGTGCGTCGCGCCGGGATCTATGGGGCCCGCATAGAAGAACGTGATCCTGCGTCCGTCAACCTGCACCGAGTCGACGCCGATTTCGCTGCCTTCCGAATAGACGGCGCCCTCCGGCAGGGTGTCGTGTATGCGGAAGTTGCTGAGCGGGACGAGACTGGTGTTCTCCACCGTCAGCGTGTAGGGGGCGACCTCGCCGATGGCGACCTCGATGACGTTGGCCGCCTTGTCCAGCGTGAGCCCCTCGTCGAGCAACGCGATCAGCTGGACCGCCTGCGAGACTGCGACCTCCTCGGCACCGGCGTTCAGCGCGGCTATCACCGCCATGTTGACGACGGTCATCGTGTCGACGACCACATCGCCGACCTGTGTCGTGAGCTGGATGTCGAAGGTGTCGCCGGGCGCGACGTCGCCGATTGTCCAGGTGAGGACCTGGCCGTTCACCGATGTGGGTGCCGGAACGGCGGAGACGAACTCGAGACCGGTCGGCAGCGTGTCGCTCAGCTCGACTGCCTGAGCGACGACCGATGCGGACGAGTTGCCATAGCGCAAAGTATACGTGACCGCATCACCGACGTACGCGATGTCGGCGCTGGTCAGCAGCTTCTGGATGGCGAGCTCGGGAAGGATGAGTGTCGTTGCTACGGTGTTGGAAGTGACCGAGTCGGTTCCCGCGATCGTCTCGTATGTCGCGGCGGCCACGTTCGTCACATCGTTCGGCCCGTCGACGCGGACCTGGAATGAGAAGGTGCCGGCATCGCCACCGGCTATGGTGGCGAGCTGGAATACGACCCGATTGGCCACACCGTCGAAGTAGCCTTCGTCGTCGCCGCCCGTGTCGGTCAGCGGCACGCCGTTCCACTGCATCGTGCCGGGCAGGTAAGTGGTGCCCAGCGGGATCGGATCGAAGGTCTGGAAGTTCGTGGCGGTGTTCGGGCCGCTACCGCTGTAGTTGATCGTATATGTGAGTACGTCGCCGATCGTCGCGCTGCCGAAATCGACGATCTTCGTGAGGCTCGCGGTGATTCCGACGCTCGGGACGTCGATGACATCCTGCAGCGCATCGCTGGCGGTGCCGTCGAACTGACTGGTGGCCTGCAGGTCGACGAGATCAGTGGTCCCGCGGACCGTCGCCGAGCCCGGTACATCCACCGCAACCAGTATGTATGCCGTGTCATCGGCCGCCAGAGAGATGGGACCGATGATCTGCGAGTCGCCGGCGTCCAACGCGCCATCTTCGTTGGTGTCCAGATAGATGCGGGTCGTCCAGCCCGACTGTGAGACGGCACTCAGAACGAAACTGTCGGTTCCGTTGCCGATGTTCGCGAGCGTGTGGCTGAAGAGAACCGTGGCCCCCGGATCGGCCACACTGTTCCGCGGTGGCTCGAGATCGACGCCCGCCACCTGTCCGACGGTGAGCGTCAGCGTATTGGAGATCACGTTGTAGGTGAGTCCGTTGGAGTCCTGATAGCTAACTGTCGCTTGGTTTTGGATTTGGGTGCCTGCCGGCGTGCCGCGCGCCCACAGCTCGGGCGCCAGGATCAGACAGCAGAGGGCGCAGAACGCCCAGGCGACCTTGCGATCACCACGGGGCCTGCGCCCTCTATCCGCCGATACGCCGAGGAGCCTCATGCTAACCCATATGGGCCGCTAGTTGATCGTAACCTCGATCCAGAAGTAGGCTGAGGCTCCTGGTGCGAGCGTGGTCAGCGTCGCGTCTATGTGCTCCGGCGGGCCGGCGGCGTAACTGATCGACCAACCGGGCGAGCCATCATTGCCGTGACTGACGTAGGTGACCTCGGTCGGCAGATCGTCGTCGATGTCGATGCTCTCGGCATCGGCCGTCGCGCCCGACGCGTTGCTTACGGTGACCTTGTACCAGATCGATTGACCCGGCAGCACGTCGCCACTGACCAGTGTGCTCAACCCGGCGTCGGTGTACGCTTCCTTGAGGATCGTCAAGCTCGGCTTCACGACCCGTACCTCCAGCCGGGCGTCGTCGGTGGTCGGCGGATCGTTCTCCGGGTGCGCCGTGAAGATCAGCGTATCCACCGTACCGGCGGCCACATCGGCCACCGAGTAGGTCACCGTGACGTCGACCGACGAACTGGGCCCGAGGTTGGAGACCATCGCGCTGTCCGGGTTACCGCCCTGGCTGACACCGGTCCCGGTCATCGACACCACGCTGACAGCCGTCCCTGGATTCTGCGTTGTCAGCAGGACGAAATTCTCGGTACCGTTACCGTCATTCGTCACTGTGAACTGGACGGTGTAGTTGGTGCCGTTGCTCGGCAGCCGGTCGACCTGGGCCGTGTCCTGCCCGGTGGCGGTCTCGACGACGGTCACGCCGTAGGTCTCGCCGGCGTTGATGTCGTAGTCACCGGGATCCGACTCACCGGCGTCGCGTTCCGATGTGGCGGTCAACTGGTAGTTCGCCGACTCACCACCTTTATCGGCGGCCACATTGTAGGTGACCTCGATGGTGGTTGTGGCACCCATCGTGAGCTCGTAGCTGGCGAGAGCTGTGTTCAGAGCCGCGATCGTGCCGTAGTCCGTCGCGTTCCACCGGTAGTTGGTGATAGCCGAGATTACCGATTGGGGGTCGGTGATCGATTCGGCCACCTGAACGGTGTCGACGCCGTTACCGACGTTCTGGACGGTGAACGTCAGCGTGTTGCCCGTGCTCGGCGACGCCGGACTCTGCGAGCCGCCGTCGGGCGTGACTGAAACGCCGGCCTGGAACCCCACCGTGATGTCGACCGTGTCGGCCACCGCCGCGTACGTGTTGCTGTTCGCGTCGGTGAACGTCGCGGTCGCGATGTTCCGGATGGTGGTCCCTTCCGGCGTCTGCGCCTCGGCCGTTGTGACGGCCAGGGCGCCGGCGAGGCCAGCCAAGATCAAGGCCCGGCCTGTCTGTAACGCCTTGTTACTCATGACTACCTCCGATTGAGGCTACGAATGAAACTCTTGCCCGGGCCTCAGTTGGGCGCGCCGGGCTCCTCGGGCGCACCAGCGGCGGGCAACTGGGCGCGAAACTCCGCTGTCACCTGAGCGCCGGGCTGCACCCAGCCCGTCACCAGCCAGCGGATGTGCGTGTACAACTCCGGCGGCGCCGGGCGGGTCACGCGCTCGCCGTCGACGACTACCTCGATGAGCGGCTCGGCCGAGAAGATCCGGCCGCCGTCGATCGAATAGCTGATCAGCACGGAATCCCGATCGGCGGTCGCGGATCCGATCACGTAGCGGAGGTCCGCCGGGAGCGGGTCCTTGAACTCGACGTTGCGGACCGGGACATCCGTGGTGTTGGTGAAGGTCAGCCGGTAGAGAATGACGTCGCCGGGGAGCGCCGTGTTGGGGTCGCCGCCCTGACGCGCTATCTCCTGATGACGCGTATCGCCGGCCATCAGATTCTCAGCGGTGATGGCCAGCGATTCGATCTCTTGCGCCGATACAGGTGATGCGATGAGCGGGACCGCGAGCCCCAGAAGGGTCGCGGCATGCAACCACTTGTTCATTTTTTCTACCTCTCGTCGCGGGTTCGAGATGGCTCCGGCTCGAGGGCTCTCCGCCCGTTGCCGTTCGTTCGCGCTTGCTCCGCGTCGTCCTCGGCTCGGGCCTCGCGCCATGCGAACGGCAGCTCGCAGACCGAGCAGACGACCCAGTCGCCGAAGAAGTCGCTGCGGACGTGTTCTCCAGCTCGTTTGCAGTGGGGGCACCTCAGAAGCATGGAATTCTCCTCTGTTCAGGCGGGGGACGCCGGACCATTGGAGGGCAGGCTCCATGCCTGGTGGCCCGGGTTCGGTTGATCGGGATAACACTTTGTGTTGTATGGGCTTACAGGGACAGGGCCGTCCCCGGGTAAAGCTGGTCTTCCCTGCGCGGTTACCGACGAGTAACGACGTCGGTAACGCCTGCGGCGGGGGTAAGCGGGTCGCATCGAGTACTTCGGTAACAGGTCTGTTCATCGGGTCTCGCTCGGGGGAGATGTTTGACCGGCGGGGTGCGGCGGGATGCTTGGTTTGTTCTTTGCGGGTCGCGGGCAGCCCGGCAGGCATCATTTTATTCTGGCGACGAACTCCAAGTCGGCGGTGTTGTCGGGGGCGACGTAGCTCAGATCATCGAGGAGCGTCCAGCGGATGCGGGTGACGCAGGCGTCGTAGCCGGCGGGTGCTCCGCCGCCACCGGAGACGGGTACGTAGCTCCAGCCGTCGCTGCCGCAGCCGTCGTAGAACTCGACATTATCGCTCATGCCGGTCGGCAGGTTGGTGACGACGCTACCGACCTGGAAGGAGACCTCCGCGGCCAGCGAGTCTACGGTCACCACGTTCACTGCGTCGGCCGTGCCGTTGTTGGTGACAGTGGCTGTGTAAGTCAGGTCGGTGCCCGGCGGTTGGGTGCCGTTCGGATTGACGGACTTGAGCGTCGCCAGATCCGGCTGGAGCAGCTCGATGAACACCCAACCCGAATCGGTCGCCGATGGCTCGCTGACCGAGCGGCCCATGAGGTAGAGCGAGTCGAGGGCGCCGGAAGTGCCGACGGCCACGGTGAACCAGACGAAGGTGCTGTCGGCGGCGCTCGCGGCTATGGCGCCTGTGCGCGCGCTGTCGCCCGGTGCACCGCCACTCACATTGGGCCCGGTAATGGAATCGACCGTCAGTACGGTATCGAGTGTGTCACCCGGAAAGGCGAGCAAGTCGAACGTTTCGGTTACCGTGGAGTTATTGGTGATGGTGAACTTGTACGATGACGAGGCTGCGCTTCCCGTTGGTGGCATCTGCAGCGTGTCAACGCCGTCGGGCGCGACGGTGACGCTGATCGGCTCGTACTCGATCTCGAGCCAGCCGAGGTCGGACTGCGCCGTGTCGGAGACCGACGTGGCGGCCAGATAGAGGGTGTCGATGCGCCCGTCGGTGCTGGCGGCCACGCTGTACCAGACAGTGACGCTGCTGTCGGCGCCGGCGTCGACGCCGCTGATCTCGGCGCTGTCCGGCGTGGCGCCCTGGATCACGCCGCCACCTGTGATGGAATCGATAGTGATGAAGGACGAAGCGGGGCCGGTGCTCGCCAGCAGATCGAAATCCTCGAGGACACTGGAGCCGTTGTTGAGCGTGAAGTCGTAGCTGTAGCTGCCCGCCTGGCGCACAACCGTTGCACCGTCGGGTGTGACGGTCACGGCATAGGTGTTGTTGTCGTCCGAAGCGGCGAGCGCTGCTGCGTTCGTCGAGATCTCGGCGTTGGACATCTCGCCCACGTAGAGGGCGGCGTACCAGATCCGGCCTCTCAGGGCGGCGCTATTCTCGTAGGGACGGCCGATGTACATCTTGCGGTCCCCCGATACGCCCAGCTCGATCGTCGCGCCCTGTGACGGCCAGGTCCCGGTATGTTCCGTGACGGTTGCACGGACGCCGTCGATGTAGGCGCGGACGCGGTCTGAGTCCGTGGACTCGTTGGTGTCGATCACCCAGTGCACAACCGTGGCGCTGGTCAGGTTACAGCCGCCGCCGAGCTCGTACCTGCTCGTAGAAGCGTCGCCCTGCCACTTGACCGACAGGATTCGAGCGCCGTAGTCGCGCATTAGCAGCTGGCCGTTAGTGCTCCCGCGGCCATCGGAAATACCGAAGATCCGGTCGTCGTCACCGCCACAGGCTTCGCCCGGGTCGAAGGCGTACTTCACTTCCATCGTGATGCTCGTGGCGCCGTGCACCGCGTCGAGCTTGGTGCCGCCGACATCGACCAGGCCGCCACCGGTGTCGGTGCCGTCGGGCCCATTGAAGCGCAGGTGGCGGAAGCCGCCGTGATCGCCGTCGAAGTAGGGCACCGAGTCGACGTAGGTGAGCGGCATATGGATCGGGTTCGACTCGGAGTCGATGAGCTGGGCGACGCCTTGGCCGCTGGGCGCCTCGTCGATCCAGTAGCGGACCAGCGGCGTTAGGGGCGGTTCGTCGTACTCGACCTCGATGAAGCCGTCGTCGGTCGCCGTATTGTCGCTCACTGAGCGTGCGGCGAGGTAGAGGCTATCGACGTTACCGTCGGTGTCGCTGGCCACCGTGAACCAGACGCTGACGATCGCCGAGTCGCCGGCGGCAATACCGGTCACTCGGGCGCTGTCGGGCTGGGCGCCCTGGGTGACGTTGGTGCCGGTGATCGAGTCGACGCTCAGGAACGACGACGTGGGGTCGGTGCTCGCCAGCAGATCGTAGTCGTCGAGGATGCTGGAGGTGTTCTTGACGGTGAAGTCGTAGCTGTAATCGGTGCCCGGCTGGCGCAGCAACGGCGCGCCCAGCCCGTCAGGCGAAACACTGACAGCCGGTGTGATGTTGTCGTCGTCGGCGAGCAGGGCGGTGGCATCGCTCGAGACCTCGCTGCCGGTGAGCGCGCCGTCGTAGACGGCGTAGTAGAAGACGGTACCCTGTGTGGGGTCTTCGACCGCGCCGGCCTCGTTCAACGCCGCGATCGAGATCGAGCCGCTCAGGTCCAGCGCCTCGCCGCTCGCCGGCCAACTTCCGCTGGCGAGCGTGCCGGCGCCCTGGTCGACGCCGTCGACGTACAGCCGGACCCGGTTCTCGGGCGTCGGGTCGTCGGAATCGTAGACCAGGTGAAACACGCGCCGTGTACCGTCGGCCCATCCTGTGTCGCCCCAGCGCACCCGCAGATCGGTCTGCGCCTGGGTACGGAGCCATATGTCCAGGGCACCGTTCGAGAGCGTGCCGAAATGCACGACTCGAGACCCGCCGCTGGTATAGAAGCCTGCAATGGCCTGCGCCGCGCCGGTGGAGGTCCATTCGGTGACGACGGCAAAGGAAGCGCGGCTGGCACCGTCGAGCGTCGTCTGGTACTTGGTGCCGGTGGCATCGCCTTGCGCCACACCCACATGAGTACCGTTCGAACCGTTGAGGCCGCGATGGCCGTCGGTCACGGACCAGTTGAGGGGCGTGTCGTATGTGATGGCTAGGTTCACCGGACTTGCCTGGTCATCGAAGACCGTATCGGGGTCCTGTCCCGAAGGCGCCTCGTTGAACCAGTAGCGGCCCAGCAGGGTCGCCGGCGCTGGCTGGATCTCGATCGTCTTGTCGTCGTAGGCCTGGGCGTTGCCGTCGTTCTCGACCTCGAGCTCGAGGTTGTCGGCGGCCGAGACGGCGCTGAAGCTGGTGAAGGCGAGATCATCGACGGTGATCTGATCGCCGGCGGCGAAGTCACTGGTGACATTCAGCACCACGGTCTTGTCGCCGTCCTCGTAGGCCTGAACGGTGCCGCTGACCTTGGAGGCGGCGGCACCGCCGATCGTGACGCTGCTCACGCTGTTGTCCCAGATCATGTTGAAGCTGGCCGGGATGCGGATACGGATGTCGTCGGCGTCGGTGATCGTCGGCGTCGGGGCGGCGTCGGTGATGGTGATGGTGGCTGCGGTGGTCACCGGGTCACCCACCGTGAAGGTCTGGTTCGACGCTGAGGAGATGGTGAGCGGGGTGCCGAGGTCGTCGTCATCGGCGAGCAGGCTGGTGGCGTTAGCGGCGATCTGGACGTCGCTCAGCATCTGGTCGTAGACGGCGTAGTAGTGGACCGAGCCGTCCAAGGCCAGGGTGCCGTTCTCGGTGTTGAGCACCTGGAGGGTTACGTCGCCGGCGCTGAAGTCTAGGGCCTCGTTTTGGGCGGGCCAGCTGCCTGCGATGAGGACCCCCACCCCCTGGTCGACGCCGTCGACGTAGAGCCTGATCCTGCGGTCGGCGGTACCGTGCTGCGAGTCGTATACGAAAGCGAAGTGGTGGCGCGAGTCGTCGGCCACACCGGCGGCCCAGGCGACGGCGAGCGCCATCTGCGACTTGGTGGTGAGGCCGATGCCGAAGGCGCCACCCGTCTGGTTGGTGACGATCATCGCCACAGGGAGGTTGAAGAGCCCACCCTCGAAGCCCACCATGTTGGGCTGCTGGCCCGCCGTGTTCACGTAGCGTCCGACGGCGACGAAGGTCGCCTGCGTGGCGTTGTCGAGGTTCGCCGAGTACTTGGTGCCGGTCGCCGTGGCGTAGGCGCGGCCGTTGTGGCCGTTGGCGTCCGACTCGAGCCCGCGATGCGGTATCGAGCCCGTCCAGTGCAGCTGCGCGGTGTAGTTTATGGCGAGGTTGACGGGGCTCGCCTGGGCATCGACGATCTGAAGCGGCCCCTGACCGGAACCGGCCTCGTTGAACCAGTACTCGCCGAGTGGCGTCGGCAGCGCCGGCGCGTCGAACTCGACCTCGACCCAACCGGAATCGGCGACCGTGGGGCTCGTGACCGAACGTGCTTTCAGGTAGAGCGTGTCGACATTGCCGTCGGTGCTGCTGGCCACCGTGTACCAGACGCTGATCGTCTCCGAGGCGCTCGAGGCGAGCCCCGCGATGCGGCCGCTGTCGGGCGCGGCGGCCGTGTTCCCCGTCCAGGTGATCGAGTCGACGGTGATGAACGAAGACGCGGGATCCGTCCAGGCCAGCAAGTCGAAGTCCTCGGAAACACTGGAGTTGTTGGTGACGGTGAAGTCCTGGCTGTAGTCGGTGCCGGCCTGCTTGGTCGTCGTCGCGCCGTCGGGGGTGACGTCGACACCGTAGGTGGGGCCGCTGCCTGCGAGCCCACCGGCCCAGAGCAGGGAGCGGTAGATCAGGGTCTTGGTGTCTTCGGTGTAGTCCGCCCAGACCTCCGACTCGAGGAAGAAGCCGACCCGACGGCCATCGGCGGCTGAGCCGGTCTCGAGCGTCGAGCCGGTCTCGTAGGCCACGATCAACCCGCGGTCCGACTGACCCGGGTACTCCATCAAAACGTCAGCGCCTGACCCGAAGCCGCCGTAGCCCCAACCGAGCGGGCTGTTGGGCGAGAACAGCGTTATGTTGCCGGTGGCGAACGGCTGGGTGATGAAGTGGGTGTTGTCGACGATATTGCCGGTCCCGCTAACGTCCTCGTTCTCGTTGCCCGACAGCTCGAAGTCCCCCCAGTTACCCTGGTTTGACATCACGAGGCCGGTCGTGAGGTTGGTCAGGCCGGGGTCGACGTTGGAAGAGCTCGCGGCGGGAGAAAGGAAGAGGCCGTCGATACTGTTGGCGGTAACGAAGCTGTCGACCTGGGTCGGTGTCCAGTAGGCATCGCCAAAGAAGACGACCAGACCCTGTGCCTCGAGGTAGGCCTTGAGCGAGTCCTCAAACACTTCCGGCGTGCTCGGGCTGGCAGTGAGAATCCCAATATTGCCGCTGCTCGGCGGCGTTTCCTCACCGGTGGGGAAGTCGTAGAAGCCGCCGGGCGCGCTGTTGTTGATGTTGGCGACCTGGGTTGCGAAGTAGTCTTCCGTTCGGAAGACGGTCGAGACACGAGTCTCGTCCAGGTCCCCGTTGAGCTCGTTGCGGACCCCATAGGGAGCACCGGCCTGGGTGTCCCACTGGGCGCCCATGAGGAGTGAGACGGGGTGGCTGCTCGTACCGGAGTTCAGCGCGCTATCGGTGAGCGCGATGTAGGCGCCGTCGTAATAGAGTCGTCCGATCGAGCCCGCTCTCAGCAGCGCGATGTGGTGCCAGAGGCCGTCGTCCGGGTCGCCGGGGAGCGTGCCTGCGGCGGAGATGATCGGCGCGCCCGCGTCGGCCCGCACCTCGATGTTGTAGGAGTCGGCCTCGTTGTTCGTGTCGGTGTCGCGGATGGCCAGGCGGATCTCCGAGTTGTCCCCGGCATCCCGGTCTTCGACGCCCCAGACGTCGCCACTGCTCGCCTGGCCCAGAGCCCTGAACCAGCCCTCGAAGGTGAAGTCGCCGGTCAGGCTCGGGTTCCAGCCCGTGTCGATGTAATCGCCTTCGCTACGGACGAAGTTGCGCCCGTCGCCGGCTATGCCGTTGGCGTTGGCCGAGCCGCTGTTCGTGGCGTCGTGGTTGCCTGTAGCGTCGGCGAAGCTGTTGTCGTGTAGGTGGTAGACGGCCTCGTAGCCGTTGCTCCAGGTGCCGCTCTCGTTCTCCTGGTTGGACGGGACCGTGGGGTAGCCGTAGTAGATGTAGATGTCGGTGTCGACGCTCCCCGAGAGGTTCGTCACCTCCACCCAGACGATTATCGCGCCCGTCGCGCCGTCGTAGTCCTCGAAGTCATGATCCAGCTTTGTCGTGCCGTTATCGCTGGTGAAGACGATGTCCCAGCCGTCGTTGCGGGCCTTGTCACGCAGATCGGTATCGGTGAAGTCGAGGAGAACGGGAAAATCGCCGAGGTCTCCAGCCACCATCGTGTGGTCGATGGTGATCTTCTTGCGGTAGCCCCACTCGGGGCCGTACCAGCCCTGGCCGAGTGCCGCCTCGGGCAGCACGAACAGCGACAAGCCCACGGCGACGGCGAGGGTGATCCGCTTCCGATTGAGCGGGCGCGAGCCGGATCGCGGCGGCACACGCCCGCCCAGGGGGCTACCGTCACCCCTGCTGGCGACGCTGCCGCCATCTGATCCTGGTCGATTCTCCATTCCGACGCCTCTGACCCCTTGACCCGCGGGGTCTTACCAACGTTAGGCCCGGCCGGTACGCGGCGTGGGCGCACACTTCGCCGCGGCCCATCGCAGCATGAGCCGTGCCGGGTGCCCGCCTTCGCTAATCCGTTTGATAACAGGGGCTTACAGTCCAGGGCGCATACCTGGGAAGCCGCCGTTGTTACCGAACGGTAACGAGAGCTGTAACGGCGGGGGGGTGTGCCGAAGGAGCGTCTCAGGCCGTGAGCGCTCTGGGACAGAGGGGACCGTCAAGCGAGCCGTCGGGACGACGGGGTAGGTCTACGCAATATATAGGGTTAGGTGGGGAAAGTTCCACTACTGCCGCAGCCCGAGGCCGGCGAACGCTGACGACCGGCTACCGACGTAGCGACTACCGGCGCTCCAGCAGCCCGTATTTCTTGCGTTTCTCCCAGAGGTTCTTGCGGGATATGCCCAGCATCTCAGCGGCACGCTGGATACTGCCGTCGCATACATCGAGGGTGCGGCGAATGTACTCCTTCTCGGCATCGGCGAGTGAGAGTCCTCTGGGTACCTGGAAGGCGTCAGCGTGGCCATCAGCCGGCTCGGCGACCTCGAGGGCGCCGAGCTCGGGAAGGTCGTGGGGTGTGAGCTCGGGGCCATCGGCGAAGATCATGGCGCGCTCGATGACGTTGCGGAGCTCGCGGACGTTGCCGGGCCAGTCCCAATCTTCGAGGATCAGGAGGGCGGCGGAGCTGATGCGCTCGACCTGTTTGCGGAATTCCCGATTGAACAGCTCGCGGAAGTGCTCGGCCAGGGTCGGCAAGTCGCTCTTAACGTCGCGGAGCGGTGGCAATTCGTGAGTGGCGACGCTGATCCGGTAGTAGAGGTCGGTCCGGAACTCGCCCTTCTTGACCAGGGTTTCGAGGTCGCGGTTCGTGGCGGTGATGATGCGCTGGCTGACCTCGATCTCCTCGGTGCCGCCGAGGCGGCGGAAGCGGCGCGACTCGAGGAAGTTGAGCAGCTTGGCCTGCAACTCCTTCGACAGGTCGCCGATCTCGTCGAGGAACAGGGTCCCGGTATCCGCGACCTCGATGAGACCGCGTTTCGACTCGCGCGCGTCAGTGAACGCGCCCTTCTGATAGCCGAACAGCTCGGCCTCGAGGAGCTGGGACGGCAGGGCGGAGCAGTTGATCTCGACGAAGCGGCCGGCCGAGTGCGGGCTCGAATAGTGGATCGTCCGAGCCACCAGGTTCTTGCCGGTCCCGCTCTCGCCGAGCAGCAGGACCGTGGGGCGCGGTATTTCGGCGACGCGGCGGACGAAGCCCCGCACCTCCTCGATCAGCGCGTGCTCGCCGAGGATGGCCCGCAGCGAGAATTCTTCCTGTCGGACCTGCTGGATCGAGGCGGCCTCTTCGCGCAACGGTCGGTCCTCGAGCGCGCGATTGAGTAGTGTGGTCAGCTCCTCCATGTTAACCGGCTTCGTCAGGTACTCGTTGGCGCCCGCCTTCAGCGCTTCGATGGCCGTCTCCAGATCGGCGTGTGCGGTGAGCACGAAGATCGGCAGGTGCGGGTCGGACTGGCGGAGCCGGCGAGTGACCTCGATGCCGCTGACGCCCGGCATCACGAGGTCGGTGATCACCGCGTCGGGCGGCTCCTCGGCGCGGCGGTCGAACATCGCCTGGTGGCTGTCGAAGGCCTCGTTACGGAACCTGCCGGCTTTCCCGAGATTTGCGGCCAGCAGCTTGGCGTAGGTGAGATCGTCGTCGAGGATGTAGACTTTCGGTATCATCGGTGCAATATTTACCCAAGATTGCTGAAGTTACAAGTCTAGCTCTCCTCTCCTGCCTGCCGCAAACCGCTGGGTGCCCATGGAAAACGGATTCCGCATCGTCCTCGTCGACGACGATCCCGACCTTCGCAAGTTGGTGAAGCTCACCCTGGAGTTCACGGCAGGGTGGGAGGTGGCGGTGGCGGCGGACGGTGCCGAGGGGATCGAGATCGTGCGGAAGCTCAAGCCGGACGCGGCGATCGTCGATCTCATGATGCCCGGGATGGATGGCTACGAGGTTTGTCGGCGGCTGAAAGAGGATCCCGAGACCGCCGCGATCCCGGTGGTGTTTCTCACAGCCCGCAAGGAGCTGGACCAGGCACGGGTCGAGGCGGTCGGTGCCTCGGGCGTCGTGATCAAGCCGTTCGAGCCGGATGGGCTGGCGGAAGAGTTGCGCAGGCTGTGCGGAGGCGGAGCTTCCTGACGATGATTTCGAGTCCTGACGCTGAACAGAGCCCGGATCAGTTGCTGGCCGAGGTCCACCGCGAGTTCCGCGCGGGGCTGGCCGACCGGGTAGAAACGCTGCGGTCGGCGCTGGCGCGGCTCGCCGGCGGCTACGATCGCGCGGCAGCGGACGCCTTTTACCGGACCGCGCACACGCTCAAGGGGACGGCGGCGTCGTTCGAGGCGGATGAGCTGGTGGAGCCGGCGGCCGCTCTCACGGATCTGGGGCTGCGCTGGTTCGAGGGCGGCGCGCTCGATCCGCCGGAGGTCGATGCGGCCTTGCGGCAGCTGGAACGGCTGGTGGAAGCGATAAAGAGCTACAGGGAACGGGTGGAGGGTGACGCGGGCGGATGAGTGCTGAGCAGGAATCGCGCAGCCTGTGGGCCCAGCGGCTCGAGGTCGTGGCGGAGCTCGCCTCGCTGATCAACACGACGTTCGACCTCGATGAGATCTTCCGGACCGCGATCCTCAAGATCAAGCAGGTGCTCGAGTTCAGGCGAGCGAGTGTCGTGCTGGTCGCCTACGACCGCGAGACGTACTACCTGCACACGCTGTACGACGCGGCACAGGGCGGCTTCGTGAAGGAGGAGGGCACCTTCCCGATCGAGCAGGGCCTGACCGGCAAGGCGATCCGGACGGGCGAAGCGATTCTGGTCAACGAGTTCGTCGGCACGGACGGGATCCGCACGGGCGGCGAAAAGAAGGTGGCTGCCCTGATCGTGCCGCTTCATGTCGGTGACGAGGTCATCGGTACGCTGAACTTCGGGGCTCAGGAATCGGTGACCTTCAGCGAAGACGATCTCGAGTTGGCCAGCCTGCTAGGGCGCCAACTCGCCACCTCGCTCTACTACTCCAGGTTGCTCGCGACCATCCAGGCACAGCGCGAGGCGCTCGAGCGCGAGCACACGCGCGTGCGCTCGGAGCGATCGCGTCTCGAGGCGCTGATCGATGCCAGCGACGCGGCGATCATGATGGTCAGCGACGAGCAGGTGGCGTACGCCAATCGCGCGATGGCGGAACTGCTCGGTTTACCGCAAGAGGTCATCGTCGGCGGCTCGCTGCAGCAGGTGAACAGCGTCTTGGCGCGCTCGTTCGCCGACCCGGAGGCGCTGGCGACTCAGATCGCGGCGCTGCAGAGTGGGGGCGCGCCGCTGCGGGACAGGGTGGAATTCGAGTTTCCACGCAGGCTGGTCTGCCAGCGGACGGTGGCCACGGTGCGCGGGGCGGAAGACGAGGTGCTGGGGCAGATCGTGGTCTATCGCGACGTGACGGCGGAGGCGGAGGCGGAGGCGAGCAAGAGCGAGTTCGTGTCGCTGGTGAGTCACGAGTTACGTACGCCGCTGACGTCGGTCAAGACCTCGCTCAACCTCTTGACACGGGGAGCGGCGGGCGCCGTCTCCGAGGGGACGCGGGAGCTACTCGAGATCGCGTTGCGCAACCTCGACCGTCTGATCCGCCTGGTCGATGACCTGCTCGATCTCTCGCGGATCGAGAGTGGCCGTGTGGTGACGAGGCTGGAGCCGATCGCGGTGGACGAGGCTGCGGCTAGAGCGATCGATGCGGTGCAGGCGTTCGCCGAGGAACAGGGCGTGACGATCGAGCTGGAGGAGTCGGATCCCGAGACACGGGTCGTAGCCGACGCCGATCGGCTGCAACAGGTAATCGTCAACCTGCTGTCGAACGCCGTCAAGTTCTCACCGGCCGCTGGCCGGGCGCGCCTGAGTTGGTGGCGGCAAGGCGAGCAGGCGGTGTTGCGGATCACCGATGAAGGGCCGGGCATACCGGCGGATCAACTGGAGGGCATCTTCGAGAAGTTCCGCCAGCTGGAGCCTTCGGCGACGCGGCTGCACGGCGGCGCCGGCCTCGGACTCGCCATCAGTCGGGCGATTGTCGAGCAGTTCGGCGGCGACCTGTGGGCGGAGAGCGAGGAAGATGCCGGCTCGAGGTTCTTCGTTCGGCTGCGGCTGGCCTACGGTGAGCCGAGGATGGGGGAGGCGGAGGCAGGGACTCGGGCGGGGCCGAAGAAGGCGCTGCTGCTGGAGAGGGATCCGGACCTCAAGCGGCTGACGCGGGCGCAGTTCGAGGATGAGGGGTGGGAGGTGCTGGAAGCGGCGCGTGGTGAGGAGGCGCTGGAGACGATAGCGACGGAGAGCGTGGACCTCATCGTCGCCGGCCTCGAGCTGGAGGACATGCACGGGCTGGAGTTCCTGCAGCGGCTGCGGAACGCGCCGGCCGGGGTCGACATCCCGGCGCTGCTGACGGGCCCGGGCGGTGATCTCAATCAGGCCGTAGCCTACGGCGCCGATGGCTGGATGGTCGGTGACGCTGATGCCCTGGTGGCCGAAGCAGCGCGCCTGGTCTCGAGTCGGCGGCGGCGGATCGTGCTGCTGATCGAGGACGACCCGACGGTTCGCATGGCGGTGGCCCGCGCCCTGAGGCGCGCGGGGTACGCCTGTGTCGAGGTCGCCAGCGGAGCGCACGGCGCGGAGTTCGCGCGGCAGCGACGGCCCGACCTGCTGCTCACCGACATGGAGGTCCCGGGCAAGGATGGGCTCGAGCTATTGCGCGAGTTCCGGGAAGACCCCAGGCTCCTCGATGTCCCGGCGGTCGTGCTATCGGGACAGCACTCAGCCGAGACGCTGGAGAGGGTCCAGTCGCTGCGCGCGCAAGTCGTCGGCAAGCCGTTCAGTCCCGAGACCGTGGTCCGTGAGGTCGAGCGGCTCATCGGCAGCGGGTCCAGCGCGGGTCGGTAGTGGCGAACTCTAGCGGAACTGCGGGTTACTCAGGCATCCGGGAGCGATGATGGAGAAGATCGTCGAGTGCGTCCCCAACTTCTCTGAGGGTAGGAACGACGCGGTAATCGAGGAGATCACCGGTGTGATCGAGGCCGTCCAGGGAGTACGGTTGCTGGACGTGGACCCGGGACGCGACACCAACCGCACGGTAGTCACGTTCGTCGGCCCACCGGAGAGCGTAGCCGAAGCGGCGTTCCGCGCCGTCAAACGCGCCTCCGAGGTCATCGACATGCGTCGGCACCAGGGCGCGCACCCGCGCTTCGGCGCGACCGACGTATGTCCGTTCGTGCCGGTCTCCGGGATGACGATGGAGGACTGCGCGGAGATCGCGCGGGCGGTAGGACGTCGTATCGGCGAGCAGCTCGGGATACCGGTCTATCTGTACGAGCATGCTGCCAGGGTGCCCGAGCGCCGGAACCTGGCGAAGGTAAGGGCCGGCGAATACGAGGGCCTGGCCGATCGGCTGAAGGACCCGGCGTGGAAGCCCGATTTCGGTCCCGCGGAGTTCAATCCGAGCGCTGGGGCCATTGCGGTGGGAGCGCGCGAGTTCTTGATCGCTTACAACATAGACCTCAACACGACGGACCGGCGCTACGCCAACGAGATCGCCTACGTGCTTCGCGAGCGCGGGCGCTGGAAGCGCCGGGGCAACACCGAGCCGTTCTACTACAAGGGCGAGGTCGTTCGCTTTCCGGAGGACGGCACCTATCCGTGTGGCCCCTGCGACTTCGTCGGCGAGTCGTTCGAGGCTCTGGCCGAGCATTATCGTGAGGCACACGGCGGCGATCTTCGGCAGCGCTACGACGACCTCGGGATCGACCCCGAGAACCCGAGCGGCCCGGTCTTCACCGACGGTCAATTCACGAACGTCAAGGCGATCGGCTGGGTGATCGACGACTACAAGCGCGCACAGATCAGCATGAACCTCACCGACTACAAGGCGAGTCCACCGCACGAGGTCCTGGAGGCGGCGCGCGAGGAAGCGCGCAAGCGGGGTATCGTGATCACCGGTTCCGAGGTCGTCGGCGTCATCCCGTACGCGGCGTTGCGCGAGTCGGCCCGATTCTACCTGCGGCGGATGCAGAAGTCGACGGGGCTACCAGTTCCCGACTTGATGGAAACGGCCATCCAATCGATGGGACTGCGGGATGTCGCACCCTTCGAGGCGGAAGAGAAGGTGCTCGGGATGCCGAGCGTGCAGGGGCCGCTGGTATTGCGCCCGACCTTCGACTTCGTGGATGAGGTCTCGCGCGACACTCCGGCGCCGGGCGGCGGCTCGGTGGCCGCGCTCGCCGGGGCGGTGGGCGGTGCGCTGGCCGGGATGGTGGCGAACCTGTCGGTGGGCAAAGGCGAGTTCGACAAGCACTACGACCGCCTATGCTCCATTGCCGAGCGGGCTCAGGATGTCAAGGACGCGCTGATCCGCGGCGTTGATGACGACACTCAGGCGTTCGACTCGGTAATCGAGGCCATGCGCATGCCGAAGGACACAGAGGCGGAACGGGCGGAGCGTGCGAGGGCGATGGAGGAAGGATACAAAGCGGCGACGCGCGTGCCGCTGGGCACGGTAAAGCTGTGCCGCGACGCGCTGGCTCTGTGCAAGGAGATGGCCGAGCTGGCCGATCCCGAGATGGTGAGCGACGTCGGAACTGGGGCGCATATGGCCCGGGCGGGCGCGCACGCCGCTGCCTACAACGTACGTATCAACCTGCGACACATCTCGGATGAGGCCTTCAACAGAGAGATGCGCGAAGAAGTCACAGCGTTGGTGGCGGAATGTGAGGAGTTGGCGGGTGCGGTGGTGGGGAAGGTGGAGGCGACGCTCGAGTGATTGGGAATTCGGCACTCAGTGATTGCCGAGTTCCTCTTGAAGACGCTGCCGGAGAGAGGCGACCCACCGCTTCCACTCGTCGACCGCCGCCTCCTCGTCGGCGAGATAGGCGACCGCCAGCCCGGTGGACATTGCGGTCTCGAGTACGAGTGGCCCGCGGGAGACGCGGATGCGGAAGGCGGTATCGGCCGCCAGGTCGGCTGGCGGGCGGACGGCCAGGCTGTACGCCGTCGCTTCCCCGTGGCTCAGCTCGGCCAAGGCGTCGTCCAGCTCTTCGTGGAGCAGGCGGGCCGCCAGGTCTGGATTCATCGGGGCAAACTGGCGCAAATGCCCTATTCTGTCTAGGTTATGAGGTTGGCTAGCACCAGCTCCCCCCGCCGACATGCTCCAGCCGCCAAAGTGCAACTCAGACGGAGGCCGTGATGCCACGTCGTCCAACGTTAGAAGTCGTCGTCCTCGTCGTTTCCCTTCTGGCGGATGCCGCCATCCTCTACTTCGCGGAGGAGCCAGCGGCCCGACTCAGTCTCGGCCTCCTGCTGCTCGCACCGATCGTCTGGTCGTCGGCGCGGCTCGGTGTGGTCGAGCTCGTGACCCAGTCACCGTCCGACAAGGTCCACAAGCGCCGTTTCGTTCGGCTGCGATCGCAGGTAGGACAGCTACTCGACGAGATCCGCCGACTCAACTGGATGGCGGTCGATGCGGAGCGCGGCTTCCGGAGCCGCGAGGCTGCTCTACAGGAGATGGACAGGATCGAGGGTCGGCTCAAGGATCTGATACAGGAGATACGTGTGACTGCTGGCCAGATGTCTGCCGAGCAAGCGGGCGGCGCGGTGGCGGAGGGCGGGGAGGCGAAGGCGGATTGAACCTCGCGGAACCGGTCATCATGCCACGCCGGTACTAGAGCCGGGGGCGACAGACCATCACCGACCCCCGGATCCAATCGTCGATGAGCTCCAACTTGTACGAGATATTTGCCGCTGATGCGCGGAAGTACCTGGATCGCCTACACGAGGCACTGGGCGGAGAGGGCGGCACGAACGTGGATGCAATCCGTCGCGCGGCGCGGCGCCTCCATCACGCGGCCGTGCTCGCCAACCATGAGGCGGCTGCCTACGCGTCGTCGGCGATGCAGAAGCTCTCGGTCCAGGTGATCGCCGGCAAACGCGAATGGACGGATGAGCTGAACCGTTCGATGCGAGATGTCGTACTCGAGCTCGACTCGGTGGTCGCTGCCCTGCCCGAGGCCGACACGGCAGCGGAGCTCCGGTTGCGGGAAGCTGCCGACGCTTTACGCGACGAGCCGGCCTCGGTCACGCCGGAGACCGTAGTTGAGGATACGGATCCGGATGCCGCCACCGTGGAGGTGGACCCGGGCGAGTCGGAAGCCGTGTTGGCGGCCCTGATCGGAGACCTGGGGGATGCGGTCGAGCGTCTGGAGAACGATCCGCGCGACCGGGAGCCGCTCAAGGCGATGCTCCGGAAGATTCGGCGACTGCGCGAACTGGAGCGGGTCGAGGTGCTGTCGCCCGAGGACAAAGCGCTGAGCGCGGTCGAGGAATTGATTCTGCAGATCGCCGATCTGAATGCGACCGTCGGGCCCGGCTACCTCACGGTCTTCCGCCACGCTCGTGAGGTGTTGGAAGGGATGCAGCTTGGCGGGCCGGACGCGCCATCCGTTACCAAGGTCGGTGGTCGCGCGGTCGAGGTCGACCGGCTCAAAGAAAGCGTGATGGAGAAGGTGCGCCGCGCGCGACAGGTGATCTGGGTAAGCGATCTCTTCTACCCGGAAGGGCCACACATCGTGTCGTGCCCGGTAGCGACCGAACAGGCCGGCTCGCCCGAAGGCTACTTCATCAAAGAGGCGACTCAGAGACTCGAGCGTAGCGAGAACCTGCGCCAGACGATGCTCGAGTCCAGCACGGAACAGATGCGGCTCGCCGGCGAATCCTTGGCCAACACGCTCCGCCACCTCCGGGAACGCGCCGCCGCCTTCAATCACATGGGCATGGGACGGCTCGTCCGTCGCGCCGCGGCGGCGCTCCGCGCCCAACTCGTCAGGCCGCCGGCCCAGCTGAAGGCGCTGGCAACGGGGTTCGGCCCGGTCTTCGCCGATCTGCTGACCTACGTGCGCACCGATGATACGAAGGCGCGAAGCACCGCGCTCGCCGGCGCCGAAGCGGCGCTGCAGCGGGCGATCGTGGGTGGACAGGTGGAGGAGGCGGCGGTTGCGGTCGCCGAGTTCGATGCCGATGCGGCACTCCAGCAGGCGCTGGCGCTGAGGACGCGAATCGACGAGCGACTGCAACGCCTCAGCGGCCCGGACGCCGATGGGATGCGGCACGATCTGGAGGAGCTGTTCGATCTGATCGCCAAATACGTGTCGGCCTCTGCCGCAGGGCACTGAGGCAGTTGGGGACTTGTCGGTTTGCGGGTGCGGGGACGTGCGAAGGCCCGGGAGGTAGAGGCGCTACGACTTCGAAGGTGATTCCTCGTCGTCTTCCTCTTCCTCGGACTCCTCTTCCTCTTCCTCGGGCTCCTCTTCCTCTCCCTCGGGCTCCTCTTCCTCTTCTTCGGGCTCCTCTTCCTCTTCTTCGGGCTCCTCTTCCTCTCCCTGGCGCTCCCTCACCTCGGCCTCGCCTTTAGTCAACTTGGCGTCTGCCTCGGCCTGGGCCTCGAGCGCGTCGAGCATCTTGTCGGTCTCGTCGTCCCCATCCTCCTCGTCGGACTCCGGCTCGGTCGCGGTGGCGCTGGTCGCGGCTCCTTCAGCTGCTTCGGCTTCGCGGGCGGCTCTGGGGAGAACGACGGACGGTTGGGCGGCTCTGCCGGACCGGGCCGCCGGTTCTTCCGTCGGGGTCGGGACGCCGGCGGCCTTGCGGATCTCGTCGATGACGTCGCGCATCACAGCGGCCAACCGGTCGAGCTCGGCCTGCGCATGACGCGGGGATAGTCTTCCCTCGCGGCCGTCGATGGCGATCCTGTTCATCTGCCGCACGTTGTCGAGCAGGCGCTCGGTGGTCGAGCGGAGACGTCCGTACTTCCGCCGGTCGAGCCCTTCCTTGTGGGTTCTGAGCTGCTCGAGTAGCGGGTTCTCGATCGGCGTCTCCTCGCGCGGTCGGGCCATGATGAAGGCGGCAATGAATACGACCACCGCGACTGCCGCTCGGAGCAACGGATCGTTGAAGGCGAGGACCGCCAGGGCGAGGAACAAAGCGCCCGCCCCGACCACGATCCAGTTTGTGCCTGAGTCCTGCTGGGCCATCGCTGAGCGCCTCCGGCGCGGCTTGGTACTGGGGTCGACACCTCCCGACGGCGTCTGAAGTCAATATAGGATGCAAGGTTGGGGTGCCCGGCGCCAGTGGTCGCCGCGGGGTTTGCGCTGCGGGGCCCGATCGGCAGATTGTAGGGCGGATCTCAAATCGGGTCCGAGACTGGAGACTACGATGGGCAAGTCATCTCGAGGCGATGATCGGGTCATACGCGTGGCGCTGTGCCAGCGGAATCTCGTCGTCGGTGACATCGACGGGAACGTAGGAAAGATCCGCGACAGCCTGGTGCGCGTGCGCGAGTTGGGGGCCGACCTCGCGCTGTTCCCCGAGCTCACGATTACCGGCTATCCGCCGGAGGACCTCCTCCTCAAGCCGCACTTTGCCGAGCGGGCGGAGGCTGCGTTGTCCGATCTGGCTGCCGAGGTGGAGGACCTGGTGGCTGTAATCGGGTTCCCCGAGCTCTGCGACGACCTGTTCAACACCGCGGCGGTGGTCACAGGTGGCGAAGTCGCGGCCAAGTACCGCAAGCGCTACCTGCCCAACTACGGCCCGTTCGACGAGCAGAGGTACTTCGCGCGCGGTAGAGGCGCCCTGGTGCTCGACATGGACGGGTTGAGGGTCGGGGTGACGATCTGCGAGGACCTCTGGTATCCCGGCGGCCCGGCCCAGCGGGCGGTACTCGACGGTAAGGCCGATGTACTCGTGAACATTTCGGCGTCTCCCTATAGTCGTGGGAAGGGGCCGACCCGCGAACGCATGCTGGCGACCCGCTGCGAGGACTACGGTTGCTTCCTCGCCTTCTGCAACATGGTCGGCGGCCAGGACGAACTGATCTTCGATGGACACAGCCTGGTGATCGACCCGAGCGGCGTCGTGCTCGCCAGGGGTAGACAGTTTGCCGAGGATCACATGGTGATCGACCTCGAGCTGAGAGGGGTGTCGCGCCGCCGCCTGCAGGACCCGCGCTGGCGCCAGCGGTTCGCTGCGCCGACGAACCGCGTGCACATCGCCGCGGTGCGCCGCCCGCGGCGCAAGAAGCCGGAGCTGGAAACGCAGCCGCCGATCGAGCTGCTCGATCCCGAGCCCGAGGTCTATCAGGCCTTGCTGCTGGGCATCTCCGATTACTACCGCAAGAACGGGTTCGAGCATGTCGTGCTCGGGCTTTCCGGCGGCATCGATTCGGCACTCGCACTCGCACTCGCCGTGGATGCGCTCGGTGCGGACGCCGTCACCGCCGTCTCGATGCCGTCCCGCTATACGATGGCCGAGAATCGCGAGCACGCCGCTGAGATCGCCCGCCGGTTCGGCGTCGACTTCCTCGAGATACCCATCGACGGCGTGTTCGACTGCTACCTCGAGTCGCTCGCCGTCCGGTTCGCGGGAACCGAGCCAAATGTCGCGGAGGAGAACATCCAGGCCCGCATCCGCGGCAACTTCCTGATGGCCCTCTCCAACAAGTTCGGCTGGCTCGTCCTGGCAACCGGAAACAAGAGCGAGCTGAGCGTCGGGTACGCTACGCTCTACGGCGATATGGCCGGCGGCTTCGCGGTACTGAAGGACGTGCCAAAGACTTGGATTTACCGCCTGGCGCGCTGGCGTAATCGAGAAGCTGAGGTCATTCCGCAGCGGGTGATCGACAAGCCGCCGTCCGCCGAGCTCCGCCATAACCAGCTCGACACCGACACTCTTCCACCCTACGACGTGCTCGACCCCATCATCGAGGCCTACGTAGAGGAAGACCGCAGCCCCGAGGAGATAGAGGGCCAGGGATTCGATCGACAGGTCGTCCGCCGGGTCGTGGAGATGATCGACGGGGCTGAGTACAAACGGCGCCAGGCACCCCCAGGGATCCGTATCTCGCGTCGCGCCTTCGGCAAGGACCGACGTCTGCCGATCACGAACCGCTACCGGACGTGGGGACGGGAGTGATTGGGAATCCGGGAATCCATGACCAGTTGATCACATGCCCGCGACGCCCGTGGAACCAGTGGTGCGGTGATGCGCTCCGCCGAGGGTGAGTACTACATCGAGGATCTTTCGCCGACGCATCAGCGCCGCTTGAAGCTGGCCGGCAGGATATACTCCGAGTCGAGCGAATTCCAGCGGATCGAAGTTGTCGAGACGCACGACTACGGGAGAGCGCTGATCCTCGATGGCGCGATTCAGGCCACCGAGCGAGACACGTTCATCTACCACGAGATCCTCGCCCACCCGCCGCTGCTCATGCAGGATGACCCGGCCGAGGTGCTGGTCATCGGTGGCGGTGACGGCGGGATCCTGGTCGAGCTGCTCAAACATCGGAGCGTCGAGCGAGTGGTAGTGGTTGAGCTCGACCGGATGGTGGTCGACGCGGCGCGGAAGTACCTGCGGGGCATCTGCGGAGAGGCGTGGGACGATCCGAGAACGGAGCTCCGCATAGTAGATGGGAGGAGTTACGTCGACGGGGATCGGGAGACCTTCGACGCGATTATCCTCGATCTCACCGACCCCATAGGCCCCTCGAAGTATCTCTATACGAGAGAAGCCTACCGGCGGCTGGCTGAGCGGTTGGCGGGCGAGGGTGTGGTCGCGACGCACGCCGGTGGCTGGTTTCACCATCCCAAGGTGGCTGGCTCGGTCGTAGCGACTCTACGTTCCGTGTTCCGGCACGTTGCGGTCTTCCCGGTTCACGTCCCGAGCTATGGTATGGAGATCGCATTCGCCTATGCGTCTCCGAACGTCGAGGTCGAATCGTATTCCAGGGAGCGATTCGCCGAGCGGTACTGGGCTCTGTCGGAGAGCGCCGAGCTATACTACGTGACGGGCGATTTCATCGAGCGAGTCGGGTTCCGGCCCGCGCTCATGGAGGAGTTCTTGCGGGAGTCGAGCAGGGTGTCGACGGACGACGAGCCGCTCGAGTTCACCGACTACTACGAGTGGGGCTGAGTCGGCATCCGACAGTCAACAGCCGATCGCCGGCGGCCGGCTCACTTCTCAGCTGTCGATGTTCGACGGGCGGCTGTCGACGTTCGAATGCGTCGTCGCGACGAGCGTGGAAGGTCGAGCCTCGGGTGCCGAGGGACAGTCGAGCGATCGATGTTCTGCTGTCGGCCGTCGACTAACACAACGACCGGGTCAATAGCCGCGTTCCTCCACGAATCCCCGATACACGATGTCGCTTTCGAATTGATTCCCACCTAGCCGCTTGACGACGTAGTCGCCTGCATGCTGGGCCCGCTCGGCCAGGGCGCAGCTGACGATATCGATGGATGCGTAGCCGTACTCGGGGTAGGTGTGGATCGCGAGGTGAGATTCGCGAATCGGGAGGAAGACGGTGAGTCCCTGACCCGGGTAGCGGTAGACCGCCGGTTCAGCCAGCGAGTGCATTTTAGCTGAGGCGGCGGCGCTGGTCAGTATCTCGCCGATCACATCGGGGTCGTTGAGGGTATCGAAGTCGACGCCGTACACGTCGAGCATGACGTGGGTCAATACGGCGCGCTCCGTCGCCTGCCGTGGAGCTACCTTGTGCATTTTCACCCCCCCGCAGACCGGTTGAAGGTTCGAGGTGGAATGGTTTGGAGCGACCGTAAAAGAAAGATGCGAACTAGCATTTCGCAATACCTGTTGGGGGGTCCGCGGCCGGTCGCTCCGCCGCCGCGGCCCGGCCCCTCAGGTCAGCCGGGAGTTGAACGGGATCGGATTGGTGATGCAATAGACTCCCGGGCAGCGCTCCTCCGCCAGCCGCCTGATCTCCTCCAATCTCTGTGCCGGCGCGTCGGATTTGACCTTCAGTGTCGCGTTCATCCCCTCCGTTACGGGGCGGTCCGCGACGCCCATGGCCCTGCTCAAGTCGACCTGGTTCTCGACGGTGACCTCGAGCTCCTCGAGAGCGACGCCCTCCGCCGCTGCGATCGCCACGAAGGTCCCGGCGAAACAGGAGGCGAAGCCGTACATGCAGTAGGATACGGGGTCGGGGCGCAGCCCTTCGCCACCCATGAAGGGTGCGAAGTCGGTCTCGACGGTGTGGGTGCCGCCGGGATACTCGACGGCGGCGCGAAACTGGGGTGCGCCCTCCTGGAAGTTCCACTGCCCGGTCACCGACTTGAGCTTCTTGGCGGCAGCGGGATCCTGCTCGACCTGGGCGGCGAAGCGGGCCATCGCCTCGACGTTGACATTATTGATCTTCGCCATCGCTTTCTCCTATACATTCGATCGGCCGCGTGCGGCACGAATTGGCTGGGATTGTGTGAGAGTGCGGGGATCATAGTGGCCGGGGAAGAGCATGACAAGTGGCTCTGTGAGTACGGTTTTGGTGGCACCCACCGCGTTCAAGGGCACGCTGGGCCCGGGCGCGGTGAGCGGGGCGATGGCGGCCGGGGTGGTCGCGGTCTGGCCGTCGGCGGAGGTGGTCGAGCGGCCGCTGTCGGATGGCGGTAACGGTCTTATCGAGGCCTGCGCAGGGCTGCTGGGCGGCACGCTCTCCGAGCATCGGGTCAGCGGTCCGCTCGGTGAGCCGGTTAGCGCCCGCACCCTGCGATCCGGGGGGCTGGCCGTGATCGAGTCGGCGGAAGCGTGCGGATTGCACCTCGTGTCGCCGGAGCGTCGGGCACCGCTCAGGGCCACGACCCGTGGCGTCGGTGAGCTGCTGGCCATCGCGATCGCCGGTGGCGCCTCGGAGGTGGTGCTCGGGCTGGGCGGGAGCGGGACCGTGGACGGCGGAACGGGGATGGCGCGGGCCCTCGGCTGGCGGTTCGAGGACGGGGCGGGGGCTCCGTTGGCCGAGGGCGGCGGGTCACTCACCGGGCTCGCGCGGGTGCAGGTGCCGGCCCACCCGGTCGAAGTCGGGGTGAAGGCGCTGTGCGATGTGGAGAACCCATTGCTGGGGCGTCGGGGCGCCGCGCGGGTTTACGGTCCCCAGAAGGGGGCGGGTCCTCAGGAGGTGGAACTGCTGGAGGCGGGGCTCGCCCGGCTGGCCGCCGTACTGGAGACGGAGCTGGGGCTGGCGGTGGCCGAGCTCCCGGGCGCCGGCGCCGCCGGCGGCTTGGGCGCCGGAGCGCGGGCGTTTCTGGGCGCCGAACTGGTATCCGGCGCGGAGTGGATGATCGAGGCGTCGGGGCTGCGCGATCTGCTGGCCGGTGCGGATCTGGTCGTCACCGGCGAGGGGCGGTACGACGCGCAGAGCGGGATGGGGAAGCTGACGGGACGGGTCGTGGCGGCGGCGCGTCGGGCGGGCGTTCCGGTGTTGCTGGTCTGCGGGCGCGTGGACGGTCCGCTGCCGGACGGCGTCCGCTCGATCGATTCCGGCGGCCGGTCGCTGGATGAGTCCGGGATAACTGGCCTTACCCGCGCCGCTTGCCGCGACCACGCCGGCGGGGATAGACTGTGAGGCTCACACACAAAGAGGGCCATGGATGTCGAACAACGACTTGATGGAAAAACTGGTCTCGCTGTGTAAGCGGCGTGGCTTCGTCTTCCAGTCGTCCGAGGTGTACGGCGGGCTCGGCTCCGTGTGGGACTACGGCCCGCTCGGCGTCGAACTGAAGCGCAACGTTAAGGACCGCTGGTGGCGGGACATGGTATCGCGCCCCGATATCGAAGGGCTCGACGCCGGCATCCTCATGCACCCCGAGGTCTGGGTGGCCAGCGGTCATGTCGAGGGCTTCACCGACCCGCTGATCGAGTGCAAGAACTGCCACCGCCGATTCCGAGCCGACGACATCAGCGAGGACCAGTGCCCGATCTGCGGCGTCAAAAACCAGTTCACCGAGCCGCGAATGTTCAACCTGATGTTCAGGACGTTCATGGGTCCGGTCGAGGAGGAAGCGGCGCAAATATACCTGCGTCCGGAGACGGCGCAGGGCATCTACGTGAACTTCTTGAACGTCTTGAACTCGTCGCGCCAGAAGATCCCGTTCGGGATCGCGCAGATCGGCAAGGCGTTCCGCAACGAGATCACACCCGGCAACTTCATCTTTCGGACCCGCGAGTTCGAGCAGATGGAGATGCAGTTCTTCGTGAAGCCGGGTACCGACACAGAGTGGTTCGACTATTGGAGGAACGAGCGGCTGGAGTGGATGAGATCGCTGGGGATCCGGCCCGAGAGACTGCGCCTCGAGCGACACACTCGTGAGGAGCTCGCTCACTACGCCTACGACGCCTACGACATCCAGTACGAGTTCCCGTTCGGCTGGCAGGAGTTCGAGGGGATCCACAACCGTACCGACTACGATCTGACCGCCCATCAGAAACGCTCGGGGAAGAAACTCGAGTACTTCGATCAGGTGGGAAACGAGAGGTACATCCCGTACATCATCGAGACATCGGGCGGCGTCGACCGTCTCGTGCTGGTCCTGCTCGCCGATGCTTACCGGGAAGAACAGGTAGAGGGCGAGACCCGGGTGGTGCTGGGTTTGCAGCCCAGGCTGGCGCCGATCAAGGTGGCGGTCTTCGCCCTGGTGAAGAAGGACGGCATGCCCGAGGTCTCAAAGAGGATCTATCAAGACCTGAGGTCCCTGTATCCCGCCTTCCACGACGAGTCCGGCTCTATCGGTCGCCGCTACCGTCGCCAGGACGAGGCGGGCACGCCGTTCTGCGTCACCGTCGACGGCCAGACGCTCGAGGACGACACCGTCACCGTCCGCGATCGTGACACCCTGGCCCAGGATCGAGTGTCGACGGGCAAACTGCGCGACTATCTGGTGGAGAGGATCGGTTAGGCAGACCTTGAGACGCCTCCTCGCGCTGGGCGCCGGCGCTGCAGTCGGTGCCTACTTGGTCGACCGTTGCCGCCGCAACATGGCGAAGCCGCCGCGGCCGCTGCGGGAACACGGCGGTCGCACGCTCGAGCCGGTCTTCGTCGAGCTGGCGGGCGGTGAATGCGTACCCGTCATCGACACTGGGGAAGGTCCAGCCGTGGTGCTGATTCCCGGACTGACCGGCGACAGCGGGGTCTTCCGCTATCAGATCGCTGCGCTCTCGGAGAGCTACAGGGTGATCGCACCGAACCTGCGGGTCGACTTCAACGGCGTTGAGCAGCGCTTCGATCAGTTCGCCCATGACGTGGCGACGGTGCTGGACAGGCTGGGCGTGCCTGGGGCCTGCGTGATGGGACTCTCGTTCGGCGGCCCGGTCGCCATGCGCTTCGCCAGTCTCTACCCGAGGCGTACCTGGGGGCTGGTCCTGACCAACACGCTGGCGCAGCTCGATCTCTCGCACGTAGGGCTCAACCGTACACTGCTCATTCCGGTCGCGCGCTGGACGTCGCGCTTCCTGCCGGAACCACTGATGCGGCGGCTGGCGGACTTCTGGGGACGTTACGGAATCTGGGTGTACGATCCGTCGCCGGGTAATGAGCGGATCGTCGACTACGAGCTGACGACGCCGGTGCGCGTGCCGCTGTCGGTGAGCGGCGCTCGCATGGACACGTTCAAGGACTGCGACCTGCGGCCCCAACTGCGTCGGATCTGGCAGCCGGCGCTGGTGATCTGCGGCGCGTCCGACACCTATACGCCACCTGAGTGGCAGCGAGAGATCGCCGACCTGCTGCCGCACTCGACCTATGTCGAGATCGCGAACGGTGGGCACTTGTCGCTCATCTCACACGCCGAAGAGTTCAACGAGCTGCTGCTGGGCTGGCTGGCCGGAGTCCAGTCGGCGGCCGCCGATATCGCGTGAGGTTCTCGAACTTTGTCTGCCCGATCTGAGGTCTTCGCTTCCCGCTGGGGGATGATGCTGGCCATGCTCGGCATGGCCGTGGGGACCGGCAACATCTGGCGCTTCCCACGGATCGTCGCGACGAATGGCGGAGGCAGCTTCCTCTTCGCTTGGGTGATCTTCCTGCTCGTCTGGTCGGTTCCCCTGATCCTGGTCGAGTTCGCCATCGGTAAGGCAACACGGTCGGGAACGATAGGCGCGTTCGGCAAGCTGATCGGCCGCAAGTTCGCCTGGATGGGGGCCTGGGTCGGATGGTGTGCGACGGCGATCATGTTCTACTACTCCGTCGTCATGGGTTGGTGCATCCGGCACTTCGTGGCCACGCTGACGGGATCTATCCCTGGTGCGACGCCGGAGGCGTTCTGGGAGAGCTTTGCCGCTTCGCCCAGCGCGCTGCTCACCCATGCCGTCGCCATGATTCTGGGTGTGCTCGTGGTCGCTCGTGGTGTGCGGGGGATCGAGCAGGTGGCACGAGTGCTGATACCCAGCCTGGTCGTGCTGGTGATCGTGCTCGCGATACGCGCCGTCACGCTGCCCGGCGCCGTGCGCGGGCTGGAGTTCATGTTCACTCCCGACTGGCATCAGCTGGCTGACCACCGCGTGTGGCTGGCTGCGTTGACGCAGAACGCCTGGGACACGGGGGCGGGCTGGGGCCTGATTCTGACTTACGCCGTCTACATGCGGCGGCGTGAGGACACGACGTTGAATGCATTCACACTGGGTTTCGGTAACAACTCGATGTCGCTGTTGGCCGGGATCATGGTGCTCTGTACGGCGTTCGCGCTGCGTCCCGATGTGGCGAACGAGATAGTCGGGGCTGGCAACGAAGGCCTGACGTTCATCTGGGTGCCGCAGCTCTTCTCGAAGATGCCCGCTGGCCGCTTCTTCATGGCACTGTTCTTCCTCGCTCTGGTCTTCGCCGCCTGGACGAGCCTGATCTCGATGATCGAGCTCGCGACCCGCGTCCTCAGGGACACGGGACTGCCGCGCAACCGGGCGATATGGTTCGTCGGTGTCGTGGGCTTCCTCGCCGGCGTGCCGAGCGCTCTGTCGATGGGCTTCTTCGCGAACCAGGACTTCGTCTGGGGCGTCGGGCTCATGCTCTCAGGTTTCTTCTTCGCGTTCGCCGTATTGAAGTACGGCGTGCGCAGGTTCCGCGAACAGCTCGTCAACCAGGCGGGAGCCGACGTGAAGATCGGCCGCTGGTGGGAAGTGACGATGGTGCTTTGCCTGGTGGGATCGGTTGTCCTCATCGTCTGGTGGTTCATCCAGGTACGGGGCGAGGGCTGGCGGGCCGCCTTCGATCCGTTCAGCACGTTCAGCATCGGCACCGTACTGTTCCAGTGGTTGATCGTGCTGGCGGTGTTCTGGCTCGGCAACAACTGGCTGGCGAAGCGGTCCGGTGTCCCGGAGGGCGAAGCGGAGTTGGAGCGTGTGACCTGAGGGGCGCAGCGGGGGACGAGCGACAGGTGACGGTCGGCCGTATCACGCCTTACGAGGTCGTGTTCGGGGAGGAACGGTTCGCCGCTGAGGAGTTCCCCGCGCTCGCCGAAGAGAGCGTGCGCCGCAACCTGAGCACCTGGCGCTACGATCAGTTCACCTCGCTGGGTCGCGTCGGGACGCTTCTCGAACAGATGCTCCCAGATGATGCGGAGCCGGCAGCCGTAGACCAGTACGTTCGAGTCCTCTATCACGGGTACCATTTCTGGAGCGCCGGCTGCCCGTTCTATGCCTTCGAGTCCTCTGTGCTTCGGAGCCTCATCGAGGTACCGCCCGACCTGCGCGAGTGGCGGCCTCGAGTCCCTGAGCCGTCCCTCTATCTCGAGCTACCGCGGCAGCTGTTCTGGGCGGCGGTGACCGAGGCGGGGCCGCCGGAACCGGTCGAGGGGATGTTCGTAGCGCGGGAAGCGAATCCGCCGTCGCGAGAGGCTGAGATACTGGTGATACTGGGGCTACGCTCCGATCGAGCCGGGCTCAGCGTCGCCGGCCTGCACCTCGATCTCGAGCGGGCGTGCGAGCTCGACGAGCCGGCCGGTTTTCGGTCGGACATTCCCGGTGCCGAACAAGCCGGACTATATTCACTAGGGCGTCACTCCGAGGCTGTGACTCTCGCGCTCCGCACTCTCTGGTACATCGATACCTATCCGGCATCCTGCAGAGGGGTCGGAGGTGGCGGTGAGCGGCGGGCGGTCGGGCGTGGCGCTGCGACGGCGCTGAATCATTTCCGGGTTTCTTTGATCGAACGGAGCTACGGATGACTGGTGGAATCCGTATATGTCGGTTCTTCGGGTTCGAGGTCCGGCTGGATTTCTCCTGGTTCGTCGTTTTCCTGCTCGTCCTCTGGACGTTCACGGAGAGCGTCTTTCCCGCACGTACGCCGGGGCTGAGTGCCAGCACGTACTTCATCATGGCCTTGATCGGCGCCTCGCTATTCTTCGCCTCCGTCTTGCTGCACGAGCTGGCTCATTCGGCTATGGCGAGGGCGCGCGGCATCGAGGTCGAGGGAATCACACTGTTCATCTTCGGCGGTATGGCGCGGATCCGATCCGAAGCGACGAACCCGAAGGATGAATTCCTCATCACGATCGTGGGACCGCTCTCCAGCGCACTGATTGGCGCGCTGTTGCTCGTCTTCGCGTTGGTAGGAAATTCGCTGGGGCTGCACAGGGCGTTCATCGACGTCGCTGCATACCTCGCTATCCTCAATTTCATCTTAGCGGTCTTCAACCTGATCCCCGGCTTCCCGTTGGATGGTGGCCGACTGTTGCGTTCCCTCGTGTGGCATGTGACGAAGGATGTGCGTAAGGCGACGCGGATAGCGGCGCTCACCGGGCAAGGGTTCGGGTACGTGATGATCGGCTTCGGAATCTTGAGCATGTTCCGCGGTTTCCTGGTGAGCGGGATCTGGTTGATCTTCATCGGGTGGTTCCTGTCGCAAGCGGCCGAGGCCAGCTACCGGCAACTCATCATGCGGAGGATTCTCCAGGGCGTGCAGGTGAAGGAGGCGATGACGCGTAACCCGGAGACCGTGAGCGCCGATGTGACCTTGAGGGACCTCGTGGACAACTACTTCCTCGTGCGCCGCTATAGCGCTTTCCCGGTGGTCGACAGCACCGGTCAGCCGTTGGGACTGATAACCCTGAGACAGGTCAAGGAGATCGAGCGGGACAGGTGGCCCACGACCCAGGTGAGCAGCGTGATGACGCGGATCTGCGAGGCGGTGACGGTTCGCCCGCAAGACTCGTTGGCCCAGGTGCTGGGCAAGCTCGAGAAGGCGGGCGTAGGGCGTGCGCTGGTTGTCGCGGATGGGCGCCTCGAGGGCCTGATATCGAACGCGGATGTGGCAGCCTGGTTAGATAGGTACCAGCAACTGCATTGACGTCGTACTAGCTAGTAGCGAGATGACCGAGACGGAGGCCCGGTGCCGGCCAGGAGCAAAGGCCGAGAGCCTGCGGCCGCTCTGAAGCGGCGCGCCGGCCGGATCGTCGAACGACTGGCTGAGGCATACCCGGCAAGGATCGAGCTCGAGTTCAGCAACCCGCTGGAGCTCGCCATCGCCACGATTCTCTCGGCTCAGTGTACCGACGCGCGGGTGAACGAGGTCACCAAGAGTCTGTTCGAGAAGTATCGGACGGCGGAAGACTACGCAGACGCGGATCCCGAGGTCCTGCGGGATGAGATTCGGTCGACGGGGTTCTTCCGGAACAAGACGCGCTCGATCGTCTCCTTCACTCGGTCGTTAGTCGAGTTGCACGGCGGAGTGGTTCCCGGGACCATGGACGAGCTGGTAGGGCTCCCCGGGATCGGACGCAAGACGGCGAACGTGATCCTCGGCTCGGCCTTCGGGGTGAACGAGGGGATCGCCGTGGACACACACGTGAAACGGGTTGCGGGACGGCTCGAGCTCAGCGATGAGAGCGATCCCGACAAGATCGAACGGGACTTGATGAAGCTGGTGCCGCGGGACGGGTGGACGGACTTCTCGCTACGCATGATCCAGCACGGGCGCTACAGGTGCAGCGCCCGCAGCCCTCAGTGCGATGGCTGTGTTCTGGAGGAGCTCTGTCCTACGGCGGGGAGTTGGTGAGCGGTTCAATTGTCCGATATCCGACATTGACCGGCCGTTCTCCGATGTCGGATGTCGAGCAGGGACACGGAGTTGTGCCATGGAACCGAATCGCGAAGAAGCACTAGCCTTGATGCACGAGTACACGCAGAACGAGAACCTGCGCCGGCACATGTATGCGGTGGAGGCGGCGATGCGCGCCTACGCCCGAAAATTCGGCGAGGACGAGGAGCTATGGGGCATCACCGGACTGTTGCACGACTTTGACTACGAGCGCTGGCCGAACGATGAGCGACTACCAGACGACGAGCACCCGACCACGGGCGTGAAGATTCTGCGGGAGAAGGGCTATCCCGATGAGGTCTTGCAGGCGGTGCTCGGGCACGCCGAGCATACGGGGGCGCCGCGCGAGAGCTTGATGGCGAAGACGTTGTTCGCGGTCGACGAGCTGACCGGCTTCCTGACCGCCTGTGCGCTCGTGCGGCCCGACGGCATCAACGGGATGAAGGTGAAGTCGGTGAGGAAGAAGTTCAAAGACCCGAGCTTCGCGCGGGGCGTGAGCCGCGATGATGTGAACAAGGGTGTGGATGAGTTGGGTGTCGATTTCGCGGAACACGTGCAGCTGGTGATCGAGGCGATGACTGAGATTCAGGACGAACTGGGTCTGGGAGGGGGCGGGTCGCACTGAGGCCCGCTTTTGAGCGATGGCTATAAAGACGATCATCGAGCCGTTCAGGATCAAGGCGGTCGAGCCGATCCGGATGACCACGCGCGCCGAGCGCCTGGCGAAGATCCGCGAAGCGTCCTACAACGTCTTCCGCCTGCATGCGGACGATGTCTTGATCGACCTGCTCACCGATAGCGGTACGGGCGCGATGAGCTCGAATCAGTGGGCTGCCTTGATGCGAGGCGACGAGTCGTACGCTGGGAGCCCATCGTTCTACCGGTTCGAGGAATCGGTGAAGCGGCTCTTTCCGTTCAAGCACATCATTCCGACGCACCAGGGTCGAGCGGCGGAGCGGATACTGTTCAATGTGATGTGCAGGCCCGGCCAATTCGTACCCAACAACACGCACTTCGACACGACGCGCGCGAACATCGAGTACCTGGGCGCTACGGCCGTCGATCTGCCGTGTGCGGAATCTCGCGACGTCGCCGCGCCGCACCCGTTCAAAGGCAACATGGACGTGGAGGCTCTGGAGGGTATGCTCGAGCGGGGCGGCGCCGAGAAGTTTGCGCTCGTCATGATGACGATCACCAATAACTCGGGCGGCGGCCAGCCGGTCTCGATGGCCAACGTGCGCGCGGTCTCGGACATCTGCCGTCGGCGTGCGATACCTTTCTATATCGACGCCTGTCGCTTCGCCGAGAACGCCTATTTCATCAAGCAGCGCGAGCCGGGCTTCGAGGGCAAGTCGGTGGCCGAGATCGCCCGCGCCCTGATGAGCTATGCCGACGGCTGCACGATGTCGGCGAAAAAGGACGGCCTGGCGAACATCGGCGGCTTCCTGGCGACCAATGACGAGGAGCTGGCCCGGCAGGAGAAGGAGCTGCTGATTCTGACCGAGGGCTATCCGACGTATGGCGGGCTGGCGGGCCGTGACCTGGAGGCGATCGCCGTCGGGCTTGAGGAAGTCGTGCACGAGGACTACCTGCAGTACCGGATCGTCTCGACCGAGTACTTGGGCAAGCACATCGCGCGGGAAGGTGTGCCGATCGTACAACCGCCGGGCGGTCATGCCATCTACATCGACGCCAGCGCCTTCCTACCACACCTGGAACCGCTTCAGTATCCGGGCATCGCGCTGGCGGTCGAGTTCTACGTCGAAGCAGGCATCCGCGGTGTTGAGATCGGTAGCGTGATGTTCGGGCAAGTCGACCCGGAGAGCGGTGAAGAGGTGCCGGCCGAGAAGGAGTTGCTGCGGCTGGCGATACCGCGTCGCGTGTACACGCAGAGCCACGTCGACTATGCGGTGGAAGCGATTCTCGAGGTCTGGAAGCGCCGGGAGCAGATCGGCGGCTACCGAATGACGTATCAGGCGCCGTTCCTGCGGCACTTCACCGCCGGGTTCGAGCCGCTCGGCGCCGGGGCCTGACCCGGCGAGGAGGAGAGAGACCGTGAACACGTCGGCGATAGTCGCGATGGCACTCATTTGCGGCTTCATCTGGGGCGGCTTCCTGGTGCTGCTGACCTATGGGATACGGAAGGAGCGAGAAAAGACCGATGAGGGTAGTCGGTGGCGGCTCGGCGAATAGAGTGGTAGTACGTCGTGTAGATGATGTTGAACACTGAACTTGTGTACTCGAGACTGGAGAGGTGAGAGTATGGCAGACCCGATCATTCCTCGCGAGTTCCGTGCGATGCGCCGGCCCTCGCTCGTCAAGTCGGTGGTGATGGTGCCGGTAGCGGCGGTGCTCCTGTTCGCCGTTATGCTGCCGTTCTCCTGCACGACCGTCACCGACTACGAGGTGGCGGTTCTCAAGAACCCGGTCACGGGGAACGTGGGAGACGAGTCGTTCGGCCAGGGCCTCTACTTCGCGGCTCCGGCGATCTTCTGGAAGCAGTACTCGAAGTACGATACCCGGGAGATCCAGTGGCCGATGGGCGCGCAGAGCGAGATAGCGGAGGCGCTGACCGCGGACCAGCTTACGATTACGGTGGATGCCTCTTACCGCTATCGCGTCACGCCGGAGAGCGCCGTCGATCTGTATTTGGTAGTCGGCGACATGCGCGCGGTCAACCAGTACGTGTACACGACGTACCGGAGCGCGCTGCGTGACGCGATCGCGGAGCTCACGGGCACTCAGATCCTGTCGACCGAGCGGCTGCAGATCGCCGGGCGTGTCAGGGAGCTGATGGCCGAGGAGTTGGCGCCTAAGGGTGTCGAGGTCGTCCGTTTCTTCGTCCGCGAGATCCAGCCGCCGCCGGCGGTGCGACAGGCGATCGAGCTGAAGTTGCAGCGCGAGCAGGAAGTGCAGGCCCAGAAGTTCCAGACAGAGATCGTCATGGAGCAGGCGGAGCAGAAGCGGCAGGAGGCTCTGGGTATTCGTGATTCGCAGAACATCATCGGCCAGAGCCTGACTTCGGCGTACCTGTCCTACTTCTATATGCAGACGCTGCAGGAGGTTGGGCAGAAGGAAGGCAATGTCATCATCGCGCCGACCGAGGGTGGCAATCTGCTGTTCACCGTACCGACAGCCGTTCGTCGGCAGTAGCGGTGCTTCTCAGCGCGTCGGCTCGCGGTGCCGGCGCGCTGAGAGCACGTCGGCGGGCCGAATGCTCGAGACGAAGCTGGCCAGGAACTCCACGGCGCGGCGCTCGGCCCAGTAGACCGGTCGCCAGGGGAATGCGCCGGCTACGAACCCGGCGTGGCCACCACGGTCGGTGAACTCGGCGTGCAGCCACGGCGAGCGCTCGACCTCCTCGTGTGGCAGCGCGGACTCCGGGATGAACGGGTCGTCTCTCGCGCTGAGCAGCAGCACGGGGCGGCGGATGCGGTCGAGGAAGTTGATCGAGCTCGAGCGCTGCCAGTAGTCGGCGGCGTCACGGAAGCCGTGCAGCGGGGCGGTGGCGGCGTCGTCGTACTGGCGCCAGTTACGGGCTCGACGGATCGCGGCGGCGTCGAGGATGTCGGGATACTGTTCCGCCTTCTGCAGAGCCTTCTGCTTGAGGGTGCGCAGGAAGAAATGAGTGTACAGCCGGCCGACGCCGCGGGACATCTTCTCAGCAGCAACCGCCAGGTCGTAAGGCGTCGAGATGGCGGCGGCGGCCACAACCGCGTCCGCGACGTGTTCCCCCTCTTCGCCCAACCACTTGAGCAATACGTTGCCCCCCAGCGACACTCCCACCGGCAGAATCGGTGCTCCGGGGTCCCGCTTCGCCAGCTCGCCGATCACCCAGTCGAGGTCGGCGGTATCGCCGGAGTGATATAGCCGCGGCGCGCGGTTCGGCGTGCCGCTGCAACCCCGGAAGTTGAGGGCGACGCCACGCCAGCCGCGCTGCGCCGCCAGGCTGAGGAACCCGCGCACGTACTTCCGATCGGAGGAGCCCTCGAGCCCGTGCACCACCAGCAGCTGCGGCGAGGCCAGCGGGCCGTCCATGAAGTCGAGGTCGATGAAGTCGCCGTCAGGCGTGGTCCAGCGGGCGCGGGTCGTGGTGACCTGCGGGCGGGTCCGCAGCGTGCGATTCCAGATGGTCTGACGATGTCGACCGCGCAGCCACCAGGCGGGACCGAACGGCCCCACCTGCCGTTCTTCGCGGCGTTCCGTCTTCTGCTGAGCGTCGCTCACTGTGGATCGTGCTGGTGTCCGTTAGGGCTGCGCTAAGTGGCCGGCTCTGTTCTACACCGGCGGTCCCGGATACGGTTCATCCGGTCTGGCGGCCCAGTCCCAGACGGTGGGGGAGGGGTACCGTCGAGCGGAACCCTCGGCGGCCCCGCTTTTGCAGGGATCAGCGCGTTGCTGACTATATTGCGGCCGCTTAGGGGCTCGCGCCAGATTCTCTCGGCCGGGCCGGGCGGGTCACTTGGGTATCCGATGTCGTTAATCGCCACAGAGCTAGATGAGTAGAGATGTGAAGGACGGGCTGGAGCCCGAGGTGCTGGAGGGTATCCTGCAGGTCATCGAGGCGGGTGCCGATCCGGAGAGGGGGCTGTTGCTGAGGGCGTTCGCCCATGCGGCGTTAGGCAGGGCGCCGATGGATTTCTTCCGCGGTCGCACTGACGCCGAGGTGTTCGAGCTGATCTCGAGCATCTACGATCTGCTGGACTCGACGGCACCCGGTGCCGTCGGGGCTCGCGTCAGCCAAGTGCCCGGATTCGGTCACACGGGCTGCGCCGCGGTGGCGATCAGCGACCGGCCGTTTGTAGTCGATACACTGCACCAACTTCTGACTTCCAGGGGGTTCGAGATCAGGAACGAGCTTCACCCGATCGTCGTCGTCGAGCGGGACGAGGCGGGCAAGGTGGTGGCGATCCGTGACTGGAGGTCCGAGGGTGCGAAGTACGCGGTACCGTACTGCGAGTTCGAGGGCCATCTCGACGAGGAAATTGTCCGGTCGCTCGAGGCCGAGCTGCGCAACTGCATGGAAGAGGTCCGATTGGCGACCGACGACTTCCAGGCGATGCGCAAGATGACGGACCTGGTGTGCGAGGAGCTGAGGCGCTCAGCGCTCCGCTTCCCCGACCACGCTGCCGAAGTAGACGAGGTCACAGCGTTTCTCCGTTGGCTGAAAGACGGAGGCTTCGTCTATCTGGGCTACCGCGGCTACGAGTTCCGCAGGGACTCCGATGGCCGGCGCATGGCCGGCGTCGAGCGCGGTTCCGGGCTGGGCATCCTGCGGCGCGAGAGCGACTCGTCGGCGTGGGTACCGAAGGCACTGGACGAGTTTCCGGCGGATCTGCGGGCGCGCGCTCTGACGGGCCCGCTGCTGATCGTGACGAAGGCGAATTCCGAGTCGCACGTGCATCGCCGGGCACGCATGGACTATGTGGGAATAAAGAGGCTAGACGCAGCCGGCGAAGTCGTCGGCGAACATCGCTTCCTTGGTCTGTTCACCTGGAGGGCCTACACGGAGCAGTCGGGCGACATTCCCATCCTGCGTGAGAAATTGAAGGGTGTGCTGGCCGCTGAGCGCCTGCCCGAGGGTTCACACGATTACAAGGCGGTCGTACAGCTCTTCAACAACATGCCCAAGGAGGAGCTGTTCCTGATCGGTGTCGAGGACCTGCGCGAGCGGATCCGGGCGATTATGGCGGCCGAAGATTCCGGTAATGTGCGCCTGCTGTTCACTCCCGACATCCTCGGCCGCGGTGTGATCGTGATGGTCATTGTGCCGAAGCGCAACTACTCGGACGAGGTGCGCGGACGGCTGCGGCGCGAGATCGCCGAGGTCCTGGGTGGCAGTGTCTTGAATGACCATCTAGCGCTCGGTGAAGGTGAGTCCGCGCGCATGCATTTCTATATCTCGGCCAGCCCGGATCGGATCGCCCAGGTCGATGTGAAGGCGCTGCGCGATCACGCGGCGAGGATCGCCCGGACCTGGAAGGAGCGGCTGCGTGGCGCGCTGGGCGGCCGGTACGGCACGCAGGATGTCCGCCGGTTGGGAGGTAAGTACGTCGATGCGTTTTCGCCGGAGTACGTGGCCACGATCGATGTTGATACGGCGGTCGAGGATATCGGTCGACTCGAGGCGCTCGAGCGAACCGGGCTGATGCAGGTGGCGATGGAACCCTACGCGAGTGGGGACATCGAGGCGACTCAGCTTCGCCTCTTCGTCGAGCGCGGCACGATGATCCTCGCCGACACGATGCCGATCCTCGAGAACTTGGGGCTGCGGGTGATCAAAGCCGATGCACTCGACATCGAGGCTTCGGGCAAGGCTGCGGCGACGATTCATACCTTCGTGGTTCAGGGGCCTGATCGGCGACCGCTCGATTGCGAGCGGCTGGCCGCCTCACTCACCGACACGCTGCGCGCGGTCCAGAGCGGCCGGGCCGACAATGATCGATTGAATCGACTCGTGATCACTTCGGGGCTCAGCTACGACGAAGTCGCGGTGCTGCGCGCCTACTCCGCCTACGCGTTTCAGTTGGGTGCGGTACCCAGCCGCAGTGCCGCGCCGGACGCACTCATCGCACACCCCGAGGTCGCGCGACTGCTCAGCGAGACCTTCCGGCAGAAGTTCGATCCGCAGACCGCGGGCGATCGGCCGAATGCGGTGGAGGCGGCCGCCGGCCGCTTCAAAGACTCGCTGCAGGCGGTCGAGAGCATTGCGGACGACCAGACTCTGAGGCGATTGCACAACCTGATTGAAGCGACGGTCCGGACCAGCTACTTCAGAAACAGAGCGCGGCAGCTCGGCCGCCCGCGCCTCACCTTCAAGATCAACTGCGCCGCCGTCGAGCAGATGCCCGAGCCGCGCCCCGCCCGCGAGATGTTCGTCCACAGTGTTCGCGTGGCCGGCGCGCACCTGCGGTTCGGTCCCGTGGCGCGTGGCGGTCTCCGTTGGAGCGAGCGGCCGGACGATTTCCGCACCGAAGTTCTCGGCCTGGTGAAGACGCAGCAGACCAAGAACGCCGTCATCGTGCCCAGCGGGGCGAAGGGTGCCTTCTGCATACGGCGGCCGCCGGCGGAGCGGTCGGCGCTGGGCGCCGAGGTGCGGGAATGCTATCGCGACTTCATCTGCGCCCTGTTGGATGTGACCGACAACATTGTCGACGGTGCGGTCGTGCGGCCGCCGCATACCGTCGTTCACGATGATGAAGACCCCTACCTGGTCGTGGCTGCCGACAAGGGGACGGCCGCATTTTCCGACACGGCGAACGAGATAGCTGCGGATTACGGCTTCTGGCTGGGCGATGCGTTCGCGTCCGGCGGTTCGCACGGTTACGACCATAAGAAGGAGGGGATTACGGCCCGTGGCGCCTGGGAGTGCGTCAAGCGTCACTTCCGGGAGATGGGGAAGGACATCATGCGCGAGCCGGTAACCGTCATCGGGATCGGCGACATGAGCGGCGACGTCTTCGGCAACGGTATGCTGCTCAGCCGGACGATCGAGCTGATCGCCGCGTTCGATCATCGGCACATATTCATCGATCCGCATCCGGAACCGGAGAAGTCATACGCCGAGCGGCAGCGGCTCTTCCGGCTGCCGGGCTCGAGTTGGGAGGACTACGATCGGGCGCTGATCAGCGAGGGTGGTGGCGTCTATCCGCGCGGCGCGAAGCAGATCCGACTATCGCCGCAGGCGCAGCGGGCGTTGGGCACGGATGAGAGCGTGGTGAACGGCCAGGCACTGATCCGGCTGATCCTGCGGGCGCCCGCCGATCTTCTATGGAACGGCGGGATCGGTACCTACGTGAAGGCCGCCGACGAGACTCACGCTGACGTCGGCGACTCGAGCAACGACGCAGTGCGGATCGGCGCGGGCGAGCTGCGGGTGAAGGCGGTGGGGGAGGGCGGCAACCTGGGGCTGACGCAGCGGGCGCGTATCGAGCTCGCACTGGCCGGTGGCTGGGTCAACACCGACGCCGTCGACAACTCCGGCGGCGTGGATATGTCCGACCACGAGGTCAACCTGAAGATCCTGCTTGGGGGGCCGGTCGATCGAGGTGACCTGTCGCCGGACGAGCGCAACGCGATGCTCGAGCGGGTGAGCGACGATGTAGCGGAGATGGTGTTGGGTAACAACCGGGCGCAAGCTCGGGCGCTGAGCCTCGAGCAACTCAGGGCCGCGGACCGCCTGGCCGATTTCCGTGATGCCTCGTACTATCTCGAAGCCAGGGCGGGGCTCAGACGGTCGCTCGAGTTCTTCCCCGGTTGGAGTCGTCTCCAGCAACGGCAGGAGCAGGGGAAGAGCCTGACCCGCCCCGAGTTGGCCATCCTGCACGCCTACAGCAAGCTGCATCTGAAGCGCGCGATCCTCGATTCGACGCTACCCGACGACCCCGCGATTCTGCGGCTTCTGCACGGCTACTTCCCGGATGCCGTGGTCGTGCGCGTCGCCGAGGAGGACCTGCGCGGCCACCGGCTACGGCGCGAGATCGCCGCCACGGTACTCACCAACAGATTAACGGACCTGATGGGCTCGACCTTCCTGCCGATGGTCACGCGGGATACCGGTGTGAGCCCGGCTGACGTTGCGCGCGGCTGGTTCGTGGCGGCGGAGATCGCCGGCGTCCACGAGCTGCTCGCCAGCATCGAGAAGAACGAGGAATCGATTACCGCCGAGCGGGAGCATCGCTGGCTGCTCGCCCTCGAGCGCATCGTCGACCGTACTGTCCGCTGGGCCGTCGTGAATCTGCCGGCGGAAGCCGAGGTAGGCGCGGTGATCGAGATGTTCAAGGCTCCCGTGGCCGAGCTGTTCGAGGTGCTACCTTCGGTACTCCTCGGTTCGCAGCGCCGGGCGTTCGCTGAGAAGCTGGAGGAGCTGGAGGCGGGCGGCGTGCGGGCGGAGACGGCTCGGAAGCTGGCGGCGACCCAATTCCTCGGTGAACTGATGGAGGTGACGCGCATCTCGCGCGAGGTAGACGTCGCCGTCGCCGATGTGGGGCGTGTGTATTTCGCTCTCACCGACGAAGTCGACTTCGCTCTGCTTTTCGAGCTACTGGACATGGCGACGGGCCAGGATATGTGGGAGCAACGGGCGGTGCAGGGCCTGGTGCAGGATCTGGGCGAAGCACGACGCGATCTGACCATGGCGGTCTTGGCGCTCGAGCTCGAAGAAGCCTCGACCGATGAGCGGCTGGCGCAGTTCCGCGAGAGGAATAGCGAGCGCTTGGGCGCGATACGTGAAGTGCTGGGGCAATTGGTGACATCCGATAGCATCAACGTGGCTGCGTTGACCGTGGCGACCCGCGAGGTCGTGCGCCAGTCGCGGAGCGTGCTGGAAGAGCGACCCTGACCTGGCGTGCCTACCTCGCGGGATCGGACCGAATTGACCGGTCGTACTCTTGCTGGTAATCGTAATCGTGATCGTGATCGCAGTCGTAATCGCAATCGAAATGAACCAGCTCGCAGTACGATTAGGACCAGGATTACGATCACGAGCGAGAGTGGCGTGAGTGGGGAGAGGGAGAGATAGGAAGAAGAGGGTGAGGGAAGCAAAAAGGGGAAGAAACGGGGCGATAATGATGAGTAGGGGCACGAAGCAGGAATCCAAAGGCTGGGGTAAAGCTACGCGGGCGATCCACTCGGCTGCCGGCCCGGAGGTATACGGGCCGGGTATGGGAGCGCCGATCGGGACGCCGATCTGGCAGAGCTCGACCTTCGCCTTCCGTGAGCCCGGTGAGATTGCCGACGCCGCCACGGCTACGCGGCCCGAGACGTTCTACACCCGCTACGGCAATCCGAACTTCACGGCGGTGCAGGAGGCGATCGCGGTACTGGAGGGCGGTGAGGCGGCGCTGGTAACGGCTTCGGGGATGGCGGCGATCATGCTGGTCTTCCTGGGGCTGCTGAAGAACGGCGATCACGTTGTCGCCCAGACCTGCCACTACGTCGGCACGATGAAGGCGCTGGAGGCCTGGCTGCCGCGCTATGGCATCGGAGTGAGCTTGGTGGAGCAGACGGATCTGGGGGCGTTCGATGCGGCGATCCGGCCCGAAACGCGGCTCATCTTCGTCGAGAGTCCCGTGAATCCGACTCTAGCGGTCACCGACCTGGCGGGCGTAGCGGCGCTGGGGCGCGAGCGTGGCATCACGACCTGTATGGACAACACTTTCGCCACGCCGATCAACCAGCGCCCGATCGAGCATGGGATCGATCTGGTCGTGCACAGCGCGACGAAGTACCTGGGCGGCCACAGCGATGTCACGGCGGGCTTCGTGGTAGGCGACCGCGAGCGGATCGAGACCCTCTGGCTCGGCCTCGTCATTCACGGCGGCATCTCGCATCCCTTCGAGTCTTGGCTGCTGGCGCGCGGGATCCAGACTCTACCGTTCCGGGTGGCACGCCACAACTCGAACGCGATGGCGGTGGCTCAGTTTCTCGAGTCGCACGACGCTGTCCAACGGGTCTACTATCCGGGGCTCGGCTCACACCCGCAGCACGAGCTGGCGAAGAAGCAGATGGACGGCTTCGGTGGCATGGTCGTCTTCGAGCTGGCGGGCGGCTACGAAGCGGCCCGTGCTTTCGCCGCAAGGATGCAGCTGGCGCGGCGCGCGGTAAGCTTGGGTGGCACCGAGACGTTGGCGGTGCACGCGGCCTCGATGATCCATGCGCGGCTGACGCCGGAACAGCGGGCCGAGGCCGGCATTTCCGAGAATCTGATCCGCGTCAGCGTGGGACTCGAAGACCCGGAGGATATCATCGCCGACTTCGACCAGGCGCTCACCGGTTGATTTTCGTATTCAACGACTATTGCCCGGCACTCAGTGGCCGTGTGCCAGACTGTTCTCGAGCAGTAAGAGCCAAGTCCCAATCTCCAGATCCTGAACCACAGCGCACCGGAGATTGGGACTTGTCCTTCGGCTCCTCAGAGCCGAGTTAGAACGTGGTCAGCGAGTGTCGGAACTACCTACCCGACATCACAGCATCTGCCGCCGCCTCGGTCTCGACGAGCTGACCGGTAGTCAGCTCGAGCACGATGCGGTCGGCGTCGTAGATGTCGTCCAGCGCCTCGAGTATGCCGCGCACGTCGACCGCAACCGTCCGGTTGACCTCGGGGTCGTAGATGTAATCACCCGGCAAGCTCTCGATGTTACCGTCGAACACGAGACCCACCACCTCGAGGTCGATGTTGATAACAGGCGAGCCGGAGTTGCCTCCGATCACGTCTGCGGTGAACACGAAGTTGAGAGGTGTCGCCAGATCGAACGTCTGCGGCGGGCTCAGCCAGCCGGCCGGCAGGTCCCAGTCGCTGCCGGGGCCGTAGGAGTAGTAATGGTCGTATAGCCCGTAGAAGGTGGTGTAGATCGGCGCTATCGTACCGTTGTACTCGTAGCCCTTGACGACCCCGTCGGCTATGCGGAGCGAGAACGTGGCGTCGGGCGGGATCGAGGTCCCGTAGACCTCGAACCGGGCGCGGCCCAGCTGTTCGGCTATAGCAGCTTCCTGCTGAGCGAAGTTCTGGAAGGCCATCTGATAGGCACGCAGGCGGTCGAAGATCGCGTCGATTACCTTGATCGCCGGGTCGTCGGTGGTCAGCGACCCGTCCTCCAATGCCTCGGCCGTGGACTCGGCGTCGGCGAGGGCGGACCGGGCGAGGATCGCCTCGGCCGCGGCGTCCGGTGTCCGCCCCTGCAGGATGCTCTGGACGATCGGGCTCTCGGGACCGAGGTGCTCCTTGAAATCTGCCAGGCGGGCGGCGAAGAGGGCGCGCTGCAGCGCGTCGGGCTGATCCTCTACCGCGAGCAGGTTTTCCTTCAGGTTGGCGAGCGCCGATGGCGGCGCGCCGGCCTGGCTGGCGGTGAGGTAGAAATAGGCCAACTGGGCGCGCTGCATGGCGGCCGCTTCGAAAGTCGGGCTGCCGAGAGCGACGAATGCCCTGAACTCGTCAGCGTACTCCATGCGCTGCTTCTGGATGGCCGCCATCTGATCGATCAGCTGGCCGATCCGCGGTCCGAGCGCGGGATCGCGTTCGGCGGCTTCGCGGAACTGGCGCTCCGAGTCGCGGCGTCGCGCCATGTACTCGGGGTTCTGCAGTCCCTGCCACATGCCGTGGTACGCTTTCTCGGAGTTCCTGAGGTTGGCGATCTGGTCGCGCAGGTCCAGTTCTTCGCCGGTCTCCGGGTGCTGATCGTAAAACGCTTGCATCGCATCGGCGCGGCTCTTGAGGAGTTCGTAGATCGCCCGGTCGCTGACCGCTGCGCGCCACTCGAGCTGGGCGACCGTCTGCAGTCGGCTGGACCCACCCGGGTTGCCGATGACGAAGACGGCGTCCCCTTGCTCGACGCCTCCGTCGCTCCACTCGAACCAGAACTCGGGCTTCACCGGGTTTCCGGCCTCGTCGTAGATGCGGTAGAACGAGAAATCGAGGTTGTAACGTGGGTAGGTAAAGTTATCGTAGTCGCCGCCGAAGAAGCCGATCTGCAGCTCGGGGGCCAGCACGAGGCGGAGATCGGAATAGCGACGGAAGACGTAGGCCGAATACTTGGCGCCGTCCCAGAGCCCAATGATCTCGACGACGATCCCGGCGTCTTCACCGCCGTGCTCCGCGGCGATGCGCTCTGATAGTTCCTGCTCGATCGCCTGCTGGGCCTGGGCCCGCTCCGCGGCGACCTTACCCTCGACCGCGGCGTGGACCTCGGCGGTCACGTCCTGGATGGCGATGAGCTGGTCGATCGAGCGGCTCGTCTGGCGCTCAGCATCAAGCGAGCTGGCGTAGAAGCCGTCGTCCAGCAGAGTCTCGCCGGGCCCGCTGACCTCGGTAACGCTCTGGCGGGCGCAGTGGTGATTGGTGAGGACGAGGCCGTTGGGCGAGACGAAGGAGGCCGAGCAGTTCGAGAGGCGCAGTGCCCCGAGCCGTGCCTTCTCGAACCAGGCCTGGTCCGGCTGGAAGCCGTACGTCTCGGCGAAATACTCCAGCGGGGCGTACTCGAACGTCCACATCTTACCGTTGTCGAACTTACCCGCCTCGACCTCCATGGTGGCGCCGAGAGGGGCTGGCGTCGGCGCCACCTGCTCGGCTTCGGGTTCCGGGGCCGCGGGACGGGGCTCGCTTACGGGTGCGGTCGTGGTAGTGCACGCCGCGGCCAGCACGAGAGCCGGGACGAGCAGAAGGCGACCTGTGATGGTGCGTACCGTGTGGTCTGTGGCGGTCATCGAGTTGCTCCAATGCTATGCAGTAAGGGTTTGCCGAGAATGATCCCGGAATGTGGTGCCTCGCCTTGCCGGGTGCAACCGGCTGCAGCCGCACGGCAGCCGAGGTCCGGCCCCCAGGGGGCGAGCGGCAAGCGCCGAGCTCGGCTGGCGCAGCCGTGCCCCGCCGGGTAGAATTGGGCACGGGACCACGTTCAATCGTGCATACAGCGGAGGGTATCGCTGGCCTAGATGCCGAAGCGGGAAGACATACGGAGCGTCCTGCTGCTGGGCAGCGGGCCGATCGTGATCGGGCAGGCCTGCGAGTTCGACTATTCGGGCACGCAGGCCGTTCGCGCGCTGAGGGAGGAGGGTTACCGGGTCATCCTGGTGAACTCGAACCCGGCGACGATCATGACGGACCCGGATCTGGCGGACGCGACCTACATCGAGCCGCTGACGCCCGAGTGGGTGGAGCGAGTGATCGAGGCCGAGCGACCCGACGCGTTGCTCCCGACGATGGGTGGCCAGGTGGGGCTCAACGTCTCGCTCGATCTATACAACTCCGGCATCTTGGAGAAATACGGGGTCGAGCTGATCGGGGCGGATGCCCGGGCGATCCGCCTGGCGGAGGACCGTGAGCAGTTCGCCGCGGCGATGCGGCGCATCGGCCTCGAGGTGCCGCACGGCGGCTTCGCCCATTCGCTTGACGAGGCGCTGGCCGTCGCCGAGCAGACGAGCTTCCCGGCGATCATTCGCCCGTCGTTCACCCTGGGCGGCACGGGCGGCGGGATCGCCTACAATCGGGAGGAGTTCGAGCAGGCGGCGCGGACGGGCCTGGAGGCGTCGCCGATCGGCGAGATCCTGATCGACAAGAGCGTCATCGGCTGGAAGGAATACGAGCTTGAGGTGATGCGCGATCATGCCGATAACGTCGTCATCGTCTGCTCGATCGAGAACTTCGATGCGATGGGCGTGCACACCGGCGACTCGATCACGGTAGCGCCCGCCATGACGCTGTCGGATGCGGAGTACCAGGTGATGCGGGACGCGGCGATCGCCTGTATCCGCGAGATCGGCGTCGCCGCCGGTGGCTGCAACATCCAGTTCGCCGTGGACCCGGCGACCGGCGAGATGCTGGTCATCGAGATGAACCCACGGGTATCCCGCTCCTCGGCGCTCGCCTCCAAGGCCACCGGATTCCCCATCGCGCGGATCGGCACCAAGGTCGCCGTCGGCTATCGGCTCGACGAGCTGCCGAACGCCATCACCAGGGAGACACCCGCCTCGTTCGAGCCGGTCCTCGACTACGTCGTGGTCAAAGTCCCGCGCTTCGCTTTCGAGAAGTTCCCCAGCGCCGACCCGACCCTCGGCGTGCAGATGAAGGCCGTCGGCGAAGTGATGGCCATCGGCCGCACTTTCAAGGAAGCCTGGATGAAGGGCTTCCACTCGCTGGAGAACGATCGCGCCGGTTGGGAGTGCGGCCGGACACCGGGCGACGACGGCCTGTCCGCCGATGACGACGAGACCCTGCTGGCCGCACTGCGCCGGCCGACGGCGGATCGTCCGTTCCAGATCAAGCGCGCGCTGGCCAGCGGGCTCAGTATCGAGCGGATCAGCGAGGTCAGCCACATCGACCCCTGGTTCATCGAGCAGTTGAGCGAGCTGGTGGCGGCGGAGAGTTGGTACGCTTCGCTGGCCGAGCCGACGCGCGAGGCGACCTGGGAGATGAAGCGTCTCGGCTTCGGCGATGATTTGCTGGCCAAGCTCCGGAACGAGACCGCGGCCGACGTCCGGGAGCGGCGCTGGAGTTGGCGGATGCACCCGTCGTACAAGATGGTCGACACGTGCGCCGGTGAGTTTCCGGCCGCCACCCCCTATCTGTACAGCACTTACGAGGAGGAGAACGAGTCGGTACGCAGCGAGCGCCGCAAGGTCGTGGTTCTGGGGAGCGGCCCCAACCGGATCGGACAGGGCGTCGAGTTCGATTACTGTTGTGTCTCGGCGGCGTTCGCGCTGGCGGAAGAGGGTTTCGAGACGATCATGGTGAACTCGAACCCCGAGACCGTCTCCACCGACTTCGACGTCAGCGACAAGCTGTACTTCGAGCCCCTGACTCTAGAGAACGTGCTCGAGATCGTCCATCTGGAACAGCCGCATGGGGTCGTGGTGCAGATGGGCGGCCAGACGCCCCTCAAGCTGGCGTCGAAGCTGCGCGACCTCGGCGTGACGATACTCGGTACGACGGTCGATGCCATCGATCGGGCCGAGGACCGGGAGCGCTTCGAGGCGCTGGCCCGCGAGCTCGAGATCGACCAGCCGCCGAACGGGCTGGCGGTGAGCGAAGCACAAGCGATCGAGGTGGCGCGACGTGTCGGCTATCCCGTCCTCGTCCGGCCCAGCTACGTCCTCGGCGGCCGCGCCATGGAGATCGTCTACGACCAGGAGTCGCTGCAGGACTACTTCGAGCGAGCGGTCCGGGCGTCACCGGAACACCCCGTCCTGATCGACAGCTTCCTCGAGGATGCATTCGAGGCCGACGTCGATGCGGTCGCCGACGGCGAAGACGTGTTCGTCGGCGGTGTGATGCAGCACATCGAGGATGCCGGTATCCATTCCGGCGACTCGGCCTGTGTCGTTCCGCCGTACCTGCTGCAGGACGAGCACGTGGAGACGATGAAGCAGCACACGCGGGCGCTGGCACGCGCGCTGGGCGTGGTCGGCTTGATCAACGTTCAGTTCGCAGTAAAGGATGGGATCGTCTACGTGCTCGAGGTCAATCCGCGGGCCAGCCGCACCGTCCCCTACCTGAGCAAGGCGACGGGCAACTCGCTGGCGCGGTTGGCGGCGCGCTGCATGGTAGGTCGCAGACTCCTGGAATTCGACCTGCGGGCGGACGACGAGTTTCAAGGCGTCGCGGTGAAGGAATCGGTCTTCCCGTTCGACAAGCTCCCGGGCGTCGATGCGCTGCTCGGCCCGGAGATGCGCTCGACGGGCGAGGTGATGGGTATCGCCGACTCCCTCGGGTTGGCTATGGCCAAGGCGCAGGTCGCGGCGGGTAATCCGCTGCCGATGTCGGGCCGCATCGTGGTGACGGTGCACGATCAGGACAAGGCCAGCGTGACGCCGATCGTTCGACGCTTCCACGAGTTGGGGTTCGAGATCTGGGCGACGTCGGGCACGGCGCGCTACCTTCGGGCACGTGGGATCCCGGCACAGGCCGTGCTCAAGGTGCACGAAGGGCGTCCCCACATCGTCGATCATCTGATCTCGGGCGAGATCGGTCTGTTGATCAACACGCCGCTTGGCAAGCACGCCCAGTTCGACGACTATGAGATCCGGCGGGCGGCGATCCAGCGAGGTGTGCCGTACACGACGACGCTGTCGGCGGCGTCGGCGCTGTGTGACGCGGTGATCGCGCTGCGGCACAGGAAGCTGCAGGTACTGAGCCTGCAGGAGCGGGGGCAGCGGGCCGGCGCACTCGTCTAGATGTTGGGTATTGTGATCAAACCGAGCCTGGTAACGTCATGACCGCACTGATTGGACGGGTCGTCGGCACCGAGCGCAAGCCGAACACGACCCACGAGTTCCACTTCTGGACCGGCCTCGAGGCGCGGATCGGGATCGGCTCGATCGTCAAGGTCGTCGCCGACGCGCAGACGGTCTACGGCGTAGTGGTGGAGGGCTTCAGCTACACAGACCTCATGTCACCGCTCCACGACTACATCGGGGCCGACGCCGATCCCGGCGCAGGGGCGCAGGCGCCGTCGCTGCGGCCCGAGATCCGCCTTTACACGGCCGCCGTGCTGCGGCGCGAGCCCGAGGAGCCGGTTCAGCCCGTCCCCATGGGGACGGTTTATCTGGCGGACGCCGGCGATGTCGTCGTCGGATTGCGCATGGACGCGTACGTCGGTGTAGAGGATGAGACCGGAATCCCGCTCGGCATCTACACCAGCGGCCGACTCGAGGCGCCGGTCTACTTGGACGCCGATTTCCTGCTGGGCCCCGAGGCGGCACACCTGAACATCACCGGGGTGAGCGGGCTGGCGACCAAGACCAGCCTGGTCGAGTTCCTGCTCGCCTCGGTGTTCGAACACATGCCCGAGCGCAAAGGCTCGGTCGCCGCCGTCTGTTTCAACGTAAAGGGACCCGACCTGCTGTTCCTCGACCAGCCGGGCGAATTGGACGAGGACGATCGGCGGATGTACGGGCTGCTCAGGGTCGCGCCCGAGCCGTTCGAGAACGTCCGCCTCTTCGCACCCTATAAGGCGGACGGCTGGAACCTGAACACGTTGCGGACGCACACGGAACTGATGGGCAGTGTGCGGCCCCTGCGCTGGGGTCTCAAGGAGGTAATGCAGTTCTCGGAGGTCTTGCTGACACGCGATGACCTCGACGCGAAGGCGGACGCGCTGATCGACTTCATTCGCGACCGTGTTCTCGACCAGCGGTTCGGGCCGGATTCCGGGCAGCCGGTGATGCGCAATCATCTAGTTCGTACGTTCCGCGATCTGGAGGACTGGTTCGATGACGTGCTTGCCTGCTGCGAGGCTGGCGGGTCCGATCGTTGGATGACGCACCACACGGCGACGATCCGCAAAGTACGCAATCGCCTCAACGGTATCGTCAGCCGGTCGCATGGGCTGGTGGTGAACGATGACGCGGTGAGCGATCTGCCGTGGGGCGAGTTCGAGGACCGGGCGGTCTACGTGATCGATGTGGCGAACGTCGAGCCCGAGGCTCAAGATCTCGTCTTCGCGCGGGTGGTCTCGCGGCTTCGTGAGGGCCTGGAGTCGGGCACTCTCGGCGTGAGACACGTGATCGTATTCGCCGATGAGCTGAACAAGTACGCGCCGTCGGACGGCCCCGATAGCTATGTTCGCAAGATGCTGCTCGACATCAGCGAGCGGGGACGCTACCTGGGGCTCGTTCTGTTCGGTGCGCAGCAGTTCCGCTCGCAGGTCCACCGGCGCGTAGTGGGCAACTGCGGCTCGGCGGTCTACGGTCGCATGGATATGGATGAACTGGCGACCCCCGGCTACTCGGTGCTGTCGCCAGCCACTAAGACGAAACTGGCCAGCCTGCCCAAGGGTGACCTGATGGTCAGGCACCCGCACTTTACACAGCCGATCTTTCTACGGTTCCCGAAGCCGGCTGTGATGCGCGGGCGAGATGGGATAGAAGCATTTCCACCGCGTCAGGAAATGCCGTTCGATGACGCGGTGGCGCATGGGCTGAGGCGACTCGACGGGCGGGTCCGAGTCAACGAGGTGAAGGACCTCATCGCGGGTCGCGAGCGTACGGAGGTGCTGGAGGCGTTTCACCGCACGGAACGAGCGCTGCCCGACGATGCGCTGGCGTTTTTCCGGTCGAGGCTCAGAAAGCAGGTATCGAGCGAGACGGTCGAGCGGCCGCGGCGGCCGGTGTCGGTACCGGAAGATCCGTACGCCGACAATTGAGGGCGGAGCGCACACGAAACCAGGAGGCGAGATGAGGCTCTGGGGCGTCTGGCTGTTCCTACACTTTATCGGCGTGGCGCTGTGGCTGGGCGGAACCTTCACGCTGAGCCTGTGGACATCGAGGGCGCGGAGGTCGGGCCAGCCGGAGACGATCGCCTTCGCCTATGCGACGGCGAGACGACTATACCGCGGTCTGGTAGCGGTGGCGGCGACCGTCACGATCGTCGCCGGGGCAATCCTGATGATTGTCACGGGGCGACCCTTTTTCCGGCCGTTCCCCGAGCATTGGCTGTTCCAGATGCAGGTGTTCGGCCTGCTCGCGTTTCTCGCCACGCTTTTCGTAGTGCTGCCGACCGCGGGTAGGCTGGCGAAGCTGGCGGAGCGGGGGGGGGAACTGGAGGAGGATAAGGCGATGTTCGCAGCTAAAGTGAGACAGCAGGCGATCGTCGGCAGTCTGGTCGGCGCCCTGCTAGTCTACGTGGTTCTTGTAAGTGCGTTGCAGATCTGACGTGAAGTCGAGCGCCGCTGTGGTCGTCATTGCGGCCGTCGCGTTGGTGGCGGCTGTCCAGTTACCGACGTACGTATTGCGACTCTCCGATGAGGTGGGCCAGACCAATCACTATCGCGTGCGCTTCGATATCGAGATGCGGACGGAGTACGTAAGCGAGGGTGAACCGGACGCCCGGACACGGCTGCTGATGGAAACGCTGGCTTCCGGTATGGGTCTGCACACGGCGGTGGAGTACGAGCAGAGGCTGGCGGCCGTCGAGGAGGATGGTACGCGCGCCTACGAGGTGCGCTGGCACGACTACGAGTTCGCCGGCGAGATCGGGGGTCGCCCTATTACACCACCACCGACCGAGGCCGAGTTACAGCGCGATCTGCTGTCGCAGCGGGCGCGGGTCAGGATGACGTCCAGCGGGCGGACGATCGAGGTGACGTATTCGCACCCGCAACTGGCCGGGCTGGCGCGGCAGTTCGAGCAGCTGGAGAGCGCGATGCCGACCTATCTGCCGGAAACCCCGGTACGGGTGGGGGATCGCTGGACGAGCGTCGGCGAGTTCCCAGTGGGGTTGGCCGCTAGCGGGTCGGGGAGCATGGCGCTCGAGCTGGAGCACACCTTCCTGGAGCTGCGGCCAGGCGAGGAGGGGCGCGTGGCGGTGATCGGGCTGTCGGGCACATTCTCCAATCTGCAGGGGGCTGAGCGGTCCGGCTTCGGCGCACCGCTGCACATGGAGGCCGGCTTGACGGGCTCGGCTCTGTTCGACATCGACCACGGTCGCTACGTCGGTGGCTACTACGAGATCGACATGTTCGCCGTTCATGCCGAGAGCGGGGTCGAACTCCAACTGACCGGGCATGCGACGGGGACCCTCGAGCTTCTGAGTGCAAGATGAGACTGGTTCATAGCGCGGACCTCCACCTGGGGTACCGGGCGTATCATCGCACCAATGCCTTCGGCATAAACATCCGCGAGGCGGACGTCGCTCGCGTCTTTCGGGAACTGCTTGAGCGGACCGCGAAGATCGCCCCGGACCTATTCCTGATCGCCGGTGACGTATTCCACACGGTGCGGCCGTCCAACGCGGCGATCGCCGACGCGTTCCGCCAGTTCGCTGTCTTCCGTGACCTGGCGCCCGATACGTCAGTCGTCATCATCGCCGGGAATCACGATTCGCCGCGCGCTGCGGAGACCGGGAACATCCTCAGACTGTTCGCGGAGATCCCGCGCCTTCACGTCATTCACCAGGAGCCGAAGCGACTGCGTTTCCCCGAGCTCGAGACTGCGATACTCTGCCTGCCCCACAACTCGCTGTTCGCCGACAGTCAGCCGGTAATGGAACCGGACCCGCAGGCAGGCATCAACATTCTGATGGCGCACGCCGCGCACGAGAACCTCAAACTGGTCGGCTACTACGGGGCGGCTCTGTTGCGGAGCAGCGATTTGCGGCCCGAGCAGTGGACCTATGTAGCGCTCGGTCACTATCACCTTCACGAGCGGCTGGCGCCGAACATGGTCTACCCCGGCGCGATCGAACGTACGAGCATCGATGTTTGGTCGGAGGCGAATCGGCCGAAGGGATTCGTCGAGCTCGATACGGAGAGCGGGGAAGTCAGGTTCCACGAACTGCAGGGACCGCGCCCGGTGATGGATCTGAAGCCGATCAGCGGGCGTGACCGTTCACCCGAGGAGATCAATGTGTTGATCGAATCGGCGCTGGATTCGGTGCCCGGCGGCATCGACGAGAAAATCGTCCGCCTCCGCATCTACGATGTGCCGCGCGACATCTACCGTGAGCTCGACCATCGAAGGATCCGCGAGTACCGGACTCGAGCACTCCACTTCAACCTCGACGCGCGGCCGCCTCAGGTCACGCGCCGCAGCGGCTCGGGCGCGCCCGGCAGGCGCCTGACCCTGCAGGAGGAGCTGACCGAGTTCCTCAAGCACCGCTGGAAGCCCGACTCGCGGCAGGTCGATCGCGAGGGGTTGATCGAGCTCGGCCTGCGCTACCTGCAGGAGGCCGAAGAGGCCGAGGTCCTCGAGGACAGAGAGTGAGATGCGGCTGCTTCGCCTGGCACTGAAGAACTTCCGGCAGCACGCCGATACCGAGATCGAGTTCCGGCCCGGTCTCACCGGGATCATCGGGCCGAACGGCGCCGGCAAGTCGACCGTTCTCGAGGCGATCGCCTGGACGATCTACGGCGCGTCGGCGGCCCGCGGCACGAAAGACACGCTGCGCTTCAACCGAGCACCCGGCCGCTCGACGGTGCGGGCCGAGCTCGAGTTCGAGTTGCGGGGCGAGCGCTACCGGGTGATCCGGACGCCACGGACCGCAGAGCTGTATCGATTCGAGCAGGAAGATCCGATCGCTGCCGGGCTGGGCGAAGTGACACGACAGCTGACCCGCCGCCTCGGAATGACCCGCGGCGAGTTCTTCAACACCTACTTCACTAAGCAGAAGGACCTACAGTTCCTGGCGAGCATGGGATCGGCAGAGCGGGGCCGGTTCCTGGCCCAGGTCCTCGGCTACGAGCGGTTGAAGATCTCACAGGACCGCGTGCGCCAGCAGCGCAACGTTCTCAAGGCCCAGGTGGAGGAGTTGCGCCGCACGCTACGTGACCCGGACGAGATCGAACGCGAGCGGAGCGAGGCCGAGGTACGGCTGAAAGCGGCGACCGCGCAGGTGACGGAGGCTGAGCGGCGGCGTGCCGAGGCGGCCGCGAGGGTCGCCGAGCTGGAGCCGGCCTGGAACGAGTTGCGCAAAGCGCGCGAGCTGTACGGCCAGCTGGGCGAGGAGCTCCGCGTCGCTGAGATCCGGATCGAGCGCGTTCGCAAGGACCAGAGAGCGACGGCGGCGGAGCTCGACATGCTTCAGGCCGCCGGCGAGGAGTTGGGCCAGCTTCGGGACCGGATGAGGCCGCTGGAAGACCTGCCCGCCGAGCACGATTCGCTGCAGACGCTGGCGGAGGCCGAGGCTCGGCGCGGCAGTCTGGAAAGACAGCTCGCAGGACAGAGGGAGCGCGTGGACGGTCTCCACAAGAAGGCGGCGGCGGCGGCGGAGAGAGGCAGCGCGAGCGGCGACCTGAGAGAGGGGCTTGCCGTACAGGATGCCGAGAGCGACGACCTGGAGGGTCGTTTGCAGGAAGCGACGTCCCGCTGGGATCGCGACCGACAGGAGGCGGACGCGAACCGGCGCATCTTGCGCGCCCAGGCTGAGGAGCTTGCGGCGCAGATACAGCAGCTCGAAGCCGCCGGGCCGGACGGCATCTGTCCCACCTGCAAGAGGGCGCTCGGCCCGGAGTACGACTCGGTGCTCGAGCTGGTCCGCGGCCAGTACGAGGAGGTCCTCCAGGACGAGAAGTGGCATCAGAAACGACTCGAGCAGTTGAGCGCAGAGCCCGACGACGTCGTCGCTAGGAGAGACGAGCTCGCACGCGCCCGTGAGGAGGCCGAGCGGATCACGCGCCAACTGGCGGAGGCCGAAGCGGCGCTGGTGCAGGCTGACGCCCTGAGAGCCGAGCTGGAGGCGGAGGAGGCGCGGGCGCGCGAGCTGGCCGGCGAAATCGCCGCGCTGCCGGAGGGTTACGACGCGGGGCGGCACGAGGCGGTGCGGGCGGGGCTGAAACAGCTGCAGGAGCTTCGTACTCAGGTCACGCAGCTGGAGACGAGGCTGGAGCGACAGCCGCAGTTGCGGGCGGCGAAGGCAGAGGCGGAGGAGGAAGAGCGGCAGATCCGCACGCAGCTGGCGGATCTGGAGCAGAGGCGGTCGGAGCTCGACTACTCAGAAGAGAGATACCGGACCGCCGAGAGGGAGTACGAGGAGGCGCGCGAGGGTCTCGGTGCTGCGAATGTGGAGCTGGAGCGGGTAAAGGGGGAGGCGGAGAGCGCGCGGCAGGCGGCGGACTCGGCACGGCAGGCGGAGCGTGAGTACAAGCGGGTTTCGCGGGCGGTCGCCGAGCGTGAGGCGGACTATCGTCTGCACAACGAGCTGGACGGCGCACTCGGCGCATTGCGCAAGGAGCTGAACGACCGAGTCAGGCCGGAGCTATCAGAGATCGCCAGCGTGTTCGTCACGGAGCTGACCGACGGTCGTTACAACCAGATCGAGATCGGCGCCGCACACGAGGTGATCGTGCTGGATGCCGGCGAAGTCAAGGAAGTCATCTCGGGCGGCGAAGAGGATATTGCGAATCTCGTGCTGCGGTTGGCGATCAGCCAGATGATCGCCGATCGGGCCGGGCACTCGTTATCGCTGCTCATCTTCGACGAAGTGTTCGGCGGACTGGACGAGCAACGCCGTGACAGCGTGGTTCAACTGCTGCAGCGGCTGCAGGATCGTTTCGAGCAGGTCATCCTAATCACGCACGTCGAGTCGATCCGGGAAGGCATGGATCACGTTCTGCATGTCACATTCGATGAGCGCTCCGGCGCGAGCGTAGTGCGGGAGGAGAGCCCCGGCGCCGGTCCAGAAGATCTGGAGCCGGAGGACGTGGTGGCGCTTCTCGCCGAGTAGGGGCTGTGGAACCGGCCAATCGGCTGTCCCAAACGACATCTCTCTTAGAAGCTTCCCTCTTCCGTATCCGCCGGTAACTCTTCCGGTCTAGGCGGTGCCTGGTCCGCCGGCTGCGCCGGGACGAGGTACTCCTCGCCGAGCGCCACCACCAGGAACTGCTGAGCCTGCTCGACGGCTTGGTCCGACGGCTCCTGCTGGCCGAGGATCAGATACGCCGTCGCCAGGTTGACGAATGCCTGGTAGTACTGCAGCGGGATCCCGTTGGTCGACAGATCGGGCCAGAAGGTTCGCTCGGTAATATCACGAAAGATGTAATGCTCGTTGAGCAGCTCGGCGGTCCGGTCGACGTCGACCCAGAAGGGGAGGAGCCGGCCGCCCCGGGCGCGTACGTTCGAGGGGATCGGCACCAGATTTCCGGTCGGTGTGATTTCTCCGGTCTCGATCTTGAAGGCCACGCCCTGCCGGACCATCCACGGCTGGATGTTCCACAGCTCGTAGGTCCCGGTGGTACTGGCGAAATAGACGGGTCGGTCACCGGCCGTGGTCTGCAAGATGCGGAGGACCATGATGTCGTTGCGCATCAGGTAGTCGCCGGCGGCGATCAAGCCATCGATATCGCCGATGGGGACGGGAATCGAGTCGGGGAAGACCTGGCAGGCGCCGGTGCGTTGGTCCCTCGGGAAGCAGTCGGGGATCTGTGCGATCTCGGCGTCGCTCAGCTCGAGGATAGAACGCGTGGGAACCGGCCACTCGCGGTCGCGATAGACCGGTATCGCCTCTTCGGGCACGAACGGGCGCTGGCAGGTGATGACCGTCGGGTCGGCCAGCGGGTCGACGTCGTCGCAGGGCCGGGAGAGGTCGCGCAACTGCTCCGCGTACCATGTGGTCGCGAGATAGGAGTAGACGATGACGATAACGTCGCGGCGCAGCCCTTCGACCTCCTGCAGATACCAGAGCGGGAAGGTGTCGTTGTCGCCATTGGTGAAGACGACGCCGTAGGGCTCGACCGACATGAGCAGGTTGTAGGCCCAGTCGCGTGCCGCGTAGTCGCCGGCGCGGCTGGCATACTTCCAGTTGAGGAGCAGCGGTAGGAAGGCTAGAGCCAGTATCGGCACGGTGCGCCGGTAATGATCGAAGGAGAGTCTCTCCGCAGCTCCGGCGGTCGCCTTGGCCAGGATCTGCCACAGCGCTGCCAGCCCAATGCCCGCCCACAGTCCCCACTGCGAGAAGGAGACGATGAAGAAGTAGTCTCGTTCTCGCACCTCGCGCCATTCGCGGGGCACGGAGATCAGCTCGCCGGTACCGGGGTCGACGCTGGCGGGCACGGAATAGCCGTACTTGAAGTTCAGATAGTAGACGAGCCCGAACCACACCGTGACGAAGAGCGCCGCGAAGTAGACCCACGACGTGCGATCTGCATAGAAGTGCCGCCAGGCGCCGAGCAGGCCGAGCAACAGGAAGATCAGGGTGAACGGCGCCCTGACCCAGGCGAAGAAGGTGTTGGCGCCGTCCAGGCTGCGGGCCCACTGCCAATCGAAGTACTGCGCGTAGGTGATGAACTGCCAGCGCAGCAGGTCGAGGTCGCGCGGCACCTCGCGCGGGTAGTGGATCGGGTTCAGGTTGAGCGGCGGTTTGCGGTACTGCGAGCGCCGCAGCGACTCGGCGAGCGGCTCGCAGCGGTCGGCCTCCGTGTCCGGGCCGAGCAAGGAGAGCGGCGGGTGCAGGCGCAGGATGTCCACCGTCGCGTCGACCACGCTCTCGCAGCGAGGGTCGGCCTCGCTGATCACCGGGCGGCTCTCGGCGCGGATGGGGAGGAAGAGTTGAGCGGAGAGTCCGAGGACCCATGCGAGGGCGGCGAAGGCATAGAGTCGCCAGCGGAGCAGGACGCGCGGATGCACCCAGATGACGAAGAAGAAGATGGCCGGTGCCACGAGGAAGGCCATCAGGTGGTTTCCGAGCGATAGGGCGAGGAGGAAGACGATGAGGATGAGCAGGTTATCGTCTTTGCCTTTGCCGAGGTTGTCGCGCCAGCGGAAGACCAGCCAGGTCAGAAGGGCGATGGTCATGAGACTGACCGTGTAGACCTTCTCGTTGACGACCGACTGATTCCACACGGTGAAGGCGGTGGCGGAGATCAGCGTCGTGGCGGCAGCCCCCAAGAGGCGGAAGCTCTCCTCCTCGGAGAAGAAGGCCAGCACCCGGTGGATGACGAGGAACCAGAATGCGGCGGCTGCAGCGCCGTTCGCCGCAGAGAAGAGGTTGATCTTCACGGCGACCGAGAGGGGGAATGGTGCGAGCAGCAGTTCCCAGGCGCGGGCCAACAACACGAAGACCGGGTTCCCGGGTGGGTGCGGGATGCCGACGATATGGGCGGTGGCGATGTACTCGCTGGTGTCCCAGAACGCTGTGGTCGGCGCCAGGGTGATGATGTAGAGGAGGAATATCGCCAGGCCGGCGACGCTCGCGTGGCGGTAGGGCGGTTGGTAGGCCGAAGCTGGCGCCGGCTCGCCGGCAGCTTTCGGCAAACGTTCGCCTCGATCGTGTGAGTCCATTGACTTTCCGTTTATCTGAGGCTGTCCCCGACCGGGTCTACTGCGGGCTGTATATATAAGGTCGAGGGCTGACGGCGCTAGGCCGTCGCCGTAGCGCGCTTACGAAGCCGGCGCCAGCAGTAAGTCTCCGTGCGGCGCCACATCTGCCTGCCAGGCTGGGGGTAACCAGGTGGTAGCGCTGTACTCGGCGATCACCGCAGGTCCGTCGAGCCCCTGGCCAGAGCGTAGCGCTTCGCGCCTGTAGAGCGGAACGTCGCGCCATTTCCCATCTATATAGACGCGTACGGTGCGCTCGGCGGCGGCGTGAGTCGTCGCCGCTTCGATCTGCGGCGGGGCGGGGCGGGTCACGCGGGCCCGGGCCGTTACGCGCAGGGTGACGGCTTCTACGATTGCATCTTCGCGCTTGAAGCCGAAGCGACCGAGATGGGCGGCGTGGAAGGTCTGGAGCCAGTCGGCGGTGGCCGGCACAGCGAGCTCGTAGCTTTGCCCGGAGTAGCGGGCGTCGATGGAGCGATCCACTGACACCGCCTCATCTCCGAATCCCTCGGCCGTCAACTCGGCGCGGGCCGCCTGCTCGAGCTCGGCGAATATCGGTTCCAGAGCGGTGAGCTCTGCTTCGGCGCCGCGGCGTAACACGCTTCGCGACACGTCCTTGCGTACATCGGCGACCAGGATTCCGTGGGCCGACAACGTGCCGGGGTCGGGCGGGACGAGGACGTGGGGGACGCCGAGCCGGCCGGCCAGCTCGGCTGCGTGCAGCGGTGCGGCGCCGCCGAAAGCGACGAGGACGAGGCTCGCCGGATCGTGACCGCGCTCGACGCTGATCAGGCGAAGCGCTCCCTCCATCCGGGTGTTCGCGACTTCGAGGATGCCTTGGGCGGCGCGCTCGGGCGACTCACCGAGCTGGGCGGCCAGCTCGGTGAGCGGGCTCTCGATCGCGGAACGATCGAGGGTCTGCTCGCCGCCTAGGAATAGCTCGGCCGGGATGCGGCCGAGATAGACGTGCGCGTCGGTGACCGTAACGGCCGTGCCGCCCTGACCGTAGCAGATCGGGCCGGGTACGGCACCGGCACTCTCGGGCCCCACCTTGAGCGCGCCGCCCGGATCGCGACTGGCGATAGAGCCGCCGCCGGCGCCCACGGTATGGATATCGATGACCGGTATCGCCACTGCGGATCCTGAGATCTCGTACTCCTTGGTGTGGAGCGGGCGGCCGGGGCAGAGGGACACGTCGGTCGAGGTGCCGCCCATGTCGAACGACAACACGCGATCGAGGCCGCAGCGTTGTGCCGCTTCCAGCGCCGCCACGACCCCGCCGGCGGGTCCCGAGAGTATGGTGTGGACCGGCTCGCGAGCGGCCCGCTCGACCGAGAACGCCCCGCCGCCGGAAGCCATGATCCGTACGCGGGCGGCGCCGCTCTCTCTATCCAGCGCCTCCAGGTAGCGGCGAACGAGCGGCGCCACGTAAGCGTTGACCAGCGCCGTCGAGAAGCGCTCGTATTCACGATACTCGGGGAGCAGGCGGGCCGAGCAGGTCACCGGTACCTCGAGCCGATCGAGCGCCGCGGCCACACTCTCCTCGTGCGACCCATTCGCGTAGCTGTGCAGCAGGCCGACCGCCACCGATTCCGCGTCGCCGACCCGCGCGGCCAACTCCTTCAGCTCGTCCGGGTCGAGCGGGCTCTCCTCGCTGCCGTCGTAAAGGATGCGACCGGCGATGCCGATTCGGTCTTCCGCTGCAACCAGCGGCACCGCCCGCTCGCTCACCAGGGCGTAGAGCTGAGGGCGCGTCTGGCGCCCGATCTCGATCAGGTCCTCGAACCCTCGGTTGGTGATCCATACCGTGCGGGCGCCGCGGCGCTCCAGCAGCGCGTTCGTCGCCACCGTCGACCCGTGGGCCAGCACGAACTCCTCGCCGGGACGGATCAGCTCACGCAGACCCTCCAGGACCGCCTGCGCCGCGTTCCCCGGCGTGGATGCACGCTTGTGCACCGCGACCTCAGCGCCGCGCAGTACCACGAAGTCGGTGAACGTCCCGCCCGTGTCGACGGCTACCACCGTGAGCTCTCGTGTCATCGGCGTCACAAGCTACCGGCCCGTCGGCGCCGGGGAAAGCACCGCACGACGGCTGCTCGGGAAACCCTGGCCCGGGGGCCCGCGTTGACAGAGTTCGGAGGGTGGGGTCAGACCCCCGCGACCAGCGAGGTGACGGAGATCACCGTTGTCCGTGCACCCAGCGGAAAGTCCGCCCCGCCACTCAGAGCTGGCCGCTGCTGGCAGACCCGGGGGATGCCACGTAGCAAGGTGCGATGGCCGGTCCGGCGGGCGTCGGGGCCAGAGTCAGTGACGCCGCCGAGGGGTGTTCCGCGAGTAGTCTGGGTTACATGTGGAGCGGGCCCCGAAGGCGATCGCCGGCGCGTTTCTCTCTCGGATGGGCAATCAGGAGGAAGGGCAGATGGATTGGCTTCCCGGAGCGGCGTCGTCGTATGCCGCGGATCTGGACCGGATGTTCTATGTCATTCTGGTGATAACCGGCTTGATCCTTGTCGGCGTGCAGGTAGCGCTGGTCTACTTCATCATCAAGTACCGGGGTCGGGCAGGTCGGCGGGCGTCGTACATAGAGGGCAGCACGAAGGCGGAGGTCATCTGGACGGTGATCCCGGCGGTGATCGTAGTCGGGATCGCGGTGGCGAGCCAGACGGTCTGGTCGAAGCTGAAGGACCCGGACCGGTTTCCGAGTGCCGGTTTGGAGGTGAACGTCGAGGCGCGGCAGTTCGCCTGGGCGATCACCTATCCGGGTACGGACGGTGAGCTGGGCACGGAAGATGATTACGTACGTTACAACGAGATGTACGTGCCGGTGAACCGGCCGGTCGTATTCAACCTCACGTCGGTCGATGTAGTTCACTCGTTTTTCGTTCCGGCGTTTCGCATCAAGCAGGACGCGGTGCCGGGTCTGAACACGCGCGCCTGGTTCGAGGCGACGGAGGTCGGCGAATACGAGCTGGCGTGCGCCGAGCTGTGTGGAGTGGCGCACGGTTTGATGAAGGGCAAGATTGTCGTGCTCCCGGAGGACGAGTACGATAGCTGGGCGGCGGAGCAGAGCTAGAGAGTCGGTCGAGGACGGTTGGATCGGGGTTAGAGGTCGAGATGGGAACAGCTGCACCGGCGGCCGCACCGTTGGCGGACGCTTACCACGACGAGTCGAGCTTCATCCGTAAGTACATCTTCTCTACGGACCACAAGACCATCGGGATCCAGTTCCTGTTCGCCAGTCTGGCGTTCCTAACGCTGGGCGGTGTACTGGCGATCATGCTGCGCTGGCAGCTCGGCTTCCCCGGTCAAGAGTTGCCGGGCATCGGCGTTGTGGCACCGAAGTTCTACAACTCGTTGGTGACGATGCACGGCACATTCATGATATTCTTCGCCGTGATGCCGCTGCTGGTCGGTGTCTTCGGCAATTACCTGATACCGCTCAAAATCGGCGCGCCGGACATGGCGTTCCCGCGCCTGAACATGCTCTCCTTCTGGATCTTCATGCTGTCCGGCGTCGTGATGACGGCCAGCTTGTTCGTTGAGGGCGGTGCGGCGGGAGCCGGCTGGACCGCGTACGCGCCGTTGAGTGCGGTGCCGCAGTACACGGGCGTCTCGCTCGGTCAGCAGCTCTGGATCGTCAGCATCGTGTTGTTCGGAGCGTCGTCGCTGCTGGGCTCGGTCAACTACATCACGACCGTGATCAATATGCGGGCGCCGGGTATGACGCTGTTCCGGATGCCGCTCTCGATATGGGCGCTCTTTATCACGGCGATCATCGCGCTGCTGGCGATTCCGGTCCTCGCGGCGGCGGTGATCATGCTGTTCTTCGACCAGACGTTGGGGACGACCTTCTTCCTACCGGCCGACGGCGGGCAGCCGCTGCTCTGGCAGCACCTGTTCTGGTTCTTCGGGCACCCGGAAGTATACATCCTGATCCTGCCGGCGATGGGAATCGTCTCGGACGTAATCGCGAACGGCTCGCGCAAGCCGGTGTTCGGCTACCACTCGATGGTGCTGGCGATCATCGCGATCGCATTTCTCGGCTGGATCACCTGGGGCCATCACATGTTCCAGAGCGGGATGAACCCGCTGCTGGGAACGTCTTTCATGATATCGACGATGGCGATCGCGGTCCCGTCGGCGATCAAGGTGTTCAATTGGCTGGGCACGATGTGGCGTGGGAACCTTCGGTTCCATACGCCGATGCTGTGGGCGATCGGATTCGTCTCCCTATTCACGGTCGGCGGCCTGAGCGGCATATTCATGGCGGCCAACACGGTGGATATCTTCATTCACGACACCTACTTCATCGTCGCCCACATACACTACGTGCTGTTCGGAGGCAGCCTGATGGCCATCTTCGCGGCCATCTATTTCTGGTTCCCGAGCATGTTCGGCCGGATGATGAACGAAACGTGGGGCAAGATCCACTTCGCGCTCACCTTCGTCTTCTACAACCTGACGTTCTTCCCGATGCACATTCTGGGGATGGCCGGCCACATGCGGCGAATATACGATCCGACGCAGTACGAGTTCCTGCAGCCGTACCAGCCGATGAACAAGTTCATCACACTGAGCGCCATCCTGCTGTTCGCGGCGCAGCTGCCGTTCATCGTCAACTTCTTCTGGAGCCTGTTCAGGGGTAAGAAGGCCGGCCTCAACCCGTGGCAGGACAATGGCCTCGAGTGGACGGTCCCGTCTCCGCCCCCGCACGGCAACTTCGCCACAACGCCGACCGTGTATCGAGGGCCATACGAGTACAGCTCGCCGGGGGCGGAAGCCGACTATTTGCCCCAGAACGTCCCGCTTAGCGGCGGGCGCGAACCTGTTGGGGCGGGCACAGGTGAGGGGTGATCGGTAATCGGTAATCAGTGATCAGTAGGTCGGAGCCGCGAATACTGATCACTGATCACTGATTACTGGAGTAGGAAGCAGCTAAACAGAAAAGATCCGAACGATGAATGAAGCAGTAACGCTACCGGGCGGTGTGACGGCAGAGCCGGGTATGCGCATATACAACCAGAAGCTGGGAATGTGGCTATTTCTGGCTTCCGAGGTGATGTTCTTCACCGGCTTGATCGGGGCGTACATCATTCTGCGGTTTGGAACAACCGGCTGGGCGGTGCCCGGTGTCCCGCTCGAGGAAGGCGGAACACCGCTCAACATCAACCTTACGGCCTTCAACACGTTCATGCTGATCTGCAGCAGCGTGACGATGGTGAAGGCGTTCGCCGCGATCGAGCATGGCGACCAGAAGAACCTCCGCCGCTTCCTCCTGGCGACGGTGCTGCTGGGCGCGGCGTTCGTGGGAATCCAGGTAGTGGAGTATGTCGTGCTGGCGCAGGAGGGGTTTCTGCCGCGCTGCGGCGAGGAGCTCGCCGCCGTGGTGCCGAGCTGCAACCTGTTCGGGTCGACGTTCTATGTGATGACCGGCTTCCACGGTGTGCACGTCAGTGCCGGCGTGCTGTGCATGATCTGGGTGACGGTCAAGGCGTTCCGCGGGGGCTACACGAAGGAGAACCACGGGGGCGTCGAGGTTATCGGGCTGTACTGGCACTTCGTCGACCTGGTGTGGATCATGTTATTCACGATCGTCTATTTGATCTAACGCTCGCCATCGGTATCGTCATCGATGGGGATGGGGATGGCGATGGGGATGGGGATGGGGATGGGGATGGGGATGGGGAGTTGATACGCAGGGAGCAATAGAGAGGTCGAGATGGAGAGCGGTGCTCAGACGAAAGAGACGAAGAGGTCGGGGCCGAGCTACTATATGATCTGGCTCATCTTGGCCGTGCTGACCGCGGTCGAGGTGGGCGTCGCGTACGTGAGCAGCTTGCCGAGGAACGTGCTGGTCGTGGTGCTGGTCGGGCTGGCGGTCTGGAAGGCGACGCTGGTAGCGATGTACTACATGCACCTGAGATTCGAGCGCCTGCGCGTGATCCTGCTGGCGACGGCGCCGTTGCCGCTGGCGGTCATACTCGTGCTCGCCGTACTTCTCGAATATGCGCGGTAAGACTGTACTTGCCGATCTCTGGTCGCTGACCAAGCCCGGCATAACCCGTTTGGTGCTGGTCACCACCGGTGTGGGCTTCTATCTCGGCGCGTCGGGTTCGCTGGATCTCGTCCTGCTATTCCACGTGCTACTGGGCACGGGTCTGTTGGCTGGCGGGACGAACGCGTTGAACCAGTACGCGGAGCGTCGGGCCGACGCGCGAATGAAGCGCACCAACAGGCGGCCACTTCCGGCCGGACGGCTGCAGGCGTCGACGGCGCTGGTGTTCTCGAGCGGGATCTCGGCCGCCGGTGCGGTCTACCTGGTGGCGCTGGTCAACCTGCTGACGGCGGCACTGGGCGTGGCATCGCTTTTGATCTACATATTCATCTATACGCCGCTCAAGCGACGGACGTGGCTCTGCACGATTGTGGGCGCGGTGCCCGGCGCGATACCGCCGATGATGGGCTGGACCGCGGCGACCGGGCGGCTGGATGCTCTGGCATGGGTGCTGTTCGGGATCGTGTTCCTCTGGCAGATGCCCCATTTCTTCGCCATCGGTTGGATGTATAGGCAGGATTACGCGCGTGCCGGGTTCCCGATGCTCCCGGTCGTCGATGAGGATGGGAAGCGAACGTCGCGCCAGATCATCATCTACACGGTGACGCTGGTGGCTGTGAGTCTTCTGACCACTGTGATGGGACTCACCGGTGCGATCTACTTCGTCGGCGCGTCGACTTTGGGACTGGCGTTCTTGGTCCTGGGGTTCGCGCTGGCTGCGAGGCGCACGGGCCCGAGCGCGCGCCGTCTCTTCTTGGGCTCCGTGCTCTACCTGCCGGTCCTGCTGGTTCTCATGGTGGTTGACAAGGTCTGAACATGGTCAATTTTCACAAAGTCCTGATCTCGACTGCAATCGTCTTTTCTGTGGGATTCGCCGTGTGGTCGGGGAAGGTCTATATCGAGTCGCGCGAGGTCTGGGCGCTGGCTTCGGCGGTCGGCTTCGGCGTGGCAACGATCGCGTTCGTTCTCTACTTGAGGAACCTGAGGCGGTTCTTGGGCGAGGAGTAGGAAGCCCGGTCCGCGAAACCGTGCGAGCAGCTTGATCTCCATCGGCGACCTTCCAGCGGTCAACGCGATACTCAACGGGACCAGTGCCTTGCTGCTCGTAGCCGGCTACGTGGCGATTCGCCGGCGCCAGCCCTCGACCCACCGGGTCTTGATGCTCTCCGCCCTGGGAGCCTCGATTCTCTTTCTCGCCAGCTATCTGTTCTACCACTACCAAGCGGGCACGACGCGGTTCAGCGGCGCGGGCTTGGCACGACTGGCCTATTTCGTCGTGCTGAAGTCGCACACGATCCTGGCGATGGTCATCGTACCGCTGGTGATTGTGACCGTGGTTCTCGCACTGCGTCAGAAGTTCTCAGCGCACCGGAGGATCGGCCGCTGGACGTTCCCACTCTGGCTCTACGTATCGGTCACGGGGATCGTCGTCTACCTCATGCTCTATCAGCTGTACTGAGCGAGCCTGGCGCTCTTGTCGGCCGCCGGGCGCCCATTGCATGTGGCCGAGCTCATCGACGGCGGTCACGCGGCTCGGCCCGGCACCTTGGCGCGCGACACCGCTCGTTGATCCGCGCCTCCGGGCGACCCATCTTGAATCGAAGGCGGATCCCGTCCGATTCCCGGCCGGAGTTGCATTGGGCGCCCTCTCTCCAGGAATGGCCTGCCGGACAGATGGCGATGGAAGACGTTTTCGTCAGCTATGCGGCTGAAGATCGGTCCGAGGCGGGGTTCGCGGCGGACCGGGAGAAGCTCGTGCCGGCGCTGCTCGAGGATATCGAGATACCTCTCGGGTTCCAACCGATCCAGACGGCTCGACTCGTTGGCTGGCCGGGCACGGTGCATCACTCGGCGCTCATACCGTTGCTGGATGCCGTGGAGGCTCTGGTGCAATCGCCGGCCCGTTCCGGGGCCGACACGGGGGCGGGATCCGATTCGCTCGATCCGGGTACATGTTCCAGGCTGGTGAGCGCGGACGAGACCAAGATACGGGTTGCCTACTCCGGGATAGAAGAGAGGGATCGAGGGAGATACGTCCGCTGGCTGCTGGAGCAAGTCGAGAGTCCCGGGGGAGACAAACTGGCGGCGATGATGGCCCTGTACGTCGTTCGCTACCCGAATCTCGTTCCGTATCTGATGGGCCTCGCCGGAGATGCGTCGAGCGCGGTGCGCAGGCTCGCGGTGGTCTACCTTGGCGAGCTGCGGGCCCGGCAGGCCATCGAAGTCGTAAAGGGACTTCTGTCGGACGGCGATCCGGACGTGAGAGCGGTGGCCCGGGAAGCACACCAGAAGATCACAGGCCATAGTCCCTAGTGAAGAACCGTGTGACCCGTGCCTCCGGGGGCGTTGGGAGGCGAAGAGTCGGAAGGGGGACCGACATGTCGAAGCGGTGGCTGGCAGTATTGATCGTGCTCGCGCAGGTGACTGTGACTCCGGGGTGGGCGCAGCAGGGCGGCTCGATCGAGCTAGGCGGGTTCGGCACCTACACGTTCTTTGACAGCACTCTCAATTTCGATGATGGGCTCGGCGGAGGCGGCTGGCTGGGCTTCTACCTGTTCTCGCGTCTGTCGCTGGAGGGCGAGGCGTCGTACGGCACGGCGGACTGGGGTGGCGCCACCATATCGCATGTGCCGTTTCGTGCGCGTCTCGTCTACAACCAGCCGTTCACCGGGGGCGCTGCGCTGCTGCTGGGGGCCGGCTTCGTGCACAACGATTACGGCCAGGACATCTCGGGGGCGGACAACGGGGTGACCGGCCTGGTAGGGTTGCGGCTGGGGCTCCCGGGGCCGTTGGCCCTGCGCGTATCCGGGGCCGCCGACTACATACTGAAGCCGGCGAACGAGGAGGATTCGAACCTGAACCTCGGCGCTCAGGTCGGTCTGAGCGTCACCCTCGGTGCCCTGTTCGGCCGGGGCGCCGGGGTAAGGGTACAGGACTCTGACCGGGATGGCGTTGCGGACCAGTTCGATGCCTGCCCCGCGACGCCGAGGGGCGAGCGGGTCGACAGCCGCGGTTGTTCGCTGCCGATGGATGCCGACGGGGATGGCGTCCTCGATTCCGCCGATGCGTGCCCGAACACTCCAGCCGGCATGCAGGTCGACGCCCGCGGTTGTCTGCTCCTGTTCGCGGAAGGTGCCGACAGGGTGGTTCTGCAGGGCGTGACGTTCGTATCGGGCGGCACGGAGCTGACGCCCGAGGCGCGCCAGATCCTCGACCGGGTCGCCGGATCGCTGGTTGCCGACCCGACGATTCGGGTCGAGGTCGCCGGTCACACCGACGACAGGGGCTATCGTCCCTTCAACCTGAGTCTGTCTCTGAGCCGGGCCGCCAGCGTGCGGGCGTACCTGATCAGCAGGGGCGTTGGCGGGGATCGGGTGGTGGCGAAGGGGTATGGGCCCGACGAACCGGTGGCCAGCAACGAGACGCCGGAAGGGCGAGCGCGGAACCAGCGCATCGAGCTGCGCCGGCTGAACTAGCCGGGGCAAGTTGCCGGGGCGCGTCGCGCTCCGGCGGTTCGCGCCGCCGGGAAGACCTATGCCGACTGGCGGTCCAGCGGCGGCGAGCTCGCGTGCTGCACCGCCAGGGTCGCCCAGCCGACGAGCGCTGCCCAAAAAGCCACACCGACAGCGAGGTGCAGGCCTCGGAGGTCGGCGGGGAGCTGACGGAGCACTAGGGCCGCCGCCAGCACGATCTGCACAACGACCAGGATCAGCGCGGCCACCGACCATCGCCGGATCGGCAGCGGCGCCTTCTCACGCAGGGTCTTCGCCGTCGCCAGCATCACCAGGATCAACATAGCGTAGGCGAGCAGCCGGTGCGTCCAGTGCAGTTGCACGAGGCCACCGCCCTCGGGGAAAAGCTGGCCGTTGCAGAGCGGGAAGCCCTGGCACAGTGGGCCGGCGCCGGTGTTGGCGACCAGGCCGCCGAAGAAGATGAGGACGAAGCCGAGCGCCGCCGCGCTCAGCGCCCAGCGCGGGTAACCGGCCTCGGCGCCACCGGCCTGAAAGGCCGGTCGCGCTTCCGCCCGAGCCTGGAGTCCGGCGATGAGCAGAACGGCCAGCAGCGATGAGGCGACGACCAGGTGGAGCACCACTGTAGCGGTAGGCAACTCGAGCCAGACGGTCACGGCGCCGACCAGGACCTGGACCACCAGCAGGAGAAGCGCGGCGACAGCGAGGCCGAGGATCCCGCGCCCGCTACTCAGAGCGCGCCGGTGGCGGAAGGCGTAGATCGCCAGTGCGGCGACGAGACCGCTGACGAGTAGCGCCGCCAGCCGGTGTCCGTACTCGATCGCCGTCTCGAAGTCGAGCGGCGGGATCAGCCGGCCATTGCAGAGTGGCCAGTCGTCGCCGCACCCCATGCCGGAGCCCGTGATCCTCACTACGCCGCCGAAGACGATGAGCGCGTAGGTGAAGAGCGCGGTGACGAAAGCTAATACAGCGAAACGCCGAAACGTGACCCGCGTTGCCGGTTCGGAATGCTCGGACATTCTCGCCGCCTCCTGCCCTTCCTGCCGTCTCTGGGTTAGCGCACCGCAAATATGGGGATGCTCGGCAGGGTAGGCCATAGATCCCCGGTCTCCTCCACACTCGAAAGCGGACAACCGACTAGCGACGTTCGGCTCACTGCCCGGCCTACGATGTCCGACAGCCGACTGTCGAAACCCCACGTCGGGCGCCGAGCGTCCGACGTTCGCAGTCGAAAGCGAGGAGAAGCCGGGAATCGAGAGTGAGCTGTCGGCTGTTGAGTATCGAAGTACATCTCGGGGCCAAGACAGGCGCCGCGCTCCTGTCTACATTATGGATGCTATGACAGGGCAGACCCGCACCAAGCTGCGAGTGCCGCCGATCCAGGTGCCGCTCTTCGTCTTCCGGCGCCTGTGGCCGCGGCTTTATCCCCACCGCTGGGCGCTGACAGGCGCGACGCTGTTCCTGCTGCTGAGCGGGGGCATCGGCCTGGCCTTCCCGTTGGTCGTACGACATCTGATGGATGCCGCCTTCGTCGAGATGGACCGTGCCCTGCTCAACCGGATCGCCCTGCTGCTGCTCGGGCTCTTCACGGTCCAGGCGCTCTTCAACTTCTCCCAGGTCTACCTGCTCGGTGCGACGGGCGAACGGGTGATCGCAGGTCTGCGGAAGGACCTCTTCTCGCACCTGCTCACGCTGTCGCCCGATTTCTTCACCGAGCGCACGACTGGTGAGCTGACCAGCCGGCTCACATCCGACGTGGTAAGGCTGCAGGGGGTCCTGAGCTATCAGATCTCGGAGCTGCTGCGCCAACTCCTCTACCTGGCCGGCGCGCTCACCCTGCTCACCCTGATGCACCGGCAGCTCACGGTGACCACGCTGGCCGTAGCGCCGGCGGTCGTGGGCTTCGCCATGCTGTTCGGCCGGCGGCTGCGCCGGGCGAGCACCGAGGTGCAGGACAAGATCGCAGATGCGAACACGGTGGCCGAGGAGTCGATCGTCCAGATCCGCACGGTGCAGAGCTTCGTGCGCGAGCTGTGGGAGGCGCATCGCTACCGGCAGGGTATCGAAGCGGCGCTGCAGGCGGCGCTCAGGCGAGCGCTGACACGCGGCGTCTTCTTCGGGGCCATCACGCTGGTCACGTTCGGAGGTATCGTCGCCGTCCTCTGGCAGGGCGGGCGCATGGTCCTGTCGGGCGACATCACGGGCGGCCAGCTGGTCTCGTTCCTGCTCTACGCGGTGATGGTCGCTGCGGCCATCACCTCGCTGGCCTCGCTGTGGAGCGGCTATCAGGAGGCACAGGGCTCGGCGGAACGGGTCTTCGAGCTGCTCGATCAGAGGCCGACGGTGGCCGATCCGCCGCATCCGGCGACGCTGCGGGCAGGGCACGGTTGGCCCCTGACGTTCAGGGACGTCTGGTTCCGCTATGAAGACTCGCTGCCCTGGGCGCTGCGGGAGGTCGACCTGCAGATCGCGCCGGGCGAAGTCGTCGCGTTGGTCGGACCTAGCGGGGCCGGCAAGTCGACCCTGGCCGGCCTGGTCTCACGCTTCTGGGATCCGAGACGCGGTGCCATCACGCTCGACGGCATCGACCTGCGCCGGCTGAAGCTGGCCGACCTCAGGTCGGCGGTCGGCATCGTGCCGCAGGAGCCGATGCTGTTCGGGACCACGATCGAGGAGAACATCGCCTACGGACGCGGCGGCGCCGGGCGCGCCGAGATCGAGGCGGTGGCGCGGGCCGCTCATGCCGCCGAGTTCATCGAGACCCTTCCACAGCGATACGAATCGCGGGTCGGCGAGCGCGGGGTCAAGCTCTCGGTCGGTCAGCGGCAACGCGTTTCGATAGCGCGCGCCCTGCTGAAGGATCCGCAGATTCTGATACTCGATGAGGCGACCAGCAGTCTGGATACGGAGAGCGAACGGCATGTGGAAGCAGCGCTCGAAGAGCTGATGGCGGGGCGGACGACGTTGATCATCGCGCATCGTCTCAGTACAGTACAGCGCGCCGACCGGGTGCTGGTACTGGAGCGCGGGCGGATCGTGGAGAGCGGCACGCACGCGGAGCTCCTGGCGCTGGACGGTCTGTACGCGCGGCTGTATCAGCGGCAGTTTAGAGATGAGGAGATCGCAATCCAACTCGATATCCGGTAATCGACGTCCGCGGGGCGAATCTCGACGATCGTTCGACTGTCAGGAGTCGGTGGCCGGGTGGGCAACGAGTGTCGGATATTCGATATTGAATGGATGCATGGTGGCACGAGCGATATGAACGACGAGAACCAGAATCAGGGCGAACGGCCGAGGCCCGGTGGTGAGCACCGACCGGAGCGGGGCGGTGAGCGCCGGCCGGAACCCGGCGGCCCGGGGAGCCGCCGCGCCTACATGTTGGTCGTCTATGTCGCCATGGCGGTGCTGCTCTTCGTGGGGCTCAACTACGTGCTCTCCGATGGATCGGGCGAGGAGATCAGCTATAGCGAGTTGAAGGCGAAGATCGGTGCGGGCGAAGTGCAAAAGCTGACGATCAGTGACAGCCGGATCGTGGCGGAGCCGACGGAGGGGGCGAAGGCGGCTGGCGCGCCGGAGAGCTGGACCGCCGTACGCGTCGACGATCCCAACCTGATCGAGCTGGTGGAGGCGCAAGGGATCGAGTACGAGGGCGCCGTCGCCGATGGCCTGGGTTGGATGCTGAACCTGCTGCTGCCGCTCGGCCTGCTCTTCGTGCTCTGGTTCTACTTGCTGCGCCGGATGGGCGGCCCGGCGCAGAGCGTCATGACGTTCGGCAAGTCGCAGGCGCGACTACAGGCCGAGGGGAACACGGGTGTTACGTTCAACGATGCGGCCGGCGTCGATGAGGCGAAGGATGAGCTGAGGGAAGTTGTCGAGTTTCTCAAGCGGCCGGAGAAGTTCTCGCGGTTGGGAGCCAAGATCCCCAAGGGCGTCCTGCTGGTCGGGCCGCCGGGTACGGGCAAGACACTACTGGCGCGGGCAGTGGCCGGTGAGGCTGGCGTCCCGTTCTTCAACCTATCGGGCTCCGAGTTCGTCGAGATGTTCGTCGGCGTAGGAGCGGCGCGCGTCCGGGATCTGTTCGCCCAAGCGAAGCAGAAGGCGCCCTGCATCATCTTCATCGATGAGCTGGACGCCCTGGCCAAGGCGCGCGGGATCGGCGGGCCGGTGGGCGGCCACGACGAGCGGGAGCAGACGCTGAACCAGCTGCTGGTGGAGATGGATGGTTTCGATCCGCGCGTCGGCGTCATCATCATGGCGGCGACCAATCGGCCGGAGCTGCTCGATCCGGCGCTGCTGCGCGCCGGTCGCTTCGACCGGCACGTGCTGGTCGATCGTCCGGACCGCAACGGGCGGCGAGCGATCCTCGAGGTACACGCGAAGGGCATTCGGCTGGAGGCGGACGTCGATCTCGATATCGTGGCGCGGCGGACGCCGGGCTTCGTCGGCGCCGACCTCGCGAATTTGCTGAACGAGGCGGCGCTGCTCGCCGCGCGACGCGGCGGCGAAGCCGTGGCGATGGACGACATCGACCGGGCGACCGACCGGATCGTGGCGGGCCTCGAGAAGAAGAATCGCCTCATCAATGAGGACGAGAAGCGGATCGTCGCCTTCCACGAGGCGGGCCACGCACTCGTCGCCCAGTGCGTCGACCACGCCGACCCCGTCCACAAGATCTCTATCGTCCCGCGCGGCATCGGCGCGCTCGGATATACACAGCAACTGCCCACCGAGGATCGCTACCTGCTCACGCGCGCCGAGTTGCTCGACCGCATCGCCGTCCTGTTGGGCGGTCGCGTCGCGGAGGAGGTCGTCTTCGACGAGATCTCCACCGGAGCACAGAACGACTTGAGCCGCGTCGCCGAACTGGTACGTAGTATGGTCCTCGAATACGGGATGAGCGAGACGCTGGGGCCGCTGACCTACGAGACGCGCACCCAGAACCTGCTGGGGATGCGCCAGGTCGTCGACGCCGAACAGAGCCGGCACAGCGAGGAGACGCTGCAGGAGATCGACCGAGAGGTCCGGCGCATCGTCGATGAAGCACACGGCCGAGTACAGAAGCTGCTGACGCGGGAGCGGAAAGCGCTGGATGAGGTGGCGGCGCGGCTTCTGGAGAAGGAGGTCATCGAAGGCGACGAACTTGCCGAGATCCTCGAGCAACACGCGCCGCAGCGCGGTCGGAAGAAGAGTTGTGGGAAGGCCGCGGTGAGAGAATAGCGCGGCGCTGCCGAGATGAGACCGAGACTCTCCGTACTGTCGCTGGGCCTGCTGGTCTGGGGCTGTGTCGGTGAGCGTGGCGCGCCCGCCGGTCAAGTGGTGCGTGACAGCGCCGGGATCACCATAGTCGAGAACGCGGCGCCGGTCTGGGAGCCCGGAGAGTCGTGGCGGTTATCGGACGAACCGCACGTTCGGATCGGCGCGGTGGAAGGTGATCCCGAGTACCTGCTGCTCGACGTGCGCAGTGCGCTGCGGCTCGCGGACGGTACGATCGTCATATCGAACAGCGGAACAGAGGAGATCCGCTTCTTCGATGCACGGGGTCGTTACCTTAGGACTGCCGGCGGCAAAGGCGGCGGCCCGGGCGAGTTCGGCAACCTGATCTGGATCTACCCGCTGGACGACGATTCGATCGTCGCCTGGGACGACAGCCCGCCGGGGATCACCTTCTTCGACCGCGAGGGCCGCTTCGGTCACTTGGCGCGACCCGAGCAGCCATTCGGTCTGCTGCGGGGGGTCTTTCCCGACGGATCGCTGCTGCTGGCCGAGCACCACGACATGAGCGGCCTGCGGCCGGGCTACAACCGGCCACCGGCACGGGCCTACCGGCTCGACGGCCGCGGAGAGATCATGGATTCGCTGCCGGTGTTTCCAGGCAGGGAGTTCGAGTACCGGCGAGCTGCCGGATCGATGATGTTCGGCCCTCCGCCGTTCGGCCGCCGCACCGTCTTCGCCGTCACCGGCGCGGGGTTCTGCGCCGGTAGCCAGGACGACTTCGAGCTCGCCTGCTACGACCGAGCCGGTACGCTGCACACGTTGGTGCGCTGGCCCTCGCGGCCGCGCACGGTGACGGCAGAGCACACAGAGCGATACCGTCGCTACCAGCTGGATAACCTGCAGAGAGAGAGCTACCGGGCGCGGGTAGAGCGGTCATTGAGCGAACAGGCCTACCCGGAACAGCTGCCCGCCTACGGCGCGATCGTCGTCGATGGAGAGGGCAACCTGTGGGTTGAACAGTATCATCTCGACTGGGAGGAAACGCGCAGTTGGCTGGTGTTCGACGCCGAGCGTCGCCTGCTGGGAACGGTCGCGATGCGGGGCGACCTCATCGTTCACCAGATCGGCCGCGACTTCGTGCTCGGCTGGACCTCGGATGATCTAGGTGTGGAGTACGTCGAGCTGTATGAACTGCTGAAGCAGTAGATGAAGATCACGGAGATCTTTCTGTCGATCCAAGGCGAGTCGAGCTGGCAGGGATGGCCCTGTGTGTTCGTGCGCACGACCGGCTGCAATCTGCGCTGCGTCTGGTGCGACACCGACTACGCGTTCTTCGGCGGTCGCGAGATGTCGGTGGAGGAGATCGTCGCCGAGGTCGAGCGCATCGGCCGCGGCTGCAGGCTGGTCGAGCTGACCGGTGGCGAGCCGCTGCTGCAGAAGGAGATCGGCCGACTGGCGGAGGAGTTGCTCAGGCGAGACTACACAGTGCTCTGCGAGACGAGCGGCAGCATAGACGTGGGAGTGCTGCCGGCGAAGGTCGTGAAGATCATGGATATCAAGTGCCCGGGCTCGGGCGAGTCCGAGAGCAACCTTTGGAGCAACCTGGAGAAGTTGGGCCCGAGCGACGAGATCAAGTTCGTGGTCAGGGATCGTGCTGATTACGAATGGGCGCTGGCGGTGATCGAGGAGCGCGGCCTCGCCGGGCGGAGGCTGCTGTTCGCGCCCGTCTGGAGTGAACTGGAAGTGCAGATACTGGCCGAGTGGATGCTGGAGGACAACGCCCCCGGCCGGCTGCAACCGCAGCTCCACAAGTACGTCTGGAGCGCCGAAGAGACCGGGGTCTAGCATGCGAGTCGAGCTTTGCCGCAAGTACAACATCGCCGCCGCACACTACCTTCCCAAAGTGCCGGAAGGTCACAAGTGTGGGAGCCTGCACGGCCACTCTTACGAGATCGAGGTGGCGGTGCGTGGATCGGTGGATCCCGAGACCGGCTGGCTGCTCGACTACGGCGAGATAGACCGGGGGGTGAAGCCCGTGATCGCCGAGTTGGACCACCGGACGCTCAACGAGGTACCCGGGCTCGAAAACGCGACCAGCGAGGTCCTCTGCGGTTGGCTGTGGGAGCGGCTGGAGGGTCGGCTCCCGGGACTCCACCGGATCTCGATCGCCGAGACCTGCACCGCCGCCTGCCACTACTACGGCGAGTGAGCGCGCTGCCCTGCAGGACGCCGGATGCCGCCGGGACGACAGTCGTGACGGCGGTGCGCCGGTACCGATATGCCGGCTGGACCTTGGAACGTATGTCGGGGTAGCTTCGTATTGAGTCATGATGGACACTGTTCTCCTACTGAAGATCGTCGGCGCCGCCGTGACGTTCGCCCTCGGGGTCTGGATCGGCCTGGGCACGCCCGGCCTCGGACGGTCCAAGCGCCCCCGAGAATGGCAGTCGTCTGACCGGCTGCAGGCCACTTGGATCAACCGGTTGTTCTTCCGTATGGAACGCTCGGAGCGGCGGTTCGGGCGGGGCCTGATCACACCCGGTGGCAAGCCCGGCGAGATTGGCGAAGCGGGTGAGCAAGGCGAGCCCGACGAGTCATCATCAGATGTCGTAAGACTGCGGCGCACCTTCGAACGCTAGCCGGTATCAAAGCAGCGGCCTGCCGAGCCCCCTGCCAATCACACTCCTGCTCGCACTCGTAATCGTAATCGCACTCGTACTCCTGCCCGACTCGTCCCTGTCCTCAGGGTCAGGTGAGTGCGAGGAGGAGTGCAAGCGCGAGCACGAGCAGGAGCACGATTAGGATCAGGAGCGTGAAACGCTCCGGCTCTAGACTTCTCGAGGAGGATGCACGCGCAGCGTGCGGAGCCTGCCAAGGGCGGCTGCGAGCTCGTGGCTGCGGAACTGGGCGTAGTCGCCGGGCTGTCGGGAGTCGATCGTGTCGAGCCCCTTCTGCCGGACCTCCTCCATCAAGCCGTCGAGCGCGTGGCTCACCGTTCGGCGGCCGTCGAGCCAGCGGCCGGTGGCGTAAACGATCGCCTGGGCGATGGCGCGGACCTGCGCCTCCTCGACGAGCTGCTCGAGCGCGCCGAGCTCGAGCTCTTGCGTCCCGAACAGGATGCGGGTGGGGCTCTGCACCTTGATCGAGACGGACTTGCGTCCCTTGCGGGCGTCGATGCTGCCGGGGTCCGGGATGCGTCCGCGGAGTGGCGACCAGGGTCCCCCTTCATGGGCACGCTCGGTGCGGAATCGCTCTGCGGTTTTCTTGGCAGCTGCGGTCAGGTCCGTGGGGAGGTAGCGGCGCATGCCGATGACGGTGTCGGCGACGTCGAAGTAGTCGCCGGCGCCGCCGACCACGATCACGGTGGAGACGCCGAGTAGCTCGTAGAGCTGTCGCGCGCGGTCGATGAACGGTGTGATCGGCTCGTCGGCGTCGTGGACCAGCGCCTGCATCCGTGCGTCGCGGATCATGAAGTTGGTGGCGCTGGTGTCTTCATCGATCAGCAGGCAGCTTGCGCCGACCTCGAGGGCCTCGGCGATGGCGGCCGCCTGGCTCGTGGAGCCGCTGGCGTTCGAGGTGGAGAAACGGGCGGTATCTTCGCCGCGGGGCAGGTCGGTGATGAAGTTGGATATGTCCACCGCGGCGACAGAGCGGCCGTCCTCGGCGCGAATCTTCACCGCGTCGGGCACGGTCACCGCCAGATCGCGGCCGTCGCCCTCGATATGGTTGTAGACACCGCTCTCGATGGCGCGGAGCAGCGTCGACTTGCCGTGGTAGCCGCCGCCGACGATGAGGGTGATACCGCCGGGGATCCCCATGCCTGCCACCGGGCCCCGGTTCGGGGCCTCGAGGGTGACCGCCAGTCCGTCGGGCGCCTTGAAGGCCACGGCCTGCGAGGCGGCGAGCGGCCGATCATCGACACCGCTGCGCCGGGGCAGCACGGCGCCATCAGGTATGAAGGCGACGAGCCCGCGGCCTTCGAGCTGGCCGCGGAGCGCGGCCGAGTCCTCGGCCAGCAAGGCGTGGCTGCGCATCGCCTCGAGCTCGCCGGTGGCAGGTGCCAGGACCCCGCGCAGCGCGTGGGGGATATCGCCGAGCAGCATCTGCGCCGCCTGGCGGCCGAGCACGCGGCGGCCGGCGGCGGGCAGTCCGGCGGTGAAACGGGCGACGATGGTGCCCGCCTCGTCGATCTGCAGGCTGGTACGCTCGAGGATGCATTGTCCCGGTCGCAAGATGCGGACAGCCCCGCTCTTGCCGCTCCCGCGGTCGCGGCTCGTCGAGCCTAACTCGCTGTGCAGCCGACGGTTGAGGAAGTCGGCCGCCGCCAGGCGCCGGACCGCGGGCCGCAAGATGCCATCGGGCAAGCCGCTGATCTCAGGTGGGAAGACGGCGCGCAGGCGGCTGGGCGACGCGAAGGGGTCACCTTGCACGTAATCGATATGAAGGATGTGGTCGCCGAAGTCGTAGCTGCCGGCGATCCGCTTGTAGGCGCCGTAGCCTTTGCCGTCGATCGCCTCGAGCGAGGATTGTAGGGTGTCCTTGGTCTCAGAGATCATCGTGCCACACGACAGCTTGCGTCTCGTCCCCAGCCAGACATATTGCTTCCCGTCGAGTCCGCCTGCGGATCATACTCAGGGCAGTGCCGAACGCCGCACCTATCGGATGGAACAGTTCCTGACCGGGCCGCTCGGTCCCATACTCATCTTCCTGCTTCGCATAGTCGACGTCTCTCTGGCGACGCTGCGGCTGATCTCCGCGGTGCGTGGCCACAAGGTCATCGCTGCGTCGGTCGGATTCGTCGAGGTCGTGGTCTGGATAGTGGTGGTCGGGACGGTCGTTCGCAATCTGCATTCTCCCCTGCTGGTGCTCGCCTACGCGGGCGGATTCGCGGCCGGTACTTGGGTGGGGATGACGATCGAGGAGAAGCTGGCGCTGGGCCTGGCCGAGGTTCAGATCGTCTCACGCAGCGCCGGCGTCGAGATCGCAGAGGCGCTGCGCGAGGCCGGCTTCGGCGTCACCGAGATCTTGGGCCAGGGACGCGAGGGTCGAGTGGAGGTCCTGTGCTCCGTCGTGCGAAGGAGCTCGTTGAAGGACGTCTCTCGTGTGGTCGAGCGCTGGGACCCGGATGCCTTTGTCCGGGTTGAGGAGGCACGCTCGATCCAGCGCGGCTGGCTGCTGAGCCGTCGACGCAAATGAGCGCCTGGCGGCGTGGGGGAGCTGCGGCGCGGCCACCGGAACCGCCGGGACCACGACAGTGGGGTGATGTCGACCGGCAGCGCCGGGTGCGGCGCATCCTTTTCTGGATCCTCTGGGCGAACCTGGCGCTGGTCGCGGTCAAGGTCGCGGTCGGTTGGGTGATCGGGTCGCTTTCGGTGCTGGGCGACGCGGCCCATTCTGGGACTGATGCCCTGAACAACGTCATCGCGCTGACCGCGATCTACCTGGCCGCGGCGCCGCCCGACGATGATCACCCTTACGGGCACGGCAAGTTCGAGACGCTGGGCGCCTTCGTCATCGCCGGCTTCCTCTCCATCACCTGCTTCGAGCTGCTAAGGAGCGCATCGCTGAGGTTGATCCGCGGTGCGGCGCCGCCGGAGCCCGGCGTGACGAGTGTGACCATCCTGGCGGCGACGATGCTGGTGAACATCGCCATCGCGTACTACGAGCGCCGCCGCGGCAGGGAACTCAGAAGCGAGCTGCTGCTCGCAGACGCCAGGCACACGCAGGCCGATGTCTGGGTGACGCTCGCGGTGTTGCTCGGGCTCGGCCTGGTCCGCCTGGGCTGGGGGGCGGCCGATGCAGTCCTAGCGTTGATCGTCGCGGTAGTCGTCGCCCAAAGCGGCTACCAGATCCTGCGCAGAACCGTTCCGGTCCTCGTCGACCGGGCCGCCGTCGACGCGAATCGCGTCTATGAGATCGCGTCGGCCGTGGAAGGCGTCGAGAGCGTTCTGGATGTCCGCTCGCGGGGCCGGCCCGGCGAAGGGTTCGCCGAGCTGACGGTCCGGGTTCACCCGGCAACCGAGGTCCGCGCAGCACACGCCATCGCCGACGAGGTCGAGCGCCGCGTGGCCGCGGAGCTGGACCTGGAAGACGTAGTCGTGCACGTAGAGCCGAGCGAATTACACTGAGTGTCCCGCTCGGCTGTCGTGTTGAGCCGTGTCGGAAGCAGCGTCAGCGTTTGGCGAGAAGTGGCTGGTAACCGGTGGCCGGTGACCGGTGACGGAGAATGTGTGACCGCCGGGAAGTCGATCACCGGCTACCAGCCACTGACTACCGGTCACCGTCCCCCTCCGCCCTCCAGACACAATGCTCGTCTCCATGCCGCTGGCACTCGGGATGCGCTATGGTCGTCCTCCCCAACCCGCACAGTTCGAGCAGGGTGGCGGCGAGCGAGCCGTATAACTTGCAGGCGGCGCCGTACTCGCCGACTCGGGCGGTGAGCGCGTCGGTGGCGCGGATCTCGAATGGCTTGGTCTCGATGGTCTTTTCGGCTGCGATGAGGTAGGTGGCGTTAGCGGTGCGCAGGGCGCGGAGCGCGGCGCGCCGGCGAAGCGGCAGCGGCAGTCGCCGAACGATCCGGCGGAGCAGGTCCCGCGGGCCCGAGAAGTGGAGACCGGCCAGCTCGCGCCCGGCGGCGGTGAATACGGCGCCGGCGTCAGGGCGGCGGGCGATCAGCTCGAGGAGCGCGACGACCTCCGCCTGGGCGACGCGGCGGCGACGGCGTGCGAGGTCTCGGAACTGGCGGATCTGGTGCTCAACGACGTCGCTGAGGCCGAGGCGATGGGGAAAGAAGGAGTGTGGGTTTTCGTCCGGCATGAGCTCCGGTGGGGTATCCTGCTGCTGCACCGCCTGCAGGAGTGCCAGCGGGAGCCTGGCGTCGACACCTCGATTCTGAAAGTCCATTCGTCTGCACGTTTCAGCGAAGCGGTCAACCGAACCTGATCGCTATCGTCGCGGTGATGACGACGATGCCGATCAGGTTGAGCCAGAAGCCGGCGCGCCTCATGTCGCCGGCCTCAATGTAGCCGGTCCCGAAGACGATGGCGTTGGGCGGTGTGGCGACGGGCAGCATGAACGCCATCGACGAGCCCATCGCGGCGGCGGCCATCAACGCCAGCGGTTCGACGCCGACCGAGGGTCCGAGCGCCGCCATCACCGGCAGGCCGAGCGTCGCGGTGGCGGTGTTCGAGGTGATCTCGGTGACGAACACGAACGTGGTGGCGACTGCGGCGACGATCAGCAAATCCGGGAGCCCGGCTAGAATGGCGAGTTCGCCACCCAACCACTCCGTCAACCCGGTCGACTCGAACGCCGAGGCCAGGGACAAACCGCCGCCGAACAGCACGAGGATGTCCCACGGTATGGAGCGCGCGTGCTGCCAGTCAAGCACGCGGGTGGTGCCACCATCGTGATCGCGAGCCGGCCAGAGGAAGAGCACGAGCGCGGCGGCGATGGCGATGGTCGCGTCACCCACCTGAGGCAACAGCGTCTGGAGGCCGGGGATCGTCAATCCACCGATCTGTTTCGGAGCCCGGAACACCCAGGCGAGCGCCGCCAGCGCGAAGACGGCGGCGGTGACGCGCTCCGCGGCGTGCCAGCGTCCCAGCTTGCCGCGCTCGCGCTCGATGACCGCGGACGCACCGGCCAGCGGCTTGGCGGGCAGCTTGAAGAGGACGAGGCAGAGCAGTGCCCAGCAAGCGCCCAGCATCAGCGCGGTGACGGGCAAGCCGATGGACATCCAGCGAGCGAAGGAGAGATCGACGGCGAGCAATTCGTCGGCCAGCCCGGCGAGCACGGCGTTGGGTGGAGTTCCGATCAGGGTGGAGACGCCGCCGATCGATCCGGCGTAGGCGATGCCCAGCATCAGCGCCACGCCGAGCCCGGGGGCGGCGGCCTGGTCTCTTTCACCCTGGGCCGGCGCCCTGAGCAGGCTGAGGACGGCGATGCCGATGGGCATCATCATCAGCGTGGCCGCCGTGTTGGACATCCACATGCTGAGCAGGGCGCAGGCGAGCATGAATCCGGCGACCAGGCGGCGGGGCGATGTCCCCGTCCGGGCGACGACCGCGAGGGCGATGCGCCGGTGGAGCTGCCAGCGCTGCATCGCCGCGGCGATGAAGAAGCCGCCCATGAAGAGGAAGATGACGGGGTTCGCGTAGGGAGCCGCCGCGGCGGCCGGGGATCCGATGCCGAGGACCGGGATGAGGACGAGGGGCAGAAGCGCGGTGACCGCCAGGGGAACGGCGACGGTGAGCCACCAGACGGCCATCCAGCCGGCCATGGCGAGGGTGGCGTGGGCGGCCGGCGATATGCGTGGCGGTCCCGGCAGCAGCAACAAGACGGCGAAGATCAGCGGACCGGCCAGGACGAGGCTGTTCCGGATGCCGGTGTTCTCCGCGTCGTTGCGTGAATTTCGCATCGCTCCGAGAATAAGCGCCGGCCCGGCTGTCGCAAGACGTGGAATCCGGTCGCGACGCGAGTAGGTGGATGGAGCCTCTAGTCGGAGGGTTGATCGCAGTGGGCGCTGCGGGTGCCGTGTCTGCAACCGCTTGGCGGCTTCGTGCGCTGAGCGGCGGGGGCGCGCCAGGTGCTGGCCAACGGCTCGGTCGCCGCGCTGGCCGCCTGCTTCAACCCGCTGCACGCGCTTGCCGATCTGGCGTTGCTGGGCGCCGTCGCTGCCGCCACGGCCGACACCTGGGCCACGGAGGTGGGTGTGCGTCTGGGGCGGCGACCGCGCTCGATCCTCACCCTCCGGCAACAGCCGCCGGGGACTTGCGGGACCGTCTCGGTTCCCGGGACGCTGGGCTCTGCGGCGGGCGCCCTGCCGGCCGGTCTACCGGTGTCCGAGCTGCGGTGCGAGGCCGGAGGTGGCGCGTCACGCCGGGTGCGCTGAGCGGGCTCGGAGGGTCTCGGGCCTGCCGGGCGTGGACAACGAAGTCGTGAACGTGACCGCCACGGCCACGGGAGCGGTGGTGGCGACGCTGGCTCTGCTGGCTGTCTAACGGTCGATGTCCAGACGGTCAGACGGGCCGCGAAGCACCTACTCAACTTGACCGGTGTGGCGAAGAGATGTTCTATTCTTCAGAGAAGCTGCCGTCCTTCCAAAACCCGCCGATCGTGAGCGGAAGTGAAAGGCGGGCAACGTCATGGAAGAGGACAACGGTCTCCATTCCCCCCTTCGGGCGGAAGCGGAAACGCAGGACAGGTTCCGGGAGCCCTCGCCGGAACGGTTCGAGGCCGTGGTGCAGAGTATTTCCGACGGCGTCGTGACCGTGGACAGGCACTGGCGCATCACCTGCTTCAACCGGGCGGCCGAGGAGATAACGGGTTACCGTCGCTCGGAAGTTCTGGGCCGCTTCTGCTACGAGGTTCTCAAGTCCGATCTCTGCCAAGACGCATGCCCCATTCGGCGCACCCTGGAGACTGGGACGCCGGTATCCAGCCTGGTGGTCTACATCACGGACGCCCACGATCAGAAGGTGCCCGTAAGCGTGTCCACGGCTCTTTACCGCGATCGAGAGGGCCGGCTCAAGGGTGGCGTGGAGACGCTGCGGGATCTTCGCCAGATCGAAGCCCTGAGGAAGCGGGTCGAAGAGAGCTATACCGCTGGAGACATCATCAGCAGGAACCCTCGGGTCCGCCAGCTCTTGGACACGCTGCCCGTCGTGGCGGAGAGCGACAGCACCATTCTGATCAGGGGCGAAACGGGCACGGGCAAGGAGCTCCTGGCCCGTGCCGTGCACAGCCTGAGCCCGCGGAAGAACGGACCCTTCATAGCCGTCAACTGCGCGTGCTTCCCCGAGACCTTAGTGGAGTCTGAGCTCTTCGGCTATGAGAAGGGAGCGTTTACCGGGGCGGACAGGGCCAAGATCGGCCGGTTTGCCCGGGCGGAGAACGGGACGCTGTTCCTGGACGAAATAGGGAATCTGCCTTTGCCGGTGCAGGGGAAGCTGCTGCGGGTCATGCAGGACGGGACCTACGAGCCGCTTGGAGGGACAAAGACCCTGCGGACGAATGCCCGTATCGTCGCCGCGACCAACCAGGACCTCACTGCTATGGTCGAGGCGGGCACCTTTCGCCGCGATTTCTACTACCGCATCAACGTCATCGAGCTTGATCTCCCGGCGCTTCGGGAACGCCCCGAGGATATATTGCCCCTGGTTCGCCATTTCATCAGCCAGCTCGCCCTGCTCCACGATAAGGCCGTTGAGGGGTTTACCCCCGAGGCGTTGCGTGTCCTGATGAATCACGACTTCCCCGGCAACATCCGGGAACTCGAGAACATCGTGGAGCATGGCTTCGTCCTGACCCGTAGCCCGCTGATCGACGTGGAGCATCTGCCCGGTTGGCTGGTGGAGTCGAACGAGGAAGTGGTTTTGACGGACCTGGACGACTGCGAGAGACGGGTGATTCTTTCGGCTCTGGAGAGGAACGGAGGGAGCCGGGTGTCGGCCGCGGAGGAGTTGGGCATCCACAAGTCCACCCTCTACCGAAAGATGCGCCGCTTGGGCTTGCTCCCGTCCGGCACCGCGGGAAAATCCGCACGGCAGCCCTCGGAGACCTAGCGGCCGCAACCCGGATCGATTCGACGCCAGCCAGGGGGGTCAGTCACCCCAGAGGACCAGGATTACCGCCCCCGTTCGGCTGCTGAACGGGCCGTGCTCGGCATGGGCGGGGATGCACCGGTAGCAGCCGGGTCCGTGCTCTTTTCCCCCGCTTTCGTATTTGCCTTCCAGCACGAAGTGCTGTTCGCAGCAGGTATGGGAATGGGCGTCCATTCGGAAACCCGCTGGAAGCTTCAATAGCACCGACCGTGCTTGTCGTTCATCCCGGAGGACCTTGATCATGGTTCCCTGGGGGTATGAACTCGTCTCCTCCCACGCCATCTCGTTGACGTCCAGCGTAGTCTCGGACACTGTTGCACCTCCGTCCCGCAGACAACCGGGCTCGAGCCCGGCGTGCCTGATCGACCGCAGCAATCTGACTTACCGTTACGCCAAGCCCCGACACCTGACTTCCGCTCTAGGCAAGTGTGAGACCATAACCCCTGCACTCCTGCCTATCGCCGTCGTGGACGACGATGGGAATGCAGAACCGCCACCCGAGGGCTCCGGGAGTTGCAGATTTGCGTCGATGCTCTCAACGGCAGTGCCGATGCCGCGCGCCAGGAACCCGCAGCCGGTGCGGTCTTGCCTCGCTCATCGGCCCAAACCTGCTCTGGCACGCATGCTGCCTTTGAAACGAACGCAACGGCAATTCAAGGAGGTGCAGCATGAAGGTCACGAAGAAGATCATGCCCGAGTATCCCGACTACTACGAGCCAGAGTATCCGGGACGACCCCTGGAGTTTGTGAAAGACGGGGAGGGCAACGGTTGGCTCTGTGACAAGGGCATCGACAAGACGGGCGATCTCAGAGAACAAGGCTGCTGGCGCTGCGACGAGGTGACCTTCCCCTACGCGGGCAGATGATTCCACGGGCCCGCTTCAGCAACGGTGCGTGAGAGCGGCTCAGGAAGCGTCCAGCGATCTGTTGCCGAGCAAGGAGTCAATCCTTGCGCCGCGGCCGGCCGGCCTCGAACTGCCCGAGGTGCGCCGTTGTCTGTATTAGACCGCAGTGCCTGCCACGTTAACAGCGTGGTGAGCTGTCACAACCATCACTTCGCGGCCGAGACCCAGCTGGACCGCAAGGTGGCGCACGGGCAGTTCGATGTACTGTGACCCGGCGGACAGGCCACAGCAGCGCTGAAACACCTGGCTGCGGTGGTGCCGGCACCGTTCGGGCAGCCGCTGACCGATTCCCCGCTGGAGGGCCTGGCATCGACGGCTCTCTGGCGGTTCTCCAGGGCCAACCCAGGTAGGTGAAGACCGAAGAAGACCGGGTGTAGGCGGAGGCGGCTATCCAGTCGGTCTAGCGCCACCGCCACGGGCGCGGCCGTGGCGGCGCTGGCTCCGTTGCTCGTTTAGCGGTCGAGGGTTAGGCGATCGGGGGCGAAGAGGGCGTACCGGCCAACTTGACCGGTGCGGCGAAACGATGTTCTTTTCTTCGTCGGACCTGCCGTCCTTGCATACCCGCCAAACTGTCGTGTGCAATCTTAGCCGGAGGCTCCATGTCTCGGTCGCCGAAACGGGCCCGCGAAGCTGTATTCTCCAAGGCCGCCGACGCCCTGAACCAGGACACCGCGAAGCTGGCGGCCGACTGGGCCGAGGCGTTCGAGAGGCGGGTCTCGGAGCGGGGCGAACCGTTCCCCTACGGCGGCCTGCAGACGGACGTCGAGGCGCTGGTCAAGGGGGTCTCCGCCGTTCTCTGCGACCCGCGGGACTACCGTAGCTTCCTGGGCGACGGCGCCAATCAACAAATCGGCCGGCGTCTGGCGGAGAAGCATGTCCAGGCCGGCGGCACGCTGATCAGCGCCCTCGAGGCCTACATGCGGCTGCGGCAGGCGATGATCCTGGCTTCCCGTGACGTGTTCCGGGACAGCGACCGGCCCTTCTTCGACCTCATGACGCGGCTGAACCGCTGCATCGACCGGATCCTCTTCGCCATCGCACAGGGCTACTTCAGCGCCTTTCAGGCCGAGATCGAGAAGCAGGCCGTCACCGACCCGCTCACCGGGCTGGGCAACTCGCGACGCTTCCGCGAGGCGCTGGCCGCCGAGCTCAAGCGCAGCGACCGCACCGGCCGCCCCTTCTCCATCGTCTTCGTCGACGTCGACGACTTCAAGGACATCAACGACCGGATCGGCCACGTCGAAGCCGACTACACCCTCAGCGCCATCGGCCGCGCCCTCGCCTCACAGCTACGGGGGAGCGACCTCGTCTGCCGCTGGGGCGGCGACGAGTTCATCATCCTGCTGCCCGAAACCGAGCGCCAGGAGGCAGGCGTGCTCGCCGAGCGCCTGCGGGCGTCCGTCGCCGACTGCGACAAGTGCGCCGGTGCCACCATCTCCCTCGGTGTCGCCTGCTTCCCGGCCGACGGCAAGGACTACGACGGGCTGGTGGCCAACGCCGACCGCGCCCTCTACGCCTCCAAAGATCGCGGCAAGAATGTCGTGACCCAGAGCGCCGCCGCCGGCGGGCGCTGAGACACGCCCTCCCCACCGGCCAGACCCACCCTCCTAACTCAAACGATCAAGCCAAGATAGCCGGTAGGACGCCCGGGCACCCGCCCCCCGCGATACAGCCGCTAACCGGCGGATTCCGGCCTGAGCGCGAGAGCTGACGAGTATTGCGGAAACGGGCGGACAGGTTATAATGCGGGGTCTCAGAATCAATGCTGAGAATGATTCCAGTCGACTGGCCCCGGACTGTGACGATATGCCCCGTTGGGGCGGCGAGCTCCGCCTGAGCCGCCGGCTCCGGTAAGTGGTTCGTGTGGCTACGCTTAGATGTCGAGAACCAGCGGCGCGCCGTGTGGGTGGCGGCCGCCTGAGCCCTTTCCTTTCGAGCAGTAACAGGCGAATACCAGCGTAACGGGAGGCGATTCGTGGACAAACGAGCTACCAGAATCCTGGCGCCAGTAGTTCTGGTGCTGGGTCTGGTCCTGGCAGGGGGGTGTGTGGACGAGGAGGCGGTGTTCGTCGACCGGCCGGTCTTCGATCTGCCGTCGGACACTGTTTTCAACATGCTCGGCTACTACGCCGACAGGTCGAACCCCGAGGACCCGTACGCGTCGAAGCAGACGGCGTGCGGGAACTGCCACGCGACGTTCCAGAAGGGCTGGCTGGCGACCGGCCACGCGGATGCCTGGGCGGGTCTGCAGTCGAGTCCCGGGGCGGCCGAGTACTGCGAGTCGTGCCACACGGTCTCGAAGCTGGGGAACGTGCTGACGGACGATGCGGGCTGGGAGCTGACGTCGGACCCGCGGTACCACGACGTGCAGTGCGAGTCGTGCCACGGTCCGGGCGCCGAGCACTCGGCCGTTCCATCGACGGCGAACGCGCCGCTCTGCTCGGTGGAAGCGGGGACGACGGCGACGGTGGGCTGTGGCGAGTGTCATAGCGGCGAGCACCATCCGTTCGTCGACCAGTGGGAGGAATCGGCCCACGGCGCCGTCCCGAACCAGGGCACGGCAATCTTCGTGGAGGATTTTCTGGGCCACGGGCCCTGTAAGACGTGCCACGAGGGGAGAGAGGCACTGGAGGGCAGGTTCGGCGAGGCGTCGAACTATCTGGAGAAGGCGGGAGACGATCCGCTGCCGATCCACTGTGTCGTCTGCCACGACCCGCACAGTAGCGACCGCGAGGCCCAGCTGCGAGCGGACATCGGAGCACAGGACCTCACGAACCTGTGCATCCGCTGCCACGCGAATTCGGGCACGCCACCCAGCGAGCATGGGCCACACGCCGCGCAGGGGTTGCTGGTGCTGGGCTACAACGTGGGCTGGCTGGCGCCGGACTTCCTGGCTCCGAACAGCGGGGGATTTTTTCCGGGCGCCCACGCGCACGGTGAGACGGATGACATGTGCGCGACCTGCCACGTGTCGACGTTTGTGGTCACCGAGCCCGAGTTCTTCCAGTCGGTAGGCCACACGTTCGAGGCGGTCAGCTGTCTGGATGCCGTGACCGGCGAGCCGGTCCCCGGGCCCTGCACGAACGACGAGCGTGACTTCCGCGCCTGTGTTACCTGCCACGCGACCGAGGAGAATTCACAGACTCTGTACGAGGGCATAATCGCGGAGCTCAATCTGTTGCTCGACGCGCTGTGGACCGACACCAACGGCGACTGCGTGCTGGATCCGGCCCCGACCGACGGGGGTCTGCTGGCGGGAGTGGTCGCCGCCGGTGACAGCACCGACCTCGATCCGCGGGACGATCTGATCACGACCGCCGAGGGTGCGTGGTGGAACGGGCAGCTCGCCTACACGCACGAGCGGCCGTGTTGGGGGGAGGCGACGCTGTACTTCGGTATCGCCGGGCCGGACGAGGAGCCTGAAGACGGGACGCCGGATGGGATTCACGTCTCGGCGCACAAGGCGAGCGGTGAGGGCGTTCACAACCCCGATCTGCTGGTGGCGTTGCTGGAGGCTTCGATCGAGGCGGTCACGAACTTTTACGGGAATGGTCCGTAGTCGAAGGAGACCCGACGGGAGAACTTGGCTCTACCGCCGGGGGTGACCTCGGCAGCAGGACCTTGAATCTGAAGAGAGGGATCTCGAGTTTGCCGTCCGGGCTCGCGCGTGGGTGGGAAGTGCGCACGGGCGGGGCCCGGGCTGGCTGGACTGGCGCCCACCAATAATCCGGGATTCGGAGGTAAAAAGTGAGGGTCTCAGGCCTATCGTGCGCTGAGGCTGGGGTGCGACTCCGAAGTTGGCGAACCGGAGCTGCATTCCTCGGCCTCGTCGCAATGTGGGGTGTCTGGGGTGCACCGGGTCTCCACGCGCAGCAGTGGCGGGCTCGTGTCGCCACGCGGGCTCAGTACGTGGAGGCGCGGGGCCTGGTTCTCGACAGCGTGCCTGTCGGTCAGGTCACGGGCAGCGGCGCGCAGCGGCAGTTCGGTGACATCCTGGTCACCTGCGAGACCGGTGCGACCCACTGCTACTACTACAGGTCGGGCGATGAGTTCTCCACGCTCCCGGTCTGGCTCGACATGGACATCAACGTCTTCGGGCTGGGCGTCGAGGGGCTGCGCTTGTACGCCAGCGGCCGCTTCCGCGGTGCGCTGGGGTCGAGCGATGAGAAGTTCTGGCCGCGGACGGAGGACAACTTCGACCTGCTGGCGGGTTACGCCGAACTGAACCGGCGGTCGTACCGTATCCGCCTGGGCCGCGACTACCAGGTGAGCGGGCTGGGTTACTACGGCTACGACGGCGGCTCGATCGTGTTCCGCTACCGGCCGGCCCGCGCCGAGCTGGAGGCGTACGGCGGTATCGGCCTCGAGCGAGGGCTTCCGGAGCGCGTGACGTCGACCTCGCTGGAGTCACTGGCAGAGTTCCAGCCGGCGGACGACAACTACTTGTTCGGGTTCCGGGGCTCGTTTGGCCCGCTGAAGGGGTTCGCCGGTGAGGCGATCTACCAGCGGGAGATCGATACGGATCGCTCGGGCATCAGCTCGGAGCGGTTGGGGTTCGAGGCACGGTACACGACGGCGAACGGCAAGTGGATCATCGACGGCCACGCCGACTACGACCTCGCTACCGGTTGGTGGGGCAAGGCGGGGGCGAAGCTGGCCTGGCAGGCCAGCCGGCTGCTCTTCTTAGAGGGGCGGCTGTTCCGTTATCGGCCTGTATTCAGCTTGCAGACGATCTGGGCGGCGTTCAGCCCGACGGGCTACAAGGGGTGGGGGTTGGCGCTGGGGCTCAACCCCGGCTACGGGCTGACCGTGAGGGCCGAGGTCGACCGGCGTCAGTACAGCGAGACCGGCGCCGAGGTGTCGTACTACGCCACGACCGATCGGACGTGGCGGACCGGCATCTGGGCCCGCTGGCAGCCGAGGTACAAGTGGGACGTGGAGGGCGGCTACTGGTTGAACTGGGGCTTCGGCTCGGGGATGAGCGCCGGCGACCTGAAGTTCAACTACCATCCGCGCTCGGACCTGTCGCTGGGTGCCCGGTTCTCGGCCGTGCAGCAGATCTGGGAGTTCCGGATCGGCGAGGGCTTGATCTACGGTGCCGGGATCGACGCCCGTTGGCGCACACCCGCCGGCACGGTCTGGGCCCTGCTCGAGGGCTACAGGCACGATCATAAAGACGACGCGGCACAGACGGACTGGACCCAGCTGCGTGCCGTGTTGGGGATCTCCTACTACCTGGGTTCGGAACCGGGGAGGACACAGTGAAGTACAGCCGACCTGTAGGAGCGTTGCTGGTCGCCGCTCTACTGGCGGCCGCAGGTGCGTGGAGTTGGGCGTCGATCGCCGGAGAATTCCCTCACGCGACCCACGCGAGCCTGTTCTCGAGTTGCGATGGCTGTCACACGGTGGAACCGGCGGGTGTCAGCTTCCCGGAGCCGGTCCTGTGCCAGGGGTGCCATAACGGCCAGATCGCGCCCGAAGTCTCGTGGCAGGGGCCGAGCCGTCGAGCCAACAAGTTCGGCTTCAACCACGCCGAGGTCATCGCTGAGAAGCGGGAGCTGGGCGAAGAGGTGAGTTGCGCCGACTGCCACATGGCGGCGGGCGGTGGGCCGATGGACGTCAGGCGCGCACCGGCGTCGCACACACCGTTCTTCCTCGACGACCACCGCGCGTACGCGGCTGCGGCCACCGCCGACTGCGAGACCTGCCACAACCGGGACCGGCAGTGCTACGGTTGCCACTCGGGCTCCGCGAACCTCGATGTCCCGAGCGTTGAGCAGGCGAGCTACCATCCCGAGAACTTCATGGCGCAGCATGCGGCCGCTGCCTGGAGCCGGGAGACGGAATGCGCCAGCTGCCACAACCCCGAGGCCTACTGCCGCAGTTGCCACGTGTCACTGGGTCGAGGTGTCGAGGGCATCCGCCTGGACACCGGCTATCACAATGAGGACCCGAGCTTCAGAACGGGTCACGGACAGGCCGCGCGCCAGGGCCTCGAGACCTGCGCCACATGCCACGCCCAGCGCGACTGCCTGGTCTGCCACTCGGCCAGGGGGAGCCGGCGGGTGAGTCCGCACGGCCCGGACTTCGATGGCGAGAAGCTGCAGAAGAAGAATCCGGAGCTGTGTCTGCTCTGCCACTTCCCGTCCTGAGGGCTTGAACATAATCGACCGCCGCCGCCGGGAGCCCTTCGGCGCCCGGCGACGGCGGCTTTCTCTCGGGTCGGCCAAGCAGTAACTTAGCAAGCGGTAACAATCCCTTCCAAACGCAGGACACACTGGATCCGCACGGCTACCGGGTCATTGCGACGCAGGGGGCAATCATGACCGGTCAGTTCATTCGCGGGATCGCTGCCGGCAGCATCATCCTCTTGTTGGGATCTCCGGTCCCCTCGTTGGCACAGGCGACGGCAGAGCTCTCTCACGACCCGCTGCTCGGCTCTCAGGTGTTCGAGAACAAGGGTTGCTCTAAGTGCCACGCGGTGAACGGCTTGGGTGGCACGGGCGGGCCCGACTTGGGGCGCATCCAGGAATGCTGCACGTTCAACGAGCTCGCGGCGACACTCTGGAACCATGCGCCGCTGATGGGCGCCGATATGGAGGAGCAGGGGATCGAGTATCCGCAGATGACCGCCGCGGAAGCGGCTAACCTGCTCAACTTCCTGTTCACGCTAAACTACTTCGATGCGCCGGGTGACGTGACGGCCGGGATGCACCTGTTCACGCACAAGAAGTGCTTCGTCTGTCACCGGGTGGGCGACTACGGCGGCGATGCAGCACGCAGCCTCGACTTCGCCGGCCAGTACGGTTCACCGATCCTCGTGGCGGCCGCGATGTGGAACCACAGCGCACCGATGGCCGAGATGATGGAAGAGCGAGGTGTGTTGCGCCCCACGTTCGAGGGGTCAGAGCTCGTGGACCTGATCTCGTACATCGAGTCCACTGCCCGCCCACCGGTGGAGGGACGCGTCTACGTCCTGCCGGGGCGCGCCGAGGCCGGCCGCACGGTCTTCCTGGAAAAGAACTGCAACCAGTGCCATAGCGTTCAAGGGATCGGCGGTCGCCTGGGACCGGACCTCGCCCAACTGGGCCGCCAGTGGGGGCTGACCGAGTTCGCCGCCGCTATGTGGAACAAGGCGCCGGCCATGCTCGAGGCGATGCAGGAATCGGAACTCCCGGCCCCGGGGATCGGAGGTGGCGAGATGGCCGACCTCGTCGCCTACCTCTACCACATCGTCTACTTCGCCGAGCCGGGGGACAGCGAGACGGGTGAGCAGATCCTGCGGCAAAAGGGGTGCCTCGGCTGCCACGCCCTGCACGGCAGCGGCGGGACCGAGGCCTCCGATCTCGCCTGGGTCGACGGGATCGCGTCCCCCGCCGCGGTGGCCGCCTCGCTGTGGAACCACTCGGCGCGAATGGCGACGATGCCCCAGGCGTGGCTGGAGGTTTGGCCGACCTTCGAGGCGGAGGAGATGGCGGACCTGACGGCGTTCCTCGATGAACTGGAGAAGAACCGGTAGGTTGAACATAGGCCAGGCTACTTTTTGGGTGGGGAGGCGATGAGCGGGGCGCCGTGCCACAGGGGGGCGAAGTGTGACTTGCCGGGAGGTGGATTCCCACGGGGAGGGGGTCCGTACCTCTATATTTCGTAATGCCTTAGCGAATCCGGCCCCACCCCGCCGCGTGGTACGATTGCTGCAAGCCGGCCGGCGGCGGGAGCCCCGCAGCCGGGAGGACAGGCTGGTGGATAGGCAGCCGGAGCTGGCCGAAGGCGTCAGGGTGGCGCGGCAGCAGGAGGTCGCCGACCGCCTGAAGACGGTAGAAGGGCAGGTACGTGCGGTTCGCCGGATGGTGACGGAGGGTGAGGACTGTCTGGCGATCGCGACACAGGCGGCGGCGTTGGAAGGTCTACGGGGCGCGATGAAGATCGTGCTCAGGCACTATATGGATGACTGCCTCGACATCGGGGACGGTCCCGGCGAGCGCGAGGCGGCGTACGACAAGTTCGTGACAGTTATAGAGCGCTTCATACGTTAAGACCGGGAGGTAAGAGCATGCGGGCAGCAACTCGTGCGCGGCGGCGGCTGGGGCTGATCGCCGGGCTGTTTTTCGCGGGCGCGGCGATCGTCGCCTGCGATGACGATGAAGAGGTGGTGGGCGTGCAGCCGCCGGGAAGCTTCTCGATTGCGATCTCGTCGAGCAGCGACACGGTGATTGTGAGTTGGCCGGCGCAGTCGGGAGTCGACTCGGTCGTGGTGACGATCGCTTGGAACCCCATCGTGTCGAAGAAAGTGGCGGGCGACGCTACCGAGGTGGTCTTCACGAGCGCTGACGGCCTCGAGGACGGGGTGACTGTCACGGCTTCAGCGACGGCGTACAATCAGGGCGGCTCGACGAACAGTGAGAATACGCAGACGGTGGAGACGGACTTCTTCCCGTGGGATGAGTATTACCCGACGAGCTTGCACTACACACGTCGAGGCAAGTCGACCTTCTACAACGAGATCCCGAACGGAGGCTACGAGTCGTTGACGGCCGTTTCCTACGGCCTATTGCCGTGTCAAGGCTGCCACCGTTCGGACCAGGCTCCGGGCGTGCGAGGGTGTGAGAGCTGCCACACTACGGAACCGAAGCTGGATGCCGAGGTCGACGCGACGCTGGACGGTGTGTGCGGCGACTGCCATAGCCGACAGAAGGCCGAGCGGAACCACTTCAGCGACTATCATCGCGACGTGCTGGGCTACAACTGCATGGACTGCCACTCGTTGGAGGACGTGCACGGTGACGGGAACTCGTACGATTCGATGCTGGAGGATGGCGCGATCGACGCGGCCTGCGAGAACTGCCACACCAGCGTCGCGAGCAACGCCTATCACGACAGCCACGGTGAGCTGCTCGACTGCAGCACGTGCCACACGCAGGGTATAGTGACGTGCTACAACTGCCACTTCGAGGGTCAGCTGGCGAGTCCGCCGATCAAGAAGGCGCGGGCGCAGTTCACCAGCTGGATGTTCCTGGTGAACGACGAGAGCGGTAAGGTGCACCCGGCGAACATCCAGACCCTGGAATACCAGGGCGCGACGTGGGTGGCGATGGCACCGTTCTACGGGCACACGATCGACAGGAACGCGGTCTCGGGCTGCGGCGACTGTCACGGCAACGCGGCTATCGACGCGTTCAACGCCGACAGCACGCTGGCGGTCACGGTCTTCGACGGTGCCAATAACGTGATACCGTGGGAAGGTATCATCCCGGTTCCCGGTAACTTCCAGGACGTCTTCTCATTCGACTTCCTGCACTACGATCCGGGTACCGATACCTGGTCGTTCGTCGAGACGGGCCCGGACGGCTGGCAGTTGCTCTACGCGACGCCGCTGACAGACGCGCAGCTGAGCGACCTGAACTAGGCCGGGGTCGCGACTCGCGTACCTCTTGCCCGGCGCGGCCGTCTTCCGTAAGGTCCCTGGCCGGAAGGTGGCCGTCGGGGTTGGTAGCGTGGCAGGCGCGCGGGTCTCGTCCGGGCGTGACCGTGACCTGAAGAGGATCCTGAAGGGAGCTGAACATGAATCACCGAAGTTCGATGGCAGCCTCGGCCTTTGTGGCTGTGGCACTGGTGGCATTCGCATGGCAGCAGGGAGGGTGGACGACACCGTCGGCCATGAGTCATGACGCCGCCGGCCGCGACAACTGCATGATGTGCCACAAGGCGGGGGCGATGGAGCCGGTGCCCGATGCACCCGCGAGCCACGCCGAGTACCCGAATGACATTTGCCTGATGTGCCACGCACCGGACGCCGCCGTGCAGACGACGGCGCCGAGCCCCACATCCCATCCGCTGGAGGGCCGTGATAATTGCATGATGTGCCATGCGGCCGGGGCGATGGAGCCGGTGCCCGATGCGCCCGCGGACCATGAGGGCAGGGACAACAAGTACTGCGTGCTTTGCCACGTGCCCTCCTAGGCGCGACTACTCTAGGGACGCGCCCTCCCTGTCGCGGACGGCGCGCCCGACCGGTACCCGTCACTTCAGCACAGAGCGCCGCGAGCCTGATGGCACCGCCGGTCGCAGAATGCCCCGCCGGGACCCTGCACGTCGCAGGTCGGCCCGGCTCGGGGTTTCCACCACCGCTAGTAAAACCCATTATTGACCCCGACTCGCCTGGCGATAGCCTCTGATCGCCCGGCGGCCCGCCGCTTGCCGTCCCTGGCCCGCGGGGAGGAGAAGATCCGATGCACGAGATGTCGCTCGCGCTGGAGATCCTGTCGCTCTGCGAGCGTGAGCTGGCCAAAGTGCCGCAGACCCGGGTCAGGGCGGTAGCTGTCGAGGTGGGCTTCTTCTCGGGTGTCGATGCCGACAGCCTGCAGTTCTGTCTGGAGGTCGTGATGTCGGGTCGCTTTGAGGGGGTTCGCTGCGAGGTGGTGCGCCAGCCGGGCGAGGCCATCTGTCCGGAGTGCGGTGGCCGATTCGAGGTTACGCGCGCGCCGTTCGAGTGTCCGGAGTGCGGCGGACTGGCGCGCGGCTTCACGGGCGGGCACGGCCTTCAGGTCAGATACGTCGAGGTGGAGTGAAAGCGATGGGTGTCGAGCGTGTGGAAGTGAGAGAGAAAGTCCTGAGCGCGAACGATGAGATAGCGGCGGAGGTCCGCACACGTCTCAGCGGCCACGGCGTGTTTTCGGTCAACCTCATATCGTCGCCGGGCTCGGGCAAGACGCTGCTGCTCGAGCGGACGATAGACTTGCTGAAGCCGTCGTTGCGGCTCGCGGTAGTGGCTGGCGATGTGCAGACACGCAACGACGCGGCGCGGCTGGAGCGGCACGGGATACCGGTGCAGGCGATCGAGACGGGCGGCGGCTGTCACCTGAACGCGCGCCAGGTCTCGGAGAGCATCGCGTCCCTCGATCTCGCCCAGATCGATCTTCTGTTTATCGAGAACGTCGGCAACCTGGTCTGCCCGGCATCGTTCGATCTCGGTGAGTCGCTGACCGTCGTGCTGCTGAGCGTAACGGAGGGTGACGACAAGGCGCTCAAGTATCCGGCGGCGTTCAGGCGGGCGGCCGTCTTGGTGCTCACCAAGCTCGACCTCGAGCCGCATCTCGACTTCTCGAGTCGGGTGGCGATCGACAACGCGCTGTCGATCAACCCGGAGCTCGGCGTTTTCTTGACCTCATCCTATACGGGTGAAGGATTGGAGGCCTGGACGGCATGGCTCGCAGAACAGGCATCGGCCTGTAAACGGGGTTCGTAAGATTGCAGGGGCTGAGCGTAAGAGTACGCGGCATCGTCCAGGGCGTTGGGTTTCGGCCGTTCGTGTTCCAACTGGCGGAGCGGTATGGGCTTAACGGCTGGGTGCGTAGCACTGACGGCCAGATCGAGATCGAGGTCGATGGCAGCGGGGAAGCCCTGGCCGGATTCCTACACGACCTGCGCGAGGGGACGCCGCGTCTGGCACGGATAGAGGCGATCGATTCGGAAGATCGCCCGGTGTCGGACTACACTACGTTCGAGATCGTCGAGGCCCGAGTCGGCGCGGGCTGGCGGGCGCTTCCAGCGGACTCGGCCGCCTGTGACGCCTGCCTGGAGGAGATCTCGAATCCCAGCGAGCGACGCCACCGCTATCCCTTCACCAACTGCGGTCACTGCGGGCCGCGCTTCACGATCATCGAGGATCTGCCGTACGATCGCAGCCGCACCACGATGGCCTGCTTCGAGATGTGCGAGGATTGCCGCTCGGAGTACGAGGATCCGCGTGACCGTCGTTTCCACGCGCGGCCCTTGGCCTGTCCGGCCTGCGGGCCGCGAGTCTGGCTGCAACGGCCGAACGGCGAGGCCGTGGAGGGCGATGCGATCGAAGCGTGTGTGGCGCTGCTGGCGGCTGGACAAGTCGTTGCCCTCAAGGGGCCCGGCGGGTTCCGACTCGCCTGCGACGCCGCAGACGCCGAGGCCGTGGCGCGACTGCGAGGGCGACAGCGGAGGTACGGGAAACCGTTTGCCTTGATGGTCCCGGACCTGGAGTGGGCGAAGCGCTTGTGCGAGATCACGCCACGCGAGGCCGGGGAGCTGGAGAGCCGCGAGCGGCCGATCGTCTTGTTGCGACGTCGGGCCGCCGGCGGCGTTGCCGAGGAGGTGGCGCCCGGGCTGGACACGCTGGGGCTCATGCTTCCCTGCACGCCGCTGCACTACCTGTTGCTGCGTCGGTTCGACCGGCCGCTCGTGATGGCGAGTGGCAACGTCAACGGGGAACCGGTGGCGATGGGCAACCGGGAAGCGTTGGAGCGATTGAGCGCAGTCGCCGATGCGTTCCTATTGCACAATCGTGACATCGTCGCGCGATACGACGACTCCGTCGTCCGGGTCATAGCCGACTCGGTCGTGCCGATCCGCAGGGGCCGCGGCCTGGCGCCGACCGTGCTGGATCTACCGTTCGCGGCTGCGCAGCACATACTCGCGGTCGGTGCCCAGCGGAGAAACGCCTTCTGCCTGGTCAAGGGGTCGAAGGCCGTCGTGGGTCCGCACATCGGGAACTTGGATGACCCGGAGACCCTGGACCAGTTCGAGCGTTCGGTTGAGTTGTTCGAGAGGCTGCTCGAGGTGAAGCCGGATGTGATCGCCCACGACATGCACCCGGACTATCTGTCCTCGCATCTGGCGAACGAGTACCCGGCTCCGTCGGCGTTGCGTGTGGTGGTCCAGCACCATCATGCGCACGTGGTGAGCGCGATGGCCGAGCACGGCGTGCGCGAGCCCGTGATCGGTGTGGTCTACGACGGCAGGGGCTACGGACCCGATGGGGCGATCTGGGGGGGTGAGGTCCTGATCGCCGACTGGAAATCGTTCCAGCGGGTGGCCCACCTGCGCTACGCCCCGATGCTCGGCGGCGAGACGGTGATCCATAAGCCTTACCGGATGGCGACGGGCTACATCTGGTCGCTCTGCCGGGCCTGCGAGGTCGATTTCGAGGAGTTCCTAGGCAGGGTACCGATCGGCGAGCGCATCCTGCTGCGCCGGCAGCTCGAGACGGGACTCGACACTCCCCCAACCTCTTCGTGCGGGCGGCTGTTCGATGCGGCCGCCGCGCTGCTGGGCGTGAGGATAGAAGCGCAGTACGAGGGCCAGCCGGCCAGACAGCTCGAGGCGGTGGCCGACCCGGCGGTGCACGCAGTCTATCCTTACGACATACTGCGTGACGGCGAGGGCTGGATCATCGATCCCGCGGCGACGCTGCGGGCGCTATGGTGCGAGCTGCGCGCCGGCCGGCCGGTCCCGACGATCGCCGCCGCTCTCCACAATACGGTGGCCGATTTCACTCGTAACGTCTGTGTGGCGATCCGCGAGAAGCGGGGGCTGAAAAAGGTCGTCCTGAGCGGTGGTTGCTTCCAGAACGCCCTGCTGACGCGACGCGTGCTGGACGGCCTGAGCGATGACGGGTTCGAGGTTCTCACCCACCGCCTGGTGCCGCCGAACGATGGAGGTATCGCGCTGGGGCAGGCGGTGGTGGCGTACGCGCGGACCGCGGGCATCTGAGCACCAGCGTTGCGTCGCTCCCGCTTCTTACCCAACCACCGTACTACAAGTAAGCGCTCAGCATCGAATAGAGGATCAGGAAGATCAGCGTCAGTCCCACCGCCAAGGCCGCGAACCCGAAGATCCTGAAGACGCGCTGAAGCTTTTCCGGGTACTGGTGCGTCAGTTGGCGCTCGAGCTCGCCCGTCTGCACGAGCTGCTCGTACTCTCGCGGCTTGTCGTGCTTCAGTTCCTCGACTGTGACGCGCCCGGTGAAAATCACCGGATCGATGGGAAACTTGTCCGGCCGGAAGTGCGTGTTGAAGAAGTGGACGGTGAAGATGAAGGCGACTGCCAGCAGGGCCTCGTCGCTGTGCAGAATGGTCGCCACGTTCACCGTCCAGCCCGGCAGGATCAGGGTAAAGAACTCGGGGAACCAGAGCAGCAGACCTGTGGAGCCGATGATGAACATCCCCCAGAAGACTGCGAAGTAGTCGAACTTCTCCCAATAGGTGAAGCGTCCGTAATGGGGACGCGGCCCGAGTCCGAAGAACCACTTGATCGAGGCGACGAATTCCGAGATGTCCGTCCTGTTGAAGATGAGCGACGTGTCGGAGAATATGAACTCTTTCCAATCCTTGCCCGAGGCCTGCTTGCGGCGATAGACGTCGTACAGGTGGATCAAAAAGACCGTGATGAGCGCGATCGCCGCCATCCGATGCAATACACCGGTGGTCGCGAAGCCACCCACGGCGCCGGCCAGCGCCTGTGCCCAGCCCATGTACGAGAACTTGAGGGTCATGCCCGTGATCGCCAACACGAAGAAGCTGAGGAGCATCACCAAATGCAGCGAGCGCTCGTACGTGGTGAACCTCCGGTAAACCCGCTCGCCGGGCGCCGGCCGGCGGTGCACGCGCGCTAAGCGCCACGCCTCGGGCGATCGCCAGAGACGCCAGAGCCAGGCGAGCGTGTGGAAAGTCGCGAACGTCAGGGTCCCGACCAGCAGCGCGGTCATCCCCCAGAACGTCCAGAACAGATACGGGTAGCGCTCCGGGTCGTGGTGCGTGGCGTGGGTCAGGTAGCCCGTGAAGCGGCGGTTGGCGCCGGGATGGCACCGGGCGCAGGTCTCGACGATGTTCCGGCGGCTGAGCGTGGATTGGGGGTCGGTGACCGGGCGGATGTCGTGGGTGCCGTGGCAGTCGTAGCACTTGGCGGCGGCGGCGTCGCCCAGCCGGGAGACTTTGCCGTGGAAGGTGTCGAAGAATGTCTCCGACTCGTCCTCGTGGCAGCGGCCGCACTGATTCATCATCGTCAGCCGGAAGTCGCTCAGACCGGTTCGGCTGATCGTATGCGAGGTGTGACAGTCCTCGCAGTTCGGGAGCTCACGATCCGCAGGTGCATCGTCCCGACCTATCCAGTGAATGCTCCCGTTGTACTCCTCTCTAATCCCGTGGTGGCATGCGCCGCAGGTGGCCGAGATGTTGTCGCGATGGACCGAAGACTCGGGATCCGACGGCGGCAGCTCTCTGTGCGCCGTATGGCAGCTCGGGCACGTCGCCGTGACGACGAGCCCGCTCTCCAGAAGCCCCTTCCCGTGGATGCTCATCACGTAGCTGTTGACGATGTCCGGGCCTTCATAGCCCGCTTGCTCGATGCGGCGCGCCGCCGGCTCACCGGCGCGGTGACAGCCTGCGCAGAGTTCCGGGACGTTGCGGGCGAACGTCGGAGAGGTCGGCCAAATATTGTCCTGCGTCGCGTGGTAGTCGTGACAGTCGAGACAGGTCGGCGCCTCGGCGACGCCCTGCGCGGCCAGGCGGCCGTGCAGCCCGGATGTGTAATCGTCAACAGGGCCGGCGTGACAGACGGCGCAGTCGACGTTCGACGCCACCGATGTCGCGCAGGCGCGCACGGTTCTGGATGGCGTTACATCGGTATGGCACTGGGCGCATCCGGTTCCGCCGTGCTTCGAGGTGCTGTAGGCGAGCTCGTCAACGTAGAGTGAGACGGTCTCGCCGTCCTGCTCCATCGTCAGCTGCGGATCGGAATGACAGCGCATGCAGTCGGCGTTCGCCGCGCCCGCGTCGTAGAAGACCCGGCGCACTTCGTGCGGAGCGTGGCAGTCGACGCATACGGGGATCACGTGAGGCTCTTCCTCCCACAGCCTTCCCTCGATGACCTGCTGGTGCACCTCCTCGATCAAGGCGTGACACTGCGTACAGGTGGCTGACACGTTCGATTCGTGGATGGTCGAGCGAGTGTCCGTGTGCGGCAGGATGAAGTGCGAAGTGTGGCACGACGTGCAGACCGCGGTCACCGCCAGGCCCTGGCGAAACAGGCCCTCCCCATGAATCGACATGGAGTAGTTCTGGAGGATCTGGTCCTGCGGGATGTCTCGTGTCGTCGATACTTCGGTGCCCTCCTGATGGCAGCGTCCGCACAGAATTGGGATGTTGAACACGTAGGTCGGAGACCTGGGGTCGCCGCTCGCCCGGATGTCGTGGGTGCCATGGCAATACGAGCAGCTGGGGGCCAGCGGGTCGCCGCGGGCCGCCGCCTGCCCGTGCAGCGACTGCCCGTGCTGGGTGGTCTGATCGCTGTGACAGACGGAGCAATCGGCCGGCTGCGGTGTCTCCGGATGTGGGAAGGCCATGCCGCGGTGGCAATCGGTGCAGAGCACCGCTCGGGCGCCGTGGAGTGAGCTCTCGTAAGCCTCACGGGTCACCACGTAGCGGGAGGGGTCCTGCTTGCCGGCGAAGAAGGCCTCATTCTCGTGGCACATGAGGCATACGTCGTTCTCCTGCCCGGTGGCAGAACCCGCCGTAGCCAGGATCAGCGTCCAGACGAGGCCGGCGGTCGCCAGCCGGCAGGGCCAGCGGCTCGGACGCATCAAGCGCTGCTCCGCCGGGACCCGATTCGGTGCAGGTGTCCGCGAATTGTCGAGCTTCTGCCGCTCCAAGCCGGTATCCTCACAATCGTTAGGCGGTCGGTAGTGGCCCCCGAGAGGCAAATCGTGTGCCCTGAGGGAAGGCGGCGGAGCGGTCGGGTCGCGGCCCCTGGGCGGGGCTGTCCGGGACATATTGTCCCCGGTATTGGGCCCGGCGCGCATGACTAGTCCGACCGCCGTAGTCGGGCCAGTCGCAGGGCGTTCACGGTGACGGCCAGCGAGGCACCCATGTCGCCGAGGAGGACGGCGGTGATCAAGGTGACCCAGCCCGGCAGGGTGCCCGCTGCGAGAGACAGCTTGATGGCGATCGAAGCGGCGACGTTTTGGCGAATCACGGCGCCGCTGCGGCGCGAGAGGCTGAAGAGGTAGGGGAGTGAGCGGAGGTCGTCGGCCATCAGGGCGACGTCCGCCGTCTCGAGGGCGACATCGCTACCGGCCGCGCCCATGGCGATGCCGACGCTTGCGGTCGCCAGCGCCGGCGCGTCGTTCACGCCGTCGCCGACCATCGCGATGGCGCCGAGCGCGGCTTGCATCTCGCGGACGGCCGCGACCTTCTCTTCGGGCAGCAGCCCGGCGTGGAACGCATCGAGGCCGAGGTTCTGGGCCACGGTTCGCGCCGTCGCCCGATGGTCTCCGGTCAGCATCACGATCCGCTCGATGCCTAGGCGGCGCAGGGCGGCGATGGTCTCCCTGGCGCCGTCGCGCTCCCGGTCGGCGACGGCGAGCAGGCCGAGCACGCGGCCATCGGTGCCGACGCAGACGGGGGTATGGCCGGCGGCGGCGAAGCGATCGAGCTCGACGGCCCAAGGCGCGACGGCGTCCCCAAAGAGCTCCGGTCGTCCGATCTTGTGCGTCACACCGTCTAGCCGTGCCCGGGCTCCCAGGCCGGGTAGCGCCTCGAAGTCCTCTATCCTGCGGTCGTTCGCTGCACCCGCGGCGAGGGCCGCCCTCTGTATCGCATCGGCGATAGGGTGTTCCGAGCGCGCCTCGAGGGATGCCGCGATGCCGAGAAGCTCCTCGTCGGAGGGCTCGCTACCCGCAGCGGTGCAGACCTCGACCACGGCGAGCTCGCCGCTGGTCAACGTGCCCGTCTTGTCGAACGCGACGGCGCGGATCCGCGCCAGCGCCTCGAGATGGATACCGCCCTTGATCAGCACGCCGTTACGGGCGGCACTGGTAATGCCGCTCACCACGGCGACAGGCGTGGAGATCACCAGGGCGCAGGGGCAGGAGATCACGAGTAGCGTGAGGCCTCGCACGAACCAGGTTGAAAACGGCGCCGCCAGGACGAGCGGCGGCAGCGCCATGACGGCAACTGCCAGCAGTGTGACCGCCGGAGTGTAGTAGCGGGCGAACGTCTCGACGTAGCGCTCGCTGGGTGAGCGCGATGCCTCGGCCTCCTCCACTAGGTGGATGATGTGGGCGAGCGTCGTGTCGCCGGCGCGCTTCGCCGCCTCGACCTCCAAATAGCCGTCGCGATTCATAGTGCCGGCAAAGACGTAGGCCGACGGTGCCACAGCCACCGGCATCGACTCGCCGGTGATCGGACTCTGGTCGACCGTCGAGCTGCCCTCCCGCACCCAGCCGTCGATCGGCACCTTCTCGCCGGGCATCACCTGAACCCTGTCACCCGGCACGAGCTTTTCGACGGGAACCGTCACGAACTGGCCGTCGCGCTGCACCCGCGCCTGTGCCGGCGCCAAATCGAGCAGCGCCTCGATCGAGCGGCACGCCCGTTCCACCGAATGACGCTCCAACAACTCGGCGATCCCGAACAGGAACGCGATGCTCGCCGCCTCCACGTACTCGCCGATCACCAGCGCCCCGAAGATGGCGATCGTCATCAGAAAGTTCATGTCGAGCCGGACGATCCGGGCGGCGCGCAGACCCTTTGGGAAAAAGTTCGATCCACCGACCAGTGCGGCGACGCAGAACAGCAAAGCGGCGACGTCGATCGTCCAGATCGAGCCGCTCCACAAGGTCGGGCCCAGACCGAGCACCCGGAGCGCCAGACCCACCGCGATGGCCAGCCCCGACAGGTAGGTGCGTCGGGCAGCGTGGCCGCGCCACACACTCGGCCGCGCCACACGCTCTCCTGGGCTCGGCCCCTCTCCGTCACCCTCCACGGTGTAGCCGAGCGCGCGGACCGCGTCAGCGATCGCCGATTCCTCGATCACCGACGGATCGAAACGTACCCGCAAGTCCTTCGACATGACCCGGGTACTCACATGCTCTACGCCGTCCATCCCCTCGAGACGACCGCTGATCCGTAACGCGCAATTGGCGCAGTCCATGTCCGGCACCTCGAGCACCAGCTCGCAAGAGGCCCGCTGCGTTCCTTCGCTCACTCGAGCTCCTCCCGGACGTGGTCGAGGCAGAGATCGAATAGCTGCGCCACGTGCTCGTCGTCCAGCGAGTAGTAGGTCAGCTTCCCATCGCGCCGGTACCGCACCAGCCGCATCTGGCGCAGCTGACGCAGGTGGTGCGAGACGGCGGACGGGCTGGCCCCGATAGCGGCGGACAGGTCGCCGACGCACAGCTCGCGCCGGGCAAGCGCCCTCACGACCTGTAGTCGGGTCGGGTTGGCGAGCAGCTGGAAGGTGTCCGCTATGAGGGTCAGCTCCTGCTCCTCGCAAAGGGCGGCGGCGGCGGCGGCGACGGCGGGCTGATCGACGAGCCGGAGGTCGTCGGGCTCGCCGGGCGCTGGCGAAGGGGGGACGCGTGAAGAGTTTTTCATACGTTCATATAACGCCGGCGACGCTCGCCCGGCAAGACCACGCCCGCGCTTTGACTCCGGAGCCCCGCTCGCCTACTTTCGGTCTCATGTTCAAGCGGTTTCGGGAGAGGATCGAGCGTGCCCTGGAGCGCCGCGAGGCGGAGCGCCCGCTGAGCCGGGACGAGGTCGACCGCCTGCTGCACGGCATGCGGGAAGAATTGATCGAGATGAGGTCCCGCATTCCGCGCCTGGAACGCCAGGCGATCGACCTGGACAAGCGTGCTGCGCAGCAGGTGCAGCGGGCGGAGTTGGCGTACAACAAGGCGCGTGAGTCGCAGGGGTCGGCGAGCTTGGACGAGGCGCAGAGGTCGACCGATGCGGCCCGCGACGCGCTGGCCCACGCCGAGGATCTGCGCCGGCAGGCCGACGAGGCGCGTGGTGAAGCCGAGCGGCTGAAGGGCGAGTACGCCGCGAAGATGGACCAACTGAAGGAGGCGGAGCGGAACCGCGACGTGCTGGTCGCCCGTTCGCGCCGCGCCACAACGGCGCGCAGGCTCGATGACATGCTACGGAGTCCGGAGAGCGGCCTGGGCCGGTTCGAGCGGGCCGAGGATGACATCGAGTCGGCGGAGGATCTGGCGGCGGCGGAGCGCGAGGTGAGCGAGGCGCTGGGCGAGCGACCGCGTGTGCGCGAGATCGAGACGGACTACGAGCTGAGGCAGCTGGAGGCGGCGAAGGAGGCGGACGAGATCGAGCGTCGGCTTCTCGAACTCAAGCGGCAGATGGAAGACGAGGAAGAGCGGTAGCCGAAGCCTGTCTGCGATCCCTACCTGCACCACATCTCTGACATCGATGAATCCAGAGCGGGTCGACCACCTCGCAAGTGCGGAAGCCCGTCCTCTCGGCTCTTCTTGCCGTGCTCGCCGTGCGGCAGCTCTGGAGGCGGCGACAGCGGACCCTTCGTATCTACTCGGCTTCAGCTCGGCTCAGCGCTCTCCGCGGTGAAGAAGGGACGCCACTTCTCTGGTGGCGACGGCGGTGTCAGCAGGCTGACGGCGACCAGGAGTCCGATCGAGACCAGAACGCCGGGTATCACGATGTACTCGCTGGAGGCGAAATTGAACGGATTCCCGCCGATGGTCAAAGTGAACTCGACCCCCAGTCGGCTCAGTACGCCGATCGCCACGATGCTCCCCAAGCCGCCGGCGATACAGGCGACGCCGCCCTGGGGCGTCACACGTCTCCAGAGGAAACAGGCGAGCAGCGCCGGGGTGAGGCTGGCGCCGACCAGCGAGTAAGCGTAGAGGGCCATCGAGAGCACCGTCTCGAACTGAGTGAGCAATAGGATACCGAGCACGCCGAAGGCAACGACGGCGATCCGCTGGATGGCCAGTTTTCGCTTCTCCGGCGCCTGGGGGTTCACGAACCGCTCGTAGATGTCGCGGCTCACGTTGGTGGAGGGCACGAGCAGGAACGTGTTGCCAGTCGAGAGGACGATGGCGACGGCGGCGGCGAGCAGGACCGTGCCTCCCAAAAGCGGCAGTCCGTGCCTGGCGATATAGAGGATCACGGTCTCGGAGGCGGCGCGCCCGACGACCGAGACTTCCTGCAGCAGGTCCGGATAGGCGGCGCGGCCAACGATGGCGAGCAGGGCGAGGGCGGTCTCGATGAGGATGACACCGAGCACCATGCCGACGACCGCGCGACGGGCGGCGTTGGCGTCCTTGGCCGAGAAGAACTTCTGGTACATACCGCTCTCACCGAGCAGCAGCAGGAAGGTGGGCATGGAGACGCCGAGCACCCAGAGCGGATTGTGGCCGCCCAGCACGGACGTGTGGGCGTCGGGCAGTCCGTCGAGCACGCGGCCCAGGCCGCCCAACTCGAAGACCATGTAGGGTAGCGCGAACAGGATGCCCAGCGTGATGATCGTGCCGTTGAAGATGTCGACGGTGACGATAGAGACCATGCCGGCCAGGGCGGTGAAGAGTACGATCGCCGCGGCCGTGATATACATGCCTTGGGTCGGCGAGATGCGTCCATCGGTGACGATGGTGAGAATCCAACCGCCACCGCGGAATTGATAGGCCGCGATGGTAACGTAAGCGAGGATGATCGCCAACGTGCCCAGCAGCCGTGCGGCGGCGTTGTATCGCTTCTCCAGCAGGTCGGGGACCGTGTACTCGGCGATGCGGCGCACCCTGCCGGCGATGAAGTAGGCGACGACCAGTCCCACCCACGCCCCGAAGGAGAACCAGAGCTCGGCGATGCCGGTCCGGTAGGCGAGGCCGGCGCCTCCGAAGAGAGAGCCGGAGCCGATCCAGGTACAGACCAGCGTGCCGACGAGGAGGATGACGGGCACCGACCGCCCGGCGACCATGAAGTCTGCGTGGCTCTTGACCGCACGGGACCGCCAGATGCTGACGGCGATGAGTATCAGTGGGTAGAGGAGTACGACGGCAACCAGCAGGTTCATGGAGTTCCTCCCGACGCTTGTTCGCGACGCCGCTCTTATGGGAAGCGGCGGCAACGTAAGGTGAGACCTGGCGAACTAGCAAGGGAGGCCGGCCGCCCTTGTCAGAACCGGCCGGGGGCCTAGGATTGGGCCATGGCTGTCGAGATCTATGTCATGCGACACGGCGAAACGGAGGGGAACGTCGGCCAGATCCTGATCGGGCGCCAGGACTCGCCGTTCACCGAGTCCGGCTGGCAACAGCCGGTGGAGGTGGCTCGCCATTTGGTAGGGCGGGATGTGGCACGCATCTATTCGAGCCCGATGGATCGGGCCCAGCGGACGGCGGCCCTCGTGCAGGAAGCGCTCGATCGACCGGTACCCGTCGAGCTGGCGGAGGCGATCGCCGAGATCGATGCGGGCGAGTTCACCGGACTCAGCTTCGTGGAGGTGTGGAGCAAGCTTCCCAGCGACGCGGTACTCGGACAGTTTCACTATCCCGGCGGCGAGTCGTGGCGCGATGTGCAGGTGCGGGCGGTGGAGTTCGTCTATCGGCTGGAGGCTCGTCATGCTGACGATGCCGTGCTGCTGGTAACTCACGCCGGCGTTATCGCTGGCCTGGTGGCGGAGTACCTTGGCGAGCCGATCGAGGAGTACGTCCGGACCCGCTTCGGTCACGACTTTCTCGGCCGCATCGACCTGGAGAACGGTAAGCTAACGGGCTACGAGAAGGTCGCTGGAACGGTGGACCGCTGGGTCTGAGGTACGGGTCGTGGGAATTCGGCAATCTATGGTCAAGTTGACCATTGACTGCCGAGTTCCCCATACAACGCTGGTGGTCGTGAGACGGCTCGTGTACCCCCGGAGGGTCTGATGACGATATCGGCGCAGGCGCGGCGGCTTGCAGTCGTGGCACTCGTGGTCGTGTACTGGGGCTGCGCGCCCGGCGCGCGCGACGCGGAGCGCACGGACGAGTCGGCCTCCGCGGCGGAGGCGGCAATACCGGAGGAAGGGGAAGCCGCTTCCCAGGCGGCGACCGCGGCGGCGGAGCCGGAGGCCGGCGCGCCGGGGGCGGTTCGCGCTGACACGGCGCCCGAGGGGCCGGGCGCGGTCGCTCCGGCGGCGGGGGCCGAGGGGCGAACTGTGCGTAACTGGGTGTTGCTCGAGTTCAGCCGCCCGCTGCAGGAAGGCGACCTGGAGTGGCTGGAAGCGAACGGCTTCCGGGTGGACTCGGTGATGGGTGAGCTGCGGGTGCGCGGCTGGCTCGAGGGTGCAGAGGGTGGCCGCGCCATCGCGAGCGATCCGCGGATCGCCCGAGTTCACACGCAGATGCGCTGAGTCGGGCGATCCGGGCGCACCGCCGCTAGTTGCTGGCCGTAAGGGTGAAGTCGCCTCCGGAAAGCAGAGCATTATCGCTACCGGCGACATCGATCAAGACGATGTCGTAGCTGCTCGCCAGGCTGCCTTGGGGCACCGTGAACCGGAAGAGCGGCCCCGACGAGTGCTCACCGATCACCGCCACCCGCACCGTGTCGTTCGAGGCGAAAGAGAAGAGAACGTCCTCCGAGTTGGCCGCGACAGGCTGCGAGATGCTCTGGCCGATGACCATGACGCGGAACGCCGATGCGGGGCCGCCCGCCGCGCTGACGTCCACGGTTATCTGATTCGAGCCCGAGGGCCCGGTCCCATCGAAGCTCTCGGTGCAGGCGACGACGGCCAGCGTGGCGCAGGCGATGGCCAGCGCACTAACCCTAATATCTGTGTGGAGCCTCATCGTCCTTCCTCCTTGCTGGCCGCGCGGTCGAGAAGGGCCGCTTGCTCGGTGACCATACCGATCTCTTGCAGGTAGGCCCGGAAGTCTCCGATGTCGAACTGGCCGTTCTGGTTGCCGATTATGTCGAGGTAACGCTCCTCATCCTCTGACAGGACCTGAACGGGGCTCAGCAGGTGGTGCACCACGTTGTCGAGCAGCAGGCTCGGCCGGGTGACGAGGATCGTCACCGTGTCGGTGGTAGACAGGACACCCGAGACGGCCTCGTACTCGATCTCGAAAGCGCCCTCCGCTTCCGGCGCGCCGGAGATCGCGCCGCTGGCCGAGTCGAGGACCAGGCCGGCGGGCAAGTTGTCGCCGCCCGTCCTGGTCCAGGTGTAGTCCCCCGTGCCTCCCGTCGCCTCCAGGGTGTCGGCGTAGCTGGCCCCCATGACGCCGCCGTCGAGTGTATCGCTCTGGATGACGACCGGTGCCAGCCCGACGCTGATCCGGAAGGCGACATCATCCCCGGTCGCCGTGACGCTGTCGACCCGCAGCGCCGTGACGCTGCCGTCGTTCAGCCTCGTGTTCGGGAAGGTGCCCGGCCCGAACTCGGTGTTCGAGCTCGAGCCCGGATACGGATCGCCGTCATCGCCCCGGTTCGCCGTGTAGAGGCCGAGGTCGTCCTGGCCGTCCGCCTGCTCGAGCTTGACCCCGTGGGGAGTATGGGCGTTGACCTCGTTCCACGGCCAGTACTGATCGACGACGTCCGGTGCCACATGCCAGACCAACAGGCCCTCGCCGTGCAGGTCGGCGTCGGAGCCCAGCCACTGGCGATTCTCGAGTAGGAAGTACTCGGTCGTCCCGGCCAGCTCGATCCGCAGCGCCGCATCGCCGGTGACGATCGGGTTGAGCAGGTGCCGGGTCGTGTCGGAGCCGGGCGCGACGGCCTGGACCGTTATCCAGCCGACCTGGTCCTTCGACCAGGCGGTCAGGTGGGCCGGGCTGGCCGGCGTGTTGTAGTTGCCCGCGCCCATCAAGCCCCAGTGCCCGATCCCTTGCGAATTCTGGCTTGTATCGTAGAGGTCGGGCAGCCCGAGGATGCCGTGGCCCAACTCGTGGACTATCGTGCCGATCGCCATGGACTGGGCGGCATCGCACCCGGTGTTGGGACCGCCGACGGCGGACTGGATGACGTAGTCGTCCACGTACACACCGTCATCGGTTTGGTAGGGCGCCCCCTTCCACCCGGTGTAGACCCAGCGGTGGGCCCAGATGTGAGATGAGCCCTGGCAGGCGCCGTCCTGGAGCGGATGCAGGATCGCCACCAGATCGGCATAGCCGTCGCTGTCGCCGTCGTACTGGCTGAAATCGATGGCGGCGTCGGCGGCGTCCAGCAGCGCTTCGATGAAGTCGCCGGTGTGATCGGTGCTCGGATCGAGCCCGTTGTTGGTGCCCTCGTACCAGGTGCTCGCGCTGTCCACCGTGACCCAGTTCACGATGTCGCCGCTCACCGTCAGCAGCCCGTTCGAAACCTCGTCATAGTACGTCGTGATCGAATGGGGCGGAGCCGCCAACGTGCTGAATAGCGTGCTGTCCAGCGTTGCCGAATCGGGCAGAGTGACGTGCGTGCTGTCGCTGAACAGCCCGAGTAGCACGGGAAAGTTGAACGAGCCGCTCACCGCCGCGCCCGACGCTCGCGCCACCGCCACCGACGCCGGCACCCCCTCGAGGTGGGCGTTAAGGCCCCTGTAGTCGCCCGCCGCCGCCAGTGCCTGACGCCGCTCCCGGACCTGACGCGCGTAGTCCTTCCAAACGCGCCGGAACTGATAAGCGCTCGGGTCCCGAGCCAGCATCTCGTAGTACGCCGCCGGCGGTCGCTTGCCCGTCACGCGGCCCCGCATCTCCACGTCCTGTGCGATCAGGACGGGAGGCGCGGCCGCCGCCCCGATGGCCAGGCACGACCCGACCACCAGCGCTGCTACGATCGATCCTCTCATCATGGTCTCCTCGGTCGCCTTCTGGGATGTGGCACCACCGGCGGGGTCAGAAGGAGCTTCGGTCGTGGACGGGGAGGGCCCGGGAGGGGAGGGAAACAGCGTTCCTAGTTTACCAAGCGTCCCGGAAGGCGTCAACAGTCGCCGGCGCCGCCGCCAGCGCAGCGCCATCGCGGCGATGCTGGGGCGCCGGGGTGTGGGGGTCGGTTTTTGTGGGTGATGTCTTACATGTCTGTGGGGGTGGCCGGGGTGACCGATCCCGTAAACCTATGTTTGGCAAAGGGTTGGGTGCTGTGGTGGCTCGTGAGCGTCAGGGCGGGAAGGGTGGCCCGGCGGGGCCGGCACCCGCCAAGAATGGCTCCAGGCTTAGCTTTTCCCTTGACGATACGAGGGATTTGGCTGTACAGTAGAGCCGGCTTCGGCTTCGCCCATGCCCTTTTCGGTCCACCCATCTCCTGAAAGGAGCACGTGGTGAACAAGACGGAACTCATTGACAAGCTTGCTGACACGACGAGCCTCAGCAAGGCGGACGCAGGCCGCGCGGTTGATGCCCTGTTCGACGTGGACAAGGGTATCATCGCGGGCGCGCTGAAATCGGGCGCGAAGGTCCAGATCACCGGGTTCGGCACGTTCGAGACCCGGAAGCGCGGAGCGCGGATGGGCAGGAACCCGCGCACGGGCGAGCGGATCCAGATTCCGGCGTCCGTATCGCCGGCTTTCCGTCCTGGCAAAGGGTTGAAGGACGGGGTGAAGCCGGGCTTCTAGGCGGAACGGCGGGGGGAGAAGGCCTGACGTAGCAGGCCTGCTTCCCCCACCACCTACCGAGTCACTCCCTAAACACCCGCACGCTGGCGGGCCGTCCCCGTATTGTCGCTGTTGCCAGCGCCTTGATCACCTTCTCCGCGACCGGGGCGGCGACTTCCACCGAGCTGTGAGTATCTCTGATCTCGATGCGGCCGATCCTGTCGCCGCTGACGGCGGCTTCACCGGTGATGGCGCCTACGAGGTCGGCGGGTCGCACGTTGTCGCGGCGGCCGACGGCGAAGTACAGCCGGGTCCAGGCCGGGAGAGGCGTCGCGGCGGCTGTCGGTTTGCGCTCGCGGAGGAGCGCGGTGGCGGCAGCGGCCAGTTGAATGGGCGTGTACTCGTGGAGCAGCGGCTCGACGAGCAGGATGTAGGGCTCGAGATCGGTCTGGTTCGCCGCCTCGCGTAGCTGCTCGAGGGTGGTCTGAGCCGAGCGGAGCGCCTCGGGTGGGGCGGCGGCGCGAACCGGGCTGCCCTTCAGGCCGAGGAGGTCGGCCAAGCGGGCGAGGTGTGCGAGCTCCTCGGGCCTGGCAAAGACCGCTGTTCGCGCCGCGCCATCGATGCAGGCCATCAAGGCGGGGACGTCGGGCGGCGTTCCCCAAGCGACCGACAGGTCCGCGGGCTCGCCGTCGCACTGGTCGGCCCAGCCGACGCGGACGCCGGGCGCGCCGGGTCTCTCGGCGATCGTCAGGCCGCGTACCTGCAGCTGATCAGCCAGCCTCCGGGCGTGCTCTTCCAAGCGGCAGTGGATGCGGCTCCGGGTCCCCCGCTTCGCGCCTCTCTCGCTCAGCATCCGGACGAGGACGGGTAGCCACTCGCTCTGCGGTCCGGCCCAGAACTCGAGGTTGACGCCGTCGAGCGGGGTGACCTCGGTCGGCAGGTAGGCCAGACGCCGGGCGCGCCGCGCGTGCCGGTCGATCCAGTCTTCGACCTCGCTGGTGATCTCCGAGGTGATGAGGACGCGCTGTGCCTCCTTCGGGACCTGCGCGGTGAGGGTCTCCAGGGGCTCGAGCGCTCCGAGCCCCACCATCGCTGAGGCGCCGTCGACGACCAGAATCGCCAGTCCCTCCAGCTTGATCGCAGAGTGCTCGAGCGCGGCCAGGGCAGCGGCGGGACTGGCGCAGGCGATCTGCGCGCTCAGCGGCGACGCCGGCCTCACGACGCCCACGCTCAGGCCGCGAGGTTGCAACAGTCGGTGCAATGCGTCCCCGGTTCGCCCGGCGGCGGCGTCGGTGGGAAGCAGCACGAGGGCCTGCGTACCCGGCGCGGCGGCGTCGAGTCGAGCGGCGAGTCCGAGGCCGTAGGCCAGGGTCTTACCGCTGCCCGAGGAGGCGATGCCGACGACGGTCGTGCCCCGTGCGATGACCGGAACGGCCTCCACCTGTAGCGCAGTGGGCCGTCGGAATCCCAGCCGGCTGAGCGACTCGACGAGATCGTCCTCCAGCTTCAGCTGCTTGAAGTCAGTCATCCCCCCAATCTATCACGCGCGGGCCGATTCCGAAGCGGCCGGCCCGGCTTGACGCCTCCGGCGGCTGCCACCTATGATCGGCGCCGTTCATGGCCGCTGTGCGGCTGCGCCGGAGATGCGGCAACCCCCTGTGGAAGGTGGGAAGACACGTGAGCAAGGCGATCGTCATCGGTACGAGCTCGGGCATCGGACGCGCCCTGGCGAAGCTGCTGGCCGCGAACGGCTACGAGGTCGGGCTGGCGGGCCGGCGCGTCGCCCTGATGGAGCAGTTGCGTCGGCAGATCGGCGCGCCGACCCATCTGAAGCTCATGGACCTCGCCGAGCCGCAGGAGGCCCGGCAGCGGTTGGGCGAGCTGATCGAAGAGATGGGCGACGTCGAGCTCATCGTGGTGAACTCGGGGGTCGGGCACACGGACCCGCCCTGGGAGAAAGAACTGGAGATCATTCAGGTCAACGTGACCGGCTTCGCAGCCGTCGCGAACCGGGCCATGACCTACTTCGTCGAGCGCGGCTCCGGCCATCTGGTCGGCATCTCATCGATCTCCGCCCTGCGGGGCCTGAGGGCGGCGTACAGCGCCTCGAAGGCGTTCGACTCGACCTATCTGGAAGGCCTGCGCCTGAAAGCCGACAGACTGGGGCTCGATATCCGGGTCACCGACGTGAAGCCGGGCTTCGTCGACACCGAGATGACGGCGGGCCGCCAGGGCATGTTCTGGGTCGCGACGGCCGAACAAGCGGCCCGGCAGATCTTCGCGGCGATCCGCAAGAAGAAGCGCCATGTCTACGTGACCAGACGATGGCGCCTGATGGGCTGGCTGATGAAGGTCCTGCCTTACCCGATCTTCTCCCTAATCGTCTCGCGCCGGCGCTAGCGCAGTCATACGACTTACGAGTAGGAACGGGAACGCCTAGCCCTCGAAGGGTGGCGGGTGGTCCAGGTCGTAAGGCCGTAACGAGATCACGCCGCCCTGCCGGACCCCGAGTTCGGCCAGCGTGCGGGACTCGTCGAGGATCTCCTTCTCGGAGTACTCGACGTAGTAGGTCGACGCGTCGATTTCGCCGGTCCCGAGCAGCACGGGCAGCGCCGTCTGTTTGATCGCCCCCACTGTAGTATCGGGTGCGAACTCCATCTTCCGCTCGCGCCAGTCGTCGGGGACGATGACACGGATCTGAAGCTTCTCTGCGGCCATCGGTGTCGTCCTTCCGGCTATACGTGGGGGATCGTGTAGAGGAAGCGGAGCGTGACGTCGGTGACGTCGAATCCGACGCCGCGGTCGGTCTCGACGTGCACGGTTGTGTGCCCGTGTTCTCTGTAGGCCTTGATCTTCGCTACGCCGATCGCGCCGGTGTACTCGAGCCGGTTCGGGCCGCGTTCCTGGATCTCGAGCCCGGTGCGCTCGCGGTAGAACTCCTCGGCCCTCCGAATCACGTCCTCGGGTGGGAGATGGGTAGCGACTTCGAAGTCCATGGCTGTCCTTCTCGGGTTTACAGGGTAATCGGTGCCGCGGCGAATATTTCGACTCGCCCTGTCCCCGTCAAGGAAGGCCCTTCCCTCCCCATCGCCATCGAATATCGACGACGACGGGGATGGCGATGGAGATGGCGATGGAGAGGGGAGGCGACTGCTAGATCGGCGCGATACGGGTGCTCAGAGCTTCCAGGCCGTCGTCTCGCACGACGACGTCATCCTCGATCCGCACGCCCCAGCGGCCGGGCAGATAGATGCCGGGCTCGATGGTGAAGACCATTCCGGGCTCGAGGGTCCGGGTGTTTCCCTCCACGAGGTAAGGTGGCTCGTGGCCGTCCATCCCCATGCCGTGGCCCAGCCGGTGAGTGAAATACTGGCCGTAGCCGGCCTGGCTGATGACCTGACGCGCGATGCGGTCGAGTTGCTGGAACTGCATACCGGGCCGAGCGGCGTCGAACGCGGCGGTCTGGGCACTGAGGACGATGTTGAAGACTTCGTGGTACTCGGGACCCGGCTCGTCGCCGAAGAAATGCATTCGGGTGATATCAGACGTGTAACCCTGGACCCGGCAGCCGGCATCGATGAGGACGGGCAGCCCGCGCTCGAGGCGTCGCCCTTCGGTTCCGCCGTGCGGGAGGGCACTCGTGGGACCGAATTGGACGAGGCCGCCGCCGCTGGCGCCGTGCTCGCGCATCTGCCCGCTCAGGTAGCCGGCGACCTCACGGTCGGTGACACCGGCTTCCAGGCTGGCGAAGGTGGCGGCGATGGAGGTCTCGGTGATCGATACGGCGCGGCGGATGAAGGCGATCTCGGTCTCGGACTTGATGATCCGCAGGCGCTCGAAGACCGAGGACGCGTCGGCCAACTCCCGGTCCGGCAGCGCGCCCTCGAGCCGTCGGGCCATGCCGTAGCGGGTGCTCGGCTCGATGCCGATGCGGCCGGGCTGCAGGCCGGCGAGTCCGTCGGCGATCAGCGAGAACGGGTCCTCTTCCTCCCGCCAGCCCCGGACCTCCCCGACCGGGCGGACCGTCCGCTCCACCCGCTCGACCTCGAACTGGGGCGCGACGAAGAACGGGTCGAGCGCAGCGGTCGGAACGACCAGCGCGATCAGTCGCTCGCTACGGCCGAAATTGCCGCCCGCCAGGTAGGCGAAGTTGGTGGACGGCTCGCAGAACAGGGCCGCCAGTCCGGCCTCGTCGGCGAGCCGTGCCGCCCGTGCCAACCGGGCCTGGAAGGTGGCGTTCGGCAGCTGTCCCACCGCCTGGTCGAGCGGCGGCGCAGCCGCGGCCGCGTGCTCGATGCGGGGCAGGAGCGCGGCGGCGCCGGCCGTGCCGGCGACCCTGAGGAAGTCGCGTCGCCTCATATGCCCACCCTTTTGATGGTCGAAATTAGGCCTACATTACCTGCTGTCATACGTGTCTACAACCCTTGTCAGGAAGCGACCGATGCGTAACTCCCTCCTGCTGATGGCAGTCGCCGTGGCGGCACTGGTGATCGCACTGCAGACGACCTCGCCACGCGGCTCTCGAGCCGCGGCCGACCTGATCCTCGTGGGTGGCGCGATCTACACGGTCGAGGCGGACCGGCCGCGCGCCGAGGCCGTAGCCGTCCGCGACGGCCGGATCCTCGCGGTGGGCGACGATGGCGAGGTCGCGCGCTACCGCGGACCGGGCACGGCGGTCGTCGATCTCGACGGCGCGTTCGTCGTGCCGGGCTTCATCGACTGTCACACCCATTTCGACAATGCGGGGGCTTTGCTCCTCGGTATCAACCTGCTGGACGTGGCCGACGCCGAGCTGCTGGCGGAGCGGGTGGTGGCGGCGCGCGACCGTCTGCCCGAGGGTGCCTGGATTCTGGGTGGCGATTGGGGCGCCTACGAGGAGTGGGAGATGGGATCCACGGGACGTGGCGAGGGTGCCGCGTCGGCAGAGCGGTTCAAGCCGAGCCGGGAGATGATCGACCCACTCACGCCGGAAACGCCGGTCCTGCTGTCGCGCTGGGATGGTAGCGAATACCTGGCTAACGGCGTGGCACTGGAGCTGGCGGGGATCACCCGGGCGACCCCGGACCCCGATGGCGGTACCATCGAGCGCGACCCGACCACCGGCGAGCCGACGGGGATCCTGAGCGGCAGCGCGGTGGGCTTGGTTCGCCGGGTCATTCCGGCGAAGTCGTTCGAGCAGCGGGTGCTCGAGGCCCGTGTCGCGCTGGCTCGTCTGGCGGAGAACGGGGTCACCGGGATACACGACATCACACGGGACTATCAGATGCGGGTCTTCCAGTACCTGCGTGACCGGGGCGAGCTGACCGTGCGCGTGTATGCCCGGCCGACGCTGGACCATTGGGATGACCTGGCGGCGCTGGGTATCGGCGAGGGGTTCGGCGATGAGTTCCTCAAGGTCGGCGGCCTCAAGGGGTTCGTCGACGGCATCATGGGGAACTCGGGCGCCCGCTTCCGGGAGCCGTACGATCACCAGCCCGACAACCGCGGCATCTGGCGGCAGCACGTGCTACAACCGCCGGGGATGGCCGAGCTGATCCGCGCCGCCGACTCGCTGGGGATGGACCCGCACGTCCACGCGATCGGTGACCTGGCGGTGGACACGCTGCTCGACTGGTTCGAGATGGCGATCGAGGCCAACGGGCCGCGGGACCGCCGCTTCCGGTTGATCCACGCGCAGGTCGTGGAGGAGGACGATTTCGAGCGGTTCGGTGAGCTGGGGATCATCGCCGAGGTGCAGCCCTACCACGCCATCGATGACATGCGCTGGATGGAGGAGCGGATCGGGCATGAGCGGTGCAAGGGCGCCTACGCGTTCAAATCGCTCCAGGAGGCGGGCGCGCTACTCGCCTTCAGCTCCGACTGGCCGGGCACCAACGCGGCCTGGTACCCGGCGAAGCCGCTGCTCGGGATCTATGCCGCGGTAACGCGCCAGACGCTCGACGGCGAGCCGGAAGGCGGCTGGTTCCCCGAGCAGCGAATCGATGTCGAGACGGCGATCCGCGCCTTCACGATCAACAACGCCTACGCCGCCGGCGAGGACGACGTGAAGGGTAGCATAAAGGCCGGCAAGCTGGCCGACTTCACCGTTCTCGATCGCGATCTGCTCGAGATCGAGCCGCCGGAGATCAAGGATGTGCGCGTGCTCGGTACGATCGTGGGCGGCCGCGTGATGTTCGCGGATCCCGAGCTTCCCGGCCTCGTGCGGCTGCTCGACGAGGCTGCGCACGTTAGATGAGCGAGCTCGGCGACCTGGGCGCCGCTGCGCCCCGGGCGGAGGGCCGGTCGCCGAGGCCGGCGCCCTGGCTCGTCGCGCTGCCGGCGCTCCTGTTTCTGGCGGCGGCCACGGCCTTGATGCTTCGCCAAGTCGAGCCGTTCGTCAACTACTTCTACATCTCCGCCTGGTATCCGACCCTCTTGGTGCTGGACGCGGCGGTGGCGGCTCGCAGTGGTCGCTACTATCTGCTCTCGCGCCCGCGCTTCGCGCTCTCGCTGCTCGCCTGGTCCGCGTTGCTCTGGTTCTTCTTCGAGTTGGTCAACTTCCGGGTCGCCAACTGGTACTACGTCTTTCTGCCGCCCGAACGGCCGATCCGCTGGCTCGGTACGACCGTCTCGTTCGCGACGGTGCTCCCGGCCATCTTCCTCGCCGAACGCTGGCTGGCGGCGCGGGGGGCGCTAGAGGGCGTACGCTGGCCGACCTTCGATGTCAGCCGCCGGATGCTGGTCGGCCTGTTCTCGGCCGGCGTCGCGTTCGCCGCGCTCTCGTTGGCGTGGCCGCGCATATTCTTCCCGATGATCTGGGGCGCGCTGACCTTGCTGCTCGAGCCGTGGAACTACTCGCGCGATCGCAGCCGGTCGCTGCTCGCCGACCTCGCCAAGGGCCGCCCGGCACGGCTGCTCCGGTTCCTGCTCGGTGGCCTGGCGATCGGCTTTATCTGGGAGCTGTACAACATCGAGGCACGCTCGAAGTGGATCTACACGGTCCCGGGATTCGAGAGCTTCAAGCTGTTCGAGATGCCGCTGGCCGGCTTCCTCGGTTTCCCGGTCTTCGCCCTCGATTGCTTCGTGGTCTACCAGTCGCTTGTCATGTCGGGTGTCGCGATCGCGCCGCGCCTGGACCCCTCCGCGGACGTCCCGCGACTGCGCCCGCGCCGGACCGCGCTGACCGCCGTAGTTGCCGCGGCCTTCTCGCTGGCCGTGCTCTTCGGTATGGATCGCTGGAACACCGATTCGCTGCGGCCGCGCCTGCAGGGTCTGTGGCTGGTCGATTCGTCCGAGCGCGAGCGGCTGAACGCCACTCCGTACGGCAACCTGTTCGTGCTGGCGGAGGCCGAGCCGGTGGAAGTCGCCGGCCGCGCATCCGCCACGTTGTCGCAGGCGGAGGAGTGGATCGCCGCGGCACGTTTGTCGACGCTGCGCGGCATCGGGACCGAGAACGCCAGGTTGTTGTGGGAGGCTGGCATCAACTCGGTCACCCGGCTCGCCGCGTCGGAGCCCGCAGAGTTGAGCGCGCGCCTGCGAGACATGAGCCGGCGGCCGCGCGCCGCCACTCCGCCCAAGGTCAGGGTCTGGGTAACAGCGGCCCAGCGAGCCACGGGTGAAGGCCGCTGGGGTTGGGCGACCCGCTGACGGACCGTCGGACCATGGACGAGCTGAGCCGAGAAGCCTGCGAGCGCTACGTCGCCGATCTCTTCGCGCCCGAGGACGAGCTGTTGGTCGAGCTGCGGCGCGCAATGGGCCGGGCCGGTCTGCCGCAGATAAACATCAGCGCCGAGGAAGGGAAGCTGCTGCAGGTGCTGCTGCGAGCCATCGGCGCCCGGCGCGTCCTCGAGCTGGGCACTCTTGGCGGCTACAGCGCCATCTGGATCGGTCGGGCCCTGCCGGCGGACGGTCGATTGATCACGATCGAGAAACGGGCCGACCGGGCGGAGCTGGCGCGGCACTACATCGACCGCGCCGGGCTGAGCGACCGGGTCGAGGTGAGGCTCGGTGAAGCGGGCCGGCTGCTCGAGCCGCTGGCGGAGGAGGGACCGTTCGACGCCGTGTTCATCGACGCCGACAAGGAAGGGTATCCCCGCTACCTCGAGTGGTGTGCGGACCACGTGAGGGCCGGGGGGCTGGTCATCGCCGACAATGCGTTGAGAGGTGGACGGGTCCTGGAGCCGGACAGCCGGGACCCGGAAGTCGTTGGGATCCAGGAGTTCAACCGCCGGGTCGCCCGTGACCCGCGATTCACGTCGATCGTCGTGCCGACCCGAGATGGTGTGGCGATCGCATTGGTCAGTTGAGGCTGAGCCGTGCGCGTCAACTATCACGTTCACAACCGGTATTCGAGCGACGGGCGCGGTAGCACCGAGCACGTGTGCGAGATCGCTGCGGAACTCGGGTTCGAGGAGATCTGCTTCACCAATCATGCCGAAACTCTGAGCCCGACCGGCGGCGAGTGGGTCCTCGACCTGGTTGAAGCCCGTCAGAGGTTCGAGCAGCTGCAGCACGAGATCGAGCGGCTCCAGCCCGAGTACCCGGATTTGCGCATTTTACTCGGGGCCGAGTTCGAGTATCGGCCCGAATGGGTGGAGACCCTCGACGCGCTCACCGACTCCGTCGACTTCGACCTGATCCTCGGTTCCTTGCACGTAGTAGACGGTGAGCAGATATCCGGCGGCGCGGTGAGTGGCTACTTCAAGAGCCGCGATGCGTCGGAGGCATACGGCCGCTACTTCGAGGCGCTGGCGGAGATGCTCGAGTGGGGCGGCTTCGATGTGGTGGCCCACCTCGACATGGCCAAGCGGTTCGGTGTGAAGCACTACGGCCCGTTCAAGGCCAAGCCGTTCGAGTCGCAGATACGCGGCCTGCTCGAGACGATGGTCTCCAAGGGCCTGGGGCTCGAGGTGAACACGTCGGGCGTCGTCCAGGCACCGGCCGAGCCCTACCCGTCACTCGACATCCTGAAGCTGGCGAAGGACGCACACGTCGCTACGGTGACGATAGGGACCGACAGTCACGTGCCGACCAGCCTCGAGCAGGGCTGGGACGTCGGCGAGCAGATGCTGAGGCAAGCGGATTTCAGCGAGATCACCCTATTCAGTCACCGCATCCGGAAGAACGTGCCACTGGCGCCCGAGTCCCAAGAAGCGGAGTAGCGGCGGCGGCGGTGATCGCCGACGTCGGCCTAGAGGTCCGGTCTCACGTATCTTTGGAAGAACTCGAGGATGCGTAGCAGCCGATCGATGCGGAGTAGCGGCTCACCGCTGCGCGACAGTTCGTGCCCTTCACGCGGATAACGCACGTACTCCACGGGCTTCCTCAGAACCTTCAGCGTCCGGTACAGCATCTCCGACTGCGAGACACCGGTCCGCAGGTCGCGATCCGAGTGGATGATGAGCAGCGGCGTCTCGATCAGGTGCGCGTAGGTGATCGGTGACTCGCGGCGCAGGACCTCGGGGTCCTCCCATGGGTAGGCGTTGAACTCGAAGGGGACCAAGCTCCAGGCGTTACCTTCGCCGAAGAACGCCGCCAGGTCGTAGACGCCACGCTGGGCGACTGCGGCGGCGAAGCGGTGGTCGTGACCGACGAGGTATGCGGTCAGATAACCGGCGTAGCTACCGCCGGTGACCACCATGCGCGCTTCGTCGACGAGCCCACGAGCGACGATGGTGTCGACGGCCGTCAGCACGTCACGCATCGGCCCATCGCCCCAGGCACGCTGGATCAGGTACTTGAAGTCGTAGCCGTAGCCGCTGCTGCCGCGCGGGTTCGTGTAGAGGACGAAGTAGCCGTTCGCGGCGAGCAACTGGAACTCGTGCCACATGGTCTGCTCGCCGGGGCCCCACATCGAGTGCGGGCCACCGTGGATCTCGACCGCCAGCGGATACTTCTCGTCTCCATGATAGCCGACCGGGTCGATCAACCAGCCCTGCACGCGCCGGCCGTCGAAGCTCTGGTACCAGAACCCGCGGTGCGGCTGTACGAAGATGCCGGACAGCCAGCCGGTGTTCAGGTCGGTGAGCCGGCGCTCGTCGTCGCCGGCGGCGTTGGCCACGTAGACCTCGGATGGGTTGGCCGGTTGGGTGACGGTGAAGGCGAGCTTGTCACCGACCAGGTCGAAGGAGAGCACGCCGCGCTCGCCGGAGACGACCTGGCGGATCTGGCCGTCATGGAGCGGGACGCGGTAGATCGGGACCGTGCCGTGCACGCCGGCGCTGAAGTAGATGGAGCTTCCGTCCGCCGACCAGCGGTACTGACGGGCACTGCGGTCGAGGGGCCGGCTCACCCATTCGACGTTACCCACCAGACCGCGGTCGAGCAGCTCGAGGACGCCGATGATCGTGTTGGCCGCCGACGGCTCGGTCGTATCCCGGGCGGCGAAGGCGATGTGGGTACCGTCGGGTGACCAGGACGGGCGGGATACACTGTAACCCGGTATATCGATCATGCGAGGCGCGCCGCCCGCCGCGTCCATGATGTACAGCTCGTTCTTGAGCGAGTAATCGGGATGTACGCCGTTCGTGATGTCGGCGACAAAGGCGATCTGGCGACCGTCGGGCGAGAACGTCGGCGCCGAGAAATCGTAGGGGCCGTCGGTGAGCCGACGCGGCTCGCCGCCATCCAGTTCGATCGCGTAGATATGATCCCAGTGCTCGATCGGATTCAGACCCCGCTCGCCCAGGAAGCGCAGGCGGGTGATCACGGCGGGCTCCTCTCGCTCGGCGTTCTTCGCCAGCCAGTTGCGGATCGCCGCCAGCGAGCCCCACATCGCCGCCTCGTCCGTGTCCTCGCCCTCGTCCTCGCCCTCGTCCTCGCCCTCGCCCGCGCCCGCGGCCTCGGTCTCAGCGTGGGCCTCCTCCTCCAGCTCCCGCGTCGTCAGAGACGAGGCGAATAGGAGCGTCCGCCCGTCCGGCGACCAGGCCGGATTGGCCGCCCCGTTCTCCAGGTCGGTCAGCGCCCACGGTTCGCCCCCGTCGAGCGGAAGGATGAAGATCTGTGCTCCATCCTCTCCACGATTCGACACGAAGGCGATCTTCGACCCGTCCGGTGACCACGCGGGATCGCGATCGCGCACGGCACCGCGGGTCAGCTGCCGTACTTGACCGTCGTTCACGCCGGCCAGCCAGAGGTGACTGTAGTAGCTGTTAGCGGCCGAGTCGATCTGGGTGACGACGAATGCGACTCGCTCGCGGTCCGGCGAGATGACGACGTCACGCGCCGTCCGGATTCTGTAGAGATCGTTCGCCTGGATCGGGCGTCTGTCCTGGGCGCGCGCCTGATGCGCGGTGGCGAGGGTGACTGCGATCAGCAGGCAGGCGGCTGCGGTGAAGCGGCTACCGGACGAGGCTGAGGTGCTCCACGACATCGGAACCTCTGTTTCAAGAATCCACCAGACAGGTTCGAATCGGCTCGGCCGATGGAACGCGCGCGGGGGAGGAGACGGATTGTTACAGCCGGCTGCTCGGTCCGTCGATCGGGCAGTAGACGTTCAGGTGACCGCAGCGGCTGCAATACCAGCCAACCCACTCGGGCGGCAGGGCGGCGTCGCTGCGGCGCAGCGACCGGAAGCGCAGATGATAGCCGCTGCGGCCGAGGAACACGTGACAGCCCGGCATCTGGCAACGAACCCGGTGGCCCGGCGTGATCTCCTGCGGGTAGAGCCACTCCCGGAGCGCAACAGTCGTCTGGTTCAGGCGATCGCTAATCATCGCGTCGTAAATGTAGGGCAGATAGCGGTTTCGGGAAAGGCCGAAGATTGCCCGAAGGTGGGAGCCCGAGCAGGACATTCGACAGTGGGCAGTCGAGCGTCGATCGTGGCTGCTAAACTCGGAAGTCGGTCATCGATTGCCCGCTGTCGACTGTCGACTCCGACCCTCAACAAACCGTCAACTCCGAAGCGGGTTACTCCCCCGTCTCCGTCTATTCACCGATGATCTTCAGAACCACCCGCTTCGGCCGCCGGCCATCCCACTCGCCGTAGAAGACGGCCTGCCAGGGTCCGAGGTCGAGTCTCCCATCGGTCACCGGGATGATCACCTCGTGCCCGATGGTGAGATTCCGCAGGTGTGCGGCTCCGTTGTCCTCGCCGGTCCGGTTGTGCAGGTAGTCGTCGCCGCGCGCCGGGTGGGCGGTCCAGGGTGCGACGGCGCCTTCGAGCCAGTCATAGATGTCCTGGTGCAGCCCCGACTCGTTGTCGTTGATGAAGACCGACGCGGTGATGTGCATGGCGCTGACCAGGCAAAATCCCTCCTTGATCCCGCTCTTGGCCACCTCATCCTCCACCCACGGCGTGATGTGGATGATCTCCTGCTGTTTCTTCGTGTTGAAGGCCCGGTATTCGGTGTGCGATTTCATCGTAGCACCTCTGTGTCGAATGCAGCGGTGATCGCTAGTCAGAGTTCTGGTAGGGAGATTCGGGAATCGATGACCAATAGACCATTGGGTCGATACAACCATCGAACTTGAAACCGTGCCCGCCGGTTCTCAATTCGAAGGTTCTCCTGTTGAATTGGTCCTCTCGATCTTGGATTCCGGAATTCCCCCATCCCCATCCCCATCCCCATCTCCATCCCCATCTCCATCCCCATCTCCTCCCCCTCACCGCAGCCCGCGCCCACGCAAGTACTCCTCCGCCATGTTCCGGCGCTCCGGCAACGTCCGGGCATGGTCCATGTACTCGGGTCGGGAAGCGGCGACGTCCGGGGTATAGGCGTCGAGAAAGCGCCGCCAGAGCTCCACCGCCCGGTCCTCATCGCCCACTGCCTCGTGGGCTCGCGCCGATATCGAGAGCGCCAGGAGATGGTCTGGAACGAGGGTCATCATCGTGTCGGCCTCGGCGATGGCGTCGCCGGGCCGACCGTCGGCGAAGTGGAGCAGCGCCAGGTGGTAGCGCGCGTCGAGGTCGAGGGCGCTGAGCTGCCGATAAGCGGCGATCGCCATCGGGACGAAGCGCTGGGCGGCGGCCTGGTCACCGGACTCGTAGGCCGACATCGCCTGATTGAACAGCTGATCGGCTGCCGCTCTGGGCGTCAGCGGCTGGCTGGCAGTGCCGGCCGCGGGACTTCCCACCGCGCCGATGGGGATGGACTGCGCCTGCCGCTGGCCGCCGCTATCGTCTCGACCGAACTGCAGGAACGCGTATACGATGGCGAGCGCGACGACGGCGAGCCCGAAGGCACGCAGCCCGGTGAGGCCGCGCGGCTTGCCGTTCGGTTTGGCGTGAGCGCCGAACGGTGAGCCACATTTGCGGCAGAAGCGGTCGTCGGCGTCGCGAGCCGCGCCGCAGGCGGGGCAGTAGCGGTCGGGGCCGCCCGCTTTGTCGAATTTTTTGTTCATCGGCAGGGCTCGGTTTCAGCGGTCTCGGTTGCGTGGGTTCTGGAACGGACGATAATCTAGGGGCTCGCAGTGTCTAGGGAAGGGCGCGTTTCGAGGGTGTTCACGTTGGCGAGAGGCTGAGCGGCGTTGTCCGAGTTCGGCAGATACTTCCTGCCCGGCCCGACCGAAGTGAGGCCGGAAGTGCTCGGGTCGATGGTGCGACCCGTCATCGGTCATCGTGGGCCGGCGATGGAGGCATTGATGCAGCGCATCCAACCGCGCCTGCGCACCCTCTTCCGGACGGAACGGCCGGTCTACATCTCGACCTCGTCGGCCACCGGACTGATGGAAGCGGCGATCCGCAACTGTGCGCCGCGCAAGGTCCTATCGTTGGTCTGCGGCGCGTTCAGCGAGCGCTTCTACAAGATCGCCCTCGCGTGTGGCAAGGAAGCGGACCGTCTCGATGTAGATCTCGGAGAATCGAACGAGCCCGGACAACTGATCGACGCGTTGGGCGACGGTGCTTATGACGCGGTCACGGTGGTGCACTCGGAGACTTCTACGGGCGTGCTGAATCCCGTCGCCGAGATCAGCGCCGCGGCGCGAGCGGCATCGCCCGGTACGCTCGTCCTGGTTGATTGTGTCAGCTCGCTGGCCGCCGTCCCTGTAGAGGTCGACGCTTGGGGGCTCGATTTCGCGCTCACCGGCTCGCAGAAGGGGATGGCGCTGCCGCCCGGGCTGGCGTTCGGCGTCGCCTCGCAGCGTGCGTTCGAGCGGTCGCTCGAGACGCCGGGGCGCGGGCTGTACTTCAGCTTCGAGGCGTTCGAGGCCGCAGCCGCCCGGTATCAGACGTCGAACACGCCGGCCGCTTCGCTCCTGTTCGCTCTCGACCTGCAGCTGGAACGGATCGAGTCGGAGGGCCTGGAGGCGCGCTGGGCCCGGCATCGTGCGATGGCGGAGCGGACGTGGGCATGGGTCGACGAGATGCGCGAGGCGCATGCTGTAGAGCTGCGCGTCCTGGCGGCCGACGGTCGCCGTTCGCCGTCGGTAACCTGCGTGGCCGTGCCCGAGGGTTTGAGCGGTGTGGAGATCGCGCGTCGCATGGCCGAGCGGGGTTACACGATCGCCTCCGGCTACGGCAAGTTGAAGGATAGCACATTCCGGATCGGGCACATGGGCGACCACACGCCGGCGGAGCTGGAAGCACTGCTCGAGGAGCTGACGTCGGTGATCATCGGGCGAGGGTAGCGCGTGGCTGGGCCGGCTCGTTATCGAGTGCTGCTGGCGGACGAGATCGTGCCGCGCGGCATCGAGATCCTCGCGGCGACCGAAGGTCTCGAAGTCGACGACCGCGCCGGGATCAGCGGAGCGGAGCTGGCTGCGGTCATCGGCGCATACGACGCCTTGATCGTCCGGAGCCGTACGAAAGTGACACGGGAGGTCCTCGAAACTGCCACGCGGCTGAAAGTGGTGGGCCGCGCCGGAGTCGGCGTGGACAACGTCGACGTCGACGTCGCCACCCGGCGAGGCGTCGTAGTATTGAACTCACCGGGCGGCAATGTGATCTCGGCCGCGGAGCATACCTTCGCACTGATGCTGGCGCTGGTCCGCCATATCGCGCAGGCCGACGCATCGCTGAGGCGTGGGGAGTGGGAGCGCAAACGGTTCCGGGGCGTCGAGCTCCATGGCAAGACTCTGGGGCTGGTCGGTGCCGGGCGCATCGGCTCCGAGGTGGCGAAGCGCGCCCGAGCCTTCGGGATGCGCGTCGTGGCATACGATCCCTATCTGTCGCCCGAACGGCCGGATTGGTTGGGGTTCGAGCTCGTCACCCTGCCCGACCTACTCGGGCAGGCGGACGTCATCAGCATCCACGTACCGCTCACGGACGAAACGCGCGGGCTGATCGGTCAGCCGGAGCTGGCGCTGATGAAGCCGACGGCCTACCTGGTGAACGCGGCGCGCGGCGGCGTAGTGGACGAGACGGCGCTAGCCGCAGCGCTCCGCAGCGGGCGGCTGGCCGGGGCGGCGCTCGATGTGTTCGATGAGGAGCCGGTCGCGCCGGACAACCCGCTGCTCGCCTTGGATAACGTGGTCGTCGTCCCGCACCTGGGTGCCGCCACACGGGAAGCGCAGACGGGCGTCGGTGTCGAGATCTGTGAGGCGGTGCGCGATGCGCTGGTCAAGCGCGACTTCCGCTTCGCGGTCAACGTTCCTGACCGCTCGACCTAGCAGGCCGACCCGGCGCCGCCGCTGAGCCCGGCCGCTGGGGCCGGGGGCGACTCCGGCGCGGCCTGGCCGGCGGTCGCTATCGGGGCCTCGAGGTCCGCGGGACCCAGGCGTCCGACGGCTGGCCGTAGAGCGGCGAGAGCGCTATTATTCATTTGGGTGGTCCCCCCACCCGTCCTTGCCTCGGTATCCTACCCAGCACCCGCCACCTGCCTGGGTCGGGACGGAGTCCCACGATGGATCGGCGCGGCGTCACGCTCGTTGAGCTGCTCATCACGATGGCGCTCATGGCCATCCTGGCGGCCATCGTAACGAAGGCCGTTACCCGGAAGACCGCAGCTGCCCAGGCGGTGCTGAAGTCGGACCTCCGCAACATGGCGACGGCCCAGGAGGCGTACTTCTCGGACCACTTCGTCTACGCGGAGACTACAGACCAGCTGGATTTCCAAGCCAGCCGAAGCGTTAGCGTCGAGCTCCGCGCCGACGCCACCGCCTGGGCAGCCCGCGCGAGCCACGAGCTCAATCCGGACTACAAGTGCGCGCTCTTCGTGGGCGAAAGCATCGAGCCCTTCTCACCGTCTGTCGAGGAGGGGAAGATCAACTGCACCCCGGGTGCAGGAGGCAGCGGCTGTTCGGGCGGGTAGCCCGGCCCGGGAGAGGTGAGTCTCCGGGCTACCCGCCCGATTCGTCCTCGTCGATGTCCTCTGCGGCGAGGCGCGTCCGTTCCTCCAGAGGCCCGTAAACGGCTGCTTCCCAGATCTCCTGAGCCAGCCATTCGATTCGCTCACGCGCCTGCTCGAGCTCGTCCGATGACATCTGTGCTCCTTCCCGGTACAGCCGGCGGGCGAGGTCCATGATCTGGTCGAGCCGCTCCCTTAGCTCGAGGTTGTGCCGGCGCTCGCGCCCGGTCGGTGAGTCCGGTGATGCAGTCTCGTCATCAGGCATCTGGAACTACCTCCTGATCGCACCGTAGCGCTCGAGTATCTCGACGGTCTCCTCGATCGGCAGCGCCTCGGCGGTGCCGCGATGGCCGCTCACGGTCACCGCCTTGAATAGCGAGTTGTAGATCGCTTCCTCGGTCGCCTCGACCACCGCCTGAAAAAGAGGTGACATGGCCGAGTTGGGCAGGTCGGCGACATCGCGCGGCGTCCGCCCGCCTGCGGAACGCCTGACCGGCTCGGCGGCGGAGAAGGCGATGACGTAGTCGCCGCTCCCGTTCGTGCTGGGTGAGCCGGTGCGGGCGAGCCCGTGGACGGCGCGGGCCGCCAGCCGCTCCAGGTTACGGTTGGACAGCGGAGCGTCGGTGGCCACGACGATCATGATCGATCCGTCCCCGGGATCTTCGCCGCCCGCGTCGCGCTCCGGCTCGACGTACCGGCGGAACGTGTAGCGGCCCAGCTCGCGGCCCACGGGCGCCCCGTCGACCGTCAGCAGACCGCCGAAGTTCGACTGCACCAGCACGCCGACCGTCCAGCCGCCCAGCTCGTCCGGCAGAACGCGCGAGCTCGTCCCGATGCCGCCCTTCCAGCCGAACGCCATCGTACCCGTGCCGGCGCCCACTGCACCCTCTTCGACCGGGCCCGAGACCGCCGACTCCAGCGCACTCACTACATGCTCGGCACGGACCGGCCGCTCCCGGATGTCGTTCAGGTAACCGTCATTCGTCTCGCCGACGACCGGGTTGATGGAACGGACTCCCGCCATGCCCGGCTGCGCGAGCAGGTACTCGACCAGGGCGTCCGCGACACGCCAGACGCAGAGTGTGCAGGTCAAAGCAATAGGCGTCTCCAACTCGCCCAGCTCGCGAAGCTGCGTCACGCCGAGCAGCTTGCCGAAACCGTTGGCGACGTAGAGGGCGGCGGGCACGCGCTCCTCGAACAGGTTGCCGGTGTGCGGCAGGATGACCGTCACGCCCGTGCGTATCGAGTCGGCCTCCCACACCGTCGTCTGTCCCACCGCGACGCCTGCCACATCCGTTATGGCGTTGTAGCGGCCGGGCTGAAAGATCCCGGGTGCCACACCGAGATCACGGGCGCGGGCGCGGGCTCCTTGTGCTTCAGCGTCGCTGGCCATGAGCATGAACGCGAGGGTTAGCGCCAGGATCCGGATCGTCCGGGCGCGGTCCGCCGCGCGGCGGCCTGGCGACCGCAGCCTGCACATTGTGATTCGCATGATCTGCTACTGCGCTCTGGGTTATGAGTGGCGTTTACCGTCCGAGGTGGCGCTCCCGGGCCCGCGCTGCCGCATCGGGCCTCTTGGTAACGATGCCGTCGACGCCCCATTCGAGCAACCGCGTCATGTCCGCCTCTTCATCGACGGTCCAGATGTGGACGCGCATTCCCAGATCGTGGGCTCGCTCGACGAGACGCGGCGTCACGACGCGGAGACCCCAGTGCCGTTCCGGGATCTGCAGCGCGTCGACGCGCCTACCCCAGAACGCATCGGCGCGAGTCCAGTGCAGGAGCATGAAGGCGAGCATCTGATCCAGAGTGGCGCTGCGTGGCCCGGGCCAGTCGCGCACGGCGGGCGCGCGCTGCCACGAGTACCAGGACGCCAACAGGACTCGATCGCGGGCGCCGCGCCGCTCGACGACGCGGCGCGTGGGCTCCGCCGCGCGCCGCTCTTTGATGTCGAGGTTGAACCGTGTGTTGGGAAACGCCTCGAGCGCCTCGGCCAGTGTGAGGATGCTCTGACCCGTCCCGCGGTAGGGGAAGCTGGCACCGCCGTCCGGCGAAAAGCGGTGCCCGGCATCGAAGTCGCGCAACTCGCTCAGCGTGTAGCCACCGACCGGGCCGGCGCCCTCCGTGTTCTCGGACAGGTCGCCGCCGTGGTGGAGGATCGGATGGCCGTCGCGCGACAGGTGCACGTCGGCCTCGATCGCGTCGGCTCCCTGCTCGAGGGCGATGCGCATCGCTTCGAGCGTGTGGTCCGGCGCGTAGGCTGAGGCGCCGCGGTGCGCCAGGATCATCGGCTCGTTGCTGAAGAACTGGTGAGGCATGGCTCTCCCGATTCCGATCTAGTACTTCGGCATGGTCGGATCCACCTCGTCCGACCACGCCAGCAGCCCGCCGGTCAGGTTGTAGGCGCTATCGAATCCCGCGTCGATGAGCAGGCTGACGGCATAGGCGCTGCGCAGCCCGCACCGACAGATCACGACGATCTCCTCGTCGCTCTCGACCAACTGGGCGATCCGCGAGGGGAACTGCCTCAACGGGATCAGTTCCGCCTCGTCCAACCGCGAAATGTTCAACTCTGCAGGCTCGCGGACGTCGATTACGCGGATGGGGTCGCCGGCGTCGAGCCGCGCCTTGAGCTCGGTCGCCGCGATCGCCGGAACCCTCTCCTCTAGCCTGCGCCCTTCCGCCTCCGCCTCGCGGATACCGCAGAACACCTCGTAGTCGATGAGCTCCTTGACCGTCGGGTCTTCGCCGCAGATCGGACACTCGGGATCCTTCCGCAGCTTGAGCTCGTGGAAGCGCACCCGCAGCGCGTCGAAGAGCAGCAGGCGCCCGATCAGCGGGTCGCCGGCGCCGACGATCAGCTTGATCGTTTCGTTGGCCTGCAGCGCCCCAATGACCCCCGCCAGAACGCCGAGCACGCCGCCCTCGGCGCAGGACGGCACCAGCCCCGGCGGCGGTGGCTCGGCATAGAGGCAACGGTAACACGGGCCGTGCTTGGCGTGGAAGACCGAGACCTGACCCTCGAAGCGGAAGATCGAGCCGTAGACGTTCGGGATGTCCAGCAGCACGCAGGCGTCGTTGACCAGGTAGCGGGTCGGGAAGTTGTCGGTACCATCGACGACGATCTGGTAACCGGAGAAGATATCCAGCGCATTGTCGGAAGTCAGTCGGACCTCGTGGCACTCGACCTTGATTTGCGGGTTGACGTCGAGCAGTCGATCGCGCGCGGACTCGAGCTTCGGCCGGCCAACGTCGCTGGTCCCGTAAACGATCTGGCGCTGTAGGTTGCTGGACTCGACCACGTCGAAGTCGACGAGTCCGATCGTGCCGACTCCGGCGGCGGCCAGATAGAGGGATGCCGGTGAGCCGAGGCCGCCCGCTCCGATGAGCAGGACGCGCGCCCGCTTCAGCTTCTGCTGCCCCTGCGGCCCGACCTCCGGGAGTATGAGGTGCCGGGCGTAGCGGCGCATCTCATCGGGTGTGAATTCCAGGTCCTTAACCTCCGTCGCAGTAGCGGTACCGCCGGCGATCGACGGGACGATCCTGATCTCGTCGCCCACCGTCAGGCCGGCGTCTTGCCTCCCTTCAAGGTAGCGGATGTCCACGTCGTTTAGGTAGGTGTTGGCGAAGCTCCGCAGTCTGCCGTCCTCGGAGTAGAGGTGCCGTCGGAGCTCCGTGTAGCGCGAGGTGGGCGCGCCGGCCGGCGCTGTCTCCCGATTCAGACTTCGATCGCCAGGCTGCGGCGGATCGCCTGGATGTTCTCGACGACTGAGCCCTTGGCGAACACCGCGGAGCCGGCTACCAGGACGTTGGCGCCGAAAGACACGACAGCGGGTGCCGTCGTGGTGTCGATGCCGCCGTCGACCTCGATTCTGACCTGCGTTAGACCGGCGGTCTCGAGAGTCTGGGCCAGACGACTGATCTTTGGCAAGCTCTCGCGGATGAAGCGCTGGCCACCGAAGCCGGGGTTCACCGTCATCACCAGCACCAGGTCGACGAACGGTAGGATCTCGACCAGTGTCTCGACCGGTGTCGAAGGGTTCAACGCCACGCCCGGCTGCGCGCCCAGCTCGCGAATCCGTTGCAGCGTGCGGTGCAGGTGCGGGCAGGTCTCCTGGTGCACGGTCAGCCTGTCGGCGCCTGCGCTTACGAAGTCGGCCAAGTAGCGGTCCGGGCTCTCGATCATCAAGTGGACGTCGAGCGGTAGCTTCGTAGACCGGCGCGCCGCCTCGACGATCAGTGGGCCGACCGTGATATTGGGAACGAAGTGTCCGTCCATCACGTCGACGTGGATCCAGTCGGCGCCGCCCTTCTCGGCCTCGGCGATCTGATCGCCGAGTCTCGTAAAGTCAGCGCTCAGGATGCTGGGGGCAATCAGTACCTGCATTGTGTTGTTTGCGGTTCTCTCGCTATACGATTCCGATCTTGCGCCCGACTTTCTTCATTGCATCGAGCACCGCGTCGAGGTGCTCTGTCTCGTGCGCCGCCGAGATCTGGCAGCGGACGCGTGCGGTACCCTGCGGGACCACCGGGTAGCCGAAGCCGATGACGAACACGCCCTCGTCGAGGAGCATCTTGCTCATGCGGATCGCCTCAGCGGTCTCGCCGATGATTATGGGCACGATGGGCGTGTCGCCCTCGATGGGCTTGAACCCGGCCTCCAGCAGCTTCTCCCGGAAATAGGCGGTGTTGCTCCGTAGCTTCTGAACACGCTCGGGATGCCGCTCCAGGTACTCGATCGCCGCCAGCGAGTGCGCCGTCGTGGCGGGCGGTAGCGCGTTCGAGAAGAGCATCGGCCGCGAGCGCTGTGTCAAAAAGTCGGTGAGCTCCTGAGGACCCGCGGTGAAGCCGCCGGCGGCACCGCCCAGCGCCTTGCCGAGCGTGCTGGTGATGACGTGCACCTTGCCGTGCAGTCCGTAGTGCTCGGGTGTGCCACGACCGGTCTCCCCCAGAACGCCGGTCGCGTGTGAGTCGTCGACGGCGACGACGGCGTCGTACTTTTCCGCCAGTTCGACTATCTCGGGCAGCCTGCAGATATCCCCCTCCATCGAGAACACGCCGTCCGTGATGACGAACCGGTGCCTGGCGCTCTGGGTGTCCTTGAGTGCCTGCTCCAGCTCTTTCATGTCGGAGTGTTTGTAGATCTTCCGATTCGCCCTCGTCATACGCACGCCGTCGATGATCGAGGCGTGGTTGAGCTCGTCGGAGATCAGAGCGTCCTCGTCTTCCAGGAATGTGGGCATCAGCCCCGTGTTGGCGTTCCAGCAAGAAACGTAGGTGAGCGCCGACTCGAGGCCCAAGAAGTCGGCGATCTTCTGCTCGAGCTTCTTGTGGAGCGTGAACGTGCCACAAATGAAGCGAACCGACGATGTGCCGGCGCCGAACCGCTCGTACGCCTCTCTGCCGGCCGCGACAACCTCCGGCGTGTTACAGAGGCCGAGGTAGTTGTTCGAGCAGAGGTTGATCACCTCACCGCCCGTCTCGGCGATCTCGACTACTGCGTCCTGCGGTGAATCGAGGTGGAGGAGCTGCTTATAAACGCCCTGCTCCTGCATCTCCTGCAGTTCGTGTCGCAGTCGCTCGAACAACCCGCTCATGCTCCTTCCCTCCGCGTGGTTAGAGGCATCAGTCGCTCACTCGGGGGCCGACTCGTCGCCGCTCCGCGCCGCGATCTGGCGATCGCGGGCCGCGAGGAGTCCCCAGTAGAGGATCGCGGCGCTGCCCAGAATCAGAATCGGAACGAGAATCGCTCCTTCGAGCCCCATCATCGTCGGTCTGCTCCTCCACTGCTTGGGCGGCAGCTCACAATACTCTCGGAATCGAGTGTCCGGCTAACATGGCCAGCGGCCGGAGGGCGGGCAAGGGCGAGGCGCGGGCGTGAAGCGGGACGGGGCGAGTTCGCGTAGTGAGAAGCCGAGGGTGGGCTCGTCGGGAGCCGGCGCGCTGAGGGCCTGCCGGGCAAGTGGTTTTGTATAAACAACTTACGATGTTCGGCGCCCGCAGCGCCCTTTTCCCCGGGGCCGCCCTCGTCTAGTTTTGGATTACAACCGTAGGGGAACCTGGCACGATGGCATGGGAACGGATCGGACAGCGCGTACGCCGGGAGCGCCAGGTATGGTGCCTCGGGCTGCTCCTTTCCGTGTTGCTGCACTTGGTCGTAGTACTGCTGTCCAACACGGTGGTGGAGCTGGGGAGGTCGGCCGCCGGGCCGGCTAGGGGCAGTGCATTGGCCGCGCCCGGCGAAGATGCGATGGCAGCGGTCGTCTTGCCTCCACGAACCGAGATCTGGATACCGCCGCGCCCCGAGGTCCCGCTGATCGAGGAGGTCGAGGTCGAGGTCCCCTTCCCGGAGATGGCCGAGAGCTGGATCGACCTGCGGCCGCCCGAGCAACGCGTCGACCCCGGCGTTCGGGGAGGGGAAGGTAGTGGGGCCGGGGGCGATGCGAACGAAGGGAACCGGCAGGCGGTCCCCATCCCCAGGGGTATCATCATGGCACCCCTCGACCGGCCCAGGTCGGTGAGGGGTCATGAAGTGACCGTACACGTCTTGGTCAATGCCGCCGGCGCGGTGGAGAGCGTTTATCTCGATCCGCCGACCCCGGATGCTGGGTACAACGAGGCGCTGTTGCGTGAGGCGCGGGACTGGGTCTTCGCGCCGGCAATACGGCAAGGCCGCCCCGTGGCCATGTGGACGAGCTACACTTGGAAACTGTGACGGACACAGGGAAACCGAAGAGAGGGCGCATACTCTGGGTCGATGATGAAATCGACCTGTTGTTGCCTCATCGGCTGGTCCTCGAGCAGCGCGGCTACGACGTCGACACGTCGCCCAACGGCGACGATGCCCTGAGCCAGATCCGCCGTCATCCGTACGACCTGATCATTCTCGATCAGGAAATGCCGGGTCGCACCGGCACCGAGATGCTCCGTGAGATCCGCAGCGTCGATTCCCGCATCGCCGTGGTCATGGTCACCAAGAGTGAGGACGAGACGACGCTCCGCGAAGCGATCGCCCGGCGGGCCGACGACTACATCGTCAAGCCGACAAGCCCGCGCCAGGTCGCATCGGTCGTCGCCCGCCTGCTCGAAGGGCCCGGACTCCGTCACGAGCAGATAGCACGTGACTTCGTGCGCGCGTTCTCCGAGCTGCGCGCCTCGATCGACGGGGCCCGCACTCCTCGCGATTGGATGGACCTGTACTCCGAGTTGGTCAACTGGGACTTGCAGCTGAGTGAGGCCGATGAGTCGGGCCTGCTCGAGTCGCTGCACACACTCGCCGGCGATGCGCAACGCGAGTTCACCGAGTTCGTGGTCGAGAACTACACGGCTTGGGTCGCTGAGGATGCGAGCGATCGTCCTTCGCTCTCCGTCGATGTGATTCCGCACTTCTTCTTGCCGCTGTTGGCGCGCGGCGAGCCTGCGGTGCTCATCGTGGTCGACTGTCTGAGGCTGGACCAGTGGCGAGCGCTACAGTCGGTCATCGAGGAGGACTTCGAGATCGAGTCCGACTTGTACATCTCGATCTTGCCCAGCGCCACCCCCTACGCTCGTAACGCGATATTCGGTGGGCTCTTCCCCGACGAACTGGCACGGCAACGGCCGGGCTGGCCGGGTACCCACGAGGAATCGGGCCTCAACTCGTTCGAGGATGAGCTGTTCAGCCGGCAGATCGATCGGCTCACCGACGGCTCGCTGCCCGCACACTACGAGAAGGTGCACACCCTGAGCGATGGTGAAGGGATGCTGCGGCGCCTGCCGACGCTGCTCGGCGAGCCGCGCGCGATAGCCATCGTGTTCAACTTCGTTGATCTGCTCACGCACGGCCGCGGGGAATCGCAACTGCTGTTCGAGATGGCGCGTGACGCGAAGGCGCTTCGCCGGCTGACGGTGGCTTGGTACAAGGGCTCCGATCTGCGGAAGGCGCTGAAGCTGTTGCGTGCCCGAGGTGTTCGAGCCCTGCTGACGACGGATCACGGGTCGGTCCATTGTCATCGGCCGGCAACGGTGTTCGCCAAGCGGGACGCGACCGCGAGCTTGCGCTACAAGTACGGCGACGACCTGCGGGCGGAGAACCCGGCTACGGTGTTCCTGGTTAGTAACGCCGAGTCGATCCGCCTGCCGCGCGGCGGCCTAAAGACTAACTACCTGATCGCTCGCGAGGATTACTTCTTCGTCTATCCAACTAAACTGCGTGAGTACCAGGCGCGCTATCGCGACAGCTTCCTGCACGGCGGCGTCAGTCCCGAGGAGATGATCCTGCCGGTGGCCCTGCTCAAGCCAAGGGGCGAGGCGCGGTGAGGATCTGGTCACGGCTGGCCGGGTATCTTGCCCCCTACCGCGTATTCGTCGTCGCGAGCCTGGCGGCTATGGCCGCCGGCTCGCTGCTCGACGGCTTCTCGATGGTCCTTCTCATCCCGTTCCTGCGTTCGCTGTTCGGTGATGCGGCGGTGCTGCCGGGCGCGGGCAGTCTGGTGGAGCGGGTACTCGATGCCGTGCTTGGCCCCTTCCTGGCCGGCGCGAGCCCGAACGAGGCATTACGCAACGTAGTGATCGTCGTGATGGCCGCGATCCTGCTGAAGAACGTGTTCTTCTACACGGCGAGCGCGTTGGGCATGACAGTCCAGGAAGGTGTCGCCCGTGACATGCGCAATCAGTTGTACGGCCACCTGCAGCGGCTGCCGCTCGGCTTCTTCGATCGCAACAAGACGGGCCAGTTAGTGGCGCGTGTGTTCACGGACACGAACAAGACGAAGGAGGTCTTCAAGACCACGATGGCCGAGGCACTGAAGCATGCGGTGTCTTTGATCGCCTTCGTGTTGGTGCTCTTCCTGATCTCCTGGAAACTGACGCTCCTGGCGCTCGTCGTGGCACCGCTCTTCCTCGGCTTCCTGAAGCCCATGCTGTACCGGTTGCGCCGCGGATTCCGCCGCGCCTACGACGCGCAGGGCGAATTGACCAGCATGCTGCAGGAGACCGCCTCGGGCGCGCGACTGGTGAAGGCGTACCGAGCCGAGGAGTATGAGCGAGATCGTTTCAGTAAGACTAACCGGGAACTGTTCAAGGATTTGGTTCGTGCGGAACGCATCAGCCTGCTCAGCTCGCCGCTCTCCGAGCTGCTGGGCGCGGTGGTGACGCTGGTCCTCGTTTGGGTGGGCGCCCAGTTCGTGTTCAGCGGAGAGCTGAGCGCCGAAGCTTTCCTCACGTTCTTGACCGTATCGCTGCGCGTGCAGTCTCCGCTCAAAGGGCTGACAATGTTTCCGGCGCGGGCGCAGGCGTCGCTGGCCGCGGCGGACCGATTCTTCGAGATCCTCGACACCGGCGTCGAGCCTGTCTCGGTCAGCGGTCGCCACGTGGACGGGTTCGAGCGCGAAGTAGCGTTTGAAGACGTCCATTTCTCCTACGACGGCGAGGACGCCGTGCTACGGGGTGTGAGCTTCAAGGTGAAGCGCGGCGAAGTCGTCGCCTTGGTCGGGCCATCGGGTGCGGGCAAGAGCACGCTGGTCGATCTGCTGCCCCGCTTCTATAGGCCGGCCAGCGGCCGGATCACGCTGGACGGCATCGACATCGGGGAAATCCAACTCGACTCACTGCGCAGGCTGTTGGGTGTAGTGTCGCAGGAAACGATTATTTTCCACGATACCGTACGTGCCAACATCGCATACGGCGCGCCCGACGGCTACAGCCAAGAAGAGATCGAGGCGGCGGCGAGCGCGGCGAATGCTCACGAGTTCATCGTGCGTCTACCGGATGGCTATGACACGCTACTCGGCGATCGCGGCGTCCGCCTGTCGGGTGGCCAACGCCAGCGGATCGCCATAGCCCGGGCGATCCTGCGCGACCCACCACTGCTGATCTTCGATGAGGCCACCTCGGCGCTCGATACGGAATCGGAGAGGCTGGTGCAGGGCGCCATCAACCGATTGCTGGCCAATCGTACGGTAATCGTCGTCGCTCACCGCCTGTCGACGATTCAGGGCGCGCACCAGATCATCGTCGTCGTCGACGGCGAGGTCGTCGAGGCAGGTCGCCACCAAGAGCTGCTGGCGCGCCCGGGCCCCTACCGCAGGCTATACGAGCTGCAGTTCGATGTGGGGGCGAACCACATCGCTGGCGGCGAGGTGGAAGCCAGCTGATTCGTATACGCCATCTTCTCGAGTACGCGGTCGTCAGGTCGGTCTTCGGCCTGCTGGGCCGGGCACCAAGGCTGAGCGACCGGCTGGGCGCTTGTCTCGGCAGGTTGGCCTATCGACTCGGTTGGCGTCGCCGGGTGGTCGAGTCGCAGCTGGCGCAGGCATACCCGGAGAAGGGCGAAGACTGGGTCCGCGGTACGGCCAGGTCGTGCTATGAGCATGTGGGCCGCGAGTGGTTCGCGCTGCCCGCTTTCGCCCGGGGCGGTCCGGAAGAGGTGCACAGGCGCGTGGAGTTCAGCGAGGGGATCGACGCCTTTCGGGCCGCGTTCGAGGAGGGGCGTGGGGTGGTAGCGGTAAGCGGGCACTTCGGAAACTGGGAGCTTGCCGGATCTGGACTCGCCGCCTACGGGCTCCCGGTCGATGCCGTCTGGCAGCGGCTGAGGAACGAGCCGCTCAGCCGATTCATAGTCGAGTTGCGAGAACGGCTCGGTATGGGATTGATCGAGCGCAGCGACGCGTGGGACGAGCTGATGGACAGCCTCGCCGCCGGACGAGTCGTCACCTTCGTCGCCGATCAAGATGCGCGGGGCAAGGGAGTGTTCGTGCCCTTCTTTGGACGGCTCGCCTCGACCCATCGGGCCCCGGCATTGCTGGCGCTGAGGGCCGGAACACCGTTCTTCGTGGGCGGGGCCTATCGGATCGGGGACCGGCGCTACAAAGGTTGGCTGGTGCGGCTAGAGCCACCGGCTGGGGTCGACGCCAAGCAGCAGGTTCTCGAGCTCACCCGCATGTGGACGAGTGAGCTGGAGCGGCGCATCCGGCTTTCGCCGGAGCAGTATTTTTGGCATCATAGGCGCTGGAAGACCGTACCGCCGGGAACAGAGGCCGAGGCCGGCGGTAGTAGTAGGTAGAACCTACGCGACTTGCCGCACCACGGCGCGGCCCGTGGTGGCGGAGACCGCATAACGAAGAAAAGCTGTGATCTATATCTGCATTCCCGCGCACAACGAGGAACGGACCGCGGGCATCTTGCTTTGGAAGATCCGCCAGGTCATGTCGGAGTTCAGGCGCGACTACGAGGTATTGTTCCTCGATGACGCGTCGACCGATCGCACTTACGAAGTCGTGACGCCTTACGCTCAAGTGCTCCCACTCGCGATCCTCCGCAACGAGACCCGTCAAGGCCACGGCGCTTCGCTCGAGCGACTGCTGCGCGAGGCGGTGGCGCGCTGCGCCTACCCGCGACGAGACATCATAGTCACTCTGCAGGCGGACTTCACCGACGAGCCGCTGGCGATCCCGGGCTTGGTCAAGCGGATCGAGGGCGGCGCCGACCTCGTCGTCGCGACCCAGCAGACCAACGGCACATCGGTACCGCTGACGATTCGCTGGATCCGCAAGGGTCTGCACTGGCTGGAGCGAAAGTACGAGTTTCCGGAAGGGCTCAGCGATCCGATCTCCGGTCTGCGGGCCTACAGGGTCGGGCTGGTCAAGCGGGCTCTGCGCGAGCGCGACGGCGAGCCGCTGGTGAAGCGTGACGGCTGGGCAGCGAGCCTCGAGTTGTTGCTGGCGGTCGCGCCGCATACCAAGCGGGTCGAGGAGACACGGTCGGAGGCGCGCTACGATAGGCGGGCGCGTTCGAGCCGCCTGTCGGTCTGGCGCGCGGCCCGCGACTACTTCGGATTGCTGAGGCGAAGATGAGGTACCTGACCGGCCTGGTGCTGCTCGGCCTGCTCGGTCCGGCGTGGGCGAACGCTCAAGACGATCCGCCGGCGGATTCGAACGGTGTGGTGATCGCCGAGGTCCCCTTCGGGATCGGCGAGCGCATGGACTACCGTGTGAAGTTTGGCCCGCTGAGGGTGGGGCGAGCTCACATGGAGGTGGCGGGGGTCGATACGATCGCCGGCAACGCGACGTACCACCTGCGGTTCCACCTGGCCGGCTCCATCCCCTTCTACCGGCTGGATGACACACAGGAGTCGTGGCTCGACGTTGCGCTGCTCGCCACGCGCCGCGTCCAAGAGGACACTCACGAGGGCAGCTACGAGCGGTATCGCGAGTACGACTTCGATCTGGAGCGGCGGATCCTCACCGGGCTGGAAGGGGAAACGGACTCGATCCCGGGGAACGCCCTGGACGAGGCCGCGTTCATCTACTTCGTTCGCTCCGTCGAGCTCGAGGTCGGCGAGACGTACGAGTGGAACCGCTACTACCGGTTGGACAGGAATCCGGTGATCTTGCAGGTACTGCGCCGGGAGCGGGTGAAGGTACCGGCCGGCGAGTTCGAGACGATTGTGGTGCGACCGATCATCAAGACGCGCGGTATCTTCGCGGAGGGCGGCGAAGCGGAAGTCTACATCACGGATGATGAGCGTCGCGTGCCGGTAAGGATCAACAGCAAGATGGCGGTCGGCAAGGTGGTACTCGAGCTCACCGAGTACAGAGAAGGGGAGAAGCTGACAGCCGAGTTGCTGAGCGGCCGCTGACCCGGCGGTCCCGCGGCCCTCACTCCGTTTCCTTCAAATCCTCAGCCAAGAATCGCACGATCAATCGCGAGACGGCGTCTGGAGCGCTGACCATCGGGAGGTGGCGTGCGCCGGGTACGATCTCCAGCTGCCCGTCGGGCAGGCCTGCGACAATCGTGCGGCCGTGTGCGGCAGGTGTCAGGCCGTCTCTTTCGCCCCAGATAACGAGGGTCTTCGCTCGGATACGGCTGAGCGCCGGCCGGATGTCGAAGTCCCGCAGCTCTCTGACGCCATTCAGCAAGCTGAACGGCCCGGCTTTAACCATATCGCCGATGAACGTCGAGTAGAATCGCAACGGGCACCAGGACCAGAATTGCACGACACGGCCCAGCGCCCGACCCGCTCCGACACCGGGAACACCGGCGCTGTCCAACAGAACGAGTCGGCGCACTCTTCCGCCGTAGTCGGCGGCGATCTGGGCGGCGATCGCGCCGCCCAGCGAGTGGCCGCAGAGGAAGAAGTGTGCGAGTCCCATGCGGTCGACTAGCTTGATGACGGCGCGAGCGGCGTCGGCGATCCCCAGCATCGGACCCGGCGAGCGGCCGAATCCGGGCAGATCGGGCGCGATCAGCCGCAGGCTGGCCGACGAGAGTTCGGGGAAGAGTGGAAACCACCAGCGAGAAGAAGCCCCCAGTCCGTGCAACATCAGCAGCGGCGCGCCGACACCGGCCTCGAAGTAGTACATGCGGAGATTGCCTTCCTGCAATTCGCGCCGCATCACCACGCGCGATGTCAGCATCCCTGCACGGGGCCCTTTCGCAGTTACGATTCGTCGCTTCCCCATCCTCCACCTCCTGGTGTCCGGACGCTGATAATATCGCCCGCTCGAGCATCGATGGCGGACTTGCCCGGCAGCTGTGTCCAATCGCCAGCGCGGTTCATCCAGGTTTCGCCGCGAGATCCCGGTGCCCCACCGTGGGCGCCACAGGGCGCGTAGCGGCGCCGCTCCGCCAGCAGATTGACGGTCGCCGGTGTCAGCAATTCGATGTCGCGCCGCAGGCCGTCGCCACCCCGCCGCAGGCCGGCACCACCCGACCCGCGTCGGAGCGAGTAGTACCGAACGCGCACCGGGATCTCGTGCTCCAGTGCCTCGATCGGCGTGTTGAGCGAGTTGGTCATGTGTGTGTGAACGCCGGCCAGCCCATGGCGCTCCGGTCCCGCGCCCATGCCGCCGCCTACCGTCTCGTAGTATGCGAACGATCGGCCGCGCTGAGAGTCGAAGCCACCGACCGTGAAGTTGTTCATCGTCCCGCTCGAGCAGGCCGGAATCAAGTCGGGTAGCGCCTGAGCGAGGGCGCGGAAGACGACATCAACGATCCGCTGCGACGTCTCCACGTTTCCCGCTGCCACCGCGGCCGGTGACTTGGCGTTCACCACGGTGCCCGGCGGTGCGATGATGGTGACGGCGGGCATCGCGCCGCCTCCCGCGGGCAGCGGCGTCCCGAGCAGCGCTTCGGCAACACAGCGGAGCACATAGCGTACGCCCGACTCGGTGATGGCTGCCACGGCGTTGATATTCCCGGCGACCTGGGGCGCCGAGCCGCTGAAGTCCACCTGCATCTCCTCCCCCCGTACCGTGACTGTGGCGGCGATCCGCACGGGCTCATCGGCGACGCCGTCGTCGTCCATGAAGTCCTCTGCCGCGTACTCGCCGGTCGGGATGCGCTCGATCACGGCACGCACCAAGCGGTCGGCGTAGGCCGCGAGGGCATCGAAGGCGGCGCTGAGCGAGTCGCTGCCGTCGCGGGCCGCCAGTTCCCGTAACCGCCGGACACCCACGTCGAGCGCGGCGAGCTGAGCGTGGAGGTCACCCTCCCGCTCCACCGGTGTCCGAACATTGGTCAGTACGAGGCGCCAGACGTCCGCCTGGATCGCGCCGCTACGCACGAGCAAGACGGGTGGGATTCGCAGGCCTTCCTGATAAATCTCCCGCGATAGCGGCATCGAGCCGGGTGCCAGACCGCCGATATCGGCATGGTGGGCACGCGAAACGGCGTAGGCGATCGGATCGGCGGACCCGTCGACCCAGACGCCGCGTACCGCCGTCAGGTCGGGAAGGTGAGTACCCCCGTGGTAGGGGTCGTTGAGCACGACGACGTCCCCGTCCTCCAGCGTCGTAGCGCCCAGGGCGGCCTCCACGCTCTGGGGTATGGCGCCCAGGTGCACCGGCATGTGGTCGCCGAGGGCGACCGGGCGAGCCGAGGGATCGCAGATCGCACAGCTATAGTCGCGCCGTTCCTTGATGTTCGGGGAGTAGGCGCTTCGCCGCAGCGCCGCCCCCATCTCCTCGGCGATGGCGAGCAGCAGCGAGCGGTAGACCTCGAGCCTTATGGCATCCAGCCGCACGGGGCCGCTGCTTCGCGCCGTTTGCATGTCGTCAGCCTGTCTTTATTATTATGCTGTTCGCCAACAGCTGCTCGCTGCAGGCTCTCCTGGAAAGTCCAGCGATGCAGTGTAATTGTAGGTAGAGGAGGCTGTCTTGGGCAAACGCAGCAAGGAGGGCAGGTCTGAAGCTTCGGTGTTCGACAAAGCGCGCAACGAGTTGATGGGCCAGATCAGGCATTGTGGGGTGCTGGGTGCCACCGAGGAGCAGCAAGACGCTTGGTTCAAGGAGACGATGCAGTACCTGGCGAAGCGCTATCCGACGTTGAGCGAGGGGGAGTTGGCCGAGCTCGAGGCGATCGGCCGACGCTACTGCGAGCCGGTCATAGCGTACGGCAGTCGCAGCCAATCGGACAACGAGGACAACAGCTGAACGTCGACGAAACGGCAACGCCCCGGCCGCGTGCCGGTCGCTCCGCGTTTCCTTAGATGACGACAATCGAGGTATTGTGGAGGCTGTTGGCGGTCCTGCTGCTAGTGGGCGCCAATGGCTTCTTCGTCGCCGCGGAATTCGCTCTCGTCAGTGCGGATGACAGCCGGCTCGCCGGTCTCGAGGATAAGGGTGATCGCCTGGCGCGGGCCGTGAGGCGCGCGCGTGAAGAACTCAACCTGTATCTGTCATCCTGCCAGATCGGCATTACACTCGCCTCCCTGGGACTGGGTTGGATCGGTGAACCGGCCATCGCGCAGACGCTAGTCACCCTCTTCGCCGGTGTTTCTGCACCGTTCGACCTGATCGCCAGCCACGCCGTAGCCGTGGTCATAGCCTTCACCATCATCACGTATCTGCACGTCGTGCTGGGCGAAGTGGCGCCCAAGGCGCTGGCGATATTCCACCCGGAGTCAATCTCGCGTTGGATCGTGCGGCCACTGGTTCTCTTCACCCGGGGGGGCTGGCCGCTGATCTCGTCGATCAACGAGTCGGCGAACTGGCTGCTGAAGGTGTTCGGGGTGCGCCTGCCCTCGGAGACGGAGCGGGTGCATAGCCCGGAAGAGATCATGGTGCTCGTCAGGCGCAGCCATGACGTGGGGGTGGTCGAGCAGGACGAGCAGGCGATGATCCACGGCGTCTTCGAGCTGACGCGTACGGTCGCCCGCGAGGTCATGACGCCACGACCGGATATCGTGGCCGTGCCCACTGATATCGAGTTCGAAGATCTGGTGGCGACGGCTGGCCGCTCGGGCCATTCCCGGTTGCCTGTGTACCGGGAAGGGCTCGATAATGTGGTCGGTGTCGTGTTGGCGAAGGATCTGCTGACGCTAGCCGCGGCGGACGGACACCTCGACTTCGATGTCACGGAGATCATGCGGGAGCCGTATTTCGTACCCGACACGAAGCCGGTAGACGAGCTGCTCGCCGAGCTGCGCCGACTGAAGATCCATATGGCGATCGTGGTGGACGAGTTCGGCGGCACCGATGGCCTGGTGACCTTGGAGGATCTGATCGAGGAGATCGTCGGCGAGATCTATGACGAGTACGACGAGGCGCGTCCGATCTACGCGACGACGCCGGGCGGCCAACCGCTCATCGACGGCGGTGCACCGATCGATGAAGTGAACGAGAAGTACGAGCTCGAGCTTCCCGAGGAGGACTACGACACTCTGGGCGGCTTCATACTCGGCGCGCTGGGGCATGTGCCCAAGCGAGGAGATATCGTGCGGGCCTCGGGCGTCGACCTCGTCGTCGAGCGAGTCGACCAACGCCGTGTGCGTGTCGTACGATTGCTGAAGCGTGATGCTGAACCGCAAGGGGCGTCGGGCACGAGTGGTGAAGGGGCTGGCCGCGGTGAGGTCCCCGCCAAGGGACCGCCGGACTGAGGTGGATCTCAATCGACGATATCCGACAATCATCCGCCTTCTGCCAAGTGGCGTTCAAGCGTAAATGGACGATCTCGACCGCCTTTACTACGAGTTCGTGGAGATACTGCGGCGCGAGCGACCGTCAGCACTAAAGGACGAAACGCTTACCATCGCCGAGGTTCACGAACAGATCATACCTTACCGGCGCGTCCGCAACCGTGCAGGGCTCGGGTCGCACGGAGACTACGAGGCGACGCTCTCACGCCTGCTGGCCGGAGAGCGCGAGTATCTGCTCGGCGAACGCGCTGTACAGGAAGAGCTGAGAGCCGGCTTGCAGGAGTCGCTGCCTGATATCCGCCGCTTTCTGGCGTTCCCGGACGTCCGCGTCCGGCTGAATCCCGACAGAGTGCCGCCGCCTGGAGACATTCGTTATGCGCCGCCCGAGCTGCGCGAGGGGGTCGATTGGGTAAGCGAGGCCATCGAGAGCCACCAGGAAGAGCGGGCGGCGGAGTCAGAGGCCGGCCAGCAATCGGGGACGGGTGGGGCGGCGGAGCCTGCCGGCCCGGCGTTCTGCCCGATGTGCGGCGCTGAGGCTCCCCAAGCTGCGGCGTTCTGCCCGTTCTGCGGCCGCCGCCTGGCTCCCGAGGCCTGCTCGACCTGCGGTGCGGATCTCGACCCCGTCTGGTCGTTCTGTCCGCGCTGCGGGACCCGCAGGCCAGGCTCGGCCGATTCTGCTTGACGGGTCTCGGGCGGGCCGGTATTATCCGTCCCCAAATCTTCCGGTTCGAGAGTATCGCAGGCAGTTCGCCATCGGCGTCCGTCATCGGTCACGCCGGTCGAGGCGGCTGCTTTGGAACCACACTGGAGGTGACGAGATGTCTCGTATGAACGGAGGTATGGCGCTCGGGATGGCGTTGGGGCTCGTGACCTTGATGGCCTGCTCCGGCAGTGAAGCCGGTTCGCAAGAGGCGGCCTCCGGCGCGATGGCCGAGAGCGAAGCGGCCGCAGCCGAGGGCGAGCAGCAGATGGAGTTGCCGGAAGGCGTGACCATGGAGATGGTGAACCAGGGCAGGGAGATCTTCGGTGGCCCGGGTCTTTGCTACGTGTGTCACGGGCCTGAGGGTCAGGGCATGCCGGGATTGGGCGGTAATCTGACCGACGATGAGTGGATTCACGCAGATGGCACATTCGAATCGATCGTCGGGATCGTAATGAACGGTGTCGACTCGAGCGTTTCTACCACCGGTACCGCTATGAACGCGAAGGGCGGGAGCGGGATAACCGACGAGCAGGTCCGGCAGGTCGCCGCATTCGTATGGACCTTGAGCCGTTAGTAGACAGTACGGGAATATGTGACGTATTCTCTCGATCGATCTCGACATTGGACAGCCCACAGCCAATTCTCGACGTGCGGCTCGCTTCTCCGCTTCCGACGTTCGACGTTTGACCGCCGACGCCCGGCGCTGAGCGTCGGGTCTCGGACGTGGACAGTCGATCGCTGAGATGAAAGCGGGATGTCGGACGAGGATACTCGGCTGTGGGCTGTCGAGTTGGTGTACCATTTAGCGGGGGGTCATCGTGGAAGCACTACTCGCTGGCCTTGCTGTAGCCGGCGCCACCGCCCTGGCTACCAGTCTCAGGATCCTGTGGGAGTACGAGCGCGCGGTCGTGTTTCGACTCGGACGGCTGCGCGGAGCCCGCGGACCGGGATTGATCTTCTTGGTACCGTTCGGTATCGAGCGCATGCAGCGCGTCAGTCTGCGGATCGTCGCGATGGATATTCCGCCGCAGGACGTGATCACGCGTGACAATGTCTCGGTGAAGGTAAACGCGGTTCTCTATTTCCGAGTCAACGTACCGGTAAAGGCCATCGTGGAGGTCGAGGACTACCTGTTCGCCACGTCACAGCTCGCGCAGACGACGCTCAGGTCGGTGATCGGGCAGGCGGAGCTCGACGACTTGCTGGCCGAGCGAGAGAAGTACAACGAGATGCTTCGCACGATCATCGACGAGCAGACGGACTATTGGGGTATCGAGGTGACGGCGGTGGAGGTCAAGGACATCGATCTTCCGCAGGAGATGAAGCGGGCGATGGCCAGGCAGGCTGAGGCGGAACGCGAGCGGCGCGCCAAGGTCGTCAACGCGCTGGGCGAGCATCAGGCGTCGCGCAGGCTGGTGGCGGCGGCGAAGATCATGAGCGCCGACCCGGCGGCCCTGCAGCTGCGTTTTTTGCAGACCGTCTCGGAGATCGCCGCGGAAAACAACTCGACGACACTCTTCCCGATCCCGATGGACCTGTTCGAGCCGTTCAAGCGCAGGATCCAGCATGAGGCGGAAGAGTTGGAGGAGGAAGTGGTCGACGAAGCGGACGAGGACGTTCCCGAGATACCGCCGGCGATGGAACCGCCGGGGCGGTTGGCGTCCGGCGAGCCGGCCCCGGCGAAGAGGAAGAAGGACGAGTGACCGGCCGTTCGCGGCGATCGCCGGGCCCCTACCGATAGGTTCAGCTGCGATGGAATCGGGCGGCGGACGCTACCTCACGCGTCGTGACCTGGAGGCCGTCATTCGGAGGGCGGCGGAGCTCGAGTCCTTGGCCGGCAGCACGGTTCCCGAGCTGAGCGAGGCCGATGTGTTGCGCATCGCCCAGGAGGTTGGCCTTTCCGAGGTCAACGTTCGGCGAGCGCTGGCCGAACACCGCGGCAGCGGCGACCGGTTGCTGGCAGAGCGCGGTCTGATCTCGCGGCTCTGCGGCGCCGGGCTGGTGACGGCGAGTCGAACTATTCGGCGCTCGGCGGAGGAGGTCGCGGCCGAACTGGAAGGCCACTTCCAATCGAATCAGAGCCTGCAACTGGTGAGGCGGATCCAGCACACGTCGTTGTGGGAACCGGACAAGAGCGTCGTCGCGTCGGTGGTGCGGGGACTCGACGTCTTCGGGCGGGGTTACAAACTGGCCAAGCGAGGTCGGGCTGTGGAGCTCCGTGTGGTGCCTTTGAGCCATGAGTCCTGCCAGGTCACCCTGACCTCGGATCTCGGGAACGAGCGTGCGGGCTGGTTCTGGGGCATGGGTGCCGCGGTGGGCCTGCCGCTCACAGGGGCGGCGGTCATTTTGGTCCTGGAGGGGGGGCTGCTGCCGGAGCCGTGGCTGCTGGCAACCCCCGGTGTGCTCGCCGCCACCGTCGCGCTCGCCAGGGCCGGCTATCGCCGTGGCGTCGAGAAGATGAGGTTGGTTCTGGACGGTCTCCTGGATCGTCTTGAGCATGACGAGCCGCTTGAGCCGCCGCGCCCATCGTGGCGCGACCTGCTCAGGTAAACTCTCCGCCGTGGCGCCGCCGTGGCGCATCGGCTGACGCTTTCCGGGGCTTCCACCCTGTTGCAAAATAGACGAAATTGGCTCGTCGAGTCGGGCCGCGTGACCTTGAGAAAAGGCGCGTTTTTAAATAGATTTTCCAGGTGATACTCCAGCGGTTGCGTCTCCGTAATTTCCGGAATTTTGAGGACGAGACCGTCGATTTTCCGGAGCGCGGCGCGGCCCTGATCGGCGATAACGGTCAGGGCAAGACCAACCTGCTGGAGGCCGTCTATTACCTGGAGATCTTCCGCTCGTTCCGCGGCGCGCGGGATGAGCAGCTCATCACCTTCGGGTGCGGGCATTTCCGGGTCGAAGGGCGCATCTCGGCGGACGCCGGCGGCGAGGAGGTGGAGGTGGCGGCAGGCTACGCGCGGGAAGGCCGCCGCAAGAGGGTGACAGTCGAGGGCCGCGAGCCCGAGCGGGTCGCCGAGGCCATCGGCCGGGTCGGCGCAATCGTCTTCACCGCCAGCGATGTCGAAATCGTCGCCGGAGGGCCGGGCGCGCGGAGACGTTTCCTCGACATCATCCTCTCGCTCGTCGAGCCGGGTTACCTCACCGCTCTACAGCGCTACCGCCAGATTCTGGCCCAGCGCAACGGGCTGCTCAGGGACGACGCCGGCCCGGCGGAGCTCGGGGCGTGGAATGCCGGGCTGGTGGACGCAGGGAGCCGGGTCGCCGAAGCGCGGGCGCGCTGGGTGAACGTGAGGCAGGCGAGCTTCGCCCGCTACTACGCGGCGATCTCGGGCGGTCAGGAGGCCGGCCTGGTATACGCGCCGTCGATTCCGGAACCGGCCGCGGTCGAAATGGCCGCCGCCCGTGATGGCTGGGCCGAGGCCTTCCAGGTCGAGCTGGAAAGGCGTGCCGCCCAGGAACGGCGCCGCGGTGTGACCCTCGTTGGGCCGCACCGCGACGATCTCCGATTCTGGGTGAGCGGCGGTCCGGAGGCTGTCGGCTTGAGAAGCTACGGGTCTGCGGGACAGCAGCGTAGCGCTGCCGTGGCACTGAGGCTGGTGGAAGCCGAAACGCTGCGGGCCGCGCAGGGCCGACACCCCATCGTGATGCTGGACGATGTGTTCGCCGAGCTCGACCCGCTGCGGGCGGAGCGTGTCGTCGAGCTGTTCACGGCGGAGGATTGGGGGCAGGTATTCGTGACATCGCCCAAACCGAGCGAGTTCGCGTTCATGGGTGACAGCCTGGCCGAGTATCGGGTCCGCGGCGGCGCGGTCAGACCCGTATGAGCGACGAGCGCGGCGGGTTCCCACGCCCTGTGGGAAGACTGGTCGACGAGCTGCTCCGTGCGCGTGGCTTGCTGGAAGGCGTCGAGCGCGCATCGACGATCGGTGACTGGGCCGAGCGGGTCGGTCCGCAGATCGCCCGCGTCGCTACACCCGTCGGGTTCGACCGCGGCATACTGTTTGTGGAAGTACGCTCGTCGGCCTGGCTGATGGAGCTCGAGATGATGGAGCGACGCATCCTGGAGCGACTCAACGCCGGCCGTGAGGCGACCGGGTTCAAGAAGATAATCTTCAGGCTCGCACAAGGCGGCTAGCGGGTTGACGAAGATGTGAGAGCCGAGGGTAGAGAGGGAGAGCGATGGCCAAGCGATCCGGTAGTGGGAAGAAGAAGAAGACGGCGACCAAGAAGAAGCAGGCGAAGAGCCGCAAGCCGGCTGCGCGCGCCGGAAAGGCGAGCCGTGCAAAGGCGGCGGGCAAGGTGAAGGCCAAGACGAGCAGAGCTGCCAAGAAGAGCAGAGCTGCCAAGACGGCGGCGAAGCCGACAGCCTCGGGTGGCGCAGGGTATACCGCCGGCAAGATCCAGGTCCTCAAGGGGCTGGAGGGCGTGCGCCGGCGGCCGAGCATGTACATCGGATCGACCTCAGGCCGCGGTCTCCATCACCTCGTCTTCGAGGTCGTGGACAACTCGATCGACGAGGCGATGTCGGGCTATTGCGACCGGATCGACGTCTCCATTCACCCGGACAACTCGGTGACCGTCGTCGACAACGGGCGCGGTATCCCGGTGGACACCCACCCCACGGAGAAGGTGCCCGGCGTCGAGCTGGCCATGCTCACGCTGCACGCCGGCGGAAAGTTCGACAAGGAGTCGTACAAGGTATCGGGCGGCCTGCACGGTGTGGGCGTCTCGGTGGTGAACGCGCTCGCCGAATGGCTCGAGGTCGAGATCCATCGCGACGGTCAGATCTGGCGTCAGCGGTACGGTCGCGGTCGTAAGGAGAGCGAGTTGGTGGCGGGCGGCAAGACGGAGGTCACCGGCACGAAGGTGACATTCAAGCCGGATCCCGAGGTCTTCACGGAGCTCGAGTACGATTTCGATACACTGGCAACACGGCTCCGTGAACTGGCCTTTCTCAATCGCGGTGTCAAGATCACGCTGCAGGACGAGCGCCCGGGCAAGGAGAAGAAGAGCAAGTACCAGTACGACGGCGGCATCAAGGAGTTCGTGAAGTACCTACGGGGCAATCGCAAGCCGCTATTCGCCGAGATCATCTACATGGAAGCGAAGCGCCCCGAGTGCGAGATCGAACTCGCCATCCAGTACAACGACGGGTATAGAGAGGACACCTTCACCTTCGTCAACAACATCAACACGCACGAGGGCGGCACCCACCTCACCGGCTTCAAGGCGGCGCTCACCCGAACACTCAACGACTACGCGCGCCGCGGAGGCATGCTCAAGAAGGCGAACTACTCCCTGACCGGCGAAGACGTCCGGGAAGGCTTGACGGCGATCCTCTCCGTTCGCGTTATGGACCCGCAGTTCGAGGGTCAGACGAAGACCAAGCTCGGCAACAGTGAGGTGCGTGGCGCCGTCGAGTCGGTCGTCAACGAGGGACTCTCGAACTTCCTGGCCGAGAGCCCGACGGCAGCTCGACGCATAGTCGAGAAATGCATGCAGGCGGCGCGGGCTCGCGAGGCGGCGCGCCAGGCGCGCGACCTGACCAGGCGCAAGTCGGCGCTCGAGGGCTCGATCCTGCCGGGCAAGCTGGCCGACTGCTCGATCGGCGATCCCAGCGTCAGCGAGCTCTATCTGGTCGAGGGTGACTCGGCGGGCGGGTCCGCCAAGCAGGGACGTGATCGGAACTTCCAGGCGATACTGCCGTTGCGTGGCAAGATATTGAACGTCGAGAAGGCGCGACTAGACAAGGTCCTGACGAACGAAGAGATCCGCACGATCATCACGGCGGTGGGCACCGGCATCGGCGAAGACGAGTTCAACCTCGCGAACGCGCGCTACCACCGAGTGATCATAATGACCGACGCCGACGTCGACGGCGCGCATATCCGCACACTCCTGCTCACCTTCTTCTTCCGTCACATGCGGCAGCTGATCGAGGCGGGCTACGTATACATCGCACAGCCGCCGCTCTACCGGATCAGGCGCGGCAGGGAAGAGCACTACGCGTACTCCGACGACGAGCGCGACAAGATCATGGAGCGCATCGACAAGGACGGCAAGAGCAAACCCGATGTGCAGCGCTACAAAGGGCTCGGCGAGATGAACCCCGAGCAGTTGTGGAGGACGACTATGGATCCGGAGCGCCGCACGATTCTGCGGGTGACGATGGATGATGCGGTCGAAGCCGACCGCCTATTCAGCCTGCTGATGGGCGATGAGGTCGAGCCGCGCCGCGCCTTCATCGAGGAAAACGCCAAGTACGTGAAGAACCTGGACGTCTGACCGCCAGGGGGACGGGTTTGGCCAGGCGTTTCTTCCGGCGCTGGACGATCAGGCGCGTCGCGCTCGCCGCGATCGCGCTCTACCTGGCGGCTGGATACGTTCTGCCCCGCGTCGATTGGATTCCCGCCGAGCCCGCCATCGAAACCGATGCCTTCGGAGTCGCGCCGCTCGCGCCGGCCGGCGTCCGGGCCGCCGGCGTGCTCGGCGTCCACACGCAGCGTTCCCACGATGCCGTGGGCAGCGAGTCGGAGGTCGTGCGGGCAGCCCGCGAGGCCGGTCTCGACTTCGTCATCATCACGGATCACCGGTCGGCTGACGCACCTCAGGAGCTTTGGCGGGTCCCGTTCCGCTATCAGGAGGGTGTGCTGCTCGTGCGGGGGCAGGAAATCTCGCTGGGTCGCGATATCGGTCGCGTCCTCGTTTTCGGGATCGACACGGTGCTGACCCATTGGGAAGGTAGCCTGGACGAGCTTGCCGCGACCTTGGAGCGCGAAGCGGCGACGGCCGTCGTCGCGCACTCCCGGAGCCCCAGGACGCGGGATAGCTGGCGTCCGCGGGAGACGCCGGGTATCGCCGGCTGGGAAGTCTTTGACCTCGCCGACATCGGCCGTGCTCGACTCGAGGACCCGTGGGTGGTCTACCATCTGCTGGCCTTGGCGACCAGCGCACCCATCGGCCGGATGCACCGGAGCCTGCTCCGACTGTATCGCGACGGCTTCGATCAGCCCGCTGTGGCGGCATTCGATTCTCTATACCCCTGGAATCGCTCGACCGCGCTTGGCTCCCTCGATGCGCATCCGAAGCTACGAGTTGCAGGTCGGCTGCTGCCCGGCTATGGGCCTCTCTTCAAGAGCATCGTCAATCATGTCGAGCTGGCGAGCCCGCTGCCGGCTGACGCCGGATCGGCTACCGACGCTTTGGCCGCCGCCCTGGACGCGGGTAGTGTCTTCATCTCGTTCGGTGACACTCAACTGGCGGGCAACTTCTCGCTGCAGCTGGTGGCGTCCGGTGGGGGTGCGGTGGGAATCGGCCGGGCAGTTGCCTGGGAGCAGGGGCAGTATCTACGGGCGGGGTTCTGGGGCGGCCCGAGGGCGGGGCTGCTCTACCGAGTCGTGCGGGACGGCGAGCACCGGGCCTGGGTCTCGGGGGCCGAACTGATCTGGCCGCTCGGCGAGCCCGGTATCTATCGTGTGGAGGTGTACAGGTACACGACGCGTGTCGGCCCGTTAACGTGGAATTTACGTCCGTGGATATTTGCGAACCCGACCTGGGCCGTGCGGACGGACGGCTCGACGAGCTCAGTCGGTGGCGAGGGCGGCCTCTGAACCTTCCTCTCCCAGCTCCATCTCTTTGCCGGCATACTCACGCAGCTGCTGAATCTGCTCGGTGCTTCCCATAACGATCATTACGTCGCCGGCCTCGAGTCGCGTCTCGGGTCCGGGGTTGTAGATCGGCGGCCCTTTTTCCCTGGCCCGCTGCAGCGAGAGGACGATGAGCCCCGTGCGTTGTGGGATCCTCAGTTCGGCCAGCGATTGGCCCGCGAAATGTGAGCCGTTCGGAATGGCGGCCTGCTCCAAGCGCAGCTCGATGCCGGCGCCGCTTATTGCGCACTCCAGGAAGTCAACTACATGAGGTCGCAATAACGAGAAAGCCATGCGTACTCCACCCGTCACGTTAGGTGAAACCACGCGCGCCGCGCCGGCTCGCCTGAGCTTCTCGAGCGATTCCTCGCTGTAGGCCCTGGCAACGATCGCGATCTCGGGGTTCAGGTGCCGCGCCGTCATGCAAACCAGGATGTTGTCGGCGTCGTCAGCCAGGCAGGTGGCCAGCCCCCGTGCCTTATGGATCTGTGCAGCCTCCAACGTCCTCTCCAGCGTCGCGTCCCCCTCCACCACCAACAACAGGTCAGGATGAGTGCCCCGCACCAGTTCGATCCGAGCCGGATCTTGCTCGATGACGATGAACGGATGCCGCGCCTCCAACATCTCCGCTACTACGACCCGGCCCATGCGGCCCACCCCGCACACGATATGGTGATCGGACAATGCCTCGATACTGCGCATCACTCGACGCCTCCTTAACACTCCCCCCAGGTCGAGCTCGACGATCAGAGCCGTCGTGAGAGCCCACCAGATCCCAAGCCCCGTGACGCCGAGGAAGATAAGCACCATAGTAAAGGTCCGGCCCGGCTGCGACAGCGGGTAAAGCTCCATGAACCCCACGGAAGTCACAGTCGTCACCGACATGTACAGCGCGTCGACCCAGCGCCAATCCTCGATGACCGTGTAACCCACCGAGCCCACCAGAAAAACAACGATGAAGTAGAGGGCCGTCAGGGCGAACCGTCGCCGGAAGGGGCGCAGCGCCTCGGCCAGCGTCACCGGCGACTGTTGCAGCGTGGTGCCGCCCCAGGCCTTGCGGCGCTGGCCCGAACGCAGGGCTCGCCGGGTCATCTGCTGCCGTCACCGCAGCCTGTCATGCTGCGGGCTGCGGGGCCAGACGTTCTGCCGCTGTCAGCTGCCAGATCTGACGGGGGCACCGGTGGCTCGCGTCTCCAGTGTTGCATGAGCCTGAGAGTATATATAACCGTAGCTCCGTAGGTTAGGGGCGCCCGAGACCCCGTACTTTGGCATTCTAGCAGACGGCTGCGGCGCGTGCAATCGCCGACGAGGCGGAACAAGCGCCCCTCTGCGGCGTTTAACAGCTGTAGAACTGTAAGAGTCATAAGGGATGGAGGCTTCAAGCACCGGGAGGTCCGCGCTGCGTGCGAGGTCGCGCTGCGGGGGCCGGTTCGGTATTTTGCGGTTGTCGGCGTTTCCTCGTCCACCGCCGTCTGACGCGGTACGGAGGCATCAATGAGATCGAGTGGTATGCGCCTGGGCGCTGCCGGCCTGTTCCTCGGAGTAGTTCTGGGCTTGGGACCTTGGACGGCGACGGCGAGCGCGCAGTACTTCGGGCGCAATAAGGTACAGTACGAGACCTTCGACTTCCAGGTCCTGAAAACCGAACACTTCGACATCCACTACTATCCGGAGGCGCGTGAAGCCGTCGAGCAGGCCGGCCGGATGGCAGAGCGCTGGTACGCTCGTCTCTCCCGGATATTCAACCACGAGCTCAGCGGGCGGCAGACCATCATCCTGTATGCCGATCACCCCGACTTCGAGCAGACGACGGTGCTGTCGGGCGCGATCGATGAGGGGACCGGTGGTGTGACGGAGGCGTTCAAGCGGCGCGTCGTGCTGCCGATGGCCGGCTCGCTGGCCGAGACCGACCACGTGCTCGGGCACGAGCTGGTCCACGCGTTCCAGTTCGACATCACGTCGGGCGCTAGCCGCACTGTGGGCGCAGGCTTCCCCTCCGCATTGGCGATGCCGCTCTGGTTCATCGAGGGGATGTCGGAGTACCTGTCGCTGGGACCGGTCTATCCGCAGACCGCGATGTGGATGCTCGATGCGGCGCGCCGTGACAAGCTGCCCACCTTCAGACAGCTCGCCAGTCCCCAGTATTTCCCCTACCGCTACGGCCACGCGCTGTTGGCCTACATCGGCGGTCGTTGGGGCGATCAGGCGATCGGTGAGATCCTCAAGGCAGCGTCGGTTACGGGCAATGTAGGGCAGGCGATCGCCGTCGTGCTCGAGATCAGCCCCAACGACTTGATCGCCGACTGGCAGGCGTCGATCACGAGTGCCTACGAGGACCTGGTCGAGAAGACTCTCGGCCCCCAGGAGTACGGTCGCGTTCTCATATCGCCTGACAGCGGGAGCGGTGCGTTGAACATCGGGCCGGCGGTGAGCCCCGATGGCTCGCAGGTCGTCTTTCTGTCGGAGAAGGACCGTTTTTCGATCGAGATGTACCGTGCCGACGTCGAGACAGGAGAGATCGAGAAGAAGATCCTCAAGACCGCAACTGATCCGCACTACGAGAGCCTACAGTTCATCAACTCGGCCGGCGATTGGCACCCGGACAACCGTCACTTCGTGTTCGCCGGGGTGAGCAAGGGCAAGCCGATCATCACGGTCATCGACGCCGAACGCGGCAGGCGGATCGAGGAGTTCAAGATCGATGAGGCCGGCGAGATATTCAATCCGTCCTGGTCGCCCGATGGCAGGTACATCGTCTACGCCGCCTCGGTGGGTGGCTTGATGGACCTGTTTATCCTGGACGTCGAGACCGAAGAGAGATATCGGTTGACCAACGACGCGTACGCCGAACTGCAGCCTGCCTGGTCGCCGGACGGCAGGTCGATCGCGTTCGTCACCGACCGCTTCACGACCGACCTGGTCAATCTCGACTGGGGCAACTATCGACTGGCGATCATCGATGTGCAGACGGGCGAGATAGTGCCGGTCCCGGACTTCCCGGAGGGTAAGAACATCAACCCGCAGTGGTCTGCGGACGGCTCGGAACTCTATTTCCTCTCCGATCAGAGCGGGATCACCAACATCTACCGAGTCGGCGTCGCGGACCAACAGATACGCCAGATCACCAACCTGACGACCGGGGCGAGCGGTATCACCGACCTGAGCCCGGCGATGTCGATATCCAGCGAATCCAACACGATGGTGTTCAGCGCCTTCGAGGGCGACCGATACACTCTGTACGCCGTCGATGACGTGACGGTCCTCGAGGGCGGACCGGTGGCGCCGCCGCTAGCCGAGATCAACCCCGCCGTACTGCCGCCGGCGGACCGCCCGGTCGGCGACGTGATGGCGCTGGTCGACAACCCGTACCTGGGGCTCCCGCCGACGACCGATGAGTTCGAGAGTACCAAGTACAGCGCCGGCCTGTCACTCGACTACATCGCACCGCCCACCTTTGCGGTGGGCGCCAATCGATTCGGGACGTTCGTCGGCGGTGGAACCGCCCTGTTCTGGAGCGATATTCTAGGCGAACACAATCTGGTCACCCTGTTGCAGCTCAACGGCGGCTTCTCGGATATCGCCGCGTTGGTCGGCTACCAGAACCGCAGATCGCGATGGAACTGGGGCCTGCTGGGCGCTCAGACCCCGATCACGCCAATCGGGCTCTTCTACGCTGACGAGGGCAACAACGTTATCAGCGAGAACTTCATTCGGTTCCGGCAGATCAGCCGCGAGGTCTCCGGCTTCGTGGCCTATCCGCTGAGCCGCGCGCAGCGGATCGAGTTCGGCGCCGGTTACCAGAACATCACGTACGACTACGAGAACCAGAAGACGTTCATCCTTGGCACACAGGTGATCGATGAGCAGAAGATCGATCTGCCCAAGTGCTCGGAGGATCCCACCGAGCCGTTCTGTGAGCCCGATGCGATGAACCTGGGTACGGGCAGCGTGGCTCTGGTCTACGACAACACCTTCTTCGGCTACACGGGCCCGATCCTCGGACAGCGCTACCGCCTCGAGGTGTCGCCGATGGTCGGAACGCTCGATATGGTCCAAGGCCTGGTGGACTTCCGCAAGTACATCATGCCGGTCAGCCCGTATACGCTGGCGGCCCGGGTCATGCACTTCGGCCGCTACGGGGGTGGCGCTGAGGATTACAGGCTGTACCCCCTGTTCCTCGGGTACCAGCAGATCATCAGGGGATACGAGAACTCGTCGTTTGGCAGCCTCGAGTGCTCCTACCCTGTGGATTCCGATTCGTTCGTCGGCAACGAGTACTCTGACTGCCCGATCTACTACCAGCTGTTCGGCAGCCGGATGCTCGTGGCGAACTTCGAGCTGCGCACCCCGTTCCCGCAGGGCTTCGGCGTCAGCGCGCCGAACTTCCTGCCGATCACGCTGGCCGCCTTCTTCGACGCCGGCGTGGCGTGGTGGAGCGCCGATGGAGCGAGTAGTCTCAGGTTCGGCGGGAACAAGGACCCGTGGAACATCGTGACCAGCTACGGGTTGGCGGCGCGGATCAACCTGTTCGGGGTCGCTCTGCTGGAGATCGATTTCGTCCATCCCAACAACCGACCGCTCAAGAACTGGATGTGGCAGTTCGGGTTCTCGCCCGGCTTCTAGGCTCGTAGCCGCGCACTCCAAACGCTCCTCGCCGCTCGGCGGCGGGGAGCGTTTGGCGTAGGTGCCCCCAGCTTCGGCGGCAGGGGGCGACGGTTTGGGCGCCTGGCGCATCTATAAGAGTGGAATGAGAGCCGAGACCGTAACCGTGGCCAGCGCCGAGCTCGCACGCGCCCGGGCTGGTGATCTGGAAGCGCTGGAAGAGCTCTACCGTGCCTTCCAGGCACCGGTTTACAACCTCGGGCGCCGCATCTGCGGCAACGAGGAAGATGCGGAGGATGTGCTCCAGGACACGTTTCTTGAGGTCTGCCGCTCGATCGGCAGGTTTCGCGGCGATGGGTCGCTCTGGAGCTGGGTCCGACGGGTGGCGGTGAGCAAGGCGCTGATGCTGCTGCGTCGCGAGCGCCATCGAGCGAGCTGCTCGCTGGATGGTGACGGCGGTCTCGCCGGGATGGTGGGTCGTGCGCCGCCCGAGCCGACGGGACCGATCGATCTGGAGACGGTGCTGGGCCGTCTGACGCCGCTGACGCGTGCGGTGCTCTGGTTGCACGACGTCGAGGGGTACACCCATGAGGAGATCGGCGAGCTGATGGGCAAGACAGCGAGCTTCTCGAAGTCGCAACTGTCGCGTGCTCACCGGCGATTGAGGGAGTGGCTGGAGTAATGGCAATCGAGCGTCACCTGGGGATGGATGAACTGCTCGGCCTTCGGGACGGCGAGGGCAGCGCGTTCGCGCGCACGCACGTGGAGTCGTGTGAGGCATGTCGCGGCGAACTCGAGCGGCTGTACCGTATGCGCTCCGAGCTCCGCGCCTTGCCTACGTTCCGTCCGCCGCGCGAGCTGTGGCCCCGCATCCGCCGGCACGTGTGGCGGCGGCGGCTGCGCAGGCGGCTGAGTTATGGGGCGGTCGGGCTCGCGGCAGCGGCAGCGCTGGCGGGATTGCTGGTGCCGCGTGGTCCCGCCGATGAGCCGGCGGACGCCTGGGTGGCCGAAGCGAGTAGCGAGGATCTCGGGCCGATGATCAACCGAGCGCGCCAGCTCGAGAACTTGCTGCAGATCTACTCACCGCAGCAGCGTGTGTACGACGCGCCGACGGCGCTGGCCGCGTCCGCGCTCGAGGATCGGATATTCGTGCTCGACGAGCTACTGCTCGAGAGCCGGGCGGTCGGCGCCGACCGCGAGGTGCTACGCGGGCTGTGGGGTGAGCGGGTGTTGGCGCTCGAACAGCTAGTCACTCTGCAGGTCGTGCAGGAGGAGAAGCGGGTCTGGAGGTAATCTCGGCTCTTAGAAGCATCCCGGTTGAATGATCAGGCAATAGTAGAAACAAAGATGAATGGAGGAGATTCGATGAGGTGGGTACAGCTCGTGCTTGCGGGCGCCGTGGTGCTGGCCGGCGTCGCTGAGCCCGCGTGGGCTCAGGAAGAAGAGAAGGACACTCTACGCCAGTGGCGTGGCATCGTGACGGTGCCCTACTCGGGCATCCAGGTCTGGCCGGGCGAGGGTAACTGGTCGCAGGTCGCATGGTTCAGCAGCCGGCCGCGGCTGGGGGTCTGGATCAACACCGAGGCGAACCCCGAGACCGACCGCTACGGCGCGCTCATCGATCAGGTCGCCGAAGGCGGCCCGGCGGACAAGGCGGGTATTCAGGAAGGCGACATCATCACGAATTTGAACGGCGTGAGCTTGCTGGAAGGTGACGAGACGTACGATGAGGATGAGTCGGCGCCCGGTATCCGGCTGATCGAGCGGGCGCGCGCGCTCGAGATCGGCGACACGGTGGAGGTCGAGTTCCGGCGCGACGGCGAGACTCGGACCGTCGAGCTGGTAGTCGGCGAGTTCGATGGGCCGTTCGCCTATACGTATCGCTTCAGTCCGCGCGACAGTGCGTATGCGTTCCATTTCAGGATGCCCAACTACGAGCGGATCTCCGGCATGGTCGAGCGACTGCGTGAGATCCCCGAAGTCCACGTCCGCGCTCCCGAGTCGTTCGCACTAGCGCTCGGCGCCACGCTGCCCGGCCTCGAGCTCGTCTCGCTCAACCCCGATTTGGGTGAGTACTTCGACGCCGAGGAGGGCGTCCTCGTGATCAGCGTTCCCGAGGAGAGCGAGCTCGGGCTGGTGGCGGGTGACGTGATCCTGGAGATCGGCGGGCGCGCCGTACGGGACCCGGGCCACGCGATGCGGATCCTGCGCTCCTACGAGGCCGATGAGGAAGTCTCGTTCACCATCATGCGCAAGAAGCGCGAGATGACGGTGACCGGCAAGGTCTCCGACCGAGGCCCTTACATCATCCGCGAGCGCCGCCAGCGCTGAGCCGGCTCGACGCTCCCGCCTCGCCTCCGTCTGCGGCGCCCGGTACCTGATGGTGCCGGGCGCCCCGCCTTTTGTCAGATTGCCATAAACAGATTCCGAGCCTGCCGCGTATCCTGAGCAGAGGCCGGCGCGTTGCAGCTCGGTCGGCGCGTGACAACAACGGTTAGGGGCCGCACGTGGAGGAACGTGAGCTAACGGCGCTGGCGGTAGCCTTTCAGAGGGGGGACGATAGCGCCTTCGAGCGGCTGGTGGAGGCCCTTACCCGACCGCTGATCGCCGTGGCCTATCGCTACACCGGCGACTGGGAGTGGGCCCGCGACTTGACCCAGGAGACGTGGGTGCGGGTGCACGAGCGGATCCGGCGCTACGATCCGGTGAGGTCGTTCCGGGCCTGGGTTTACACGGTCCACCGCAACGCCTGTCTCAGTCATCTGCGCCGGGCCTGGGTCCGGCATGAGATGACAGCGAGCGACGATGCGCTGGGTCGCGCCATCGAGCCCGCCGCAGATCCGCTCGCTGAGCTCGAGCAACGCGAGTTCCACCGCCGGCTGCTCGTCGCGTTGGGCGAGCTGAGCGAGAGCCAGCGGCAGGTCTTCGTTCGGGTCTACCTGGAAGGTGACGATCAGAAACAGGTCGCGCAGGCGCTGGGAATCAAGCACACGACCCTGAGGGCGACCTTGCACTTCGCCCGCAAGCGCCTGGCCGCAGCTCTTGGAGAGATGGAGGAAGCACTGTGACGAGGAACCCCGACTGCGAAGTCTTTCAGGACCAGTTGGACGCGCTCCAGGCCGGAGCGCTGCCGGAGGAGGGCAAAGAGCAACTCCGACTCCACGCCGAATCCTGTGAGGATTGCGCCATGCTCCTCAGGCTGCACGAATACCTGACGTTGCCTCCTTTGGATGACCTGGAGGCTGCGGTGCCCGACGAGCTGGTCGCCTCCGTCTGGCCACGCGTCCGAGCCGAGATCGCTACCGGCCGCTCGGCGCAACTCCGCGAATCGCGTGGCTGGCAGGGCTGGGGCTGGCTGGTTCCGGCCATGGCGGCCGCGACACTCTTCCTCTTGATCGGCAGCGGCCTGATGTATCAGGAGCTGCGTGAGCTTCGTCGACGCGAAACCGCGCTCATGCAGCAGGTCGCCGAGCAGCAGCGCTGGCTGGCCGAGCTCGACCTGCGGACGGCGAGCGACCCGGTGGCGCGGACCGCGGGCCTGGCGGGGCGGGCGACCTGGGAGCGGGCGCTGGCGCGCCGTGAGAGCGTGAGCGTTGGGGAGCTTGCTCGCCTGCTGAGCGGTCTGCCGTCGGCGACGACGATCTTCGACGCCTCCGAGCTGGAGGCGCTGTACAGGAGGGTTCCCTTCTGGATGTCGGCGGCGCTGCGGGATGCGGCGGCCGAAGTCCGCACCGGCGACGGCCTGCAAGCGGGCGAGTTGATTCGGTTGCTCGAGGCGCTGGGCGTCGATTCGACGAGGCGCATATCGACGGCTCGTCTCCTCGCGTTGGCGGGGTGAACGGGCTGGCTTCGGCGTTCGCGACGTTGTGACAACGCGACTAGAGAGAGGTGAAGGTGATGAACTCGATCAGTGGATATGAACGAGCTCGGATCGCGGGCATTGTCGCGCTGCTGTTTGGGGTCGGCGGTTGCATCGAGTATCGCATCGATACGACCCTAAACGCGGACGGCAGCGGTATTCGTCACGAGGAGATCGTCGTTGATGAGGACGGGGACGTGAGCTGGTTCTCTGTGGATCACTCGCTCTCCGCGGATGACTTCCAGGTACTAATGCACATCGATCCGGACCAATGGACCCACGAGCTCGAAGTGGAAGACGACGACACCATACAAGTACTCCGCCGCGAGACGCGGGTCCGGGATCTGGTATCCTGGGCCGAGGTGAGCGGCGACGTTCGCATCTCGGGCGCCAGACCGGCCGACGCCGCGGAGAGGCTGGGGCATCTGTCGCTCGGCGACGTGCAATTCCTGACATCGGTGAGAGTCGAGTCCGGACAGGTGCCGGAGGGCAGATCGTTCACCTATCGGGAAACCTTTTACTGGGAGAGCCTCATCGATGTGTTGATCGAGTACCTGCTGGTGCAGGTGAAGGATACGCTGGACACGCACTACCCCGAACTCAGCTTGGAGCAGCGGGGCGAGATCATCGGACTGGTGCGCGGTGGGCTGTGGGGGATCATGGATTCGGGGATCCTCGATGTAGGCAGTGACGAGGAGGAAGCGCTGGTGACGGCGTTTGCCGATCGCACGGCTGAGCAGGTGATGAGGATCGTGCACCGGCGTTATCCCGAAGCCGACGAGAGGTCGTTCAGCGATATGCTGAGGCGGATCTACAACGACGAAGACGACAGGCTCGAGGATTTCATTGAATCGAAGCTCCCCGGCGTTCTGCTCGCGTTGAACACGGAGATCGTGTTCCGATTGAATGTGCCGGGCCGAGTCACGGCCTCGAACGCTCACGATCGCGACGGGACGACGCTAATCTGGAAGTTCGGTCCTGGCGATCCGGCCACGGAGCCGGTCGAGATCTACGCGGAGTCGGTCGTTCGCAGATAGACGGAGGCAGAGTGGGGCTGCTATACCCACGGCCGCGGCTCGGCCAGGATCGCTTGGAAAGAGCGTCGCACGTAGACCGGTACCATAGCGCGGCGCCACTCGATCTCGACCACGATGTTGTCCAGCGGGTTGCACTGACGGTAGGCCTGCGCGGCGACCTCGGCAATCACGTCGTCGGTCGGCTTCTGCCCTACGGCGAGCTTGTCCAGCCCGCCGATGACGCGTGGCTTCGCGCCTAGGGCCGCGACGACCAGCGAGATCGACTCCAGCACATCGCCCTCGTCGAGCTCGGCGGCGAGGGCGATGCCGAGGAGCGGGAAATCCACCGACCTGCGTTCGCGGACCTTCGTGTAGGTGGCGCGGAGCTTGGGCGACGGCATCGGCACGCGTACCCGCGTCACCAACTCGTGCCGCTCTAGCCGCTTGTTCCAGATCCCGTCGGCAATGAAGAAGTCGCTGAGATCGCACGATCGCTGGCCGTCGCCCGACGCGATGTCGATCTGCGCGCCGAGCGCGATGAGTATCGGCGGCGTGTCGGCGGAGTGAGCCGCCACGCAGTTCGTGCCGCCCTCGACCACGTGGCAGATCTCGCCGCCCCTCTTGATGCAGAACCCGAGCGCCCGCCTCCAGAAGTGCGTCTGGTTGTAGTAAGTGCAGCGCGTGTCCAGGCAGATGTTGCCGCCCAGCGTGCCCTGGTTACGGATCATCGGGTGGGCCACGAGTGAGGCGGCGTGCGCGAGGGCGGGGAAGTGAGCATTCACCAGCGGGTCGGCCGCCACCGATGTCAGGCTCTCGGCCGCGCCTATTGCCAGCTCGCCGTCGCGCTCTTCGATCCCGTAAAGCTCTGTGATACCCTTCAGCGCCACCAGATGGCCTGGCGCGAACAGTCTGTGCTTCATGTTCGGCACCAGGTCGGTACCGCCGGCGATCGGCATCACGTCGCCTGCATGCTCCTTCAACAGCTCGAGCGCCTCGTCGAGTCTTCGCGGCCGGTGGTAGACGTAAGGGTGCAGCCTCAGCATGGGCTCGACTCCGGCTTCCACGGCGGCAGCGCGCCCGCCTTCTCGCGCTCGGCTCGCAGCTGTAGCGCCTTCCAGACTCGTGGCGCTGTGAACGGCAGGCGGTCCATGCGGACGCCGACGGCGTCGTAGATGGCGTTGGCGATCGCCGGGATCGACGGGTGCAGCGGCCCCTCGCCGGCTTCCTTGGCACCGTACGGCCCTTCCGGATCGACCGACTCGACGATCAGCGACTCGAGCTCCGGTGTGTCGAGGCTGGTGGGGATCTTGTAGTCGAGCAGCGACGGCGCGTTGTGGAGCCCGCTCTCCTTGAAGACATGCTGCTCCATCACCGCCTCGGCGAAGCCCATGTAAGCCGAACCCTCCATCTGGCCTTCGACCAGCACCGGGTTCAGCGCGCGACCGCAGTCGTGGGCGATCCAGATCTTGCGGACGTCGACGAAGCCCGTCTCGCTGTCGACCTCGACTTCGGCCACCTGGGCGGTGAATGAGTAGGCCGGCGAAGAGCCGATCGTGCCGCCCCGGTATTCGCCGTGGATGTCCTTCGGCGTGTTGTAGGAGCCGGTCGCGCCCAGCGCGCCATACTTCGCCTCCGCCAGATTGAACGCCTCGCTGATCGGCATCTTCCGGCCCGTGTCCTTCACATCGAACGCCCAGCCGGCCGCCAGCGCCACCTGCCGCGACTTGCACTCCCAGCTCTCGGCCACCGCCCGCTTCACCTGCCGCTTGATCTTGCCGGCGGCGTCGATACAGGCGTTGCCGCACATGAGGGTGACGCGCGAAGAGTAGGCGCCTAGATCCACCGGTGTGAAGTCGGTGTCGGCCGCCAGGATCCGCACGTAGGCGAGCGGCACGCCCAGCTCCTCGGCCACGATATAGGCGAGCATCGAGTCAGAGCCTTGGCCGATCTCCGAGGCGCCGCAGAAGACCGCCACCCGGCCCGAGCGGTCGACCTGCAGCTGTACCGCCGACTGGGGCATCTCGTTGGGATAGATCGGGTAGTTGGTGCCGGAGATGTAGCACGAGCCGGCGACGCCGATACCGCGACCGTGGGGCAGCCGCCGGTACTTGCCACTCCAGTCGGACGCCCGCTCGACCGCGTCGAGGCACTCGAGGAAGCCGTTCGACTTGACGTGAAACTCGTTCACCGTGCGCGTGTCCGAGCCGAGGAAGTTGCGTCGTCGCAACTCGATCGGATCGATGTCGAGCGACTCGGCCAGTCTGTCGAGCTGAACCTCGATGGCGAAGCGGGGCTGTACCGAGCCGTGACCGCGCTTCGGTCCGCAGCACGGCTTGTTCGTGTAGACCCGGGTCGAGTCGAACCGATACGACTCCATCGTGTAGGGCGCCGTGATCAGCTGACCCGAGTAGTAGGTAGTGACGAGCCCGAACGATTCATAGCCGCCGCCATCGAGGATGGTGGTCGCGTCGACTGCCCGAATGCGGCCGTTCTCGTCGGCGCCGGTCCGGTAGCGCATCAGCATCGGGTGACGGCCGCGGTGTGCGTAGAAGACTTCCTCTCTGGTGTAGAGGATCTTTACCGGCCGACCGCTGATCATGGCGAGTTTCGCCACGCAGAACTCGAGGTCGAACGGTTCGGACTTGCCTCCGAAGGCGCCGCCGACCGGCGGCTGAATGACGCGTACTTTCGCGACATCCAGATCGAGTACGCGCGCCAGCTCGCGATGCAGATAGTGGGGGACCTGAGTAGTCGACCAGACGGTGAGCTTGCCGGACGCGTCGAAGTAGCCGATGGCGCAGTGCGGCTCGATGGCCGTGTGTGTCGTCCCCTCGAAGTAGTACTCGGCCTCGACGACGACCGCCGAGTTTTCCAGCAAGCTGTCCACGTCACCGAACTGGAGCCGGACGTGCTTGGAGACGTTACCGTTCGCGTCCGGTTTCTTCGGGTCGTGGATCGGTGTCTCAGGATGCGCCAGTGCTTCCTCGGGGTCGAGGAAATGGGGCAGGACCTCGTATTCGACCTCGATCAAGTCGAGCGCTTCGGTCGCCGACTCCTCGTCGACGGCGGCCACCGCCGCCACACCATCGCCGACGTAGCGTACCTTGTCGATACAGAGCGCATACTCGTCCCGCGCCCAGGGCAGGATACCGTAAGTTACCGGCATGTCGCTGCCGGTGACGATCGCGTGCACGCCATCCAGATGCAGCGCCTTAGAGACGTCGATCGCCAAGATGCGGGCGTGCGGGTGCGGGCTGCGCAGGATCTTGGCGTGCAGCATCCCCGGCAGCGTAATGTCGTCGGTGAAGACGGCTCGGCCCGAAGACTTGGCCATCCCATCGGTGCGACGCAGGCGGCGCCCGATGACCTGGAACTCGCGCGCCACGGCGGCGCTCAGCTCCTCATCGCTCGCCGCACTGGCGATCTGCTTCTCGCGGAAGTCCTCGAGCTTCACGAGCCTGACAGCTCCGCCGGCGACCGGCCCTCACGCAGCGCTCTGGCCGCCAGCTCGATCGCCTCGTAGATCTTCGTGTAGCCGGTGCACCGGCAAAGGTTGCCCGCCAGCGCTTCGCGGATCTCGCAGCGCGTCGGGCTCCGGTTTGTCTCGAGCAACGCCGCCGCCGACATCAGGATCCCCGATGTGCAGAAGCCGCACTGCGCCCCGCCCGTCAGGTCGAAGGCCTCCTGCAGCGGGTGGGGTGCGTCGCCGTCGGCCAGACCTTCGATGGTCGTTACCTCTTTACCGATAGCCTCCTGTACCGGGAGTATGCAGGAGAGAGTGGGAACGCCGTCGAGCAAGACCGTGCAGGCGCCGCAGTCACCCTTGTCACAACCCTGCTTCGGGCCCGTTAGCCCGAGGACATAACGGAGCATCTCGAGCAGCGTGTAGTGGCTCGGAACGCCGAGCTCGTGCGTGTCTCCGTTGACGGTGAGTCTGATCGTCTCGATCAACAGCCCCCCGGACGGTCGAGAGATGCTGCGCGGTCAGGCGCTGCGGCGCCTCGGTCGCACTGTGAGATCGTATCGGGCACGCAGGTAGCAGTCAAGCGTCGACCTGGGGCGTGGCGCTGCGCGTTCGGGCCCGTAAGTCTATGTAAGATATCGACTTGTCGCCTCCGGTTCCCAGGAGCCGGTCGACGCTGGTCGGGGCGTTGCCGTGATCTCCAAGCCGTTCACGAGAGCGGTTGTTCGACGACGTCCAGCATGGTCCGCCACACGGCCCCCCACACCCCGGCCTCTTGGTTGAAGACAAAGAGATCGCGGCCGCCGGACGAGTACTTCACACCGTCACGCTCATAGACCATCTGGAAGGTGTAGCTCGCCACCGCCGTGCTGCCGCACACGTCGATCTGAAGGTTCTGCTCGTCGTACTCGTGTAGACGTGCGTTCGTGCAGAAGTCCTCGTAGCCGGCGATGACGGCGCTGGCCCCTTCCACGCGTCCGGCGAAGCCTGGGAGCACCATCGCCATTTCATTGTGGAGGTGCTTGGCTAGCTCCTCCAGCTTACCTGTGAGCCAGCAGTCGTTAATGGACCGCAGGACTCGCGCGACATCATCACGGTCACGCGACCCGGTTGTGTCACTCATCTCGCCTCCACAACCCTACTCAGTCGGGAACGCGATGCTCCCGGAGTAGATGTTCAGGCCGGCCCCGCTCATTACCGACATGCGCGGCGGACGTCTGCCAGTCGTCGTGCAGCATCCGTAGGCGCCGTCTTTACTGATGGCGACGAACTTTTCGCCGGGCAGGAAGTCGAGGCCCACGGCCTGGTAACGGTGGGCGATCATGTGGAGCGCGTCCTCGCAAGCCTGCTGCGGTGTGCGACCTTCCCGCATCCGCGATACGATGTAGTAGGTTGCACACGATTTGATCACGTCTTCGCCGCGGCCGGTCGCGCCGGCGGCACCCACCTCGTTGTCGACGTAGAGGCCGGCACCGATGACCGGTGAGTCCCCGATCCGGCCGGGTATCTTGTAACTGAGACCGCTGGTGCTCGTGATGCCGGCGACGTCGCCGGCTGCGTCCACCGCCAACACGTTCACGGTCCCGTAGGTGTAGGCGAACTCGTCGTCCAGCGAGGCGTCCTGTTGCTCACGCCCCCTCAGGTGGTCGGGCGGACCCCAATCGTCGCGATCGCTGTGACCTTCGCGCCACATCAGCCACCGTTCGCGCGCCCTCTCGGTGAGCAGGTTCTCCTCCTCGAAGCCCCAGGACTTGGCGAACTCCAGCGCGCCCGGCCCCACCAGCATCACATGATCGGTCCGCTCCATGACCAGCCGCGCCACCGACGACGGGTACTTGATGTTCTCGAGCGAGGCGACCGAGCCGGCGCTGTATGTCTTGCCGTCCATGATCGAGGCGTCCAGCTGGACGACGCCTCGCTCGTTCGGTAGCCCACCGTAGCCTACGCTGCTGTCCTCGGGGTCCTGCTCGATGTGGTTCGTGGCGTTCTCGACGGCGTCGAGGGCGGACCCTCCCTGCGAGAGGATCTCCCAGCCCAGCTGCATCGCCTGTTGGCCGGTCTCGTTCGTGTGGCTGGTCATGATCATCGGCGTGCCGGACTGGCGCGCCCGCCGCGGGCCGGGCCCGGCACCCGCGAACGGATTGATCCGCTGCCATAACAGAGCGCCTGCGCCCGCCAGGAAGCTCTGCTGGAAGAAGATTCGACGTGTGATTCCGCTGGGCATTTGAGGCCTCCCCTCTCTCGGTGGTCGCCCGGCGCTCCCGTCCGCCGGACGGCGTGTGCGATACCCTGACTTTGGAGAAGAAACGGCGGTCGCGAAAGACCCACCCGCATACTGCCCCGCTAACCGCCGTGGAACCGTGGAACGGACGGATCCCTCCCGGTCAGCGGGCCACGAAGAGCAGCCAGAAGACAGCCTCGCTGGGTGTCGCGGTACCCTTGGCACCCTGCACTCGGCGGCCGATGTCGGCGATAATCTCGTCGAGCGCGGTGCCTCTCAAGTGCACACCGGAGCAGCACGGGCAGCGGCTGAAGCGGTGGCCATCCCACTCGTACGGCTCCAGCGAGCGTGCTCGGCAGCGTGGACAGGTCAGCGGCGTGTCGGGCTCGCCGGGCTGCTTGCGCGGTGATCCGAGCTTCAGCCTGCCGAAGCCCGGCGTTTTGCCGGCGACGTAGGTGGTGAGTTCGGTCCGATCGAACCAGAGGTCGTCGCAGGTGGGGCAGCGGTCGATCTCGATACTGCGGTGCCGCTCGGGCCGCATGGGCGTCCCGCATCGCGGGCACTGCAGTCTAGAGGCACCTTCGGTCACAGGTCAGTCTCGACCCTCGAATCTCCGCATCACGGCACGGATCGGTTCGAGGTCCGCCCAAACGCGCCACTCGGCCACTCGATTGTCCCGCACGACCGCCTTCCATGCCGCTGGTGTCTGCCAGCGATTCGCGGACTCGAGCTCGCCATCGGCGGTATAGGTCCCCGAGGCGATCCCCAGCAGCACGACAACGTCTCCGGCGCCGATCGTCTCCTCGATATCGATCCGATAGTCCGGGACCATCGCGTAGTAGCCACGCCATGCCTCTCGCAGCGCCTCGCGCCCGCTCGCCGACACCGTCCCATCGGAGTCGACGAAGCGGTGGTCCGCGGTCATCAGCTCGCAGAGGAGGTCGACGTCTCGCCGATTGATGCGCTCGACGAACTCCAGCGTAACGTCTATCGCGGTCATGCGATCGGTCACTCGGGTCGGGCGACGAAAGGCGCCCCACCAGCCTCGGACTCTCTTGGATGCTGCATCAACATCACGCTGCGGCTCAGCGCCATCATGAAGAGTTGCCGGGAGTAGACGTCGCGCTCGAACCGGGCGTTCAGGGCGCGAACCGGCGTCTCCGTCTCTTTACGGTCCAGCAATCGCCACCCCTCTGCCAGGCTCGCGGCGACCGCCTCCTCGAATGTCCGTTCCAGTTGATACATGATCTCGGGAGCCGGCTGCATGTGCCGCCATACCTGCTCCAGCTTCTCCCGCAGCTCGGGGCCGAGCGAGTCGATGATCGCCTTGAAGTTCACGCAGGCCTGGGGCCGTGACTCGGAGTCGGCTCCGACCGCGCTCTCCCGGGCGGACTTCAGTCGCCGTTCCAGCTCCTCGAGCTTCTCGTCGGGCTCGATGTCCGACACCTGACACGCAGATCCCGAGGGGCGCCAGACGACGTTGACCACCTCGCCGCAGACCACAACGATCGTCTCTACGCCCGGCAGAAATGGCACACTGGATGGATAAGATTCCGGTCGGTCGGCCACCGGGCGAACAGCGAGCGCGGTCCAGGGGTCGCGCCGTTCCCGGGTGCCGGGGGCCATCAAACGCAGCTGGATCCCCGGCTCGGGATCGCGTGCGACCTCCACCGGCTGGCCCGACTCCGTCCTCAGTTCGGTAAGGCCGGGCGGGCCCGATAGTGCTTCCTGGATCAGACGTGCGGCCTCGGGGAGCTTCGATTCCATGAGGATGACCCCCACAACGGCGGTAGATGCTCTGACCTAGGTTACTCTCGTCCATGTGATGCGGCCAGACCGCCGAGAGCCAGTCGCCGGCCTACTAGTCGTCACCCTGCTGCGCAGGGCCGTCGGAGTTCCAGATCCATTCGCTGGCCAGCCAGGAGCCGTCGGACTGCCTTCTGAGTATGATCAGCTGCTTGCCAGCCTCATTGATGGACTCCGCGACGCCCTCCATCGTCATCGTGTGGGACCAGGTGCTCCGCAGATAGGCGAGGTCACCGCGCCCCTGGAGCTCCAATATGGTGCCGCTGAAGTCGGTGATTACGACCCCGTAGTCCTCTACCAGCGACGCGACGTATTCGAGATAGCGGGCGGGACCGTCGAGGGCGGGATGGCCCATCGGCATGATGACGGCGTCTTCCGCCATCAGTGCCGCCACGCCATCCCAGTCGTTGGCCCGTTCCGCCGCCAAGAAGGTCTCGTGGACGGCCCCGATGGCCGCTACGTCGGCCTCGGAGAGCGAAGCTGACTCTCGTGCGGCTGTCTGGCAGCCCGTGCCTGCGAGGACGAAGCAAATACCGACGATCAAGACGTTGGGTCTGCTTACACTAACCTCCCGGTTGACTCTAGAAGACACGGAAGCCGCTATGCTCTGTCCGGCGATGCGACGAGATAACGTTCATGGTCGCGAACGAAGACCCGCTTCCCGCGCGCCTGTACGTCGTGCCCTCCTACCTCCAGACGAGCTCGCTGCCCCTCGAGGCCGCCCGGATACTTGCGATTTATCTCTCCTCTCGCCTTCAACGTCCGCCAGTAGGGGGTGATGCGTCTCTTCCCTTCCGCTTCGTCTTCGCCCGCGGCGCCGGTGGCAATGCGCGCGTGAATGCCTGTGGCGATGGGACAGCCGATCGTGGCGCCGTGCCGCCGTGCAACGATCTCACGTATCTAGTTGATCGTGATCAGCTTGCCTCTCGGAACACTCCGCATGATCTCGTCCACTTCCCTCGGGGCTGGAATGACGATCGTACCAGTTCCCCATTGCTTGCGCATGCCGGGAGGGATCGGTTCAACTCGGGGCAGATCCTTGTCGTCCGTCAACTTCTGACGAAAGGTCTTGCGTCGAGACATCTCGCTCTCTCAGCCTGTTGATGCGTTAGCATACCTAGCGAACGAGATGGAAGTGCTCCTGACGGCTGAGCACCCAGTGCCGCTCGCCGTCGGCGGCTATGTACGCGTCTTCCTCCAGCGCGATTCGCACCGGCCGGCCGTCCCACTCCGGCACCGGTGAGGTGGCCTGCAGCTCGACGGCCCA
>Ga0180437_10000081_pt1 | contig 206821 bp, 203 predicted proteins | sample SS_ome_4_FD_132410 | JGI IMG/M metagenome (GOLD analysis project Ga0180437, IMG submission 132410) | Hypersaline lake sediment archaeal communities from the Salton Sea, California, USA - SS_3_D_1 metaG | ecosystem: Environmental > Aquatic > Non-marine Saline and Alkaline > Hypersaline >...
CATTTTAACTGGATTATATGAGTCTATACCAATATTCTTGATCTTGGGTTTAGTATTCACACTAACTGGTTTAGCAAATTATAAAAAATGGGGGCAACCACGTAGACTTTTAACAGAAAGTGAGAGAAAGACTCGAATCACTGCAATTACTATAGGCTTGGCGATTCTCTTGATTCTAGGTGCTGTTTTTTTCATTCTTGCTGAATACCTTTAATGATTTTTGTTGAACACTTTTTCTGGAGATCATAAACAACAATATTGTTGGCATGATGAAGTATACAAGTAGACCCATCGATATGCCAACATAGAATGCAACAGTAGACGCTAGTGGTAAACTGATTAATGCTATGCCAGAAAATACAAAAGCTGTAAAATTGATTATTACAATTAAAGGTATAAGTAAAATTCTAGTCAGAGTTTGAAGTGTCTCCGATTTCGAGATTATACCAGCTAGAGATGGAGACCATGAATAATAGAAAATATTCCATCCAGTAACTAGAATTCTTCCTAACTCATTTGAACCTATCATATTGTCTCTTACATGACGCATATAGGATACTTCAGGAGTCATTGAACTACCATATGTTGCTGTGGCAATAATGCATCCTACAGTCTGATTCCGAGGTTCCTGAGTTGGTGTAGGTTCAGTTGGAGGTGGTGAAGTAGGTGATGGAGTAGTAGTTTGTGGTGGAGTAGTCTGTGGTGATGTAGTTGTGTGTGTAGTTGTAGTTGTAGGTTCAGAAATGAAGCTGGTTAAGCTAATATCATCCCAGTAGGATCCTTTGGAAGTGAAAGACAACCTTTGAAAACTAACTGCGAGTATTGTAAATGTCATGTTCTGAACAGTATCTAAAGAATTATCAGGATAAGTGTTCTCAAAGTCTGCTACTAGGTCTCTTTCAACATAGTTCCATTCATCATTCTTCAAGTCATGAAGTAAAATATTCGAAATATTCTCGGAATCCATAGTGGGTAGTGGATAATGACTGTAAATAGGAATATTATCAACCCATGCCAAATAATATACTAGCGTTTTGTTGGTTTCAGGCATATGGAAATCAGTAATTAATGCGATTTCTGTCCATGCATTGATTTCAGGAATACCGAATAAGTAAACCCAGAAATTTAAAGTTAGGTTAGTTGCTTTGTTTAATTCTATCTGTTGTTTAGCACCACCACCAACTCCAAAACAATGTTCGCCTCCTGTACCACAATCTGCTCGGAGGGAGTATTCCCCTGAATGTGAGAGATAACTTGTGACTATAGCATCTCTAGGTAGTTGATTGCAATAGCTGAAAGATGTCCATCCGTCTAAGTTCTTTTCAAATCCTCCGTTTTTGATGATTTCGATTGTTTCACATTTGGAGGGTAAAATTAGAGTTGATATTAACAAACTGATAATAAAGAGAGAAAGAAATAGGCATTTCATACGGCTTCAGCTTATAGAGGATATAGCATGCGCTAAGTCCCCATTGGTTTACTCATCTTCTTCTTTCTTTTTTTTCTCCTTTATTATTCCTCTTTTTTTCAGCTCGCGTTTTGAGCCACTTATACGTTCTTCTCCAAGTCCTGCGGGCTTAGTTTCGTATTCTGTCTTGCTACACTTTTCACATTGGTATCTTGTTATTGAAGCGTGAGGTGGACTTACTACTTTTAGTTGACCCTCTTTGCAGTATCGACATTTCCTTTCCATGTTAGTCTCCTCCTATAACTGGAATTATCATTAAATCTATGCCCTCTTCGATCTGAACTTTCCTGACTATTTGTTTGATATTTGCATGCAATAGATAATATTTTGCTATTGGCATTTCAGTTATGTCTTATATCTGATCTACTGTGAGATCAAGTTCTGAATATCCTGAGTCATAGCTGGTGAGCACACAATAAAATCAGCGCGCGCGTAACGGATTATATAAATATCATAGAGTTACAAAATCCTAAGTAAGTGATGTGTTATGGCTAAGAAAGAGAATAAGTTAAAAGCAGATACTGCTGGGGGTCTTGTTTTTGTTGGTGCGTTTATGATTGGCATTGGGCTTGGAATTTATTACAATATAACTGCTGTTGGTGTATTGGTTGGACTTGGTGTAGGTTTCATCCTTTTTGGATTGGTCAAGGCTTTTATGAAATGAGCGTCTGCCTACGACTGAAAAAGAAGAAAAAAGGAAACGCTAGTTCAAGTTTGGATGCTCTCACCAAGGGACACACAAAATAAAACAATCGAGGGCACGCTTGTATCGTTAAAAAAATGTAATTTGGTACTATTGTAATTACTATTCAAACAGCATAAGTTGGGAGATATGGAGATGACTGATCAAGAACAAGACACAATCAAGGGAAATAGGATTTACTTTTTAGACAATCTAAGAACTTTCATGATTTTTTTAGTGGTTCTTTATCATGCTGGACTTGTTTATGCAAGTAGTGGCGTTGGAACTTACATAAATTGGCTTGTTGTTGACTCTTCAACTAATGATTTACCTGATTTAGTAAATTTAATAGTGGATATTTTTTTATTGCTACCTTATTTTTTATTGCAGGGTATTTTACTCCTTTATCATTGAAAACTAAGAAAGATTGGGTATTTTTTAAAGATAGATTTAAACGATTGATGATTCCTTGGGTCATAGCTGTTTTGATTATAATTCCACTTTACAAAGTGATATTTTTATACTCCCGAAATCTTCCTCAAGAAAACTGGACCACATACTTACACTTTAACCAACTTACTAGTCAAAATTGGTTATGGTTTCTACCTGTCCTATTTCTATTCAGCATAATGTATTTACTTTTAAGAAGAGTAAATTTAACTAGATTTAATATTTCTTTGAAGAGAGCTGTTTTTGCAGTCTTTCTTATTGGTTTTGTGGATAGTTTTTGTATGGATATTTTTAATGGTATGGGTTGGACAAAAACAGTTTTGATAGATTTCCAAAATGAAAGACTTTTAATTTATTTTATGATTTTTCTTTTAGGTTCTCTGTGTTATAAGCTGAATATATTTGAGTCAAAAGGTACAAATAAGAATTTATTTTGGAGTTATTTTTACTGCATGTATTCCAATAATTGTATACATTTATTTCTATATTATTTACTTGATGTATCCAGGTCATTTTATTTTTTCAAGGATCACTGATAGTCTTCTAATGTGGTTTAGTTTTAATCTTTCATTACTATGCTTGCTTTTCGTTATGATTAGTACTTTCAGATATTATCTGAATAAGCAAGGAAGAATTGGAAAAGAGTGGAATAAGAATTCTTACTATGTTTATATCATTCATGTGATAGTTCTTGGTGTTATAGCCTTAACCATGCTAAATCTGGCAATTCCTTCGCTGTTAAAGTATCTTATTTTGACACTATCAACCTTTGTAGCAAGTAATTTGATAATCAGTTTAGCACGTAAGCTATGGAAAAGTCGTTACTACTCAGGCCTCTCTACAAAGGTAGAAGGTATGAAAGGATCGCTAAGAAAATAAAAATAAGATAAATAAAATGCAATTCGAAATATTGAGGAGGATTTTTTATGAAATTTGATATTAAACTTTCAGCTACCGTAAGCGCTTTTATTACTGGTTGGATCGGGATTATCTTTGCAATTAACTCTAATTTATCGAATGATGAGGTTGGTGCAGGAATTTGTTTGATATCTTCCGCTTTAGCTTTTGGCTTTATAATAATTAAAAACTAATTCTGTAATGTTATGGCGTATGTGATGTTGATTATTAGGTGAGAGTTATGGTAAGAGTGAGTTAAGCTAGCTAACTAAACCTCATTTCAGTTTTGATTTAGGTTTGGTAATATACATTTGAAAATCGACTAGCGCATCAGAAATCTGTTGAGGAAAGATTTCTTTTTCCTGATATTCGTTTCTTCTCCCATCCAAGTAATCCCACGGCTGAATACTTTTTTTCATACCGTTAAGGATCCTTGCCAACTCTGAAACATAGACCCCACAATCAGGAAATTTAGGGATCAAATCTTTTATCTTCTTTTCTGCATCTGACCAGTAATTACCATCAATTAATTCGAAAATTTCTTTCGATTGTTTCCTAAGGTTGGCATATTCGTTTAGCATATACCTAGATAAGCATAATTGAGATAATTAGATTTCTCTGTAGCTAGCTTAACAGGAATAGTGCACGCTAACATAAACCTAATTTTATACTTTGGAGAGATTAATATTAGTGATATTATGTCTGAAAAAGTTAAAGAAGATGTAGTAGATGACTTGGTTGGATGCGCGTTATCAGTAAGTGCTTTCCCCATTGTCAAGGATTTGAATACCAAACTGTCTCTTCTTCAGGCTGTGAACAAGGAATATCACGCATTAGCAAATAAGTTGGAATCTGGTAACATATCCGATGCTGATCTAAATATAGCCGCTCCAGTTGCCAAAGAAAAATTACCTTCAAAGATTGAGCGTAGAACTGATCTTGATCTTGATTTGGACAAATCTAAGAAGCTAGCTCACACATCTCCTTCTAAGATAGACGAACTGGTAAATTACTTGAAGCAAAAAAGAATTTTAGAGATCAACACGTCACTGAACTTCAAAGAACCTGAGAAACCAGTTACCCACAGTTAACAAAAGAAATTTAGCTAGCTGAAAAGCTAATTTACCTAATTTTTACATAGCAACCACGTGGAAACCCAAACCACACTCCCATCTATATCCCCCCATAGCTGGTGAGAGCATCCAAAATTGAACTGAAAGGAAGTGCTAATCTTACATTTTTCAGAAATCATTTGTTTGATGATTCGCTTTGATAGGATATGCAGAATGGATCCTCAGCCCATATGTCTCCATATTCATGGTAGGCTCTGATTCTACATCCTCCACTACATATTCTCTTATGAACACATTTCCCACATTGACCTTTGAGTTTGTCAACTTTGTTTCTTAGATTTGTAAGAGAAGCATTAGTAGTATCATTCCAAATTTTCTCAAGTTCTTCCTGTTTTATATTTCCAACTTTCAATACTTCAAGCTGTGCGAATTGGCATGGATAGATATTACCTTGAGGATCAATGTTGAGGACTCTATCACCTGCACTACAGGTATCCCCTACTAACTCTAAGATTTCTCGAGCCTTTTCATATCTCTGCGGATCCTCTTTTTTCAACCGATTCAAAACATAAACCGCATCTTGCGGAGCATCAACAGTTAAAATCTCCATTTTCTTCGGATCCAGTTTAGATGCTGCATTATACAGTTTATCGAGTACCCAAGAAACTTGGTCTTTGTTAAGCTGTTTATTTTTGTATTCCTTTTTTCCTCTGCCACTTGGAACCAGCCAATATAGACAGAATCTTGGAACACCAAGCTTTACTGCAAGATCGATAAGTTCAGGAATTTCTTTGTAATTGTCTTTTGTTGCAGTAATTCTGATTCCACATTTAATTCCAATTTCAATACAATTCTTCAAAGCATTTATTGAACTATCAAAACTTCCTTTCTGACCTCTAATCATATCATGCGTTGAAGCTTTAGCACCATCCAGTGAAATCCCAACATATTCAACATTATTTTCTTTCAGTCTCTCCGCAACAGCTTTTGTTATCAGGATCCCATTACTACTGATAGCTACCCTTACACCCATCTCCTTAGCATATGATAATAATTCCCAAAAATCTGGTCTAACAAGAGGCTCCCCACCACTAAACATTAGCAAAGGAGTTCGAGAGGTAACTGCTTCATCAATTAACCGATAAGCTTCTTGTGTAGATAATTCATTTTCAGATTGTTTACTATCAGCATTAATGTAACATTGAGAACAATTAAGATTACAGCTACTAGTCAAATTCCAAAAAATCAGTGGCCTCTTCTGTTCTGAAAACGCTAACAAATTACTGGGTATACATGTAGGATCCTTTTGACGATGTTTCATAATCTTAGCTACAGTTCCTTCTCCATGAAGTAATTCTGTAAGCCTAATCAAATCAACCACGGATCCTTCTAGAACATCACGCTAGCTTTCTTCAACTCTTTAACACTGAATAATATCTCAAATTTATTTATTCCAAGTTTTTTCAACAATTTAGATACATATTCTTCAACTAAACTTCTTGATAATCCATGAATCATGAAAAACAAATTATAATTCCAAACATTAGGAACTGGTTTTCTCTCATAACAATGAGTAATTTCTTTTAAACCAGCTAAATATTCTCCAATTTCAGATATTTTATCGCTTGAAACTTCACAGACAACCATACCATTAGCTTCATAACCCAGCTTGGATGGAACAATTGAGGCTCCCAACCTCCTAATTATTCCATCTTCATGAAGCTTTTTTAATCTTGAAATAATTTCCTGTCGATTTAATCCTAATTTTTCTGAAATCTCCCTATACGGATCCGCTTCGACTGGTATTCCAGCTTGTAGAAACGACATTAATTTCATATCTAAATCATCAGGAATGTTTCCAGAACCTTTCATAGTGTAAACCTCACATCAGTCTTGAAACTCTTTACTACAGGAAGATTGAGAATATCCTCATCAGAAATTCCAATATTCCTTACCGATTCGATAATTTTTTGAATTTCTTCATTATCTTTTACTGTGATTGTAAACCATAGATTGTATTGATGTTCTCTCAAATAATTATGTGATACACTATTAAGACCATTAATGATATTCGTAATCTCCTCAAGTTTGTCTTGTGGAACCTTAACACCAATCAAAGTAGAAGCTGTGAAACCTATTTTCTTAAGATTAGGAAAACCACCAATCTTTCTAATAATTCCAAGCTCAATCATTCGTTTAATTCTTGATAATAAATTCTGAGAATCAACACCTATCTTCTCAGCAATATGCTCCCAAGGATCCTCAACTAACGGAAAATCAAATTGTAATGCTTCAAGAATTTTAGAATCCAGCTTGTCAAGCCCTAAATTTTTTTTTATCTTATCTTCTTTTTCGAAATATGATGCGATCTCTTTCGCCAAAGCTTCTACCGTAAATTCTGAAGGTGTAACTTGTACTTCAAAACCAAGCTCTTCCAACACTTTCCTAGTCGTAGTTCCAATGGAAGCAATAACAATTTTTTGTAAACTTGTTTTAACTTTTTCAAGATCTGAAAATTTCCGTGAATTTTCTATAAGACTCCTAACAGTAGAAGGACTGGTAAACGCAATAACATCAATCTTCCTATTAATTAAATCCCTAATCAGCTTCTTTACTAAAGAAGTATCCGAAGTCTTTTGAACTTCATATGCTTCAGCCTCAAATACTTCAGCACCCAACCTCTCAAATGCAACTCTTAAAGTATCATCAACGCCTTTAGCTCTCGGTAACCCAATTCTTTTACCTTTAAGATCTGTCTTCTCAAGAAGTCTGATTAAACCATGGGAACTGTATTCTTCAGGTAACTTTACATTACTAAAACCAATTTTTTCAAGTTCAAGTTTCGTCTTCGGCCCGATTGAAATCAAATTTATCTTTCTAAGATGATCTTTGAAGGATTTTTCCAGACCTTCACTCTTTGCAACCTCAAAAGTTTGTCTAACACCATTTTGACTCATGAAAGCAATGAAATCCATTCTACCAGAAACAGTATCTTTAATCAATCTGATGAGAAATTCCTGATCTTTAGCAGGTGTAACCTCAATAAGAGGCGCCTCATATGGGGTGCCACCTAAAGATTCAATTACATCAGATAGTTCCTTAACTTGATCTGGAGGCCTAACGATCGCAACTACTTTACCTTTAAGACTCACGCTTTGAACCTCGTAACCAAGCCAATTCCTTTCTAAGTTTAACCACATCACCAATGACAATAACTGCTGGAGGCTCCACTTTTCTCTCTCTCGCCTTCACAACAATATCTGACAACTTTCCAACAGTTACACGCTGTTTTCGTGTTGTCCCATCCTCAATTATTGCAACAGGAGTATCTTCATTCCTTCCACCCTTACTTATCCCCTCAATAATTGATACAAGATTGGAAACACCCATCAAAACAACTATAGTATCAACAGCTTTCGCAAGCCCTTCCCAGTTAACCTGACTCCCCTTCTTAGCCCAACCTTCATGTCCAGTAACTAATGCAGCAGATGAAGCATAATCCCTGTGAGTTAATGGTATTCCAGCATATGCAGGAACCGCAGACGCAGAAGATATTCCAGGAACGATCTCGAAGGGAATTGATGCATTAAATAATGACTGAGCCTCTTCCCCGCCACGACCAAAAATAAATGGATCTCCACCCTTTAACCTAACTACTTTTTTACCCTGTTTCGATTCCTTAACAATTAACTCATTTATCTTCTCTTGGGGAACACTATGTTTTCCCGTTGATTTTCCAACATAAAGTTTCTTTGTCTTGGATGGAATCTGTTTCAGTATAGTCTTTGAGACTAGTCTATCATAAATAATGACATCAGCCGTCTTGAGTAATTCATATCCTTTTAATGTTAGAAGACCTAAATCGCCCGGTCCGGATCCGACTAAATACACTTTCCCAAGTTTAGTTTTGGCTGATTTCTTTGATTTATTCTTCAACTCAATAATCGTCCATATCAAATCATTATAATCAAATTATCAAGACCTGTTCCATGAATCAACTATTTCCTTTGCACCCATATTCAATATCTTCTTAGCAGCATTTCTACCTACTGATTCCGGATCATCCATTGGCCCATCTTCTCTTACATTAACACGTTTTGCACCATCTGGAGAAATAATTGAACCCAAAATTCTGATTGTCTTGCCTTGCACATATGCAAATGCTCCTAGAGGAATTTTGCATCCGCCTCCAACTTCATTCATAAATGCGCGTTCAGCTTGTGCCTCAGCAAATGAATTTCCATCACTCACAGTTCTTAGAATATTCAGAATATCATCTCGATTATTTCTTGATATAATTGCTAAGAATCCTTGACCTGGAGCTGGAGTAAACTCTTCAATTGATAAACATTCAACGATTCGATCCTGCATACCCATTCGTATTACACCCGCCTGAGCAAGAATAATTGAATCGTACATACCTTCATCCATTTTTCTTATTCTGGTATCCACATTGCCCCGTATAGGCAGAACCTTCAGATCTGGTCTAAATCTAAGCAGTTCAGCTGTCCTCCTAGGGCTACTAGTACCCACTGACGCATCTTTAGGCAGACTGACAAGTTTCGAATATTTCTTTGAAATAAAAACGTCATTAGCAGGTGCACGTTTAGGAACAGCAGCTATAGTTAATTCACTCGACTGTTCTGCAGGTACATCTTTCATACTATGTACTGCAAAATCAACTTCACTATTGATTACAGCTTCATCTATCTCCTTCTCAAAAACGCCTTTTCCAGAAATTTTCTCTAAAGGCTCAGATTCTAATTTATCACCAGTAGTCTGAATAATCTTGGTTTGAACTTCAACCTCCGGATTACGTCTTTTGAGATCTTCAACGACACCAGAGGTTTGAATAAGGGATAGTTTACTTCCTCTTGTACCAACTATCAATTTCAGCTTATTTAACCTCAAATCGCCTTCAATGCAGCAACTGCAGCATCCACCGTCTTACTAAGATCTTTTTCATTATGAGAAGCTGTAACAAAACATGACTCAAATTGAGATGGTGGGAAAAATACTCCTCTCTTCATTAATTCTGAATGAAACTTCATAAATTTTGAACTATCACAGGATCGTGCTCCATCAGAATTTGTTACAGGAATATCTGTAAAGAAGACTGTAAACATTGATGCAATATTATTGATCTGTACATTCATCTGATTTTTACTAATCAAATCCCTTAAGCTATTGGTCAATTTGTTGGTAAAGTTCTCAAGGCTACCATACAAATTAGATTTTTTCTGTTTCAGTTCATTTATTGTTTCAATAGCTGAAGCTACAGATATTGCGTTTCCACTGAATGTTCCTGCCTGATACACTTTACCAATTGGTGAGAAGTGTTCCATTATCTTTCTTTTTCCTGCAATAGCTGATATTGGAAAACCTCCACCTAGAACTTTTCCAAGAGTAACAAGATCTGGTGTAACCTGATAGTATTCTTGTGCACCACCTAAAGCCAGTCTGAATCCAGTTATTATTTCATCAAAAATCAATAATGCATTATCCTGTTCGGTTATTCGTCTAAGCTCACTAAGATAACCCTCCGATGGAGGTATAACACCCATATTTCCAATAACAGGTTCAACAATTATAGCAGCTATATCATTATCTTCCTTCACGAACATCTCCTGAAGTAAGTGAACATTATTGTAGGGGATTACCAGAGTATTCTTGGTAGTATCTTCGGGGATCCCCTGAGATGTTGGTATACCAAATGATGTAGCACCAGATCCTGCTTTAACAAGTACACTATCATGTGCACCGTGATAGCATCCATCAAATTTGATTATCTTTTTCCTTCTGGTGTAACCTCTAGCAAGTCGTATAGCATGCATTGTAGCCTCTGCACCACTATTCACAAGCCTTACCATTTCAGCACATGGAAAGGAATCTGTTATTAGTTCAGCTAATTGAACCTCGGCTTCCGTTGGTGTCCCATAGACTGTTCCAAAATCAAGTTTTTTCTTAACAGCGTCTATTATTGGAGGATGACTATGTCCAAATATTATGGCTCCATATGCACTGCAATAATCAATGTAGCTATTTCCATCAATATCATAATTTTTGGATCCTATGGCTTTCTGTGTGAAGAAAGGATAGGGTTTGAACATTCTTACTGGACTGTTAACTCCTCCTGGCATCAATTTTGATGCTTTCTCAAAGAGTGGTTTGGATCCTAATTCTTTAACCATGGTGCTACCTCCTTTGCGAAATATGTTAGAATCATATCTGCTCCTGCACGTTTGATTGCCGTTAAAACTTCTAATGTTGTAGATTTTTCATTGAGCCAACCCATCTTTCCAGCAGCTTTTATCATAGAATATTCTCCGCTAACACAATAGGCAGCTGTAGGCATTTTGAATGTGGTCTTTACACGATAAATTAAGTCAAGATATGCTAGTGCAGGTTTTACCATAACAATATCAGCTCCCTCTTTGACATCAAGCTCGACTTCTCTTAATGCCTCATTAGGATTTGAGTAATCCATCTGGTAATTTCTCCTGTCTCCAAATGATGGTGCAGAATAAGCTGCGTCACGAAATGGTCCATAGAAGCATGATGCATGTTTTGCTGCATACGCCATAATCGCAACATCTGGATACCCAAATTTATCGAGACTTTCTCTTATTGCTTGAACTTGTCCATCCATCATCGCTGAAGGAGCAACAATATCAGCACCAGATTTTGCATGACTTACTGCCGTCTTTGCCATCAACCCAAGAGTTTTATCATTAATTATTTCTCCATCTTCAACTACACCACAGTGTCCATGATCGGTATATTGGCAGAGACAAACATCACTAAATACAATAATTTTATCTCCATTAGTTTCCTTGATATTTTTAATAGCTTTTTGAACAACACCATCATCATGATAGGCAGATGAACCTAGAGCATCCTTCTTTTCAGGAATACCAAAAACAAGTACGCCTGGAATATTGAGTGATACTAGTGTCTCTATTTCATTTTGTAAATTACTGATTGGGTGTCTATATTGTCCTGGCATTGATTCAATAGGTTCTGGATTAGATATTCCTTCTTTAACGAAAATTGGGTAGACAAAATCCTTTACAGTAAGTTTTGTTTCTCTTACCAAATCTCTTAATTGGTTTGTTTTTCTTATTCTTCGCATTCTAACATTTGGAAACGACAATTTATTTATCCCCAACACTTTTGTAAATAAAAAAAATAGAATTTCTCTTTGTGACTGATATTGATCTTTTAAAATTTGGATCAATATTTGTTAATGATCTCTTCTGCAATCTTCTTTGCTTCCTCCAATTTACCTTCTTCAATTAATACAGAAATTTGACTGTCAGCCATTATTTCATACAATATTTTTTTTCGCTGTGAACTGCTGTCAATTTTTGATTTCAGAATTTTTCTTGCATAATCTTGTAATTCAACGTGTAGAACATCCTCTTTAGTTACAGATTTCTCAAGCCTCTCCCTAAGAACACTAGCCATAGCTGGACTCTTTCCACTAGTTGAGACAGCAATTTTCAAATTTCCAAAGTCTGTTGTTGCAGGAAAATAAAAATCACATAAATCAGGGTGATCAACAACACAGATAGGGATCCTAGATTTATGTGCCTGCTTGCTCAGCTCTATATTCATTTCTTCATCGTCAGTTGCTGCAATAATTATATCAAAATCAGAAAGTGTTCCTATAATCTCTGAATTTTTTTCAATTTTCTGTAAATTGATTTTATTTGATTTACCAAGATTTGATAAATAATCTGTGAAATCCTTACTTGCTACGGTTACTTTTGCTCCTTCACGTAGAAGAGCTTGAACCTTACGCTCACCGACTTTTCCGCCTCCTACAACGATGATTTGTTTATTGGCGATTTTCATTTCGATGAGCATCAAAATCGACCGAGTATTCCAAGTAAAATGAAATGTGATATAAAAAGTTACGAAAATTTTAAAAAATAATTTTATAATTTACGATATTCGTAAGCAGACTTATAATTTCAATGTAGGTTCTACCCTAACAAATCTTGTAATAACAGAAAACGTCGCATTCTTAACACCTTTGAAAGATTTTATTTCATTAATCAATTTTCCAAGATGTTGAAGATCCTCTGTATGAACAATAGATACTATATCATATTCTCCCGTACTCTGAAAGACATGCTGAGATTCATGAAGATTAATCAACTTATTAAAAACATCATCAATAAACGGTCCATCAACCTTGAGCATTACTACCGCTGTAACTTGTAAACCTAATTTCCTCGGATCAATTAAAGCAAGAAAACGTGTAATGACTTCATCCTTCAACAATTTCTTAATACGAAATCTCACCGTACCCTCAGTAATTTTCAGTTGCTTTGCGATCTTAACATAGGATTTTCTAGCATCTTCCTGAAGAATTCTAAGAATCTCAATGTCCAAACGATCAAGTTTCATTGACAATTTTCAATACAAACCTTATGAACTATATACCTAAAAGAAAAATGCTTTCTCTTATAACCCTCTTAATAGATATAAAGAAAACTTAAGATTAAGACAAACTGGAATAGTCAAGCCTCTGATTGTCCTATGTCTGACCAAAAAAAATTACTCATAGTCGACCAGAATAAAGCAAGAGAATTAGGTGAAAGTATCCACCATCAATACACGAATCAATTAGGATTATTTGAAAAATATGAGCCACCAGACTATAGCTTACCTAAAGGAATGATTTCTGGTTCAAAAGGTCATTCACTATTTTTAACATATTTTTTTGCCTTAGATTTCATGAACAATTCTAATTCAATTTGGAAAAAAGCCAGACAAATATACGAAGAATTACCCTGGTTCTTTGATGCAGAACAAATACTAACACGAAGCGATACAGGAATATTTGATACCCTGACAAAATTGAATGTTAGCGAACCAAATGAAAATATGAACCGCTGGAGAACTATATCAAAAAATCTTCTATACAGTTACGCTGGTGATCCGAGGAAACTAACTGAAAAACCTCTCGAACTATCAAAAGCAGTAAAAAAAACAAAGAAACTCTTCGAAATAGATGATGATAGGATAATTCATAGATATATTCAACTAATGTCAACAGACAAATTACTCAAGATCAAAAAATCAACAGACCTTGGAATATTTGTTAATAGAAATATTGTTCTCTTCACAATCTATACTGGAGTTATTAAGATACAAGATGATTTCTTTGAAGGATATATTGACAGAGATCCCCTATCCACATTAACTAAAAAAATCTGGAATAAAGTTGTAAAATCTCTTAATATCAAACCTTGGAATTTAGAAGATCCAATTAACATAATTGGTGAAAAATTATGTCCAGAAATGAAATGTCTTCTATGCCCAATTTACTCAAATTGCGATAAAAAATTTAACATGAAAATTACTAAAAATAAAATTAAAATTGGAATATCTAAAATCGAAAAAATAATTAGATCAATATATTGTATTTATTGCGGACGTAATTTAGAAAAGAATGCAAAATATTGTGATTATTGTGGAAAAAAAGTAGAACAGTAAATAATTAATTCTAATTTATTTGAATAAAATTAATATCCTAAATGAAGTCTATCAGCTAGAAAATTTGGTACAGGTTTCTCCAATATTTTAGCAGCTGCAGAATCAATATCATAATTTGCTTTTTTAATTTCAAAATTAACATTTTCTTTTTCAATTTCTAAAATACCATAACTTGCTCTAGGATCTCTATCTCTTGGCTGTCCCACACTTCCAGGATTAAATAGGTATAATGAATTTGATCTAAATTTAAATGGTATATGAGTATGTCCTAACAACAAAACATCACATTGGGCAGTTTCAATCATACCCTTTAAAATGAAATCTGCTGTTCCCGGAAAAACATATTCATTCAAAGGTTCTCTAGGACTTCCATGATAAGCCTTAATACAAATATCATCCTGTATAGAACTTGAAAACAATTGCATTTCTCTCAAGTATGATAGATTTTCTGAACTAATTTCTTGTCTAGTCCATTCGACCGCTAAAGCTGCATGAGATGCAAAATTTGATGTGTCTCCAGTCACAACTGCAAAATCATGATTTCCAGTAATCAATATTCGAGGTTTCAGAAATCGTATTCGACTGATAACCTCGTTAGGTTGAGCACCATAACCAACAAGATCTCCTAAACAGAAAATTTCATCATAACTATCTAGACTTGAAATAACAGCTTCCAAAGCTTCAAGATTAGAATGAATATCTGAAATAATTACAATCTTCAATTCATGTTACTCCAATCTAGAAAAAATCATATCGCTTAAATCAACACCCAACAAATAGATTAAAGCGTCTGTATCAGGTAGGTAAGATTGAGTTTTCTTGAGGGATCCCGTGAACATAACGGAGTTACCTTTAATGTCAAAATTTTACCTTTAGATAACGCAGTGATGGCTTTCTTCTATGAGGGTGAAATGAAACTAGGAACTTTAGCTTTTTCCATGCCCTTCACTGGAGAAGAGAGGGTGGGGAAATCATCTGTTCTTCTTGGTGGAAAATATCTCATAGCTTCCAGATCTCTTTCTGAAAGATTAGCAGCAAAATATAACAAAATGAGTCTGGTCTCATTCCATTCAAGCTTACCAGAAACAGAAGCTTTTCGAATATATCTAGGAATATTAGAGGAAAGATTACGCAATTAATAATGATCAGTACGAAACAATGTTTGATAGTGGAGCCTCACCAAGAACATCTTCTGAAGCTTTTCTCACTTTTTCTCTAAACTCTTCTCTTGTGTAAATTCGTATTATATTTAGGAAGACCATTAATGATCCCACAATTCTTGATAATTCTTCTAGTTTTTGCGGAATTTTTTCTCCAGTTTTCATTTTATGAAAGATTGGTATACTCATCGGTTCAATATCTATTGCATAATGGTAAGGAACTGATGGAAGAGATGGTACATCTATTGTAACTTCTTCGTGTGGAACTTTTGCTTTTTCAGCTATCTCTCCTTCAATCCGTTTTCTTACCGATTCGTTGTTAAATATATTAGTGATAAGCTGGTCTTTTACAAAAAATGTTTTATCATATGCACATTTAATTAATTTTCTTTTATCAAGATCATTTATGATATCTTTACTCTTTGAGTTTTTCAACATCTGCCAAAGAGTGCAGTCATCTAGTTGAAGATAGTTTGTTAATAAATCAGATCCGAATAAATTGAGTTCATTCATAGCGTTTTCTAAAGCTCTAATAACCATTATCTGGGCTGCTCTCGTTGTTCTATGGAAATATATTGTCCTAAATGATTCGAGTCTAGCTAGAAGGAATGTCTCTAGTGTAGATATTGCAGTAGCGTCGACAGCTAAATTTTTGTCAAGTAGATCCATGGTGTAAATTAGTCGGAACATATCGATTGTACCATAACCAGCTCCTGTGTGATAGGAGTCTCTTAAGAGAAAATCCATTTTATCTGCATCAACAGAGCTTCTAATAATCTGGTCAAGGAATGGTCTCTTTTTATCTGAAAGACGCCCAACTGCAAGTGAAGAAATTTCTTTTGGATCAAATTCAGATTTTTTTAATGTGTCGTGTATCTCGGATTCTCTTATGATCTGAATTGACATGTCTTCATGGTTCTTGTCAATGAATTTTGATAAGATTGGTTCGAATAAATGAGATAATGGTCCATGTCCCACATCATGAAGTAACGCAGCCATTCTGACTTTGTTTATATCGATTTTATCGGAGGCTTCAAGTAGATTGGTAGCAATCTCCCCAGCTAGATGCATTGTTCCAAGTGAATGTTCAAAACGTGTGTGATTTGCAGCTGGATAAACGTACTGAGCCCCTGCAAGTTGTTTTATTCTCCTAAGCCTCTGAAAAGGCAGAGTGTCAATGATTGCTTTCTCTGACTTTGTTATCCTAATATAACCGTAAAGTGGGTCTTTAATGAAACCCCAATATTTTTCTGAATTTCCCAATTTTATTCGCCAAGTACTATTATCAATCGGTAATTATGATACTTGTTAACCATTTAACATAAGAACTTCATGAAGCTTTAGTAATATTAGCTGAGGTAGTAAATTGGAGCCCAGAGATGGTGTATTCATAGTTCTTGAGGGTATAGACGGTTCAGGTAAGACACTTCACACACGCAATCTCTGTTTTCAACTTCGTAAGAAAGGATTTGTATGCAAATATACAGCTGAACCAAGTAAGGGACAAATTGGAAGACTACTAAGAGATGAATTCTTAAGTAGAAGAAAGATTTCACCAGAAATAGAGACTCTTCTATTTGCCGCAGACCGTTTTCACCATATAAAATATGATATCTTACCCATGCTTCAAAGAAAGTTTATTGTAATTTCAGATCGCTACCATTATGCCTCAATAGCATATCAAGGTGCTCAAGGTGTTGAGATTAAATGGATAAAAAATATCAACAATTTCATAATAAAACCAGATCTAGCGATATACCTTGATGTACCTGCAGAAATAGGATTAAGTAGAATTCGAAGAACGAAAAGTGTAATGGAAAAACTTGATCTAGAAAAGCAAGTTCGCAAAATTTACCTTGACTTGGTAAAAGAAAAAGAGCTAACCTATCTAAATGCGAACAAGTCAATAGATGAAGTAAATAAAGAGATATTCGACCTAGTCATTAGAACAATAAATAAAAAACAAAAAAAAGAAAACTAAAGTGTGTGCTTCAATTCTTTACCAGTGTACCATTGGTAGACCTGCAACAGGCGATGTAAAATAGGGTATTGTTGTGCCCTTTAATGTTCCCACATAGACAGTTTTTAGATCCTGTCCACCAAATGTGATACTTGCCATCCATGGAGCTACAGAACTTTCACAAGCAAGCATGTCATCAATCACAACTTTTCCTGTGAAGAAATGGTTATCCAGCTGTTTAATTGCTTCAGGATTTCCATCATCTAAAATTATTCGAAGTTCTCCTTCAGGTGTTAAAGCAAAGATTTTTTCTGCATAGATAAGAGTACCCCATAGGTTGCCGTAACTATCAAAAGCGATACCATCAGGGAAACCCCCTAGATCTGATGGTCCAAAAATTTCTCTATCTGATAAAGTTCCATCAGGATGACTTTTCATTCTACTAATTCTTCGGCCATTAGTTTCGACAATGTAAAGGTATTCTTCTTTTGCGTCAAATCTTATTTCGTTTGTGAATTTGAAACCTTCTGCAGCAACTCGAATTCCATCCTGATCTACTACTGCTATATAACCATCCGAAGTATTCGGATTGAATGCTTCTACCCAATTCTTCACCTTAGTGGATATTGTTAACCAGATACGATTCTTGGAGTCTCGGAGTACAAAGTTCACCTTACCAATTTCTTCTCCATCGATATTATCATAGAGAGTTCTAGTTTTTCCATCTCTTGTCATTACCTCTAGAAGATCTTTACCAAAGTTTGCGATGAGAAAGTCACCGTTTTCTGCAAATGCTAAGCCGTTAGGAAGAGTTCCTTGTGTGAACCTTGACTCTAAATTACTTGCTTGAGAAAAGCTATCGTCACGACTTTGAGTAATGATCTCCTGTTTACCTTCAGGGAGTATTTTTACAACTCCGCCCCTTGCATCTGCAGCCCATAGTGTACCGTCTCTTTCGGCCAGTATGCATTCTGGACGCTGTAAGTTCTTACCGATAAATTTTAGATCTGATTTTAATACTTTAAAATCATCAATTGGATTTTTTGACATAATTTTTCTCCTTAAATCTTAACTCCAGTTCTCAGTCAATAGTAATTAGTTTATACTTTTGAGTTCCTAAACCTAATTTCTCAGCTATTTCAAATTGCAATTTCCATTCTCTTGTTCCATCTATATTTTTGAATATTTGAAAAGCATCCCAATCAGCTAATTTACCAATTTTATCTTCACCAATTTTCATAGCATCTATTTCTTCGGTTGCAGTTCCTTTTATTCCAAGGGAATTATTGATTGCATCTGTTGATGCTTTATCAATCGCCACGGGATCATTTGACACGAATAGTCCAATATCAGGAACCATAGGTACGTCACCATAATCGGCGCAATCACAATGAGGAGTTATTTCGTAAGCAAAATTGAAATAAGCTACTTTCTTCTTCCCAAAATATTTCAGAACACCAGCAGCTGCATCGACATTACGAATTATTAATTCTTTATTTCTGTGATGAAGACCTCCCCATTTTGTAATAGCGTTTTCTGGACATATATCCCAACATCCACAACCTACAATACATTTTTTAGAAGAAATCTTCGGTTTCTTGCCATGAAGTTGTATAGCTTCAACAGGACAAAATGGTATGCATAAACCACAATTGGTACATTTTTCAGAATCTATCTTAGGTTTCTTAGACATGTGAAGAGGTGCTTTACTGACTTTAGAAATACATCCGATTCCAACATTTTTTAAAGAAGCCCCGAATCCGGTACGAGGATGACCTTTAACATGAGCTATTGAAATCATAGCATCAGATTCAGCTATTGCTTGAGCTATCTCTATCTCTTTCATTCGGACTCCATTAACTTTTATTTTGCATCCTGTAAGTCCTTTCAAACCATCAGCTACAATAACTGGAGCTCCCAATACCTCTTGAGTAAATCCATGTAGAGTGGCATTTCTGAGACACCCTACTGCTGTTCCTCTTGGTGCTGATAGACCGATGCCAGTAGTGTCTGTTACAAATGGTTGGCCACCTCTTTCTTTTACCTTATCTGCTATCGCTCTGACATGTTGTGGTTCTAGATGTCTCTGGTTTCCACCAGTCCCAAAATGAATTTTTAGGGCTACCAGATCGCCTTCAGTTATAATTTTTTGAATACCCGCTGCATCAAAAAGATTTTTTATTTTGGTAGAAAAATTTTGATCAGATTTTTTTGCACGCATATGGGAAAAGTAGACTTTTGAGGCCAAACTTGTTTACATCTCTTACACCGTAGAATCTTCGTCAACTAATTAATATTGGGGTTTCTTAGAAATCTGTCAAATAAATTAAAGGGATTATAAATTAAGTATATTTAAGATCAAATCGATATTTGATAAAAAATAACTAAAGTAAAATTATTCTGGTAGTTTTTCTGATTTTCTGAAGTCAGACATTATTGATATTATTATTCCAATAGAAAAGAAACTTACTCCAATCCAGATTAAATTTACAAAAGGGATTATCTTTACTTGAATCATTAATTGAGAAAGGTTAGGATCTCCACTTTCTGTTAATTTCATGATTAGGTTTTGATAGAGTGAATCTGTAAAACCAACAGTTATGTAAATATCCTTTTGAATTGATCTGAATATTAGAGGTCTGGATGTCAGTCCATATAGAGTGTAAAGACCAGTCCATAATTGACCATCATAAGTTCTACCATCAGAAGATGCTCCTACATCAATAACTAGTGAAGAATGGGATGGTAATATTTCGTTTTGAGTGTAAATGGAGTCTATGGGTCCACTGAATCTTAGATTTGTTACTTTTAGTTCTACTCCTAAAACAGGTTTTACTTCATTAATTTTAACTGGGATTTCTTCACTAACTTCCATTGAAGAACTTAGGAATACGCCTATTAGTATTAGAATAAGTGAAGCGTGTATCATACCCCTGCCCAAATGTGGTAACATATGCACTCTTTTCTTCTGCAGCATTTTTTCAAAAAGATTGTATAGTGCAAATGAGAACGCTAGAAATAGAATTGGTAAACCGAAATTTGTTACCTGGTTAGGTGTAGGTACGTTTAAAGTAACGGCTAATATTCCAATTAAGCCTGACAAAATTACCATAGCAATACAGGCTTTTAATCCAAATCTTTTTGGTGAATTACAGAAAATTAACGAAACAACAAAAAGGATCGTCGGTGGAAAAAGCCATGTATTATAAAATTCCTTCCCTAAACTGTAAACTCCACCAACTTGAATAGATAATAATGCAGGTAGGAGAATACCTAGAATACAGACCACGGTTATGTAGAGCAATGACACATAAGCAAGAGTTAATGAAAGAGATATTTTTCCGCCTGAACTGGAAAGTTTAATGATTGGCTTTTTCACTTTACTTTTTAGATATATGAAATATCCACAAAAATAAGCGAATAGAAGTATGAAAGGCATAGCTGTGGCAGCCGAAGCACCAAAGGCATGTACAGATTCTAATATACCACTTCTTGTTACAAGAGTAGCAAATATTACCAAAAGTGACGCAGCCAGAATAGAAAATTCTCTAACCAGCGTCTTGTTTCCTTTAGATAGTGATGCGGTATGAAAAAATGCTGTGAGCATAAGCCATGGAATTAATGATGCTGTTTCAACAGGATCCCATGACCAATAACCACCCCAACCTAAGACTTCATATGCCCATGCTCCTCCAAGGGCTATTCCAAGTGTGAAAAACAACCAACTCAAACGAGTGAAAAAAATCATTGTTCTTTCGTAATTACCTTTGGGTTTACTTAGATATGCAAAGATTATTGCAAGTGAAAAAAAGGGAAGTACATATCCAAGAAAAATAATAGGGGGATGGACTGCCATCCATGGAGACTGTAGGAGAGGATTGAGACCAAGTCCATCTAATGCTATGAAATTCAATTCAGCAAATGGATCTGCTAGAATTGTTGCGGATAATAATAGTATTAAGAAAACATCAAGATGTGTATAAACACGGGATAAACTAAATTCTGAACGTTTGATTTGTGATTGTCTATACACTAGATATATCAAAGCTAGAAGAGTAGACCAAAGGATAAGTGATCCTCCAACACTCGCCCAGCTAGCATATAATTTGTAAAGTACAGGTAAACTGGTTGAACTGAAGGCATAAACATCCTTTAAAGAGAAATCATCTCGAAGAAATGAGCTAACATAAAGAAGAAACGCTGATAGAATACCGAGTATTGATAACATAAATGCTTGTGACTTTCTGTCTGAAGATTTAGGAGATATATTGGATTTGGAAAGCATGTAAATATCTATTAAAAGAAGAAGGCTTGCAATTGAAAGCAGTAAATTACCGATGAACACTATACTCACATCTCTTCATGATAGAAGAAAAGCCAAATAAGAATGCTGGTAGTTCCAAGTATATTCTCTATTTCCAATTAGAAAATTCAAAATAGTCTTTAACTGTAATTCAAAATTTAAAGAAGAAAAGAGAATTGATTATAAGAACCATAAAACCATCGGATTTCAATTTCATAATTGGACTTGCAGCATTAGAGAACATAAAATATTCAAAGAAGGATCTAAAGCGTATCATCGATTTCGAACCTGAAGGTTGTTTCATAGCTGTTGATGGGGAACAAAGACTAGGAATTGTAACAACAATAACCTATGGAACTGTTGGATGGATAGGAAATCTACTCGTTGAGAAATCAACTAGACGATGTGGGACAGGAACTAAACTCGTCAAAGAAGCCCTAGAATATATGCAAAAGAAGGGCGTCAAGATTCCCAAACTCTATTGTTTCCCTAAAAGAATACTATTTTACCGTAGGTTAGGATTCAAAACTGAGATTAACGTTCAAGTTATGGTTGGTAAAGGAAAAAAAATCGCTTTTTCTGAAGTTAAGAAATTATCAGAAAACACATTACATGAAATGTTACTTCTGGACAAAAAAATATTTGGAGCAGACAGATCACAACTTTTGTGTAAACTTCACCAAGAATTTCCAAAAAATTGTTTTGCTGCTTACCATAAGAAAAAACTTGTTGGATATATTATGGCGAATGGTTCTGAAGATGAATATGAATTAGGACCTTGGGTCTGCCTTCCTGAATATCAAAATAGATACGCCGAACAATTACTTAGAGCAGGGATAAACAGTCTTGATACGAAAATAATTGATTTATCGACTCCATTAAATAATAAGATGATAGAAGAAGTCTTAGTTAATTACAGTTTCAAGAAACAAGGAATAGCAGTTAGGATGGGTTGCAGAGAATCTTCTTTAGGAAATTTAGAAAGTGTATTGGGAATAGCTGGACTTGACAAAGGTTAAGTTTATTCTCTCATAAACCGAATGAACTCTTCTTTTGACCTTGGTTTAAGAACATAGTTATGTTTCTTTTCATATTCCAAAGTTGAATCTGGTTTCTCACCATAATCATGACCAGGATATACTTCTAAATCATCATCTAATTTGATAATCTTACCGAATAAGCTATCATAGAGTATACCTGGATCTCCACCAGGTAGATCTGTTCTTCCACACTCTCCCACAAATAATGTATCGCCTGTTAAAATCTTGTTATTTAAAAGTAGACATATACCATCAGGAGTATGCCCTGGTGTATGGATGACCTTTATATTAATCCCATCGATTTTTACGATTTCACCGTCTTTTAGTTTAATATCCCCTCCAATATTTGCTGCTTCATGCATCATTATCGTAGCACCTGTCTGAGATGCAAGCTCATTGTTTCCAGCAGTGTGATCTTGATGGGTGTGAGTGTTGATTATGTATACTAGTTTCAAATTTTCCTTCTGAAGCATATTAATTATATCAGTTACTGCGCCTGAAGGATCAACAACAACAGCTTTTCCTGATTTCTTATCGCCTATCATATATGCAATATTTCTAGACCCTTCAATTATGAATCTCCTAAAAATCATAGTCAACACTTAATGGTTCTAATCTATGTGGAAGGTTTAGGTTAACGGTCTTATCGTAATAAACTCTGTGATAGACTTAAGCTGAGGAGTCCCACCTCCTTCAGCTATAATCTGAATCATTTTATCTCCATCGAGTATTTTTACACCGCCTATAGTAGTAACTCCCCTATCGAATAGTGGAGTAGGTATTACACTCGCAGAGGGCCCAACAAGACCAAATTCTCTTGCATTATTCGATAATTCAAGAATTCTATCTATTGTACCATTTGCTAAACTTGAGCCAGTTGCCACAACAACATCAGCTTGAGGTAACAAATCCTCAGCTGCTGTATCTGGGAAGCTGCCTTCATCGCGAAGAAGTGGACTTCGCTCAATAATGTATAGTTCCTTAGCTTTTTCCCTTATTGATTTAATGAATGGATGTAAGCTCCCGACCATAACAACCGTATCACTAGATTTGACTCTCAATTCATTAATGAAATTGGAGGATTTAATATTGAAAGGTGATATTACTTCATCAAAAAATTTTTGAGATAATGCGTTTAGTGTGGCAAATCCAAGTACACTTTCATTTACTTCCCATGACTTAGCCATATTGACTATATCTATCGCTTTGCTACCACTTATTTTGCCTGCATCTTTGTTGACCTGACAGCAGTAAGGAGCCATTTCGTGAGATAAGGTATGACATAAACCAGCGTGACCAGATTCTAAAGTGACTCCAGTATATCCTAGGCCTATACAGGCTTTCTTTATAGTCAATGTGCTAATTCCAGGTACCTTTTTAATTACAAGTTCTAGTACTTGTTCAACTATCCTCATTTTATTAGCCTCCTATGGAAACTTTTTGAAGATAATTTGTTTTCAATAAATACCAAAAAATGGAATTTAGTCTCTTCTAAGCTTCCTTATTTTATCTAATATATCAAGCCAAATTGAAAGAGTCTGAGAATTAAGAATTAGTTTTTCTTTATCGTTTTCAGAATTTATTGCATCGTTTACTTCTTTAATTTTAGAAAGTACTGTCTGCTCTACATTGTTAAGTACTGCCTCTTCTGTGATCTTGTCTTCTTTCTGAGTAGCCTTGACGATAACTACTTGTTTGTTACATTTAGCACAAATAATTTCTTTTCCTACTTTAAATAAAGGGGAACCACATTCTGGACAGGTTTTCGATAGCATTGTTGCTCCTGATCTCAACAGTTCAGACATTTTTTTTAATTCTGAACTCAATTTGATTCACCATTCATAAGGACTATTAGGAAGAGTTTTAGGTTGGAATAATTAATCACATGATTCATGAATATATAAAGTGAGTTGAGGGTTATGTCCAAAGCGAAGAGGAAAGAAGAATTTGAAACGAGAGTTAAGCAAGCTCTAGGTGTACTTGGAGAAGTATCTCAGGACAACACAACACCCAGAAACATTAGAAGAGCAGCAAAAAACGCTATGGACGCCCTAGAGTTGCCAGAGCATAGCCTAGGTGTACGAGCATCAAATGCGATTGCCATTTTAGATGAAATATCTCAAGATCCGAATATGCCTCAATATACTCGAGTAAAACTATGGAGTGTTGCTGGATTACTTGAGGCAATAAAAGACTAAAGCTTTAGATTATTGATAATCTGCCATTTGAATAAGAGTCAATTTGGGAAAATGTTCACAAATTTTTATCATGATAGATTCTATGGTAATATCAGATCAAAATGGTTCCGCAATTAAAATGAACACCAAATCAAATACCAAGAAAAATAGTCGATTACGAAAAATTGGAATCATAATTGTAATATTGATTCTTATTGTCATTACATCTTATTTTGTTGTTTTTCAGAATCGATTTGGATCTCCATCACCAACCATTACTCTAGATGAAGAACAAGAACAGATTGATAATTTTCTGGCAAATTATTATCTTGCATATAGAGACGGCTCGGTAGAAAGAATACTCACGTTTTTCGAGGATGATGCAATTCTTTCTGCTCCTGATGGAAAAGTGTATGAGGATAAATTGAACATAGTCATCTACTATTCTAACTTGTTTAAAGGATATGATAGTATAGACCATTCAAAAGAAATTTTAGATATTAGAGTCCGCGGAGATGAAGCATATGCTACGTATAAAGTTCGGGTACGGTTTTGGAAGTTTGGTGCAACAGATCCGCCTCAATTTTTCTATGAGGATAATTTTTCTTTGAAAAAAAATGGTGACTCCTGGAAAATTAATGCCCTTTTAATAGAGTTTGGTTGGAAAGACTAGAAAATAAAGTAAAAGAGGTATTGTGTCACATGACACAGTTACATATTGAATTCATGGAGTATAAACTAAGTCTTTTAAAGATTCATAAAAAAAGGAGAGCTCAATGAGGTGAAATGGTGAACTCTGAAGTATTTCCATATCTTCCAAATTCATCATCTAGAATAAAGGATAGAATGCTCAAAGAGATTGGTTTCGTTGATATTTCAGAGCTTTACAAAGATATTCCAGAAAAGGCTAGACTCAAAGATAAACTCAATATTCCAAGTTCAACATCAGAATACGAAGTAGAACAACAAGTTGAGAAACTACTATCTAAAAATCAATCTATATCTGAAATACCCTCATTCTTAGGAGCGGGTTGTTGGTCACATTATGTGCCAGCTGTCGTGGATGCTATAGTCAGTAGATCAGAGTTTGCCACTTCATACACACCATATCAGGCTGAAACAAGCCAAGGCATTCTTCAAACACTCTTCGAGTATCAAAGTATGATGTGTGAACTTACTGAGATGGATTACGTAAATAGCTCAATGTATGATTGGCCAACCGCTCTGGGTGAAGCTGCAAGAATGGCAGTACGTATGACTGGTAGAGATGATTTTCTTATACCACATTATATGGATCCTGAGAAAGTTGAAGTACTGAAAACTTACTCAGAGCCAGCTGGAATTAAGATTATTCAAATCGAACAAAATTTGCATAATGGTCAAATTGCTATTGAAGCGCTTGAGAAGAAAGTAACTGAAGATACTGCTGCTGTATATATCGAAAATCCATCATATCTTGGGTTTTATGAAAAAAATGTTAAAGAAATCTCAGATCTTACACATAAAAAAGGTAGTCTACTAATTGCTGGTGTGGATCCAATCTCTCTTGGAATAATAAGACCTCCGGGAGATTATGGTGCTGATATAGTCATTGGGGAAGGTCAACCACTTGGAAATCATATGAATTATGGTGGACCAAGCCTTGGAATATTTGCTTGTTCTGGAAGTCGACTTCTCAGGCAGATGCCTGGAAGAATAGTAGGAATGACAAATACGCTAGATGGAAAAGATGAAGCATATTGTCTTGTCCATCAAACAAGAGAGCAACATATTCGGAGAGAGAGGGCAACATCTAACATTTGTACAAATGAGGCTCTATGTGCCGTGGCAGCGGCAACATATCTGGCGCTTTTAGGTCCTGAAGGATTAAGAAAGCTATGTGAGACAATTATTTCCAAATCACATTATGCAATGAAACGATTAAATGAGATAAAAGGGGTTAAGACTCCTCTCTTCGATACTCAGCACTTTAAGGAATTCACAGTAAATTTTGATGAAACAGGTAGAAGCTCTAAGGAAATTCATGATGAATTATTGAGAAAAGATATACAGGGTGGAAAAATACTCACATCATTCCCAGAACTTGGAGATACTGCTCTATATTGTATTACAGAGACTAATTCAAGACAGGACATAGATTCCTTGGTTAATGCATTAAATGATGTTTTGAGGTGAACCAAGTGTCATATAGACAAGTAAAATGGAATGAACAATCAATATTCGAGAAATCCACTAAAGGTAGAATAGGTCATATCCCTCCTTCTGCAGACCAGATAGAAAATGATGCAATAGGAAATCCAAATGATTCCGTTCCCTCAGAATTGAAACGTAAAAAGCCTCCTAATCTTCCTGAATTATCTGAGGTTGAAGTAGTTAGACATTATACCAGACTCTCCCAAGAAAATTTTGGTATAGATTCTGGAACTTATCCACTTGGAAGCTGTACAATGAAGTATAATCCAAAGATTTGTGATAAAATCTTAAATTCACCTAAAATTCGTAACCTACACCCATTACAAGATGTGACTCTAACACAAGGAATTCTTGAAATTCTTTATCATCTTTCAAATTATTTTACTGAAATTACTGGTATGCATGGAATCTCACTTCAACCTGCTGCAGGAGCACAAGGAGAATTTACAGGAACTCTGATAATTAGAGCATATCATGATTCACATGACGAATTGAGTAATAGGGATGAGATGTTAATACCAGATTCAGCTCATGGAACTAATCCTGCAAGCGCAGCTATGGCCGGCTTTAAGACTGTTGTTATTCCAACTGTTGATTCAGGATGTCTAGATATTAATGCAGTCAAAAATGTTGTAGGAGAGAAAACAGCAGGTCTAATGTTAACAAACCCTAATACTCTTGGCATATTCGAGAGTAATATAATCGAAGTCTCTGATCTTATACATTCCGCTGGAGGTTTACTCTATTATGATGGTGCTAACACTAACCCTACACTTGGGAAAACTAGACCTAAAGAAATGGGATTTGATATAGTTCACCTTAACCTACACAAGACTTTTGCTACTCCTCATGGAGGTGGTGGACCGGGTGCTGGACCGGTAGGAGTCATTAAAGAGCTTGAAAAATTCTTACCTGTGCCTTTAGTTGTTCACGATGGTCAGAGATATTCTCTAGATTATAATAGACCTCATAGTATTGGTAAGATAAGAGGATTCTATGGTAATGTTGCAGTATTGTTGAGAGCGTACATTTACATTTTGAGCATGGGTTGGGATGGATTAAAATCTGTGAGTGAACTGTCAGTTCTTAATGCCAACTATATTGCTAGAAAAATCTCTATGAATAAGAAATATACAATTCCTTATTATCCAAATAGTCTTGTTAAACATGAATGTGTAATAAGTGCAGAGAAAATATACAAAGATACTGGAATTAGAGCTTGGGACATATCAAAGAGACTTTTAGATTATGGTTTACATTCACCAACCACATATTTTCCTCAGATTGTTCAAGAAGCACTAATGATAGAACCTACGGAAACAGAGAGTAAAGCTGAGCTTGATCGATTGATAGAAGCAATATGCGAAGTCGCCGAAGAGTGTTATTCAACTCCTGAGTTGGTCAAGGGAGCTCCTCACTCAACAAGTGTTACGAGAATTAATGAAGCTAAAGCATCACATCCTGAGACAATGTGTCTATCTTGGAAAATAAAAAATAATAAAGATATGAATTCTAAGGATCGTTAGTTATCCTCTCATCCTAAGATATTGGTAAGCTTCTGTAGCAGTCTGAAACGCGTAATGCACCTTTTGGAAATTTTTCCTGAATTCTATTACATCATTTCTAACTTTGTTCTGATCTTCCTTCTTTATTACTAGACGTTCTATGAACTCAGCTATTTGCTTCATCTCGTCAGTCTTCATACCAAGCCTTGTACATTCTTGAACTCCAAGTCTAATTCCCCCTGTGGTATCGTAGTGTCTTCCAAATTTGATATCATATGGTAGAAGATTACGATTCAATATTATATTGGAGTTTTCTAGAAGTCGTTCTATATCGCTTCCGAATGCTATCTCTGATACATCAACTATCACTACGTGAGATTTTGTGAATCCATTCTTCTTTCCTAACACATTGAATCCTTTATCGTTTAAATCCTGACCGAGTGCTTGTGAATTAGTCACAACCTGTTTTGTGTATTCTTTTCCATATTCTAACATTTCAGCAAGAGCTATAGCTTTTCCAGCTACATGATGTAAATGATGGTTGCTAACTGTAGCAGGAAATACAGTTTTCTTTAGTGCATCTTGATGGATTGCTTTTGATAGTATTGCACCACCTTGGGGTCCAAACAGAGTTTTGTGAGTGCTTATTGTCATTACATCAACTCCTTCCTTTAGTGGGTCTTGAAATTGTCCTCCACCCACCAGACCAGCTACATGAGCTGCATCGTAACACACCGTCGCACCATTTTCGTGGAAGAATTCAGTTAGTTCTTTCACTGGATGAGGAAATGGTAATACACTGCCACCAAACATTACTAGTTTAGGTAAAGTTTTGTTTTCTTTTTTCATCTCAAGGATCTTAGCTTTTGTTTCTTCTACCTTAATGTTCATTGTCTCATAGTCAAAAGGAAAATATTCTATTTCTAAATTCTTTACAGACCCAGCTGTTCCAAAGAATTTGCTTTTACCGAAGCTTATGTGTCCACCAGATGCTATTGACAATGACATCATTATGTCGTAAGGTTTTGTGAATGCAGTGTAAACAGCTATGTTAGCATTAACACCAGAAATAGGTCTAACATCTGCGTATTCTGCACTAAATAATTCTCTCATCATTTCCATGCAAAGGAGTTCGACTTCATCTATGTATTTACAGCCAGCATAGACACGTTCTTTTGGAAATCCTTCAGCGTATCTATTTCCAAAATCTGAAGCTACTGCTTCGCGAACAGCTGGTGAGGGTATGTTCTCTGATGCAATCAAAGGAATTGATTGTTGAAACCATTTATGGTGATCCTCAAGTAAACTAAAGACTTTATCATAATATTCTATAGGCTTCATTCTTTTTTCACTACTTTCTTTTCATTTTCATACTTTAGAGCATTCATGAAAAGGCAACGGTTAGGAGAAACCATCACTGAGTCCTTATTAATTTGACTATTTAGGTCATGAGATATTAAAATAGGTGTCTCTCTTAGCAGAATTGCAGGCACTCTTTCGTCTACTTCACCCATAGCTAAATGGGCTGCACCAGCTAAGTCATCGACTTGACAATGCCTTGTTATTTGTAATGGCTTGCCGTAAAGATCTTTAAAACCTCTGCAGTCACGCACAGGACTAAACCCTGAGAAACCGAATGCAACACCTACCGTTCCTAAACGAAGTGGAGTGACTCTACTATCGACAATAACAACTCCTATGAATTTTCCCTTAATGTCATAGATTCTTTGTCTTATGGTTTGAGCTGATTTATATGGATTAGCTGGGGAAAGAACGGCATAGCCTAAAGGAACATTTTTTCGGTCGACACCAGCGTTAGCTATCATTACACCATCTTTTAGTGTACAGATAGCTTGATCTGTTCCCCCATAGATCTCATCAGCTTCTTGGATGATCAATTCCACATATTCAGGATCCAGATTATATTTTTTAGATAATTTCAGAGCTAGATTTGATGGCTTAACTTCTTCTAGCTTAACAATTCTTCCTTGAGATAGTGCAACGATCTTGCTTGTAATTGCAAGTATATCGTTGTCTTCGATATTAATCTGTGAAGTGTCCAAACTGTGAATTATCTCATTTATTATGTCCTGATGGGGTTTGATGAGACCGGTATGTATCTTGAAAAGTTGCATTATGATATCTCTCACATTGATAAGAAACTCTATCTAATAGACACATGCAACTATATGTAAAATGTATATATTGATTCTGAACTTTTACTGAGATTAATGGTGTATTATCTTGAAGATTGGAATAAATGCTGCTACGTTCTTAAAAGAGAAGCCGGAGAAGCGAATTGAACTTGGTAAGGAAGCAGGGTTTGATGGAATTGAGATCCTAGCTTATCCTGAAGAGCTTACTCAAGAAAAGCGGGCTAACATGAAGAAATTATTAGAAAAGATTGGTTTAGAGACCATGATGATAGGTTGTGGACCACCCATGGCATTGAGTGGTGGTAAACTTTGTTTAGAGAGCCCTGATGAATCTATAAGAAATAGTACTGTCGATTATGTGAAGGCTTGTGCTGATTGGGCGAATGATTTTGGAACAGACAAAGTCTATGTCGTAACGCCAACCTGTAAAAATGATGTTAATGATCATGCAAATTCTTTGGAAATATTATATAATTCTTTAAATGAAGCTTGTGAATATGCAAAGTCTTCTGGAGTAAAAATTTGTTTAGAAAACTCTCCTGGAAAAATTGTATCAGAAGCAAGTCAACTCAATCAAGTTATAAAAGATTTTAATATCGAAAATCTCGGGGCATTGATAGATGTAGGACATCTTAATATGACAAATGAAGACCCAACAACAGCTATTATGAACACTGAGAAGTTGTATCATGTTCATTTTGACAATAATGATGGCATAAATGATCTCCATACACCCTTAGACGTCGGCACCATGCCATTAAGTAACCTTGAAAAAGCTATCAAAGCTCTAAAACTAAAGAAATATGATGGATATTATTCACTTGAGTTGCTTAATCTACAAAATCCAATAAAAACACTAAAAGAGAATATTCAGATCTTAAAAGAGATCTATAATCGTGTCTGAAAATTAAAAAAATTCTCTGAGGGAAATAAAAGAATGACCATTCCTTCAGAGTATATCGAGTTTTCTACCAGCTCTCTCAAATGCACCTAATGCTAAGTCTAATTGTTCTCTTGTATGATGAGCATTTACTATAGTTCTTACTCTGGCTGTGTCTTTTGGTACGACTGGGTAGCTAAAGGCTTGAACATAAATATTCTCTTCTTCATAGAGATACTTGCTTAGTTCACGAGCCTTATCTGCTGGGCCGACAATCACAGGAGTTATTGGAGTTTGACTGACACCAGTATTGAATCCTAGGTCATCAAGCCCCTTCTTGAAGTATCTAGTGTTATCCCATAGGTTTTGCACACGTTCAGGCTCCCTTTCGATTATTTCAAGAGCCTTCATCGTTGCACCACATGTTGCAGGATCAAGGAATCCAGTTGAGAAAACAAATGGTCTGGATGCACGACGTAGATAGTATACTAAATTTTCACTGCCTGCAATATAGCCACCAACTGTAGCTATTGCTTTTGATAAAGTACCCATTTGAACATCTACTTTTCCATAGGCGTTGAAGTGTTCAACAGTGCCTTTCCCAGTTTTTCCGAGAACTCCTGAAGCGTGAGCCTCATCTATGAAAATAAAAGCATCATATTTTTCTGCAAGCTCGACCATCTCTGACAGCTTGCAAATATCGCCATCCATACTGAAGACTGCATCAGATATTACCATCGTCTTACCTTTTGCTCGTTCCTTCTGACTGGATTTTAGTTTCTCCTCTAGATCTTTCATGTCCAGATGCTTGTAGACCATGCGATCGACTTTTCGAGACATTCTACAGCCGTCAATTATACTAGCATGATTTAGTTCTTCGCTCACGATTGTGTCACCTTCAGCCATTAGTGGCCATATGGATCCCAAGTTTGCGATGTAACCAGTGGGGAAACAAAGTGAGGCTCCTGATGATTTGAATTTAGCAAAATTACTCTCTAGCTCATTCTGTATATCATAGGTCATGATCATGCGACCGGTTCCCATTCCTGCACCATATTTGTCAATAGCATCTTTGGCTGCCTGCATCATTTCTGGATTATTTGCAAGTCCTAAGTAATTGTTTGCACATAAGACTAAAACTTCCTTTCCATCAAGAAATGATTTTGTGGAATTAGGGCCTGATAGAACTCTGATATGAGGAGTGAAACCTGCTTGTATGAGTTCCGAAACTTTTTGATCTAAGAATTTATCTAGTCTCTCATTCGGCATTGTTAATAACCATTTCAAGAAAGAATTGACAGCCGTATAAAATCTTTACAGTTAATTTTTCTGCTATTCTATTAGTCGCGATATGTTATCAGAAAGAATCATTTTCTTATCTTCATCAGTTATATTTGCAAGAGTTATCTTGGAAATCTCGAATTCTATGCCTCCACCAAGAGGATAATCAGATCCATAAAGCAATCTGTCAGATCCTATGGTATTAACAGCCTGAGTAATCCTTCTTGGATGCTGAGAATATGAGGTTTCAAGAAAAATATTCTTGTTCCTCTTTGTTACATTAATACATTCAGGATCAATCATATGTGCAATAATGAATTGTCCCTCTGGAAAATTCTCTGCCAATTTTCCGACATAAGTAGCGTTACCAAGTAATCCCCATCCTGTATGAACCATTATCGGGACCTTCAGACTAATAGCCTTCTCAATTAAACGTAAGACGGTTTTGTTTGTTAAATAGTATCCACCTAAAACTGGGTGAAGTTTTAATCCTCTAAAACCAAATTCCTTGATCAAAGAATGAAGTTGATCGCAGCAACTTTCTATTCTTGGATCTAACCAAGCGAAACCGAAAAGTCGATTTGTATTGTTTTCGATTGATTTTGCCAGTCTGATGTTAGAGTCCCATAATCTGTGAGGTAAATGAAAATTTGGCATTACAATTGCATTGTCTACATTGTTTCTATCCATCTCTGTAAGTAAATCTTCAACTGATATAGGGCTGTCACTGGAATCTGAGTAATGAAATGGATCACCTTTACCTACATGAGTGTGAGCATCAAAAATCATTTCGTCACCTAATTCTATAATTATATTCCATAATAATAGAATTGTCGGCATAGAGGAAAAAATTATAATACTAAAAAACTTCGACGTTCGGAAATAAATTTGTATTTGTTAAAACTTCATTCTTTAATTATGGATTTAAGTAGCTCAGCATATTTTTTTGAATCCATTAGTACTTTTATTTCTTCGAGGTTTTCGGGTTTGATAACGGCAATCCAACCTTCATTATAGGGGCTTGTATTAATTAAGTCAGGTTTGTTAGATAGAACATCATTAACTTCGATTATTTTACCTCCTATAGGAGCGAAATAATCTGATACAGCTTTTACTGATTCCACAGTACCGAGAGACTGTTTACTTGTAACATTGATATTGCATTTTGGAAGATCAACGAAGACAACTTCATGAAGTGATTTCTGTGCGTAATCTGTTACTCCCATACGACAGATGTCGTTCTCCATCTTGAGCCATTCATGATCTTTTGAATAGTAAAGTCCTTCTGGAACTTTGTAATCTTCGATTTTCAATGAATATTCACACAGTTTTTTTATTTCTTAGCTGCAATTTTTGGAATTACTCATGAATTTCTTTTAACACCATAAATTTTAGGATCATAAAATGGGAATCCAACAATTTTAGCGTCAATTAGTTTTCCGTGGACTTCAATAGAGACCTTATTTCCCTCATTTGAATGCTCTATTGGAACATATCCCATTGCTATACCCAAATTTAGTAGGGGAGAATAAGTTCCGCTGGTTACTGTGCCGATATTTTCACTATTTTTAATTATCTTACATTTTGCTCTTGGTATACCTTTACCTATAACTCGTAGACCGACTCGTTTTATTTTTATTCCATCTTCTTTTTTTCGGATAATTGCTTCTTTACCTATGAAATCTCCTTTATCCACTTTAACAACGAAACCGAGTCTTGCTTCTGATGGATTAGTAGATTCTGTGATGTCATTTCCATATAGACACATTCCAGCCTCTAAACGTAGAACATCACGTGCTCCGAGACCACAGGGTTTGATTTCATAATCTTTTCCAGCTTTGAGTATATCTTCCCACAACTCTAGTGCTTTACTTGGATCATTTACTGATGCATTCATGACACTGATTTCTACTCCATCCTCACCAGTATAACCAGTTCTTGAGATAATACACTCTTTTCTACTGATCTTTGTGAACATACAGTCAAAACGTATAGTTTCAGATAGATTAGTTGTTGTTAGTTTTTGAACAGTAGCTAAAGCTTTTGGACCTTGTATAGAGATCATTGCAGTTTCGTTGGAAGCTTCTTTTAGTTCAACCTTGTAGTCTTTGGAGTTCTTTTGAATCCAATTGAAATCTTTTTCACGATTGCCTGCATTGAAAACCACAAGATATTGACTGTCTTCCAGTTTGAATATGACTAAGTCGTCTTTAATTCCACCCTCACTATTACAGAGTAGTGTATATTGGGCGTGGTTGGATCGTAAAGTTGCGACGTTATTGGTTGTAACATAGTTCAAGAAAGCTTCTGCGTCAGGACCTGAAACAAATGTTCTACCCATGTGGGAAATGTCAAATATTCCAACACTATTTCTAACAGCTAAACATTCAGGGCCTACTCCTTCATACCATAAGGGCATCTTAAAGTCTGCAAAGTCAACTAGACGACTACTCTTTTCATGATATTGAAATAACTGTGTCTTAAGTGTCAAACTATATACACCATTATTGTACTTCAACTCTCACAGTTGGTGAAGCCATTTTCTTGTGGTCCATATCACCATTCCAGAATGATCTTAGAAGATAAGTTCCTGAGTTTTCTGGTTTCCATTTGATTGAGTAATTACCTCTTTCGGTTGTGGCCATACCTAAGTTATTCCATGTTGATCCTTCGTCTTCACTTATTTGAATGAAGATCAAAGTTAAATGTTCTGGCCATAAGCTGCCACTAATTGTAATTTCAGTACCTTTATTCATTGTCTGGTTTGGTATTTCACAGGTAAGTATGCTTTTGGCTTTTGGTGAGTAAGGTGTTCCCATGAGGTATTCACATGACTATAGAGAGTTTTATGAAGCGTATTCTTGCCATCCTTAAAAGTGTAACCAAGAAATCAGAAAAGATGTTTATCCGTAGTTTTTGGCTTATCGCCTACCTTGCTTATGATGACATTATTGAATCCTGCTTTTCTTATCCTTGAAGCAACTTTCTCTGCGTTACGTGTAAAAGTATTAATGAAGACAGATGGACCAGTATCTATAGAATACCAAGCAGAAAGTTGTTCCAATCTCATGGCAACTACCTCTTTAATCACCATTAGTGTTTCAGGTTCCCACAGAATCATATGATCGTTACCTGTCATTGTTGTTGCATGAAGATTTAGTGTATCTTCTTCTGATAATCTGCTGATTGCTGCAACATCTTTAAGATAAATGGCTTTCTTCATGGTTTCAATTAAACCTCCTATTCGTTTTAATCTCTGAATGAATAGTGGAGAGCCTAGGACTTCTTTATGAGCCTCATCTGTTTTAACTTTGGAAGAAATTGGAATGATTACCATAGAAAGATCAAGTGAATCATAAGATGCAATCTGATCTGCGTAAGATTTACCATTCTTATTTGCATACCATAATGCGTATTCTCCAGCTAAACTCCTAGTTGCGGATCCTGCTCCTAATCTAACTATTTCAGAGAGAGTGATATAATCCACTGACAGTCCGAGAGTTTTGGATGCAGCTAAACCTAGAGCGGCGAATCCTGATGCTGAAAAGCCCAGCCCTTTACCTTCTTTTATACTGTTTTCAGAGACAATTTTCATTTTATCTTTGCAATTGGACAGACTTCTTAATTCATTTAGAACGGTTAAAATTCTATTTTTATCTTTTTCCTGAGGCTTTTTACCATTGATCTGAATCTCATCTTCTTCAAGTTCTTTGATTATTTCTATTGTAGTGGTTGTTTTCATAGCTTCTATACATACGGAAATGCTGTCATGGAAAGGAATTCTTCTAATGGGATCCATTAATCCATGATATTTTATTAGACCTTGAATTGGATGAGCCTCAACTGTAACTTTCATGACTATCGTATTTTCAAAGTTTCACCTAGTTATTTAAAGACGTAGAAAGATGACATTTTTGTTAAAATATTGCTCAAGCGTGCGTTATGATAATAACAGCAATAGTTGGACTGTGACAAAGAATGAATAAATAATTTCTTTTTTTAATAATCGTTCCATGTTTATTGTTCGTGATTTATGCAAAATTATATATACAAAATTATTAGAGACTTGACGGATAGTGACGGAAATTATGACAGAAGCTAAAAGACGTCTTCCTTTCATGTCAGCACGTCAAATTGCTTTGACAGCGGTTATTGGTGGTATAGCGTTCATATGTGAAGCAATAGGACTGTGGCTACCAACTCCATGGCCTGGAGGAACAATAAACATTGGTGGATTTGCTATTACTCTAGCTGCTATGGTAGCAGGTCCTTGGTCAGGAATGATAGTTGGTTGGCTTGACTTATTTCCCATGGCAGGGTTCGGTCCTATAGCTGGCTGGTTGTATTTTTGGACACCTCTATATACTGCTGCAACATACAAACCGATTTATCGATTAGTCCTCAAAAACAAATGGCTGGGACTTGGAGTATTCTTTGTCAATCAGCTTTTCAATATGATTGTTCCACACAATCTTCTATTCGCTTGGTGGTTCAGTGAAGTCACTGAGGCATTCCCCACTATATGGAGCGCTTGGGTTTACATCAATGTAGTAGGTACTCCGATATTTGCTTGGATCTATGTAGTCTTACCTTTGATTGTACTAGCTACAGCCACGGATTTTGTCGAACCAAGATGGACATGGTTCTCACCTGGATTCAAGAGATGGAAATTAATCCTTCCTGTAATTCTCATAGTGGGTGGTCTACTGCCGTTAATTCTTTTCACTAACGAAGAGTTAGCGGGTATAACTGCAAGCTGGTATGGAGCAATAGTTGCAATGCCTGATCCCGTGCGATGGATCGGATTTATTATTGCATTAATTGTTATGCTTGTACTCATTAGGTACATATACAAAAAGGTAAAGAAGAACTAAGCAAAAATTCATAAACATCCCCTTCTTCTTTTTCTACCTTCATTCAGAAAATGTCTTCCACTGAGGTTCATTAATGAAAAAAGATACTGAAATAGAAATTAGTAATGTAACATGGACTTATAGAAAAACAGAGAATCCTGCGATAACTAATCTAAACATAGAGATCAAACCGAGTGAAATTATATTTATAACTGGTCCTGCTGGAGCAGGGAAGACAACACTATGTAGATTCATTAATGGTCTGATACCACACTTCTACACTGGCAAACTTGAAGGCAAAGTAATTGTTAGGGGAATGGACACAGCTGAATACCCACCAGAGACACTTTGTGGACATGTCGGACTTATCTTTGATAATCCTTCTAATCAACTCTTCAATTTGACAGTGTATGATGAGATAGCCTTTGGACCTGAGAACTTATGCATTCCACCAGATAAGATACGAGAGATAGTCGCTGATGCACTGAAATTCTGTCGGCTAGAAACTTATGTTGACAAGACTCCACATCACCTTTCAGGAGGAGAACAACAGGCTTGTGCTCTAGCTTCTATTATGGCGATGAGACCACAGATCTACGTTCTCGATGAGCCGACGGCGAACCTAGATCCATACGGTACAGAACTTGTCTTTGACAGAGTAGAGGATCTCTTTCGTACTGAGAAAAAAACAGGCATTATAGTCGAACATAAACTTGAACAGATATCAAAACTGGCTGACCGTATGATAGTTCTTGACCAAGGAAAGATAATCCTTGAAGGAAAACCTAGGGAAGTCATCCAATCTGTGGATAAGCTTTCACAACTTGGACTTAAAGTTCCTCAAGTTACACTACTTGCTCATAACCTACAAAAAAAAGGTATAGATCTACAAAATCTACCAACAAGTTTAGAGGAAGGCATCGATACTATTTCAGGATTACTTGACCAAGGTAAGTTAGAAGTTATTCTTAAGAACGTTGAGAAGAGAAGAGAAAATGTAGTTGAAAAAACTACAAATGAAAAAGAAGTTTTGATAGACTGCCAAGACATATGGTATACTTACCCCGATGGTACTGAAGCTCTAAAAGGTGTAAATTTGAAAATACATAAGGGTGATTTCTTAGGATTAATAGGAAAGAATGGATCAGGAAAAACAACTTTAGCAAAGATCATTAAAGGTCTTTACAGTCCAACAAAAGGTAAAGTATTAGTTTCCGGCACAGACTTATTCGAGAAAACTGGAATCGACCGTGCAAAAACAGTGGGCTATGTTTTCCAAAACCCAGACGATCAAATATTCTCCAAAACAATTCGAGATGAGATTGGTTTTGGTCTAAGATTTTTAAAATTATCAAAAAATGAAGAAGAGAAACTAATCAATAAAGCTGCAGCCACGATGGAACTTCAAGATCATCTGGATAAAAATCCTTTTGATGTAAGTCAAGGTCTGAGACAAAGAGTAGCAATAGCTTCTGTATTGGTCTTTGAGCCTGAGATATTTATAATTGACGAACCAACAACAGGCCAAGACTTTGCAAGATCGAAGATCATAATGGATATGGTAAGAGCTCTACATAGAATTGGTAAAACAATCATAATAGTTACACATGACATGGAATTGATTGCTGAGTATGCTAAGCGGTTAGTAGTAATGAGAGGCGGAAAGATGCTTCTTGATGGCTCTACCAGAAATGTCTTTTCCCAACCCAAAGTGCTACAGAAATCCTCTATAAAACCTCCACAAATTACAACTTTAGGTCAGAGCCTTTCAAAATATAGTATTCCTCCAGACGTTCTTACTGTAGAAGAAATGGAGACCATACTCGCAATAAAGAAAGTTAGTTAATTTATGGAGAATTCAATTAAAGGAGAAATACTACGTTGTCTTTTGGATGGTTAAGCGAGGATTTTAAGATTTATAAAAATGTTGACAGCCCCATACATCGTCTCGACTCGCGCGTAAAATTCATTTGGGTACTGATAGTAGGTATAGTTGTCATACTCTTCAAAGATCCAATTTGGATGCTTGCATTCTCCATCCCAGCATTTTTCTTAGTAAGCTGGATGGCTAAAATGACATGGAATGACTATAAACCAATCCTCGTACCAGTAGTCACGATAATGATTCTTGCATTCTTCATCAATCAATGGCTGTATCCATACGAGCATACAACCTTCCTATTCTATTTAATTCCTGACTTGGGTATAATTGGGCCTGCTATACCTGTAAGCCTTGAGTCTCTTATGCATGCATCAGCAATAGTATTGAGAATTCCACTATTAATGGGACCTGTCAGAGTTTTCATAGGAACAACACCCATGAAAGACTTAGCAAGTGGCTTTACAAAAATGAAATTCCCACCAGAAGTCACCATGTCTATATCTATTGCTATGGGCTATCTCCCAGTACTGCTTGCACAACTTCGCTCAGTTATGGAGTCCCAGATGGCAAGAGGTTACACATTCGAATCAGGAACTAAAAATCCAGTAAAGGCATTAACACAATTTACACCTCTTATGGTGCCATTAGTAATGAGATCTATAATTCGAGCCGAGTTTCTCGCTTCAGCTATGGTCTGCAGAGGTTTTGAATATGATCCGCAACACAGAACTTACCTAAAAGAAATCAAACTCAGAAGAAATGATAAGATTGCCTTAATCTTATGCTTTTTAGGTCTGGGATTCGCGATATATTCAGTTTTTATGGGTTGGCCTAGGTGGGAGGTTTTCTCCTTACCACTTATTAAATCATTATTTGGAATTGCTTAGGTTAATCAAATTGTTGAAAAAATATCATGATTAAATTTTGGTGATTAAAAAGTGAGACCTGTACTAGAATTTTTCAGTAGTGATGAAATCTACGAAATTCATCAAACATCTCTTGAGATTTTAGAACGTGTAGGAATGAAATTTGAAAGTCCTGAAGCTCAACAGACCCTTAAAGATGTTGGAGTTGAAGTTGATTCAAAAGGCGTAGCAAGATTCCATTCAGATCTTGTTGAAGAATATATCAAGATGGCACCAAGATCTGTCGTCTTGAGGGGAAGAGATCCCAAGAAAGATGTCTACCTGAGAAACGATCGGGTTACTTTTGCCGCTGGTACTGGAATGTATGTCATCGATGGGAACAAAGCAAGAAAAGCAACTTACCAAGACTGTTGTAACTGGGCTAAATTAACAGACGCAGTGAAGAATGTTGATTTTACTTGTGAGATCCATTCAACAGATATGCCTTCAGAATTAACTGATCGATATAATTTCAAAGCTATGGCCATGAACACAACCAAACCTTTTGTTGGAAGCGCGCTATCAAGAGATGGAGTACTCGACGAGATAGAAATGGCAGCAGCTATTGTTGGTGGAAAAGAGGAACTTAGAAAGAGACCAATATGGTGGGCTGGTTATGCGGCAATAAGTCCTCTAATCTGGAGCAAGAATGCGTGTACGGTCTTTAAAGAAACTGCTCCATATAATATTCCTGCTTTTGTTGAAGGAGAATCTGTCGTAGGTGGTACATCAGCAGTAACTGTGGCTTCCACTCTTGCCCAGACAAATGCAGAAGCTCTAAGTGGTATAGTATACAATCAAATAATCAAGAAAGGGCGCCCCTGTATACTCAACCTAGGTTTTACTCATCCGATGGATATGAAAACTTGTCTAGCCTTACATGGTAATGTTGTATCTGGAATTGTAGCGGCTGGTGGTAATCAACTGGCAAGATTCTATGGTTTACCTTCAGCTGCATGGATGGCTACTGACTCTAAAGTTTCAGATGCTCAATGTGGATACGAGAAAGCGTTAACAGGAATAATTCCTGCACTAGCTCGATCGAGCCTTATCTTTGGTATGGGACAAGCAGAATTCACTTTTGCTGTAGACTTTGAGAAACTAATTATTGATGAAGAGATAGTAAATCAGATGAAACGAGTAATAGATGGAATAGAAGTCACAGAAGAAACACTTTGTCTAGAAGCAATAGAAAGAGTAGGAATAGGAGGAAACTTCTTGACACACAAAGCACGTGACACTTTCAAGTTTATTTCAAAAGAGACTACAGAACTCACTGTCGGGGATAGAAACACTCGAGAAAAATGGTTAGAGGCCAGTGGAAAAGACATAGGCCAAAAAGCCAAAGAAAAAGTAAACGAAATTCTTACAACTCATGAGCCTGAACCCTTAGATAAAGATATTATCAAAAAGATGGATGAAATTATAGAAAATGCAAAAAAGAAACTTGCAGGAAAAAAGTAGAAACATCTGAGGTGAGACAATAATGTCAGTTAACTTTGAAGAACTATCAAAATTAGTAATTGAAGGCGATACAGACGCCATAAAATTAGCAGTCAAGAATGCGATTAATGATGGTGCGGATCCTCTAGAGATCGTTGATAAAGGTTTAGCCAAAGGAATCCGAACTGTAGGTGAAAAATACGGTAAAGGAGAAATCTTCCTAACAGAGCTCCTTATGGGCGCAGAGGCTATGAAAGTAGGAATGAAAATCATCAACCCCGAAATTCAAAAGCAAAAGAAAGAATTGAAAAAACTTGGAACCATGGTTATAGGAACTGTCTCTGGAGACATTCACGACCTAGGAAAAAATATCGTGACAGCACTGTTTTCTGCACATGGATTTGAGGTAACAGATCTAGGAGTAGATGTTCCTGATGAAAAATTCATTGATAAAATAAAGGAGCTCAAGCCAGACATCTTGGGATTGTCCGCTTTGATGACATCAACAATAATAAAACAACGGGATATCATTAATACATTGAAAGAGATTGGTTTACGAGATAAAGTTAAAGTTATGGTTGGTGGTGCTGCCGTGAATGAAGATTTTGTCCGTGAAATCGGAGCTGACGGTTATGCAGAGAATGCAAACGATGCCGTAATCAAAGCAAAGAACCTAGTAAAGTAATCAACTAATGATTCAACAGCAATAATATTTTAGAAATGCTTCTATTCTCTTAAAATTATAAATATTATTCTCGTCTCTTCAAGTGGAGCTTCTCCACTTATCTGCCTTGCTATAATGGTAACTGTCTCAATGTCTATCGCCTTAAACCAAAACTCTATAGTACCATTACTCAGTTGAAGATTAATCTTTCTAGACCAAGCCATTCTATTAGAACGCTTTATTCCAACCATGCTTTTACCTTGGGTTAGAAGCGATATCTCAACAAGATCTTCCCTTGTTTCTATTAATGATCCATTAGAATCAACAATTTCAATGTTTATAGGAACCTCTTGATTGACATGTACCTCATTAGGCATAATTATTATCAATCTGCCAAGTTTTCCAAGTTCCTTCTCGCTTTTGTTTTGTAATTCTTCTTGCTGTAAACTCTCTTCTTCAGCTTGATAATAATGTATGGAAACACCAACAATCATTAAAATAATAATAGTCGACCCTACGACTTTAAAAACTTCTATAGAATCACGCATCTTATTATCCTACGTGATTTGATGATTAATCTTCTTCTCTAATTGTATATGCCATTGCTTTCGTTAAGTTATTTCTTTCTTCAATAATTGCCTCTAAATCCTCGAGTGCTTTTTTACCTTTGCGTGGGAGTATCATTTCAAGATCTGTTACAAAATCTAAGAGAGTGTTCTTGAATATGTAGAATTTTGATTGAATCTCAGATAGTACCTCTGGATCGCTTTTACTTTTCATCTTTTCAATTGATTCCAAAGTAGAATTAGCAAATTTGTGAAGTTCAAATACTGCTGGTACATTAATTGGAATACTAGAGAAATCTGCTTCTGATATTTTTTTAACAAGATTTCTTTGAAAATTAATGTCTTCCTCTAAGTTACGTATAAGATCTAATTTTATTTTCATACCTTTCTGCATATTTAAAACATGTTTTGTCCATTGTTCACGATTTTCTTTAATAATTTTTATTTGATTGGTTAATGTATCCATAATTCCATTTAGTTTATCTATTATTTCCTGACGGCTTGCTCGAAGTGGATATTCTTCTATTGTTGGCAAATATGACACCGCATAAAGATGCATACCAAAGTTATTTCAATGTTATGAGGTAAGCTGACAAATACTTTTTTATGGTTTTTCAAAAACTCTAAATGTTGCTAAATATTTAGGAGCTGAGTAAGAAATGTCATCTAGAGAATATGTAACAAAAAACAAGTCACTTGGATTACCAAATGGACCATATGACCTCAATAAAGTAACTATTGAGAGATTAATTAAAGCTGAGAAAGCTGGAAACTTTGCTATTGGATATATAGCTCCAATTGGAGGATTCGCTCCTAAAATGATTGGTGGCTCGGATGAGGACCTACGCCAAGAAATCATGAGTAAAATCGAAATAGCTTATCAAAGAGGATATGATAAATTCTACTTTAAATATACAAGTTCTGTAAAAGAGCGATTTGAAATAGAGTGCCTTAACTTTCATAATTTTAATAGACAATTAGACCAAAGAAGACATCCATATCCACCCGATGGTGTAAATTATAGTTGTCCAGATAAAATATGTGCACAATTTTTCAATAGTGGTAGAAATAAATTGTCAAAGGAGCTTACTTAGTATGACACCAAGAGAGAGATTAATGTTAGCTGTAAACCATGAAGAACCAGATGTTGTTCCAGTTGCTTTTTTACGTAGCACCTATGATGCGACAAGATTGAACCTTGATGTAAGAGAATATGTTCTTGATCCTAAGATTAAACTTAATGCTCAAATAGACTTACATGAGAGATTCCCTGACTGTGTATTCCTTCCAAGTATCTATCCTGATTTTGGAATGATAGTTGAACCTTCAGCGCTGGGAGCTGAAGCTAAACTTTCTAGTAGCCAGCCTCCAAAATGTCTTCCATTTATAGATGAATTAGATAATGTGGAAGAACTTGAGGTTCCAGATCCTCATACGGATGGATTTATGCCAAAAGTTCTAGAAGCCTATGAATATATGCTTGAAAAAGCGCCAAAAGAATACAAGGTAGACATACCTTTTGTTTTGGGTCCTCTTGGTTTAGCTACTGAAGTCAGGGGAATGAGTCGGGTCTTTTCAGATATGTTTAGGAATCCTGAATTACTTCACAAACTTTTAGAGGTATGTGTTAGGACAGAGATTGAGTACATTAAGGCCTTGGAAGAAGTATCAGGTGGATTAGAGTTTATATTTATTGGAGATGATATTCCAGGTTTAATATCTCAAAAATTTGCTAATGAGTTCGGCTTCAGATATATGAAAAGAATTTATGATTCTTTTGGTGGAAAGGTCAGGGTATACCATAATGATTCGAAAACGATGCATATGTTGGAGCAAATCAGTGATTTAGGTGTACAGTTATTCAATTTTAGTTTTCAGAATGATCTAAAGGAAACAAAGGAACGAATTGGAGATCGTGTTTGTCTTTGGGGGAATGTGGAGCCAATTGGTATTTTCCGTACAGGAACTACCGAACAAATTGAAGAAATATGTAAAAAGAAGATTGAGATTGGAGCCCCTGGTGGAGGATTTGTCTTATCTACTGGGGCAGCTGTATATGGACCAGATAGAAGTATAGATGCAATAATTAATGCATCTAAAAAATATGGTCAATATCCTATAAAAACTTGAAATAATAATTAACATAAACAAAATAAAAATATTAATCAAGTATATTCAATTTACATTATTCATTGACATAAAATTGTGTACTTTTCTTAATTAATGTCTACTTAATTAATACATGACCAGAGAGTTCTACTTATAATATTGTTTGCTTAATCATGTTGACATACTTATTGTATAAATGAGTGAACTCAATTGAGTAATGATGATTTCACGAGTCAAGTCATTGCCTTTGCAAAGAAAAAAGGAGCAGATTTAGTTGGTATAGCATCTGCAGATTATCTGGAATCATATTCAGAACTTAAACATAAACCTAGTTTCTTTGTACCCATGGCCAAATCAGTTGTCACGATTGGACTCAAAGTAAACGATGCTTTGCTTGAGTTTGGTCTTTCCAATAATGTTAGATCTAGATCTGACCTTTTCTCATCTAGACATGAAATATATACACAAACACTTGAGGGTTATTTGAAATATTACAACTATAATCTATTGGACAATATAGCAATAGAAACATCAAAATATCTTGAAAAAAATGGATTTATGTCTTTTCCAATTCAAGCGCGTGTTACAGACTGGACAGAAGTTAAAGGAGTTTTTCCCCATAAACTTGCTGCTATAGCTGCAGGGTTAGGAATACAAGGCAAGTGTAGTCTTATTATTACTCCGGAATTTGGGCCTCGTGTGAGATTAGTCTCATTAATTACAGAGGCTCCTCTAAAAATATCTGCTCCAAGAAAGGATACAACTAGAAGTATTTGTGGAGATTGTAGGAAATGTATTGATATATGTCCAATAGATGCGCTTGATTATGATGAAAATAAGGAAACAACCTCAATAGATAAAATGGCATGTTGGAAATTGACTCTTCCAAGTCGTTGTGGCCTATGTATGGCTGTATGTCCTTACGGCAGAAAATAATTTAACTTATCCTAGAAAAATATTGATTATTAATAGTCCCACATAAGTGGTGACACAAGTATCGTTGCATCTCTGAGTGGTGTTGAACCTCTTATCCACTTTGCTTTTAAAAATGAGCTCTCTTTCTGCAATACATGTAAACCTACCCTAGCTGTACCATTCTCAAGACGAACTTTAGAGTTTTCCAGTTTAGATGTGGTCGATCCTTCGAAATGTAATTCAACTTCATCGTCTCTAGTAGGATCCAACTTTCCTGATTCGTCAACGGCACTTACTATAATTGAAATCTGAGTTTCACTTAGTGCATGAACTCTAACATTCAATTTCACAGCTGTTATTTTTGCTTTTGATGGTGCAGGCCAAGAGTAGAATACAGGAATAGATATCAAAACAATTAACAAAATGATAGAGAAAATTCTTTGATAAACTCTTATTCTCCTTGATCTTAAATGATCATTCGATCCTTTAATTCCAGAAGACTCTTGGTTAGACGATGTCATTTTTTCTCTTCTTTTCAGATTTATTAAAAAATCTAATAAATATCTCGACAGTTTATTCTCCACCTATACCAACATTTAACATTACCATGGCAGGTTTAAGTTCTGACTCACCTTCTTTCCAAATAATATTTACTCGAACAACTTCTTGAGCATGCCCAATAAAATGTACAGTTGCTGTACCATTTTGTAATCTAACTTTTGTTGCTGAGATTTCTGACCTGGTTTTTAGATAATTTATAGATGTAAGGTTAATTTCAACAAGATCATCCCTAGTTGGATCTATCGTACCATTGTCGTTAACGGCCTTAATTATCAAATGCCATTCTCTCTCAAGTTCTACTTGATAACCTTCATGCACCAACAAAAGTCTTGTAGCAGTTGGATCCTGCTCTTCTGGTATCGAGCGTTCAATTCCCTCTGACAAATGGGGAGCCACTGCTAATATGATGCTTAACAGTATGACAAATGAAAAGATCCTTTGAATTTTTCTGACGGTCAAGGATTTGCAATTCATTCCAAGTCACCTGTAAGATTTTCACTTCATGATTTACTCTCATTGAATGAGTTTTGGTAATAATTCGATTATTATTATTACGAACCAAATATACCAGAACATTCCAGTGGATATCGCTAATGGGATAAACCAGGATCTAACCTTTCTTGACGTTCCTAATAAGTATAGATCGATTGCTTTTTCTGGGCATTGCTCGATACAGGCGCCACATTTTATGCAGTCTACATTTGGTGCATACATCTCGTTGATTGACTGTCTTGTCATAGAATACATTGGACATACTGTTGTACATGAGTAATCCTTTGTACATTTCTTTGGATTAATTCTTACGTTAAATGGTGTTATTCGTTCTATGAAATTTATTAGTGCACCTACTGGACAAAGAATAGTGCACCAAGTTCTTTTTCCTGTCATAAAAGGTAGAACTATTACGAATAGAATGAATACAATAAGTGCTCCTATTCCCAACCAAAAATACTGTATGAACCATGTCCAACACACTATACATATGACAGGAATTACAAGCCCTATTGCAAGAAGTAAAAGTCCTATAGCGACACCATATTTTATGTCTTTGACATCCTCTCTTAATCCATCTACCACAAGGTTACTTTTTCCTGGCTCCTGATACTTCTTCCTGAATCTAGATAAAATCCATCGTGGATTCTTAGAACTCCGGAAGATATCCACGGTTCCGCCGAAATAACATATCCACCCACAGAACCCTCTGCCTAATATAAAAGCTGTTAAAAGAAAAGGAAATAATACAAGTAGAAAAAAATAGAAAACAGAAGTAGGCCAAACAACGGGTAATCCTCCAATTGCTTCAATTCCTGTTTCAGTTCCCCATAAAGAAATTCCAACTGAAACACTTGGAAGATTGAAATTGCAGGGAACTAAAGCTGTACCTACTGTTGGCATACCCCCATAGTAATAGACACGTAAGTGACCATTTACCCATTTTAATAATGATATTAATCCTATAAATGAAAAAATTACAAGTGTTCCAATCCATGTTACTAATGCATAATATATGACAATTGATCTTCTGTAACGCTGGATCTTTTCACTTTGCATAATAATGAAAGTTATGATACCTGAACCAATCGCTACTAAAAATCCTAACCAAAGGTAAGGACGATAGTAAATAATGAAACTGAAAATTGCTACAGCGACGCTTGCTACAAGAGCAAATTTTTTAGAAGTTATAGGGTTCAAGTGCATTTCCTTTTAGAAATACAAAATTACTACAATATGTAATAAAAATATGGATTATTTACATTAAAAAAAGGATAAAATGGCGTAAATCTACGCCATTGCTTCGTTCAACATAGTTTTTGCTATTTGTATTTTGTATCTGTTCATACTGAGTGGTGTTGCGTTATCTAGTGCGGCTGAAACTTCGTCTGGTGTTCCACTCACAATAACAGGAGCGACTCCACCTAATGCTGCGGTTGTTCCCTGAGAGGTTGTTGCTACTGCTGCACTTGCAATTGCAAAGTCCCAGCTTCTTCTAACTTTCGCCTTCTTGAAGCTACCTCTAGATGGTGTTTCAGGTATGTTTATGGAGGTTATAATCTCATCTGGTTTTAGTACATTACCCAAAGTTACATAGAAGTCCTTCATTGCCACTTCGTTGGTTCCACCCATTCCTTGGACTGTCAAAGTTGCGTTCAATGCTGTTAGAGATACTGCCATATCACTCGGGACTACAGCATTGCACACTTTTTGTTCTAATATTGCTCCATATCTGTTGTCTCCACCTGGTTGGTAGCACACGGGACCTCCTTTTCTGTAGCAGTAGAACTCTGCTTTGTTGTAGTACCAGCATCTTACTTGCTGGCAGATATTGCCTCCTATTGTGCCCATGTTGCGGAGTTGGGGTGTTGAGACTTGTTTTGCAGTCTCAGCTAACATTGGTACTGTACTGGATTCTGCTATTTCTGTGAGTGTTGTCATAGGTCCTATCTTAACGCCTCCACCTTCTGAGCTGATTCCAGTGAGGTCTGGTATAGTCTTCAAATTGACTATAGCTTTGGGTGCAGTTAGGTACCTCTTCTTGAGTATATCAAGAAGTGCTGTTCCGCCCGCTATGACTTTTGCATTCCCGCTGTTTTTGTTAAGTATTTCACATGCTTCTTGTATTGTTGTTGCGTTGTAGTGTTCGAATTTTGGCATGAATCTTAATGACATTCTCTTCTCATCTCCTATGCTTTTCCTAACGCCTTTAGTATATCGCGACGTTCAATTGGCGCCTTGTAGAATCTGATTCCAATAGCATCGAATATTGCATTGGCTATTACAGATGGGCAGTTGACTATCGTTGACTCTGATAATCCTTTGCCGCCACCCCATGGACCCCAGACATCTGGCCATGGCTCTTCGAGCCCTTGACATTCTACTTTTCCTGGGTTTCCAACGTGGTCAACTTCCGTGCCGCCTGGTTGGCATGGTACATCTAGTGCTCCTGGCCATTTGTATTCTTGGTGTGTAGTGCTAAGGTATATTCCATTTGATTGGTCTTGTATCATTTCTGTATATAGTCCTGTTCCCATATAGTTATTTGTCATTTCATATTGCTGGTCGCAAGCCCATACGTTAAGTGGTCTGCAGTCAGATACATTTGCCACTTTTTCGATAACTACTTCTCCTGTTTCTGTGTTGACGCTGAGTTCAATTCCAGTTCCTGTGTGCATGTATAGCATGTTCATTCTATACCATTGTGGATTATCAAGTTTCATGTTTTCAATGTTCTCATTGTCTATGGGTAAGTGTACCTCACCAGTACCCATAATGAATGGTTGAGTTCCTTTCATTACTTGTGCCCATGGAATTCCTTCTTCAGGTTTACCCTTAACGAAAATAATTCCATCTCTTGTTTCTAGATCTCCTGGATTTGCACCTAGTATTGGTGCGGCAACCTCTAACATCGTGTTTAGTGCATCTTCACATGCTTTCTTGCATGAACCTCCAGCTACATACGCTTGCTGGTTTGCATAGGCTGAGCCAGTGAATGGTGTATGATCTGTGTCTATATCTGTGACAATACAATTTTCTGGTGGTATCTTTAATGCATCAGCAGCTATTAGTGACATTGTCGTGTTTATTTGAGTTCCAAGATCATGTACACTAGCGAATATCTCTGCACCTGGGTCGGCATTCAACCTTACGTGGGCGAGTGGTTTCGTAACGAGTGGATTAATGTATACATTTCCAATGTCGACTGCTCTTCCTCTCTTCCATGGTCCACTTGCGGATGCTTTTGGTGTTCCCCATCCAACTAATTCTGCTGCTCTCTCTATAGCTTGGACGGATCCGTTACCGTTTACTATCTCATCTAGGATGGTTGTCTCTCCGTTTACGTTGAGGTTCATCTTCTTGAACTCTAATTTGTCCATTCCTATCTTTTCAGCAAGCATGTCCATACATTGACCTACCGCGAAACAGACCTCTTGATGCGCAAATGTATGCATGTTCTGCATTGGAGTTTCATTTGTATAGGCTGCAAAGCTATCGTAATCGAAGTTAGGTAGCCTCCATTGGGTAAACTGGAATATCGCGTTTCTTACTATACCAGCGCCAAATCTTCCGTAGCCACCATTTGCTTCATATACTGTGAATTTGCCTGAAGTTAAGGTTCCATCATTCTTACATCCAAATTTTGAGTAGAAGATCCATCTTGGTCTGCTTGTAATTTGAGTTGTCTCGTCTCTAGTGAACATTAGCTTGACAGGTCTTCCAGTTTTCATTGTAAGCCAGCCACCACGAGATGCTGCATGTACATAGCTCCTGTTTCCATAAGCTCCAGCGACCCTACGGGGCATTTTGCATCTGACTTTACTCATAGGAACATTCATTACTCCAGAAAATACTGGTTCATGAGTCTGCCATATGGATTGAGATTCTACAATAGCAACTATTCTACCATCGTTATCGATGTAAGTTACAGAGCAGTTTGGACCTGCCGTCATGTGAGTTACTCTTCTACATTCAAATCGTTGCTCTACGACTGCGTCAGCTTCTGCAAATCCTGCTTCAACATCACCGTGTCTACCCTTCGTTGCGTTGATCAACTGGGGTCTTTCATCATAGAATCTTGAGGCTAGAAGTTTAGGTTCATGAATTGGGATTGGATCCTCACTAGATTGCTTCTCTACGTCTAGTGCTACTGGTAGCTCTTCGTAATCCACCTTTATCTTTTCTAGTGCTGCTTCAGCGATCTCAGGTGTATCTGCTGCGACGAGCGCTACTGGTTCCATATAGTACATTACTTTTCCTCTTGCCATAATTGGTTCGTCGCCGAACATTCTAACATCAGGAACATCATCAGAAGTAATTACTGCACGAACACCAGGCATTGCTTTAGCTGCACTTGTATCTATGCTCCTGATTCTAGCATGAGCTACAGTAGCTGTCTTCATTCTACCATAGAGCATACCCGACATTTCTATATCATGAACATATTCTAGCTGTCCTGTTACAATACCGAGTGCGTCATTATTCCAAGAAGTTCTTATACCACAATGTTCCAGATGGTCAGGCTTTCCTGGCCATTTATATTCAGTTATTGATTCTACCATTTACTATTACACCTCCTTACATCATCCCAGCCGCAGTTTTTATTGCTCTGACAGGCCCCACATATCCGGTACATCTACACAGGTTTCCTGAGATTCCCTCTTTGATCTCATCATCGGAAGGGTTTGAATTCTTGTCGAGCAATGCTTTAGCTGACATTATAATTCCTGGTATACAGTATCCACATGAGTAAGCATGTCTGTCTATGAATGCTTGTTGTATTGGATGAATTGCTCCATCCTTCGAAAGACCTTCAATTGTCGTGATATCGTTTCCATCTTGCTCTATAGCTAGAGCCATGCAAGCTAGAGCGCTCTTTCCATTGATTATTACTGTACATGCCCCACACTCACCATAATCGCAAGTGACCTTTGTGCCCTTAAGCTTCAACATGTCCCTTAGTACGTACAATAATGTCCAATTTGATTGTACTTCCATGGTAATTGGGTCACCGTTTACTGTGATTGTTACTGCTTTCTTAGCTGCTGATACCTCAGGTTCGACCATAGTTGGTGTTGCTGGTCCAAGTGTTGGTGGTTGCATCATCTGTGTTGCGCCGTACGTTGCTGCTGCTCCGACTACGACTCCTGCGACTGCGCCTTGAATAAATCCTCTTCTTGATACTCCAGACTTTGCTTCTTTCTTTTCTTCTTTCTTTTCTTCAGTCAATTTTACGTTTTCCTCGCTCTTTATTTTCAAATTCTCCCATTTTTGCCTTAATGGCAAGTCTCAAAACATCGTTAAAGGAATATAACGGTTACCGTAATACGAATCGTTTTTATATTCCTAGTGTGTGCGCTTCGAAGGAAAAGGTAGTGATTATGATTTCCTGCACATTAGTAGTAATCGTTAATGATTACGATTAGCGCGTGTTATTGTAAATAAATTTTGTAGTACTACCAAGATAAGTTGATCAGAAATGAAATGATAGGTTTGCCGTCTGAGAAATCCTTTTAATTGCTACTAGAGTAAGACTTCGAAAAGTCTTAAAAAAGAAGTGATCCTTACTTGCGGAATACAGAGAAGCTAATATTAGATCTGAAAGACGCCTTTGTAAATATTGATTCAACACAAGTTAATCAATTACTTAAACAAGCAATTGAATCTGGAATCTCACCTAAAATAATTATTGAGAAAGCAATTCGTCAAGGTGCTGATGAAGTAGGAAAAAAATATGAGGCATGCGAATATTTCCTTCCTGAGCTTGTAATGTCAGGAGAGATGATGAAAGAAGCAATCACCTTTCTGAAACCAAAAATGCAAGCTGAAGGCATTACTTCAAGTGGCAAAATAATTTTTGGAACAGTAAAAGGAGATTTGCATGATGTTGGAAAAAACATTGTTGTCTCGATGTTGAGTGTAGCAGGATTTGATGTTACTGATCTAGGAGTCGATGTTCCTCCAGAAAAATTTATTTCAGAAGTAGAAACAAAAACACCGAACATACTATGCATGTCTTCACTTTTGACTCACACAATGCCGGAATTAGATAATGTAATAGAGATATTGAAGAAAGAGGGTCTTAGAGAAAAAGTGAAGGTCATGATTGGAGGAAGACCTGTTACAAAGGATTATGCTGATAACATTAAAGCAGATTCTTATGGAAAAGATGCTTACGAAGCAGTAGAGGAAGCAAAGAGACTGATGACTGTAAAATAGGTAGACTATGACTAGGCGTTTCAGATGACACCTCGCGATAGACTTATGACTGCTGCTCAACTAAAAGAACCTGACCAAGTACCTGTCACATTTCTTCGCAGTTCGTATGATGCAACAAGAATTGGATTGAATGTCAAGGAATATATCTTTGACTACAAGAAAAAACTTAGTGCTCAGATAAAATTGCATGAAAGATTTCCAGATTGTGCATTTGTACCTGGTATCAATCCTGACTTTGGAATAGTGGCTGAACCTTCAGGTTTCGGTGCTGAAATTATTTATTATGAAAACGAACCACCTATGAATCACACAATAATTAATGAAGTTGAGCAGATAGATAGTCTCAAAGTTCCAGATCCTCATGCAGATGGGTTACTTCCTAATGTTCTAGAGGCTTACAAGTATCTTATAGAAAATACTCCTTCACAATATCAAGTTGATCCATCTGCAATTAGAGGCCCGATGGATCTAGCAACAGCAATTAGAGGAGTTGGTCCATTCCTATCGGACATGTATAGAAATCCAGAATATGTGCACAAATTAATGGATATTACAACCCAAACAGAAATAAATTTCATGAAAGCTATGGATGAAATTGCTGGTGGAACCGAAATTATATTTATGTGTGATGATATACCAGGATTAATATCACCTAAATTTTTTGATGAATTTGCACTTCCTTATATGAAAAAAATCTTTGACTCATTCAAGGAAAAAATCAAATTCTATCATAATTGTAAAGGTTCGATGCATATACTGGAACCACTCGTCGAAACAGGTTTTCAAGTGTTCAATTTCAGTTTTGAAAATGATCTTACAGAGACAAAAAATAGGATAGGCCAAAAAGTGTGTCTCATGGGTAATGTTGAACCGATAGGAATATTTCGTACCGCCAAACCTCAGCAAATTGAAGAGATATGTAAACGTCAAATAGAAATAGCTGCCCTGGGGGGAGCATATACACTTTCAGTTGGAGCTGCTGTATACGGTCCAGACTCTAGTATGCAAGCAATGATGAATGCTGCACAAAAATATGGAAAATATCCAATAAGTAAAAAGTAGGCAGGTTATCTTGAGTTGAATAAAAATAAAGAAGATAAGATTACTGCGAAGAAACTTATGGTGAAAGTACCATCCTATATAACTCATCATGAGAAATCAAAAATAATTATTGTTGCCGTTGATTCCGAAGGTAGGATAGATAAAACAAGAAATGATGAAATTGAAATAGTTATGGAACCAATTTATGAATTAGAAAACTCAAAAGTAAAAATAGACACTAATTCTGTGAAGCTTGTTAATGGTAAGGCGCAAATAGGAATAAGCTCACAACAATCTGAGTTTGTGAAAATAACTGCATCGTGTAAGGATAAAAAATCTGGGCTTGAACCGTACACTGTGCTTATGGCAACTGGTGGATTTCCGTTTCATAGGTAGATTTTGTAAATACGGTTTTTCCTATCTCGGAGGGTCAACTCCTACCCATGCTGTAGTCATCCATGGCTCCAGATATGATTCTCCAGAAACCCACTCAGCCTTTAAAACAATTGATTCTCCCATATTGCCTAGTAATGGTACTTTAGCACTTCCTTCTTCAAGTTGTACTAAAACATATTTTTTACTGCCATTTAGATATGCATCTGAAGACCAAAGAACTGACACATTTACCATATCATTCCTTTCAAGATCTAACTGCATTTTATCTTTGTAATCAACAACAGAAATAATTTTCAAAGTCACTTCTATTCTCTCAGGAATAATAGATGGAAGAATTATTGCAAGCCTTCTTACTCCTTGATTATTGAAATTAGAATTTTCAAAATAACATGCTGATACATTTGTAGTCGGTATAATGAGAATTAGGATCAGAACACTTAAAAATAATAGTTTACGGAAATTTACCGCCACCTTTTCTATGTCAAGATTGTCTGTCTCCTATATAAAAATAACACCGTTATATTTCTAAATCAATTTACATTCTAATATAAACTATTAATAGAAAATTGATGCAAATTATATAAAAGAAATGATATTTCATTCTATTTTTGAATTTGTTCATCAAAATTATTTGAGGGTTCAAGTGATGGAATTGCTAAAACTAAATCTTCTCGTTTATGTTTAATTTGGAGTACTTGATCTCTTCTGCTTGAATCTCTATAGATTGTAACTCCTTTGCATTCAAGCTGATGAGCAAGCATGTACACGGTTTCTACATCTTCAGGTGTTGCTCGAGATGGGAAGTTGACTGTCTTTGATACCGCGTTGTCTGTATATTTCTGAAACGCTGCTTGAATTCTAATGTGCCATTCTGGTTCTATATCATGTGCAGTAACAAATAGAGCTTTTACTCCTTCTGGAATTTCTGGAAAATCTTGAATTGACCCTGCTTCACCTATCCTTCTCATCAATTCCTCGCTATAGAATCCTTTTTCATATGCAAACTTTTCAAATAGTGGATTAACCTCAACTAATTCTGTATTATCCATGACATTTCGAACGTAACATATAGCAAATATTGGTTCTATGCCACTGGAGCAACCAGCTATTATGCTAAGTGTTCCTGTTGGTGCTATTGTTGTTGTAGTTGCATTACGTATAGCTGGTTCCTCTGGAATATCATATTTACTGCCTTTGAAATTTGGAAAGGGCCCTCTCTCTTTCGCTAGTTCTTGTGAGGATTTATTGGCTTCTTTGTATATGAATACCATGATTTCTTCTGCTATTGTTATTGCTCTATCATAATTGAATGGAATTCCAAGTTGAATCAACATGTCCGCAAAGCCCATAACACCAAGACCAATTTTCCTGTTACCTTTTGTCATTTTTTCGATTTCTTTTAGTGGATATTTATTAACATCTATCACATTATCCAGAAAATGTACGGCTGTTCTAACAACCTTTGATAGTCTTTCATAATCTATTTTTCCATCTTTTACCATTCTTGACAGATTGATTGAACCAAGATTGCAGGATTCATATGGTAATAGAGGTTGTTCACCACAAGGATTAGTGCTTTCAATTTCTCCTACTTGGGGTGTTGGATTATCTCGGTTAAGCCTATCCAAAAATACTATTCCTGGTTCTCCATTCTTCCAAGCCTGTCTAACTATAAGTTTGAATGTGCTCCTTGCAGATAGTTTACTCATGCTTTCTTTTGTACGTGGATTTATGAGATCATAATCTTTGTTTTTAATAACGGCGTCCATGAATTCTTCTGTTAATCCTACTGATATGTTGAAGTTAGTTAGACACCTATCTTGATCTTTTGAAGTTATGAAGTCTATAATGTCTGGATGATCTATACGTAAAATCGCCATGTTAGCGCCACGACGTTTTCCTCCTTGTTTGATAACCTCGGTCGCAGCATCAAATACACGCATAAAAGATATTGGCCCTGAAGCCACTCCACCAGTGGTTCGTACAAAATCGTTTTTCGGTCTAAGTCTTGAAAAGGAAAAACCTGTACCTCCACCAGATTTATGAATTAATGCAGTCTGCTTAACAGCCTCGAAAATATCCTCCATAGAATCCCCTACTGGCAAAACGAAACACGCAGAAAGTTGCCCTAATTCAGTACCAGCATTCATGAGTGTAGGTGAATTTGGTAGAAACTCTAGATTAGTCATGATCTTATAGAATTCTTCTCGTGTCTTCTTTACATCCGCTTGAGGATTGTAGAAAACATCTGCTGATGCGACGGCTTCGGCAACACGTTGGAATAGAGTTGTAGGTGTCTCTATTAGCTGGCCCTTATCACCCCTTCGCAGATATCGTCTTTCGAGAACATTCAATGAATTGGGAGAAAGTTTGCTATCTAGTTCGGCGTCAAGAAGCATTGATCTTGCTTCTCGAACATTTTTCCTCTTTTGTCTGTATAGAATGTAAGATTTCGCCGTCTTTGCATGACCACTATCAATGAGAACTTTTTCAACAATATCTTGAACTTGCTCGACAGTAGGGATATTCTCCTTATCGAGTTTGCTCTCGATAATCAGAGCCACTTTATTAGAAAGTTCTTGTGCAAGTATTCTATCTTTTCCTCCAACAGCCTCTGCGGCCTTGTATATTGCCTCCGTTATCTTACCCTGTTGGAATTCTACAATTCTGCCATCACGTTTTCGGATCTTCATAATGGAAGCTTTAGTTCCCTTTCCCTCATTATTTTTCCTAATATTGGAATCTGTAATTGATTTGTTCTTTACATCATTCTGCAAGAGCATCAGACCTCAGAGAAGGGTTCTAGGGTTGTGAGTTTGTTGTAGATTAAGAGTTTAGACAGCTACGTATAAAATACTACATTTATTATAGTTCGATATGGTTTATCTTCAGTCAATCTTTTCTGGTATGAAGTAGCTAAGATTTTTCAGTTGGAAAACTTTAGTTAAGAAGAGGAAAATTCCTTTGTCCATGGGAGAGAAGAAGCTTAGATGAAGATCGACGTAGTTTGTTCTCTTGAATCATTCAGAAGATTTATGATTTTGAGTACATGTAACTCGTTTATCCCAAGTGAGTTCCTTGAGGATGATAATGTCTTTCCAGAACGTCCCATGGAAAGTGGAACGATGTATGTTGAAGCTGAGGACAAGGAGACCTTAAGAAAAATTAGACAAATTGAATTTACAAGAGTCTCTAATGTTTTAGGTGTCATCTATAATTCTAAGAGTGGATTAACTAAACTGAAATGGCGTCAAACTAAAAATTTCTTAGGGAAGTTAGGTGGCAAATCTAGTGGTAATTCACTAGTTAACTTATTTGAGGCAGGCATACTTGATGAGAACTATATCAGAAAAATGAGAAAAAAGGGGGAAAATTCCACTTAGAAACCTAATTCCTCCTTAACTAGGATGATGGTTGTGTCTGTCTTTATTGGTATTTTTTCGATAATAGTAATCACGTGGCAGTGTCGATTTGGTGGTTGACATTTTTCCAAATCACAAACATCAGTTACACATGGTGTAGTACCACCCATTCTTTTTACATTCATAGGAGTTGCGGTGTGTCTTATCCTATCAATACCAGCATGAATGTCTCTGACTATTTTGTTAATTCCTGCTATTACAATAACTTTCTTAGGACCAAATATCATTGATGCCACTCTATTTCCCATACCATCAATGTTCACAAGCTTACCGTCTTCTGTAATGGCGTTGCTACTTGTAATGAAGACATCACATGTCAGATGACCCTTTCTTATTGCCATATCCTCTTCTGGAGTAACTTTCCTGCTCCAATTTTCAAGTACATTATTTCCTCTTTTTGTTAACTCAGAGACAAGATCTACTTCACGGACTGTTACAGAACCCCCGATACCAACTTCAGCTTTTTCAGGAATAAGTTGTAGTGCTTCTTTTAGTGCCTCATTTTTATCCGAAGCAAGAACAGTTTTGAATCCATTGTTTTCAAGTGCTTTCACTGTTCGTTGGATAAGGTGATCACTGAACCATTTCTTCTCTTCTCTCATATTAATCACGAGCTTAATGACTTTTTATACTCTATTTAGAGCTTTTTAGTTCTGTGAATTTTATTGACTAATATTTCGAAATTTATGTAATGTTTATTAGATTTGAATTGCGCCATGGGAATCTACGAAATAATTATGAGAGTGTTGAGGTCTGATCATTCTAGTAGCTGCTGGAGTTACACTTGGTCTAACGTTAGGAGTATCATGTGTCGCTCAATGTGCTCCTATCCTTGCACCTCACATTGCTGCAGAACATCCTAATGCGAAGAGGGGTTTGATAGCCTCAATATATTTCAGTCTTGGTAGATTGTTAGCATATTTGTTTCTTGGTCTGATTGTTGGCTACGTGGGCGGATATTTTCTGAATTCTTCTGTATCTGCTTTAGTTATAATTCCATTAGGAATTATTTTGATACTGTATGGTTTTCTTATTTCCTTCGGGAGAAAACTAAGATTTGCATCAATAATTTGCTGTGGTTTTAGCAAAGTTAAATCAACATTTCTTTTGGGTATGATGATGGGTCTAAGACCATGTATTCCCCTTATAGCTGCCTTAACATATAGTGCCACCCTCTCCAATATTTTTGATTCACTTGTTTTTATGGGTTCATTCTGGTTAGGGTCAACTGCTTATGTCCCAATACTTGGAATCCTTGCAGGTACATTGACTCATTTTGCTATTCTGCATTCTAATGTAGATAGAATAAGGAGAATAAGTGGAATAGCTTTGATAGTTGTTGGTCTAATATTTGTGAACCAAGGTATTGCCTATCTTTTCTCTATAGAAGTACCTTGATCTTAATTTATCACATAATTATTTGAAGAATTACAATAGTAAATTTGTATCAATTATGTTGTGTATTCAAAAACTCTTGGTTTGATCTATAATAGACTAAAGGCTAATGCATGTTTGATAACGCAAGTCTGAGTTACAAGACCTATCAATTTTTCTTTTTTATCAACAATTGGAATTCTCTGAACTCCAGTTTTCACCATAAGCTCAACAATCTGCTTTAAGGTAGTGTTCTCATTTCCTTTTACCAAATTTGTAGTCATTAGATCTTCAACAATCAGATTAGACACATCTAAACCAGCAAGATCAATATCTCTTAATGTAATCATACCTAACAAAGTCTTTTTGTCATTAACAACTGGTAGTCCACCAACCCCATGTCTCATCATTTTCAATCTTGCAAGTCCAACTTTGCTACTCGCTTTTATCGTATAGAGATCCTTAATCATTATATCTCTAGCTAGATATTCCTTCATTGAAAAGTACCGTAAATAAATAGTAATTAGAGCCTTAAAACTGTGATTAACTTTTAATGTTTACCAAGAAAATAATTACTCAGGTTTCTTTTTCCATATTTGTTTCTTTGGCAATAATTATCTCAATAATTGATACACTAGTTCCCCGTCCGTTGTAACGTCTGATGTCTTCAGATCCAATTTCGACAGATTTTACGAAAAGTCCCTTAAAAAAAGAATGTTTTAACATTTCTACTGTATCAACAGCTTTCGGAATAGATCTTCCACGTGCTCTAACCATGATCTCACTCTTTCCAGAATTAAATAAAGTAACACATGCGACAACGTAACTCAACATAGGCTTCTTCCCTATCCTTATCATGTTCCCTTGAATAATCATGATAAGGGCTCCAGTACTTGGCTCCCCATACTTTTAGTATGCATAAATCTAACAAAATTAAGTTTCCTGCTATGAATACATTAATAAAAAACTATGAAACTGAGGGACTATTCAAAGGTTAAAATAGATAGAATTAATTCCAAGGCGTTGTATCAACATGGTCGAGCTTGGTTGGTCTAAGGGTTTCATAGTAAGAACACCTGAACATCAACTAATCTTTGATCCAGATTCAACAAACATTCCGGCAAAAAATTCCGATATTTTCATCTCCCATGCTCATGCCGACCATTTTACTGGACTGAAAAGTAAAGTACAAAAATATTCTACACGTGAGACAAGAAAGATATTTGAGAGTATCTATGGGAAACCAGTAGTTAACTTTAATGATATAAAATTGAATCAGACTATAGAGATTGGAAATATCAAAGTCACAGCTTTTAATGCAGGACATATGTTAGGCTCAACACAATTCCTGATAACATTACCAGATACTTCGATTCTATACACAGGCGACATTAATTATCTTGATACTCTCACAACAAGAAGAGCAGAAAATGTAGAATGTGATATTCTTGTTATGGAAGCAACATACGGTGAACCATCGTATATCTTTCCAGATAGAGAAAGTATCTATGCAAATATTGTTCAATGGACTCTAAATGAAATAAAAAAAGGGTTAACACCAATATTTAGATCATATACTGCTGGAAAAGCACAGGAGCTTGTAAAAGTATTTAATGTTTACACTAACTTGAATGTTCTAACAAGCGATAGAATCTCAAAGGTTAACAAGGTTTACTCGGAAAGTAATATAGAACTTGAATATGATGAAATAAGCTCAGAAATAGATAGGAAATCTTCAGTCTATATAATTTCTAGATCTAAAGAAATATACTCTGAAAAATCGGTGAGAGCTATCGTTACTGGGTGGGCAATGAAAATGAACTCAAGGAAAACCGCAGCTTTTCCTCTGAGCAGTCATGCAGATTTTAATCAACTTTTTAAATTCGTAAAAGATAGTAAAGCTAAGACTGTTTATAATTTCACAGGTTTTACTGATGTATTTTCAAATCATATTAGGAAGAGATTAGGAATAAAAAGTGGGCCTTTGCCACCATTAGCACAGAAGACATTACTACATTTCAATTAGAATGAATATTTACTTGAATGTAGAATGAGCTATCAAACTTACTGCTATTAACACTATTGCTAAAATGATGACGATTTCTGGTCTTAATTTTATACCAGAGGTCTCTTCTTCAAAGAAACGTAAAAGACCAGCACTGGCAGCTGGCATAGGTGCCTCTCTTTTTCTCTTTTTTTGGCGTCCACTCATACGGCCACTCAAATATCTTCACCTTACAATATTACAGCTGATATTAATCATGCTTTTAAATTTAGATCCTTCTTTAATCGAAACCAATAGATTAACGTATGATGTACTATTTTCATAACTTTAAGTGTATAGTACACAGGAAAGACAGTTCTCCATGAAATTATCTACAAGAATTATTTCTGTTGAAGGTTCTGCATCAGACATAGGATTTCAATATGGAACTCAAGCTAAGGACTTAATTTTAAGAAATATTGAGACTTACCAAATTCAATTCAAAAGATTTGCTAAAATCGATTGGGAAAAAGTAAAAGAAGATGCCTCAAATTGGATACCAATTATCAGAGATTATGACGAAGACATAATGGAAGAAATTGAGGGTATAGCAGCTGGAGCAGGAAGATCAGTAGAAGAAATAGTTGCGCTTAATGCAAGATATGAATTTGCTATAACTCCCTTATCTGGGAAATCCTATTCTGAATGCACTTCTTTCGCAGTTACACCTGATGCAAAATCGACAAATGTAATGATATTAGGTCAGAATTGGGATTTCAGAAGCAAATTCAAAGAAACTTGTGTACTTCTAAAAATAAAACAGAATGAAAAGAAACCTAATATTGTTACACATGTTGAAGCTGGAACTGTAGGCCATAAAGGACTTAATTCACATGGGTTGGGTGTATGTATTAATGCACTATTATCTAATATGGATAGAGTCTCTCCTGGTGTCCCTTTGGTTTCGGTAGTATCAAGAAAAATATTAAATTCAGAGACAATAAGAGATGCGATATATTCTGTGTCTAAAGCAAAAAGAGCAGCATCAATTAACTATATGATTGCACATGCAGAAGGAGAAGCTATAGACCTTGAAGTTACCCCAAACGACATTGGAATATTACACCCAGAGAATGGGATACTAACACATTCTAACAACTTTATTTCAGTTGATGCAAATGTAAAAGATCTTGGGAAAACAATTTTTTCGGATTCTCCAATTAGGTGGAATAGAATAAGACGTCTACTTATGAAGAAAAAGAAATTGAATATTAGTGCAATAAGAAACGTCGCTAGTGACCATTTTGATTATCCTAATTCAATATGTAGACACCCTGATCCAAGATTACATCCAGATGATCAATTTGAAACAATAACATCATTTGTTATGAATCTCAAACAGAGGAGATTGTATATGACTGAAGGCCCTCCATGTCAAGTTCCATATAAACCTGTTAATATCAAATTATAATATTTTACTTAATTAACATATATATATAAATCTAGAACAGACTCGAAAAGATATCTTGTTTATTGATCATTTATTGTATAAAATTGTATACATCAATATTTAGCGTTTAAACTAAAATTTATCTGAATTTGTTTATTTTATCTAGAATCAAACCGTTCTATACTTTCCTTTTCCATGAATACAATATTGTATGCATGGTATTAAACAGTTAACTATCAACCAGCAACTCTTTAAGTTGTATAATTCGTTTCCATTTTTTATTCATTTTATTCTAATTTTTGTTGACCAAATCGTGTTAATTTCCAAACTGAGGGTTTCTTTCTCGTATTTGAAATTATGATATTCTCTTTTCTCAATGTATTTACATGATAGGCGATTGAACTGTAAGATAGTTGTGTTTCATTTGCAATTTTTTTGATTTGGGATGGTTTTTTGCTTATGACTTCGATAATTAATGTGCGTGTACGGAGTCCAGTACTCACATTCCTTTTACTTTTCAAAAATGCTTTTGGATGAAATCCTTTGAATATCATCAGAAATCTTCACTATATGAAATCCATAAGCTCGGGTTGTCTTTCAACCTCTTTCTCGTGAAATAGGGAATTTATTTCATCAGATATCAGCTTCAACCATTGTTCATAGTAGGGTCCGATTTCATACTTCTTAACTAAATTCTGCGCAAGACTGAGATACTTCTCAATTGCACCACGATGTACAGTCATATATAATTTTGATCCGCATCTTGTGCATATCCCCTTGAGAGGTATTCTACGGAATTTCATGTTACACCTTGAACATCGAAATCTTTGAGATGAAAAAGCTTTCAGATTACCAATTATATCACGCATTAGGTGTGTTGATAGAACTTTCAATGCAACTTCTTTTGAACTTACAGCATTAATTTTGTCAGCTAATTTCAATTGCTCCTTGACTTTTTCTAACATTGATGGAAGACTCTTGTATGAACTTTCAAGATTTCCTTGGTTTATGTTAGATGTAAAATGTGTAAATCCTATATTTGCATATATTTCTGGAGTATCAAGCCGACTTCCTATAGTAGGAACTATTTGAGTCATGCTTTTTGAATCAGATTTTTTCTTGGCTTCAGAAAAAAATTCCAAAGGGAGTCTGTCAACAATTTCAATATTGAAAGCTTGTCTTGCAACTTCATTAGGATTAACTAAAAGAGATAATAAAAGTGGTGCATCCATCAATCCCCCGATTCTGGTTGGAAGAAAACTCTTTGAGAAGTTCAGTAAAACATCCATTAATAATATGACTGCATCTTCATCTCCATCACAGTCACGTCGTTTGGCTGCGTGCCAAAAAGGATGTGCAAGACAAACACTTGCCTTGGTGAATCCTATAACTCGAGCTATAACACCTACAGAAGTATGAGGAGATAAACCGACAACTAATTTCCCTATTAAATCATCTTTCTTTTCTATATTATAGTAAGCAGGTAAACCATATATTTTCTTTAATAAATCGTCTATGAATGAAGCAATTCTAACAAAATATTCGCCACAACTTTCTGGAATAATAATATCTTGTAGCATTAAGGGACATAACTGATCTGAATTAGATATTGAATTACCAAAATGATCATTTTTGTACCCTAACTGCTGTAGGCGATCAAGAGATATACCAATCTCCATAGGTTTGAAATGTGTTAGTGGTGCATTTGTGATATCAAATCTAATAGTGCCATCCTTAAACATAGACAAATTGTATTTTGCACGCAACAAACCCTTTTCCAAAAGTTCAGGTTTCTTTGTATCTGTTGTCATTCCTCTTACACCCTTGACAACATCTGGAGGTTCAGACATATCCAATCTTTTTGTAGCTGATTCCAGTAATGACCTTATATTGATAGGCCGTTTCTCATGTGTCACTGTCTCAAGATTGCATTGAGGACATTGATCAATCTCGTAACTCTTGCCACATTTTGGGCAAAAACGTTGTAAGACGGTTTTATTACCGCATTTCATACATAGATTAGTGTGTGTAAATTCATTACATTTAGAACAAAACCTTTTCTCTATATCTATAGACATGATTGTGTTATTTTTCGCTGCCTCCACAATATTCCTTCTGGGACCGCCGGAAAGACCTATCGGAAAAAGAGTATGAACAATAGGCCGCATTTCACGAGGCTTGGCTTTCTCAGGTCTACCCATTCTAGCTCCTATGTATGAGGGTGCTTTAGGTAAAATCACTATTCCTGACATCTGTGAAATATATTCATGACCTAAGGTATTCTCTTTAGGAGAATTCCAATTGTTATCCAAACCTAAGCATTCATAGAGTATTCTGCCTTGTGGAACAATAATTTTTTGACCAGTCAATTTATGTGGAACAGCAGCTTTCTCAAGAAGTTTCTTCACATCAATAGGTAACTTACTTATAGTCAGTTCACCTGAATCCTGAAGTTTAAAATCAGAATTCATTATTCCTTCTCTTAATTGATTTACTTCTTCAGCAGTTAAGCTATCCCAGAAGTAGGTGTATATTGGATGAAGAGGAATTAAGAGATTCCTTGATAATTGAATAGCTTCATTAACAGTTGGAATATTTACAAGCGGATTATCGATAAAAGAATATATTTTTTTTCTATCAATTTTTAACTGACTGAATAATTTAGTTGCAGAATTATTATCTTTGATTGCATTACTAAGAAGTACAACCCACCATTCCTCAACAAAACCAGAGGGTGATAGTACCTTATTATTCTCAACAAATTCACCAAATGAAACCAGAATGTCGCCTAGAAACATTATGTTAACAATTGATTTGGAAATTGATTTCGCAAGTTTAGGGTCGTCTATCCTTTTAATTGAACCATCTGATAACTTTACAATAGGAGGTTCTATAGAGTCTACTGCAGCTACGATTCCAGCCTTCCCAGGCTTTTCTATACGTAATTGTGTACCAGTCGCTATGAAATCACCTAAGATATGCATAGTTGAGGGATGAATACCAAGTGCTGTCAAACCAGTATTTCTAGCTCTACCATAACGGAGCCGAAATCCTCCTGAAGTTGATGGTAGAGAGAATATCGGCCGACCTCCAACGACATCTTCAAGATACATAAATTCTCTTGCTTCTTCGACTACTGTAGTTCTAGGAGCAAAATCCTTGAGCCATCCCCAACCACTAATACCAAGCTTTTCAACTATCTTTACCATTTTCTGGGTTCTACCTATCAAACCATCATTAATTACTCTGAGTGCACCACCTCTAACACCATTAGTTTCAATACGTGAAAGATTTCTAAAAGATGCTACCTCAACTTGATCTGTCTGTACCCCATTAACTTCAACCGGAATATTCATTATAGCATTCAAAAGCTCTTTATCAGAAACTTTGAATTGAAATCTTGATACTTCTCTTTCATACAGACGAAGTTCTTCTATGAACCTTCTTGCTTCGATCTCAGTAGCTTTGTATTTGTTTAAACCCAGTAGATGCTGGATATAATCAGCAACAACAAGAATCAACGCCATTTCTGTTCCACCAGCAGATCTTATAGGACCAGCGAAGTAAATTGCTAGATATCTTGTTCGATCTGGATTTGTCTTAATTTTGATACTAGATATTCCTTGTATTGGTGCAATAGTAACTCCTTCACCAAGAATAGCTAAAGCGGTTCTTACAGCTTGGTCTGCCGCTGATTCTTCACCAATCTTACTAAAAGTCTGCGCTATTTCTTCTGCTATTTTAAAAGCAACTTCTTCTCTCGGAATATCTTTAGTCAGTTCCCTTATCCTAGAAGCAACACCTTTTGGACCCACAGATTTCTCAACACGCTCGGCTAAATCAGCAGCTAACACAGACTCAGGTTCAGATTCCGGATCATAACCGAGAGAATGCGCCTGTTGTGCAACCAAGAAAGCTTCATTAAACTGTTTTTCCAGTTCAGCTCTATAATCTTGATGTGAGATCATCTTAGAATTCAAAAGAGGGAGCTCCTAAACTATGTATATCAAAGCAGATAGTAAATTTAGCCTTCGCATTAAAAAAATTAAATCTTCCTTCAATTAAAGTGAAAATCTTGGTTATCAATCATCTAATACCAACATTTAACATAGGTAAAACTAGAGTTCCAAGACTTATACTCGGTCATCTCCCTTTTTTAGGTGAATCATACCAAGGTCCTTTAAAGAATAAAGAATACAAAAAAAGATTCTCTGATATAACAAATATTGAGAAGATTCTGAAAAGATCTATAGAAAAATATAATCTAACTGTCTTCAGTGCTCCGACTTATATTGATGGCCCACATGCACCAAAATTTCTTAAAGCGATTAATAATATGAAATCAAAAACTGGAATTGATTTTAAATTAATTGTATGTTTAAAAATTCCTCTTCTGTTAGAGAACAAAAAAATTGATGATTATAGAAGATGGATCACTTACTATAATATAGAAAAGAAATATGGAGAAAGAAAAATTTTAGAAAGATATCTTAATGACCCGGTCCTACAAGCGAGAGAAAACTGGAAAGAAAAATTTCTATGGAAATTAGATAATATTTCCTCATATTTATTGGAGATCGATAATTTACAAATAGACTACGAAGTTGTAAAGGATATTTTATCAAAGTTAAATGAAGCAAGTGTTCTTTATGTTGAACTTGGATCTGAAACAGATTTTTTAGCTATGTGTAATCGTTTAGATCTTCTGAGGAATTTAATTAATTTAATTTCTAATAATTTCAAATATAAATGTCTGCTTGGATGTCATCATTCAGGAACCACAATACCAATCCTTGAATCATCTTCAATAAATTTTGATGGATATATAACTCCAGCAAACAAATTGGGGGTAATGATGTTTCCAACACAACAAAAAAGTGAAGATGCAATAAAAAATGCTACAAAACCTGTAATAGCGATAAAACCTTTTGCTGGTGGAAGAATAAGCCCAACAGATGCCTTTGAATATATCTATAACAAACTCGAGATCAAATCTTGTATGATTGGTGTCGGATCAGAAAGAGAATTAGATGAAGATGTATCAAGCGCTGTAGAAAAATTAAATTGATGAAATAATATGAAATTGATTGATACGCATGCCCATATAGAAGAGATTGCTGATCTTGATAATGTTATTCAAAGAGCGAAAATGAATAACATCATAGCAATAATTGCAGTAGGTTCAAGCATAAAATCAAATACTGATATTCTTTCATTAGCCTCAAAATATAATGGATTCATTTATCCATCTATTGGGATACATCCCATAGAAGCAGAAACAGATGTTAAAACAGCAATTACACAAATAATTTCTAATATTGATCATTGTGTTGCAATAGGCGAAATTGGTTTGGATTACCAATATGACATCAATAAAACTAAACAGAAAGAAATTTTTGAAAATATGTTACAAATTTCAAAAAAAAATGGAAAACCTGTTTCCTTACATTCACGTAAAGCCTGGGATGATGTATTCTCTTTTGTTCAGAATATAGGAATTAGTAAAGCCGTTTTTCATTGGTATAGTGGTCCAAATGAAATTTTGAAGAAGATATTAGATAGTGGTTATTTTGTATCTGCCACACCAGCTGTTTGGTATAGTCCAAAACATAGAAATGCAATAGAAATGACACCAGTTGAGTCGATATTGCTTGAAACTGATACACCTGTAAAGTATGGAGGAGTTCCAAGCGAACCCAGTGATGTAACAAAAGTTTTGGATATGGTAGCTAAAATTAAAAATATATCAATAGATAAACTAGCAGATATTACTACTAATAATGCCTGTAGATTATTTGATATTAAGTTAAAATCATGAGGGCTTTGATATTAGATGAGTATACTTGGTAGATTTGAATTTGCATTTGCCCTGATTGTAGCAGGTGCACTTACTCTTATTATAGTCAACCTAATCAAGGGATTAGGCATAGCAGATTTTGTAATACCATTCTATTGGCTTATGCCTTCACGATACATATTCCCTTTGATAATGGGTGTAAGTAGTGATATAATCGTAAATATTGTAGCTGGATTAATAGCTCTTATCAGTTCAAGACGTATTCATAGCACTGTTTGGACATTTGTTCCCATATTTGCTGGGTTTGTTGCAGGAGGAATTGGTGGAATACTTATCATAATTGGCGGTCTTTTGGCGCTGCTAAGTACACTTACATCTAGGTCTGAATAAACATCGTTGCAAATTTTTTTTCAAATATTTACTAATATGTTCTTAATAGACTCAAGAATTAGTGGTGCAAATAGTGTTATGATAACTAAGTATATCACTAGCATTAAGAAAGTTACACAAATGTTTCTTGTCCAATTTTCGCTCCAATATATACCAAATGGAATTCCAATTAAAAATCCAATAATGTGAGAAATGTAAGCTACACCTCCAGATGACCCTTGATATACAGCAACAATATTGTAAAAGAAATATAGTATTGCAACTAATCCTGTTGGCAGCAGCAGAAACAACCAAGAAAATTTTAATGGTTTAATTAGCATTACTGCTGCTGCTAGTGTAAAAATTGCAGCAGAAGCACCAACAAGGTGAGTCTCTAAATTATAAAATGGCAGTCCCAATAAACATGTAACGGTTCCTCCTGTAAAGAATATGATTAGCATATTTCTACCATTAACAATATTCTCCAATGTGTTGCCGAACACGTAAAGGAACAGCATATTACCAAACAGATGAAGTATATCTGCATGAATAAAGAGAGTTGTAAAAACAGTCCAAAATCTTCCTGATAGTAAGTTATCAGTACTAAAGAATAGAAATGACCAGTACTCTGTATTTGTACTCCATAAGAAAAAACTGAATAATATACAAATTAATATTAACAAATTTGTTCTAGTCATTTTTTCACTCTGCAAATTTTTTGAGTACTGCATATAAGACTATCATGACAAAGAAGATTAACAGCCCAAATATTGACAATACTTTGAAAACAAATCTAGATAGAATTAAGACTAAGGCTATAAGCAAAGCAATTATCAAGTATAGTTTGAGTTTATGTGATGATTTGTCTTCTTTTCTTTTAGATAACTCAGGCAAAAAAAGAGCTAAAGTAACTATTATGATAATAGCTATCTCCCCTATGCCAAGAAGCATGTCTATCACTAAATTAGCTCAATGTATTAGATAGCTATCATATGAAATTCAAAATAAATTAACGTGATGTAATTTAGATATATTTGTTTTTGATAGTTAGATCAAAAATTGGATATTTATTTCTTTTATTGATTTGCTTCTATATTGGATCGATATTTGTCAGTGAACATACAGTATACATCTACAATTCCAGCAGATGATCCTACCTCAAATTCATCTTTTATTTTACAGGAACCACATTGTATTATTGCTTTTCCGGAACCACCCTTGAGGTTTACTCTAACTGATTCCTCCCCACAAGCTGGACACATGAATATTGTGGGAAGCTTCTTCTTAACTACTTTAGCTACTCTTCTTCTCCTTCTACCCATACTTAATACCTCATGCAGATTTGAATTATTTTTTTCCTAGGGCTAAGTTTCTTCCTGTTCCGCCTCGACGATGTTTTATTACTTCTGCTATTATACTTGTTGCTATTTCGGTTGGAGTTTCGGCTCCTATATCTAACCCTATTGGGGCGTATACTTTGTGTAAAAGTTCTTTTGATATCCCCTCTTTCATCAGAATATTAAAAGCAGTTTCTACTCTGTTTTCACTTCCAACCATTCCTATGTAGGTAGCGTTTGAGTTGATAACTTCACGAAGAGCTGCTTCATCATATTGATGGCGAGTAACTATAATTACGTAAGTTTGTGATGTTATTTTTATTTCTGCTATACCATTATCAACTGGTTTTGCTATTACTAAATCTGCTTCAGGAAAATCTTCTTTCTTTGCAAAAGGATCCAGAACAACGACCTTAAATTCAATAATTTTTCCCAACTTCGTTAGAGATGTAGCTATATGACCACTACCAATCACAAGTAGTGTGGGGATAGGTTGAAGTATTTCTATAGAGAGTTGAACTTTGCCTCCACACCTCATTCCTATGCCGCCTTTCTCTTCCTCTTCCAATGAATAATCTACAAGTCTAGGTTTCCCTTCTTTCAAGGTTTCAATTGCTGCCATAATTGCGGCAGATTCGACACAACCACCTCCAATAGTTCCATAGATGGTTTCGTCATTCATTATAATCATCTTAGTTCCAATACCTCTTGGTGTAGATCCTTCTGCCTGGATTATTGTAGCCACAGCAAAAGTTTCTCCCTTTTCCAAAAGTTCAGTAATTTTTTGGTATATGTCAAGCAATATTGATCACACCATGAAACGTTGTAGATTATAGTCCGAGACATCTAACTATTAAAATATCTTAATAATAGGCACAAGTGTTTGAACTAAAATTTTATGGAAAATGTTTGTTAACTGAAGCTAATAATATATACAGAATGATAGGGGAAGATGGTTGTGCAACTGAAGCCAAATATATTGAAACTTGATAATCCAACAATGGTTATTGAACGAGTTGAGAACTTCATAAGAGATTATGTCAATAAGGCTGGAAGTGAAGGATTGGTTCTTGGCATGTCTGGAGGTCTTGATTCAAGTGTTGTAGCTGCATTATGCTCAAGAGCTTTAGGTGAAAAGAACAAGGTTCTTGGATTATGCCTACCTGAAGATGAAAACTTTAACCAAAGGAATATTGATCATGCTGAACAAGTAGCGAATATGTTCAACATAGATTTTGAGATCATCAATACAAGCAAAATCATTAGAAATTTTTTTGTTAATATTCCCATATTCAGAGAAGAGAATAAAATAGCAAATGGAAATGTAAAGGCTAGGATCCGCGCTTTAACACTGTTCTACTATTCCAATGTTCTCAACCGCTTAGTCGTCGGAACTACTGACAAGAGTGAAATGATGCTCGGATAGGATAGGCTAAATTAAACCTATCCCCGAAAACTTCACAAAGTTCGGCGACGGAGCATGTGACATTGAACCAATTGCAGATCTCTATAAAAGTAATGTTCGCCAGATCGCTAACAATATAGGAATTCCGAAAGAAATTATTAGCAAACCTGCTTCACCGGATCTCTGGCCTCAACAAATTGCAGAGACAGAATTAGGTGCTGACTATGATATATTAGATCTCATACTCTACGGTTTTGAAAATTGGTGGGATATAAATGAAATAGCAAAAGAATTAGAAATTTCTTCGGAATTTGTAAATAAAATATATAACAGATGGAAAAAAATGGAGCATAAACGTAGAACACCATTGGTTCCAAAGTTATTTCTTAGAACGGTTGGCCATGATTTCAGATTGCCTTACAATACAGAATAGAATATTAGATATATAGAAATATGTTAAATGAAATTCTATTACAAATACATCCTTTACATAAACGATGATATTAATTATGGATCCTAGCCAAATTAATCTCATGTTAGATATTTGACCGTGATGAACATGAAAAGAATAAACGTAGCACTTGCACAAATAGCAACTAAGATTGGTGATAAATCTCATAATCTTAGAGTAATAGAAAACATTTGTACGGATGCAAGAGAGAAAAATACTGAACTTATTATTTTTCCTGAACTATCTCTAACAGGATATATCTGTCGCGATGATTTTTATCAATTGGCTGAGAATATTAATGGAACTTCTGTAAATTATGTAAAAAAAATTGCGAAAAAGAATGATATGTTCATAGTTTTTGGAATGCCTACAATAGGCAAAGTAAAAAATGTAATCTATAATTCATCAATAATTGTAAGTCCAGATGAGAAAATATACAGTTATGATAAACTGTATTTGCCTACACACTCAGTTTTTGAGGAAAAGAGATATTTCCGTCAAGGAAACAAAATCAAGACCTTTGATGTAAAAGGTCTCAAGGTTGGTATGAGTATTTGCTATGATTTGTATTTTCCCGAGATTTATAGAATACTTGCGCTTGAAGGCGCAGAACTTGTTATTTGTATTTCTGCGTCGCCATCTACTAGAAAAGAATATTTTGAAATATTGATAAAGGCTAGGGCTATTGAAAATGGAATATTTATGGTGTTGGTTAATCGTGTGGGAATTGAAGATGGACTAAGTTTTTGGGGGGGAAGTCAGATTGTGGGCCCTAATGGGGATATTATTAGAAAAGGCCTTTATTATGATGAGGAGACCATTTATAGCAATGTAGACTTACGTGAGTTAGATAAAACTAGGCCTTTCATTCCCGCCTTAAGAGATTTAAGACCTGAAATTATTGATGAATTGAGTAAGGCATATCATGACTTATAATTTATCAGCAACATATGAAATCAAACAAAAATTTGTAAAAATAAATATAAAATGGAAACGAATTATACAACTTAAAGAGTTGCTGGTTGATGGTTAACTGTTTAATACCATGCATACAATATTGTATTCATGGAAAAGGAAAGTATAGAACGGTTTGATTCTAGAATAAAAGAAACAAAAATCTTGATAAAGAAGACTTTTGATGATGAAATCCTACAAATTTTACTTAACAACAGTAATATTACACATAAACAATTTCAGAGTCTAATAATAAACTCATTTTCTGAAGATATATTTGATAAGGGGAACTTATCAAGGGAGAGACCCAAGCTTAGAACTGATAGAAATATATTGAGTAGAGGTTCTTTTGATAGAACTTTGAGCCAGGCAAGAAGGAATGTGAGGCGTTCAATTTCAACGGTGTTATTGCTTGGATATGTAGGTATCCTTGAATCACCTGAATTAGAACCGTTTTTGGAGGTAGGTAATAGAATCAAAGCATATATTGATCTAAATAGAGAATCAACTAATGATGATGTTAAGTTAAGACGTAATTTATCGATGGAATTAGGTAATATAATATCAAATTTACTTGGCAAAGGAGGACGAGTAATAAGAGAATCTGATTAGGTTATTGTTTTACCTAATTTGCAAGTGAATTACTTTTTTGGGATCCTATGGATTTAATAGCATATCTCCATTCAAAAGCGGATCCATCTCTTGTTAGAACTCCTCTATCAACTAGTCTAGAAAGATATGTAGAAATTGTACTAAGAGGTACTTCATCTGCATAAATTGATTTGTATGTTTTCTGTACGTCTTTTGATAGAAAAGATTGACCAGTAAAGTGTGTAAGAACAAGTGAAAGCAATCTATCAAAACGATTATTGGTGGGTTTTTGAATAAAATTTGTGCTAGGTGTAGCTCCTTCTACACCCCCCATCAATTCAATATAATCAAGAATTTTACTTACTTTATCTCTAGTGACTCGTCCTTCAATTGCCATTGTATGTTTTATTCCTTCTTTATCGTAGAACTCCATTTTGACACGATGTGCTGGCAATATGTGCACCAGAGTATTTCACAGGTGAATGTATTATTTGTGAACAACTTTATTTATTTTACTATATTTTTAAGATTTTGTGAACGAATTTTACTAACTTTTTACATTAAATATGAATACATTCCATAGGAAATCAAGGGGTGTAGACAGTTCACAAAAAATGAATGTATAAATAAATCTATTTCCAAAAATATCATTAAAAATCGATTATTAATAAGTTGTTCACTAGTATTCACAGACTCCTGCCCCACCATTTCCACTGGAGTTGTTTAAACAGTTTGGATGTTTCGTAATCAAGAAAAATATATTAAATGATATTCTTTCTTAAACTATAAATCAATTATAATATAAAATCTAATTAAGCTTCGGGGAATTTTTTTTATAATTATTTAATTATAAACTCTAAGAGATTTTTTTTGTTTCCAGTGGAAAACAAGGGGTCAGGGTCCTAGCTTTCCTGTTTTTGTGCAACCTCTTGTGCTGCGGCTAATCGAGCTACTGGAACTCTATAACCAGAACAGGAAACATAATTTAACCCAATTTTGCTACAAAATATGACGGATCCTGGATCCCCACCATGTTCGCCACAAATTCCTATTTTCAATTCAGGTCGTCGCTTCTTGCCATCTTTTATGGCTATTTGCATTAATCTCCCAACTCCATCTATGTCTAATATTTCGAATGGATTGTTTTTCAAGATGTTTTCTTCCATATATTTTGGGAGAAATTTATTTTCAGCATCTTCTCTTGAGAATGAAAACGTCCCTTGTGTAAGGTCATTTGTGCCGAAGGAAAAAAATTCTGCAAACTCAGCTATTTGTTCTGCTGTTAAGCAACCACGAACAACTTCAATCATTGTCCCGAATTTATAATCAATTTTCTGCTTATATTTTTCAAAGATTTTCTGGGCGATTAATTCTACGCGTTTTTTAACAATTTTTAATTCATTTGATATACTTACTTGTGGAATCATAATTTCTGGTTTAACATCAATATTTTTCTTCTTTACTTCACAAGCCGCCTCTAGAATCGAATAGATTTGCATATCATATAGTTCTGGAATAGTAATTCCTAATCTAACACCTCTGTGACCTAACATTGGATTTACTTCATAGAGTGTTTTAACTTTCCTCAAAACATTCTCTTTTTCTTTAGTACTTTCACCCCGTTCTTTAAGCTCATTGATGTCATTCATCAATTGTTCTATGGAAGGTAAAAATTCATGTAATGGCGGATCCAGCAATCTAATTGTAACTGGCAAACCATTCATAACTTCAAAAATCTCCATAAAATCTTTCTTTTGTAGGGGCATCAACTTTTCAATTAATGATTTTTGCTCTTCTTCACTATCAGAGAGAATCATCTTTTGAAATATGGGTAATCTCTCAACTTCATTGAACATTCTTTCTGTTCTGCATAGGCCTATACCCTCAGCTCCAAAATCTCTTGCAATCTCTGCATCATTAGGACTATCAGCATTTGCTCTTACCTCTAACGTGCGGATCTCATCAGCCCATTTCAATACTTGTTTAAAATCTTCCGTAACCTCTGGGTTGATTAGTGGTACTTTACCAATGAAAACTTCTCCACTAGTTCCGTCGATAGTTATTGTTTCCAGTTCTTTGATTATTCTATCATCTACTTTAAAGATTTTTTTTCGGTCATCGATTTTAATTGCATTACATCCTGAAACACATGGTTTACCCATTGAACGGGCAACTACTGCAGCATGAGAAGTTTTTCCACCTCGAGAAGTAAGTACTCCCTGTGCCGATATGAAACCATGGATGTCATCTGGTTTTGTTTCTTCACGAATAAGAATAACGCTCTCGCCTCTTTCACTATACTCCTCAGCTTCATCAGCTGAGAATACAACCTTGCCTGTAGCTGCGCCAGGTGATGCAGGCAAACCTTTTGCAACAGACTTTGCGTTAGCTTGTGGGTCGATCCGTTTATGTAACAATTGTTCAAGCTGAGCTGGTTCAATACGTAAAATCGCTTCTTTTTTTGTAAGTAAATCTTCATTTAACATGTCTATACTAGTTTTTAAGCGGGAACTTGCTGTCATTTTTCCATTTCTTGTCTGTAAAAGCCACAAAATACCCTTTTCCATTGTAAATTCAAAGTCTTGAACCTCTTTATAATGGCACTCAAGTTTCTTTCTAACATCACATAACTCTTTGTAGGTCTCAGGAAATTCATTCTCCATCTCGACAATTGGTTTAGGCGTTCTGATTCCCGCAACCACGTCCTCACCTTGCGCATTTGTCAAATATTCACCAAAAAAAACATTTTTTCCAGAACTTGGGTCACGCGTGAATGCTACTCCAGTAGCTGAATCATTACCCATGTTGCCGAAAACCATTGTTTGAATATTTACAGCAGTTCCATTTGCCATTTCAGGAGTTATCTTATTATATTTTCTATAGTCTACCGCTCGTTTACCCATCCATGATTCAAATACAGCTGATATTGCTGTTTCTAATTGTTCAAAAGGTTCATCAGGGAAATCTTGGCCAGTCTCATTTTTGCATATTTTTTTGAAATCTTCGGTTGCTTCTTTGAGTGCTTTAGCATCTAAATCAGTGTCAAGATGAGCACTATATTTCTTCCTTATCTCATCAAACTTTTTGCTAAAACTCTCTTCTTTTGCCCCCATTGCAATTTCTGAAAATAATTGAACAAATCGTCTGTATGAATCCCATGCAAATCTTTCGTTCTTTGTCTGCTCTATTACTCCTTTCAGAGTAGCTTCATTTAAACCAAGATTTAGGATAGTATCCATCATTCCAGGCATACTCATTGCGGCACCTGAGCGGACAGATACTAATAATGGATTTTTAATGCCTCCAAATTTTTTGCCTGTTTTCTTTTCTATACTTAGAATATTTTCCTTTACTTCATCCATTAGACCTAGAGGGAGTTTTTTTCCCCTTTCATAATATTCTAAACAGACCTCAGTCGTAATTACGAAACCTGGAGGTACTGGTAGACCTATTCTAGTCATTTCACAAAGTCCAGCGCCCTTTCCTCCCAGAAGCTTCTTATTTTTTCCATCACCATGTTCAAAGGCATATAATCTCATTTATTCACACCTATGTTATCCTGTATGATCAGAAACGAATCGCATTATAGCGGGTTTACGCTAATATTTAATCAGTTCTCCAGTAGAAGGCAGTTTTTCTTTTCATCAGATGACATCTAGTTTTACACTGTTTTCTATTGCCTTTGATGTACAGAAATTCTTAATATTTCTGGACAAGCTGTTACAAAAATCCGACGATTAAATATTGGTGTTAAGGTTTGCCCAGTTCGGAGGCTCTTGAAGGTATATTTGAGAAGTTCTTACAGGGAGGTAGAATACTCTCTAACAGAGAAGTTCTCAGACATGATTACATTCCAAAGGAGCTTCCTCATCGAAGGATTGAGATTGATCGTCTGGCAAGAATGTTAGCCCCATCTTTACATCTATCAAAGATATCAAATGTAATCATATATGGAAAACCAGGCACTGGAAAAACTGCAGTCACACGTCATGTACTTGATAGTTTAGAAAAGAAGGCAAATGAGTTAGGAGCCAAGATTAGGCCATCATATATCAATTGTAGGCTTTCTGGTACAAACTATAGAGTATTAGCAGAAATTTGTCGCTCCCTTGATATTCAAGTTCCATTTACGGGATTGGCTGTAGGAGAACTTTTTGACAGATTTAGAGATGGAATCAGGAAGGGAAGATTTTGTCCACTAATCATACTCGATGAAATTGATACCCTTGTTAAGAATCGTCAAGAAAGCAATCTACTATACGAACTAACCAGAATAAACGAAAGTTTACGTGGTGGATGGGTATCCATAGTAGGAGTGTCAAACGATCTACGTTTCAAGGATTTTCTTGATGCAAGAGTTCTTAGTTGTCTCGGGGAAGAAGAGGTCATATTCAAACCATATCTTGCAGACGAACTTTACGACATTATTCAAACACGTACTCGTATAGCTTTTATTGAAGGGTCACTCAAAGAATCTGCAATTCGTCTTTGTGCCGCCATTGCTGCAGGTGAGCATGGTGATGCTAGACGTGCACTAGACCTTATTCGGGTAGCAGGAGAATTAGCAGAAAGAAATGGTGACACCGAAGTCACAGAATCACACATAAGAGCGGCACAAAACAAAGTTGAACATGACCGAGTAACTGAGGTTTTAACATCACTACCACTTCATCTAAAAATTGTTTTAATCAGCGTATTTCTTTTCACAACCCATTCTAAAAATGAAGCAGTAACTGGAGATATATACGCCATCTATCAAGAATTAAGTAAAGAAATCAAAGTCGATTCACTAACACAAAGAAGAGTTAGTGGACTAATAAGCGAACTTGACATGATGGGAATATTAAATGCAAGACTTGTGAATTTTGGTAGATATGGAAGAACTAAGAAAGTTCACCTAGGATTCCCACAACAAGCTATCCTTGATGCACTGTCAGAAGATGGTTTACTCAAACCATTATTCAATTATGTACCACATTCAATCAGAAGAGCTAACTTGTCAAGATAGTGCTTCATTATACATGAAATTCATCATATTTACTTCCATTGTTTGAAGATTAAGAATAGGCATAATTCCTGGTGTTGGTTCTACACCCATTCTCTTCTGGAATTCAGTCTGACTTTGCCATGCTCCACAATTTACTATGACAGTATTTTTATAAACACAATTTCGTGCAACATGAATATGACCAGCTTGGAAAACATCTGGTACAGTTGTAATGACAAGTCTATCCTTTCTTTCAGGTGCTAACGATGTCCTAGCTCCATATTCAGGAGCTAAATGTCTCGATTTAAGTAGGTACTCCATGGCCTTATCTGGAGTATTCATACTTAGATTTGGAACTCTTGCGATAATATCATCCAAGCTTCTACCATGATACATTAAGATATGTATTCCATGTATACTGATTTCAGATGGATTTCCTAGAGTTCTAACATTTCGAGCTTCATAAATTGGTTCTGCGAAGTCCTTTGGTATTATCGGTTGCGGAAGAGCTTGTCTCACAGCATCATGATTTCCAGGAATAATAACTACTTCCATGTAATCAGGTATTTGTTCTATATACTGTGACAGTAATTTGTATTGTTGGTAAATGTCAGGAATAGATAGTTCTCTCTCTTGACGTGGAAATACTCCCACTCCATCAACAAGATCTCCTGCTATCAAAACATATTTAGTTCTAGAAGCAGCATCTATTTGTTTTTTATTTCCAACTTTACCATTCAGCCACAAAATTAATTTCTCAAAAGCATCTGTACAAAAAGTTGAGCTGCCAATGTGAATATCTGAGAGTAATACTACATTAATAGGATCCTTAGTTTTCTTTTGCCTTCTTTCAGGAACATCAGGTAAAACTATTTGTTGTGCTATTAAGAGATCTCCTTTACCATGAATTGCTTCTATACCAATTAATTGATCTGGAAGAATTCTTCTGGCCATTTCAAATAATTCTTTATTTTTTTCTCGAATTACCATTAATGTCGCTGTATTTTCAAAATCCTCAATATCTAAAAACAGATATTCTGCACGTTCACGCCGTCTCGTAACCATAGCTATTATCTTTACTTTTTCGCCATATTTTCTTTCAAGAGCATAGCTTATTTCCTTTGCACTATTGAAGTCCATTCGTTCACGTAAAATTTTTGAAAGCTTTTGAAACCTATCTCTAAAATAATGGTTGAAGTCTTCAATACTCCCACAGGATTCTGTTTCTTCACTTCCATCCCTCAAGATCTCGATTTCTGTTGGAATATCTCTAGCAAAAGGTATAGTTGATCTTGGATGTATTTTTATTTCAGTAGTTTCTTTTTCTTGAGTTACTTTCTCGAGTGTTGTCTCAATCATATCACGAGTAATAATTAGTAATTTTAATTCTTTTTTTTTCGCTTGATTTATAGTTTCTACAATAACTGATTTCAAATATTCTTCATGTTGTAATACTTTAAGAAGTTCGAAGGCTTCAGCTTCAAGTTGATATCCTGCAAGCATTATTTCTTCTACTGCTTCTCTGAGGGAATACATCAAGATAATTCTCTTCTTTTTAGTCATAATTAGTTATACAATATTGACTCAATTCTTACAATGGACATTTTTGAATAATTAAAATCTATTTCATTCAAATAATATATTAAAAATATTAAATTTAGTTATGTAATTATACCATAAATTAACTGATATATGTATATTAAGTGATTTTCACTATTTTCTAATAAATATCTGTTTAAATCTTTGTTTTCTTCTTTCTTTTAAGAGTCTAAAGTTGGAAGATTTAGCGCGGTCTGCAGTAAATTATTCTACAAGTCTAGGCTCAACTTATGCTGAGGCTAGAGTACAAAAGGACTTGGGCAATTCAACGGTCATGAAAAATGGAAAACCTCAATTTTCAGGATTTCTCAGAGAAGCAGGTATAGGTATAAGATTAATAATTAATGGGTCTCTTGGTTTTGCTTCAACAAATAATCTAACACAGGAAGGTATCAAAGATACAATTCTATCAGCAGCCTCTATGGCTCGTGTTGCTGCAACGAGCATGAAAAAACCCATTAGACTTTCTAATTTAAAGATTAATAGAACAAATTGGGAAGTAAAACAGAAACATAAATTTGGTTCAATAGATGTAGAAAAGAAAATTAAACTTCTTCAAAATATTGATAAATTATTCAGAAAAAAAAGTGATGTAAAATTTCCATCGAGAATATTATCAATAAATGAAAATCTAAGAGAACAAACATTCCTGAATAGTGAAGGAACAAACATTACATCAAGAGTTCCTAGAGTTTCTTTCTTGTATTTCATGACTGCATACAAACCAAGTAAAGGTACAGCCCAACGATTTGATAAAAAAGCTGAAAGTCGTGGATGGGAAGCAGTTCTATCTTGGGATCTTACAGAATTCGTTTCAAAAGAAATTAATGTTCTTGCTTCTATACTTACTAAAGCAAAGAGACCACCAAGAGATAAGATAGATGTGGTCCTTGGAAGTGAAGTTACTGGAATAGTATGTCATGAATCCTGTGGTCATCCATTCGAGGCTGACCGTATACTTGGAAGAGAGGCAGCAGCAGCTGGAGAATCATTTGTTAATATGAAAATGTTAGGAAAGAGGATTGGTAGTAAGAAAGTTAACATAATTGATGATCCAACAATTCCATCTTCATATGGATATTATCTTTATGATGACGAAGGGGTTCAAGCTTCTCGTCGTGAACTAATAAAGGAAGGGATCATAAATGAATTTCTTCATAATAGAGAAACAGCTGTAGAACTTGGTATCCAGAGCAATGGAGCAGCACGTACAATATCTTACAACCGAGAACCAATAATAAGGATGTCTAATACTTACATGGATAAAGGAGACTATGATCAACAAGAACTTTTCAAGGATATTTCAAAGGGTGTATACATAAAGAGCTTCATGGAATGGAATATTGACGATCGAAGATTCAATCAAAGATATGTAGGGCTTGAAGCTTACTTCATTAAGAAAGGCGAACCTAAATATCTAATTAGAAATCCAGTAATCGAGATGACTACTCCCTCATTGTTCAAGAGTATCGATGCAGTTGGAAAAGATATCTCATTCAACGCCGCGACATGTGGTAAGGGCGATCCTCAGCAAGGTGTCCCTGTTTGGACTGGTGGTCCAGATATAAGACTAAGAAATGTCAAGATTGGAGAAACTTAGCATGAGTGAAAATGAGTTAGTCTCATTAATTGTAGAGGAAGCGAAAAAGGGGGGAGCAGAAGATGTAGCAGCTACTTGCGTCACAGAAGATGTAAAAATGATTAGATTTGCAAATAATGAGATTACTGTTAGTAAAGCTTGGTTATCGTCAACGATAAATTTCATGATTGTCTTAAAAAAAAGTGTAGCTATAGCCAGCATAGAAGACATATCGGAAGGAAGCATTAAAAAAGCCGTTCATTCCCTTCTTGAAATCGCAAAAGCTACTAAACCAAATAAAGAATATGAAAGACTTCCTAGAGGGCCTTTCAATTATATATCTAGTCCAACATCTGAATCCATACAAACTTCTAGATTAGTTGAATATACAAAAGATGCTATCAATGGTGCCTTATCAATAGGAGCAAAGCGAGTAGCAGGTACACTTCTATTCAATAACATTAACACTAAAATAGAAACATCAGCTGGGGCCTCAGGATATGATAGCGGATCATCACTAGAGATTTCAGTTAGAGCATTTGCTGATAGTGAAGCATCAGGACAAGCTAACCTATGTGCTAGGAGAGAGCGAGATTTTTTTCCTAGCAAAGCAGGACAATCAGCAGCTGAAATTGCAAAAAAGGCAAGCAACCCAGTTGAAGGAAAGCCAGGTAAATATAATGTTATTTTAGGTCCCAACGTATTTGCAAACCTAATAAATGAAGTAATTAGCGCAACATCTGCTTTCAATGTAGATTCTGGGCTATCATTTCTAAAAGGAATGTTAGGAAAGAAAGTAGCTTCAAGTTCACTTACTTTAATTGATGATGGAACAATCACTGATGGTATAAACTCAAGAGCCTTCGATGATGAAGGAGTTCCAACTCGTAGAACTGAAATTATCAAAGACGGTATTCTTCGAAGTTATCTTCATAATTCTTCAACAGCAAAAAAGTTCAGGCGTTCATCTACAGGAAATGCAGGATGGATTGTTCCCCAACCATGGAATATCATAATCAATAAAGGGCAAGACGATTTTCAGAATTTACTTTCTGAGCTAGATGATGGACTATATATCACTAATAACTGGTATACTAGATTCCAAGATTATAGATCAGGAGATTTTTCAACAGTATGCAGAGATGGTCTTTTTAAAATAAAGAATGGTAAAATAGACCAGTCCATTAAAGGGTTGAGAATTAGCGATAATATGCTAAGAATATTACGTAACATTCATTCATTATCAAACAAACAAAATTGGATAAAGTGGTGGGAAGTCGATATTCCAACACTAACTCCCCATGTTCTCATCAAGAACGTTAATTTAACAAAATCTTTGATGTAAAATTAATTCATACAAGGCGCCGGGGGTGGGATTTGAACCCACGATCTCCTTACGGAGAACCGGATATAGCGACGGCAGTTCTCGAGTCCGGCGCATTGACCCAAATAATGTTTTGCCACTCTGCCACCCCGGCAATTAATATTTCTTATCATTAGTTTAAACAAATCTTTGAAAAAGAATCAATTAACATCTACTTGATAAATTCTACAATTATAGCATCATTTAATTTGATAATATCTTGAACTCTTATTTCAAGAAGTTTGTCTCTGGAACCTCCACCACAATATACTGTCTTAAAATTCATTAATTTTTTTTCTATTAGAGTTCTCATTTGTGTTTTATGTCCTACTGAGGGAGTACCTCCAGGTGGGTACCCACTAATGTTTTCTGCATCTGAAAAAGGTACAAGCCTTACTTTCTTTACACCAAGTATTTCTGCAACCTCCTTTAAATTTACTTTACTATCACCAGGGACTATCAAAAGAATATATTCACCAGTATCAGTAATTGAAACCAAATTCTTTGTGATTTTATGTAGTTCTATTCCTGCAACATTTGCAGCATCGGCGGTGTGTATAGTCTCAGATTTTATTACGAATTGATGCCATACTTTATGATTATCTAAAAACTGCTTAAGATTCAATATTACAACCTGAATTTGACCACATTAATCTAGCGCTGTGTCATTTTCCTTTTTAGTATTATCGCAATTAAGGTGAATAAAAAATTACTAAATAATACTTAGTGGGTCATGAAGTATGATCATAAACTAGATTATAAAATCTAATTTTGAAAATCATATATTAACTACTTTAATTAAATTAATATTTTAATATTAAATTATTTGTTTTTCAAATATGACACGTTTAATACAATTAGTCATCATAATAAGTAAAAATTAAATATACAAGAAAAGCTTTGGAGATTACACAAAAAGTTTCACTCAATAATATACATGTTCACAAAATATTTTTGTTATGACTTTCCAAGTCTAGATGAATATATCTAACTTTGTCTACATCCTTAGATCATTTGAATCGGCACACACATTTGGCAAGCCAGTTAAGCTGGTAAATATCAAAAATTATTAAAAATCATCAATTCTATCTCATAACTTATTCAAATACGGATCAAGGTCTTTGAATAAGAAGGCTTTTCATTACGATTTTATAAAGAAATAATTTGATGCAATTATGATGAAGAAGCTTCTTGTGCCAGTTGACGGCTCAAAAAGTTCCGATAAAGCTGTAAATTATGCTTGTAGTATTGCAAAAAAATATGATTCAATAATAACATTGCTTTGTGTTGTTCCACCTCCGATAATATTGGGGGTAGAAGCTGGAATTATCGATTATAGACCTCTTGAGGAGTCAGGTCGTAATGTTCTGAAAAACACAATAAAAATAGTTGAATCCTTTGGATTGGAAGCCTCCAATAGACTTGAGACAGGACAAGTCGCAGATACAATAATAAATATTGCTAAAGAAGAAAGCAGCGATTTAATAGTAATAGGAAGTCGAGGTTTGAGTGGAGCAAAAAGGTTTCTGCTTGGAAGCGTTAGTAATAGTGTAAGTCATCACGCAGAATGTCCTGTGTTAATCGTGCGATAGTTTTTGTTATGAGTTCTTGCACTTAGATAAATTAATACATTTACATTATAAAGTATATTTTTTAATTTATCTTAATGATAATATACTCAAATTTGTAAATTATTAGAGTATTATGAAACTAACATACAAATAAAAAATGGAATTCAAACGATAACAAACTTTCATGTTAGCACATTGAGGATTATCTATTGACTGAAGTATTTCAATTCCTGCAAAAACCATTAAGATTGCAAATTAAACGTCAAGGGATAACAGAGGCTAGTGTGATTCAGAAGCTAGCGATTCAACCGATTTTACAAAAGAAAAACGTTCTATTAATCGCTCCAACTGGTACCGGTAAAACTTTGGCTGCTGTTCTTCCAATATTTGATCTATATCTCTCAGCAAAGAAAATGGATTCAGTGAATGGAATATCAATGCTTTACATAACACCTCTTAGAGCATTAAATCGCGATATTTTAAGAAGATTAATTGAAATTGGAAAGGAACTTGGGTTAGATGTACAGGTTAGACATGGTGACACACCAACTAGTACTAGGACAAAGCAAGCAAAGAAGCCTCCAGACATGATGATTACAACCCCAGAGACTCTTCAAGCTATATTACCTGGTAAAAGAATGAAAGAACATCTGAAGCATGTTAAGTGGTTAGTAGTAGACGAGATACACGAACTAGCTACTGATAAAAGAGGAGTGCAGCTTTCAGTTGCAATAGAAAGACTTCGAAGACTTGTAGGTCATGAATTCCAACGAATAGGATTATCAGCTACTATTGGAGAAGCTGAAAAGATAGCAAAATTTCTAAGTGGTTCAAGAAACCAAGCTGAAGTGTTAAAGTCATCAGAGCTCAGAAGTCTAGATGTTAAAATTGAAAAAATTCAAATTGTAAAAAAGGATTATAATCTTGCAAAAGAGTTAGGAATTTCCTCTGCAAATATAAGTAGAGTCCGGAGAATTTGTGAGCTTGTAACCGAGCCACGTTCTACTCTTGTATTCACTAACACTCGAGAACATTCAGAAGCCCTTGGTTCACAAATAAATGCAATACATTGTAAGAATTCAGTGAAAGTTCATCATGGTTCATTATCACGTGAGATAAGGGAAGAGGTCGAAGCTGAATTCCAAAAAGGCGACATTAAAGCTGTGATATGTACTTCATCACTTGAACTTGGTATAGATGTAGGAACTGTTGATCTTGTGGTTCATTATATGTCACCAAGACAGGCAACAAGATTGATTCAGAGGATTGGAAGAAGTGGGCATCAGATAAAATCTATTCCAAAAGGACGAATAATAACTACATGGGCTGATGACATACTCGAATCCATGGTATTGATAGATCATGCAAAGAAAGGTCAACTTGAAAGAGTTAAGATACACGAAAAAGCTCTTGATGTTCTAGCTCACCAAATAGTTGGTCTGATATTAGACACTAAAAACATCACTGTTGAAGAAGCTTATGATATTGTTAGACGAGCATATCCATTTAGAAACATTGAACCTCAAGTTTTCTACGACGTTATTAAACAACTCCAGCAACAGAGAATAATTAGGTTAAGGGATGAAGATTTATCTGGTAAATATCTTAACACTCGTAAATATTATTATGAAAATCTGTCAGTAATACCTGATGTAAAGAAGTACACAGTATTCGATTTTTCTTTAAAGAGACGTATAGGAACTCTAGATCAAGAGTTTGTTGCAAAACGGTGTCAGTCAGGTACAGAATTCATCATGCACGGCAATACTTGGCGAGTTATTAGTGTTGATGATGAAAAAATGACTATGGAAGTAGAAGCGGCAGCCTCCAGCTTGAATGCTATACCAAGTTGGGAGGGAGAAATAATTCCAGTAGAATATGATGTAGCAATTGAAGTAGGTAAACTAAGGCAAGCAATCTCAGAAAACTCACAATCAATCAAGATCTATGAAAATCAAGAATTAGATAAAGTAAAAGAAACTATTGAAAGACACAACAGGGATTATCCTTTACCTACTCACGAACGGATAGTAATAGAACGATTTGAGAATTGTATAATAATCCACGCATGCTTTGGTAATCTAGTAAATGAAGCCCTAGCTTTAGTAATGTCAGCGCTTCTTCAAGCAAAGTATGGAGTAAATATTCTAACACATGCAGACTCCTACAGAATAGCAATTATTACTCCAATTAAAATGGATCCAAATAAAATTTCTAATGAATTGAAAAATTTGAAAAACGAAGAAATACCAGCAATAATAAGAAATGCAATAGAGTATACCGAAACCTTCACTTGGAGACACTGGCATGTTGCTAAGAGGTTCGGAGCTATAGAAGCAAAAGCTGATTACAAACTAAAGAGAGGAAAACTTCTAGTAAATGTATTTAGTGACACTCCAATAAATGAAGAAACTCAACGTGAAATATATTTAGAAAAGATAGACATTGAAAATACAGTTGAAATTATTAAGAAAATTGAAATGGATGTAATAGATATTCAAGTAGTCGATCAGAAAGGAGCCAGCTGCTCACCTTTTGCTTTACCAATAGTTGATAAAGTTGTTCCACATAACCTTCTTAGACCCGCATTACCATCTCAACCCTTAGCAGATATTGTTAAAGAACGCTTAATGGCTACAAGCGTAAGGTTGATTTGCATATTCAATGCTGATTGGGAAAGTGTTAGAGATGTTAAGACCTTACCCGATATAATAAGATGTCCAAAATGTAGTTCAACATTGATAGCTGTAGGTTATCATGGAGATCAAGAAATTTTACAAATAATAAAGAAAAAGAAAAAACATCTGAAACTATCTACTGAAGAAAAAATCAGATGGAATCGTGCATGGAAATCAGCAAGTCTTGTCCAAACAGCTGGAAAGAGGGCAATTCTCACTATGGCCGCACGAGGTGTTGGACCTGTAATTGCGTCAAGAATTCTACGGAAACCTATACATAATGAAGCTGAATTCTATTCAGAAATATTGAAAGCCGAAAGAGAATACCAAAGAACAAGATTGTTTTGGGATTAATAAGATAATATGAAATATATGTCAAATTGGTTAATTAAAAAGATTCATAGTTACAAATAATTATTGATTTTAAATCAAAAACAATATACATCTAAAATAACAGTTAATTTTAATCAAGGATAGCAATTCATTGACTAAAACAGCCCTAGTATATCATCCAGATTATATCAAGCATAATTTAGGGTTTGACCATCCAGAAAGACCTGAACGTGTAAGTAGAGTAGTAGAACATTTGAAAGATGTGAGTCTTCTAAAAAACCCCCATCTCTCAATATCATATCCTGATCCATTAAGTAAGGCAGACCTAACATTAGTTCATACAGAAGAATACATTGAGAAAGTTCAGAGAATGAGTAATCATGGAGGTATGTTATCCATTGACACACCAATACAAGCTAAAACCTATGATATTGCAAAGTTAAGTGCTGGTGGAGCAGTACTTGCCAGTAAAATAATTTTAGAAAATAAGGCAAGTAACTCTTTTGCTTTAATTCGTCCACTTGGACATCATGCTGGAAGAAATTATGGTGAAGGTTTTTGTTATTTCAATAATATAGCAATACTTGTTGAATACCTACGAAAACATTTTGGACTAAAGCAATTTATGATAATGGATTGGGACGTCCATCATGGTAATGGTACCCAAGACATATTCTATGAAGATCCAACAGTTCTTTATTTTTTCACTCATCAGATGCCGCTATATCCAAGTACAGGTTATATCGGAGAAATTGGTGAAGGAGAAGGGAAAGGTTACACAGTCAATCTTCCTTTACCAGCAGGGACGTCAGGTAACAACTATAAAAAAATATTTAATGATTTGTTCTTCCCCCTAGCAAAAGAATTCAAACCTGAGATAATCTTAGTATCTGCAGGTCAAGATGCACATTCCTCAGATCCAATTGCAAATTTACAGTTTACAAATAACAATTACATTAAAATGACAGAAAGAATCATGAAAGTCACAGAATCAATTTGCAAAAGTAGACTCGCAATGGTTCTTGAAGGAGGATATAACTTGACAGCGCTGTCTGAAACCATATCAAGTATAATTTCAACAATGGCTAAAATTAATCAACTTAACACCTCAGAATCTTCTTCTTTAAAAGAAGTTACAATAGATAAAGAAATAGAATCCCGAATTGAACAACTTAAAATTATTTTAAAAAATTATTGGAAGGCTTTTCAGTAACAATTCATAATAAGGAATCTGTATTATGCAACTTGAAAATATCATAGACAAAATAATAACACAGAGGAAAGACATTACAAAAAAAGAAATAGTCGATCGAATAGATTCCAAGAAGAAAGAAGCTCAAGGCTTACTATCAGATGAAGGAGCTGCAAGAATTGTTGCACAGGAATTATTTGTTAAGGTGAATGGTAAATCTTTCAATCAAATAAAAGTAAAAGATCTTGTCACAAATTTAAACGATATTACATTATCTGCAAGAATCATATCCATATGGCCAATTAAAGAATTTAATAAATCGAATGGTAATATTGGTAAAATATTACGAATACTATTAGCAGATAGTACTGGAATAATAAGATGCGTATTATGGAATGGAAAAGCTGAACAATTAGCGTCCGAAGGAGATATTTTAGGAAAAATAATACGTCTTTCACATGCCTATACTCGCGAAGATTTAACTGGAGCTCCTGAAATAAATTGTGGAGATAAATGTGAAATTACAATATTACCCTCAGAATTCGGTGATAATGAATTTCCAGAATTGTCAACTTTTTTTAAAAATCTTAATGATGTAAAAATAAATGATACAGAAGTAAATATTATTGCAACTGTTAATTCAAAACCTGAAATTATCAATTTTAAACAGGATGAAGAGGAAGGTAATGTACTTAGGTCCAGTATTACTAACGGAAAAATAACAATGAACCTTGTGTCATGGAATGACAAAGTCGATTTATTAAGAGGTATAAATCCTGGTGATATTCTACAGATTATGAGAGCACAAATAAGAGAAGACCCAATTAAGAAACCAGAAATTCATATAGGAAAAGGAAGCACAGTAACTATACTAAGAAAAACCTCCAAAACCAGTACTAAATTGAATTTTTCAAGAATCATTGACCTAAAATCTGGAACAAACCCAGCAATACTTGTAAGAGTAATAAATAGCGGTAAAATTAGAGAATTCACTAGAAGAGATGGAAGCACTAGTAAATATGGATCCTTACTAGTAGGAGATGATACAGGTCTGATACGACTTTTTCTTTGGGATGAGAAAACAGATATTATGAATAAGATAAATCAAGACGATATTCTTCTTGTAGAAAATAGTCAAATAAAAGAAAAAAATAGTGAAATATTAATAAGTGTTAGTAAACTAGGTGTTATAAAATTAAATCCTAAAATAACTGATATTAAACCACCTAGTTATCCAAAGCGCATATCAATTAACGATCTAAATAATTTATCTAGACCAATTATTATTGAAGGAATTGTTGAAGAATCATTTTTGAATGACATTCATCTTAGCAACGGTGAAACTGTGAAGGTAGCTAATGTCATTTTAAATGATGATAACTCAAGAGCGAATTTATCTTTTTGGAGAACACTTGCAAATGAGGCAATTTCTTTAAAATCAGGTATGAAAATTAGGGTTATTGGTGTACAACCAAAGACGAAAACATCTGATCAAGTATCAATGTCATCTAATGACCTAACCTCTTTTATTGTGATAGCAAATAATTCAATTCAACCTAAAAAGTCAGGATTGATTAGTCATTATCTATAAATTCGATAGTTCTCTCAAGATATTATTACTTAATTCTTTTGTCTTTATACCAAACGCAACATTTTTTTAAATCGCAAATTACACATCTAGGTTTAACTGGTTTACAAATTCTCTGACCAAATTTAACAAATTCTTCATTTAATTTTATCCAAAATCGTCTTTCTATACACTCTCGTAGCTTTAACTCCGTGTCTTCTGGATTATTTGTGTTAACCACTCCTAATCGATTGGAAATTCTGTGAACATGTATATCTACTGGTATAGCTGGTACATGAAAAGCATAGACCAGAACGCAATTTGCAGTTTTGCGACCCACAGAAGGTAGTGACATTAATTCATTAAAATCCCTAGGTACTTCTCCATTATAGCAATCGACTAAGATCTTAGATACCGATATTATAGAGCGTGCTTTTGCACGATAGAATCCTGATTGATGAATTAAACTCTCTACTTCTTTAGTATTTGCTTTAGATAAACTATTAACATCAAGATATTTTGAAAAAAGATTTTGTGATGCCTGTCTTGTATTCTCATCTCTCGTCCTTTGTGAGAGTATAGTTGTTATCAATATTCTGAAGGGGTCTCTCTCATTCTTCTGACTTTCATTTTTCAAAGCAGTGCTATTATTATTTTGAATATTTCGATTCATTTTCTTGATTTGCTTGAAAATTATTTGAAAATTACATTTCAAATATTCTACGCCTAGCGTCATTTTTATAGATATGGCTTATCACTAATTGAATATATCACTATAAATTTCTGAAAACCATTTTCCTTAATATTATCTATATTCAATTCGATGTTGTTCAATCGCTTTATTTCATATATGAAATCTTCAAAATAATCATGGAAACCACAAGTATTACAAAAAGTTCCCTCAAATTCTAGTACCAACTTTCCACCCTGAAAATGAAGAAACCTTACTGTTACTTCTGGACTCCTAAATTTATTATATTCAACCAAGATTTCATTGACATTAATATTATCAAATGGATTCTTCGGTTTCAGAGTGTGTCACCATATAATATATTAAAAGAATATAGCGAACGACTTATACTTTGATTATCTTTACAGAATATCAATAGAGGTATAGTAGATATGGACATTACAAATACAGAATTAGAATTGAAAGTAGATGGCAAAAATATTGTAATGAACAGTTTTGTAAAGAGAGTGACGTCAAATATCATACTTGGTATCCTTAGTTCACTTCATGATACTAACGACTGGAAAAATGCAACTATAACTATAAAACGAAACTAATTACAAACTTATGAAAAAATTGGAGAAAATAATAATGAGTAATAAAATACGTTGTGCACATATTCTTGTAGAGAAACATTCACAGGCAATTAATATTTTAGACAGACTAAACAAAGGGGAAAAGTTTTCTGAACTTGCTAAGCAACATTCTTCATGTCCTTCAAAGAAGAGAGGTGGAGATTTAGGGTGGTTCACTCGGGGGCAAATGGTTAAAGAATTTGAGAATGCTGCATTTATTTTAGAAAAGAATTTAGTTACTAAAGAACCTGTAAAAACACAGTTTGGATATCATATAATAAAGAGATTAGAATAAGGCAAATTACTAATTATGATTCAAATATCAGCATCTAATATACCATAACAATATAAAATCGAATAAGCTAAGACATAAATATTCTATTTATCTTCACAATTTTCGGTGAGCATATGGATAAAGTAATTATTAGAACTGACAAAGCTCCAGTAACAAAAGTCCCAAATTCAACACACCCAATATATTCACAAGCCGTAAAAGCGGGCGGTGTCATTTATGTGGCAGGATTCGTTGCTTTTGATGCTACTGGTAAATTAGTCTCAGGAGAAATTAAAGAACAAACCACACAAGTAATGGAAAATATCAAAGCAGTCTTAGAAGCAGCAGGGTCATCAATGGCTGATGTAGTTAAAACTACAGTTTATTTGAAAGATGTAAAAGATTTCGCTGGCATGAATGAAGTTTTCATGACTTATTTTCCTGAGGATCCACCTTGCCGTGTTACAGTTGGAGTAACTCTACCTTTACCAGAGCTTTTAATAGAAATTGATGCAATAGCAGTACCAAGTTCTTAACATAAATATACTAATCAATTGGCATACAATATTTGATTTTTTTAGTGTGCCAATTAATATTATTTTTTAACAATATTTGATCACTTGTAATTAATGGAAAACTTGTCTGATATTATTACATTTTTAAAAATATCTGGTGTAAATTTTGAATATTAATCAGATAAAATGTGGACTTCATGTTTCAATATCTAACGGAATTGATTTAGCGGTAGACAGAGCAAAGGAAAAAACATGTAATACATTTCAAATTTTTACAAGTAATCCAAGAAGCTGGAGATCAAGAACTCTACAAATTAATGAGATAATAAAATTTAAAAAAAAACTATATGAATCTGGGATGAAGCCAGTATTCTCTCATATACCTTATCTACCAAATTTTTCTAGCCCAAATATGACCGTATATAAAAAATCTGTGAAGTCCCTTATAGAGGAATTGAATAGATGCAATAGACTTGACATTTCATCTATTGTAATTCATTTGGGGAGTCACCTTGGAAAAGGTAGAAGAATTGGATTGAAAAAACTTACAAATGCTATAACGACAGCTTTCAATTCATCAAATGGAAAAGCAATTCTATTACTTGAGAACACAGCAGGGACTAAGAACAGTATGGGATCAACATTTAGAGAAATTCAAGAGATTATTGATCAAATTTCCGATAATAATAGACTCGGAATCTGTTTTGATACATGTCACGCCTTTGCAGCTGGTTATGATCTAAGAAATACTACATCTATTAGTGAAACAATTGATAGACTTAAAGAAGAAATTGACTTGGAAAGGCTCAAGGTTGTTCATGCAAATGATTCAAAAGGAAAATTGGCATCTCATATAGATCGGCATGAACATATTGGTAAAGGATATATTGGTAACAAAGGGTTCAGGAGCATACTTCATACAGATATTTTTCGCAAGTTACCAATAATTTTGGAGACTCCAATAAATAACCCAAGAGACGATTTCAAAAATTTAGCCAAAATTCGTAAATTATCGGCATAAAACTCGAAAATTGATAAACTTTATTATTTTTCCTGATTTTATTAGAATTGAAGTTCTCCATTTACAAATTTTTGTGTTATCTTATTTTCTGAGTATTCAAAAAATTTTTCTGGTTTTGAGAATTCAATGATTTTCCCATAATGAAGGTGAGCAATAAAACTGGATAATCTTTTAGCTTGATGCAAATTATGTGTAGCCATTACAATGATACATGATTTTTTTTCTAATATTTTTTTAATTGCATTTTCTATAATTAGTGCATTAGATGGATCCAAGTTAGCTGTAGGTTCATCTAAAAGTAAAATTTTTGGACCAATAATAAAGGCTCTGGCTAAAGCGACTCTCTGTTGTTCACCTCCAGACAGATTTTTCGCTTTTCTTTTACTAAATTCTTTTAATGCAACAGAAGATAAAGAATCAAATACTTTATTTCGTATTTTTCTTGGGTCAAAACCTCTTACTTTTAAACCAAAAGCAACATTTTTGAAGACAGTTGTGTTGAACATTATACTCTTCTGAAAGACAAGTGTAGAAATTTTTCGTAATTCATTTGTTTGTAATTCTTTTCCATTGAAGATAATTTTGCCATGGTTAGGAAAATCTAAACCCCCTATGATTCTTAGTAGAGTAGTCTTTCCAGAACCATTAGATCCAACTAAGGATATCAATTGACCTTGATGGGCACCAAATGTTAGATTATCAATAGCTTTGATATTTTCATATTTTTTTTCTATTTTTTCAAGGTGAAGGTAATCAGACAATCTCTAAGTTCTCCTTAGAAAGTTGATGAGAAAAGTCAATGAAAATACTATTATCATAAGAATAATTGTTAAAGCGATACTAAACGAAATTTCTCCTCTAGCTGTTTCAAGTGCTAAGGAAGTTGTGAGAACTCTAGTTACATATCTTATATTTCCACCAACCATCATAGCAACACCAAGTTCGGCAAATGCTCTACTGAATGATGCTACTATCGCAAGAATTATTCCCCAAGCAGATTCATTCATAATAACTAAATCTGTTTGAAATCTAGATGCTCCAAGAGTTCTGGCAAGATCTCTTATATCGATATCCGTTGATTCTATAGCACTTGATGCAAAACTGACAACTATTGGAGTTATTAATAATGATTGACCAATGGATATTCCCAGAGGTGTATAAAGAAGTTTAAAGATTCCTAGTGGTCCACTTTTAGATAATAATAGATAGAGGATTAGTCCAAGTGTAACAGTAGGAACGCCAAGCATTGCATTAAAAAAACCTCTAATCAATCTTTTTCCTCGAAATGTTGATAAGGCTAAACCAAGTGCAATGGGTAATCCCCATAGGCAAGAAAGTAATGTAGCTAATCCTGAAACATATAGTGATCTTATTGTGATCGAAAAAACTTCAGGATCCCCACTTAAAATTAGAATGATTGCTTGATGAATGGCTTCAATAAATGTTTGAAATGTTTCAAACATAGCAATCAATTATTATTCTATTAAAAAAAGAAAAAAAGAGGTTAGTGTTGAAAATATACCTCAATTGGAGAAACTATCAATTCTATATGTATGATTTGGTAAAGATGATCTGCTTGATATCTATATTGAGTGGGGCATTCTGTTCCATCAAAGTAAGCAAGGTCTTGAATCCATTGAATTAGTTCTGGTTTATCACCAGTTTGTAGTAGCTTAACATAAGGATTGAAAAGTGGTTTACCGAATTTGTCTTTGCCAAAGTCTGCAAGTATTTGTTGGACTCCATCTGATACAAGAAAATCTATGAATTTCATAGAGGCAAAGTTTGACCCAGAGACTTCAGTTTTTCTAGGATTGTTGGCTATAACACTATACACATTAAGTGTATCTTTACCAGCATCAACAATTATTTCAAGTTTAATATTTCCATTAGCATAATTATTGAGGTAACTACCTAGATCCACTAACGTGTACCCATTTTTCTCATCAGTAAGTCTTAAAGTGGCAGTCATTCCAGTACCCGCCTCCAGATACCAATTCATAGTTCTCAAATCTGTAGAATCAAACCCAGCTGCTTTCCATATCCGTTTCTCTTTAGAATGAGTACCAGAATCGTCTCCTCTTGAAACCCAAACTGCAGAATTCTTTTCTCCAGCTTCTTTTATTTTTGTGAAAGCCTCTTTTGGAAATAAGCCTTTTACATTAGCTGGGTCATCACTTGGACCAGCAATCACAAAAAAATTATAGGCTACAACTTTTCGATTGACTCCATATCCTTCCTCTAGAAATTTTAATTCACGTGCAGGATCATGAACAAGAATCATATCAGCGTCCCCTCTCATTGCTGTCTGTATGGCTAGACCTGTTCCCTGCGATATGAAAGATACGTTAATTGAGGGATATTGTTTCTCGAATTCTACCTTTAGAATGTCTAAGAGACCAGTTTCGTATAGACTAGTTGTAGTTGAGACTATGAGATGTTGTTTAGATGTTGTCTGCATTGTAAAATAGGCGTACGATCCTAAGCCAATCAATATTATCGCTATCACAATAGCAGTGATAATCATTCTCGTTTTTTTGGATTGTAGTGACATTCTTTCACAACCGTTATATATGACGAAACATTTTGACCTTCGTTATGTATATATAAATATAACGCATATAATTTCGACATAATTATGTTGAACAGGAAATGCTGAAAAGATCACCAAAATTTAAGATGTGGCTAACTGACGGTACCACAGATATAATCGGGAGCGGGGGAGTAGCATTACTGAAAGCCATTAATGAGTATGGATCGATATCAGATGCTACCAGAAAAATTGGAATGTCATATAGATTTGCTTGGAATCAGATAAAAGAAATTGAGAGAGCAATAGGTCAACCTGTTTTAAAGACTCAAGTAGGTGGAAAGAATGGAGGCAACGCAGAACTAACAGCCAAGGGAAAAGAAATTTTGAATGAGTATGATAGAACCAATAAGTATTTGTCTCAAATATTACAAGATAAAAACCATTGGGAGTGGATAGGATTGAAGATAAGTGCCAGAAATAGATTCAAAGGTATAGTTGAGGATGTTGAAAAAGGTTCAGTTACTGCAAAAGTGAGGATTAAAATTGATGCGCCAGTAACAATTACTTCTGTCATAACTAAAGAGGCTGTAGAAGACCTAGAATTAAAACGTGGAGACAAAGTTCAGGCCATAGTAAAATCTACTGAAGTCATGGTATCAAAAGAATAAAGAAAATAGCCATTTAGGTCTAAACTCCCTTTTTATTATTGCCTCAAAAAAACTAAACTAAGATTTAACTAAAATTGTTTATGCTATCCTGCTCACTTTAGTGATTACCTTATAACTCTTTTATGGAAATCATCAATAGCAATATAAGAAATTATTTAAAATAAGAATTTACTAGCAAATAATCTCAAAAAAAGTTACAGTAAATCATCAGATACAGAGGTAATATAGATTGTCTAAAGCTATAATAAAAGAGATAGACTTACGAAAAATGAAGGAACTTACTAATCTCGCTGAGCGTTATCTTGGTTACGATTCATTACATATTTGGAATGTAAATATTAATGGAATAATGATTCAACTTCGGACAAACAATAGTACTTTAGATAATTTTTGGAAAGAAAATTGGAATCCAGCAGCCTATGACAATAATCTCAGACCACATGGAATAATATATGCAATAACTCAAGCCCCAAACATTGAATCTGAGATATCCTATCACCCAGAGACTAAGACAGGAATAGCCTTCAATCCAGAGAGCTATGAAGCAATTCGTAACCTTGGACTAACAATCGTTATGGACGTAACATTAGATCAAAAACGTATTGGTGTTCTTCGTGGAGCATTAATTGATATTAATGGTGAAGGAATAATGCTCGCTGGAAGAAGTGGAACTGGGAAATCAACTCATGCTTTCCTCTTACTAGATTTAGAGCGAGCACGAATACATTCAAATGATCTATTTTCAGTTGAGCATCTCGGTGGCGAAAAAGGCAGGATTTCCACTCAAGCCTGCGAAAGAGAATTCTATCTTAAAACAGATCTAACCAAGATTAGTCCGAGACTTTATGAATTATTACGAAAATGCCAACGTGAAGACGGTTATTTCATGTTGGATCCTTGGTGGATAGGAGGAAACGAAAAATTCGTTGATACTACAAGAATAAAATTGATTTTCTTCCTTGAACCAGACGAAAATAATGCTACTATTGATAAACGTCTTAGTAATCAAGAAGCTTTAGCACTATTAGCTGATTCCCCATCGGGTATAGACCTGTTTAAAAATATGAGTGAAGAAGACAAAGAACAATTTACTACTTTCTCCCAAGAAATACTAGAGTTTATCACATGTTACAGTATAAACACTGCAAAACCAATATTTGAAGTTCAAAAAAGATTACAAGAAATTATTCTCTCCCGAGAATATCTTCAACCTGCAATTCCAGTTAAGCCTACAAAAATAGAACCATTTCAAATAAATCTAGATGATATAAAATCAACTATAGATTCTTTAAGGTCACGTTCAAACGTCAATTTCGTCGATGAAACTAAAGTAAGATCTATGGCAGAAGAACATGGCACAAAAACAAGTTTCAACAATTACAATTTTACATCAACTGTAAAGAATCGAAGTGCAAAACTCACTGTTTATGTAGGTAGCGACGCAGTAAGACAGGAAGAACTTAATCCAAGACAGAGAGAGATACTCAAAAATCTTCCACAGACAATTAACGATCTCAACAAATACTTAGAAAGAGCACCATTTGTAGCTGTCGAAAGAAGTATGGGAGACAACCCATCGTTTACTCCTCATTGCACATTGTATGTATCGGTACAAAGAAGGGAGATGGTTCGCCTCGCATATATGGTGAGTCAAACACTTTTTCCACCAAAGCAAAAACCAACGGAACCCAAACTCAATTTAATTTACATCCCTGAGTGGCAAGAGAAAGATCGTCAAGTACTTGTCTTCCCTGAAATAGGGGTAACATTTGTTCTAGGAACTGACTATTATGGAGAAGCAAAGAAAGGATTTCTACGTATGGCTATGTGGATGGCAAAGCAACAAGGAATGCTCGGTCTTCATGCTGGTGCTAAGATCATAAAAGCAAAAGGTCGTGACAACAAAATAAATCGATATGGTGTCCTGATTTTTGGTTTAACAGCAACAGGTAAGACCACTCATACATGTCATAATCATAACCTCTCAGATAGAGAAGAAGGAATAGAAATCATTCAAGATGATGTAGTATTCTTAAAATCAGACTGCGCAGCTCTCGGGACAGAAAAGGGATTTTATCTGAAGACAGAAGGTGTGACACCTGAGATTCAACCACTTATATATAATGCAATAACGACACCCGACGCAATTTTTGAGAATGTAATGGTGGATTATCTTGGAAACGTGTATTTTGGAGATCAGACTCTCACAGGGAATGGCAGGGGTATAATGCAGAGAGATGACTTTGGAAAATACAAAAGTCCGACAGTAAATCTTCCACCAGCAGATCAATTAGATGGTCTAATAATCTTGTTTATAACTCGTCGAAACACGGTCGTTCCAATAGCCGCAAAACTTACACCAGAACAAGCTGCAGTGGCTTTTATGTTAGGTGAATCAATAGAGACATCAGGGAGTGATCCACTCAGAGCAGGGGAATCTGTACGAGAAGTAGGTACAAATCCATTCATTATAGGAAATAAAGCAGAAGAAGGAAACCGATTCTACGAATTCATCAAGAAACACCAAGATAAAATTCAACTTTATCAACTTAACACTGGTGGAATAGGAGAAATAATTCTTAGAGCTGAAGATGGTACTAAAGTAACAAGAAGAAAGGTAACTAGAGTAGAGATACTGGAAATGGCAGGAATCATAAGAGGTATAGCACGAAATGATATTCAGTGGGGTGAAGATCCATATTTCGGTACACAATTTCCAATTAAAGTTCCAGATGTAGACATGAATAGATTTGATCTGAAGAAATATTACTCCCCCGAACAGATAGAACAATACATACAATCACTGCAGAAAGAGAGAATAGAATACCTTTCAAAGTTTCCAGATCTTAAAAAAGAAATAAGAGAAATTATTGAATTGAAGGAAACAGCCAGTTCTAGTTGATAAATAACTGCTTATTCTCCTTCACTTTTTTCATAGCCTATAAACAGAAAAGCTAATACTACTGTTGCAATTCCTAAAAGCATTAATCCCAATTGGAGTAATTCATAGTATTCTTCAACGCTCAAGAGTTCATTCTTCCCTTACTCCGTAAATTGTTTAATATTCATTTAAAAATATGGTGGGTAGTGGATTACCTTACTGACTTCTTCCATCTTGAAGTTATTTTACTGTATTCTCTATCATATCGTTCTTCATTTTCGAATTTACCAAGTGCAAATGCTATTTTTTGAGCAATTATATGATAACAAAGTTGTTTCTTTGAACTCATAACTCGAAAATAGTAATCATCACAATTACAAAAATATGTTCTTGTCATAATCTGATACGACGATGTCTTACCTTTCACTTCCCAAATAACACGACCACTAGGCTTGAATATATAACGTTTTACTGCTCCTTTTTCAATGATTTTGAGAGCTTGTTTGAGTCTTTCACCAAACGATTCTTCAAGTTTCTTTTTGTTTTCCATTTTAATAAAATGATTTGACTTTATTTCATTACAAATTTTATCAATGAGTTTTAACTCATTAGGTTTTAATGATTTCATTCATTATCATGCCATAGTTTAATTCTTCAATTACCAAATCAACATTTTAATCCATATTATTTATGAGATTCCTTAACTAATCTTGGATAGTGGAGGATACCAACCTTAAGTCTTAGACCTGTAAATCCTTATCCTGCGCTTCTCTTTGAAAAACATTCTAAAAAATGTCTGATTATTACTGATCTCCATATAGGTTGGGAAAGTTTTCTGGCAGAACAGGGTATACATATACCATCACAAACGCCAAAGTTAATTGAAAATTTTGAAAAGCTTGTTGAACATACAAATCCTGAACATTTATTCATAATCGGAGATATCAAACACTCCATAAGAAAGGTGGAATTAGCAGAATGGCAAGAAATACCATTATTCTTTGAAGCCGCTTTAAAACATGTAAGTAAAATTTCCATAATTCTTGGCAATCATGATGGTAATATGAAGTCTTTGGTACCAAAAGATGTTGAAATTCTTCCAACATCAGGATTTAAAATAAATCATGAAATTGGTATGATACACGGTCATGCATGGCCAAAACCTGAGATTCTATCATGTAAAAGTATAGTAATGGGGCATCTCCATCCAATAATTACTATAAAAGACGCACTTGGATTTTCAAAATCTCATCGTGTATGGTTACGTACAAAATCTGATGGTAAGTCTCTAGCCCGAGGTCTTCTTAATAATATGAAAATTAAGTTGACGGATGATGTAAAGAAAATAATGAAACAGAAATTTAACGTTATACTTGAAAACCCTCACTTGATATTTATGCCATCATTCAATGATATTTTGGGTGGCAGAACAATAAACAGACAAATCAGAAACGATAGATTAGCGAAGTCCTATATTGGACCAATAATAAAGTCAGGTGCAGTCCAGCTGGAAGAAGGTGAAGTATATCTACTTGATGGATCATACCTAGGTAAACTTGGTTCTTTAAGATCATTCTCTTAGAACTTTAACATAAACAAGTTAATTCAGCCTAAAATTATTCACTATGTTTTGTATATAATAGATATAAGAACATGCTACATATGATAAGTTTAGACCCAAGATTTGATGAGTAGAATATTCATAGCAAATTCAATTTAATTAGGTTCCAAAAGAATCAAATGGTGATTAGATTTGCCTACTTTCAATGTTGAGATAATTATCGAGAATAAGAAAATGGCAAGAGATCCTGAAGGCGAAACAATAACTAGAGATCTAATAAACAGAGGTGGATTCCCATCAATAAAGAATGTTAGAACAGGAAAATATCTTAAGCTATCAGTTGAGGCAGAAAAAAAAGAAGAAGCCGAACAAATTGTAAGAGAAATGTCCAATTCACTTAGAATATACAACCCCGTAGTTCATACATGTTCTGTTCGAATAAAAAGTGAGGAATTGTGAAGACAGCAATAATACAATTCCCTGGATCAAATTGTGATTTAGATATATTTCATGTCCTGAAAGACGTTCTCCAAATTGAAACGAATTTAGTCTGGCATACTAATTTTAAATCTGTAGATTATGATGGCGCTATCTTGCCAGGAGGATTCTCTTATGGTGACTATCTTAGAGCTGGGATTATAGCAGCACACAGTCCTGCCATCAGCCAAATAGAAATTATGGCTCAAGAAGGGAAACCAATAATTGGAATTTGTAATGGTTTTCAAATACTCATAGAATCGGAACTTTTACCTGGAGCACTTTTGAGTAATCAAACAAGGGCCTTCATATGCAAGTGGGTAAACATTAGAGTTGAAACAAATAATACATATTTCACAAGAAATATTCCAAAAGGAACAATTTTGAAAATTCCAATAGCACATGCTGAAGGAAGATATACAATCGATCCCAAAGGTCTCAAAGATCTACGTGAAAACGATCAAATAGTACTCAGATATGTAGATGAAACTGGCAATTTGACAAAAATCGGAAATCCAAACGGCTCTATGGACTCTATTGCAGGAATATGTAATAATAATAGAAACGTTTTTGGTCTCATGCCACATCCAGAGCGTGCATCTGAAAAAATATTAAGTCCATTTTATAGTAGCGACGGTCTCAAAATATTAAGTAAATTTGTTCATATTTAAGGCTGGTAATTTTGGACGAAAGATCTACCATTAAAGTGAATCTAACTCAAAAGGAAATCAAGGAAGCTAAAATAAGACTTGGCAGAGAGCCGAATGAAACAGAGCTCGGTATGATTGATGTTATGTGGTCTGAACACTGCTCATATAAAAGTAGCAGAAAAATCCTTCAAAAACTACCTAAAGAAGGAAAAAGAGTAGTCGTGGGACCAGGATATGACTCAGGTGTAGTAGATATTAATGATGACGATATTGTCGCCTTCAAAGTTGAAAGTCACAATCATCCATCTGCAATCGAGCCCTATAATGGTGCCGCCACTGGAGTAGGAGGCATAATAAGAGATATTTTGTGTATGAATTGTAGACCAATTGGATTACTTGACTCGCTACGTTTTGGAAACCCTCAAAGTAGCCACAGCAAATGGCTGTTCCAAAATGTTGTGAAGGGAATAGCAGACTACGGTAATTGCACTGGTATACCCACCATTGCAGGGGAAGTTGAATTTGATGAAAGTTTTGAAACTAATTGTTTGGTAAACGTGGGATGTCTTGGATTCGGAAAATTAAAAGAACTTACACTTGGAAGGATGGATAATCCAGGGGATATAATAATTCTGGTAGGGGGATCTACTGGTAGAGATGGTATACACGGCGTAACTTTTGCATCACGAGTTATTGGGGAAGAATCAGAATTAGATAGGCCAGCAGTTCAGATTGGTGACCCATTTGTCAAAAAACTTGCAATTGAAGCAACTCTTGAAGCTTTAAGAACAGGCCAAGTAACTGCGGTCAAGGATCTTGGTGGAGGAGGACTTACATGTGCACTTTCTGAGATGTCAAGTAAAGGCAAGTCAGGAGTCGAAATAGATCTCAATGTCATTCATGTTAGAGAAGGTAAGATGACTCCATATGAAATATTATTATCTGAATCTCAAGAGAGGATGTTATTCACTGTCATTCCAGAAGGGCAAAGGAAAGTCCTAGAGATATTTGAGAGATGGGGGCTTTCATATTCTATTATCGGAAAAGTAACTAATACTGGTAACCTAGTTGCCAAATATAATAACAGAATTATTGTAAATATTCCTCCAAAATTATTAACAAATTCTCCGTTGGCAGTAAGAGTAGCAAAAAAACCTAGAACTAGAAGTAAAAAATCTACTTCAAAACCTGCAATTCCTAATAATATCTCGGAATTAATATTTCGTCTATTAAAGACACCAAATATCGCTAGCAAGGATATTGTATACAGACAGTATGACCATGAAGTTGGAGTTAGAACTGTTTTAAAGCCTGGGGATGCAGACGCAGCTGTACTTAGACTTATTGGAAAGAATAAAGCTGTGGCAATAAAGGCGGATTGTAATAGCGCCCATTGTTTTCTTGATCCTTATAATGGACATGCTTCAGCAGTAGCCGAGGCAGCTCGTAATGTGGTGGCCACAGGTGCTGAGCCTATAGCTATTACAGATTGTTGTAACTTTGGAAATCCAGAGAATCCGAATGTTTACTGGCAGTTTAGACAAGCAATAAACGGAATGTCATATATGCTTAAGGGTTTAAAAATTCCATGCGTCGGTGGTAACGTTAGCTTCTATAATGAAGATGAAACAACTGGAAATGCCGTAAAACCTTCAACCATAATAGTAATGTTAGGACTAATAGAAAACTTGAAACTGATAACAAACATAGCACTGAAAAGAACAGGTCAATCAATAATCTTGATAGGCAAAACATATTCAGAATTAGGTGGTTCACAATATTACAGACTTATAGATTTTCCTAAAGGTAAACCTCCTAGTGCTGTTGTTTCTAGGGAGAATGCTTCAATAAAAACTATCATGCAAGCAATTAGGAATGGATATATTACAGCAGCTCACGACTGCTCACGGGGCGGAATCTCAATTACACTTGCAGAAATGGCAATCAAAGGTGACCTTGGTCTGAAAATTGATGCAAAATTGATCCCGCGCAATCCAAATGTTAGGATTGATGATCTTCTATTCTCAGAGTCAAATGCTAGATTCATAGTTACTACACCAAAACCGCATGCAACAAAAGTTTTGAGACTTGCAAGGAAAAAGGGAGCCCCTGCTGCCATAATAGGTAAAGTTTCAAGTGACAATTATGAAATCACTTGGGGAAAAAGCAGAATTGCTCAGAATTCAATTGACCAAATGAAAGAAGCGTGGGAGAGAGCTATTCCAGAAGTCATGGTGGGTCCTTAAAATGCAGATCCAAAGAGGAAAAAAAGATGCTTGTGGTATCTTTGGTATAAGTAATCCACGACAAGACGTAGTTATCAACATATATTATGGATTGATGTCTCTTCAGCATAGAGGACAAGAATCCTCAGGAATATCAATTATCAAGAATGGAAGAATATCTTCAAAAAGAGTCAGGGGGCTCGTATCTCAAAATCTGAAACCAAAACTATGGACACTTTCTGGAAATATGGGAATAGGTCATGTCAGATACTCTACAACTGGAAAATCAACACTAGCTAATGCTCAACCTATGACAGATAACATGTTTGCCTTGGGACACAATGGGAATTTAGCAAATTACATGCATCTAAGAAGAAAGATAGAGAATGAGGGACAAAAACTAAAAGCCAACAGTGATGCTGAAATTATACTAAAACTTCTCAGAAAGAATTATGACGAAAGTGGAGATTATATTTCCTCATTTAGGGAGCTATCATCACAAATTGATGGAGCATATTCACTAATAATCTTAACAAGAAATCGAGAATTAATTGCAGTAAGAGATCCATTAGGTCTAAGGCCACTTTGCCAAGGTAAAAAGGGAAATACAACAGCTTTTGCTTCTGAGAGTGTGGCTTTAGATAACAATAACATAAATTTGATAGGAGACTTAGAGCCAGGAACAATAACTATAGCCACTGAAGATAGTTGCAAAAAATACTGCTACCACCCATGCAAAAGGAAAGCACATTGTATGTTCGAATTTGTCTATTTCAGCCGGGTCGATTCAATTCTTCAAGGAAAAAGCGTTTACGATGTAAGATTCAACCTAGGCATTAACTTAGCCAAGACATATGATACCAAACCTGATGTTGTAGTTCCTGTTCCTGATACCTCAAGAACAGCAGCCGAAGGATACTCTCACCAAACAGGAGTACCTGTAGCTGAAGGCTTGATAAAAAATAGGTACATCCACAGAACTTTCATAATGCCACACCAAAAAGATAGAGATTCTGCGATGAAATTGAAAATCAACCCACTCAAATCCGCAGTTAGTGAAAAAAATGTACTTGTAATCGACGACAGCATTGTCAGAGGTACCACAAGTAAAGTTATCGTTCAAATGCTTAGAAATGCAGGGGCAAAGAAAGTTCACCTTATGAGTACCTGTCCACCCATAATCTCGCCATGCTTCTATGGAATAGATATCGCAAGCTATGGAGAATTAATTGCCGCAAAAATAAATTTAGAAAGTATAAAGAGGAAAATTGGCACAGATAGCTTAGGCTATCAGACCCTAGAAGGTCTAATAAAAGCCATAAACATTCCAGAAGAAGATCTTTGTCTAGGATGTCTAAAAGGTGAATATCCTACACCGTATGCACAAAAAGTTCTAGAAACTATGAAAGAAAAGACTGGAACTAGAAAAACAAGAATATGGGAGACTGAAATTCCAGCTTGAAAAAAAATAATCAAAAACTAAAAAAACTTGTAGCTGTTGTTTTAGGCAGTGAAAGTGACAATCACATAGCTGAAAAGACAATAAAAATTCTCGAAAGATTCAACATACCTTATGAAAAGAAAATTCTTTCTGCACATAGAAACTCAACAGAACTTTCCAAATATATTGATTCATCAAAAGTCCTTATCTTCATAGCCATAGCTGGTTTATCAGCTCAACTTCCAGGATTTATAGCATCAAAAACATCTAGACCAGTGATTGGAGTTCCAGTTAATGTTAAACTAGAAGGTTTAGATGCTCTCCTCGCAACCATGCAAATGCCCAAACAAGTTCCTGTCGCAACAGTAGGAATAGATAACGGAGAAAACGCTGCTTTTCTAGCTATTAGAATTCTATCTTTATTATATCCTGAATTGATTTCCAATTCGGAGCGATAGTATTGAATTGGAACTATGAGAAAGCTGGTGTAGATAGAGAAAAGATCAAAGTTAGTCATACTACAATTGCAAAATTAATAGAGGATACTTACAGTTTTAGAAAGGGCAAGCTTTGTGATGTGATAAAAGGCTTCGGACACTATGCTTCACTTATAGATATTGGTAAAGGAAAAGCACTTGCACTACATTGCGATGGATGTGGAACTAAAGTACTAATCGCTCAATTGATGAACAAATTTGATACAATAGGAATAGACTGCGTTGCTATGTGTGTAAACGATCTTATCTGTATTGGAGCAGAACCAACAACATTAATCGATTACTTAGCTTTGGAAAAGCCAGATGAGATAATGTTGCATGAGATAATGAAGGGTTTAGTGAATGCAGCGAAAGAGATAAATCTGAACATAGTTGGGGGCGAGACAGCTATTATGCCTGACGTAATCAAAGGTGCTATACTAGGACGAGGATTCGACCTAGCCGGTTTTTGTTTAGGTGTAATTAATACTGATTCAGTTATTATGGGAGATAAATTATCACCTGGAGATGTAATTTTAGGAATTGAGAGTAGTGGAATACATAGCAATGGACTCTCTCTTGCAAGAAAGGTCTTAATCGAGAATGCAAAATATTCTTTGAAAGAAGAAATACCTGAAATTGGTCGACCTCTAGGAGAAGAACTCCTAGAACCAACGAAAATCTATGTTCAAGCGGTAATGACTGCAATACAAAATACAGAGATACATGGGATAGCTCATATAACTGGAGGAGCTTTCTCAAAACTCAAACGTTTTGAACCACATGCAAATGTAGGATTTCATTTACAGAATATGCCTGAACCTCAGCCAATATTCAAGCTAATACGCGATACCGGAAAAATTGCTGATGATGAGATGTACAAAACATTCAATATGGGAATTGGATTATGTATGATCTCTGACAAGACGAATACAGACCAAATAATTTCATCATGTGATAAATTAGGATTAAGAACTCACATTATTGGTAATGTCATAAATGAAACAGGTGTTAGATTGACAACAAAAGACAGGATCATTCCCCTATAATAATTTCATTAGTATTAAATACCAAAATCATAATTTTCAAAAAAAGGTAATCTTATATCAGAATTTCATTGCCATTCTTGTGGCTCCGAGGTAAATTTCTTGACTTATGACGTGACGATCATTGGTTGCGGACCTGCAGGAATATTTTCTGCGTTAGAGCTAGTCAATAATACTAATTTGAATATCTTAATGATTGATATGGGTCTTCAACTGGAGAAAAGAAAATGCTCTGCTGATCGTGGTTTTGGATGTTTGAGATGTGATCCATGTGACCTTTTAACAGGTTGGGGAGGATCTGGAGCCTTTAGTGATGGAAAGCTTACACTCTCATCTAAGGTAGGGGGATGGCTTGACGAGTACATCAATCTAGTTGAATTGAACACATTAATAGACTATGTAGACTCAATTTATGTAAAATTTGGTGCTCCCAAGAAACTCTATGGAACAGATAATAATAAGATCGAAGAGATAGAAAGAAAAGCAGCACTAGTTGGGCTGAAACTTATTCCTTCACGTATCCGACATTTGGGTACGGAGAATTGTGGCAGAGTTCTAAATAAAGCTAAACAATTTCTTCAAAAGAAAGTTAAGATCAGAACATCAACTGAAGTAAAAGGCCTATTAGTAAAAGATAGAAAGATAGAGGGTGTTGAGTCCAAAGACGGAGAAAAAATCAAAAGCAAATATGTTATTGCGGCGCCAGGTAGAATCGGAGCGGAATGGTTAACTTCTGAAGCCCAAATGTTGGGTCTTAAAACACTGAACAACCCAGTTGACTTAGGGGTTCGAGTGGAAGTTTCTGCACCTATTCTTGAAGAATTGACTAATGTTCTATACGAACCCAAATTCATCTATCATTCAAGATCATTTGATGACATGGTCAGAACATTTTGTATGAATCCAGATGGAGAGGTCATAACTGAATCTTATAATGAAATCGTTACTGTTAATGGACAAAGTTTTGCAGAGAAAAAAACAAAAAACACAAACTTCGCTGTACTAGTAAGCACAAAATTCACTGAACCATTCAGAGAGCCTATTGCTTATGGAAAATACATAGCGAGACTCGCTAATCTATTAGGAGGCGGAATTATCGTTCAACGTCTAGGAGATCTTGAGGCCGGAAGAAGATCAACAGAAGAAAGAATGGCTAGAAACCTTGTGGTTCCAACATTGAAATATGCAACACCAGGAGATCTAAGCTTCATTTTACCATATCGTTACCTAGAGGACATAAAGGAAATGTTGCAAGCTATGGACAGAGTTTCACCAGGACTATATTCGAAACATACTTTACTTTACGGAGTGGAAGTGAAATTTTATTCATCAAGACTTGAATTAAATAACAAATTAGAAACTAAGGTCAACAATTTATTTGCAATTGGAGATGGTGCAGGAATAACACGAGGATTAATACAAGCATCCGCTTCGGGTGTAATAGCAGCAAGAGAAATTCAGCAAAGAGAAAAGTAAAACTTCATAAAACCAATTTTTCAAGCTTAAACATTATCTAGAAACCAAAATTTTTTCTGGCACGAACCATAAAAGTTCAGTATTAACATTGAATTATGACAATAGTGGGGCGGGCGGGACACTCATGTATCAAGATAACATTTTGAACCCGCGATCTCCGGCTTTCTCGCAACTACGACCCGAGACCGGGATCTTGGACCAAACTAGACCACCGCCCCTGCGCAAAAGTAAACACCCCAATCTTAAAGGCATTTTCACCCGATTCGAATAACAAATCTAATTAAGTTATGATAGGGCAAAAAAAGATAATTGTTAGGGCCCGAAGGCCCAAATGGGAGAAAAGGAAAAGAGAAGACTAGTGAAACGATATTTGATTGACGGAAATTTTATCAAGTAAACAAGGCAAGGCGATGGTGTGAGTCTTCTATTCCTGTGATATACTCATTATTTCATCGTATAAGTGTTTCTGTGCTACAGAATAACAAAATATATAGATTTCTTTGTTTAATTATCAAGTCAACCGTATGCAATAATAATGTCAAGAACGTCAACTCAAAGAAAGTGTAGTATACTTGAACTAATTGTTTAATCTTTTAAACAAATTCTTATTTTGTAATCTAATAAGAGGCATAGAAATTGTCAATGTCTTTCGAGAAGTCTGGAGTTGACATCCTAAACTCTGCTTCATCATCTGTAAGACTGAGAATACTTAAACTTCTGAAGTCAAGAGGACCACTTCCTTACACTGAAGTTATGGCAGCACTTGGACTGGATCCAATAAGGGATGCAGGTAAATTTGTTTATCACCTCAAAAGCGTTACAGGAACTCGACTTGTAACTCTAGATAAAAAAACCAAGAAATATGCGATAACAGAACTTGGTGAGATGTTAGTCAATTTCGAAAGAGATCTAGAGGAATATATTGCGGCAAAAAAAGGCAAGCTGTATGTTAGAACATCAAGGCTTTCATTGGAAGAATTCGAAAGAGAAAAAATTGCTAGTTCACTCATTAATGAAGCTGGAGTTCCTTATGAGCTGGCTCAAGAAATAGCTGCTGAAGCAGAAGAAAGACTGCTAAGGCTTCGAACAAGTTATTTGACTGCACCTTTAATTAGAGAATTTATCAATGCTATATTGATAGAGAAGAGACTCGAGGATTATAGACATAAGCTTACCAGATTAGGAATGCCTGTATATGATGTTTCTGAACTCCTAAAATATTCAAGTGAAAAGATGCTTGGTCCTCAATCTGTAGTAGACACTGCAGGTAACTCGGTAATTGAAGAGTACGCACTTCTAAATTTTCTTCCAAGAAATATCGCCGATTCACATTTATCAGGGGATTTACATGTTGACAATCTTGGAGAATGGATCCTCAAACCCACTGAGATAGCACATGACCTACGATTTTTCTTTAAGAATGGGTTTCCAACCAAAAAACCACCCAAATCATTTCAAGGTGCTCTATCAACGGCCCATTTTGTATACCAACTAGCAAAAAAAGAAGTAGCTGGTGAACAATGTTTCGATCTTTTCAACATTTTCTTGGCACCTTATGCAGCAAAAATAACAAAAGCTCAACTTAGAGAATTATTATACCAATTCTTCACGAATATACGCGAAGATGTTTATTCAAATGATCAAACCAATGGGCTTTCACTTGGTTTTGAATTTGCTATACCTGATTATCTTCTTGATATTGATGCTGTTGGGCCAGAAGGGTCAGATCCAGGTAAATATTCAGATCATGCTGAAGAAGCGAGTGAAATTTTCGAAGCATCTATTGATGCTGCAATAGAGGCATCAAATGAGAAACCGCTCTTCAATCCAAGATTAATATTCAAGATACGTCGGCCATCACCAACAGATAGAAAAACTGAAAATTTAATGTTAAAAATTCATCAACTTGCAACAAAAAATTTCTTGCCATATTTTGCCAATTTGGAAAAGGAAGATAAGACTACCTATACAGCTACTGGATTAAGAATAGATAATTCTTGGACTGGAAATTGGGAAGATGATTGCTTGAGAACAGGCAATGCAGTTAGTATCTTTTTGAACCTTCCTAGAATAGCATATGATTCTCATAATAAAATTGATAGATTCCAGAAAATACTTGATACACAATTAAATTTGGCCGCAGAAGCATTACAAAGAAAAAGTGAAGTACTAAAAGAAAGACTTCAACAGAATCTTCTTCCATTGTTATCGGGTGGGCGTGACAGCTCCTATTTTATCGAGAATAATGCAACCTATGGAATAAGTTTCTTAGGTTTGAGTGAAGCCGTAAGAACATTCATAGGCGCCTCACTCAATGAGAATGAGAAAGCTACTGATTTCGCTACTAAGATCCTTAAAAGGATAATTGACTTTACAGAATTGACATCAAAGAAGTCAGGTATTAGACTCGTCGTCGCTCAAAGACCTCAGGATAACGCATCATTCAGACTTGCTAAACTTGATATGATGAAATATGGACCAGGACAAGTTTCCTCTGAAGGAATTAGAGACTATCCATATTACACAGATTTATTTACTGTTCCTCTTTCAGCAAAAATTAATCTACAACAAAGAATCGAATTAGAGAGCAAGTTCCAGACATTTTGTCCTGGAGGCCATTTGAGTCCTATATGTTTAGCCCCAACTGAACAAGATCCGAAACAATTAATGAACCTAACAAACCAATTATGTAATAATAATCTTAGATTCTTCACATACACAAGTAACTTATCATACTGTAGCAAATGTAACAAAACATATGGTGGTGTCGCCTCAACCTGTCCAGGGTGTGGTTCCACGAATCCTACAGTATATGGAAGATCATCAGCAACATATATTCCAATGGAACTATGGCCTGAAGCAAAAAGAAGAGATGTTGAAAGTCGTACTATATATTCAATATCGTAAGCTTGCTATAATCATCTCACTATGGAACCGTACCTAAAACGAGAGTAAGTAGACCCATTCTTACTAAAAGACCATACCAGACTTGTTTGAAATATCTTGCATGTATAGTACTATCTACATTAGCATCTATTTCGTCGATTCTAGGTAGAGGATGCATAACTATTGCATCTTTCCTAGCTTCTTCTAATTCTGTTTTAGATAATCTATAGGAACCTTTTACACTCTCATACTCCACTGGGTCAGCAAATCGCTCTTTTTGAATTCTTGTCATATATATCACATCAACTTTTTTAATTATTTCCTTTAGCTGTCGTCCTTCCTCGATATCCATCATACGACCAATATCATCAAGGACCTCATTTCTCATTTTTAATATATCAGGAGAAACCAAGTATAGTTTCACTCCACTGTAGAGTGACAGAGCATAAGTAAGAGAATGAACAGTTCTACCGTATCGTAGGTCACCGATCATGGCTACTTTTAACCCATCAATAGAACCGAATTCTCTTTTCATTGTATAAATATCAAGGATTGCTTGTGTAGGATGTTCCTCAGAACCAGAACCTGCATTTATAACAGGAATATTAGCAAATTCACTTGCCAAACGAGAGGCACCTTCCATTGGATGTCGGATAACTAAAACATCAGAATAGTTTTCGACGACGCGGACAGTATCCGAAAGATTCTCACCTTTTTGTATTGATGCCGCTCCAGGTTCAGAGAATCCGATGTTCATTCCTCCCAACCGGTACATTGCAGTTTCAAAGCTTAATTTAGTCCTGGTACTAGGTTCAAAAAAAAGTGTTGCCATAATCTTTGCTTTAAGTATATCAGAGCCTCCTTTTGCAAAGTTTTCCATTTTATCGGCAGTTGAAAGCATAAAATCAAGTTCAGCTCTTGTGAAATCTCTAATGGAAATAATGTTTCTTCCTTGAAGATTCATTCTCAAAACCTCTTATTCGAAAATATTATGTATAAATTCGTAGGCACGTACAACCTATCCCCAACATCTATAATAATACTGTAGAGATAATTCTGTCTGCAAATATATTAAACAAGATCTTTGTATAATAAATTACATGAAATAACTCGGTGTGATTAACGTCAAATATCTGTTTGAGAAATTTGGATTGATGAATTATGCCTCAGGCTGATAAATATGAACTCTACGTTAAGAAAATCAAGAATGGGACTGTGATCGATCATATATCCGCTGGTTATGCTCTAGATGTACTGAAAATATTGAACATTACAGGTAAGGAGAGCAATACTGTTGGGGTTGTGATGAATGTTCCAAGTAAGAATATTGAGAGAAAGGACATGGTCAAAATAGAGGGCCGAGAGCTAAAACCCGAAGAAGTAGATAAGATAGCTCTAATCTCTCCTAACGCAACAATAAACATAATTCGTGAATATGGTGTTATAGATAAAAAGAAAGTTAATTTACCTAAAGATATCAAGGGAATAATTGAATGCGGCAATCCGTCCTGTATTTCAAATTCTAAAGAGCCAGTATGGTCAATCTTTCATGTTCAGGTTGTGGAACCTATCCAATTGCGATGTCATTATTGTAATAGAACAATGGAAAGAAAAGATATACTCAAACAATTCTAGATAAAAAGAAAATTATTAAGGATACTAATTTAAACTCGTTGAATATTTCCAACATCAAAGATTATCTTGGTAGAGAAATATGGCCACTATTGGGGTCCTTGCTGATAGAGAAACTGCTACATACTTCAAAATAACAGGCATAAAGAATAGTCACTCAGTTAGTAGCAAAGAGGAAGCCGAAAAGAAATTAGATCAACTATTGCATAACCAAGAAATTTCACTTATATTTATTACAGAAGAAGTAAATGAATGGCTCAGACCAATAATCATCAGAATAAAAAGAAACAGGGAATACCCGCTCATAACATCCATATCAGGAAAAAGAGGAAAAAAGCCTTCTACAGATCAACTAGCTGATTTAGTAAAGAAAACAGTCGGAATAGAAATAAAAATCGAGAAGGAAGATTCTAAATAAAATTATTTATCATCAATTTCTCAAAAATATATTTATGAATCATTAATGATGACTTTTTTTATTATAACAGCCAAATGTAGATGATATGATTGGAATTAAGAGTAGCTTGGGGCATTACTGGTTCAGGAGATTTGATGCCTGAAATAATTCACAAAATGAAAGAGATTATCAATGAAAATGAAAAAATTAAACTCTACATTTTTTTATCAAAAGCAGCTCAACAAGTTATAAAATGGTATGATCTGAGAAAAGAATTAGAAGCCATATCTAAAAAAATATTTTTTGAAGTAGACTCTAATAGAACAGAACCTTTCTACTATCTACCTGGTGCATTACAGATACATAAATTTAGACTATTTCTAATATGTCCTGCGACAGCAAACACAGTCGCAAAAATTGTCCACGGAATAGCTGACACACTAATAACAAATGCGGCGTCTCAAGCAACAAAAACTAACATGCCTGTATATATTTTTCCAGTAGATAATAAAGAGGGAATTCAAACTACGATTCTTCCAAACGGGTCCGAATTAAAACTGACCATGAGAAAGATAGATATAGAGAATTATATTAAACTCTCAAAAATGGAGAATTTCCATGTCTTTACAGAAGTCTCAAAATTAAAAGAAGTAATGAATATGAAATAATTTACTCACTAGTTTTTTTAAATAAATGATTTACCCAATTAATTAGAAAATTATTAAAATAGTTAGAAAATGTTTGAGGTTTTATGTATGTCTTCAAATGAGGATATAGGTATTCCTGGATCAAGATATGCTTATGTTAGTGGTGTTGGTGTAGGGAAGATTACTAGAGATTCTTGGCTAAAAACAGCATTTCCAGAGTGGGGTACTTGATTAAATAAAAGAATAGAAAATACTAAAGTTGGATCTAAAAGTTTCATTATATGGTGGCTTGGTGCATGTGGATTCTTCATTAAAACTCAAAAGTCAAATTTGCTTATAGATCATTATAGTGGGCCATCACTTTACACGTCACTAGAAGATGGTTGTGGTGTTTGTAGGCAATCAAGTGCAAAAAGAATAGATTGGTTGAGAACATTTCCACATGTAATTGATCCATGGGCTATCAAGAAATGTGATGCTGTTCTTATTACTCATTTCCATCCTGATCATTGTGACCCCTATACCATAGTTCCATTGTCTGAGACTACAAATGCAAAATTCATTGGGCCGAAAATAGTCTGCTCTAAACTCAAAGAGTATGACGTACCAGAAGACAGAATAATACAATTGAAATGGGGAGAAAGTAAGAGATTTGGAGATACTACTATAGTAGCTACCGAAACAGCTGATAGAACTTTATTATTTAGTGGAAAGAAACCACCAAAAAAAAATGGAAGACGGAGCAGTATGTTTCTTAATAAAAACACCTGCAGGTAATATTTTTCATAATGGTGACTCTCACTACGCAAATCTTTTCTATAAAATCGGATTAGAAAACACAATTGATGTAGCTCTTATACAATTTGGAGGAAATCCAGTTGGTGTTACAGACAAAATGACTTCATATGATGCATATAGGGTTGCAGAAGCTTTGAGAACTAAAATTTTAATTCCGATGCATTATGATTGGGCCAATATGCAGGGCGACCCCTATGAATTGGAGTGGATTGTTAAACATAATGCAACATGGATGAAAACAGTTATCATGCAATGTGGAACAAAGTTCGAATATCCAAAAGATAACAATGTTGGAAGAGTAAAATATCCAAATTATGTTGATAGATGGCGTCCAAAACTATTTTGGGAATATGGAGAAGAGAAAAAGATCTTTTAGATTAATTTAATTTTTATTTGGAATATAACCTATTAAGTTGCCTCTTCGTTGGTAAACCAGTTCTTGCTCCATATTTACCTATACAACATGATGCAACAAAATTTCCGAGTTTACCACATTCAAATATATCTCTTTCATGGAGAAGACCATAAATAAATCCAGAACAAAATGCGTCACCTGCTCCTGTTGAATCTTTAGCTTTCTTTTTTAACGGTGGAATTAGATAATCTTCTTTTCCATTAGTCACATAACATCCTTTATGCCCTAACTTCACTGCAATTATACTTATACCAATTTTGATAAGTTCTTTAGCGCCAATTTCATAATTTTGATTTGTTAGGATTCTAATTTCATTTTCATTTGGGAAGAAAACACAAGTTCTTTTCAAGATTGGTTTTATTTTATTAATTCCTTTTCTGGCATAAAGCTCTCCTGGATCCATTAGTATCTCTGTTTCAAAATTTTTCACTATGGATTTCTGAGCTCTAAATGGGATATTACCAACAAACGAAGTAAGATGAACAAATTTTGATGATTCTACATAATCTTGATTGATCTCTTTGTAGGTGAGGTTATCATTAACTCCTGGATCAATATATAGTGATCTTTCTCCAAAATCATCAACAAATCCTATACAAACACCACTTCTTCCCTTCTTTGTAATGTCAATTCCTTTTACATTTACTTTCTCTTTTCTCAAATCATTTAGAATATATTTACCCTCAAAATCATTAGCAATTTTACCTATATAGCCAGTATTGGCCCCAAGTCTAGCTAATCCTACTATCGTATTCGCTGCTGACCCGCCAGGAGATATAGTTAATCCTTTTACGAATGTTTCCTCACCAGCTGCCGCTATTTTATTCACTCTATATAATTTGTCTAAATTGAGTGCTCCAAATCCTAAGACGTCTAACGTCAAGTAAATAGCCTTTGTAATTCTATTTTGTATTTTCCAAGTTTTCCTTGATAGTTTCCAGCTGAAATTCTAATTACTTCTGGCATATCCCAAATACTTTGAATTCCTACTTTCATTGCTTTGGAAACAGCAGATAATGTGATGCCATTTATCACAATTTCTGGAATATATTCTACAGTTTCTGGTACTTTTGTTCTATCTCCAATTCTATCTTTTAATGATGGACAATATACTTCATTGGTTGTCGGACCAATCAAAGGAAATTTTGTCTCAGGTTTTGATCCTGCAGAACATATATTGAATGGTGTAACTATACCAGGGACCTCATGTATAGCATCTAAAGCTCTATTGCCTGCTTTGAAAACTGCTTCCTTTGTACTGCACATGTACCAAAAATTTCCTCCCATAACACCTCGTGTATAACCAAGATATCTCTCTATTCGAAAATCAGGAACCATTATGGGCACATTAATAATTTTTCTGCCACTCATATCTTCCTCCCATTCAAAACCGTCACCACAATGACCAATTCGTTCCATAGTATCAATGTGTCCTATCGGATTATCAAGAGCATTGAATATTGATGTAAAAGGTTTTACGAGAATATCCTGCCTTATTCTATAAGAGAGTTCAATCTCAAACTTTTTTACAGAATCTTCGATTGGTTTTGATGGGTTCAAACCTCCCCAGAATTGAATAATAACACCATTTCGACCATCTGGAGTTTCTTTTTCTGGTAGATATCTCTCTATACCACCTTCAACTCTTCCAATTACAATAGATGGTGTACTTGTACATTCTTCAGCTGCAGCTTTGAGTGTCTCAAGATCTTCAGCAGTTAATATAATTCTAATAAAAATACCTTCAAAGGCCTCAGCATATGTTTCATCTAACTTCTCAATTCCCATTTTATGTCCTCACTTTATTCTATCCTAAACTTCCTAAAGCTTCTCCTCTTACCTCTTTTCTAAAACGACAGCTTTCTTTTATTAATCTCTCTCGGTTACTATCAGATAATATATCAACAATGGGTAATACATTGCCATAAACTTGTTTAGCTCGTAACTTAAATTGGTCCCCAACTATTTCGTCTATCTTCTCAAAGTTCCAATCTATTACAAGTTCATTAACAAGTTCTTTGCCACCTTTCTTAAACGCTATAGTTAAAATACTAGTTACTAGGGTATTGGATGAAAGAACTGCAATCTCAGCTTCCTTTATGGCGTATTCATTACCATTAAATGATATTGCGAGACCTTTATTTTCTCTTACATATCGTAGAGGAGCTAAATCTGTTATACTATCACCAAAATAAACAACTTGACTAGTATCAACAGAATTCCTTTGAATAATATCCTTAACGGCATCAACTTTTTCTGTTCCACCAACAGGTCTTATCCGTTTGATTATTTCTCCCGATACCATATCCGACATCTTTGTCCAAAATATTTCATCTAAATAATTCACAGTCTTTTGGTCGTTTTCTGTAAGGTCTGCAATGGATTTTGCTCCAATAGGGATTTTTGGCTTTGGAAGCTTAACTAATTCATCAATCCATTTAGTTATTGTATCAATTTCATTCCTAGTAAAATCATAACTATCAATATCCAATTCTGTGCAGTAAGTATTTCTAAATGGAAAATCGATGACTTCACATAGTGACTGAATATAATGTTCATAACTTGTACTAACAATATATGAAGGCATTAAACTCCTGATGAAAGATAAAGTCTCTTCAGATCCAGAAACTAATTGAATTTCATTGATAGAAAATTTTCTTATTATTTCGTTAGTTGCCCCACATGCTCTAAGGAAAGGTACTATAAGTCTTAGTGTGTCCCCAGCTCTATAGTTAGGCCTTTTTACAATCTCAGCTTGTATATCATCATAAATACTGATAATTTCAAATAATTTGTTGCCTTCTGGTACAAGTTTCCCTGTAAGTTCATATGCATTATCATTTTTGGAGATAGGACCTTCACAATCAGTTATGAAAATTCTTTTCACTTCTTCCTCAACTGTATCATGTGATCAACACATTTATTGATATGCTCTCTTGAGGCTATGTCTTTTCTAAACCATAAAGCACCTCCATGAATATTTTCTATACCTAAAAGGGAATAATTTCTAGCATCTTCAATGGTATCACCAATTCCAACAGAGCAAATAGTTCTAGATTTGAGTGAGTAATAGTTCCCATCTTCCCTGAGTTCAATAGAACCAGGATACAAACGTATTTTTTCTGCATCAATCCTTGAAATTTTTGAAAAATCGCTAAAATGAACAGGTGAATCTATTTCATTCATTATGACTTTTTTAGAAAATAATTCAACATATCCTGCATATGATGGAGGGACTTTATAGATTACTACACTAGACATTTTTTTCAGTTTAACTGAATGTAACTCTCCATCTAAAATTTTCAAAAATACGTCAACTAAATCTTCATCAATGATTGGTAGAATACTTTGGATCTCAGGATCTCCTGGTCTACTATTTATCTCAAGAATCTTAGGGCCTTCCGATGAATGTATGAAAGCGACATAAAATGGGATTCCCAGAAGGTTAGTATTACTTTTTCCTCCTGATATTTCGTGAAATATTTCATTAACAATTTCAATTTCTTTGTCTCTATCTGAAGGAAGCATAAAAGGAAGTAAATCGTCTTGGCCTTTGTAAGATCCCATTCCTCCTGTATTTGGCCCCTTATTTCCATCAAAGGCTCTCTTATGGTCTCTGGTATCTGGAAGAATTGCCAAGTGTTTTCCATCACAAAAAGCTTGAAAACTAGATTCTTCACCAATAATTTTTTGTTCAACAATTACTTTTTCATCACCACCACGGCCATAAATTGAATTAAAATGTGCATAAGCTTCCTCCAAAGTCCCAAAATGTTCTTCTCCTACACCTACTCCTTTTCCAAATCCAGGTCTATCAGGTTTTATAACTACATTTTTCACACCACCAAGCTCAAGCACCCAATCTTTAAATTCATTTTTTGGCTGTTGACCCATTTGATTAGGGTCAAAAATTTTAAAGAGAGGATTTGCTTGTGGACAAGATTTCTGGAGCAAAATTCTCTGTGATACTTTACTACTTTCAATCGCATATTTTTTGGTTGGACATATAATAGGGATTTTTGTTTCTTTCTCTATAATGTCTCTTATTCCATTAATGATTGGTGTTTCTGAGCCAACAATACCAAATCTTATTTTGTCTTTATGTTTTGCAGCGAAGTTACATATCTTCTGAATAGAAAGATCTGGAATAACTATATGTTCCCCATTCTTTTCTGTTATTTTAAGGTTGAAAGGGTTATGTTGTTTATCAGCTATATAGAACTCTATATCATAAATTTCACTTTTAGATAGGGTATCTATTATTGCGACATCTCTTGAGCCATAACTTACTACAAGAATTCCAATTCTTTCCATTTCTTGGGGCCTTTTTTTTATGTTCTTATCATTTTTCTTGATTTCTCAGAAGCTTTGATTACTGCCTTTATCAAGGCTTGTTTAACCTTATGTTTTTCAATTTCTAATAACCCCTGTTCTGTTGTGCCGCCTGGTGTTACAACCATATCTATTAATTCAGAGGGTTTTTTTCCTGTCTCTAAAATCATTTTGGCAGCACCTAAAGTGGTCTGAGCAGACAATTGTAAAGCTAATTCTCCATCCAAACCATCTTTAATGGCACCATTGCTCATAGCTTCAATTATAGAGTAAACATAGGCAGGACCACTACCACTTAGTCCTGTAACAGTATCCATATCTTTCTCTTCTAATATAGCAACCTTTCCTATAGTGTTAAAAATTTTCTCCGTCAATTTTATTTGTTCATCTGTACTGTTTGCTCCTTTTGCAAGTGCAATCATTCCCTCATTGACTAATACAGCTATGTTGGGCATAGCACGAATAATCGGAACATCATCACCGATATATCGAGATAAGAATTGAGTAGAAACACCAGCAGCTAATGTAATAACGAGTTTTTTTACTGTTAACAGCTTCTTAATATTTTTAGCTAGATTCTCTATATCCTTAGGTTTTACAGCTATAATTATGATGTCGGATCTATCAATAAAACTGGTAATATTAGTACTGCATTCTACCCCATATTTCATATGTAAGTAATTACAACGGTCTTTGATCATATCTACTGCGAAAAGAGACTTTGGTGAAATCATTTTATTTGATATTAGACCGTGTATCAAAGCACCCCCCATCTTTCCTGCTCCGATTACACATATCTTTACGTCTTCTATCATTACTTTCACATCACAGTTGGTAATCTAATTATTTACAGAATTAGGACTAATGTGTATCTACTAAACAGAATGAGCATTACTAATGCTACAGCTAAATTATTCTACTTTTGTTAGAACACTGACAACTATCTTTATTTATGAAATCAAATAAACGTTATTCTGATTTTTCTATATTCAAATTGTTTAGCGTGCACGTTGCATGCATTTGGGGCAGATATTCTCATCTTCTCTTAATGAGTTTCCACAATATAGACAGGTCTTGTTTCCAGGTAGCATCCCTTGGTACATTGTATTTGTCTGATAGGTTGCATAGTTTTGATATGGTGAATAAGGTTGTTGATATGGTGAATAAGGTTGTTGATATGGTGAATAAGGTTGTTGATATGGTGAATAAGGTTGTTGATATGTAGGAGCTGGTGGACCATGATAATGAATTGTGGGTGGATGATGTTGATGCTGGTAATAGGGTTGGTATCCATATTGAGAAGGATATTGATTATTTGAGTAGGCTTGATTCTGGTAATATTGTTGTTGATAGCCTTGATGTGCATAGGGTATGGAAGATCTGTCACACTGTGGGCATATCCATTTGTTTAATTCTGGTGTCCAAATCTTATTTCCACCACATTTCCAACATCTTTTAGGTTTTTGATATTGAGGATACAAATTGACTATTCACACTTGAACAGTTGTATTATTAACCCTTTAAAGCTTAGCAATCAAATTTGAGTTGATATTTACTCTCTTTTAGTATTAAATTCACTTATTTTATAAAGTGAATACAAGTTTTTCATATATAACATCATGAAGTTGTATTTTCAAGCATACTCTTGAGGCTCGATGTTAATCCTAATACAAAAGAGTACGAATCCTCGGACTCTTGACCAGATACTCTATCATGAAATTGCATTATGCCAGTATCCAAATTTATTGGTCTGATAGAGATATCTCCATTTTCTATCTGTTCTTGGAGATATATTCTAACTTGATTTTCATTCAGGAGAGGCAGCTTCTTTTCTGATCTAATACTATTTGATCTTTCAGTGATTAATTTAGTCCATCCATCAATATTGGAAAGATCAAATTGATTCTTTTCTGACGGAAAAATTATGTTAAGTAGACCAAATATCCAACAACTAAGTAATTCTGTATGTGATGGTCTGTTAATTGCTTGAATGGCATTTGTAAGTTCATTTTGATTCTCTAGTGTTTTCTTCCATGCCTCATCGATTGATGCGCGGCCCCCATCAAATGCAACTGTAAATTTGAGTTTGAATCTAAGTGCTTTCTTGAGATAGTCAAAAGCCTCCTTCTTGTTTCCCTTTGATAAAAGAGCAATAAACCCAGAGTAAGCTAGGTTTAGAGTTTCAGCGACATTTGATGTTACAGTATCTCCAACAGTACCCATAAAATCTGTTATTGACTCTTCTTTTTCTTTTGTCAGATTAGATGAAGCGAGTTCTATTTCACAAGTGTAAGGTAGTTCTCCCAGAATTATTTGGTTATATTTTATCTGTCCTTTTCTAGCTTTCACAATTTTTCTAGTTTTTGACATTGAGAGTCTGATTTTGTCATTGAGATGTAATTGATAATCCACACCGTGTTTTGTTTTTGAGTAAATGTGTTGGGGGATCTTCTTTCTTCCTTCCTCAACTTGGTAATTTACACATTTCTGGGATTCAAGTCTCTTTAATGTATTAGATAGAGTGGTATAGCTCACTCCATGTCCCTTTGCTTTCAGTTTTCGCCAGAGTTCATTAAATCCGACTCCATTTTCTATTGATAGACAATTCAGAACTTGTAGGTCTTGTTCTTCGATATTTGCTATTGGACCTGGGCGTGTCATTGTTTCTCTCCAAAGTAGTACTACCTCAATAAGTAGTATATATAGAATGACTAGAGAGAATAGTACTATCAGAAACTTCATAAAATGAAAATTAAATAATATGCTAAAACTTGGCTAATCCAAAAGTCATATAAAATCTCAGATGAACTCATTCGAAGATATTGGTAATACCATTTACATATTATAATTTGGACTTATCTATAAAATAAATAAGGATAAACAAACTATGAACTTATTGAGATCAAAATATCTTAGTTTTCTTTTCTTTGTTAACTTAATTTTAATGATTATGCTCATAAGTACATCATATGCTCAGCCATCTACTCCTCCTCTTCCAGATGAGGAATGGAATCCACCGTTAGAAGGACTTACAGGTGGACAAAGCCATTATGAAATGGCTGGATGGAGTACTGCTCATGAATTAACTGTATGGACAGCAGATGTTAATGGAAATCCAAAAAATCAATTCAATCTTGACGAAAAAGTATACCTATACGTTGATACACCAATAGGATGGATCGACAATTTCATGTGGATGTATGAATATCATCAAACGAATATGTCATCTGGAAGCTGGCGGTTCTGGAAAGTCGAGATAGGCTTCGGAAGATTCATGTTCGGGCCGTTTTCTCCAAATGAGTATCAGCCGAGTGGGAACTATACTTGGAAAATCTGGCTCCTTGAGCCTGAGAGTGAAGAATATCAAAGTAAAGTTATTAATTTCACTTATACAACAGTGATACCAGAATTCCCAAAGTTCTCTATGGGAATCATTTTATTTCTTTTATCATCATTTCTTATATTGCTGAAAAAAATGAGAAAAGAAATTTTATACTGAAATATCTAATATTAGTTCTATTTTCTAATCGCTAGTACATTAAACTTGTAATGCAAAGCTAAAACTATCAACAAGAAAAATAATATTATAATAATTGTAAAAATAATAGAGTCAACACCTAATATCATAGGTAAAAGTAAACCAGAAGGATAAACAGTAATACTATTTTCAAAAAGATGTAATGTTTCTAATAGAAATGCTCCTGCAAAACCTGACATGAGTCCGATAAACCCTATTACTGAACTTAATTGCCCCTCGCCTATTCTAAATAATAATCCAGCTACACATCCACCAGCAAGGATCATTCCAAAACCAAAGATCAAACCACCTATAATGTGACGCTCAAGAATTAATGGTGCTTTGAAGAATGCAGGGTTTACTCCAACATTTTGTAAAAGATTGAAACTTTCAATTAATCCAGAAAAAAATGCTATGTTAAATAATATTGTTGAAAAAAGAATAGCAACAATTAAGCCTACCATTCTTCGGTGATTATTAAACAAAAAAGATTCCGTAAGAATTAGAGTCATGCAGAATTGACTTTTCTGGAAAATAAATCCAAGAACCGCACCTATGAAGAAAGCAATGATAAGAACAATTATCAAATCCATAATTATCAACTAAGTCAAGCTAAAAACTTCATCATTACTTTCAAACAAAAATAGGCGCCAATTATGATGAAAATAGTTACAATTATACTAGCTGGGACGAAAAGAGGTGTTCCACCTAGACTATGTATTATATTGCATCCATTGGCCATTGAGACTCCTAGCCCCATGAGAAAACCACCTAACAGAGATCTAAAAATATCCGTACTTCTCGGCTTTCTGATTTTAAAATGTCCACTTGTGAGGGCAGAAACAAAAGAACCTATAACAGTTCCAAAGCCCCACATGCCAGAAATTAGGATAATCTTCCAAAGTTCACCTGACATATAGTGCTGAAAAACTAAAGGAATAGACAAAAAACTTGCCAAAAGAAATTTGAAAGGTAGTAAGAAAGCGGCCACAGCAGCGGCGGATGGTGCGTATGGAGCAATCAAAACTAAACTAATAAAATTTACAAAAGCTATTGAAAATGCTGTTATTAATGGATACCTCAACCAGTTACCATTCAAATTGTATTCACTTACTATGAATTATTTTTTTTATGTAATATTACAGTCTGACCCACATATATTAAATCAATGAAAATTTTTTCTAGAATTAATCATTATTTAATTTGTTTTGATTTTTTTCTTTTATAAATTCTATAATCTTAGGTCTTCCATCAGACATCTTAATTCGAGTATCCACATAAAAGAAACCATGTCTATTTCTAATTGGATCTACAACCAATGCAATTACATATGAAAACTGTTGTAGAGTCAGCTGAGTTCTAATATCTACATCAGAGAGAAATACTCCTAAATCAAGATGTGAATGATACCACCCAACAATATTTCGATTTTTACCTTCCCTCATCATTTTATCAATTATTTCTGCTAAGTCACTAGGATCTAATGCCACCTCAGTATAATCTGCATGCGCCGCTCGTCCTGGGATAGCTTCTTCTATTATCACAGTCTTACCATGAACTCTGCCAGTGAGTAATCCAACAACCTCTTCATCAGGTATGTCATCTCTATCAATCTTAGACTTTGCACGTTTCATAATTTTTTCTATAATGCCTGGAAGAATACCGATTCTCAAATCTAATGACTCTTCAGCCTTGTAAATAGTAACCTGTGAGGTGATAGGAGGAGGCATATTGATCTTACGGGTTGGTAGGTGTCCTTCAAAAAATTTATCAAAATCCCTCCCTAACCTATCGTTAGAGACTCTTATTTCATCAATTTTGGCTTCTAGCTCTCCAACACTATTAGAGACTACTCGAATCTTCTTTTCGAAATATTCTTTAAAATCTACAACTTTTGACTCTAAGGAATCATTTAGATCATTGAGTCTGCGTAGATCAGATTTTAATGATGATAATCTATTTTCATATTTTTCAAATTCTGAAGTAAGGTCCTCTAATTTTTCAAATTCATGAGGTCTTTTTTTAACTTTCACTCTTCTTTCTTTTCTTCTCTTCACAGTGCTTTTTGATCTTAACTCTTTACTTCGGTGGGGTTTTGTCACTTCATTCCACCATTAATCATTAAAGATGTAGACGCATTTTAATTCAGTATTTGATATATAACTATAAGACTAAAAGTTCAATTCATAAAACCTATAAAATTATTAGTTGATTTGTGATGCCCCACATCTTCAATGTACATAATAAGAAGAATCTAAATGGGGAAGAAAGATTAAGGATATCAGAACCATTCTCAATTCTCTCACATTCTAAATTGAAAAATGGGATGAATTTAATAGATTTAGGTTGTGGAACGGGTTATTTTACAATACCAGCCTCACATATAGTGAAGAATGGATTAATTTATGCAATAGATATTCAGACAGAAATGCTTGAAACGCTTCATAAAAACCTGAATAAACTTTCGATAAACAATATCCATGTTATAAGGTCAGAATTGCATAACTTGCCGATAAAAGGTGAAAGTCTAGACATAGCATTATTGATTAATGCACTACATGAACTTCACAACAGACAATCATTTCTTGGGGAAATATACAGAATTCTCAAAGATAATGGAAAGATATTGATTGTCGATTGGAAGAAGGCGGATATGCAAGAAGAAATTGGTCCACCACTCCAAGAACGTATCAGTATAATTCAAGCACAGAGAGTTCTTGAAAATCAATATTTCAAGCTGATTAAAAGATTTTCAGCAGGCCCCCATCACTATGGACTTTTATTCACTAAGAAATAAATGCCATAAAAGAAGTAATATTATTTATCAGCGAATTTGGCCCATTACAAAAAAATTATATCTTTTTTCCCATTAATGATTTGAGCCCTAACAAAAACCGTTTAGACAAACTGTTTCTCCATAAAAGGTATAAGAACTTTTATTATATCGTTGAATCGTGGTACTGTTTCAAAATCTTCAATCATGCTCAACTTAACCCATTTATATTCAGTGTGTTCCCAATCTAACTTGATAATTGGACTATTCGTCCTAAATAAAAATGGGTATACTACGGCCTCATTATGAACATCTATATCAATCAAGATTGGAGGCACTGAGCCAATGAGTTCTATCTGATTTTTTTGTAGATCTGTTTCCTCCCTTATTTCTTTGAATGCTGTTTCTTCAGGGGTCATTCCTTTTTCTATTCTTCCAGCAACTCCACACCATAAACCTCGATTAATATTGACTTTCTCGCTGCGTTTCAGCATTAAGAGCAAGCGATTCCAGGTAATTAGACAAGTAACTGTGTCAAATCTTCTCTTCATCTAAACACCAATTCGATGTAGTTCTAGATTATCAAAATTTTGATTGCAATATTTGATATAGCCTCAAAACTAACTTATCTATCCTCAGTATATGAAGATACTCTGTAGAATGGGCTGAATGACATGGCTAAAGTAAGAGTTTCTAAAGGTAGGAGAAAAAAACCTGTTGAGAGAGATCAACTAGATGTGTTAACCAGTCTAATAGATCGCAGTCATGATATGTGCCCAATTTGCAAAGAATTATTCGATCAGATAACTTGGGATTTCATAACGGAATTCGAAAAGGTTATTGATATTAAGAAAAGAAAGAGATAGACGTGAGAGATTAATAGATAAGTTCTAGTAAGTAATTTGATAAATTGAGTTCAACATGTCAAGTGAGAATACACAGCGATTTTTAATTTTAGCCATAATTGTTACAATGAGCATATCAATATGGTCAGGATATCTATATTTACAGACTTATAGACTATCACAAGAATCAAAATTAGAGCTTGAAGCGACGAAACAAAAACTTGCAGAAGTTGATGGGGTTTTAAGTGAAGTAAACTCAAAACTCGAAACTGCAAATGCATTATTTTCTGAAGCTACACGAAGACTGCAGAATGCAGATGATATTCTGAAAGATACCGAAGATTTGCTAGCAGAGATGGTTAATTATACTATAATAAATGTGAACTTTATCGATCTTCAGCAAAAACCTGAAATCCATTATTTAAATGGTGAAAAACTACTTGCATCAAAGCTTTCATTGGAGATTTCATCACCATCCCAATATCCAATATATTATGAATCAAGTATTGTAGATGTTGCAGAGTGTATTATTGAAGTGAATGATCAACCACAAAGATTCACTGAATTCGTTAGAATATCAAATATCCAGATCAATACTGAAATACCTGATTGGGATAAAGATGTAAAAGCTTGGGGAACCGATAATCCAAAAGTAGCTCTATGGATTGGTCTCAGAGGGTTGGCGTTTCAAAGACAGGGAATTTTACTTCCTGAACCTTATGATAACAATATAGTATCAATAAAATTACAAATAAAAATTGTACAAGCACATACAGATCTAGTAATGAATCAAAAAATTATCAATATTAACTTTCAATTAAGTCCAGAAGCTCAAAGATCAATAATAAGTTCAAATTAAGCATGTGAACTATACTATCTCTTATAACTGGTCTATACTCAATAATTTGATACAATCTGAAGAGTATTTTGATATCTAACCCGAAGAAAGAAAGATATCACAAAATATTTATTAGAATGATAATGGCCCCTAATAGCAAGCTCTATCTCAGAGGCCATCACACTCATGTGAGGAGCTTTTTCTTGGATTAGGAGCAGGTTCTCTAATTGAGTAAAGAGATTAAAAAGAAAGATGTTACCTTCGAACACGAATTGATGCCTAAACACTCAATCATAACTAAGAAAGATTTGGAAATATTACTTAAGAAATATCATATTCAACCATATCAACTTCCCTCCATACGTATTTCGGACCCAGCCGCACAAGCACTCGAAGCAAAACCTGGAGATGTCATAAAGGTAATAAGAAAAAGCTCAACAGCCGGAGAAATATTTGCTTATCGTTATGTTATTGAAGATTAATTTGAGGTAATATTCAATGCAGAAAACTGTATCTGATTCACAATATTGGAGTATAATGAAGAACTTCATAAAGGAAACAGGGCTGGTAAGACAGCATGTAGATTCCTATAATGATTTTATTGATTCTGGACTTCAGTCAATAATTGATGAAGTCAAAGAAATACAAATAGAGGTTGAAGAGAATCCATTCACTATAAAACTCGGGAAGATTGAGATCGGAACTCCAAGGGTAATGGAAGTTGATGGTTCAGAAAGACGTGTCTACCCAGCAGAGGCACGAATCAGAAACCTTACTTACGCTGCACCATTAAACCTTGAGATGACTCCTGTAATCGGAGAGAAAGAAGGAGCAACAGAACTTGTGTATATAGGCGATCTGCCTGTTATGCTCAAGTCAGCTATCTGTCCACTTTCCAGATTAACATCTGAAGAACTTATCTCCGTAGGTGAGGATCCACTGGATCCTGGAGGATATTTCACAATAAACGGTTCAGAAAGGGTTGTGGTCGCCCTTGAGGATTTAGCTCCCAATACTGTTCTAACCGATATAGAGAAAGTTGGATTACATCCCAACTATAAAGCAAAGATATTTTCAACAACAGTTGGATTTAGGGCTCGAATAGAAGTTACTATAAAGAGTGATGGTGCAATCTATGTCTCAATGCCTGGAATGCCAGCAGACATACCATTTGTCGTAATAATGAAAGCCCTTGGAGTTGATACAGATGCAAAAATTGCTGAGATTATATCCATTGATGAAGAGATTCAAAGTGAGCTAAAGGAATCATTCGAAAAAGCCTTGGATGCTACATCAACAAATGACGCATTTTTATTCATAGGAAATAGACTTGCTCCAGGTCAAATAGCCGAATATCGAATCAAGAAAGCTGAAACAGTAGTGGATCGTAACTTCCTTCCACATCTTGGTAGAACACCAGAAAATAGACTCGAAAAATCATACTTCTTATCTGAAATAGTATGCAGATTAGTCGAGCTTAAACTTGGAAGACGTAGTCCTGACGATAAAGATCATTATGCAAATAAAAGACTTAAGCTCTCAGGATCGTTACTTGCGGAGCTATTCAGAATAACTTTTCGTAACCTGACAAGGGACCTAAAATATCAGCTTGAAAGGATAACCATAAGACGACCAGTAGAATTATCTATAGCTAATGCAGTACGTCCTGGAATAATTACCGAGAGAATTCAACATGCTATGGCAACAGGAAATTGGGTTAGAGGTAGAATAGGAGTAACCCAGCTTCTTGATAGGACTAATTTTCCATCAACACTAAGTCATTTAAGAAGACTTCAATCTCCCCTCAGTAGAAGCCAACCAAATCTTGAAGCAAGAGACTTACATCCAACCCATTGGGGAAGGCTCTGTCCCAATGAGACACCTGAAGGATCAAATTGTGGATTGGTCAAGAACTTGGCACTATCAGCAACAATATCCATAGGAACGGATCCCAGAGATATTATTGAAAAAATATCAAGTTTAGATCTTGTCCCGTCAGACAAAGCAGATCGAAAAATCAGGAAGACTGGTGCAAAGGTAATTGTTGATGGAATTATTGCAGGCTATATTATGAATTCTAAATCCTTCACCGAAAATCTTCGAGAGATGAGACGAAGAGGTGAAATAAGCTCTGAGGTTAACATCGCCGTAATATCTCCTACTCATGAAAAAGCTGGCATTGAAGTTTATTTGAATTGTGACGCTGGAAGAGTAAGAAGGCCACTTGCAATAGTAGAGAATGGAAAATCGAAATTGACTACAGAAATTGCTGAACAAATAATTCGAGGAGAGATTAGTTGGTTAGATCTCATCAGGCAAGGGATAATTGAGTATCTAGATGCTGATGAGGAAGAAAATGTTCTCGTAGCATTGAATGAATCAAAAATTAATCAGGCAACAACCCATCTTGAACTTGCCCCATATACAATAATGGGTATATGCTCATCATTAATACCCTACGCAGAACATAATCAATCTCCAAGAAATGCGTATGAATCAGCAATGGCTAAGCAGGCTCTAGGAATCTTCTCGACGAATTTCGACATAAGAGTTGATTCAAGATCACACATTCTTCATTATCCACAGATCCCATTGGTTAAGACTAAACCCATGGAGATCATGAATTTTGATGAACGTCCATCAGGACAAAATTGTGTTTTAGCGGTTCTATCACTACAAGGTTACAACATGGAAGATTCAATTATAATCAATCGTTCCTCTATAGAGCTGGGACTAGAAAGATCAAGCTTTTTCAGGATTTACGAGGGAGACAGCCGACAATATCTAGGTGGATTAAGAGATAAATTCGAAATTCCAGAGCAAGGAACAAGAGGCCATAGGGGTGATCGATACTATAGACTCCTTGAAGAAGACGGCATAATATCTGTTGAGGCCCCAGTTTCAGGAAATATGGTCCTTATAGGAAGAGTTAGTCCACCAAGATTCCTTGAAGAATATAGAGACTTTGAAGTCAGAGGTCCAACTAAAAGAGACTCATCAATATGCATGAGACCTTCAGAGTCAGGTGTCGTCGATAAAGTTTTTCTTACAGAGTCAGTGGAAGGAAGCAAACTAGTTAAGGTCAAAGTAAGAAATCAGCGAATTCCTGAGTTAGGTGATAAATTCGCTTCAAGGCATGGTCAGAAAGGAGTTATCGGATTACTTGTACCAAAAGAAAATATGCCCTTTACAGAGAGCGGAATTGTTCCTGATATAGTCATCAATCCTCATGCTATACCGTCAAGAATGACAGTTGGCCAATTTGTCGAGGCTATAGCTGGGAAACTTGCTGCGATGATGGGTACACAAATAGATGGCACACCATTTAGTAATGATGACCCAGCTAATCTACAAGAAGATCTGTTAAAAGTCGGTCTCAATTATACAGGTCGTGAAGTTTTCTATAACGGAATAAGCGGAGAAAAAATGGAAGCAGATATCTTTACAGGACTTGTATACTATCAGAAACTTCACCATATGGTTGCTGATAAAATGCATGCAAGAGCAAGAGGACAAGTCCAAATGTTAACGAGACAACCGACTGAAGGAAGAGCTAGGGGTGGTGGCCTAAGATTTGGCGAGATGGAGAGGGACTGCTTGATCGGACATGGTGCCTCAGCTCTCTTGAGAGATAGACTACTAGAAGAGTCTGACCGCTATACAGCCATGGTGTGTGAGACTTGTGGCTTGTTTTCATACTATGACTCAAGACAAAATAAATACATCTGTAGAGTATGTGGCGAGAAAACAACAATTTCGCCCGTCTCAATATCATATGCATTCAAACTTCTAATCCAAGAACTCATGTCTTTGGGCGTGGCTCCAAGATTACTAGTACAGGAGCGTGCTTAAACATGTCAGCAAATGAGGAATCATACAAAATAGTCGATGGCATAAAATTCTCTCTCCTATCACCTAATGAAATCAGAAAACTATCAACAGTAGAGATACAAACAGCCGACACTTATGATGAAGATGGAGTCCCAATAGTTGCAGGTCTAATGGATGGAAGATTAGGAACACTTGAACCAAGGCAGAAATGTAGAACTTGCGGTAACACAGCAGTAGCTTGCCCTGGCCACTTCGGACACATTGAACTTGCCGAACCTGTTATTCATGTATCATTTGTCAAACTAATTCATAAACTATTGGCAGTAACATGTCGAAACTGTGGGCGAATTCTTCTCTCAGAAGAAAAAATAAAGGAGTATGAAGAAAAGATCGATGAAGTTAAAACTAGATTGAATACAGTCCCCGAATCTCTTTATAAAAAGATCCTAAAACATGCCAAGAAGACGATGGAATGTCCTCATTGTGGAACTCAACAATATCCAATAGAACTTGTTAAGCCAACCTCATTCCATGAGGCTACTGAAGAAGGTGCACCTAAAATTCCTCCAAGTGCTATAAGAGAGAGATTAGAAAGGATTCCTGATGATGACCTTCGACTTCTAGGCATAGACCCAAAAGTTGCTCGAACAGAATGGATGATTCTTCAAGTGCTACCTGTACCACCAGTTACTGTCAGACCTTCAATAACATTGGAGTCAGGGATAAGATCAGAAGATGACCTAACACATAAACTCGTTGATATAATAAGGATAAATCAAAAATTAAGTGAAGCTTTAGAATCTGGTGTGCCAATAAACATAATCCAAGAACTTCATGATCTTCTTCAATACCATGTAACAACTTACTTTGATAATGAAGTATCAGGGCTACCACCAGCAAGACATCGCTCGGGAAGGGCTCTCAAGACAATATGCCAGAGATTGAAGGGTAAAGAAGGACGATTCAGGGGCAACCTCTCAGGTAAACGTGTAGACTTTTCAGCAAGAACTGTAATTTCCCCAGACTTGAACCTAGACATAAATGAGGTCGGGGTTCCGATAGCACTAGCGTCAAGGTTGACAGTTCCAGAAAAGGTGACTGAATGGAATCTAGAGAAAATGAAGCAACTAATACTGAATGGGCCAGATCAATATCCTGGGGCTCTATATATAGTTAGAACCGATGGAAGAAGAATAAGACTGGAATTTGTACCTGAAAGAGAAAGTATAGCAGAAAGTCTACAGCCAGCATTCGTGGTTGAGAGACATATAAAAGATGGCGATATTGTCCTATTCAATAGACAACCTTCACTTCATAGAATGTCTATCATGGCTCACTCAGTGAAAGTTTTACCTTTTAAGACTTTTAGATTGAATCCATGTGTCTGCCCACCATACAACGCCGACTTCGATGGTGATGAGATGAATCTTCATGTTCCACAAGGAGAAGAAGCGAGAACAGAAGCAAGACTTCTCATGCAAGTACAAGATCAAATACTATCTCCAAGATATGGAGGACCAATAATTGGAGCAATAAGAGACCTACTAACCTCATCTTTCCTATTAACAGCTAAGGAAACGTTCCTAACTAAAGAAAAAGCAGGAAGGCTACTTGCTGCAGCAGGGTATATCGGAGATCTTCCTCCACCCGATGTAAAAGGGCCAAATCCATTATGGTCTGGAAAATCAATATTCAGTGTCTTCATTCCAGAAGGTCTTAATTTTACATCAAAATCGAACATCTGCAGTGTATATAAATGTCCAGATTGTCGTAAAGAAAAATGCCAACATGATTCCTACATAGTAATAAAGGATGGTAAATTGAAACAAGGCGTAATCGATAAGAATTCAATTGGAGCCGAGAGATCTGAAAGTCTATTCCATAGAATTGTAAAAGATTACGGATCGACAGTTGGTAAAGAATTCCTCAATTCTATAGGAAAACTCCTAGATAGATACATGACACTCAGAGGATTTACTTACGCCTTTGATGAACTTGCGATATCAGATGAAGTTCGTCAAAAGATTAGAAAGGCAACTGAAAAGGCCGAAGAAAGAGTCAATGTTTTGATCGAGAGTTACAGGAAAGGAAACCTTGACAGATTAGCTGGTCAAACCATAGAGGAGAGCCTTGAGATATACATTATGAACGAATTATCAACAGTCAGAGACTTGGCTGGACAATATGCTGACAGCTATTTCCCAGAAGATAATGAAGGCATAATAATGGCTAGAGCAGGGGCAAGAGGATCTATGCTGAATATTGGCCAGATGACAGCTTGCTTAGGTCAACAATCAATCCGAGGAAAAAGAATTCTTAGAGGTTACCGTGATAGAACTTTACCTTTCTTCGAACCGAATGATGCAGGTGCAGAAGCTCGAGGCTTCGTTTATGCTTCATATAGAGATGGTCTCAACCCAACAGAATTCTTCTTTCACGCTGTTGGTGGTAGAGAAGGATTAGTTGACACAGCTGTCAGAACTCAACAAAGCGGCTACATGCAAAGACGATTAATCAATGCATTGGAGCATATTAGAGTCGAATATGACGGAACGGTGAGGGACTCAACTGGAAATATTATACAATTCAGTTATGGTGAAGATGGAGTCGATACTACCAAAAGCGACCATGGAAAAGCAGTTAACATTGAACGATTGGTCGACAGTGTGAGGCTATTTTCTGCCAAAGGAGCAATTGCTGGTAAAAAATACATAGAATCGAAAATAGATACGATTTCAAATAAACTTCCTCTGAGTCTAGTTGATGAATTGAGGAGAAATCTTCAAGGAGCCAAACTAACACGTAAAAGTGTCGATCAAGCCATAAATCTTACTATAGATAGTTATGTTAAAGCTCTTATTGAACCTGGAGAAGCTGCTGGAATCGTATCAGCACAATCAATAGGTGAGCCAGGTACCCAGATGACTCTAAGAACTTTCCACTTCGCAGGGGTAAAGGAACAAAACGTGACTTTAGGCCTTCCAAGACTTATTGAGATAGTTGACGCCCGAAAAATACCGTCAACTCCAACTATGACTATTTATCTTGAGAAGAAATATAGAAATAGAGAAAAAGCTGAACAAGTTGCAAATGCTGTCACGCACACAATATTAGAAGACATAGCTGATAGTATAGTGTCAGACATAGCTAAGATGAAGGTAATGGCTAAACTCAATCCCAATACAATGAAGGACCGTGGTATAACACTCCAAGAGGTTCGAGAAGCTCTAAAACCTCCGAACAGCAAAGTCAACATAGATAGATATGACGTAGAAGTAACTCCTAAGGAAATGGAAATCCCTCAATTCAAACGGTTTACAGCACGACTTAGACAATTTAAATTGAAAGGTGCACCATCTGTTAGAAAGGCCCTTGTACTAGAGGATCAGGGTGAATGGATCATAAGGACTGAGGGGTCTGGGTTAGATGTTGCATTAAACCAACCAGGAGTAGACAAAACAAGAACAATTTCAAATAATGTTCATGAAGTTGCAGAGGTCCTAGGAATAGAAGCAGCTAGGAATGTTCTAATTAAGGAAGCAATGGCTGTCCTTGATGAACAAGGATTAGATGTTGACATTAGACACGTGATGTTAGTTGCTGATATGATGACAAACTCAGGTGTGGTACTTCAGGTAGGAAGACACGGCATCAGTGGTGAGAAATCATCTACACTTGCTAAAGCAGCTTTCGAGATCACAATTCCAACTATAGTTGATGCATCAGTAAAAGGAACTAAAGATATGCTAAGAGGTGTAGCAGAGAACGTAATAGTTGGACGACAGGTACCTATGGGAACGGGACTGATAGATGTCTACATGTCTATGCCAGAAAAGGAGAAAAAATAATGGATTTCAACAAACAAATAAACATAACTTTGAAGAGTGGCAAAACAGAGTTTGGATGTAGAAGTGCATCAACAGCAGCAAAGCAAGGAAAAGCAAAATTAATAATCCTTGCATCTAATTGTCCAGAAGAATATAAGAATGAAATCATGAGAGATGCGAAGAATTCAGGTATATCGACTTATACGTATGATGGAACTAGTATGGAGCTTGGCAGTGTTTGCGGGAAACCATTTATAGTCGCTGCCATAACAGTTAGAGAACCTGGAAACTCAGAGATACTAAAATTGGCTGAATAAGAAGATGCAATCCCAAAGGATTAGGCTAAAAGGCGAAGAGATGCGGCTTATAGCCCTTTTCGAAAGTATCACAGGGGCAACATCTCAAGATTGTCTAATTGATGAAGAAAATGATAGAGTTATCCTCGTTGCTAAAAAAGGTGAGATGGGTTTAGCTATCGGAAAAGCTGGAAGGAACATAAACACACTAAGAAAAATGACTGGTAGAAATATCGATGTAGTTGAAGCTGCTGATGAACCTAAACAATTGATTAAGAATGCTCTAGCGCCAGCAAAAGTAAAAGACATACGGATAACCGAGAAGCCAGATTCCAAGATAGCTGTGGTCGAGGTTAATTCAGTAGACAAAGCAATGGCAATAGGTAAGAATGGAAAGACAATAGATAAGACAAGGCTTCTTGCAAAAAGATATTTCCAGATAGATCAAGTCATAATAGCCTGAATTTTTATATTTTTTCAACTAATTTCTATACTTTATACTCTAACCATTATTCCGAAAAATAACATATATGGTGAGACAGATTGAGACTCAACAATGTTGAGATAGAGGATACTTTCGCAGAAGCTTTTCCCATGTACATTGGAAGATTTATACTTACAGCCTCAACAAGACGATGGGCTCTAGCATCTGCACAAGAAACAAAAGGCCTAGGGGTTTCAGCTACTTTAGGTCCAGGGGAAGCTGGAATAGAACGGGAAGTCACTCGTGACGAATCACCTGATAATAGACCAGGATATATTTTGGATGTAGGTCATAGACAACGAAAGGAGCTAAACTATTGGTTAATCGCAAGAATAAGGAAGGGAGTCCTTCCTACTCCCACAACTTCAGCTTTTGATGCTATGCCCAAAGAGATGGCTCATTATTCTATTGAAGTTAAAGATACTCCAATACAACTATTTGGAGATGGATTTGAAGAGATAGTTGAGAGAAAAGGACGAGCTGTATACAAGATTCCTAGAATGGACGGATTTTTCTTCATTGAGACAAAGTTGGGTATTGCTCGTGGAATTGCTGGAGGGAATTTTCTTATTCTCGGAGAATCACAAGCCGCCACTCTAATGGCAGCTGAAGTCGCAGTTGATGCAATCAAAGAAATTCCATATGTATTCAATCCATGTGCAGGAGGTGTAGCCGCATCAGGTACCAAAGTTGGAGGGCGAAAATACACTGATGCTGTTGCAACAACAAACGATGCATATTGTGCTTCACTTAGAGATAGAGTTAAAGAGACAAAAATTCCCTCAGGAGTAAATTGTGTATACGAGATCTTCGTAAATGGTCTAAATCTGGCTTCTGTAGAAAAAGCTATGAAAGTAGGAATAGAAGCTGCTACAACTGTTTCTGGCGTAAAAAAAATCACGGCAGGCAACTACGGTGGAACACTTGGAAATATATTGATACCACTCAAGAAAGTTCTAGAAATCAACTAAATCATTAAAAATAGATGGTCATCAAACTGAAAAGAAGAATAATAATTACGATTCTTCTTTTATTTGTGCTTCCAATACAAATATGGATAACAAGCTGCCATGCAGTTGAATCAACTATTACGATACAGCCATCTATTGAGGATACTTTCGTTAACAATATGTATCTCAAACACAAATATCCTGAAGAACCACATGGCTATTTATGGGCAATATTCGCTGGAAATATGTATACAGAATACGATTCTTTCAAAGGATACGGATCATCAAGAATTTACATAAGATTCAATACAACATCAATTCCATCAGACGCCAAAATAATAAGCGCAGAATTATGTCTCTATATGTATGATTCACCCAAGACAAACCAAGAATTCGAAGCATATAGAGTTCTATCTGAATGGCATGAGCATAATCTTACATGGATAAACCAACCTGATTTTGTGGAGAAATCTTCCTCTACTACGACAATCCAATCCTTACCATCTGCAAACTGGATCTGTTGGGAAATTACAGAAGATGTAAGAATGTGGCATTCCGGGGCAGCACATAACTATGGTACAATGATAAGAATCAAGAATGAGGTCAATGCTTCAGATCAAGTTGCATCATTCTATCCAAGTGAAGCATTACAAGAAAAACAACTAACACCAAAACTGATGATCAAAATCGACTGGGATAAAGAAATAGTATCCAAAACAACTACAGAAATGCCTTCACCTACAAAAGAACAATCTTCCACAACAGAAAAAGAGCCAACCATTTCGCCTACAAATAGTCCATCTGTAAATATTACCAAAACAGATATCAAGAATGACGATAGGAATAATGAAAATCAAGGAATTGATTACTTATTACCAATTGCATTTGTCTTAGGAATATCAATTCTTATAATCTCAATGATATTTAGACGAAGAAAGACGTTAATAAAAAATGAAATACTTGAAAAAAAAAGACATAAACCGCGGTCAAAGTAATTAGCTTAATTTAATATTAATCATGAGAATAATAAACTAGTTGTGTGATCAACAGATGGTGCAAGATAGAGTTCCGTCAGGTATTGTCGGACTAGATAGAATGCTCGAAGGTGGAATTCCAAGGAGTAGAATCGTGGTCGTTGTCGGTGGACCTGGAACTGGAAAAACATTGCTTGGAATGCAATTTATAATTAATGGAATCAAAGATTACGATGAAAACGGGATCTTCATCTCACTGGAAGAGAGCAAAAGACACCTGTACCAAGCGATGAATAGATTCTCATGGGATCTAAATAAATTGGAGAAATCTGGTAAATTTACATTTGTCGATGCATCACCTATTCGTCGTTCTCCTGGAGAAGTTAAGATTGGGAAATACGTCGTAGGTAAGAGAGATTTCTCTATGTTAGGTTTCATAAATACGATAGAGCAATTAGCTGATTCTACTGAAGCAAAAAGAATAGTTGTAGATCCTTTAGCTACTCTAATCTTTCAGTATGCTGATCTTTATGAAAGACGAAATGCATTCCTAGATTTAATGGAGAGTCTAACAGCTACAGGGGCAACATGTCTAGTAACAATGGAGGCACCCTCACAGACAACTAATGATTTTGTGGAAGAAGAGTATCTTGCACATGGTACAATCGTCCTGCAGAGGATGCAGGTAGGTAGAGCTATGACTCGTGTCATCCAAATCAGAAAGATGAGAATGACCGCTGCAGACGATCAACCTAGACCGTACAAGATCGACGAATCAGGAATCAATGTATTCGCTGATGAAACTCTATTCTAAAATATATCAATCAGTCAAATTCTAAGAAAATAGTCATTCAAAGAACAAAATAGAGATTTTACATCATCAACATGACATCTTTTATTCCAATAGAGTAACAGTATAATCAATTCCTTGTGGGAAAAGGAATTGATAACAATAGATAACTTAAATTTGATAGCTTTCTTGCTATCATTGATTATTTTACTATATGCAGCATATACAGACCTGAAAATAAGGGAAGTACCAAATCAAGTTTGGATTATCTACTTCCCTTTTGCCTCAATTTTATTGATTTTCAGAATATTATTAAACCCAGAACTTTTGATAGTTACTTTGGTGTCAATTATCATAATTTTCTGTATTTCACTTTCAATGTTCTATGTTGGATTGTTCGGTGGTGCCGACTTTAAGGCATTTGTATGTCTAAGCGTTGCTTTACCGGTAAATCCCTTACCATTATTGAGTTTATTACCCTCAGTGAATCCAATATTTTCTTTATCTGTATTTTATAATGCATATTTTTTCTCTATTTCAATGATAATTTATTCAGTTTTCAAGAATCTCAATTGGAAAATTAAGGGTAGGGAATTATTCAATAATTTTCCAAAAACCTCTTTTTTCATGAAGATAATGGCATTAATTTCTGGATATAAGACAGAATTTAAAAATCTCGAAAAAAAGGTGTATCTATATCCTATAGAAGAATTCTCAAGTGATAATGGTAAATCATATAGAAGATTACGTCTCTTTACAAATGCAGAAGTCGATAGGGATAAATTGATAGATATTCTAAGAATGCATTTGAATGAAATAGAGAGGCAAGATGTTTGGGTTTCCCTCGCTACTCCATTAATATTCTTTATTTTGTTAGCCCTCATATCTAATGTAATAATTGGAGACATTTTTCTGTGGTTAATGTTCCAAATATTTCCTATTCTCTTTTAAGTGAATTTTGATGAATCCCTTTCTTAGAATTCCAAGAATAGGTTTGATTATTTTCTTTATCGGTCTTTCAACAGGGTTCTTCTTGACCTTATTACTACCTGATATTGGAACAGCCAATTATGTTTTCCAGATGAATCAGGCAGATTGGCTGAAGACATTTTATACAGGAAAAGAGATAGACACATATTTTATTTCATTAATGATTTTTATTAGAAATCTTAGTATTGCATTACTCTTCGCTGTTAGTCCTTTAGTTTTAATTCTGTATACATTAAAGTATAGAAGTAAACATCAGTTCAAGTCTGAAAATATGCAAAAATTAGGTAATGAGATCTCACGATTATTGTCTCTATACTCATTATCTGTTTTATTCATATACGGATTTTTTGTATATGGTTTATTCTTTGGTTTCATATTAATTCAGAAATCAGTTCACGGATTAACACAATGGATGATTTACTTGATTCCTCATGGTATTTTAGAAACCTTGGGGATTATTTTAGCAGCTTCAACAGGTCTTATCCTAAAAAATATATGGTTAACGAACCCTCAATTATCTTTTAAAATATTTTGGAAAAATTTACCAAGTAAAAATTATTTGGAATTTATTATAGTATTGATATTTATTTTTATGATTTCTGGTTTTATTGAAGTAAATATTACAAATATATTTTTGGAGTATATTAACAAAACAATGAATTAAATTAAAATTTGATAGAAATAATAATTATCTGAGGATATTAAGTCGATATTAAAATAATATTTAGAAATATAGTCTATGGGAATGGAACGCCAGACTGTTCTAGGACAATTATTCCTAGATTAACCTGATCATTTGACGTGCCGATTCTAGATTGTGAAATGTATCCTGGGGATGAAAAGGTTACATCATAAGTTTCTGATGGGACGTGAACATGGAAGTCTCCATTAAAGGAATATGAAGTTCTACCATCAGTGTCAATTGTGGCCCAGACGAGCACAACGGGAATACGATCTTTATTATATCCTTGTATATTTCCAGAGATCTTGACCAGTCTCTCAAGTGAGAAAAAGACTTCTGAACCCCAACCTAATTCTGCTAGAGAAGTAGATGTATCAACTTCTTGTAAGAATCTCCGTGTAAATCCGAATTCTGGAATTAATATATTATAGGTTCCATTTTCAAGACCGTAATCTTTCCATCTGTAACCTTGAGGGTCAACATAGAAGAAGTGTCCTCGTCCATAGAATCCGAATGTAGTGAAAGTAAAATCAACCCAGTTAGTTTCTGCATCTACTACATAGGTGCCCATTAAAGTTGTTCCATCATAGATGGCGTGTGTCCATATGGGTGTATCTTCTGTTAAAGGCAAGAAAATATCATTCATCGCAAAGTTTACACCACCACCTATGAAACATCCTAGAAGCAAGGGAAATGCAACACCAACGTGTGTGGGTGAGAATTGAGACAGAGAAATAGTTATTGTGATATCTTCTGCATGAATGTAGCCATATGTATGTCCTCTTAAGGTGTAATCATCAGCTACCAAGGCATTGGGAATAAAACCGCGATAAATGATATCTTCTATAAGCCAGTTATGTCCGGCGAAATTCAGTATAGCTGTGTTATTTAACACACCAGCTCCTCCCTGATAGAGTATAGTCTCAGCGTAACCGATCTCTGAACCTAGACTAGAGTAGAAATATATGCGAATCCTTGGTGGTGGGCACAATGAGGGTTCTTGTGTATCTTCGTCGATAAACCGCCAAAAGGGTGTAGGTTGCTGAGGCCATCGTGTACCCGGTCTCACAACGTTTGATGTAACTGTTACTGATGTTGATCCCCCTCTGCGTAAGTCAATTGTTTGGGTTATATTACCTCCTTCTGAAATTGAAAAAGTTGCAATTTCCTCTTGTATATACCCTCGGATCCAAATACGAATATAGTAAGTTCCAGGATCTATTCCATAATCCCATGGACTTGGTCCAGGGAAAGAACCAATTTGCCAGGAGCCAGAATAGGTCTTATTATGGATTTCGCTGAATCCAAGTATATAGAATCTAAGCAGATCAGTTTGGTCTCCTGATGAATAATCAGCATATAATACAGTACCGTTAGGGGTGCGTGATGGAAGATCTAATGTTTCATTTGTCCTCTTTAGAACTGTCACACCTTTGAGAGCGCCTTCGCTATTATACAATTGTATGAGGATATTTCCACCAAACAGTTTCCCTGTTTGAGAACCAAACGCATTTGCTTCTCCCTCCCTAGGCGTCTCAAGCTGACCCTGAGGTCCAGGACGCAATCGTATTTTACCAATAACCATACCACCATAAGGAAGTTTCGAGTCTCCAACATCAATTGATACACCCTGACCACTTAGGGTTACGATCTTAATTTGATCTGGAGGTAGAGTGAAGCCATATACCCATATTTTGATAGTATAAGTTCCTGGTCCAAATCCAGAGAATTCTGAGCCAAGGGCTGGATAACTTATGTGGTTTGTGCCTAAACGGTAAGATAATTCATAACGTTCAATTGTATCAGTTTTACTAGACTCGTAGCTCCTAGATGCTACTATATTACCCGATTCGTCATATGCCTCAACGGTGTAATTTAGCTTGAAATTTAGATCAGTAATACCGACAGCTCTAAGGTGAGGTGTATTCAAAGGTGCCCGAGGATTACCCAACTGATCAACATATGTTATGCTTCCTGTTATGTTGAATCCACGATCTAAGGGTAGGAGACCCATATCGAGTCCAACACCTTTGCTAACAATATAGGTTGATTGACTTAATGTAGGAGAATATGCGAAGCCTGTTGTGGGGAAGAACCCAGCTGATCCTTCAAGTCGATATTCCCCAGCATAAAGTCCCGTGATGTTAAAGAAACCAGTATTTGGATCAATAAATCCTCTACCGATCATTCCTGTATTTACTTCAATTGCATAAACTATCCCCTTTGTATCGATGATTATAGGAGTCAGAGGCTCGTCATCGATAATAAATCCAAAGATATGACTTGGATCCTCTCTCATGCTAACGTGTACTTGGAATATTTCTGGTGGAGAAGAGAATATGGGTTCACCATAATCCATAGAAGAGGTGTTTGTATTAACGTTAGGTGCGATATAGACTGAGATATTATATATTCCAGATATTTGTGGTGCTTTCAATCCTTCGAGGAAGACGTATCTTGGTGGAGTGAAATTTTGATAATAGCTTGTAATGCTAACATTTGAACAAGCATACTGTGGAGGTCTTTGTATAGTTATGTTGTAAGGTCCATTTTCATTGTAAGGATAGTATTCCGAGGTGTCGTTTATCGTATAATAATAGTAGTCACTTGATATATCTGACCTAATAAAGTAGGTATCGTTATGTAATTGGCGATTACTTTTTGCAATTATTCCCTCAAGGAATTCTCGTGGTAATTCTATTCTGACTGCAACTCCAGGTTCATCTATAGTAATATTGATGTCACCATTTGTTCCAAAGAACATACCCCAGCCCTCAGTCGGTTTAAGTTCAGGTTGACCAACTACGTTAGAAATAGGAATTGAATTGAGCATAAACGATATTGCGAGGACGAGCATCAGGACTAGTTTAACACATCTATTTGTGTCCAACCTGATCCCGCCTCCAGTAAGATCTCTAGCTAATTCGCTATGAATTGTCTCAGCTTTCAAAATCTACATGAATTGGGCTATGCCGTAGTTTAATTGGTTCCTAGTTATGTGGTAAGATATCATCTCCGATGATGCTTAATCCAAGTTTGTAGAGCCTCTTCGACGACAGCAGATACTGTTTTGCCGTGTTTGATTGCTTCGATTTTTGCTTCTTTCCATAGATCTGGATCGACCTTTATGGAGGTCGCTTCTCTGAATATTGTTTCTGATCTAGACATACTCTATCACAGCTAAAAATCTGCAATATAGTAGTATTAACGTATTGTGTTACAGTGGTATAATTATGACACATAGTGAACATTATAACAGAATCGAAAATCAAAATTTTATCAAAAAAAATAAAAAAGGAGGGGGTGGATTATTGTGACGATCCACATATCAAAGAGAAAGTAAAGACACCACCAGTCTTTGTAATACATTTCATAGTATATGCGACACCAGATGTATAGGCACCGCCTGGGGTGACATCCACTTGTATGACCGGTCCTAGCACTGGTAATGTAGTACCCATATTTGTTGATGCCACATCACCACCAACGTATACCGCGTCCAGTATGATTTCAGAATTTCCTACGTTTCTCATGTACAGAGTTATTGCATTGCTACTCTGGTTCCATGAGTAAGCGTCAACAATGATTTGTTCTCTTGTCTGGGATCCTCCTCCAGTTGTTAAAGTTCCTATTAATCCCATGCTCCACACGTAAACTAGGATAGCAGCGGCTACAGCAATGGCTATCATGAGTAGAACTGCTATGACTGGTGATACACCTTTCTCGTCAGTTATTCTCTTCATATTTTTTCACCCCCATTTCGCGCGATTATTTTTTTGCTGGAAACATAGGACAATGTTTTTCCATTTTATTTAAAATCCTATATTTCCTTTGCACAAATACAATTTTACATTATTGTATTAATATTAACTGTAACGAAAAATAGTTAAAATTAGTTACAATAAATAATGTATTTAATATATTATTAATTAATTAAAAAACAAAGATGATACAGCGTTTATTATATATTATATTATTATGGTGCATCTATGTTTATAATTATGATATCTTGATGCAGTATTAGATGATACATAGATGAAACACATATGTTGAATATTAATAATAATTATATAATAAAAATATAATAATAAAACAAATTAACTTAATATCCATAAGAAATGTACCACAAGCATTATAATTAATATTATTCAATTCTTATTTAGAAATTCGATGAAAATAATGAAATTAATTACTTCAAAGAAAGCTGTTAGCACAGTAATTAGTACATTATTAATGATTAATGTGGCTATAGTTTCAGGAGTATTAGTTTATGCTTGGACTCAGGGAGTGCTAGGAGAGTATACCTCTGGAGCAACATCATATTTTCATGATAGAGGAGAGACTATGCGTGAAAAAATTGCAATGGAAAATTTAAGATATGAAGAAAATTCTACAAATTACAAACTAAACATAACAATAAGAAATACAGGAACAAAAGATGTTTGGATAGCAGCAATTTATGTAAATGCAACAGACATACTCTCTGGAGTTAACGCTACTTGGGATGGAAATCAAACAATTACACCTGTTGACGGAAAATATCATTTACTTGTAGCTCATGCTCTGACTTTTGCTTTTTCAGATCCAGGATACAATCAAGATGACATAATGCACGTGACCGTTGTTACATCTGAAGGATGTAAAATTTCAGAATATTGGAAGGCGACTTGGTAAAATGAAGAAACAAAAAACATTAAAGAAATTACTAAAAAGCAAAAAAGGTGTAAGCGGAGCAATCAGTGGCGTATTTGTAATTTTGATTTGTTTTCTTGCGTTGGGTGCAATATTCGTTTTCGCAATAAGTCAGGACAGATACAATCAAGTTGTAAATGAAAGGTCTCAGTTAAATTGGGATATAGAAGAAGAGAATTTTATAATTCTTGATGGTCAAAGAAATGATGATAACACTTTAAATCTTACACTTTTCAACTCTGGCAGTGTTGCAGCTCATATAGTCGATATTTGGGTTACTCATAGAAACGGAAGCGGAAACTGGCAACGACTTTATGGTAGCGATTTTTGGATAAATCCAGCTGAGACTATAATAGAAGTAGGAAAACATAACGTTACTCAGCTACCTAATGGAATTCAATATAACTGCATTAACCTCACACAACCAGTCACTCAAACAATAAATTACACAGTGAAATTAGTATCAGAAAGAGGAAACACGGCAAGTTACCTAATCAAGTATGAACCGCCAGAAGATGAAGATGAGCCACCTCCGTTGCGTTATGTTTTTGGTTCAATGAAAGTAAAGTATGCTGGACCAAATGGTAATAGCTCAGACAGAAGTGATAGTGATGCAAATGGCTGGTGTAATCCTTGGGTGCCTTGGGATATTATATCATCTGCAAAAATAGAAGGGCACAATGTTTTGATAAAAATAAATATTACCAATACTTGCGGTCATGATGTTAATTTTACTTCAGCTGGAGTAGTCTATCAAAGCTCAGGTAAGCAAGGGCAACGTCAAGAATATTTAGGTGGAGTATTGCCAACACCAATATTTTTCTATGATGGAGAAATGAAAGAAGTCATTTTTCAATTGAATTATAACATGCAAAATAACGCTCCAGGTGATGGATTTCCAATTACATATGTAGGTATGGCCTCTTTTTGCACAGATAAAGAACCTGATGCTGATTTCTTGAGTGGGGCAGTCATATTGGATGGACTATTAGTACCATGCCTGAATCAACCGGAATAATGTAGAAACGTGTATTGGATGAATTCAGAATAAAATCTCAAAATCGATCTCAATGAATGGATACAGGAAGGTTAATAAAAAGTGGATAATTCGAAAATAAAATTTCTGCGTAATATAGATTTATCTATGAAATATTTCACCAAACACAAAATAGATCGAGGTTTCTTGCTAAAAATTACGCCATCTCTCAAATTATTATCAAAAAGAAAAGACAATCTAAATAATCTGGAACTTAAGAATCCTACAGCTGTATATGCTAGTAATCTTACCTACGCCTCAACAACTGAAACGACTGAAGATGTAGCTGCTGAAGCCGCATCAAGATTAAAAAAAGATGGAATATCGCCATCATTCAAAGAGGTTTATCCACTCAAAGAACCTCATGTCTTCGCAGCAATATCTACGGATCCTGAAACTCTAAGTTCAAAATATCACGTATTAGAACCTATCCTGATCCCAGAAGAAAAAGTTGCTCTTGAAAAGATCAAATCAATAATGTTTGAAGTAATAGATGTAAACCTAAATTCAATTAGTACTAGGGAAAAGGCGGAAGAATGGCTTAGAGATTACGCAAGAAAGATCGTTGTAGGATATAAAATAAAGATTGGAGAAGGATCCCTAGATAAAATCGAATACTACCTAGCAAGAGACCTTATCCATTATGGAAAGATAGATCCCTTAATGCACGATCACATGATAGAAGACATTTCATGTGACGGTCCAGAAACACCAATCTACATTTGGCATAGGAAATATGAGTCACTACCGACCAATGTCGTATTCGAAAATGCTAATGACCTTGACCCTTTCACAGTGAGACTTGCATACCTTTCGGGTAAACACATAAGCATAGCAAATCCAATGCTCGACGCAAGTCTAACGGATGGAAGTCGAATACAACTAACCTATGCAAAAGAAGTCACTAGAAAAGGTAGTACATTCACTATCAGAAGATTTAGAGCAGATCCTATGACAATAATCGACCTTATAGATTTTAACACTCTAAACTCCATGATGGCTGCTTGGTTCTGGCTTATTATCGAAAGAAAAGCTAACACACTCGTTGGAGGTGGAACAGCCTCAGGCAAAACAACATGCCTTAACTCTCTCTGTGCATTCATCCCAACATATGACAAGATAGTCACAATTGAAGATACAGCAGAGATGAATCTGCCCAACGAAAACTGGATCTCATCTATAGCTAGAATAGGATTCGGATCAAGTGGAGCTGCCGATATCAATCTATTTGATTTGTTGAAGGCTGCAATGAGACAGAGACCTGATTATGTGATTGTTGGTGAGGTTAGAGGTACTGAAGCCTTTACTCTCTTTCAGGCTATGGCAACAGGCCACGGAGGATTATCAAGTATCCACTGCGACTCAGTCCCATCAGCACTAAACAGGTTAGAATCTGAACCCATGAACATCCCAAGAACACTACTAACAATACTGGATGCAATTGTACTTCAATCTAAAGTCAGACTTGCTGACCGTGTTACCAGACGAATGAAAAGTGTAGTAGAAATTGTTGAGATGGATCCTATCTCAAAAGAGATAATCACAAATGAAGTCTTTAGGTGGGATCCAAAGACTGACACTTTCGAGTATTCAGGAAAAAGTGTTCTCTTGGATAAAATAATGAAAGATTTTGGCTTAAGCAAACAATACATCGCAACGGAACTAGAAAGACGTAGCAGACTTCTTGAATGGATGCTTCACAACAAGATCAGACGAGTCGATAAAGTTGGAAGAATGATCAGCAATTACTACGCGGATCCAGAAGGAGTTTCGGAAAAAGTGAATCTGAGGGCAACATCGTGATAAATAAGAAAATCGATTATGATTTCATTGAATTCCTCGCATTAGCACCATACCGACTTCTCGGAGAAAAGACTAAAAAATTTTCTATGCTGTTCATCGGATTAGAAAATCAATTGAAGAGAGCTGATATCAAAGTTGCACATGAAGCATACGTTGCTATGATACTACTCTTCACCAGTCTAGGAGGAGTATCAATCTTTACGGCAACAATTCTTGTAAGTCTAATTTCTGGAGCGACTTTTATAGCTGCAATACTAGTCGCATTAATAATGGGTTCAATAGGAACCACAATAATATTCATTACATTATTTTTCTATCCTTCAATGCAAGTTGGAAATCGAAAACGAATCTTAGAAGAAGAGCTGCCTTATGTGGCAAGTCACATGGCAGTCCTATCCAAAGCTAACATGCCACCAGAAAGGATTTTCAGGTCAATTACTCAGGTAGAAGACATAGGTATGAAAAGCATAGCGGCAGAAGAATCCAGAAACATCATTAGAGATGTCAATTTCCTTGGCTATGATATCATCTCTGCAATGGAGCGAAGAATAAGACATGCACCATCTCCAAAATTTGTTGATTTCTTAGATGGGTTCATTTCTGTAAGTAGATCCGGAGGAAGCTTAACATCATATTTTATGGCAACCGCCAAGGCACTAATGGATTCAGCTAGAATCGCTGCAAGACAACTTCTTGAGACTCTCGGAGGAATCGCTGAAGCTTACATTTCAATGATGGTAGTTTTTCCACTACTTGTTATAGTAATGCTATCGATCATGGGTATGATAGGTGGAAATCTAGGTGGGTTTGGTATTTTATTCATCATGCAGCTTGTTACATACTTGGCCATTCCAGCATTTGCATTAATCCTTCTACTCTTGTTAGATTCAATCATACCTCCAAGATGATACACTATGTTAATGATGAGAGTGTCTAAGAGAGACAAGAAGCTAGTCATTATCATTGCTACAGCCCTTGGACTAACTCAAGTTGTAACACTGATCATGAATGAGTTCATGATAAAAGCTGATCTCATATTCAAAACAGATCAACTAATATTTCTTGCACTAATTCTAGCATTATTCCCTCCTGCAATCATAAATTATGTTGATATGCGATGGAGGTTAAGTGTTGACAAGAATATTCCAGAATTTTTAAGGGAACTCTCAGAAGCAGGAAGAACGGGGGTCACACTAACCAGGGCATTAGATTTGGCTTCAAAACGTAGATATGGTCCATTATCATCTGAGCTCGAAGGAATAGTAACAAAATTATCATGGGGCGGAAATTTCGAGGATTCTCTAAAGAAGTTTGCAGAAAGGATTGAAACAAAACTTGCCAAGAGAACTTCGATTCTTCTAACTGAAATAAATAGATCTGGTGGAGACATAAAAGATGTTCTTGATACAGTAAGCAGACACATTAGAGAACTACAATCGATAGAAAATGAAAGAAGAAGTCAACTCCAAACATATGTAGCAATTGTGTATATAGCATTCTTCATCTTCCTCTTTATAGACTACATACTACTCCAGACATTTTTTGCAAAAATTGAAGCCTTAAAAGAATCTCTAACTGAAGCTGGTGGTCTATTTATTATGCAGGAATTGAGTTTTGACAGTATTAAAACAATAATGTTTCACATGTCAATAATGCAAGGGCTCTTCGGAGGATTAATAGCAGGTAAAATGGGTGAAGGTGCTCTTGGCGCCGGCCTGAAACACTCATTGATTCTGATTATCATTGCTTTCCTGATGTTCTATTTCATAATGTGAGGATGAATTAAAATGAACAGCAAAAAAACTATAATGGCCGAAAAATCGATGCTAGGAATGGTAGATTACGATCTTGATTCATCTAATCTATCATCAAACCAATGTGATATCTCTGTTTCCCATGATGTCAAACTGAAAAGAGGAGTCTTCGTAAAAATAGGTAATGCAAAATCATACTACATCGGCCAAATTGTAGACGGACCATACTTCACTAAAGGCAACATCAAATCAAGATACATAACCGAACTTGCAGCACTAATAGAAAACGGTGTGGCAAAAGCAGTTCTAAACCGTCCAGCACCTGGAACAAGTATCGAACCAATCAACAGTGACATTGTACAAAAATTCCTAGGAATTTCAGGAACCATGAACATGGGTCACATCCTAACTGATAGCAGAGTCGACGTTCTCATGGATACGGCGACATTGAGCAGACATATTGGAGTCTTCGGTACAACAGGAGGTGGAAAATCAAATACTATACAGGTACTGATGGAGGAAGCATGCAACCAAGGATTCTCCATAATGATCTTTGACGTAGAAGGAGAATATGTTGAGATGGATCAACCAACAAACAGACTACTGGACATATTAGCAAAGTTTGATCTAAAACCTACTGGAGCAAAAGATCTTAAGGTATACGTTCCTTACCCATGTGATTGTAAAAGAGAAGAGGCAATGAAATTCGGGATCACTTTCAAGGATGTAGACAAGGATGTCTTCTCAGAGGTTTCTGGTCTTAATAGAATGGAACAACTCTATTTTCAAGATATAATTGATAAAGTTAGGGCAGTTACCCCAGAAACTAAGCCATTGACATTAGAAGCAGTAATTAATCGTCTTACAACAAGATTGAAAGGACAAACCGATCGTCCCACTATGCCGCCATTCATAGCAGAAGCACATACCACCCTATTCGCTAAATTACGTCTTATGCAAGATCAAAAAATTGTTGATGTAGATGCTCCAATTGTCAATATGGAAAAAGTCATACGACCTGGAAGAGTCTCTGTTATAGATGTTAGTGATGCATCTGATTATATTAGAAATGTTGTGATGGCTGAATTACTTCACAACGCATTCCAGTATAAAATTACCCATCCAGAATCTCCACCCCTTCTAGCTGTTATCGAGGAGGCTCACGCTTTCATTAGCAAAGAAAAAAGGGATAGAATGCTTGCTACCCTAATGTTAATTATCGAGGTGGCTAGGCGGGGTAGGAAAAGAGGGCTATGTTTAGGAATTGTAACTCAACAGCCAGCACACCTTCCACCAGAACTTTTAGAATTATGTAACACTAGAATAATTCATAGAATGAGCTCAGTAACCAATATTGGTTGTCTAAAAGAATCTACTGGAAATGTTCCTGAAGGGATGTGGAATACTATCCCATCTTTAGGTACAGGTGAGAGTGTACTTTCTTCACATAAGTATTCAAGGGCGCTCACAGTAATGGTAAGACCTACAGTTTCGAAGAGGATCGCAACAGATTAGGAGGACTATCATTGAATGAAATCAAATCTCTCAGTATCGGAAAAAGTCTGTTAATGTTATTCATTATCATAGTAATGTTATTTCCAGTTTGCTTAGCACAAGATGAATCTGAAGATATGGAAGCAGTAGATGATTTAGAGGAAACAACAGATGATTTAGAGGAAACAACAGATAAAATAGAGGACGAGAGAATCGTCATCACTGAACTCTATGTAGACAGTGACGATGAAATGATTGTAAGTGACCGCGCACTCATATTGACTGGTAATATCACAGTAATGAATGCAAGCGAACTGATGATAACTAGTTCAGATATTCAACTTTCAATTAGAGGAGAAAGAAGCTACAACATCTCAATCTTGGACGCAGCAAATATGGTCATCAGTAACTCGACACTTAACACCCTATCGAATGCTTCACTAGTTAAACTACTAGACGATGGTGAGTTGAAATTGATAAATTCAAACTTAACAGATTTCAAAACTTTCTCAACATCAGGGAACTCAACTCTTACTGTTCAGGGAAGTCAACTCAACATCAACGACATTATTTGTACTGGTGGAAACATCTCATTGATTGAAAGTATTATGCCTTCAGGTGACCTCAACGTAACCGTTACGAAAGTTAATCTAGAAAATTTCAAGGGTGATAACATTTTCTTAGATATGAACAACTCCCTATTAACAGGCGTTGAATGTAATTTTCTTGAAATCAAATCCGTTGATTCAGTTTATTTGAACAAATCAAAAATTGAAAATTGTCAGATCGAATCTGATGATGAAATAATTATTTCAGACTCAATATTTGATTCTCTTACATTGAACTCATCGGGTTTAGCGATAAACGTATCAACATCAGAGGGTGGAGCACGTGCTGGAGGCGCGATAAGAGCTGCTGAAAATTCCACAACGACTATCAAAAGATATTGGTATTTGACTGTAAATGTCACAGAAATGACTGGAATGGGCATACCAGCCACTATTATTGTCGAAGATTATTTTGGGAATACGATTCTGGAAGGAAAATCAGATGTTTATGGATTATACGAAGAACCGATTATAGCAGAGCTCATAAATTGCACAAAAACGGAATTCGTTGGCAACTATAAAATCAGAGCTCAATATGCAAATGTTTCAACACGTTATACTCCGATAGTTCTTGATAGAAATGTAGATATAGATTTACAGTTCAAAAAGCCTGTACCTCTTGAAACATCTACAAAATTGCTGCCGACTTCTGAGACAGTTATGGTTGACGAATCAGTGACACTCGAAGGATGGATCGTAAAAGAACTGCCTGAAGAAGATATTGAAATAGTAGCGTCAGGACCTAACAATTCTAGCTTTACAATGATTTGTAAGACAAATGAAAATGGTCTTTTCGAAAAGAAGTTCAAACCAGACGTTGAAGGTCAATGGACTGTTTATGCTGACTGGATAGGTGGAGGACGTTTCGGAGAAAGATTCACAAAAAGCCAAGCATATACACTAACAGTCCAACCTAGACCATCAATAGTCATTCTATTGATCCAAGCACTTCCAATAGCAGTAGTTGTAATAGGAATATTCACAACCATGACATTTCTAGCTCTAGGACGTAAATCTATAAAAAAAGAAAAGAAACCTTCATAAAAAATAATTCTTTACAAATGTAATGAAAAAAATTAATCAAAATACTATATACGAGGGAAGATTAACAAATAATGACCATACAATAATCGAAATGATATAAGCAGTAATTATTAACTTAGCAGTAATTTTATTCTCAGATCTGATGTAGATTCTTTCTATAACATAGACTAGAGATATAAACGCAAATGGTAATGCCGATAATAAATACCAGATGAAAGGTTTCCCAGTAGACGTTGAAATTAATAATAATATGAATACTAAAGGTATAGCAAACATTTTCTTATTCTCTCGAAACAAGTAAAACAAAGCGAGAATAACAGCTGAAAATGATAGAGGCCATGTTAAAGGATTATATGTACTGATTAAGCTTATTCCCTTCTCTGGTGGAGCAAAAGTAAAAATTTTTGTTACAGTATCAAAATGTATAGCAGTAATCTCTGAAGGGCCCTCTATACCTAATAAGAAATTTAATAGTATCCAAAAAGGTGGTGGGGCACCCATCCCAACTCTCATTCCCTGATGATAACCTAACATCTTAAGTTGAAGAAATATAAAATCAAGTATTGAATTTCCAGCTAAAAAGAAAACAACATAAGTGGCAGAATAAGTTAGAAATGCGATAGCAAGGCCTAAAGGATATAACTTCAAATTTTCCCAATTTCTATTAAGCAAATAGTATAGTGGTATTAGAATTACCAAGAAAAAAGTAATCCATTTACATGATAAAGCCAATCCAACTGCAATGTAAAGAAATATAAAACTCCACTTACCCTTGTTAAGAATCAACAAAAATATAGCAAATGCTGTAAAAAAGGTTGCATAGATATCAAGCATAGAAAAAGATGATAACTGAATATACAATTTATCCATACTCAATATCAAAATTGGGAGTAACGTAAATGGAAATATATGTAGAATCTTCTTTGAGATCAGGAAAACCAACATAAGTGTAAAAACGGAAAAAATTAGACTTAGTAATGCCTGATTCATGAAAGCTAATTCTGAAAGACCAATGAGATATTTTGCGAGAGGAGGATGTTCAAAATTTATGACATCAGGAGTGGTACCTGTAATATAACGCCAACTAGCTAACGCATAGAGCTTATCATCTGAAAAAATAGTTCCTTTGTGAATTGAGACGGAATATTCTTCAAGTATTGTTTTTGGTTCAAATTGAACGTAGAATACATCGTTACATCTGTATACGAAAAAAACAATTATCAATACAAGAATGATCCACTCTAATTTAAGAGCGCGCATGTTACATCTACATTAAGAAAAATTTTAACTGAAAATAATTGCGCTTGAATCTCAATTTGTTTTTTCCAATATTTTTATGACGTTATCAGTTATCTCGTACATATTTTCTCCTTCAATAAATTGGATATTATTTGCTTTGAGGAAGTCTCTTGCTTCTTGATGAAGCATTGGCATTGCAATCAGTAGACTTGTTGCAGATATATTGTCTGTGAACTTTGCATAAGATGATAGAACCGTTTTTGTATCGACAGTTTCTGATGATGCCACCAAATCTAGAGCAAGTAATTTGTCTTTTTTGTTAGCTGTTAAGGTAAATTCGTGGTTAACACCAGTTTTACCCTTAAGGTAGCCAGGTGTATCTACCGAGTATTGTATTTTTTTAAGGGAATCAGCTATTGTAAGTACAGTTAATTTTTCCTTGGCTTCAGCTCTAATGTCTTGATTTAATGTGAATGAATGAATATCAAGAAGATCACAATTTTTCAATTGGAATTCATCTGAGCAGCCTCTACAGTAATAGGATCTTAGTGGTTCACTGAATATACTGTTACATGATTGACATTCGAAAGAAATGCCTACAGATTTGAGTTCGAGATCTTCCTCGATTTTTTTTCCGCATTTCGGACATATAATTCCACTGACTGTTTGATACTCACTCTGTTTATAGATAGCTCCACAGTCAAGATGTTGCATCAATCGGTTTATCTTGACTTTGTGGGATTCACATTCTGGACACTTGCTTCTAGTGAAAACTTTTGCTGATTGATGACATTGTGGACAAGCAACTAGTTTCTCATATAGATCTTCATTCAGTATACCTGACTCAACTAATTCATTTAAAGTGTATTGTATCTTTCTTTGAGAATATCCTTTAAGGTCAGAAAGTACAGGATAAGAAGGTGTTTCACTTCTTACCATTATTGGTTCGATACTTTCAAGATTAGAATTAATGAATCTTCCTACAATGTCCTGAACAATTGCACTACTGTAAAGTCTATCTCTTAATCCTTTTAGAAGTTCAGGCTTTTTCCTCGCTTCTGACCATAATTGTCTTTTAACATGAAAAATCTCACCCTCTTCTGTAGTTTCTGTCTCAGTGGGCTCTGTCTCAGATTCTAGTTTATCCAGTTTTTCAAGAAGTTTTTCAGTTTGAGGTTCATCAGATTTAGTTTCTTCCAGTTTCTTAGCCTCCTTAATACGTTTGACATGAAAACTATCAAGTATCATCATAAAACCTGCAACAAGGAAAAAAATATCCAAATAACTCCAAGAATACAATACATTGCTAAATAACTTATTTACTAAAGCTAATGCTATACAAGCAGTTCCAGCTGCAATCAAAAATTCATTCATTTCTTTGATCGCACCATATATCCCCGCTCCAACCGCAACGAGAAAACCAAGTGTGAGGATGAATGAATAGATGAAACCAGGATCACCCGGATTCCAAATAAAACTACTTTCGCCGAGATAGGTTGCTCCACTTACAATAACAGAAATTATGAGGATTATGATACCAGCTAAACCTATCTGACGCAAATCTAATTTCCTCTATACTTTCCTTACGGCTCTTCCATATAATAATTCGCACAAAGTAAAATACATACAAGTAAATTGATCTGTATGTATCATAGATACATAATAAACAAAAGACTAAATATTTGGCTCTATTTTCATGAATTCTATTCACAAGGATCAACACGAGAATTATTTCTGAAATCTTCAATGAATACCATTTTTGTACTAAATTAGAACAGTTTTTATAACCCCTCATTCAATTCAGCTCCAAGATCATTAGTAAAATCGGGAAAAAAAATGGGAAAGACTTCAACCGGACTCTTAGCTGCAAGAAAACTCAAGCGTATACGAAAGAAACTTAGATGGAAATATGCACCATATAGACGAAGAATGCTCGGTTTAGACTATAAAGCCGACCCCCTTCAAGGGGCTCCCCAAGCTAAGGGCATAGTCCTTGAGAAAGTAGGAATAGAATGTCGTCAGCCAAACAGTGCCGTCAGGAAGGCGGTTAGAGTCCAACTGATAAAGAATGGGAAAGTAATAACAGCATTCACACCAGGAGACGGTGCATTAAACTTCATAGATGAACACGATGAAGTCCATTTATGTGGCTTAGGTGGCCCAGAAGGCAAAGCAATGGGTGATATACCTGGCATAAGATGGCAAGTATTCAAGGTCAATAACGTATCTCTCAAAGCATTACTTTCAGGAAAGAAAGAGAAGCCAAGACGTTAGTAGAGAAGAACTTTTTTTAATCAATTTTTTTCACAGAAATTAGAATGGAAAAATTCATTTAATTGATGACACTTCGCGTTATTTGTAAATATAGACTGCCGGGGTTGCCTAGAGATTCTAAAAGAATCGGGAAACCAGGTAAGGCGTCGGCTTGCTATCTTTCAGCAAAAAGCCGATGACCCTTACGGGTCTCGTGGGTTCAAATCCCACCCCCGGCGCTGATCTCATAAATCTATTAATTATTAATCAAAGTCAATTAATACTGTAATATATTTTTGTTTATGATAATTTTATAATCAAATAGTATAAGTACGAGAAAATTTAATTCCATAAAAATTCGAGGTTAGCTAAAAACAAAAATTCATAGGCAAATTATGGATTGAGATACAATTCGCTTCAAGCTTATGTGACTGCATGGTGAATACATAGATGGAACAAAAACAATGGCACTCAATGTCTATTGATGAGGTGTCTAGAGATCTTGGTGCAAGTAATGAAGGTCTAACTAATCAAGAAGCGGAACGTAGATTAGTCGAGTTTGGTCCTAACGAACTTCAGGCAGAGAAACAAGTCTCTCCACTACAGATTTTCATTGGGCAATTCAAAAGTATCTTAATCATAATCTTATTTTTTGCAACAATATTCTCTGCAGTAATGGGGGAAATAATTGATGCGATTATTATCCTTGCTATTGTAATAGCATCAGCTGGTCTTGGTTTTTTCCAAGAATATCGTGCGGAAAAGGCTCTTGATGCTTTGAAGAAAATGCTATCTCCAGCAATAACTGTAATAAGAGATGGAAAAGAGAATAGGTTAGATTCGAGCAAGCTAGTTCCTGCTGACGTAATCGTTCTTGAGGCGGGAGACAAAATTCCTGCTGATGCAAGACTATTCAAGCTAGCAAACCTGAATGTAGATGAATCATCTCTTACAGGTGAATCAATTCCAGTAAGAAAAAAACTTGATTCCTTGCCCGTTGACACTCATATTGCTGATAGGGAAAACATGGTTTACTCTGGAACTATTGTGACCTATGGGAGAGCAAGAGCCTTCGTAACTTCTACAGGTATGAGAACAGAATTTGGCAAAATCGCTAAAGAAGTTATGACAACCACTAAAGAGAAAACACCATTAGAAATTAGAACGGAATCAATTGGCAAATGGTTAGGTGTACTATGTTTAGGGGCCTGTCTCGTAGTTGTTGTTTTCGGTATACTCAGAGAATATCTGATAATTGGATTCGTCTCAACTGAATTTCTTATTGGGCTGGTTATGTTTGGAATAGCTCTTGCTGTCGCAGCTGTTCCAGAGGCCCTACCAGCCATCGTGACAGGAACACTTGCTATCGGCATGAATGAAATGGCTAAGAGAAATGCCCTCGTTAGAAGAATGCCTGCTGTTGAGACTCTTGGCTCAACGACAGTAATATGTTCTGATAAAACCGGCACTCTAACTAAAGGAGAGATGACCGTACGACAATTATATCTGAATAATCAGTCGATAGATGTGACAGGAGTTGGATACGAACCTAAAGGACAACTAAAAATTAATGAAACAATAGTAGATTTTCATGAAAGGATTTTTTCGCTCTGGGGTATGGCATCCATATTATGTAATGATGCAAATCTGGAGAAGGCTAGGGAAGGTGGCGATTGGTATATTATTGGTGATCCTACTGAAGGGGCATTAATTGTTGCTGCTGAGAAAGCAGGATTTAAGCAGAATGATATTCGAGAAAAGTATCCTCGAGTAAGTGAACTTCCTTTCAGCTCCGAAAGGAAACGTATGAGCACTGTTCACCAAAGTAAAGAAGGGAAAAAACTTGTTTTTACCAAGGGTGCTCCAGAAGTAATATTGGAAAGATGCTCATCCATTCATGAAAATGGCACACCTCAAAGGCTGTTATTAGACAAGAAGAGACAGATTTATGAGATAAATGAGAAGATGGCTACTCAGGCACTAAGAGTATTAGCAGTAGCGTATAAAGAGATCCCAGATTCTACAAACGATTTCGATGAGAAAACTCTGGAATCTGATCTAATTTTTCTGGGTCTAATAGGAATGATAGATCCGCCACGAGCAGAAGCAAAAATTGCTGTAAAACGGGCGAAACAAGTCGGTATGAAACCCATTATGATTACAGGAGATCACAAATTAACTGCAGTTGCAATAGCAACCGAGATGGGAATCTATGAAGATGGCAATATCGCTATGACAGGAGATGAACTAGAAAGAATAAGCGATGAAGAATTACAGAATATGGTTACTATAGTAACAGTCTACGCTAGAGTTTCTCCTCTACATAAATTGAAGATAGTCAAAGCTTGGAAAAAAAGAGGAGAAGTCGTCGCAATGACAGGAGATGGAGTGAATGATGCCCCAGCCGTAAAGAATGCGGACATTGGAATAGCCATGGGTATTACAGGAACTGAAGTAACAAAAGAATCTTCGGATATGGTGCTTGCTGATGATAATTTTGCCACTATTGTTAGAGCAATTGAGGAAGGCAGAGTAATTTATGATAACATAAAACAGTATCTTACATATCTTCTTGAAAGTAACATAGTTGAATTGATTGTGATCGGGGGAGGAGTGCTTGCAGGTCTGCCTTTACCTCTTCTAGCTGCTCAGATATTATGGGTAAATCTAATTACTGATGGGCCTCCAGCTTTGGCCTTGGGAGTTACTCCACCTAGCCCAGATGTGATGCAGAGACCTCCAAGAGATCCTAAGGAATCTATTTTCTCAAGAGAAGTCAAATCTATGTTAACATTAATTCCACTAGTTCATTCCCCTATACTTCTATATATTTTCATTAGTTCTCTGAACCAAGGAGTAAATGTTGCTAGAACATCACTATTCATAATGTTCATCTTTTTTGAATTAGTTGTTGCGCTAAATTGTCGCTCTCTCAAATACTCAATCTTCAAGGTTAAACCTCACAAAATACTATCTTTAGCTGTAATTGGCTCAGCCATATCAACAGTAATCCTATTCTTAATTCCTCAATTAAGATCTGCATTCGAACTAGTCATGCCAACATTAACAGATATCATGTGGGCCGCAGTTTTATCAATACTTCCTATAATCCTAATTGAAATGTTAAAAATAAGATTCAGGAAATCAGGTAAGATTCAACAAAATATTGAAGCATAATCTTGTAATTTCAGAATTTCAAACTCAAATTATTTTTCGTCTGTTAATGTTTAGAATAAACATTTCCTAGCATACTTTTCTATACAATAGTTAGCTATAAATTAGAAAGAGTGTTCGTCCTAAAACTCATAAATTCATGCATGCAAATTGGGTTGTTGATATCAAGAGGTGAAAATGAATTAAGCTTGGAATAAAATCACGTTTTCAGGAAGAAAATATGAAAGCTGCTCTAGTACTAGAAGATGGCACAGTTGTAGAAGGATGCGGTTTCGGAGCAGAAGGTCTGGCTCAAGGGGAACTTGTCTTCAATACTAGTATGACAGGATACGTTGAGGCGTTAACAGATCCGAGTTATGCTGGACAAATATTGATGATGACGTATCCGCTAATAGGTAACTATGGTGTCTGCAGTGAAGATTACGAGAGTGATAGAATACAGACCAAAGGCTTTGTTATCAAACATCTGTGTAAACATCCAAGTAATTGGAGAAGTCAGAAGAACCTAGACCAATTTCTCAAAGAGTTCAATATTCCAGGGATTGAAGGTGTTGATACAAGGATGCTCACCTTGAAAGCTAGGATTAATGGGACTATGAAATCCACATTAGCTGTATTCAAGAGCAAAGACATGCCAAACAAAGAGGAACTCATTGAGAACACCAAGAAACAACCCCAAATTTCGGAGATAGATCTCGTAGACAAGGTTTGTGTTAAAAGACCGAAATTTGTAAGTGCTCAAAGCAAGCATCATGCAGTCATAATAGACTGTGGAGTAAAAAATAGTATAATAAGACAACTCACTCTCAGAGGGGTAGACCTACATGTGGTACCATATGACTTACCTGCTGACAAGATAATGAATTATGATCCAGATGCCGTATTCATATCAAATGGTCCAGGTGATCCCGCAAGGGTTACTCAAACGATTCAAACAATTAGGAACCTTATTGGTGAAGTACCTGTTGCAGGCATCTGTCTAGGCTTACAACTCACAAGCCTCGCCATGGGCGCTAAGACTTTCAAATTGAAGTTTGGTCACAGGGGGGCAAATCAACCTGTTAAGGACTTTGACACTGGAAGGGTGTTTATTTCAACTCAAAACCATGGGTTCGCAGTAGATGACAAATCTCTGAAAGAAACTGGGCTGGAGATAACACAAAGAAATCTTAATGATGGAACAGTTGAAGGTATACGACGTAAAGAGTTAACTCTTTTTGCAGTTCAATATCACCCCGAAGCAGGTCCTGGACCACATGATACTTACTTCTTCTTTGATAGATTCATACAAATGTTGGAGCAACGTTAAGGTTGCCGAAAAGAGAAGATATTAAAAAAATACTTCTGATAGGTTCTGGGCCTATAATTATTGGGCAAGCAGCTGAATTTGATTATTCAGGGAGTCAGGCTTGCAAGGCCCTAAGAGAAGAAGGTTACACCGTAGTTCTAGTTAATTCCAACCCAGCTACAATAATGACTGATCCAGAGATAGCTGATAGAACTTACATAGAACCGTTAACTCCTGAGATACTTGAAAGGATTATAGATATCGAGAGGCCAGATGCACTTCTTCCTACTCTAGGTGGTCAAACAGGACTAAATCTTGCTACTATACTCGCTGAAAATGGAGTGCTAGACAAGTATAAAGTTGAACTAATCGGTGCAAAACTTGAGGCTATAAAGAAAGCAGAAGATAGAGATCTTTTCAGAAATTCCATGACGAGAGTCGGTCTAGAGGTTCCCAAAAGTAGAATCATCCAAACAGTTGAAGAGGCATCGGATGTAGCAAATGAGCTTGGATATCCTCTTGTGATTAGACCATCTTTTACCTTAGGTGGGACAGGTGGAGGAATTGCACACAACATCAAGGAACTTGAAAAGATAGTCCAACAGGGATTAGACAAGAGCTTGATACAACAAGTACTCATCGAAGAAAGCCTCATTGGATGGAAGGAATACGAACTTGAAGTAATGAGAGATCTAGCTGACAATGTTGTAATTGTATGTCCAGTTGAGAACATGGATCCAATGGGTATCCATACAGGTGATAGTATAACCGTGGCTCCAGCTCAGACTCTAACAGATCTGGAATATCAAAAACTTAGGGACGCATCAATTAGAATAATGAGAGAAATCGGAGTTGAAACTGGTGGTAGCAACATACAATTTGCAGTAAATCCACGTAACGGAAGAATAATGGCTATAGAGATGAATCCTAGAGTATCAAGATCATCAGCTCTCGCCTCAAAGGCAACAGGATTCCCCATAGCCAAGATAGCTGCAAAACTGGCCATAGGATATAGACTGGATGAGATTCCCAATGATATTACTAAGGAGACTCCAGCCTGTTTTGAACCTACAATTGATTATGTAGTTGTGAAAATCCCTCGTTTTGCCTTTGACAAGTTTCCCACTGCCAACAATACTTTGACCACTCAGATGAAAAGTGTAGGAGAAATTATGGCAATAGGAAGAACCTTTGAAGAATCGTTACAGAAAGCGATTCGTTCTCTTGAAATAGGAAGAGCAGGTTTAGGATCGGATAACAAAGATTTAGATCCATCAATAGAGAAGATATTTCAAAAACTTAGAACAAACGATCATGAAAGAATATTCCACATACGATATGCGATAAAAAGAGGAATCATGATCAGTAAGATAGTAGAATTAACGAACATTGATCCATGGTTCATTCATAAAATAAAAAATATTGTAAACATGGAAGAAGAAGTCAAGAAGTATAATATTGATTCGATACCGGATCATCTTCTTAAAGAGTCAAAGACCCTAGGTTTTTCAGATACCCAGCTTGCATTTTTACTTAAATCAAGAGAGGACGAAATTAGGCAAAAAAGAAAATCTAAGATTATTTCTCCAGTCTACAAAATGGTTGATACATGTGCAGGAGAATTCGAAGCGAAAACACCCTACTACTATTCTACTTATGAAGAAAAAAATGATGGTCCACCTACAGAAAAAAAGAAAATAATTATACTTGGTTCTGGTCCGAATAGGATCGGACAAGGAATTGAGTTTGATTATTGTTGCGTTCACAGTGTATTTTCTTTAAATGATGAAAATTACGAAACAGTAATGGTAAACAGTAATCCCGAGACCGTATCAACTGATTATGATACTTCAGATAGACTATACTTTGAACCGATAACATATGAAGATGTTCTAAACATCGTAGAAAATGAGAGGCCTGAAGGAGTATTTGTACAGTTTGGAGGTCAGACACCATTAAATATATCCAGAAAATTGTCTAATGTTGTTCCAATACTAGGGACCAAACCTGATGCTATTGATGAAGCAGAAAATAGGGAGAGATTTGCTAAGTTATTGAACGGTTTAGGTATTCCACAACCAGATAATGGAATAGCGTATAATATTGAGGAAGCTATTAGTGTTGCTAGAAAACTTGGATATCCAGTTCTGGTGAGGCCCTCGTATGTTCTAGGTGGCCGAGCTATGGATATAATATATGACGACGATGCATTAAAGGAGTATATCGCTGAAGCAATAGAAGTTTCACCTAAAAATCCGATTCTTATAGACAAATTCATCGAAGATGCATTGGAGGTCGAGGTTGATGCTCTTTGTGATGGTGAAGACGTAGTTATTGGAGGTATAATGGAACATATCGAAGAGGCTGGGGTTCACTCAGGTGATTCTGCATGTGCACTTCCCCCAATTAGTCTTGATAATAAGGTAATTGATAAAGTAAAGAATTACACAAGAAAGATTGCATTAAAATTAGGAGTCGTTGGTCTAACCAATATACAGTATGCAGTTAAAGATGACATAGTTTATGTTTTAGAAGCAAATCCAAGAGCCTCAAGAACTGTTCCATTTGTAAGTAAAGCTAGTGGACTTCCACTTGCAAAGATTGCTGCAAAACTCATGGTAGGTCGAAAGCTTAAGGAACTAAATATTAAGGAAAAACTTGAATTAAAACATGTAGCTGTGAAGGAAGCTGTTTTTCCATTTACTAAGTTACCTGGCGTTGACCCAATCTTAGCTCCAGAGATGAAATCAACAGGTGAAGTTATGGGTATTGATTATAATTTTGGAATAGCATATTATAAAGCAGAACTTGCTGCTGGCATGAGACTTCCAGCTAGTGGTACAGTCTTCTTAAGTGTTAAAGATAGGGACAAAGCTAAGTCTGTAGATGTAGCCAAAGATCTTACAGAATTGGGTTTTTCAATACTTGCAACCAAAGGTACTGCAGAATATCTGAGAAATTTTGGTATTGAAACAAAGACTTTGATCAAGACCACAGAGGGTAGGCCAAACATTGTAGATTTCATAATCAATAAGGAGGTGGATCTTATAATAAACACTCCAAGAGGAAAAGGGTCAAGAAAAGATGGTTATGAGATAAGACGAGCTGCAATCGAACATAATGTTCCATATATTACTACTATTCCAGCGGCATTAGCTACCGTGAAAGCTGGAAAAGCATTAAGAAAAGGTACCTTGACAATAAAGTCTATTCAAGATTATCATGCGGAAAGATAGAAATGTATTATTTGATATCAAGAATTTTATTGGTATCATATTTTTTCTAATAAGAAACTCTAAAACCAAAATGTGTATAAGAAGAGAAATTATTCAAAGCAAGTGTATCACTATGAACATCAGAGGTGTAGAATATGTTTCTGGTCGACGGTATAAATGGAGCCGTCTTTGCAGAAGTCTTGAGGCTTTTAATCTACACTTCCTATTCACTATCTAGATTAATTATTGCACTGATAATCTCCTATGTTTTTGGGATTCTTTATGGAATAGCTGCTGCACGTAACCGACGCTCTGAATCGGCATTGTTACCTATTTTAGACGTACTTCAGTCAGTACCTATTCTAGGCTTTTTTCCAGCAGCGATATTTTTCTTTATAGCAATTTTCGAGCAAAGTTGGTTAGGTATAGAATTGGCAGCTATCTTTCTGATTTTCACATGCCAAGCTTGGAATCTCGCTTTTTCCACTTATGAGTCCATATCATCAATCCCTAATGATTTACGGGAAGTATCAAATGCGTTTCATTTGAAAAGGCTTTCAAGATTTCGAAACCTCATTTTACCAGCATGCGTACCAAAACTCGTTTACAACGGTATGATGTCTTGGGCTGCAGGATGGTATTTTCTTGTTGCTGCAGAGATAATAATTCTGGGATCAACAAAATATAATCTGCCAGGAATAGGTAGTTATATTGCCGAGTCAGTCTATTCCGCAAATATAATTGGAACAATAATTGGGCTTTTATTTTTGATATTGGCTGTGCTAGCTTTTGATATATTGATATGGCGACCGCTAAGGAATTATGCTGAGAATTTTAGATATGAACCAGTAATAATAGAGCGAACTAAAATTCGTTCTTTTTTACCCACTTCAACTCTTGCAAGAATTAGCAGTTTGACACCTAGACTAGCTCTCAGTAGTCAATATCTCCCTAAACGTGTGCCAAGTAGAGTTAGAGATATCGCTGGAAGTATGCACTATGTTACAAAAAAACCAACGACATTCTTGACCAAACATGGTCGATTTCTATTCTTTTTCTCTCTTATCTTTGTGATATTGATAGTTATCATTATTTCAATTCAAAAAGTTCTATTCTACATACCCATCTTACCAAGAATATCTGAAAGTATTATGAGAGATATTTTATTAATACAGGAATTAAGTGTGATACCTATTGCTCTAGGATCGTCTTTGATACGTCTTCTCCTAGCATATGTTCTGAGTGTTGCTTGGACTTTACCCTTAGCTGTATTAATCGCAAGTAAAAGGAAGAACTTTGGAACAAACATGTTTATCATTCAAGTTTTTGCTGCAATCCCTGCTACTGCAATCTTTCCGATAATCATTCTTGCAACAATTGATTTACCGGGAGGCATACAATTAACATCAGTTATACTAACTATGACTGGCATGCAATGGTACCTTCTATTTAATCTAATAGGTGGAATGATAGCTATTCCTTCTGATCTAATTGAGACATCAAACATGTACAAATTAACAGGAGTAAATAAATGGAAGAAACTAATTCTTCCTGCAGTTATGCCGTCCTTTGTTACAGGAAGCATAACAGCTTGGGGTGGTGGATGGAATGCATTAATTGTAACTGAGTATATTGTATTTGGAAATGATATATTTGCAGTCCTTGGAATTGGTGCTCTTCTAGATATAGCTGCATATGAACAAGGTAGTGTAGGTTTGCTTTTACTCATTATAGTAGTCATGGTAGCTACAATAATGATAATAAACAAACTAATTTGGAGACCGTTGTATAACTATGTTCTTTCAAAATATCTAATGGAGTAGTGTCATTTCATGGCTTCACTCGTTGACATGCAGAATGTTTCACATGCATTTGGTAAATTAAGATCTGATCTAATTCTAGATAAAATCAATCTATCCATCAATGAACATGAGTTCGTTGGAGTCGTAGGACCATCAGGATGTGGAAAGTCTACATTGTTACGTATTATTATAGGTTTGACAAAGCCAACCGATGGTGCTGTATACTATCGTGGTGAGAGAGTTGAAGATATTTGCAAGAGAATGAGTATGGTATTTCAGACGTTTGCTCTATTCCCATGGTTGACAATATTTGAAAATATTGAATTAGGTTTACAAGGAAAACCTTTTTCGAAATCTGAAAAACGTGGAAGAGTACTTAAAACCATAGAATTTATGGGTTTAAACGGTTTTGAAGAAGCATATCCAAGAGAACTTGCAAGAGGTATGAAACAGAGGGTAGGTCTTGCAAGAGGTCTAATTCCAGACCCTGAATTAATCTTAATGGATGAACCATTCTCATCTTTAGATGCGCTAACAGCAACACACCTTAGAGAGGAAGTCTTGGATCTATGGTTGGATCCAAGTGTTGCTCCTGAAGCTGTTATAATGGTGACACACAATGTTGAGGAAGCCGTTTACATGGCTGATAAAATTGTTATAGTCACTTCCAAACCTGGAAAAATAGCAAAAGAGCTTGAAGTTACACTCCCAAGACCTAGAGATCCACGAAGTAATGAACTATATAAAATCGTTGACGAGATAACAGGACTTATAGCATAGAGGCAAAAAGTTATCTGTTAGATTAAAATTCGAATGTTAATAGAGGGTTGAAGATAATCCTTTGCTTGTATTACCAAGGGCACATGTCGGTCAAATGATCGGTCTCCTTGAAGTATTAGAAGACTTCAAAGGAAGAGTTGATGTAGCAAAAGTTGCAGATGACCTAATTCTAGAGCTTGACGACCTACTCCCAGCTGTAGATGCTGCGGAGCTTCTAAGTTATATTAAAGTTGACTCCGGAGATCTTATTCTAACAGAAACAGGAAGAGAATTTCTTTCAAAAGGTCCAAAAGCAAGGAAAAAATTGCTTAACAAAAATATATCTAATCTTGAATCTTTCAAGAAAATTATTAATTTCGTTAGAAACCAAGAAAATTGCGAAGTCTCTAAGGAAGAACTACTTGATTCACTGAAAGGTGAAGTAACAGATTTCGATGCAGAGTCAGATTTTTCTTGGATTATAGAATGGGGACGGCATTCACTACTTCTAAAGTATGATAGTGACAATGATACAATCCGTGCATGAAATATTAAGCCAAATCATTTCATCTTAAATAATATTTTATTCGGTAATAAATATCAGATGATAATCCCACATTTTTGGGGATAGCTAACTGTTTATATCAGAAATCAAATTTTTCAAAGTAGAATGACAGATATCTACAAGGTCAATCCTCAAAAGCCAGAGCAGGTAATACTCAGAAAGGCAGCTGACATAATAAAAAAGAATCGACTTGTGGCTTTTCCCACTGAGACTGTTTATGGATTAGGAGCAGATGCTCTTAATTCTCTTGCTGTAAAAAAAATTTTTTTTGCCAAGGAAAGACCTATGGATAATCCTCTTATCGTACACATTGCAGATAAAGATGATATCTACACTCTTGCAAAAAATATTCCTAAAGAAGCTAACAATCTTATTCACAAATTCTTTCCTGGACCTCTTACGATTGTATTAGAGAAAAAACCGATAGTACCAGACGAAACTACTGCTAGACTTGCCACTGTAGCAATAAGAATGCCTGAAAATAGGATCGCCCTCGATCTAATACATGCGTCTCAGACACCAATCGCAGCTCCTTCAGCGAATAGAGCTGGAAGACCAAGCCCTACTAGAGCTGAGCATGTTTTTCAAGACTTGAAGGAAAAAGTCGATTTGATAATAGATGGAGGGCCCACCAAATTGGGATTAGAATCTACAGTAGTAGATCTTACTGTGGATATTCCACGGATACTTCGTCCGGGGGCTGTCACACTAGAGATGCTTAAACCTGAACTAAAAAAAATTGAGTTACACCCATCTATCTTAGGAAATCATGCTGACTCAGAAACCATCCCAAAATCACCTGGAATGAAATATAGGCACTACGCACCAAAGACAAAACTAATGGTTATTGTAGGAAACATAGAAAACATTCATTTCAAGATTGAAGAGTTGATACACGACCTGCACATAAAAAAATTGAAAGTAGGAATAGCGTCAGTATCTAAGAAAAAGTATCAAGCTGATCATATAGAGAACCTTGGAGATTCAAAAAATGAAATTGCAAAAAATCTTTTTGATATTCTAAGAAGATTTGATGAATTGAACCTTGATCTAATAATAGCTGAAGGCGTTGATGAAGAAGGAATTGGTCTTGCTATAATGAATCGACTTCAGAAAGCTTCAGGATACGCAGTAATTAGAGTTTAGATCTAACTAGACTTATTACTAGAAATAGAAGTTTTATTTTTCTTTTGTTTTTAGTTCATTTATAACTTGATCAACACTCATTAGTTGAAGATCATTTAATTTGGTTTGACCTGTAAGAACTTCATACGCTCCAACACATCGAGTTGAAATCTGTTCGATGAGTAAAGTTGGAAGATTAGGAGGAGTTCCATCACCCATGTATCCTCTCCTTATGAGAAAATCCCTAAGGAATTCTTTATCCAAAGAGTAACCTTCCTGTTTTTTGCCTATTTCGTATTTTTCTTTTGACCATAGACGTGCAGAATCATGTGTTGGTGGTTCATCGATCTGGATTAGTTCGTCTTTAACTCTTCCAAATTCGAGTTTAAAATCTGGAATGATTAATCCTTTTTGAGAAGCTTCTGAAGTATAGAATTCGTAAAGTCTTAACGTAGCTTCCTCTAGAGCTATCCATTCATCTCTTGATACTAGATCTCTCTCTATAGCTTCATTCTTGGATAGTTCAAGATCATGACCAACATCACTCTTTGTAGTAGGAGTGAGTATAATTTCAGGAAGTTTTTCAGCTAATCGTAATCCGTTCGGTAGATTTACTCCACTTATTACGTGCTTGCCTTTCAAATAATTTCTCCAAGCTGAACCATATAAGTAGCTTCTAGCTACAAATTCAATATCAATTCTATCTGCTTTCACAACTCTGATGCTTCTATCATCTTTTTTTTCAATGAAATGATTAGGAAATATAGGTTGGGTCTTTTCAAACCAATAAGTAGATAACTTGTTTAATGCGGTTCCTTTTTTTGGTATACCATTAGGAAAAACAACATCAAAAGCTGAAATTCTATCTGTAGATACAATTAGGAGAGAATCTAATAAATCATACAAGTCACGTACCTTTCCTCTCCTATAGACAGGAAAAGAATAATCAGATTTGATCATCACATCGCTATTCATTTATACCATCCAAGTTCCTGAAACTTAGTTCTAGACTTAAATAAAGATGTACGGTCTACATATCAGCTGGTCAAAGAGAATAGGATTGATTAGTTTTCAAGAGTTTTCTGATGAGCTTTTTCAGTAAGATTTGATGCTCTAATACCTACTAGACGTATTTTCCTATCTGATCTAAGAAACGGCCTAAGAAGCATCATTGAAGTATTTTTCATAGTTTCAATACTTGAAGTAGGAAATGATAATGTTTTAGAATGAGTGTGAGTTTCAAAATTCTCATATCGAATTTTAACAGTAATAGTTCTGAATGAGAAACCATTCTCTTTAGTTTCTAAAATAACTTCCTCACATAATTTATTGACGATGAATCTTATTTTATTAAGATCCGAAGTATCTTGATCAAATGTATATTCTCTACTGAAAGATTTTGGTATCCATTCTTCAATTATCTCTGATTCATCTATTCCATGTGCCATACGATGAAATTCTTCTCCCCAAACTCCAAAAATGTCTTTAAGTTTTTTAATATCATAAGATGCTAAATCTTCTATCGTTTTTATTCCTATAGAATTCAGACGTTCTTTGGTCTTACTACCTATCCCACCTAATTTTTCTACATTTAAGGGAGCAAGAAATTTTTTTGCATCATTTTTTGAGATAATTATTAATCCATTTGGTTTCCTGTGATCGCTGGCAATTTTTGCTACCAATTTATTCGGACCTATTCCGATTGAGCATGTTAGCCTCTCTCCATCAACAATTGAGGATTTGATTTTTTTTGCTAATATTTTGGCTTCTTTCAAATCTGCTACTTTATGACTAATGTCAAGGAAAGCTTCGTCTATACTTACTTGTTCTAATCTATCCGCAAATGGTTTTAGAATATTGATTATTCTTTTTGAAACTTCTTCATATAATGACATATTTACTGGCAAATAGATTGCTTCAGGGCATAACTTCCAAGCGTGTGATATTGGCATAGCAGAATGAACACCAAATTTTCTAGCCTCATAGTTACATGTACTTACAACTCCACGACCTTTTCCTTGCTTCGGATCAGCTCCAACTATTATCGGTCTACCTTTTAATTCTGGATGATTTACCTCTTCTACTGAGGCGAAAAAAGCATCGAGGTCGATATGTAATATAAATCTAGGCGATGTGTGATTACGATCGTTTCCAGTTTTTGTACGCATAATAGTCCATCATTAAATTGATCTATAACTTTTTTCAGGTTTAGAGATTACTGAAACTATAGTCTTTACTAACTGCTGCTGTTTCAAAATTATTCTATTATTTTATAAAAAATAGCTTTTTACATGATGAGGTTTTTCTCATTTATCTTTGAGTATATCTATGCCAGGTAGGACTTTACCTCCAATATATTCAAGTGAGGCACCGCCACCTGTTGAGATATGACTTACCTCAGATTTATTGGCTATAATCTTTCGTAAAGCAGATACTGAATCGCCACCTCCGACAATTGTCTCGGCTCCACGTAATCGAGCTAAAATGGTAGCTATTATTATGTCCATAGTTCCATGAGAGAATTCTCTTATCTCAAATAGCCCCATAGGACCGTTCCAGAATACTGTACCATTAGTAGATGATATAATAGACATATAGTTTTGTGAGGTTTTTGGACCTATATCAAAACCTATCATATCAGATGGAATCTCTTTACCAACAAGTTGAATAGAATTTCGCTCATCAATATTCGGAGCAACAAATTGATCTTCTGGAAGTAAAATCTTCTCTTCCTTCTCAAGAATTTCAGTTGCCCAAGAGATGTAATCATCTTCGACAGGAGATTTACCTACGGAATATCCTTTTGAAGCAAGAAAAGTGTAAGCTATAGCACCCCCAACAAGTACTTTCTCAGCTTTATCAATAAGTATTTTCAGAGCATCTATTTTATCACGTATTTTTGCGCCTCCAATAACTAAAACGAATGGGTGTTCTGGCTCATCTTTTACCTTCGTGAGATATTTCAATTCTTTCTGCAGTTGAAGACCTGCTAATCCATATTGTGACAGGGTTGGGACGCCATAAACTGATGCATGTTTTCTATGTGAAACACTAAAGGCATCATTAACAAATATCTCTGCGTACGAGGCTAAAGATTGAGCGAATTTCTCATCATTGTTTTCTTCTTCAGAATGAAAACGTAAATTTTCAAGTAGCAAGATTTCGCCATTTTGTAATTTTTGGACGCTATTTTCAACCTTATAGCCAATACAATCATCGATCCAATCAATCTTTTTTTCTGGAAGAAGAGATTGTAAGCGACTAAATACTGGTTTTAAAGAAAAATTTGCGTCATATTTTCCTTTAGGTCTCCCTAAATGTGATATGATGATTATTTTTGCTCCTCGTCTTGAAAGGTATTCTAATGTGGGAATTGAACTTTGTATTCGGAAATCGTCTTCGACTTCTCCTTTGCTGATAGGAACATTAAAATCAACTCTGACTAGCACTTTTTTTCCTTTGTAGAAATCATCTTGAAAGTTTGTTATTGACGTTTTCAACTTTAACCATCTTATCTGACTTGCGTTTTCCTCTTAGAAGTCAGTGATTCTTAATTAAATTAAAGTCTGGTTCAGTCAATAATTATTTTACATTTTATTAAAGATCTTTGAATAAGATTAATACAACTTTGATAGATCACAAGTAATTAGTTTCTCTTCAATCAACATATTTACTTGGATCCTTTTCGAAATCTTCTTTGCAGTTTGGGGAACAGAAGAAGTATGTTTTTCCTTGATATTGACTAGTCAGTTTGCATGTTTCTTCATCAACATTCATGCCACATATTAGATCTTTAGCCAAATCAGTCACTACAGATTGTCTATTGTGAATTTACTTTATAGATTTAGTTCTGTCTTTGCTTTGACAACTTGTAATATATCGCTGTGGGTTACTATTCCCAGTAGATCTCCATCAACTACTACCAAGACCTGACCTACATCATATTTTGACATTTTCATTAAAGCATCAATGGCTTCTCTATCCGGTCTTACCATCGCAATTTTTTCATTCGGTCTAATAATATCTTTTACAGAAGTTGTTTTCCAGCGATCTTTTGGAATCTGTTTTGCATCTTGTATAGATGCCAGACCTAAAATTTTTCCTTCTTTCAATACGGGATATACTTCATGTCTGTATTGAAGCAGATATTCAGTTACGAAACTGTCTATGCTTATGTCGGGCTCAATAGTCTTGACATTTTTAGTCATTATGTCTTCTATTGAGATTCCCAAAAGTGCTTTATTGACGAGAGTATGTCTAAGGCTTGATTCGGCTCCGTTCTTAAGGAAAAATCCTATGAAGATAAGCCAAATCCCTGTCGGCCACAAACCCACAAAGGTTAGTGATATACCAATGGCTATCATAAGATAAGCTAACCAGACACCAATTCTAACTGCAATTTTCGTTGAACTAACTAAGTCCTTTCTCCATAACCATAACGATGCGCGTAATATTCTACCACCGTCCATTGGAAAGCCCGGCAGAAGGTTAAATCCAGCCAAAAACGTGTTTATCCAAAATCCATACTCAAGAGGAGCAATGATTTGAGGTGGCATCTGAAGACTTGAGGTAGAATAGTATGCGATGCCAAATATAGCTGCTAGTAATAAGCTTGAGATAGGACCTGCCGCAGCCATTTTCAATTCAATACGTGGGTCTTGAGGTTCCTCGGTCATTTCGGAGACTCCTCCGAAGAAGAATAATGTGATTCTAGCTATTGGTAGACCATATCTTCGAGCTACTATTGAATGACATAATTCGTGAAAGAGAACAGATGCAAAGAGCAAAATTGTAGCTAATAATCCAATTATCCAGTATATTATTGCGGATAAACCTGGATAATTGAAAGGCATGTATCCTGTAGAAAGTATTAGAAGGATCAAAATGAAGATGAAGATCCAGCTATAGTGAATTGCTATTTGAAAACCTGCAAGATGTCCAATTCGCAAAGACAAGAATATCCCTTATCCAGACTTTATACTAGCTAAGTAATCTCTAAATTTATTTCCTTAGTTTACCGACACTATCTTTATTCTGAATAATATACATCTAGACTTAATTTAGATCTAAGGCATAACTACTTCAAAGTCTTCCCCTTTGTATATTACCTGCATCAATACGTAAAGAAAGTCTTCTTTACTAGGAACTGCGAGGCCTTTTTCTATAATTCCTTCATAGACTTCATGTGGCTTTAATTCAGCGTTTGAAATAGGCACTATTACTGGCGCATTATCTTCGTCTTCGATGTATATCTCAGTATTCCGTCTTACTACTCGAAGTTTCGACATTGTTCTCCTACTTGAACTCCAGTTAATTTAACGAGTATAATAATATAGAGTTCCCTATCAACTTTTTTAATTTAGATATTATACGAAGCAGTAGAGTTACAATTAATTTGGTTATGTATGGTAGCCCGGGGGAGATTCGAACTCCCGTCTGCGGGTCCAAAGCCCGCTATGCTTGAACGGCTAGAATTTCTTTGTCCACTACACTACCGGGCTATCCTTTCATCTCTATAGTCAGACATTTTCATATTTACTAGATGGTGTTTTGTCTTTGTTGAGGTCTTCCATTAAATAAAATTATAGTTTATTTTTAGCTATTTTTCAGAGGGCAATCAAGTTTCAATTACTTTCGAGATTGAAAGGTTTTCCTTGTGTTTTGACTTCTTCAGGAAGTTTTTCGATCCATTTTTTGAGGAATTTCAAATCTTCATCTTTTGATCTAAGATTATCTGGTAGCATGTGTGGTATCTCATCAATTATCGGATAGAATCGTTTGCATTCAGCACATACTATTATTCCCTCTACAACCTCATTTTTCTCATCAAATACGTGAAGGTCGAGAGGGTGATGTTTGTCTATTGGGCATGCAAGTATTTCCATCAATTTTCTTTTCAAGAAGTATTCACCTATTTTAGATAATTATCTTAATCATAGGTAGTTATTTTGTCCAGACGCCTCTTCCGACACCTCTGTAAATCATTCCGGTTTTTTCTATCTCTTTTGGTTTTAGGATGCCAGCTGCATCAACAATAGCGCATCCTTTTGCAGAAAGGGAGGCAAGTTTCATTGGATCTAGTTCTTTGAATTCATCGTGTCCTACAGTTAATATTATGCATTCTGCGTCTTTAAGAACAGTTTCAATTGTGGCTTCAGATTCATAACCCATTGTTTTTATCTCTGCAAATATGAATTTTGGATCATATACTTTGACTTTACTGCCTCTTCTTTTGAGAGCCTCAATTAATTCGATTGTTGGTGAATAACGTATTTCCTTGACATTGGCTCGGTATGAGATACCAAGGATTGTTACTTTTGCTCTAGTTAGAGATCTTCCTACTTGTCGTAGTCCTGAGGCAGCAAGTCTTGCAACATGTTTGGGCATTTCATCATTGATTCTTCTTGCATCTTTGATGAGTTTGAGTTTCAATCCAACGGATTGTGCTTCTGTTTGTAGCATATAGGGATAGAGTGGTAGGCAATGGCCACCCACTCCTATTCCTGGGTGGTGTAAGTGTGAGTATGGTTGAGTGTTTGCTGCTTTCATAGCCTCGTAGTAATCTATTTCTGCTCTTTCACAATATAGAGCTAGTTCGTTTGCTAATGCTATGTTGAGATCTCTGTAGATTGTTTCGAATAGCTTGGATGCTTCAGCTGTTTTTATGTTGCTAGTCCTGATGATGCCTGATTTAACTATTGTACTGAGAACTGCTGAGGCAGCTTTTAAACTGGCGTCATCAAATCCACCAACTATTTTCTTGTATTCTTGGATGTCCTTTAGGGCTCTTCCTGACATTGCTCTAATAGGGCTGTAAGCTAGTCCAAAGTCTTCTCCTGTGATAAGACCTGAATGTTTCTCTAGGATGGGTTTTACGATTTTCTCAACTACATTCGGAGCCACAGTACTCATGAGTATTACTAATGCGCCAGGGATCAAACCTTTGCTTAATTCCTTGCAAGCGGATTCGAGAATGGTGTAGTCTGCTTGCTTTTGATTATCTATTAAAGTTGGGACAGTAATTATTATTACTTCACTACCTGAAGCAGCATTTTCAACATTATTCAGAGATTTTAGTTTGCCCGAGCTAACGTGTTTAGCTATTAGTTGACCAAGTTTCGGTTCTTCGAATGGAGATTCTCCTCTGTTTAATTTATCTACTAGTTTTTGGTTTTTGTCTGCGCCAAGCACTTTCGCTCCAGCTTCTGCGAAGAGACAGGCTAGAGGGAGCCCCATCCATCCGAGTCCAATAACAGCAACAGTAATGTTTCCACGGGCCAATTTTTTAGGAATCATGTCAGGTTTGAGTTTCATTATGGTCAGGGTTTTTCACCATCAATAGATAATCATGATTTGTTGAGATCTTGTTCTATTATAATATTAAGCCGTAATTATACTCAAAAATATGAGTATTTAATGAATTTGACGAGATATATTGATAATAGATTTGGCTTATTTGGAGAAAGTATCATATTTGAATCGAATTAGATCGTTGAAATATTGGAAAGTTTGTGTGGGCTTCTAACTTGAAGATACTTGTAGATATGCTTACTCCAAAGCAAGCACTCTTTCTTGGAGAACTGTCTAACAGGATAGAAGATAAAGGACATGAGGTAGTTAGGGTTACAAGGAGATTCCATGAGACTCTCTATCTTTTACGATTGAAGAAGATTAAAGCTAGGATTATTGGAACTTATCGACTGAATTTAGAGGGTAAGTTACATGAGAGTTTGAAAAGAACATCTAGACTTGCACGTTTAATGAAGAATTTAAATATAGAATTGGTTTTGGCTTATCCTTCGGTTGAGGCGGCAAGGGCAGCCTATGGTCTATCAATTCCATATTATTGTGTCAGTGACTCTCCACATGCAGAAGCCGTTTCCAGGTTAACGGTTCCTTTAGCGAACAAACTTTTTTCTCCAGCAATTATTCCCAAAGAAGACTGGATCCGATATGGTATATCAAAGTCAAAAATAATTCAATACAATGCTTTGGATCCTTACGTTTGGATAAAAAACCTGAAAAAGGATCCTAAAATTCTCCGTAAGTTAGGTCTGGATCCAAAAAATAAGATAATCATATTGAGACTTGAAGAATCATTTGCAGCATATCTCTTGAATAAAGAAGGTGACTGGAGGAATCTAGCTTCAAGGATTCTTGATGAATTATTAAAAAAATGTGGAGAAGCCAGAATAGTTGTACTTCCACGATATAACCATCATTACAAGTTATTGAAAGAATTTAAAGGAAAAGTAATAGTGCCAAAGACCATGGTCTATGGTCCAGCTCTATTAGCATTTTCTTCAGTATTCATAGGTGGCGGAGGTACTATGACAGCCGAAGCGGCTTTAATGGGTGTTCCAACACTATCATATTTCCCGTCTGGACCGACATATGTAGAGTCTTACCTTCAAGGGAAAGGTCTGTTAACTCGTAATATGGATCCAAAATCAATATCTCAGCAGACATTACGTTGGATTGATGATGATGGTTATAGAAAAAAATGCCGAAAGAAGGCTGAAGAATTATTAGATAACATGGAAGATCCTTTACAGGTAATTCTTGAGAATATTGACTGATTTTTAAAAACAATCTTTGTTACATAAAAAGTGATTTAAAAATAAGTAATGAATAAAGGATAGAATGTTGGATAAACAGGGTTCAACAAGTTTTACTTATGTCTTACTTTTACTACTCCTACAATAACGCCTGATACCAATCCAGCTAGGAAAAGTACTGCTGCAGTTTGTACAGGTTTCCTGTTCATCATGTCTTTAAGCTGAGCCTTATATTCATTGGCAGTTTTGTTAGCATATTCCAATTTGTTATGAAACTGTGCAATTGTGGTTTTATTTTCCTTTGTTTTCGTTGTCATGAAAACCGCACCTCCTTTCTAATTATTTATTTAGAATAGGAAGATTTTGTTGTTTCAATCAAACTCAACAATTAATTGATGTTTGAGCTCGAAAATAGTCGACATAAAAAATGGAAATATGATATGTTTTTTTAGATAGCGCACACTACTAAGAGATAAAAAATGATTGATTTTTTTTGAAATCTAACGTATCATCATTGATGTATCAGTAATACAACATTATGCTAACCAGCTATGGAAAAAAAGGTTAACATATCCGCTATAAATTAAAATATCGAATAAATGACGGACTTCTTATTTAATAATAATATTCATAGACTCAAGGTTATACAATATATCCTTTGGAGTAAAACCGCGGATGAGCTGCGTTAAAATTTTTTTGCATACATGTCTGCATTGAATTTTCGTTTTAAACCTTGAGCGTTCATATATCTTATTTTACCAAAAACTGTTCTCTCTTTCCAAGGGCGATCATGTTTTCCCATACACCAAGCTATTCCAGTGTATCCATTTGGATCTCTACCATCCAGTTCATATTTATCATTGAGATAGATAGCTACATCAATAGCCTTCTCTGGACTTTTAGTCCATTCAAGAATTTTCTTTCCCCAATACATTCTCATATAACCATGCATCTTTCCACCAACAACCATCTCTTTCTGAGCGGCATTCCAGTATGGATCAGCAGTCTCTGCATTTTCGAGAGTTTCAAGACTATAGATATGATCGCGATTATCTGATCTATGAAATTCCAGATTTTGTTTTGCCCAACGTGGTAGGCCTTCAATATCGTCATACTTGTCGTTATAGAAGACGAAGTTCATGCTTAATTCTCGTCTTATGACGAGTTCTTCCAGGTAAGCATCTTTTCCTGGACTGTTAGACTTCAAAACTTTTAGTGCAACATATATTGGAGAAATTTGACCGAAATGTAGGTATGGACTCATATTAGAGAGTCCATCAATGTTAGGATCATTTCTAAGTCTTGGATAATCATCTATTTTACGTTTGATAAATAGATGCAGATTCTTTTTAGCTTGTGAAGTCCCACCTTTGAATCTGTCAACTGTTTTAATGCTCTTATCGATATTCAGAGAAAGTATTAGTTTTGCTACATTCTCTATCTCGAGCGAATCAAGATCGATTTTAAAAGACTGTTTTTTTGGTATTCTTTTTTTAAGTGGGATGAGATGAGTCAGTAGTTTACTTGTAATTTTACTACGTATTGTTGCTGCGGAATACTCTTCCTTTTTAGAGGTCACCTCAACAGGAACCACTACATCGCTTTCTACTTGAATTAAAGGGCATTTAATTTGCTTGGCAACATTAGTTCTCCATTTCTTTTGAATTTTTAAATATCCTCGGTCAACAATGACTAATGAGGCATTTTTAGATAGTTGAGTTGCGCCAATTTCCGGAGACATTTTTCGAATAACAATTTTTAGACCTCTTTCCTCAAGCGAGTGTTGAAGTTCTTTTAATCCTTCCAACATGAATTTGTAGTGTCTTTGATTAGCACTTGGATATTTCTCTGCTAAACCAAAGAAAACAATAATCGGTCTGTTTAATTCATTAGCTTTTATTATGGAATATTCTAGTGCATGATTGTATTCATTCCTTTGCGAAGCTTGCATCCAATATAATACATATTTGCCATTTTGGATATCATTTTTATTTAGATATCTTACTCTCTCTTTTTGGATGAACTCTTACACACTTCTCCAATTTAACCTATGCTAATGAAGATTTCTAAATCAGGCTCTTCCAACTTCAAATTAGAACTCAACTTTTGCTAGATATTCTGTTATTCTTTCAATTTTAATTGGCGCGCACAAACCTGTTATTCTGCAATCACATCTAGTTTTTTAATTTGAATACACCTTCTTCTTCGCCTATTAGTCTTGTCAAATTCTTGAGTCGCTTGATTATTCTATCGTTTTTGATGTCGTTGATATTTCCTTTAGGATCTGCAAAGTTTATGTGAAGTTCAAGGTCAATTTCGTAACGCGCGCGCTTAGAAATGAAGAGATTTTGATTCGAAATCTGGTGCGGGGAGAGGGATTTCAGCACCAGTTTACCAGTATAGCATTATTTTCTATTAACAAATTCTCGATTAAATCTTCATTGATCACACAACAAATCAGAAATAAAAAAATTTCAGTAATGATAGATTTGACTGGAGACTGTCCAGCAATATCGCAGAGTTAACTGTTTCTAATTACATATTAAAAACATAGCCAGATTAGAGTACTGCAGTAAAAAATAATAAAAATAGTAGATCAGGTGCACTTTCGCACTCGCTAGCTCATAGCAAAATTAATTATTAGTGAAAAAATATCATTTATTATCCAAAGGTTTAGTCGCTGAAACCTTAATGCTGACTACTGACGTTCCGATTTTCTTAATTTCTTTAGGCGATATTCTTGAATCCTTGATTATTGCCGCCGTCGTCGGATCATCCTTTTGTAATCCAACAGGAAAATAAGACTCATCTACTATTTCTACTTGATGAAATCCTTCCTTTTTGATGAAGTCCATATATTCATCCTTCATGACAGCTCCGGCAAGACACCCAACATATGCTTCATTATTATCCATTATGAAATTAGGGAGTTCTTTCAATAATACTATATCTGAGACTACCAGTCTTCCGCTTGGTTTCAGTACTCTAAAAGCTTCTCTGAAAACTCTCTCTTTGTTTTGAGAGAGATTGATTACACAGTTTGAGATTACTATGTCTATTGAATTGTCCTCGATAGGAAGATTTTCAATTTCTCCAAGTCTGAACTCTACATTCTTATATTTTCCTTTTCGAGCATTTCTTTTCGCTTTTTCAATCATCTCAGGGGTCATGTCCACTCCTATAACTTTACCTTTGTCACCAACTTTTCTTGCTGCAAGAAAACAATCAAAACCTGCGCCTGCACCAAGATCAAGCACAGTTTCTCCTAACTTGAGAGAAGAGATGGCTACAGGATTTCCACAGCCTAAACCAAGATTTGCTCCCTCTGGAACTGATTTGAGATCCGACTCGGAGTATCCAATCTTTTTACTAACATGCTCTGTCCGATCAACATTTTGACAACATGAAACTCTTTTCGAGCAGCATGAACTACTTTGTTCAGCAATCCTAGCGTAACCTTGTCTGACAATACGTTTTATTTTTTGTTTATTCATTCAAACAACACATCTCATATCTAATGATAGCATCCTTTTCCGATCTTTAATCATGTTTTGATTTAGCATGATCATTTCATACAATATTTTTGTAAATAACTCTCCAATCCATACTGCCCCTAATCAATAGTATAAAGTATCTACAGTTGAAAATTGACTCGGGAACATTATCGGTAGCCTTGTCTTACCATAGCGATAACATGCTTACTTAAAGAATCTATAAATCTTGCATCAACAAGATCTATTAGCTCATGAATCTTTGGATAAGTAATTGAGTATAACCTCTTATTTCCTTCTTTGCGTCTTCTCAAAATTCCTGTATCGGTTAATACCTTGAGATGTCTAGATACGGTTGGCTGTGCAAAACCTACCTCCCCAACAATTTCACATGCACACCTTTCACCACTTCTCAAAAATTCTATGATCTTAATTCTGTTAGGGTCTGCAAGAGCTCTGAATACAGTTGATCTGAAATTATTCATACTTATCCTATCCATCTAGATCACAAGAACCTATAACTATATAGCTATATTGTATATAAGCCATATAATAATGTTTAAATCTATAGTAGTAAAAATTCATATGGTGAGATCATGACGGGAGGGTGTAAAAAGATTCATGTTATAGGGATATTTGTAGCAATCTTAACTCTTTCAATTATTATATTTCCCGAATATGCTTTGGCACAGGATCCTGCTCGTGATTACGGTACTGCATCTACATCGTCACTTCAACGTATGCTTGACGCTTGGGGTAAAGGAGCATTCTGTGCAAGCTGCCATAATATGCCTTATCCACTTCCGCCAGAGGAATCATTTAATGCGCCTAATCTAACTCGCATTCCCCGTTCAGTCTCTATCGATATGGAACCTAACGTGGAGCGTCTCACATATGATGCTGGGAGAGATGTAGGGGCATTCTACAGTCCAGATGGGGACAGGATTTTTTGGGTTACTGATAGACTTGGAAATTGGACAATCTGGAGCATGAACCCCGATGGAGCTGATAAGAAACAATTGACTTCTAATGATGTGATAAGTGGTTGGCCTTCATGGAGTCCTGATGGAAAAGAAATAGCATATTGGTCATGGGATGTCATGACCAATACCGGTGATATCTGGAAGATGAACGCTGATGGCAGTTCTAAAGTCAAACTCACCAATGACGGCAGCTTCAAAGGTCCTCCAATGTGGAGTCCAAGAGGTGACAGAATAGCCTACACATCTGATTTGACAGGAAACATAGAAGTTTATGTTATAAATACGGATGGAACTGGTAATAGGCAGATAACAACTGGACATCCACCTGAATATTTTGTTGAAACCAGAGTAACATGGCATCCCGATGGAGAAAGACTATACTATCAAGTATGCACTTTTCCAATCCCAAAAGGAACATACACCATCATACCTAAAGACGTTGCCTTTGTTGAAATATTCATGATCAATGTTGACACCGGTGAAGAAGCCAATCTTACCCCTAAACTTCATGAAAACGTCCGCAGCGTCAGCCAAGATGGAAAAAAACTAGCCTGCATATCTTTAAGATCAAATAATTACGGTCTATGGGTTATGAACTCTGATGGAACAGATCATACCCGCCTAACCTTTGATAATTTTGGTGATAGAGCACCACGTTTCAGTCCTGACGGTCAAAAAATCGTCTACTGGTCAATAGCATACGGAAACCAACCAGATATTTGGATGATTAATGTTGATGGTACTGGAAAGACAAGATTAACTACCAGCCCATACCAAGAAGTTTACCCATCCTGGAGTCCAGATGGAAAGAAAGTAATCTTCGAATCTGATAGAACCGGCAACTTCGATATCTGGCAAAAAGCTGTAGACGAACCCATAGAGGTAGACATGAATATTGAGACCTGGGCCACTCCTGGAAATATGAATAAAGCCTTTCTAACAGTAAAACTCAACAATCCAAATAGCAAAGTAGAAATCCAGAAAATTGCTCTACGCCCAGACTGGACAAGCGAAGAGAACTTTATCGATTACTCAGAATCTCTTCCAACAACTCTAACCGACTCGAATAACGCCCAAGTTTTCACTCTCAACATTGAGGTGCCAAAAGATGTTGAGCTGGGATACCACTTCTATGATGTCAGAGTCGAATACTCCGAAGCGGTAAACGAAGTCTCCGGTGAAACACGTATTTACGATTGCACAGGTGGAGACTTGGAAATAGGCCACATTGACCGTGCAAAATGTGAAGAACTAAATAAAATACTGGATAACGAACTTACAGAAGTGCATGAAGCGAAAATAAATGAATCTATAGCTCAAGGCGAATTCTCAGCTGAAATGATTGAACCTCTCAAAGGCTACCTAGACTTCCTTGTAAGACCTGAAGCAGAATACTTCCTAAAAGCAAACAATGAATACTATGCAGCTAACCAACTACGTCGAAGAGGACAATATACAGAAGCAGTTGATAGATTCGAAAACATTGAAGGAATATTAGCTATACAAGAATCTGAATCAAATGTAAATAGTAATTCATGGATGACATTATTCTATACTGTATTACCCTTGGCAGTTGTCGTCATTGCAATCTGCTTGATTCTCATCAAGAGAAAAAAGGATGAATGAACGGTTTAAGTTGCAAGGAATTAGTTTATCCATTGCTTGTCAACTCAAATCAGTAAACCAAAACACCAGCTAGAAACAAATAGTAAGAGACAAGCGTTCGCTAAATTTAGAGGTTAGCTGGCTATCTATAAAAAGAGGGGTTAAATGGAGTTATTAATGGAAATAATACCATATTTCTTGATTGGGATTTTTTCTGGCTTTATGAGCGGTATGTTTGGAATAGGCGGTGGCTCGATAAGAATCCCATTACTTAATGTTGTTGGATTACCTTTGTTAAGTGCTTTTGGAATAAATTTATTGGTCATACCATTTTCTTCTTCCATCGGAACGATAAGTCATAAAAAGAACGTAGCATGGAAAATCGCTTTATATGTAGTAGTTGGTGGCACTTTTGGGTCAGTAACAGGTGCATTCCTAGCAGGACTTGTATCCACCTTAACTTTAGCGGTTATCTTTGTTATCGTTTCTGGCATAACAGTATTAGGAATCTATTTTGATAGAATCACCCCAAAATTTTTTAGTAATATTAATCCAAATGTAAAGAATATTATTGCGGGAACGTTTTTTCTAAATTTGATTACAGGCATGCGGGGAGGTAGTGGAGGGTCTTTGTTTTCCCCCTTCCTAAAAATGATGAGCCTTGATGTTCGTAAAGCGATAGCAACCTCCCTATTTGCAACTATTTTTACAGCAGTTGCTGGAATGGTTGTCTATTGGCATCGGGGGGATATACTATTGGCACCTGCATTAGTAGTTATTATAGGATCAATGATCGGAGCGCGCATGGGAAGTTTAATATCTCTTAAAACGAAGTCCATGTGGTTGGAAATTGGGCTTTCAATACTCGTCATGATTCTTGCGCTTATGACAGTATATAAAGCGTTATGATAAAACTCATATTTTTTAATACTTTTTTGGTTACTAACTTTTGTGATCACCCACCATAGAAAGAACTGTATTTGGATACGCTCCTAATCCAGTTTCCCTATAAACTAGCTAGCTAAAATGGTGCGGGGAGAGGGATTTCAGCACCAGTTTACCAGTACATATAAAGAGAAAAGCTCGCGCTGACACACTTGGTGAGCACAAATATGTTCCAACTGATACACAAAAATATATGTTTGAGTTTCATAGTTGATGCTACAGAGTGTTTCATGTGCAAGAAAATAGCATGCTAGAGTTCCTTAGATTAATTGGTCTTTAAGTGCGCGCTTGAATTTCAAGAGTATGAATCGAAGATACTCAATAGCAAGTGTTAATGGTTGATAAAATAGTGACAGATACCTCAAACAATAACGTAAGAATCAAGAAGCCTTTGTTTAAAGAAGACTCACTAAAGAGAAGAGCATTTCAGGTGCTGCAGCTGGAGCCCGAAGCAAACATATCAGAGATAAAAAAACAATTCTGGAAGCTGTCCTTGAAATACCACCCAGACAGAACTACAGCATCAGCTTCCAATAGGAGAATGCAATTAATAGTTCAAGCTTACGAGCTTCTAACAAAAACCACATACATCGATTCTAGCAAATACAATCTATTAGACGATGACCAGTTGATACTTACTGTTCTTCCAAAAGGAACAAGAATAGAACCTCTACGTCCAACCTATGAGGAATGGCATAAAAAACAATTCTACGGACAAGGTGCGCTATAGAATACAATTAAGTTCGCAAGAGACTCGATTTACTTTCGTATGCCAACATAGAAACTAGAGAATGCGGTGTATGTTAAAGTTACGATATTAACTAAAAAGATGTGATAACCTTAGATTACTCTATAATAAGATTTCATAAACAATATTGCAGAGCCTCGAAGAACTTGAATAAAATTCCAACAAACATTAGCGTATTTGAGAAATATCATAGACAATATGATGAATGGTTCGAAGATCATAAATGGATCTACAAATCCGAAATTGAAACATTAAGAAAGCTAATACCTAAAGAAGGCAGAGGTTTGGAAATTGGGATTGGCACGGGAAGATTTTCTACTCCTTTCGGAATAAATATTGGGATTGACCCCTCAAAAAAAATGCTGAACATAGCTAAGGAGAAAAAGGTAGATGTAATTTGTGCTACAGGAGAACATTTACCTTTCAAAGGAGAAATATTCGATTTCGTCTTAATTGTGACCACCATCTGTTTTTTGGAAGACCCTTTCAAGACCTTAAAAGAAACTAAAACAATTTTGAAAAAAGGGGGATCAGTCATTATAGGTTTTATAGATATGAATAGCAAGCTTGGTAGGTTGTATCAATTTAGAAAAGAAGAGAAAATATTCTATAAAACAGCAAAATTTTATTCTGTAAAGCATTTACAGAAATGGTGTGATAAATTATCTTTTGACAATTTCTCTTTCTATCAGACTCTTTTCCATGAATTAAAAAAAAAACAAATATGATGGAGCCAATTAAGGAAGGCTATGGAGAAGGAAGTTTTGTAGCCTTTAAAGCTAGAAAACCTTGTCTTAAGATAAAAAAATGATAAAAAATCAGGTTAACACTCTAGATCTAAAAAAACTAGCTAAATTTTTTTCTCAGTAAAATGGTGCGGGGAGAGGGATTTGAACCCTCGAACCCCTGCGGGACAGGAGTTCTGCTATGACATCAACATAGAGATGAATATACACAACCTCAGTCCTGCGCCTTCAAATCTCGGTTCAACCGAGTTCTTTGACCTGGCTTGGCAACCCCCGCTTTCCAGATCAAGTCAATAAGACTGTTTTATAATGCTTTATGAATCCAAAGAACGAGGCTCAATGAGTGAGGGAAAAGCTCTATAGCATGCCTTTAGAATTGGTGGTCCGAAAATAAGCAAGAAAGGCATCTGATTTGTAAATGTCCAGGTGAACCAGATAACAGCTGCAGTAAACGATACCTTATGACCAAGGTTCAGAGGGAGAATGAAAAATTGGCTAAACAACCAGATACCTACACCTACTATCGCGCTTCCTAAAGCATTTCCAACTATTGAAGCAACGGTGAACCAGCGCCAACGAGCCCAGAATTTAACCAACGCGATAACTAAAATAATACTAATCAACGTGAAACTTATCAGAATAGCAATAGCTTCAAAAGTAAATTCAGAACTCAAAAACAGTCGCATTACGAACATTGCAAGAATGATTAAGCAACTCGCTATTAATCCCATGTTTACTACTGATATTTTGGGTCTAGTTCGTCCAAATTCCCCAATAATATAAAACATAACAAAATTTGCTGGAACTCCTACAGCAAGGCTTAACAGCATATTTCCATGGATAATCATGTCACTTATGAAGATGCCAATCGCGGCACCAATACCACCAACCATTCCTCCAAAAAGGGCTGCAAATATTGCTGGAACAACAACAGCTGGCCCCCAAAAACGGACAATACCAACTATTGGAGCAAATATTCCAAGAAATGTCATGTAACCAAATACTGCATATAGAGTTGCATTAAGAGCTGTCATTACTACCTGTTGACTTTTCAAAGTCATAAAGCATCAACTAATAAATCGCGTGTAAAGATGATGATTAAGTGAAGATACTTAACTATTCCTCGATAAAAAAGGAAAAAATCAAAGAAATGTCAAAGGTAAGGTAATACTGTCTGAGGATATTTTCTTAATAACAGTCTATTCAATTCACTATCTAATTTACGATCAAGCTCTCGATGCTTGTCCGATAGTAGGTTTAGTGGATTCTCAGTACTCATTATAGGACCTTGAAGAATCAAAGGACTTGTTATATTGCTTGAAGAGACAGGTTTTGACTTCATTATTCCAAGTAGGAAATCTCTAGGTGATTTCTCTTTCTTTGTTAAGTCGATAAGGCCCTTTATTTGTCTCTGATTTAGTGGCCGTAACCCAAATTCTTGTGGCACTGAACTTTCCAGAGTATCTAATTGATCAACTAATTTGACACCAAGTCCGACAGACTTGTATGGATTAATTATTTCTTCTTTCAAAATCCAAACATTCGAACCATTTGATATCAGGGCTTGGCTGAATTTTCGATTATCTCGGCCGACAAAGACATTCCAACCTTTAGGATTCGAGTCATATGTTCTAGCGATTTCTCGCTTCAATTTCTCTGCAGGCTGCACATTATTCTTTATACTCTATTCCCACCTATCATTATTGATAGTTCTAGAAGAATGAATAATATTAACCTTTCAAGACAAGATTTGTGTTTACACTAGTTGAGAGAACCTAATATCTAGACGATAATATTCAGTACCATTGTCGAGAGGTAAATATTGTATTGAGAATATTAGCCTTGGATATTGGTTCGGGAACAGAAGACATTCTACTTTATGATGATCAAAAAGAGCTGGAAAACTGTATAAAGATCGTGCTTCCCAGTCCAACTACGGTCTATTCAAAAAAAGTCAAATATTTCACAAAAATTCGATCAAACCTTTTCATAAAGGGTGAGACCATTGGTGGAGGAACTTTCTCTGAGGCTCTCAAAAACCATATCGACAAAGGACTAAAAGTCATTCTTACAAAAAATGCAGCATATTCTATCAGAAACAAACTAGAAGAAGTTGAAAATCAAGGTTTTCAAATAATAGATGAAGAAAAGTCACCAGTAGATTTTTCCGGCGAGACACTTGAAATAAAAGAAATAAACATAAACATAATTCAAAAATTCTTAAATGAATTCGAAGAGGATCTTTCAAACATAGATGTTGTAGCTATAGCAGTTCAGGATCATGGAACACCAAAACATGAAATTAGTAATAGAAAATTCAGATTAAATCAAATTGAAAGAAGATTAAAACATTTTCCAAAGCTGGAGAGCCTTGCCTATGAAGAAGATGAATTACCCAATCATTTCAAAAGAATGACATCAGCGATTAGATCATCTAAATCTCAAATACCAGAAGCTAAAACCATAGTAATGGATACTTCTATGGCAGCTATATTGGGATGTCTGGAAGATCCAAAAGTAAGTAAAGCAACCACAATCCTATCAGCCAATATCGGAAATGAACATTTCACAGCATCAATAATTTCAGAAGGAAATGTGCTAGCTCTCTTAGAACATCACACAAGCCTCATGACACCAACTAAGATTGAGTCTTTAGTGAAAGATTTTATCAAAAGAGAAGTTAGCAATGATTCTATTTTCCAAGACGGTGGTCATGGTGCATTCTATACATTAACACCTAAAAAAATACCAGACATCGATATCATAATTATTACGGGTCCTAATAGAGCTAAAATAAAGAAGACTAACATTAAAGCTCATTTTGCAGCTCCTGGAGGAGATATGATGATGACAGGACCAATAGGTTTGATAAAAGCAGCAAAATACAAGATAAAAAAAAGAGGATGATGATTAAGGCAGCACATACCTGACTTATAGTATTGGCAAATTAAAATGACAAATTGAGATGTGCTTAAATGAGAGTTGTACCAACTAATTGAGAGCTGAGTGAAAGAAATGAGTAAGAATTCCGATTCAAGCATGGACAACTCAGGTTCACCTATCAAGATTACTGATTCAGACTTTGACAAAGCTACTGTTGATTATCCTAGGCTAGTCATTGATTGCTGGGCTCCATGGTGTGGTCCATGCAGAGCCATAACTCCAATAATAGATGATCTTGCCAAAGCATATTCGGGAAAAGTTGTATTTGGCAAAGTTAATGTCGATGATAATCCAAGAGTTGCACAGAAATTCGGAATAATGAGTATTCCGACATTGTTATTCATCAAAGAAGGAGAACTCATAGAAAATCTCGTTGGGGTTGTCCCAAGGAAGACAATAGAAGACAATATTCAGAAACTTATCTAGACATTACTGACAATATATGGATAAGAGTCAAATATAGTCAGGAAATGGTCTAGATCCTTGCCTAACATAAAAAATTCCAATTTTCAGGGTTCCACAAAGGACCGTGAACTACTACGTCGTCTTGGAATGTCGGAGCTTGAATGCTCAATCTATCTGAATCTTCTAGAAAAACCAAATGGGGAATCTATAGACAAAGTAATCACAAGCTCTGGACCGTCAACTCAAGAAGTGGAAGTTGCCATTAAGAATCTGGTTGATAAAGGCTGTATATCCGTGAAGAGCAATAGAATTGAGGCCAACGCACCACGAGAGTTCCTATCAAATATATTACACGAAACAGCTCTTAGTCTTGACTCTGAGCTGAAACAGGTAAAAAATATAATTCGAGAACTTGAGCTTTCTCTGGATCCATCATATTGGGAAAAAAGAACAGGTCTTAGACCAGAGGATATAATTCTTCCAGTAAGAGACCTCGAATCAATGGAAGAACATACCTTAAAAATGATATCAGATGCAAAGAATTACATCTACATTTTTGCAGAAAAATTTGATTGGTATGAAAATATCAGTCGACAAATGAGTGAAGCGATTGGCCGAGGAGTCAAAGCAAGAATACTGATGTTAGTCAAGGACAAGTATACCGTTAAAAGAGCACAAGAATTGAAAGAGCTAAATGTGGAAGTACGTCATTGCGCTGAAGAGTGGTATCCTGTTAGAGGAACATTGATTGATGATAGAACACTTGTTTTCTTAATATGGGCTACAAGAAAGACTGGTGTTGAACGACCGATATATTATAGGCCGCACTATACGGAGAACGTAGGTTTGATAAGGATATTCAAGGATGCCTTCCAAAAACGTTGGGAAGAAGCTAAAACACTCTAGTTTTTAATTTTCCATATTTGTGGTTTCAAACCCAACTCGATAAATTTATTCCATATATTTTCTTCAGAAGTATTCTCTTTTAGATTCAAAAATATAAGATGCGAAATGCAAGAACAATCAGAAGAACCAAAATCTTTGGTTCCAATAAAAGCAAATTCATAATTACAAATTTTTTTTACTAGATTGCATTCTTGAGCCTTTCGGGATTCAGAAAATATGGCTGCCTTGAGCTTAACTTTTGGATCTTTAAGAATATAATCAATGTGCCAGTGCATTTTTTTATGATCACTATAATGTCTAGAGAGTCGCCCCTCAATTGAAGACGAGTGTGATCCGAGTGCTGACCCTACATATGCATACATGCCAGGTCCTAAATTTATTAGTCCCAGAGCTCCAACTTCCTTCTGAACTCCATTTTCTACAGAGATTAAAAGAACGTAGACTCCTCTCAAGACTAACCCTTTCATTTAATTTCTGATTTTATATAGAAAATAATATCTCCTGGAACCAAAGGATGCATGTCTAGATATTTCATCATAGATTCAATACCTAGGAGTTGAGTAAAATTAAAGGATTGATTCTTGCAGGTGGTTTCGGAACTCGCCTAAGGCCTCTATCCTGTTCCCGTCCAAAGCTTTTGTTCCCAATTGCAGGAAAAACAATGATCGAATGGATACTGTCAGGCCTATCTGAAAATGGGGTTAATATGGCAATTCTAGCTACCAACTATATGTCAGATACTATTAGAAAGAATCTTGGTAGAAAATCTGAAGGAGTAAAATTATCTTACTCGCTAGAGTATGAACCACTTGGAACGGGTGGAGCTATAAAAAAAGCAGAAAAATTCTTCAAAAAAAATGAAGATTTTATCGTCTTCAATGGTGACATAATCTCCTTTCCACCTATCAAAGAGATCCTTAACAAACACGTTTCAAACAAAGCAATAACTACCATAATGCTTCATAAAGTCAAAGACCCAACACATTTTGGAGTTGTTGAACTCGAAAAGTCAATGAGGATCTTGAACTTCGTTGAGAAGCCATCTCTAGAAAACATACCAAGTAAGTGGATAAATGCGGGTGTCTACATTATGAATGCTAAAGCATTTGACTATATAGTTCCGAATAAAAAGATTAGCATCGAAAGAGATGTTTTTCCAAAAATAGTTTCATCTGGAAAGCTTTTCGGTCACAAGTATAGAGGTGAATGGTTTGATATTGGGAGATTCAATGAATATAGAAAAGCCAACTCTACAATTTTATCTAAAGTATCCAAATACAAACCAATGATATCTAAAAGCACGAAAATTAATGAAAGTTCAGATTTAATTCCTCCTCTAAGCTTAGGCTCAAACTCTACTATAAGGTCGAATGCAATTATCGGTCCAAATGTCTCAATTGGAAAGAATGTTGTAATAGGTGAACGGAGTAAAATATCAAATTCGATATTATTTGATCATGTTATAATAGGAAGAAAATCAAATGTCAGAGGAGCTGTCATCGGAGAGAGGGTTGTTATCGGCAATCGAGTTAGGATCCAGAAAGATTGTGTTATAGGTGACCATGTTTATATCAACGATAATGTTGCGCTCAGAAATAATATACAGATATGTCCTCATAAAGAAATTAAATCAAGTATAGACAATGAGGGAGTAGTCATTTGAAGGCAAAATCAGCCAGAAATCTTTTTGGTACAAACGGTGTGAGAGGAATTCTCAATAAAGATTTAACTCCCCAAATGGTGTTAGATCTTAGCGAATCCATAGGAACATTTTTCGGTCAAAGGATAGAGAGCTCAAAGATACTTTTGGGTTGGGATGGCAGAACAAGCAGTCCAATGCTCGCAGATATTGTTGCATCTGGATTAGTAAATGCTGGTTGCAAAGTATATCAAGCAGGTATGGCTCCGACACCCGCAATACAATTTCTAACAAAAACACAAGATCTTAATGGAGGTGTTATGGTAACAGCGAGTCATAATCCCCCAGAATATAATGGAATAAAAGTAATTGATAAAGACGGAGTCGAGATATCTCCTAAGGATGAGCTTATAATAGAAAATATTTACTTCAAGAAAAAATTTGAAAGAAAAGATTGGAATCATTTAGGAGAAAAATTATCTATTCAAGATGGCCTTGATACATATAGAGAAGCAATAAGACAGAAGGTCGATGAAGAAAAAATCAGTAAATCGAAGCTCAAGATTGTTGTGGATCCAGCCAATGGAGTAGGATCATTAGTTACACCTTACTTGTGTAGAGAATTAGGATGCGAAATCATAACAATCAATGCAAATATTGATGGCAATTTTCCTGGAAGACTACCAGAACCTAGACCAGCAAATCTTGAATCTTTATGCAAAGCTGTCAAGGTAAGTCAAGCTGATCTTGGTGTGGCTCATGATGGGGATGCGGACAGAGCAATATTCGTTGATGAGAGGGGACAGATTCACTGGGGAGACAAAAGCTTCGCGTTAATAGTTGAACATTTTCTGAGAAATAATCCGGGAGAAGAAATTGTGACGCCGGTTAGTTCATCGCAGATGATAGAGATAATTGCCTTAAGAAATGGTGGAAAGGTTATCTGGACTCCCGTGGGCTCACCTTATGTTTCTAGAACTATGATCAATAAAGATGCAAAACTTGGTGGAGAAGAGAATGGTGGAATCTTTTATGGGCCTCACATCCCAGTCAGAGATGGTGCAATGGCGACTGCATTAATGCTCGAAATAATGGCGTTTTCTGGAGAGAAACTATCACAACTCATAGAACAACTTCCAAGATTCTTCAATATCAAAGATAAGGTTCCTTGCCCTGTAAATCTAAAATCAAAGATTCTAAAAAAACTTGAATCAAATGTTAAGGCCGCAAGGATAGAAACTACTGACGGCTTGAAAATCTGGCAAAAGGACGGAAGCTGGATACTTGTAAGACCAAGCGGAACGGAACCACTATATCGAATTTTCGCAGAAGCAGAAACTCAAGAGAAAGTAGAAGCTCTAGCATTAAGATACAAGAAACTCATCACCAGAATCATAAAGAATATTCGGCGAAAATGACTTGCTTGAAATAATACTTCCAATGGTAATAACGATATTAATTGGCTTCATTATCACCCTTTTACTTATACCATCAGTATCAAAATTCATGTTTGAACATGGAATAATCGGAATTGATGTGCATAAGTTAGATAGACCAAAAATTCCAGAATTGTGTGGCATAACTATCGTTTTAGGAGTTACAGTCTCAGCAATAATTTTCAGTCTTTTCTATCCAGAACAGAATATGTGGATTTTAGCGTTCATATCTTCTACGCTTATAGCTGCTATTGTAGGTATCCTTGATAGAATTACCAAAATAGGGCCAAGATTAAAACCCGTCTTAGTAGCCTTAGGCGCGTTTCCGATCATATTTCTTGCTGTTTACAATCCCTATCCTGAATTTCCTTTTATAGGGGCTACAAGACTCACTATAATTTATCCTCTTCTTATTCCTATCGCGCTAGCAGTCACAGCAAATTCTGTCAACATGCTTGATGTATTCAATGGCTCGATGACTGGAACATGTTCGATAGCTATTTTTGGAATGATAATTTGTATGCTTATGATAGGTCGAGTAGATGCAGCTGCATTAGCTGCTGCCCTCTTAGGAAGCTTACTTGCATTTCATATCTTTAACAAATATCCAGCAAAAGTCTTCGCAGGTGATGTAGGTAGCTTATTCATTGGGGCATCTATAGGAGTCTTGGCTATTTATGGTAGGATAGAAGTAGCAGCTATTACAGCTATGATGCCTCATATAATGAATGCATTCTATGGATTGGCAACTGTTGGAAGATTATATGAAAGAAAAGAGATATCGACCAGACCTATCAGAGTTCTGGAAGACGGAAGGCTTGAGGTTAATAAAGATAGTAAAGCACCAATCACATTGGCTCGAATGATCTTAGCGCAGAAACCTTTGAAGGAATTTGAAGTAACTCGTCGCATGTTCATTCTTTCGGCAGTATCGGCGATTTTAGCTGTTCTTACACAATTACTGATAATTTGGTGTTAGATGTTGCGAGCAATATTTGGCTTGATTCTCATAATATTCTTTGTTTGGCTCACTATGTTAATAGGATTAGTAGTAATTTTCGTATCCTTACCACTACTCATTCTTACTCTTTCTGAGAAAATTGGGAGATTCTTTGAGAGCATCGTAGTGGCTGGTATTGCATCTGTTATGGTTCTCATTTGGCTTGTAATCTGGAAAGAATTAGCGTTCAGATATTTTTCTAGAATGATAGCTGAAAGACAATAGGTCTGGAAGCGCGCGCGGCAGTTCGTTTTTTCATGTTCTAAACTTCTGTATAACTTGATAGTGTAAACTATTATCGCGAGATAAGGTATCCAAAAGGGTTTTCTAATGGATTCTTATGAAAAAGCTTACATATATGTAGCATAGAGATTACATATTTGTAGCAGTTTTGTGTCAGAATTAGGTGATAATATGAATCCAGATCTGTTAATAGGGCCCTTCTATTTAGCATTTCAATTCTCTTGCTTCTATGCAGGAATAACAATTCTAAGGCGTTTAACCCGAACTATTCTGACGAGTTAGATTTATCTAATTTAATTGGTTAAAACTGTCCAGAAATCGTATCCATTTTCTTATTGTTCTAGTATCTGAACAATATGTTCCAAACTCTAACTCTTTATCGATGATTTCCAGTTACTATTAAGAGATGAAAATGTTCAGAAACAAATTGATACTCTCGATTACTGCTATCGCTATTGTATTTGCAGCAGCATTTTTCGTTGGGTCTTTTCTGATAAGTAATAGTCCAGTAGTAACATATAGAGGAGATTCAATCTCAGGACTAAAAATCATATCAGAAGCACCTGCTCCAATTCCGGCTTCAGAAAGCATAGACTACGTAACTGTCCAAGAGAGAATGATAATTTACAATGGCTACATATCTTTAGAAACAGATGATATAGATGGAACACTGAATAGAATTAGATCATTAGCAGAAGGATACAATGGATATATTGCTGGGACTTCTCGATCAATGATCGGAAATCAAGCTATAGCTGATATCACTATAAGAATTCCACAGAATAGGTTCCGTTCAACGATAGATGACATTTTAGCTTATGGAAAAGTCCTAGATGAAAGAACAACCAGTGAAGATATCACCGAACAATATATAGATCTCAAGGCTAGATCTCAAAATCTTGAGATATTGGAACAAAGTCTAACAGATCTATTAAACAAGACAGCTACTATCGAGGAGATTTTAAAAGTCGAACAGGAGCTAGCACGAATTAGAGGAGAAATTGATAGCTTACAAGGTCAGCTGAATTATCTTGAACGCAACGTTACAATGTCAATGATTACAGTCAGTTTGAGAGAACCACCATCACCATTTACACCTCCAGGTATGGACTTGGGTGAAACATTTGAAACCGCTATAAGAGGTCTATTCGCAGTAATTAGCGGATTAATAATATTGATAACCGCAATTTTACCTTTGATAATAATAATTGGTATACCAGCATATTATCTTCAAAGAAGAAAACGAATAAAAGATCAGAAAAAGAATGAATAAAATCTTAATAACAGTATGACCTAAAAGATCAAACTTCCCTTTTTACATTATACATATTCACAATTTAATATCAGATTTACATGAAAGATGAAAAAATATACATGACCGCTGCTGCCGAGATTGGGACAGTGAAGTTATCAAATGGCTTTAGAGGACCTATAGAGCAACCTTCTGAAATCGTTCCAATTAATGCCCCCATAAAGGAAATAATCAATAATATTGTAATTGGTGAAACTATCAAGCCAGATTGCAGAGCGATTATCATAGCCAATGAGGCACCCAACATACCGAAGATGAACATTGCAATAGACCCCTCAAGGCTCTTACTGGAATTTGGATAGAGATGTCTCCTCTTGAATCGAGGGCCCAGAACTGATGCAGCACCATCTCCCCATGCCATTATCATCACAGCAGCCATAGCGATATGGCGAATATTCCAAGCCATGATTAGAAGTATCATTATTGATAATATGTAATAGAGAGGGCCATAAGCGTGATATTTATCATATTCATCCACTATCATTGTTCTAGACATCATACTTTTTTTACGGCGACGAAAAGAATAAAGCATCAATAAGGCTAGACCAATAGGGATTGTTAGAGGATAAATTAGTGCTGAAAAGAAAGGTAAAAGAAGCATATTATCTCCGGAAAAAAGATGTATAGCCTGCCTAGTAACTCTCGAACTGAGTTGTAACTTTTTTCTAAAGTATTCAGAGATTATTATTATAAAAATAACAATCATGTATACAAGTAATACCAAGCCTACATCAAAAAAAGAAATCATGGATCCTACGTTCTCAATTATGTTAATGAAACTATCTCATAAAAGGCTCTTCAATTAGTACACCAAAATCAAAAATAAAGGTTTGATGATTACCAGCTAGTGGCTGATAGTCTAGTGGGAATCAATATTTTCACATTTGTACAGGCTATACTTGTCTGCTCAATTTTAGGTGCAGTTTCATTCAAATTGAAATTTGTTAACTTTTCAGGTCTAATTGCTGCTTTCTTCATAGGTGTTCTGATATTTGTATTCCCACCCGAAGGATGGAAGTGGTTTGTAATTATTCTAATCTTTCATGCAGTTGCAGCTCAATTTACTAAGTACAAATATGAAATGAAACGAAGAAAGGGTTTCGCCCAAGAGAAAGGTGGAGCCAGAGCATGGCCAAATATCGTCGCAAATGGAGTTGTCGCGACTTTGTTTGCTGTAGCTGGAGGCTTTTCATCTTTAGGAGTTTTTTTGTTTGGATTTATCGGTGCAGTATCTACAGCAACTGCAGATACTCTTGCTACTGAGATTGGTCTTCTCAATAAAGATCAACCTAGATTGATCACAAATCTTCGAAAGAAAGTTCAAGCTGGAACTTCAGGAGGAATCTCTCCAATGGGTGAGATGGGAACTCTTCTTGGAGGGTCAATCATAGGAATTTCTGTTTTGCTTTTAAAAATAGGAATTAATAATAATGAAATGATCCTATTAGCTGCAGTTATTTCAGGATTGATAGGTTGTACTTTTGATAGTTTTATTGGTGCTAGTATTCAGGGTATGTTCAAATGTAAAATATGTCAAAATGTTACTGAGAATAATAAACACTGTGGAAATAAAACTATCAGAGTTAGAGGGTCTCACTTTATTGATAATAATATGGTTAACTTAATAGCAACTACCGTAGGAGCACTATTTGCTGTAATTATTTTCTTTGTTTTTGCTAATTAAATACTATTTAGAATTATTGTTTTTATTATTTTCATGAGATTGATTTTTAAATTGAAAGGCCCAATTTATTAAAGTCAAAACCAAATAAAGTCAATCTGATTATTTTATAGGAGATGATTAATTTTTCAGTAATTACATCATATGAACTCGAATTTGTATTAAGAATAGCTTTAGCTTTCATATATGGTGGTCTTATTGGTTTTGAGAGAGAAAGAGTTGACAGACCGGCAGGACTTAGAACACATATTCTTGTAGCGTTAGGTTCGACTCAATTCACAATTTTGTCCTTCTATGCGTTTCCAGGTTCTGATCCCGCTCGTATAGCAGCAGCCATAGTTGCAGGTATAGGTTTTATTGGAGCTGGGACTATTCTTCAAAGTAAAGATAAAGTGACTGGTATAACTACAGCAGCATCTTTATGGATTACTGCATCGATTGGTATGGCATTAGGAATAGGTTACTACCTTGTAGCTACTATTGTGGTAATTCTAACATACATTACCTTAAAACTGAAGTGGCTTGAGAGGCGGCATAATTGAAAAAAAGAATTCATCATAAAGCTCTATATCTCCCTACTTCACTCAGAAAATATTTATTTTTATTTTCTTAACAACTCAACTCATTCTCACAAACATAACAAGATCATGTAAGGTAACGCTACTATGCTCGATATTATTACCTTAGCAATTCTAAGCATGTTTGCTACAGGAATATCCGACTTTTTCTATAAACGAGCAAAAAACAAGGGAGCACATCCAGCTTTTTTTCTTGCTTTTCAGAGCATTTTCTTTAATATGACAAATTTTGTTTTCATATTATTCTCTAGGAGTCTAGAGATATCCCTACCGACAATGTTTTTCGGTTTTATCTGTGGGTCGCTTGTATTTTTCTCAGTGTATCTTTTTCTGAAGAGTCTTGGTAAAGGGGGAGCGAGTGTAAATGTTCCAATATTTAGATTGAGTTTTATAGTAACAGCAGTTTTAGCAATTTTTCTCCTTCAAGAGACCGCAACTTTTGGTAAGATTATTGCTATCTGTCTTGCAGCTTTTAGCATACTTTCATTATCTAGAAGTCTGCATGTTAAAACCACATCTATGATTGGAGTAATTCAACTCATATTTGCAACATTTCTTTATGGATTATTTGGATTATTCTATAAATTAGCCATATTATCTGGGGCAACACCAATAGGAATATTGTTTATTCAGGGAATATTTTTCATTACATATGCTTTCATGCTTTCTTATCGAAAAGGTCTTATCAAGAAATCTCGAGTTGTTATGATTTACGCCCCAATCTGTGGGGTTCTTTTATCTGCATCATATTTATTGCTCTTAATGTCTCTAAAATTTGGTGAAGTTAGTATTAGTTTTTCAATTGTACAACTTAGTTTCGTGGTTACAAGTATCTTGGCAATAATATTTTGGAAAGAGAAAATCAATATCTTGAATCTTTTAGGAATAGTATCAGCTTTCATGGCAGTGATATTTTTTGCATATTTGTAATTAAATATGGTATTTTGTGATAATATTAATTACATTGATTTTTTTAAATATATGTGAAATAGAAAAAGATGCATTATCAGAATACAAACTAGAATAATTCATTTTCTTTGTTATAAATAATATTATGCGTTTTTTAATATTCATTATCTGAGTAAAAATCTGAGTCTAAATTAAAATAATAACGAAAAGCTTAATTTATTTATCAATTTCAGTATGTTAGATGAAAAATGCCAAGAAGAAAGACCTCGAATATAATTTCTGATGTAATGGATTCTGCTGAAACTCTTAGAAAAGATATTGATGCAGTACCATATGAAATGAGAGATAAAATAAGAGAAATTGCTGTAGACATGATTTCCGAACCAAAAAAAGGTCGTGGTAGACCTCGAAAGAAAAGAGGAAGACCAAAAAAGAAACGAGGAAAACCACGTAAAAGAAAAAAGAAACCAAAAGCAGAAACAATAGCATCATTATAGCCATATAGACTTATTTGAAAATCTATTTTTGAATATCTAAAATCTTTTTCTTTGATTTAAATCCTGATATTATACGAATTTGTGAACTAGGAATACCGAAATGCTTCGCAAGCTTCTTAATCAATTCTAAATTTGCTTTACCTTTTTCAGGTGGAGATCTTATGCCGATAATTATTTTGTTTTGATCAATGATTATGTGATCTTTTCTAAATTGAACTTCAACATTATATCTCATGAGTTAGTCCACATAATGTAATTTATTTGATAGAAACATATCTTTTAGTATTTAAGAAAAGTACGATTTTGATAGCGTTATTTATGAAAAGAATATAGAGTTTGCAACAGGGCGTGGTTGTGTTTTCAAATAATAAACAAAAGAAATTACATAATTACGAAAATCATTTGATATATGAAACAAGTCCTTATCTTCTTCAGCATGCCCATAATCCTGTTGATTGGTATTCTTGGTGTAGTGAAGCATTCGAAAAAGCTAGAAAACAAAACAAGTTAATTTTTCTTTCAATTGGATACTCGACATGTCATTGGTGCCATGTTATGAAAAGAGAATCTTTTGAAGACCTAGGAGTAGCTAGATTGATGAACAAAGCTTTCGTTTCAATTAAGGTAGATAGAGAAGAGCGACCTGATATAGATAATATATACATGACTATCTGTCAGATGATTTCTAATAATTGTGGTTGGCCTCTAAACATCATAATGACGCCTAGCAAGAAACCCTTTTTTGCGGGTACCTATATACCAAAACAAAGCAGATTCGGACATATCGGTATGTTGGAGCTTATTCCCAAGATAGAAGAATTCTGGATGACAAGATCTGAAGAAATAGTGAATTCTGCAGAATTGATAACGGCAAATCTACGTAAAATCACGGATATCCAACAAGGAAAGATTCTAGATAATGATACTTGGAAAATTGCATATAATGAACTGTCTCAGCGTTTCGATGAAATTAATGGAGGATTCGGAGAGGCCCCAAAATTCCCTATTTCGCATAATTTCTTTTTCTTGCTCCGATATTGGAGGAGAATAGGTGATACGCGAGCTCTGCAAATGGTAGATAAGTCATTGCAATCCATGCACAATGGAGGAATATTTGATCATGTAGGTGGAGGTTTTCACAGGTACTCTACAGACTCTAAATGGATTGTTCCACACTTCGAGAAGATGCTTTACGATCAAGCTCTATTGGCAATGGCCTATACAGAGGCGTTCCAATTAACTAAGAAGTCTGAATTCAAACAGACGGTTGAAGAAATTTTAACCTATGTCTTACGTGAGATGGTATCGTCTGAAGGGGCGTTCTACTCAGCCGAAGATGCCGAGAGCGAAGGTGAAGAAGGTTTATACTACCTTTGGAAAAAAGAAGATATCAATAAAATTCTTGGTGAAGATGCTGATTTCGCATCTAATATTTTTAATATAAGTGCTGATGGCAATTTTATTGATGAAAGTTCAGGTCAAAGATCAGGGGTAAACATCCTATATCTTAGAAAATCAATTTCTGAACTAGTATCTGACCTAGGATTGTCTGAAAATGAAATTAAAAAGAAAATGAGAAATATTCAGCAGAAATTATTAGATGAACGAAAGAAACGCCAATCACCAAACAAAGACGATAAAATTTTAACAGACTGGAACGGCTTGATGATTGCAGCCCTTAGCAAATCAACCCAAATTTTAGATGAGTCAAAATATTTAGAAGCTGCAAAAAAGGTAGCAGATTTCCTAATTAGTAAAATACGTTTTTCAAATGGTCGATTATCACATTTCTATAAAGATAATGAACAATCCATCTGTGCGTATTTAGACGATTATGCTTTTTTGATATGGGGACTGATTGAATTATATGAAACAACGTTCAACGTTGATTATCTAAAATCAGCTTTAGAACTGAATGATTATTTACTAAAACATTTCTGGGATAATGAACGTGGCGGATTTTATTTTTCCTCAGATGATAGTGAAACAATTCTAGTTCGTAAAAAAGAAATTTATGATGGAGCCATTCCTTCAGGCAATTCAGTACAAATGTTGAATCTTCTTCGCTTAAGTCGTATAACTGCTAACATTGAATTTGAAGAAAAGGCAATTCAGATCTGCAAAACATTTTCAAACATTGTAAAAAAATCACCATCATCATTTACACAATTAATGGTTGCATTAGATTTCTTGTTAGGCCAATCATATGAGGTTGTTATAGCTGGTAATTCTAATGCAGATGACACAAAAAAAATGTTAAAAATTTTAAAAGCAAATTTTCTGCCAAATAAAGTACTTCTCCTAAATCCAACAGAACAAGAATCGCCAAAGATACATGAAATCGTACATCATATTATGAAAAAACCTAGTATTAACGGTCAAGCTACTTCATACATATGTATAAATTATTCCTGTAAAGAGCCAACAACTGATGTTAAAAAAATGATCAAAATGTTAGAATCATAGCAATTATGTGATAGTCAAAATTATTGGAAAAAACAAATCCATAATTATTTTTCATAATTTAATTAGTTCACGATAAAGCATACAATTTTAAGACATAGAAGATATCAGAAGTATTGCATAGACTTAGAATATTCAGTGAGGTAAACTTTTCCAATGGAGAAACGAGCTAAAGTAGCAATTTTAAAAGTAGATAATTTTCAGGATCCATATGATACTATTGAAGAGACTGTTAGATTAGCTGGTGGATTTGAAAGCACTATAGCTGAAAACTCTAAAGTCACAATCAAACCAAATTTGGTTAGAATTCCAAAATACAAACGAGGAGAGCTTCCAAAAGGATGTGCTACAAGTTTTGAGGTTATGGATGCAGTAATACGATTGGTCAAGAAAAGGACTTCCAAGATAGTAGTGATAGAGTCTGACACTCTTCTAGGAACTACTGAGACAGCCTTTGAAAAACACGGAATATATGATTTATCTGATAAATATGATCTAGAATTGATCAATGCAACCAACGATGAACTGGTTGATTGTGAGATACCAGATCCACAATTCTATGTTGCTTTAGATGGTTTGGATTGGCTTGATGAACCAGAAAGGAGTATGTTTGCAAGAGAATATGTTCTGAAGCTTTCTAAGAAATACTTGGATAGTGTAAGAATTTCTGTACCATCCATGAAAACACAAGCAGATCCTTATTCAGCTATTACTTTTTCAATCAAGAACATGTTTGGGATTCTTCCTGAAGTAAGAAAATTTCCCAAATTTCATGAAATAAAGTCATGGAATGGTAAGAAATTTAATATTGGAATAAATGTGGGTAGATCACTTCTCGATGTTTGTCAGGTTGCACCGCCAAATTACGCAATAATTGATGGACTTTGGGGTCTTCATGGACCGGGTGCACCCTCGACTGGATATACTGTGAAAATTGGTGTGATTATCGCATCAAAGGATGCTTGGGCAGCCGATACTGTAGCTGGCGCAGTTGTAGGGTTTGATATGCGAAGATTATTCTATTTTAGAAAAGCTGAGCGCATGGGATTAGGAGTAACTAACATGGAAGATATAGAAATTGTAGGAGAGAAAATTGACTCTGTTAAGGTTCCTTTCAAACTCGATGTTAGTTTAGAGGCTCAGAGACTATTGGATAAAGCTGTAGGCCGATAGAATATTGAAATGCATTTGAAGAATATTTGTAATTGATTTGAAATGTGATTATGGTATAAGTACTGCTCTTCCTTTTATATTGCCGGTTTTCAGCTTTTGGAGGACTTCAGATGCTTCTTGAAGAGGATAGGTATTTGTTACTATTCTGATTTTATTATTAGAAGCAATTTTCAATACTTCTTTCATATCGTACCTTGTCCCAATTGCTGTTCCTTTGATCGTTTTCTCAAAGAAAAATAATAGTTTCCTAACATCTCCAGCAACTCCTAGAACAATAATTCCTCCAGGTTTAGTTATTCTCTGTGCTCTGTCAATTGCCTCCTGGGAAGGTGCAAAAACAATTGCAGAATCGACATAACCAATCTTCTTCATCTCATGAACCAAATTGTCATCTTGAGGTATGGTTTTGTCAGCACCGACTGTTGATGCTAGTTCCAAATTTTCTTTGCTTCTACTAACTGCGATAACAGAGGCGCCTGTCATTTTAGCAAATTGAACAGCAACGTGTCCGACTCCCCCAATCCCAAATATGGCAGCAGTCTTTCCCATTGTTAAGTTAGCTTGCTTTACGGCTCTGTAGGCAGTGACTCCAGGACAAAAGAGTGGAGCCGCTTCATGATCTTTGAGTTCCTTGGGAACATGATATACGAAGTTATTTTTTCCTTTGATGTATTCAGCATATCCTCCATGAACAGTTTCACCTGTTATGAGTCGATTTGGGCAAAGGTGTTCTCTTGCACTCAAACAATATTCACAGATACCACATGCTGAGTATAATGGTTGAATTCCAACTCTGTCGCCTGTAACCAAATTTTTGACATTGGATCCAGTTTCTGTAATCAATCCAATAATCTCATGACCAGGAATGATTGGAGATAGAGAAGGGATTCCAAGTCGACTATAAACACCTTCGATGACGTTAAGATTGGATCGACAAACGCCGCATGCTTTTATCTTGATTAGGACTTCATCATCTTCTATTGTAGGAACATCATATTCTGAATATCTAAGGGGAGTTTCTTCAATTGGGGCAGGCTTGTCAAGAAGTACAGCTTTCATTATTGAATAACCTACATATTTTTTTGAATTAGATATATCTATTATGCATATAGTATTTGTTTTAATATGTGAAATTAGTGTTAATTCTTTGATTTTTTCTACGGTTTTCTATTTTATAGAATTATTATTTTCTTAATAGTTAATTAACTCACTTTAGAAAAGCTTACATTTGTTTTGAATACATCAATTCGTTAGAATTTTCTTTTAATTTATAATCACATGTTGATTGACTGGGGTTAAGTAGATAATGAAAAAAATGTTGAGACGTCCTACTGTACCAATTTCAGTAGGCCAAGGAAAAAGCATCGATGACATATTAAGTGAGATGAAACTTACAGCCTTCCAAGGCAGAAAACTAGCTGAGACTGTCGATGTATGGTCAAGGATGCTAAGGAAGAGAAGAACAGTAATATGGTTTGGATTTGCTGGTGCTATGATTCCAGCTGGCATGCGAAGGTTATTGGCCTACCTCATCAAGAAGAGGATGGTTGATGTAATAGTATCTACTGGAGCAAATTTCTATCATGATGCGTTTGAAGTAGCTGGTGGTAAACATTATCTCGGAAATGAAGCCTGTGATGATAGAAAACTTAGAAGGTATAGGATTGATCGAATTTATGATGTTTATGCTGATGAGGATAAATTCTATCAGTTTGATAGATGGCTAGACAAAGTTTTTAGTGAACAACTTCAAGATAATTATCAGTATTCTTCACGTGAGATATTATGGCAATTGGGAAAAGCTTTCTACGATAAATATGGTGATGTAGACTCTACAATAGTAAGTTCATATAGAAAAGGAGTTCCTCTCTTCTGTCCGGCTTTTGGCGATAGTGCTTTAGGATTTTCTTTAATGTTTTCTAATAGAAAAAGAAAAAGAAATCTAATACTCAATGCATTCAAAGATGTTGATGAAAGTTCGAGAATAACAGAGAAAGCAAAAAGCACAGGTGTGGTATACATTGGAGGGGGCACACCTAAAAATTTCATTCAACAAACGTCGGTTATAGCTAGTTATCAGACAAGACATGACCGAAGTCATAACTTTGCGGTACAGTTCACTATGGATATGCCTTTTTGGGGAGGATTGAGTGGTTGCACTTTTGAGGAGGCTCAGAGCTGGGGTAAAATAAGTTCCAATGCCCATGCTATAACATGTTATGTTGAGGCCACAATAGCTTTACCAATAGTTGTACATGCTTTGGCAGAGCGGTTTAGAGGATACAAAAGAGAAGTTCCCACATTTGATTGGGTAAATGATAATGTAGAATTGACTTTTGAAAAGACAAAACTGTAATTTTTATCCATCTTTCAAAAATTTTAATCTCACACTAGTTGATTCGTAGATTTCTTTTCAACAGAGAATAATATATAGATGAATTAGCAGGCATAGAGTCAATTCACAAGTTGATGATCAGATCTTGGCTTCAGAAATTACATTTGTAGACTATAAGAAGAATGAGAATACGCTGAGTGAAATAGAAGATAACTATGCAGACATCGTAAATGGCGCTGTCTCTAAAGGTGATAAAGTAGCAGTCAAGGTTCACATGGGAGAGTATGGAAATTTAACCTACTTAAGGCCTCCATTTGTTAGTGAATTCGTGAAACTAGTGAAATCAGCTGGAGGTAGACCTTTCGTAACTGATACTACCACTTTGTATCCTAAACATAGATTCACCGCTAAAGATTATCTTAAGACTGCTATGGCTAATGGCTTTACAAGAGAGTCCATTATGGCTCCTGTAGTGATAGCAGATGGTCCACTGGGTTATACTGGTACGACTTACAAATTGAAAAAGACAGTAGACCAATGTGAGATTAAGAAAGTAAAAATTGCTAAGGGAATACTGGACGCTGATTCTATGATAGTTCTCTCTCATGCTAAAGGTCATATTCTAAGTGGTTTTGGAGGAGCGATTAAGAATCTGGCAATGGGTTGTACTACAAAAGAGGGAAAAGCAGCTCAACATCTTGCGAGTAGAGTGATACTCAATGCGAAAGAGTGTAATGGTTGTGGGAAGTGTGTTGATGCATGTCCTTTTGATGCTTTAAAGATTGAGAATGGAAAACATGTCAAGATATTATCTCGATGTATGTCGTGTAATAGTTGTTTTTTCGCATGCACAGAAGGAGCACTACATCTACCTAGAGACGGCAAGACGAGATTCCAAGTTAATTTAGCTCATGCAGCTAAAGCAATTGTAGATCGGTTTGATCAAGACCAGATTGTATACATCAATTTTCTTCAAGATATCACAAAACTATGTGACTGTTGTACGCCTTCAGGGGCAACATTAGTTCCAGATATTGGAATCTTAGGTGGGAAAGATCCTGTTGCAGTAGACAAAGCGTCGATAGATCTGATAGATAAGGTGCCTAGATTTAAGAGAAATTTAACTAAGATACATGGTGA